>Ga0233425_10000014_pt1 | contig 462749 bp, 447 predicted proteins | sample Watercolumn_Towu_2_FD_181712 | JGI IMG/M metagenome (GOLD analysis project Ga0233425, IMG submission 181712) | Freshwater microbial communities from Lake Towuti, South Sulawesi, Indonesia - Watercolumn_Towuti2014_140_MG | ecosystem: Environmental > Aquatic > Freshwater > Lake | place...
GGCGGCTCGCTCGACGATGCCGAAAAGGCCAGCGAGGCTTTGCTCAAGACCGGCGGCAACGGCGATGATTGGGCCGGCATCGGCTACAGCTACGACGAACAGCGCTTCAGCCCGCTCACCGACATCAACGACAAGAATGTCGGCGAGCTCGGCATCGCCTGGTTCGCCGACCTCGAGGATGCACGCGGGCAGGAAGCGACCCCCGTCGTCGTCGATGGGGTGATGTATGTCAGCCACGCCTGGTCGAAGGTCGACGCGTGGGACGCCGCGACGGGGAAGAAGCTGTGGAGCTTCGACCCCAAGGTTCCGGGCGAGCGTGCGGTTTCGGCCTGCTGCGACGTCGTCAATCGCGGCGTCGCGGTGTGGGGCGACAAATTGTTCGTCGGCACGCTCGACGGCCGCCTGATCGCGCTGGACAAGAAGACCGGCAAAGAGCTGTGGTCGACCCAGACTTTCGACACGTCGAAGCCCTACACCATCACCGGCGCCCCGCGCGTCGTGAAGGACATGGTGCTGATCGGCAACGGCGGCGCCGAGTTCGGTGTGCGCGGCTATGTCACCGCTTACGATGCCGACACCGGCAAGGAGCGCTGGCGTTTCTACACCGCGCCCAATCCGAAGAAGGAAAAGGACGGCGCGGCCAGCGACGACATTTTCGCGAGCAAGGGCAACGCCACCTGGTCCGACAAGGGCGAATGGAAGGTCTCGGGCGGCGGCGGCACCGTGTGGGACGCGATCGTTTACGACAAGGATCTCGACCAGATCTATCTCGGCGTCGGCAACGGCAATCCGTGGAATCACGGGACGCGCTCGAACGGCGAGGGCGACAACTGGTTCCTCTCGTCGGTCGTCGCGCTCGATGCCACGACCGGCAAGTACAAGTGGCACTATCAGGAGACCCCGGCGGAAACGTGGGATTATACCGCGACCCAGCCGATCATCCTCGCCGAGCAGCAGGTCGACGGCAAACCCGCCAAGGTGCTGTACCATGCGCCGAAGAACGGTTTCTTCTTCACCATCGACCGCACCAACGGCAAGCTGATCGACGCCAAACCCTTCGTCGACGGGATCAACTGGGCCACCGGCTACGATATGGCGACCGGCCGACCGATCGAGAACCCCGAGGCGCGCTTCTACAGGACCGGCAAACCCTTCATCGCAATCCCGGGGGCGCTCGGCGCGCACAACTGGCATCCGATGAGCTACAACCCGAAAACGGGTCTCGTTTACATCCCCGCGCAGCAGATTCCGCAAGGCTATCTCGCCGACATGGACGAACTCGACCGGCGCAAGGTGCTGGGTTTCAACGTCGGCACCTCGCTCAACAAGACCTTGCTCCCCGACGACAAGGCGGCGTTCAAGGCGGCCATCGCGGCAACCACCGGCCGCCTCGTCGCTTTCGACCCGCGGACGGGCAAGGTCGCGTGGGGAGTCGATTATCCCGCCGCGTGGAACGGCGGCACGATGACGACCGCGGGCAACCTCGTCTTCCAGGGCACCAGCACCGGGCGCTTCCGCGCCTATGCCGCCGACACCGGCAAGCAGTTGCTCGACCTCGACATGCAATCGGGGATCGTCAGCGCGCCCTCGACCTTCCGCGTCGGCGGGGTGCAATATGTCGCCTTCCAGACCGGCAAGGGCGGCGCCTTCCCGCTCGTTGCCGGAGTTGCGGGCGGGGTGACGCGCAAGGTGCCCAACCTGCCGCGGCTCGTCGTGCTCAAGATCGGCGGCACGGGCAAGCTCCCCGCTCCGCCCGCCACCACGACGCTCGCATGGAACCCGCCCGCGCCGATCGGCACCCCGGCACAGGTCGCTGCCGGCAAGGCGCACTTCGGGCGCTATTGCATCGTCTGTCACGGCGACAGCGCGATCGGCAACGGGTTCACCCCCGACCTGCGCGTCTCGGGCGCGCTCGCCAATGCCGAGGCGTGGAAGGGGGTGATCCTCGATGGCGCGCTCAAGGATCGCGGCATGGTCAGCTTCGCCAAGGTACTCACTCCGGCCGATGTCGAAGCGATTCGCGCCTATGTCATCGAACGGTCGAACTGGACCAAGGCCAACCTGCCCGACACCGCGGCTCCGATGGGGCGCTGACGACGCCTTTGCCTATTTTTTGATCACAAATATCGCGCCGTTGCACACACCGTGGGCAACGGCGCAATTTCTTGTCCGAATTCTTACCGAAAGCTTGCGATTCGCCAATTGGCACGGCTTTTGATTGGTGCAAGATGACGGGGCCTCAGCGACTCTAGGGTGCGAACCGGATGGGGAGCGAACCGGACCAGGCGGGCCCTGATCCGGCTTTGGCTGCAGGCACGAGAGACAGACCCAGTGGGGGACAAGACGCGTGAAGAAGATTGAGGCGATCATCAAGCCGTTCAAGCTCGACGAAGTGAAGGAAGCGCTGCACGAAGTCGGCGTCAGCGGTATCACCGTGACCGAGGCGAAGGGCTTCGGCCGCCAGAAGGGCCACACCGAACTCTATCGCGGCGCCGAATATGTCGTCGACTTCCTGCCGAAGGTGAAGCTGGAAGTTATCGTCGAGGACGGGCTCGCCGAGCGCGTTGTCGAAGCGATCGCCGCGGCCGCCCAGACCGGTCGCATCGGCGACGGCAAGATTTTCGTGATTCCGGTCGAAACCGCCCTCCGCATCCGCACCGGCGAACGCAACGAGGACGCGCTTTAAGCCCGTCCCGCTCCCCGATCCTGTTCAACAAGACCCGGCGAAGCCGGTCATCATCGCAAGAAGGAAGTTCAGACCATGGCGACCAAGCCCAAGGAAATCATCGCGCGGATCAAGGACAACGATATCGAGTGGGTCGACCTGCGCTTCACCGACCCGAAAGGCAAGTGGCAGCACCTCACCATGTGCGCCGGGGTGATCGACGAGGACGCGCTCGAAGACGGCCTGATGTTCGACGGGTCTTCGATCGAAGGCTGGAAGGCGATCAACGAAAGCGACATGATTCTGAAGCCCGATCTCGACGCCGTCTATGACGATCCCTTCTCGGCGACGCCGATGCTGGTGATGTTCTGCGACATCGTCGAACCGTCGACCGGTGAAGGCTATTCCCGCGACCCGCGCACCACGGCCAAACGGGCCGAGGCCTATGTCGCCTCGACCGGCATCGGCGACACCGTCTATGTCGGCCCCGAAGCCGAATTCTTCATGTTCGACGACGTCCGCTTCGAAACCGGCTATAACAAGTCGGGCTTCGAGATCGACGATATCGAACTGCCGACCAACACCGGCCGCGCTTACGAAGGCGGCAACCTCGGTCACCGTCCGCGCGCCAAGGGCGGCTATTTTCCCGTCGCCCCGGTCGACAGCGCCGTCGACATCCGCGCCGAGATGGTTTCGACGATGCTCGAAATGGGCCTGCCTTGCGACAAGCATCACCATGAAGTCGCCGCGGCGCAGCACGAGCTTGGCCTGACCTTCGGCAAGCTGACCGAAACCGCCGACCGTATGCAGATCTACAAATATGTCGTGCATCAGGTCGCCAACGCCTACGGCAAGACCGCGACCTTCATGCCGAAGCCGATCCGTCAGGACAATGGCTCGGGGATGCACACGCACATCTCGATCTGGGAAAAGGGCAAGCCGCTCTTCGCGGGCAACGGCTACGCCGGCCTTTCGGACATGTGCCTCTATTTCATCGGCGGCGTCATCAAGCACGCCAAGGCGCTCAACGCTTTCACCAACCCGACGACGAACAGCTACAAGCGGCTCGTCCCGGGCTTCGAGGCTCCGGTGCTGCTCGCCTACTCGTCGCGCAACCGTTCGGCCTCGTGCCGCATCCCCTATGGTGCGGGCGCCAAGGCGAAGCGCGTCGAATTCCGTTTCCCCGACGCGATGGCGAACCCCTATCTCTGCTATTCGGCGCTGCTGATGGCGGGCCTCGACGGCATCCAGAACAAGATCCACCCCGGCGACGCGATGGACAAGAACCTCTATGACCTGCCGCCGGAAGAGCTGGCCGAAGTCCCGACCGTCTGCGGCTCGCTTCGCGAAGCGCTCGACAGCCTCGCTGCCGACTATGAGTTCCTGCTGAAGGGCGACGTGTTCACCAAGGACCAGATCGACGCCTATATCGAGCTCAAATGGCCCGAAGTTTACAACTTCGAACAGACCCCGAGCCCGGTCGAGTTCGACATGTACTACAGCGCCTGATCGGCAGCGATCAGCGACGCGAAGGGGGCGTCCGGTCTGGGGGGACCGGGCGCCCCTTTACTTTGGACGGGGCAGTTCGGGGGCGGGCTCCCATGCACCTAGGAGGAACTCGCGCCCCCAACGACCCGCGCCTTGACGGCCGAACTTGCTGGACGATTTCCAAGAGGTAAAGGAACCCGCTTAACGCCGCGCGTCTTTGCCGGTTGCGACGCCCGCCCGCCGATGGCAGATTGGCGGACGGGGGCGGATCGCAAGGGGCATTGATATGCGAACGCGCCTGTTTTTCATTACCGCACCCCTCCTTCTCGCCTCCTCCTGCGGCGGCGGAAGCGGTGGTGGCAGCACCCCGCCCCCGGCCAACAACGCGCCGCCCAGCTTCACGTCGGCGCAAACCGCCAGCGTTACCGAAAACACGACGGCCGCCTATCAGGCCGCCGCGAGCGATCCCGACGGCAACCCGCTGACCTTCACGATCGACGGCGGCGCCGACGCCGCGCTCTTTTCGATCACCCCGGCGGGGGCGCTGCGCTTCAACGCCGCGCCCGATTACGACCTGCCGGGCGACGCCAATGGCGACAATATCTATGCCGTGACGCTCCGCGTCAGCGACGGCGGCGCCAGCGCCACCCAGCCCGTGAACATCACGGTGACCAACAGCCGCGAGGGCATCGCGGTGGTGCGCGTCGGCACCGGCTTCAGCCAGCCGCTCTATGTCGCGCCGATTCCCGGCAGCACCAATGTCTATGTCGTCGAGAAGGGCGGCGACGTCTATCGCTTCGACCCCGCGAACGGCAACCGCACGCGCCTGCTCGACATCACCGACATTTCGACGAGCGGCGAGCGCGGGCTGCTCGGGCTCGCCGCCTATCCCGACCATGCGACGTCGCAGCGGCTGCTCGCGGTCGCGACCGCCGCCGACGGCACGGTGCAGGTCCGCCGCTACACGCTCGGGCAGCCGAACAGCTCGACCGTCTATGACACGGTGCTGAGCGTGCCGCACCCCGGCGCCGACAACCACAACGGCGGCTGGATCGGCTTCGGTCCCGACGGTCTCGTCTATGTCGGAATCGGCGACGGCGGTGGCGGCGGCGACCCTAGCAACAATGCCCAGAACACCAGTCTACGGCTCGGCAAGATATTGCGCTTCACCGTCGGCGCCAACGGCAGCAGCTATGCGCCCGCCCCCGGCAACCCCTTCCTGGCGGGCGGCGGCGACCCCTATGTTTACGCCTATGGCCTGCGCAATCCGTTCCGCGCCTCGTTCCATGGTTCGACGCTCGTCATCGGCGATGTCGGGCAGGGGGCGGTCGAGGAGGTCGACCTCGTCACCACGACGCAGCCCGGCGCCAATTTCGGCTGGCGCTTCAAGGAAGGAACCCAGACCTTTTCGGGTACGCCGCCGGGCGGCCTGACCGACCCCGTTGTCGAATATGGCCACGGCAGCGGCCCGCGGCAGGGCAATTCGATCACCGGCGGCTATGTCTATCGCGGACCCGTGACCTCGCTGCAGGGTCAATATGTCTTCGCCGACTTCGTCTCGGGGAATATCTGGTCGATCCCCTTCTCCAGCTTCGTGGCGGGTCAGACGCTTCCTTCATCGCGCCTCGCGCGGCGCAACGAGGATTTCGCACCCGACGCCGGAACGCTCGGTTCGATCGCCTCGTTCGGCGAGGACAGCGCGGGCAATCTGTTCATCGTCAGCATCGGCGGCGACATCTTCATGGTGCGTCCCGGCTGACCGCTTGCGGCGGGGCGCCGTACCCGCCACAAGGGGACGTCCAGAGGAGCCCCCAATGAAATCATTGCCTTTTGCCGTTCTCGTTGCCGTGCAGTTCGCCCTGGCGCCCGCTGCGCAGGCGAAGCTCAGCCCGGCGGAAGCAATGATGGCGAAGACCGTCGAGGCCGAGCAAGGCCGCAGCCTCGCCTTGCTCGAAAAGCTCGTGAACCAGAACAGCGGATCGCAGAATCTGGAAGGCGTCGAAAAGGTCGGGGCGATGATGCGCGCCGAGCTCGAGCCGCTCGGTTTCAAGGTCGAATGGAAACCGATGCGCGACACCGGCCGCGCAGGCCACCTGATCGCGACGCACGTCGGCAAACCGGGGACCAAGCGCCTGCTGCTGATCGCGCATCTCGACACGGTGTTCGAGCCCGACTCGCCGTTCCAGACATTCACCCGCAAGGGCGACATGGGTGAAGGCCCCGGCGCCGGCGACGACAAAGGCGGCATGGTCGTCGTCGTCGCGGCGCTGCGCGCGATGCAGGCGGCGGGGACGCTGAAAGACGCCAACATCGAATTCCACATGACCGGCGATGAAGAGGATTCAGGCACGCCGATCGAAAGGGCGCGCGCCGACCTGATCGCCGCGGGCAAGCGCGCCGACGTCGCGCTCGATTTCGAAGGGCTCGTCCGCGACGGCCCGGGAAAATCGGGGGGCGCCGACATGGGATCGGTCGCGCGGCGATCGTCGGACAGCTGGACCGTGACGACAACCGGCAAGGCAAGCCACAGTTCGGGCATCTTCAGCGCCGCGGCAGGCGACGGCGCGATCTATGAACTGACGCGCATCCTCTATCGCTTCCGTATCGAACTGCCCGAGCCGAACCTGACCTTCAACGTCGGGCTGATCGCCGGCGGACAGCAGGCCGATCTCGACGCGGGCGGCATCCGCGCCACGGTCAGCGGCAAGACGAACATCATCGCCGGAACCGCGGTCGCGCGCGGCGATCTCCGCGCGCTGTCGCCCGAACAGATCGATCGCGTGAAAGCGAAAATGACGGCGATCGTCGCCGACCATGCCCCCGGCACCGATGCGACGATCAGTTTCGACCCCGGCGGCTACCCGCCGATGGCGCCGACCGAGGGCAACAAGGCGCTGCTCGCAAAGCTCAACGGGGTGAACCGCGACCTCGGCCTCGCCGAAATGGCACCGCTCGATCCGCTGAAGCGCGGCGCAGGCGACATCAGCTTCGTCGCCGCCGACGTCGACGGACTCGCGGGGCTCGGCCCGTACAGCACCGGCGATCATGCGCCCGGCGAGGCGGTCGATATCCCGAGCATTGCGCGCCAGGCCACCCGCGCTGCCATCCTGATGTCACGCCTTTCTGCTGAAAAGCGCTGAACGGCCGCAATTGGCAGTTGGCCTTTTCTTGATTCATCCGCCACAGTGATTAGGTAGCAATCCGAGACGGATTCACCGCGATTGGGAGAATGACGATGAGCGACACCGAAACCCACCTGAAACAGCACTATATCGGCGGCCGCTGGGTCGATTCGAAGGGCGGCAAGCTCCACGACGTCATCAATCCCGCGACCGAGGAAGCGGCCTCGACCGTTGTGCTCGGTACTGCCGCCGACGTCGACGACGCGGTGGCCGCGGCGAAGGAGGCTTTCAAGACCTTCTCGCAGACGACGCGCGAGGAACGCCTCGATCTGCTGAACCGCATCGTCGAGGAATATAAGAAGCGCGTCCCCGATCTCGCCAAATCGATGGCGTCGGAAATGGGCGCCCCGGTCAGCTTCGCGAGCACCGCGCAGGTCGGCGCGGGCATCGGCGGCTTCCTCGGCACGATCGCCGCACTCAAGGATTTCAGCTTCACCGAGAAATATGCCGCGGGCATCATCGCCTACGAGCCGATCGGCGTCGTCGGCATGATCACGCCTTGGAACTGGCCGCTCAACCAAATCGCGCTCAAGGTCGCACCGGCGCTCGCCGCGGGCAACACGATGGTCCTGAAGCCGTCCGAAGAATGCCCCGGCAACGCGGTGATCTTCGCCGAGATCCTCGACGCGGCGGGCGTCCCCGCGGGCGTCTTCAACCTTGTCCAGGGTGACGGGCCGACCGTCGGCAACGCGATCAGCGCGCATCCGGGCATCGAGATGGTCAGCTTTACGGGCTCGACCCGCGCCGGCATCCTCGTCGCCAAGGCGGCAGCCGACACGGTCAAGCGCGTCCATCAGGAACTCGGCGGCAAGTCGCCGAACATCGTCCTGCCCGACGCCGACTTCGCCGCCGTGCTGCCCCCGACGGTGCAGGGCGTGCTCGTCAACACCGGCCAGAGCTGCATCGCGCCGACGCGCATCCTGGTCCAGAAGGAGCGCCAGGCCGAGGCGGTGGGCGTCATCAAGGCGATGTTCGACGGGACGCAGGTCGGCGACCCGATGACCGAGGGCGGCCATATCGGCCCCGTCGTCAACAAGGCGCAGTTCGACAAGATCCAGGGTCTGATCCAGTCGGCGATCGACGAGGGCGCGACGCTGGAGACCGGCGGCACCGGCCTGCCCTCGAACGTCAACCGCGGCTATTACATCAAGCCAACGGTCTTCTCGGGTGTCACGCCCGACATGCGCATCGCGAAGGAAGAGGTGTTCGGCCCGGTCGCGACAATCATGGCCTATGACACGCTCGACGAAGCGGTCGAGATCGCCAACGACACCGAATATGGCCTGTCGGCGGTCGTCTCGGGCGACCCCGCCAAGGCGGCGGAAGTCGCGCCGAAGCTCCGCGCCGGCATGGTCGCGGTCAACGCCTGGGGTCCCGGCCCGGGCGCGGCGTTCGGCGGCTACAAGGCATCGGGCAACGGCCGCGAGGGCGGTGTGTTCGGGCTCAAGGATTTCATGGAAGTGAAGTCGATCAGCGGCATTCCGGCGTAACATAAAGATCCTCCCTGTGGCCGAAGGCCATGGGGAGGGGGACCGCCGCGAAGCGGTGGTGGAGGGGCGGCAACGATAGTGTCATCAGCCCCTCCGTCAGCGCTGTGCGCTGCCACCTCCCCATCGCTTCGCGACAGGGAGGATCGAAAGCCCCTTCACCTCGGGAGGGGTTTTTCTTTGTGCGAGGGAGGGCTAAGCGCATCCCCATGACCACCCGTTCCCCCCTCGCCCCCGACTCTTTTCCCGCCCTCCCCGACATCGCCGGGGTGACGCGCCGCGTGGCGCGCGCGCAGTACAAGAATTGGGACCGCTGCGACCTGACCTATGTGGAGCTCGCGCCGGGCACGACCGTCGCCGGCGTCTTCACGCGCAATATCTGCTGCTCGTCCGAAGTCGAACTCGGCCGCGAACAGGTCAAGGGCGGCAAAGGCCGCGCGCTGATCGTCAACGCGGGCAACAGCAACGCCTTCACCGGTTATCGCGGCCGCGAGGCGGTCGAGCAGATCATGGTGCAGGTCGCAGGCCACCTCGGCTGCGAGCCGAGCGAAGTCTTCGTCAGTTCGACCGGCGTGATCGGCGTGCCGCTGCCCAAGGACAAGGCGCGCGCCGGGGTCGACGCCGCGCTCACCGCACAGCCCTGCTCGTGGGAAGCTGCCGCCGAAACGATCTGCACCACCGACACCTTCGCGAAGGGTTCGGCGGCGAGCGCGGTCGTCGGCGACCGGACGGTCCATGTTGCAGGCATCGTCAAGGGATCGGGAATGATCGCACCCGACATGGCGACGATGCTCGGCTATATCTTCACCGACGCAGCCGTCGCGCCCGCGCTGCTGCAGGACATGCTGAGCGAGGCCACGAGCGGCAGCTTCAACAGCATCACCGTCGACAGCGACACCTCGACCAGCGACACGGTGCTGCTCTTCGCGACGGGGCAGGCGGGCAACGCCACGCTGGAGACCCGTGACGATCCGGGCGCCGACGCGCTGTACGCCGCGATCCGCGAGGTCGCGCTCGATCTCGCGCATCAGGTCGTGCGCGACGGCGAAGGCGCGTCGAAGTTCATCGAAGTGCAGGTGACCGGCGCGACCAGCGACGACAGCGCCAAACGGATCGCGCTCGCCATCGCCAACTCGCCGCTGGTGAAAACCGCGATCGCGGGCGAGGATGCCAATTGGGGCCGCGTGGTCATGGCTGTGGGCAAGGCCGGCGAACCCGCCGACCGCGACCGGCTTGCGATCCGCTTCGGCGATCACTGGGTCGCCAAGGATGGCCTGCCCGTCGACGGCTATGACGAGACGCCTGTCGCGGCGCATCTCAAAGGCCATGACATCCGCATCGGCGCCGACCTCGGCCTCGGCGAAGGCCGCGCGACCGTCTGGACCTGCGACCTGACCCACGGCTACATCAGCATCAACGCCGATTACCGGAGCTGACGGGGATGCTCACCATCTGGGGACGCCTCAATTCGCACAATGTGAAGAAGGTCGCGTGGTTCGCGGTCGAACTCGGCCTGCCCTTCGAGCGCCACGATGTCGGCGGTCAGTTCGGGATGGATGCCGCCTATCTCGCGAAGAACCCCAACGCGCTGATCCCGACGATCGACGACGACGGCGTCACGCTGTGGGAGTCGAACGCGATCCTGCGCTTTCTCGCCGCAAAGCATGGCGGCGAACGGTTCTGGCCGGCCGATCCTGCTGCTCGCGCGGTCGGTGACAAATGGATGGACTGGCAGACCGGCTATGCCGACGCGCAGCGCGATGCCTTCCTCAATCTCGTCCGGCGAGCGCCCGAAACGCGCAACGCGGCAGCGATCGCGGCGTCGGCGGCGGCCTCGGCGAAGCAGATGGCGATCCTCGACGAAGCGCTGTCGCGCATGCCCTGGCTGTCAGGCGCCGCGTTCGGGATCGGCGATATTCCGATGGGCGTTTATGTATATACTTATTTTTCGCTCGCGATCGAACGGCCGTCGCTGCCGCATGTCGAGGACTGGTACGCGCGGCTGAAAATGCGGCCGGGCTATGCCGAACAGGTCATGATTCCGTTGACCTGAAACAAGGAGCCCCGGCTTCGGCCGGGGCCCGATGTTCGATCAAAGGGCGCCTTCGAGCCAGCCCTTGAGCGCGCTCTTGGGTGCAGCGCCAACTTTGGTGTCGGCGATCTCGCCATTCTTGAACAGGATCATCGTCGGAATGCCGCGCACGCCATATTTGGCGGGGGCGTCGGGATGATCGTCGATATTGAGCTTGGCGATGACGACCTTGCCTTCCAGCTCGTCCGAAATCTCCTCGAGCGACGGGCCGATCATCTTGCACGGACCGCACCATTCGGCCCAGAAATCGACCAGCACGGGCGTGTCGCTGTCGAGAACATCGCTCTGGAAGCTGGCGTCGGTAATGGCCTTGGTACCCATAGTCTGAACTCCTGAAATATCGTTGGTCCCAAGCTAAGGCGTCGGCGCGTCCGGCTCAAGGGCTGAACCCGGCAAATTCGCCTTGGTTGCCGCCAAGCCGGGCTTGTGCGCGTCGAGCAGCACGTCATCGAGCACGATCAGCCGCGGTGCGGCGGTGTAGAGCAGCGCCGCCTCGACCCGGCGACCCGGAAAGATCACGCGCAGCGCGTCGCGATACGCCGCCATCTGGCGCAGATAGGCCGGCTGCACCGCCCCGGCGCTTTCGGGTACATGCCGCCCCGTCTTGTAATCGATCACCGTCACCGCATCGTCGGTGACGCGCAGCCGGTCGACGATCCCCGCGACCACCAACCCGTCCACCACCGCCGACAGCGGCGCCTCGGCCAGACTGCCGGGGCCGAAAAGCGCCGCGTGCGCGGGATCGTCGAGCACCGCGAGCACTTCGTCCGCCAGCGCGAGCCGCGCGCCTTCATCCAGCCCCGGCGCCTGCAGACCGAGCCAGCGCAGTGCCGCCTCGCGCCGCTTCTCCACGGCGACCGGTGGCAGCCGCTCGAACAATGCATGGAGCAGCAACCCGCGCTCGACCGCGGCAACGCGCGCCGTCCCTTGCGGCGGCACGGCGACATCGTCCTCGCCGAGTGCCGACGGCGCGAGCGGGCGCGGCGGGCGCGCCTCCTCGGGGGCTTGCCGATGCGCCCATTCGGGAAGGACCAGCTTGGGCTCCGCGACCTTCGCCGCCTTTTCCTTCCGCGCCCATTTGCCTGCATTGGCGCGGTGGACGAGGCGCCGACCCCACAGCGGTCCCGCGTCCTCCCATTCGGCGCCCATATCCGGCAGCACCGATTCGACCGCCGCGTGCCAGCTGCCTTCGGGGATCGTCCGGTCGGCCTTCCTGGTCACGCCCGCGACGACCAGGATTTCCTCGGCGCGGGTCATGGCGACATAGAAAAGCCGCCAATGCTCCTGAGTCGCGGCGTCGGCGGCGTCCTGATAGGCCTTCGCCAGCGCCCCATGCCGTTCGTCGGCGGGCAGCGCAAAGACCGGCAGCTTCTCCCACGCCGCAACATCGACGCTGAACGGGCGGTGCCCGATCCCGGGTTCGTCGGTCGCGTCGGCGAGGATCACGATCGGCGCCTGCAGGCCCTTCGACCCGTGAACCGTCATCACGCGCACGACGTCGCTGCGCGCCTCGGTCTGGCGCTTGATATCGGCCGCGCTCGCCGACACTTGCGTCAGGAAGCCGAGCAGCGACACCGTCTCGCGGCTCTCGAACGCCAGCGCCTGATTGAGCAGCTCGTCGATCGGATCGCGCGCCTCGCGCCCCAGTCGCGCGTAAAGCCTGCGCCGCCCATCGATCGGCCCCGACAGCACCGTCTCCAGAAAGCGGAACGGCGTTGTGAAATCGGCCATGCCGAGCAAATGCCGCAGCGCCGCCATAGCGACCGCCGGCACATCGCCCTCGGTCGCACGCAGATGCTCCCAGATCGCTGCGCGCCCGCGCTTGTGCGTCCGCGCGTACAACTCCTCCTGCGTCCAGCCGATCAGCGGCGACACGAGCAGCGACGCCAGATTGAGGTCGTCGAGCGGCTGCACCGCAAAGCGCATCGCCGCGATGAGATCCTGCACCGCGAGCGGCTGCGTCAGCGCGAAGCGGTCGACGCCTGCGACGGGCACGTGCAGCGCCTGCAACCGCGCGACGATCCGCGCCGCCAGGTCGCGGCGGCGCCGCACGAGGATCATGATATCGCCCGGCGCGACCGGCCGCCCGTCCTTGCCGTTCGCGATCCAGTCCTGCACCTCGCCCGCGATCGCCTTCGCGAGCCGCATCGACGCGGGATCGGAAGCGGGCGCGCTCGAATTTCCCTCGCCTTCGCCGCCATCTTCCTCGGCCGCTGCGTCGAGCGCCTTGCTCACCGGCAACGGCTGCCACAGCTCGACCTGCCCGGCGTGGCCCGAGCGGAAGGGACGATGCGGCGGCTCCTCGCCTTCAAGGCCCATGTCGGACGCACCACCGGCTTCGAGCCACGCGTCGACCACCTCCAGCACCGCCGGGGTCGAGCGATAGTTGGACACTAGATCGACGTTGCGGAAATCCTGCCCCGCGCGTTCGCCGAGGATATGGAACAGATCGCGCGCCGTCGCGAAGGCCTTGGGCTCGGTGCCCTGAAAGCCGAAAATCGCCTGCTTGCGGTCGCCGACTGTGAACAGCGTCCGCACCCGCTGGGCATCGTCAGGGTGGATCGAGAAAAACTCTTCGGCCATCGACAGCACGATCCCCCACTGGCGCATGTTCGTGTCCTGCGCCTCGTCGACGAGGATATGGTCGGTGCGCTGGTCGAGCTTGAAGCGCACCCATTCGCCGAAGCTGCTGACGCGGAGCAGCGATCCCGCAAGCGTGATCAGATCGTCGAAATCGGCGAGCCCCTGCTCGCGCTTCGCGAGCGCATAGGCTGCGGCAAAGCGGCTCCCGAGCTTCCACGCCGCCGCGAGATCGTCGGCGACGCGCATCGCGGTCGCGGTGCCGAGCAGACCCTGCGCCGCTTCGACGATCCGCACCGCGCTGCCGGCGCAGTCGGTCATCTTTCCCTTGTCGCCGGCGAAATCCGCGCGCAGCTCGCCTTTGCCGGTCAGGAACCGGCCGAGCAACTCGCCGAGCATCTTGGCGCGCTTCGCCGGATCGGCGATCAGCCAGCCGATCATCACATCGTTGCACGCGAGCCCGGTCTTGGTTCCCCAGTTCGCGCCGCTGGTCGCGACCGCCCTGATATCGTCCTCGTCGATCGCGCCCGCCGCGATCTTGCGAGCAATCCAAGCATCGGGATCGCCGCCCGGCAGCTCGAACGCCGCGCGCAGATCGTGCGCCGACGGGGGCAGCGCCGCATTGGGTCCGCCGAACACCGTCGCACAACTCGACAGGAAGGACAGCGCCGCATCCTGCCCCAGCCGCCGCGACAACATCGCCGCCGCCTCGCGCAGAACGTCGCGCTCGTCATCTGATTCGAGCAGATGGCTCAACACCGCCCGCTGCAACGCGCCCGCCTCGTCCTCCTCGATCGCCCGGAACCCCGGCAACAGCTTCGCCTCGAGCGGGAAGCTCGCGAGCAACGTCTGGCAGAAGGCGTGAATTGTCTGCACGCGGATCGCCCCGCCCGGACTGTCGATGACGGTCGCAAACAAGGATCGGGCGCGTTCCATCAGTCCCGGCCGATCCCATTCCAGGCCCAGCGCTCGCAGGTCGAGCCGCAAATCGCCGTCGCTCATCCGCACCCACGCCGCGAGCCGTTCGTGGATGCGGTGCGCCATTTCGGCCGCGCCCGCCTTGGTGAAGGTGATGCAGAGGATCGCTTGCGGAGAAACGCCATCGAGCATCAGCCGCAGCACGCGCGCCGACAGCACCTGCGTCTTGCCCGTCCCCGCCGACGCGCCGAGCCAGACATGGCTCTCGGGATCGGCGGCGGCGCCCTGCCGCGGGTCGAGCGTCGCAAGGCCGCCGGGCTTGCTCATGCGCCCTCCTCCCCGCGCCCGAACCATTCGTCGCGCCGCATGAGCTGGTCATACTCGCCATAGCCCGCCACCTCGCCGGGCCCGAAGGGCGCGTCGCCGAACAGGTAGATCGCGGCGAGGTCCGCCAGCGCGTCGGCGGCATGGTCGATCGCCTGGTCGGCGCTCTTGAGATCGCTGCGCGACCCATAAGTGTTCGAAATCTTCCCCACGCCGCCCGCGCGCCGGTCGGGTCGCAGGCTCCAATATTCAAGCGCCTCGACCGGCGCCGCGGCGATGTCCTTCATCCCGCCTTCGCGCGCGATCAGCCCGAGCAGGCCGAGCTGGTTGTCGAGCTTGTCGAACGCCGCCTTCGCGCTTGGCGCGCCGCCCGATTTATAATCGACGATCGCCAGCCGCCCCTCGGCATCGCGGTCGATCCGGTCGGCCTTGCCGTGCAGCGTCACGCCGTCGACGCTGATCTCACCCTTCACCTCGACGTCGAGCGGTTTGCGATCGTCGCGGTCCCAGACCTGCCCGGCCGCCCAGCGCAGCGCCGGCTCGATCCGCGGCAGCCAGAAGGCGCGCGCGATCGCATCGAGCGCAGCATCCTCCCGCAGCGCCGCCAGCTCGCGCTCGAAGCCCTCAGGGGTTGCGCCGCCACGCACCCAATCCTCGAACATTTTATGCACCCGCGTCCCGCGCCAGCGCGGATCGGGCGCGGCGCTGAGCGGATCGAGCGCCGACAGCCCGAGCATCTGGTTCGCATAATAAGCGAAGGGATCGCGCGCGAGCCGGTCGACCGCGGTGACGCTGATCTTGCGCGGGCGGTCCTCGACCGGCGGGCGCGGCGTCGGCCTGCCCACCGGCCGTGTCCCACCCGTCGGCAGATCGAGTTCGGCCGCGAGCCGCGTCAGCGCCACACCCCCGGGCGCGGGTTCGGGCAGATCGCCCGCCAGCGCCGCCAGCCGCAGCCAGAAGCGCGACGCGACCGCCGGATCGCCGCCGCTCCGCTGCGCGCGCGTGACCACGATCTCGCGCGCCGCCAACGCGCTCGCAAAATCATGCGCCGCCATCCCCTGTTGCCGTTCGGGCGCGGGCAGGCCGAGCAGGCGGCGAATGCCCGGCGCCAGCCATGGGTCGGGCTGCGCCGCGGCGGGCCAGCGTCCCTCGTCGAGCCCGCCGAGAATCATCAGATCGGCGCGCTGCAAGCGCGCCTCGAGCAGGCCCCAGATGAACAGGCGCGGATGCCCGCCATAGGGCGGTCGCACGCTCGCCTGGGCCAGCAATTGCCCCAGCATCTCGGGGAAGTCGGCGGGATCGACGAGCGCCGGACCGTCGCCGCGCGCGAGCGCCCATTGGTCGAACAGCTCGGCGAGCATCCTGCCCGCAGGTCCCGCCCACACAGCGTCGCCGGTCAGCCATTCGGCCGCCTTTTGCAGCGCCGCCAGCAAGACGGCGGGAGGCGCAGGCTCGGCAAAGGGTGCCAGCGCCGCCTCCAATGCATCCGAAACCTCTTCCCACCACGGCTGCAACTGCGACGCATGGCCATGCCCGCGCGCCTTCGGGTCGGCCGCGCGTTCGGCGATCCGCACGCTGACCCCGCGCCAGCCCGGCAGCAGCCCCGGCTCGCGCAGCACCAGGTCGAGCCTTCGGAGCTGGTCGAGCCACGCGGTGCGCCCTTCCCCCTTGCGCACCAGCGGGTGCCCCAGCAGCGACACCAAAGCGACCGGATCGAACGCCGACGCCAGCTTCGCCAGCAACAGCAGCAGCGCGCCCGGCGGCGTCCGCGACAGCGGCTGACCCGCGCTGTCGTCGACCGAGATGCCCCATCGCGCCAGCGCCGCCGCGACGCGTTCGGCGAGCGCGCGGTCAGGGGTCACCAGCGCCGCGGTGCGCCCGGGCGTCTCGACCGCCTCGCGCATCAAGAGTGCGATCCCCTGCGCCTCCTGCCCGTCGTCGGCGAACACGGCGCCCGAAATCCCTGCAGTCGCCGCCGACAGGTCGCCCGCCGCCTGCCATTGCGCGCTGTAATCGGCCGGCGCAAAAAGCAGCGAGACGAAGGGCGTGCGCGCTTCGGGTCCGTCGAACGCGGAGGTCGCGTCCCATTCAGCCACCTCGTCGCGCGACGCGTTCATCCGGTCGAGCAGCAGCTTCAGATGATATTGCGGATGCGTCTCGAGCGGCCGCGCCGGACCTTCGGGATCGGGCCGCACCGGGCCGAGCGCGTCCCATTCCGCGGCCGCCATCGTCTGGTCGAGGCCGGGCAGCACCACCATTCCGCGCTCCAGATCGGCCACGGTGCGCAGCAACCGCGCGATCGCGGGGGCGGCGGTCGTAATGCCCGCGGCGACAACGAACGGCGCGGGCGGCGCCGCGCGCCATCCCGCGGCCACCCGCCCCAGCAGCCGGTTGCGCCGTTCCGCGCGGTCGATGCTGCCGGTCTTCGCCAGCACCGCAGGCCAATGATCGACGAGTAGCCTCAGCCGCCCGAGCGACGCCTGCCAATGTTCGGCGAACGCCCCGAGGTCGAGATCGACGAGATCGCCGACGCGCACCTCCTCATAATGCAGCTGGTCGATCACCCGCGCCAGCCCGTCGGCGAGCTGGAACGCCGCCGCGCCGACGATCGACGGCTGGCCCGCGGGCGTGTATCGCTCGATCAGTCCGGCGAGCAGCAGGCGCCGCCGCAGCGCGTCGATCGCAGGGGGAATCGGGTCCTCGTCGATGGCGTCGAGCGCCAGCGCCACCGACTCGTCGAGGTCCGCATCGCCGATCACCGCCAGCCGCGGCATCAGCAACCCCGCCCCGCCCGCGCGCACCAACGCCGCCTGCACCGCGCTCCGCGCGCGGTTGCTGGGCAGCAGGATCAGCCCTTCGGCCAGCCCCAGCGCGCCGTCGGCGTATCGCGCGATGATTCCGGCGGCGAGCGCGTCGGCGAAGGCCCGGTGGACCGGGATCGAGAAGAGGGTGGGCTTCGCGTCAGCCATCGGATTCACACATCGTCATTGCGAGCGCAGCGAAGCAATCCGGGGCGGTTTACGCAACTCTGGATTGCTTCGCCGCGCTCGCAATGACGAATTGAGATGATCAGACCTCGCCCAGCGCCGCTTCGGTCGGCGCAATCGCTGCCGGCGTTCCGACATCGAACCACTGCCCCATATGCGACAGCCCATAGAGCCGCCCCGCCGCGATCGCGCGGTCCCACAATATGTTGGTCGAAAACGGCCCCTCGGGCGCATCGACGAGCAGGCGCCGCGAAACGAGCTGGATACCGGTATAGACGAAGGGCGCGATCCGCCCCGGCTTTCGCCGCGACAGCTTCCCCGCAGGATCCATGTGGAAATCGCCCTTGCCGCCGTGTCCGGTCGCGCTCGCCTGCCGGATCACCAGCAGCAGCGCATCCATCTTCGCATCGTCCCAGTGGCGCGCTAGGTTGACAATGCTGTCCTGCGGCCCGTCGGTCCAGATATTGTCGCTGTTGACGATCAGGATCGGGTCACCGGTCAGCAAGGGCAAGGCCTTCATCATCCCGCCGCCGGTTTCGAGCAATTGCTTCCTCTCGTCCGACACCGCGATCGTGAAGCTGCGCTTTTGCGCTGCAAGATGCGCTTCCAGCGCGTCGGCCAGATAATGGACGTTGACCACGACATGGCCGATCCCCGCCGCTTCGATCCGGTCGAGGCTGTGGTCGATCAGCGCCTTGCCCGCGACGCGCACCAGCGGTTTCGGCCGTGTCGCGGTCAGCGGGCGCATCCGCTTGCCGATCCCCGCCGCCATCACCATCGCGCTTTCGATCTTCGCCGTCACGGCCAGGCCTCCGCCCGCTTCGAGGCGGGGACATTGGCGTCGAACCATTGCCGGACGGGGGCAAGCGCAGGGTGCGCGAGATCGCGTTCGAGCAGCCCCCACATCCGCGGCTGGAACTGGCGGTATCCGGGCTTGCCGTCGCGCTTCCACAGCCGGACGAAGACCCCCAGGATGCGCGTGTTGCGCTGCGCCGCCAGCGCCCAATAGGCATTGCGGAACGCCTCGCCCTGCCCGGTCGCGGCGACATAGCGATCGAGCATCGCCGTCTCGACCGCAGGCGTCACGTCGCGCCGCGCATCCTCGAGTACCGAGGCGAGGTCATAGGCGGGGTGCCCGACGAGCGCATCCTGGAAATCGAGCAGGCCGTAATGCGCGACGCCCTCCTGCCCCGCGACCAGCATGATATTCTCGGCATGAAAATCGCGCAGCACCGTAACGCGTGGCAAGCCGTCGCATTCGACCGGCGCCAGCGCCGCCTCCCACGCGGCGCGGAATCCGTCGCGGTCAACGTCGAGGTCCAGCGCGGGGCAGTACCAGTCAATGAACAGCCCGACTTCATCGAGCCATTGCGCGAGCCCGTGTACCGGCAGGCCTTCCATCGCCGGCCCCGCGTGGAGGTGGACGAGCAGGTCGGTGACGCCCGCATAATAGTCCGCCTCCTTGTGCATCGCCTCGTCGATGGTTTCGCGTAGCCGCACGTCGCCGAAATCCTCGATCAGCAGCAGCCCCTGCTCCAGATCGCGCGCCAGGATTGTCGGCGCGTTGAGACCGAGGTCACAGAGATATTCGGCGACCGCGATGAACGGACGCGGGTCTTCGTGCGGCGGCGGCGCGTCCATCAGCACGGCGCGCCGGTCGCCATCACGCACGCGGAAGTAACGGCGGAAGGAGGCGTCACCCGCCAGCGGTAAAATCTGGGCATCGCCCCAGCCATGCGCGGCGAGGAACGCCGGGGCGTGGGCGGGCGGAATCATCGGAGCGGCCATCGCGTTTCCCAAGCCGCCGGCACCTCGGCTGTCAAGACGCGCGCGTCGCCCGCGCCGGAAATCCGCAGCAACAGCGCCTCGGGCCAGCCCTGCGTCCCCAGCCGCTCGGGCCACTCGATCAGCAGCGCGCCGTCATAGAGATAATCGTCGAGCCCGAGTTCGATCAGTTCATCCTCTTGCTCGATCCGGTACAGGTCGACATGCGCGATGGGCAGATCGACCTCGGGCGGAGCATAGGGCTGGACGATCGCGAAGGTCGGGCTTGGCGCTTCTCCCGCCAGCCCCCGCGCCTTCAGCATCGCCCGCGCCAGCGTCGTCTTCCCCGCGCCGAGGTCGCCCGACAGCAGCACGACATCGCCCGGCCGCAGCGCCGCACCGATGCCGCTGCCGATGCGGGCGGCGTCGGCGAGCGTATAATCGGCGCGAAATCTCACCCGCCGCGCGGCAGGCTGACGCGCACCAGCGTCCCCTGCCCCTTCTCGCTCAGCACCTCCATCGTTCCGCCGTGCGCGGCGACGAGCTGGCGCGCGAGCGCGAGGCCGATACCCCCGCTTTGCGTCCCCGCCTGCGTGCCCCTGGTGATCGCGGCAACCGCATCGGGCATCCCGGGGCCGTTGTCGGAGACGACGACCTCGATCCCCTTGTCGTCGCCATCGGCGTGCAGCAACACGCGGCCACCGCTGCGCCGCGCCGGCGCGGTGAACCGGATCGCATTGTCGAGCAGCCCCGCCACCAGCCGTGCGAGGCGCGGGGCGTCGCCCTCGATCGTGCCGAGCGTGGTCGACAGTTGCCCGGCCAGTTCGATCTTCTCGGCGGCGGCAAAGGGTTTCGCTTCCGCCAGCGCCTTGTCGAGCAACGCACGGACATCGACCGGCGCGCGCTCGACGGCCAGCGTTCCGGCCTCGCCCTGCGCAAGGTCGAGGACATTGTCGATCTGGCGCCCGAGCACCGCCACCGAATCCATGATCGCGTCGATATAGGCCTTTGCGGCGACGGGCAGTTCGCCGGCATAGCCCGACTGCAGCATCTCGCCGAACCCGCCGATCGAGGTGAGCGGCGTGCGCAGTTCATAGCTCATCCGCGACAGGAAGGCGGTCTTGACCTTGTCCGCCGCCTCCAGCGCCTCGTTCCGCTCGCGCAGCGCACCTTCCATCTTCCGGCTGGCGGTGATGTCGAGCATGATCAGCAGCGCGTTGCCGTCGGGCAGCGGAATCGACGCGAAATCGAAATGGCGTCCGTCGGCGAAGCGTATCTCGCCGACACGCTGCGTCCGTTCGAGCGTCGCGGCGCGGATCACCTCCTGCATCACGCTGATCTGGCTCGGCTTTGCCAGCCGGTCTGCGAGTCCGCCCATCAGCGTATCGACGCGCGGATGCCCCGCCAGGATATGCTCGTCGATGTTCCACAGGCGGCGGAAGCGCTGGTTCCACAGGTGCAGCCGTCCGTCGGGCGCGAACACCGCGATCGCCTCGAACAGATTGTCGAAGGTCGCGGTGCGGACGCGGAGCAGCGTGTCGCGCGCCCCGGCCAGCTGGACCTGCTCGGTGCGGTCCTCGGCGATCAGCAGCAGGCCGCCGTCCGGGGTCGGCTGCGCGACGACGTGCAGGTGCGTCCCGTCGCGCAGCAACCAGTCCTCCTCGCTCGCATCGGGCTTCGCGAACCAGTCGACATGCGCCTGCCGCCATTCGGGATAATCGCGCACCTCGGGCGTGCGCCCGCCCTCGCGCCACAGGTCGAGCAAGCGCGCGAAGCTGTGTCCCTCCGACACATCCTCGGCCGACAGCGCGAACAGCCGCCGGAACGGCTGGTTCGCGAACACCAGCCCCTGGTCGGGACCGAATTGGGCGACGGCCGCCGACAGCCGGTCGAGCAACTCGCGCTGGGTCCGCACGAAGCGGCGGTGCGCGCCGCGCTCGCTCTCGAGCTCCTGGATGTCGATCGCGTAGCCCGCGATACCGAACACGCGCCCGCCCTCGGCGGCGAGCGGAACGTCGACGACGCGCATGATCCGCCGCTCGCCCTCGATCGTCACCGGCACGGTGCGCTGCTGCGCCGCGCCCGCGGTGCGCGCGGCTTCGGCGGCGTCGGTCGCGCTGATCCCCGCGACGGGTTCGCACAGCTCGACTCCCTCCTCGATCACCGTCGCCGCGCTCGTCGCCTCCACCGCGCGAACATAGGCGGCGTTGACGAGCGCGAGCCGCATGTCGGCCTCGCGGAACCACATCGGGAAGGGCGCGGCCTCGATCAGACCCGACAAGGCCTCGAATGCCGCCATCGCCTCGTCGCGTTCGCGCCGCGCCTGCGCCAGCGCATGCTGCCCTTCGGTGGCGTCGCTGAGCCACAGCAGGACGCTGCCCGCGCCGCCGACCGCATGCGGGGCGGCCGCGCCATGGACGATGATCGTCCGCGCGCTGCCGAGCGGCTTCAGGCTCAGCGTGAACGGCTTGGCCCCGCGCTGTGCGCCAAGGATCGCCTGCCGCAATTGTTCGTGCCCGGCATGGTCGAGCCCCGCGTCGATCCCGCGCAGTTCATCGAAGTTGCGTGGCCCCTGCGCCAGCCCCAGCCAGCGCGACAGCCGCTCGGCCGCCTCGATCCGCCAGTCGGGCCGGACGATCACGGGAAGCTGCGGCGACGCCTCGACCAGGCTCGCGAGCCGGTCGGTCTGCCCCGCGATGAAGGCCGACCGCCGCTGCATCGCAACCCCGCGCCCGATCGCCCACAGCCCGGCGAGCAGCCAGAGCGCGGCGAACAGCCCGATGGCAAAGAGCGCGCCGGGACTCAGCTGCATGGTCTGAAAGGGGAAGGATCGCCGGACACCATTCATCCGCCCCTATCGATTGCGCGGGCGCTGTTCAATCGTCAGGCGTATCGGGATTTATGACATCGCGACCGGGAGCCTCGCCGCGTCGGTGGAAGGAACCACGACGGCGGAAGAGAAAGAAGGGCGATATGGGCGCTTCCCCGCGGGGAGGAAGCGCCCACCGCCCCCTTCGGATCAGAATTTGACCTTGCCGGCCACCCGGAAATAGCGGCCGAGAATGCCCGAATAATAGGTGATGGTGCCGCCCGCGGCAGGCGCCGGGAAGGGCGGCGCCTTGTCGAAGACGTTGTCGACGATGACGCGCATCTCGAAATTCTTCGCGACGTCGAACCCGAGCGACGCGTTGAACAGCCACCAGTCGCCGACGCCGTTATATTCATAGGCATTGGGCGCCGCATCCGCGTCCCAGACGCTCTTGCCGAAATATTGCGTCTGCCACAGGAAGTTCACCGGGCCGTGGTCGATGTTGATATTGGCCGTGAACGAATGCTTGGGATCGCCGATCTCGCCCCGACCCGTGTCGATGTCGCCCGAACCGACGCGCGTTTCGAGCTTGTTGAGGTAGAGATAGTTCAGCGACAGCCCCAAGGTCGTGTCGGGCGCCACTTCGCGGCGATAGGCGATTTCGGCGGTCAGCCCCTCGAATTTCAGCGACGCGGCGTTGGCGTAGCCGGTGCGCACGAACGTTACCTGCCCCGCGGGATCGCGATCGATCGCGTTGCAGATAGCCGGCGGGAAATTCGCCGAGTCATAGCAAGCCTCGAGCGTCTGCTCGGTATTGAGCGTAACGATCGCCTTCTTCAGCTTGATATTGACCCAATCGACCGCGACGGTCAGCCCCGGCACGAAGCGCGGCCGGATGACCGTGCCCACCGTCCAGCTGTTCGCCTTTTCGTTCTGCAAGTCGGTATTGCCCGACACCGAGATCGGCGATGTGAAATCGACGATGTTCGATGTGAAATTGTCGGGGTCGGTAATCCCCGCCGCGATACAGTTCGCCCGGCGTTGCGACGGGTTCGGCCCCGAATCGACAAAGCGCGCGTCGCACGGATCGTTCGCGGTATCGAACGCCTGCGAGGTCGGGTTGAAGATTTCGGTGATCGCGGGCGCGCGCACCGAACGGGTGAAATTGCCGCGGATCGTGAAACCCTCGACCGGCGTCAGACGCCCGCCCGCCGTCCATGTCCAGTCGCCACCGGCGATCGAATGGTCGATGTAGCGCGCGGCGCCATCGAACTCGAGCGAGTGGATGAAGCTGTTCATGTCAGGCGAAATGATCGGGATCAACAACTCGCCGAAGAATTCGTCCGTGTTGAACTTGCCCTTCACGGGGTCGATCGGGATCGATCGGCCGAACTGGGTGCGCCCGCCGTTGCCGTCATCCTCGCCGAAATAGAAAGTGCCGGGGTCGAACGAGGTTTTCTCGCGGCGGTGCTCATAGCCCAGCGACAGCACGACGTCGCCCCCCGGCAGGCGGAAGAGCGGGCCATTGACGTTCGCGTTGAGCACGAGCTGCGAATTGTTCGCCGTGGGGTCGGCGATCGTCGTGACATAATCGAGCGCTTCCTGGCTGAAGCGGCCGACCCCGAACAGGTTCAGCGGCGCGCAGGTCGAACTGAGTGTCGCGATATTGGCGTTGGTATAGCCCGGACGGCAGATGATGTTGCCGTTCGCCGCGCCGCCGTTGAACACCCCCTGATCGACCGCATCGAGCGCATTCAGGAAATTCTGCTGCACGATCACCCGTTCGCGCCCGCGCGTTTCCGAATGACCATAGTTTGCCGACACTTCCCAATTATAGGTCCGGTCACCGGCCCCGAATTCGCCCTGGAAGCCGGTGACGAAGCGATAGACCTCGACTGTCGTCGATGCGCGGCCGCTGGCCAGATCGGTGTTCGCGCGGGTCATCAGGAACTGCGTATCGCCCAGGGCGAGATTCGCCGCGATGATCGCGCGGTCGGCAGGGTCGAGATAGGGGTTATCGAGGTTGAAGATCAAATTGCCGTCGGGATCGCCGGCATTGCCGAACAGCGCGGTGTTATACACCGGCTGGTCGCGCAGGTTCGTCCCCTTGCTGTGCGCGTACCAGCCTTCGCCGAACCAGCGGATATTGTCGTTGATCTCGAAATTGGCGAGGACGTTGCCCAGATAGCGCTCGGTGTTCGTCGCCAGGTTACCGAAGTCGGCCAGCGGGAAACCGTTCCCCCCTACGCTTTCGATCAGGCTGCCCGTCCGGGTCCCGAAATCGAGCGGGACGAGGCGGCCCGACTCGTTGAAGGTCAGCACATTGCCCTGCTGGTCGAAGATGCCCGCGAATTCGGGAATGCTGTCACCCGCCAGCGGGACCCCGCTGCTGGTGAAGATATTATAGCGCTGGCCATAATAGAGCTGCTGCTGGAACGGCGCGCTCGGATCGGCGGCGGTCGTAAAGAACGGCCCGCGCGCGCTCGTCAGGAAGCGGCTCTCGGTGGTGAGGCCGGTCGCGCGATTCCATTCGCCGCTGACGGTGATGTTGCCGCGCCCGTCGGCGAAGTTCATGCCCCACAGGCCGTTGATGCGATATTCGGGCGCGTCGCCGCGCTGCGAGATCCCGGTCTGCGCCTTCAACTCGAGCCCTTCGAAATCCTTCTTCAGGATGATGTTGACGGTGCCCGCGATGGCGTCGGAGCCATAGATCGGCGCGCCGCCGACCGCGACGGTCTCGATCCGCTCGACCAGCGTCTCGGGAATGACGTTGAGATCGACCTGGCTGCCCGCCGCGACGGGGCCGAAGATCGACGAGGTGTTCGACGACACGAACCGCCGCCCGTTGACCAGCGTCAGCGTGCGCTGGCTGCCCAGCGAGAAGAAATCGGCAAAGGTCTGGCCCGCCCCGAAAGAGCCCGCCTGCGCGCCGACATTGCTGTTCCCGGGAACGCCGAAGGCCGGCAACTCGGACAGCGCCTGCCCGATGTTGGTATAGCCGCGCTTGTCGATCTGTTCGGCGGTGGTGACCAGCGCGGGCTGGATCGTGTCGAAACCGGCGCGCGGAATGCGCGAGCCGGTGACGATGATCTCGTCGCCGGACCCCTCGTCCGCCGGCGCCGCCGTATCGCTGCTCTGGGTGTCGGTTGCCGTGTCCTGGGCGCAGGCCGGAACGGTAGAGGCAAAAAAAGCGAGGGCCGAAATACTCGTGTAAAAGCCAGCCCGCATGTCGCGCGAGGTGATCATCCCCGGAACTCCTTCCTGGTCGTCATGCCCCCCGGCTAGCTCCAGATCAGGATCAAATGATCGATATGTCAACGCGATAACGCGAAAGGGCCACCCGCGCCCCGATTTTCGGGGAGCGATGTGGCCCAAACGCAACAAATTGTGAACGTCCGGTAAGGACTATGAACGATCAGTAACGATAATGGTCGGGCTTGAACGGGCCATCGACCGGCACGCCGATATAGTCGGCCTGCTTTTGCGTCAGCTTCGACAGGTGAACGCCCAGCTTTTCGAGGTGCAGCGCCGCGACCTTTTCGTCGAGATGCTTGGGCAGGACATAGACGTCGTTCTTATACTGCTCGCTGCGCGTCCACAGTTCGATCTGCGCCAGCGTCTGGTTGGTGAAGCTCGCCGACATCACGAACGAGGGATGCCCCGTCGCGTTGCCGAGGTTCACGAGGCGGCCCTTCGACAGGATGATGATCTGCTTGCCGTCGGGGAATTCGACCAGGTCGACCTGCGGCTTGACTTCGGTCCACTTGTAGTTGGCGAGCGCCGCGATCTGGATCTCGCTGTCGAAGTGGCCGATGTTGCAGACGATCGCCATATTCTTCATCGCCGCCATATGCTCGGCGGTGATCACGTCGGCGTTGCCCGTCGCGGTGACGAAGATGTCCGAACGCTTCACGGCTTCGTCCATCGACACGACCTCGAACCCTTCCATCGCCGCCTGCAGCGCGCAGATCGGGTCGATTTCGGTGACCAGCACGCGTGCGCCGCCGTTGCGGAGCGACTGGGCCGAGCCCTTGCCGACGTCGCCGAAGCCGGCGACGGTCGCGACCTTGCCCGCCAGCATCACGTCGGTGCCGCGGCGGATCGCGTCGACGAGCGATTCCTTGCAGCCATAGAGGTTGTCGAACTTCGACTTGGTGACGCTGTCGTTGACGTTGATCGCGGGGAAGGGCAGTTCGCCCTTCTTGGCGATGTGATAGAGGCGGTGGACGCCGGTGGTCGTTTCTTCCGACACGCCCTTGATCGCCTTGACCGTCTTGGTGAGGTAGCCGGGGTTGGCGGCAACGAACGCCTTCAAGGCGCGCTGCATTTCGATTTCTTCCTCATTCTCGGGGGCCGGCATCGTCTCGCCGGCTTCGAGCTTCGCGCCCCACAGCGCGAACATCGTGGCGTCGCCGCCGTCGTCGAGGATCAGGTTGGCGGTCGTGCCATCCTCGACGCCCCAGTCGAAGATGCGGCCGACATAGTCCCAATAATCGGCCAGGCTCTCGCCCTTCACCGCGAACACCGGCACGCCTGACGCGGCGATTGCGGCGGCGGCATGGTCCTGGGTCGAGAAGATGTTGCACGTCGCCCAGCGCACTTCGGCGCCGAGCGCGGTCAGCGTCTCGATCAGCACCGCGGTCTGGATCGTCATGTGCAGCGAGCCCGTGATGCGCGCGCCCTTCAGCGGCTGCGCCGCGCCATATTCGGCGCGCAGCGCCATCAGGCCCGGCATTTCGGTTTCGGCGATGTTGATTTCCTTGCGCCCGAAATCGGCAAGACCGATGTCGGCAACGACGTAATCGCGGGTGTCGGCGGCGAGAGTGGCCACGGGGGAGTCTCCATTTGGCAAGTTCGACCGCAGGCGAGCGGTCACGTAATTTTCGTGCGCGCCCTAGCCGAAAGCGCGCCTGCGATCAAATATAAAGTTTTCTTTATATGTTTGCAACCGGCGGTGCGGGAGCGAGCTTGCGCGATGGGGTGCGCCGCGCGCGTTGCGCACGAGTCGGCGCCCCGAAACACGAGGCGGCCGAAAATAAATTTCTCGCGCGCAGAATTGTGACAGCCGCGGCGCCCACCGTGTGACAGCGCGCCCAGAACGCCAAGATACTGAAAATTGCGATTTATAATTCGCCTTGGCGTTCAGCCTAATGCCTCTTTGTTACAGCACTGTTACACAAGGTCCGAAATATTGACTTTTCGCGGCGCGAGCGAGAGAATCGGCTAAAGTTTTCGGGGAGATACAGACAATGAAAAAAATTCTGCTGCCGCTCGTCGCACTCGCTTTCGCGACCCCTGCCGCAGCGCAATCGATCGTCGTTACCGGCTCGGACGAGGAGGGTCTCGCGCCGCTTTCGGTTGCTTATGAAGAGTTGAAGGCCGGCCAGAATGCGCTCGCGGTCGACAAGCTGACGCACAGCGACATCGACGCGCGGGATCCCTCGCGGCTGATCAACCTCGGCACCGCCTATGCCCGCCTCGGCAAGACCGCCGATGCGCAGACCGCCTACAAGGCCGCCATCACCAGCGATATCCGCTACGACGTCGAGCTCGCGAACGGCAGCTATATGGATTCGCGCTGGGCGGCGCGCACCGCGCTCGCCAATCTCAACCAGGGCAAGCCGCTCCTCGCCCTCGCACGCTGAGGATTATGCCTCGCCGCCTTCGGTGGTGAGCAGGCGGGCATCCACTCCCGCTTCGGCAAACGCCGCCTGCCAGCGCCTGGCGGGCGGCGTTTCGAAGATCAGCGCGTCGCTGCCCGGCGTCACATGCCAGCCGTGGCGCACCATCTCGCCCTCGAGCTGTCCCGGCGACCAGCCCGCATAGCCCAGGGCGACCATCCATCGTTTCGGCCCGCGCCCCTGGCCGATCGCGCGCAATATGTCGTGCGAGCTCGACACCATCCAGCGGTCCGCGACCTGCACCGCCCCCTCGCCGCCCCAGTCGCGGCTGTGGATCACGAACCCGCGCGAGGTTTCGACCGGTCCGCCGAGATAGACCGGCTGGTCGAGCGGATCGTCATGGTCGATCTCGAGCTGGTCGAGCACCGCGCCGACGGTCATCCCGTCGATCGGGTCGGCGATCCCGATCCCCATCGCGCCTTCCGCATCATGGCTGATCATCGCAATCACCGCATGTTCGAAGCGGGGGTCGCCGATCCCGGGCAGCGCGAGCAGCAACTGGCCGGTGAAGAAGGTCGGTGCATTCTCCATCGCGATACCATGCCCCGCCATCGCGGCGGGGTCCAGCGCCTTTCCGTGAATTGTCCGAACCGGACGCGCTTGACTCCGGGCGACGCCGAGCCAATGTCGCGTCCGACACGATCCCCTCCAACGAAAGGATGCCCCCGATGACAATCCAGCCCGGCGACAAGCTGCCCGACGCGACCTTCGTGAAGGTTACCGAGAACGGCCCCGAACAGGTGACCACCGCCGATTATTTCAAGGGCCGCAAGGTCGCGCTCTTCTCGGTCCCCGGCGCCTTCACCCCGACCTGCTCGGCCAAGCACCTGCCGGGCTTCGTCGACAAGGCCGACGAGCTCAAAGCCAAGGGCGTCGACGAAATCGTCTGCACCGCGGTCAACGATGCCTTCGTGATGGGGGCGTGGAGCAAGAGCGCCGGCGCGGGCGAGAGCGTGACGATGCTTGCCGATGGCAACGGCGCCTTCGCCGATGCGGTCGGCCTCACCATGGACGGCACCGCCTTCGGCATGGGCAAGCGCGGCCAGCGATTCTCGATGATCGTCAACGACGGCGTCGTCGAACAGCTCAACGTCGAAGCGCCCGGCGAATTCAAGGTGTCGAGCGCCGATCACATGCTCGAGCAGCTGTAAGGAATTGGGAGGGGCGGCGCAGCACTGCGCCACCCTCCCGTTCATCGTCACCCCGGACTTGATCCGGGGTCCATTCCTGCCAGCGTCGAGATGATGGATCCCGGATCAAGTCCGGGATGACGAAGGAAGGGGGCAGGGCCGGCCCTCTTCCCTTTTGACACAATTTCGTGCAACAGCGTCGCGATGACATCAGACGCATCGAACCATCAGAACATCACCGATCCCGCCGCCCTTGTCGAAGGGATCGTCGCCGAACTGCAGGACCGCTTCCGCACCTCGGTTTCCAATCTCAAATCTGCCATCACCGCCTATGTCCGCGACCGCACGCTGCCGCCGGCCGACGCCGCCGCGACCGGGCTGTTCGACTATCCGGCGATCCGCCTGACCACGACGGGCGAACAGCGCGAGGGGCAAAAGGGCCATAACCTCGCCTTCGGCCAGTTCGAGCGCGCGGGCACCTTCGTCACCACCGTGACGCGCCCCGATCTCTTCGCCGATTATCTCCGCGACCAGCTCACCCTGCTCGCACGCCATTACGACGTCACGCTCGAGGTGACGCGGACCGGGCAGCAGATCCCCTTCCCCTATGTTCTCGACGCCAGCGACGGGTCGGACATGGGCGGCGTCACCCCGCTCGAGCTCGCGCGGCACTTCCCGACCACCGAGCTGGCCGACATCGGCGACGAACTCGCCGACGGGCTGTTCGGGCAGGACCCCGCCGCCGATCAGCCGCTCGCGTTGTTCGACGCGCTGCGCACCGACTTCAGCCTCGCGCGCCTCCGCCACTACACCGGCACCGCGCCCGAGCATTTCCAGCGCTATATCCTCTTCACCAACTACCACCGCTATGTCGACGAATTCGTCGCCTGGGCGGGGGCGCAGGTCGGGCAGGGCCGCTATACCGCGCTCGCGGGCGCGGCCGGCCTCTACGTCGACCAGCCCGGCGTCAACGCGAGCGCGCTGGTCGCCGACAGCGCGTGGCGGCGGCACCAGATGCCGGCCTACCACCTCATCGCGCCCGACGGCGGCGGCATCACGCTCGTCAACATCGGCGTCGGGCCGTCGAACGCGAAGACGATCTGCGACCATCTCGCGGTCCTCCGCCCCGAAGCGTGGCTGATGATCGGCCACTGCGGCGGCCTTCGCCCCAGCCAGCGCATCGGCGACTATGTCCTCGCCCACGCCTACCTCCGCGACGACCATATCCTCGACAGCGTCCTGCCCCCCGAAATCCCGATCCCGCCGATCGCCGAAGTGCAGCAGGCGCTGGCCAGCGCGGCGGAGAGCGTGTCGGGCACCAGCGGCGCCGACCTCAAGAAACGGATGCGCACCGGCACCGTCGTCACCACCGACGACCGCAACTGGGAGCTGCGCTACACCGACAGCGCGCTCCGCTTCTCGCAGTCGCGCGCGATCGGCATCGACATGGAAAGCGCCACGATCGCTGCGCAAGGTTACCGCTTCCGCGTCCCCTATGGCACCCTGCTCTGCGTCAGCGACAAGCCGCTCCACGGCGAGCTCAAGCTGCCCGGACAGGCGAACCGCTTCTACGAAGAAGCGATCGCCGCGCACCTCCAGATCGGCATCCGCGCGTGCGAGACGATGCGCGACGAGGGAGCCAAGCTCCACAGCCGCAAGCTCCGCGCCTTCAACGAGCCGCCATTCCGTTGACGCTGTCGCGCTCCATCGCGGGACGCGTCGCCATCGTCACGGGCGCGGCGAGCGGTATGGGCCGGGCGACGGCGCTGCTCCTCGCCAGCGAAGGCGCGAAGGTCGCAGTCACCGACCTCGATCTCGCCGCCTGCGAAGCCGTTGCCGCCGAAGCCGGACCGAACGCCAAGGCTTTCGCGCTCGACGTCGCCGACGGCGAAGCGATCAAGGCGACCGTCGCTGCCATCGCCGCGCATTTCGGCGGCATCGACATATTGATCAACAACGCCGGCGTCTCCAGCTTCGCCCCGCTCGACGCGGAGGATGACTATGAGGCGATCTGGCACCGCGCGCTCGCGGTGATGCTGACCGCGCACCAGCGCATGGTCCGCGCCGCGCTGCCGCACCTGCGCCAAAGCGACGCCGCGCGTATCGTCAACATCGCCTCGACCGAGGGTCTCGGCGCGACGCCGGGCGATACGCCTTATGTCGCGGCCAAATCGGGCGTCGTCGGCCTCACCCGCGGCCTCGCGGTCGACCTCGGCAGGGACGGCATCACGGTCAACTGCATCTGCCCCGGCCCGATCCGCACCGGCATGACCGACAAGGTGCCCGAGGAGGACAAGGCGGTCTTCGCCAAGCGCCGCACCGCGCTCCGCCGCTATGGCGAGCCCGAGGAGGTCGCGCATATGACGCTCAGCCTCGTGCTGCCCGCGGCGAGCTATATCACCGGCGCGGTGATCCCGGTCGACGGCGGGCTGATGGCGCGGAATGCTTGAGGCGGCCTAGCTTCCAAAGTTCAGGAAAGTTCAGCCTTATGCGACCGGCGATTGGACCAGGAGGGCTGCCGAACGCATCTCGGATGCCGGGCTGTGTTTATCCACCAGACGAAACAGCCGGATGAAGGCTGACACTGCGGGATAATGTAGGAAAGGCCTATTTGAGGGCGGTGTCTGCTTTGGGGTGGGGAGCGGACGCCCCAAGCTCGTCATGCTGGCTGCGGCGATGGCCTCGCTGTTTCAGCATCCATGGCCGGGCCTTGCATCCGGCGCCGCGCCGAAGGAAACGGCGGACCATGGATCCTGAAACAAGTTCAGGATGACGATGCCAGAAATGTCGTGCTTCGGTCGTTTTCAAACCTTCGTCATTCCGGACTCGATCCGGAATCCATTTTTCCAGCGCTGCGCGAATGGACCCCGGATCAAGTCCGGGGTGACGAGACAAGGAAGGACAACTTCCGGTCGATTCCCGACGATGAGAGGGCGGCTTGCGAGGACCGCCCTCCCGTCGAGTCAAACCGCTTCGTTCACGCGGTAGCGCGCCGCCACATCGCGCTTCGACAGGTTGGGGCCCATCGCGAGCCGCGCGGCATGATAGGCCTTCCACTGGCCTTCGTCGGCGAGCGGCGGGATCGTCACTTCCTCCCCGCGGTCGAGCCCGAGCAGCGCCGCGTCGACCAGATCGCCTGCGCTCATCACCATCTCGGCAGGGAAGGCATCGATGTCCTTGCCCGACCGCTCCCAGATTTCGGTGCGCGTCGCGCCCGGCAGCACCGCCTGGACATGGAAGCCCTTGTCGCGGCCGTTCGCGGCGAGCGCGTGGCTGAGGTTGAGCAGAAACGCCTTCGACCCGCTGTACACGCCCTCGAACTGTTCGGGGGCGAGCGCGAGGACCGAGGCGATGTTGACGATCGCGCCCTTGCCGCGCGCGCCGAACGCCTTGCCCGCCGCGATGGCGAGCCGCGCCGCAGCGGTGATGTTGAGCGCGATGATCGTCTCGATCTCGGCGGCGCTGTTCTCGAGCGTCCCGCCGTTCAGCGACATGCCGGCATTGTTGACGAACAGCGTGATCGCGTCATCGTCGGTCAGGCGCTGCTCGATGCGCGTCACGTCGCCGCTTTTGGTCAGGTCTGCAGCGATCACGTCGACCGCAACGCCATAGTCGGCGCGCAGCTTGGCAGCGAGCTCTTCCATCTGCGCGCCGTTGCGCGCGACGAGGATCAGGTCGTGCCCGCGCTTCGCGAGGCGGTCGGCATAAACGGCGCCAAGGCCGGTCGACGCGCCCGTGATCAGGGCCGTTCCAGTGGGAATCGTCATCGTCATTCTCCTTAGCAGGCGGCCCTCCAACGGGTCACTTGCAAAATGATAGTGACTGCCCCATATAGGTTCAATGGGTATGGATAAAAATAATTTGGGCACTTGCCCCGTCGACCGCGGACTGATGCGCGTCGGCGACCGCTGGAGCATGCTGGTCCTGCGCGATATCGAACGCGGGCTGACGCGGTACGAGCAGCTTCGCACCAGCCTCGGCATCGCACCGAACATCTTGTCGCGGCGCCTGTCGGCGCTCACCGAGGCGGGGCTGATCGCGAAGACGCGCTACAGCCAGCGCCCGCCGCGCGACGAATATCTGCTCACCGATGCGGGGCGCGATTTCCTGCCGATCCTGATGGCGATCGGCGCGTGGGGGCGGAAATATAATGGCGGGGGTGCGCTCAGCCAGCATCTCGATGTGGCGACCGGCGAGGTCGTGCGCCCCGTGGTGGTCGATGCCAACACCGGTGCCCCGATCGGCACCCGCCCGCTCAGAATGGAATATCCCGACTAATCCTCCCTGCGGCGAAGCCGTGGGAAGGGGGACCGCCGAAGGCGGTGGAGGGGCGCATGGTCTTCGCCCCTCCGTCAGCCCTGCGGGCTGCCATCTCCCCATGCCTGCGGCACAGGGAGGATCGATTATTTGTACATCCCCTCGCGCAGATTGATGCCATATTCGACCCACGCCTTGAGCGCGCACAGCATCTGCGACCAGCCCTGGCAATTGCCGTAAGACGCCCCGAGCGCGCCCTGATTCGCGCGCCAGCCTTCCTCGGCGATCTCGACCAGCGTGCGGCCGTCGTCGAGCCCCGTGAAGCTCATCGTCACGCGCGTGCGGTAATCGGCGTCCTTCGGCTCGCCGCCCTCGACGTTCGGCGCCTCGCCTTCGCTCGCCTGCCATTCGAGGACGATCTTCTCGTCCGGTACCACCTCGATCACATAGACGGGAAAGGCTCCGGGAAAGTCGTGGAAGTCCCACGTTACCGTTGCGCCGGTCTCCAGCCGCCCCTGCGCGCCGCCGGTCGTGAAATAGTGCGACAGTTGCCTGGGATCGGCGACCGCCTCGAACACCTCGTGCACCGGCTTCGCAATCCGCGCCGCAACCCTGAATTTCAGCTCCATACCCACTCTCCGCTTGAGTCGAAGCCTTTTATGTTATATTTATATAACATGTCAATTCACGACCAGTTCGATGCGACCTTCAAGGCGCTCGCCTCGCCGATCCGGCGACAGATTCTCGATGATCTCAAGGACCAGCCGCTGACGACCGGCGCGCTGTGCAGCCATTTCGCCGACATCGACCGCTGCACGGTGATGCAGCATCTGAAGGTGCTGGAGGATGCGGGGCTCGTCATCGCCGAACGCCGCGGCCGCGAGCGCTGGAATCATCTGAACGCGATGCCGATCCAGGACATCCACGACCGCTGGATCGGCCCGCACGCCGCGGCGGCGACTGCGCGGCTGGCGCGGTTCAAACAGTCGATCGAGGCGCAATAAAAAGGCCGGGGCGTCGCCACCCCGGCCTCTCCATGTCGATCGAACCCGGCTTACCAACCCTGCGGCTTGCCCTTGTTCTGTTCGTCGAGCCATTTCTTCAGCGGCGCGAAATAGGCCGCCATCGCCTTGCCCGACATTTCGCGGCTACCGGTGAAGGCCTGCAGCGCGTCGGGCCACGGCTTCGACGCGCCCATTTCGAGCATCGCGTTCAGCTTCGCGCCGACCTCCTTGTTGCCGTAGAAGGAGCAGCGGTGGAGCGGCCCCTTCCAGCCCGCCTGCTTGCACGCCGCCTGATAGAATTGGAACTGCAGCACGCGCGCCAGGAAATAGCGCGTGTAGGGCGTGTTGCCGGGGATGTGGTACTTCGCACCGGCGTCGAACGCGTTCGCCGGCCGCTCGCCCGGCGGGACGATGCCCTGATATTGCAGCCGCAGATCGGTCCATGCCTTGTTATAGTCGGCGGGCTTGATCGAGCCGTCGAACACGCCCCAGCGCCAGCGGTCGACGAGCAGGCCGAAGGGCAGGAAGGCGACCTTGTCCATCGCCTGGCGCAGCAGCAGGCCGATATCCTTGTCGGCGCTCGGCACCTTCGATTTGTCGAGCAGGCCGATGTCGACCAGATATTGCGGCGTGATCGACAGCGCGACGAAATCGCCGATCGCTTCGTGGAAGCCATCGTTCGCGCCGTTCAAATAGAGGAACGGCTGCTTGTTATAGGCGCGCTGGTAATAATTGTGGCCGAGCTCGTGGTGGATGGTGATGAAGTCGTCGGCGTTCACCTTGATGCACATCTTGATGCGCAGATCGTCCTTGTTGTCGATATCCCACGCCGAGGCGTGGCACACGACCTCGCGGTCGGCGGGCTTCAGGAACTGGCTGCGCTTCCAGAAGGTGTCGGGCAGCGCCGCGAAGCCGAGCGACGAATAGAAATTCTCGCCCGCCTTGACCATGTCGAGCGGCCCCTTGCCCTTTTCGGCGAGCAGGTCGCCGATGTCATAGCCAAGGTCGCCGGTGCCCGGCGGCGCGACGAGCGGGTAGATATTGCCCCATTCCTGCGCCCACATATTGCCGAGCAGGTCGGCGCGGATCGGGCCGGTCTTCGGCTGAACCGCATCGCCATATTTCTCGTTGAGCTTCCAGCGGACATAGGTGTGGAGCGCCACGTACAGCGGCTTCATGTCCTGCCAGATCTTTTCGGTCAGCTTGGCGAAGTCCTCGGGCGGCATGTCATAGCCCGAGCGCCACATCGCGCCGGTGTCGGCAAAGCCCAGTTCCTTCGCGCCCTCGTTCGCGATGCCGACCATCTTGACATAGTCGTCCTTCATCGGCGCGCCGACCCGATCGTGCCAGCTTGTCCACATCTCGGCGAACTGGGCGGGCGTGTTCTTGAGATTGCCCATCTCGGCTTCGATGTCGGAGCCCGAGATTTCCTTGCCGTTCAGCGTACCGCGGCCCTTGCCGTATTGCGACTGCAGATCGGTCGCGATGGTGTTGAGCTCGGTCGCGGCGCCGGGCGTCGTCGGCGCGGGCAGAACGATGCCGGTGCGCAATATGTCGAGCTTGCGCTTCGTATCCGGGCTAAGCCCCGCAACGCTGGCGTATTTCGCCGCTTCGAGGGCATATTTGACCGACTTTTCGGTGCCGACCGCGTTGATCCGCGCCGCCATCGCGTCGGTGTCCTCGGTGATATAGGTCGCGTTGACCCAGTTCACCTGCGCGCCCTCGACCGTATAGTCGAACAGGTCCTTTTCGACCGCGGCGATAAAGGCGTCGGCGTCCGCGGCCGTGGGGGCGGCGGCAGGGGCGGCTTGCGCAAAGGCGGGGGTTGCCGCCGCGAGCGACAGGGCAAGCGACAGCGTTGAAATCATGGCTTTCATGGGGGCGTCCTCTGGATATTCTGATGCGCTCTCGGGCGCGATGGCGGCAATCTGGACCGGCCCGCGGGCAGGGTCAAGCCATCAGGAAGGCAACCATCGCCGCGCCCATCTCGGGCCGGGTGACGCTCGACATATGCGTGCCGGGAATGATGCCGAGCTGCGCATCGGGAAGGACCGCGGCGAGCTCTTCGGCCGAGCCATTGTCCTGATCCTGATCGCCGCAGACGAGCAAGGTCGGCATCGCCAGCGCCGCGAGCATGTCGGGCGTCGTATCGGTGAAGCTGTCCAGGAGCAGGCGCGCTGCAACGCGGTCGATCTTCATCGTCTTCATGAACTGGATCGACATCCAGGTGTCGTCGCCGCGCTTCGCGGTTTCATAGTCGGCGATCACGCGCCGGAAGAATTGCCCGCGCTGCGACCAGCCGGCGAGTCCGGCGAGCCCCATGCCGCCGAGGATCAGCTTGCGCGGTTTGATCCCGGCAACCACGGCACGGGTACTCGTGCGTGCGCCCAACGAAAAGCCGCCGAGGTCGAAATCGTAGAGGCCCAGATGCGCGATCAGGTCTTCCAGATCATGCACCAGCACGTCGGGCGGATAATGTTCGGGCTCATGCGGCGCATCGCTCGATCCGTGGACGCGCAGGTCGGGCATGACGACGCGAAAGCCCGCTTCGGCGATCCGCGCCGCCGTGCCGAATTTGATCCAGTTGACTTCGGCGTTCGAAAACAGCCCGTGGAGCAGCACGACCGGGCGCCCCTCCCCCATCTCGCGCCATGCCAGCCGCACGCCGTCGCGTGCTTCGAAAAATCGGGGTTCGATGCTCATGCGCGGCCTATGCCCCGTCGGCGACGGGTTGGGCAAGGCCGATCAGCGCGGCTGCAAGCCCTTCTGCTCCATGCGCCACTTCGCCATCTCGATCCGGTCCTGGCCGAAGAAAGGCTCGCCATCGAAGACCAAGGTCGGCACGCCCCAATGGCCCGCGATCTCCAGCGCGACCTGGTTCGCCGCGATCTCGTTGTCGAGCGTCTCGGCATCGGCCTCCGCCTCCGCATCGAGTTCGGCGAGGCTGAGGCCCGCGCGCCGCGCCGCGCCCGCAAGATGATCGCCAAGGTGCCAGTCCTGCGCCCCGCCCCAGATGAGCTGCGCAACCTCGTGGCAGAAACCCAGGCTCTTGCCGCGCCGCGACGCGGCCTGCCCCAGTCGCGTCAGGCGATAGATATAGGGTTGCTCCGACGCGATCTCGCGCGTCATGACGTTCTGCACGATCGGGTCGGGACGCGGCGGTCCGAAGGGAATGCCGTGGAATTGCGCGACGCGGATCATGTCGCGCATCGTGTAGCTCAGCCAGTTGGGGTGATTGCGCTCGAAAAAATCGGGCTGGCGGATCGCAAGCGGATAAACCGGGCGCAGGTTGATCGACAGGTCATGGCTGGCGGCAAGTGCCCGGTAGCGGCCGATCGCGAGATAGCTGTAGGGCGAGCGAAAGGACCAGAAGAGGTCGGCGGTCAGGGTCATCCCCATATCCTGCCCAAAAAGCGGCCCAGCGCAAGTAGTGTAAAGGAATTTAACACCAAATCAGATATTTCCCCTTGGCGACGCCTCATGGTTGAATATAGTAGCAATTGCTATTATGTCTGCTGCCATGAGTGAGACGATCGGCTATCTGCTCAACGACAGTGCGCGGCTGTTCCGGCGCGCCTTCAACGCGCGCACGCGCGACACCGGCATCACCGCGCTGCAATGGCGCATGATCACCTATCTGAAGCGCCACGAGGGCATCCGGCAGGGCCCGCTCGCCGAGCTGATCGAGGTCGAGCCGATCACCCTCTCGCGGATGGTCGACCGGCTCGCCGAGGCGGGGCTCGTCGAGCGGCGGGCCGATCCCACCGACCGCCGCGCCTGGCGGCTTTATCTGACCGCGCGCGCCGGCGACATGCTCGGCGCGATGCGTCCGATCGCCGAAAAGCTCACCGAAGAAGCCACCGAAGGACTGAGCGCCGCCGAAGTCGACCAGCTGGTCGCGCTCGTCGAAAAGGTGCGCGCCAACCTCTCCCGCCGCGAATGCCTAAAAGAGACCGCATAATGGACCAGCTCTCCCCTTCCCGCACCAAGGCCGAAGACGCCGCGCCGGCGCGCGCGCCCAAGGCCGACCCGGTGCCGCCTCCGGCGCAGCCGGCCACTGCCGCCGCAGGCAAGCCGGGGCCGAGCTGGCGCGCGCGCCTGCTGATGTTCGGCCTGCCCGCCGTTTTGCTGGCCGCAGGCGGTTGGTACTGGCTGACGAGCGGCGGATCGGTGTCGACCGACAATGCCTATGTCCAGATGGACAAGGTCTCGATCGCCGCCGAAGTCGGCGGCCGGATCACCGAGGTCGCGGTCAAGGACGGCCAGATGGTGCAGAAGGGCCAATTGCTGTTCCGCATCGACGGCGAGCCCTATGCGCTCAGCGTCGCCCAGGCGAACGCCGCGATCGACGCCGCCAACGTCGATGTCGGCAACCTGTCGGCGAGCCTTGCGGCCACCGGCGTCGATATCAAGGCGGCCGAGGAAGGCCTGGCCTTCGCGCAGTCGAACTTCGCGCGCCAGGCGGCGTTGATGGACAAGGGCTTCACGACCAAAGCGGCCTATGACGCATCGAAACATGCCGTCGAACAGGCACGCGCCGCGCTGGCGCAGGCGCGCGCCGACGCCGCCGAGGCGCGCTCGAAGCTCGCTACCGGCGCAAGCGGGATCAATCCGCAGGTCGAGGCGGCGAAGGTCCAGCGTTCGCAGGCGGAGGTCAATCTCGGCCGCACCGAAGTCCGTGCACCGAGCGCGGGGCGCATCGCGCAGTCCGACCGGCTGCTCGTCGGCCAGATGATGGTGCAAGGCCTGCCCGCCGTGACGATCGTCGACACGCTGCACCCCTGGGTCGAGGCGAATTTCAAGGAAACCGACCTTGCCGACATGCGCGTCGGCCAGCGCGCCGAAATCAGCTTCGACGCCTATCCGGGGCTCAAGGTCCGCGGCCATGTGCTGACGATCGGCGCGGGCACGGGCAGCGAATTTTCGGTGCTCCCGGCGCAGAATGCGACGGGCAACTGGGTCAAGGTGACGCAGCGCGTGCCGGTGCGGATCGCCTTCGACGAAAAGCCGGCGCGCGACATGATCGCGGGGCTGTCGGCCGGCGTCAAAGTCTTCACCGACAGATAAGGCCGTGGCGAGCCGCGCCTTTCCCCGCCGGTCCGCCGCCGCGGCCGTCGACGATGCGATCCCGCTGCACGAGCAGGTCCGCTTTCGCGGCCTGCTGACCGTCGCCGTCATGGGCGCGTCGATCATGCAGATTCTCGACACGACGATCGCCAATGTCGCGATCCCGCACATGCAGTCGGCGCTCGGCGCGACGAGCGAGACGGTGACCTGGGTGCTGACGAGCTACATCCTCGCCTCGGCGGTCGCGATGCCGATCACCGGCTGGCTTGCCGATCGCATCGGCCGCCGCGAGTTGTTTCTTGGCGCCATTGCGGGGTTCATCGTCGCGTCGATGGCGTGCGGCGCGGCGCAGTCGCTCGAACAGATGGTCGCGTTCCGCTTCCTGCAGGGGATCAGCGCCGCCTTCATCGGCCCGCTCTCGCAATCGGTGATGCTCGATATCAACCCGCCGGAAAAGCAGGCACGCGCGATGTCGATCTGGGGCATGGGGATCATGATCGGACCGATCCTGGGGCCGATTCTGGGCGGCTGGCTGACCGAGTCGGTCAACTGGCGCTGGGTCTTCTACGTCAACCTGCCCGTCGGTCTGCTGACGCTTGCGATGATGTGGGCTTTGCTTCCCGCGACGCGCAGGCGCGACCGTCGGTTCGACCTGTTCGGCTTTTCCATGCTGGCGCTCGGTCTCTCGGCGCTCCAGTTGATGCTCGACCGCGGCGCGCATCTCGACTGGTTCGACAGCCGCGAGATCTGGATCGAGATGGCGGTCGCGATCGCGTGCCTGTGGATGTTCGTCATCCACCTCTTCACCGGCCGCGAAACGCTCTTCAACCGGCAGATGATGACCGATCGCAACCTCGTCACCGCGATGGGCTTCATGGTCGTCATCGGCATCGTGATGTTCGCCTCGATGGCGCTGCTGCCGCCGATGCTACAGAATCTGTTCGGCTGGCCGGTGATCGACACCGGCTGGGTGCTCGCGGTCCGCGGCATCGGCATCCTGATGAGCATGTGGGTCGCGGGCCAACTGCTCGGCAAGGTCGATGCCCGCTGGATGGTCGGCACCGGCCTCGCCATCGCGGCGCTGTCGCTCTGGCAGATGAGCCACTGGTCGCTCGAAATGGGGATGCGGCCGGTGATCGTCAGCGGCCTCGTCCAGGGCATCGGCATGGGGCTGGTCTTCATCCCGCTCAACACCATGGCTTTTGCGACGATCCCGCCGCAGTACCGCACCGACGGGTCGAGCCTGCTCAATCTCTTGCGCAGCATCGGCGCGTCGGTCGGCATCTCGGTGGTCACTACGCTGCTCGGCGCCAATATCCAGACGAGCCACGAGGATCTGGCGGCGCATGTGACCAACAGCTCGACGTCGATGCTCGACGCCTCGACCGCCGACCGTTTCGGCATCGCCGGCGATACCGCGATGGCGATGGTCAATGCCGAGATCAACCGGCAGGCGGCGATGGTCGCCTATATCGACGATTTCTGGCTGATGATGTGGGTGACGCTCGCCGCGGTGCCGCTGGTGCTGTTGCTGCGGCCGCCGAAACCGGGTGGACCGAACGCTTCAATGGCCGACATGGGGCATTAGGGTAGTGGCTGCTTTGAGGTGAGGAGTGGTCGCACCAAGCTCGTCATGCTGAACTTGTTTCAGCATCCATGGACCGAGCGTTCGTCCGGCGCGGCGCTTGAAGAAATGGCGGACCATGGATCCTGAAACAGCGAGGCCATCGCCGCAGCCAGGATGACGGCGCTAGAAATGTCGTGCTTCGGTCGTCAGCGGAAGAAGCAGTTCACGCCGGCGAACAGCGCGTCGACCTTGGCCGCGTCGCCGGGTTCGGCGAACATGCCGCCGACGACCGTGCCGCCGGTGCCGATGCTGAACTCCTCGCCCAGCGTGCTGTCCTCGATATCGGTGATCGTGACCGATTGCTTCGCCTTGGCGCGCGTCGTTCCGATGCCGATCCCGCTCGGCGTCGAATAGTCCTTTGCGCCCTTTTCGTTGCCGAGGAACCAGCCGACGAACTTGCCGTCCTGGAAGTTGAGCGTCATCGCGTCGAAGCGGGTGAACGCCATCGGCCCCGCGCCGCATTCATTATTGTCGCTGCGGTCGTCGGCCTTGCCCGCGACGTTCGCGAGCGCATTCTCGGCCTGTTCGCGCGGGACGCCGAAAGCGAGCAGGCTTGCCCGGCCGGTGTTCTTGTCGACGAAACGCAGCCCCTCGGCATCGAGCGCGACCGCGGTCGTGGCCGCGGCGGGGCCGTCCGCCTTCGCCTCGGGCACCGGCGGCGCCGAGGGCACCGCCGTGTCGTCGGCCGGGGGCTTGTCGGCAGGCTTGCACGCCGCGAGCAATCCCAGCATCACCCAGCCCGTCCACGCCCGCATCGCCGCCTCCTGTTTCGCTTATCGATCCTTATGCCACCGCCTCCGGCGATTACCAGCGCAGCGACATGCAGCTCAGCCCTCCGTCGAGGCGCGCGACATGGTCGGTCGCCAGGGCGCGATACGGCACCCCGCGCGCGGCGAGCATCGCCTGCGTCGCCGGCCAGCGCTCGCCGATCAGCACCGTGTCGCGAACGCGCAGGATGTTCGCAGCGCCCTCTTCGCCGGGCGGGGTGAGCACAACCTCCAGCCCTGCGAATTCGGGGCAGTCGCGCATCGCGGGAACCGCCAGCACGGTCCGCTCGTCGACCAGGCCGCAGCCGGTCTTGAAATGCAGGACGCTTTTGGGGGTGTCCGCAACCTCGGCGCGGTAGCCGAGCTCAGCGAGCAGCCCCTTCAGTTCTCCGGCGCCGGTGCGATCGGTGCGGTCCGAAACACCGATGATCACGCGATCGGCAAGGCGCAGCACGTCGCCGCCGTCGGCATGGCCGGGACCGGACATCGCGAGCAGCCTCGGATGGCGCTCCGCCAGCGGTCCACGGATATGCGCCACTTCGCCCGCCCGCGTCGGCGCGCCGGGACGGAGCAGGATCGCGCCTTCGGGAAAGGTCAGCGCGACATCTTCGGTGAACAGCGCATCGGGGAAATCGCCCAGCGCCGGCAGCACGTCGACAGCGAGGCCAAGCTCGCGAAGCGCCCTGACATAGGCTTCATGCTCGGCGAGCAGGATCGCGAGATCGGGGTCGGGTCCGCCGCCCGCGCGGATGCCGTTGACGGCCGAGGGGGCGGGGGTGCGGCAGAGCGCATGGGTAAAAGCGAAGGGCGAGGTCATCGCCCTTCCCTACCCGTTCGCATCCCGAAGTCGAGATGCGAACGGGGATGGGATCTCACTCAGCCCTTCCTGAGATGCCGGCGACCGAGCAGTTCGGCGATCTGGACCGCGTTCAGCGCCGCACCCTTGCGGAGGTTGTCGCTGACGCACCAGAGGTTGAGGCCGTTATCGACCGTGCTGTCGTCGCGCACGCGGCTGACGAAGGTCGCATAGTCGCCGACGCACTCGACGGGCGTGATGTATCCGCCGTCCTCGCGCTTGTCGACGAGCATCACGCCGGGCGCTTCGCGCAGGAGGCGCTGGGCATCCTCGGCCGACAGTTCCTTCTCCATCTCGATGTTGATCGCCTCGGAGTGACCAACGAAGACGGGAACGCGGACGCAGGTCGCGGTGACCTTGATCTTCGGATCGAGGATCTTCTTGGTCTCGGCGACCATCTTCCACTCTTCCTTGGTCGAGCCGTCGTCGAGGAACTTGTCGATATGCGGGATGACGTTGAAGGCGATCTGCTTGGTGAATTTCTGCACGTCCTTCTCGTCGCCGACGAAGATCTGGCGCGTCTGGTTCCAAAGCTCGTCCATCCCGGCCTTGCCCGCGCCCGACACCGACTGATAGGTCGCGACGACGACGCGCTTGATCGTCGCGGCATCGTGCAGCGGCTTCAGCGCGACGACCATCTGCGCGGTGGAGCAATTGGGGTTCGCGATGATGTTGCGCTTCGCATAGCCGTCGATCGCCTCGGGGTTCACCTCGGGCACGATGAGCGGCACGTCGGGATCCATACGATAGAGCGACGAGTTGTCGATCACGACGCAGCCCGCGGCCGCGGCTTTGGGCGCGTGGATCGCGGTCGCGTCGCTACCGATCGCGAAAATCGCCATGTCCCAGCCGGACCAGTCGAAATTCTCGATATTCTGGCATTTGACGGTCTTGCCGGTATCGCCGATCTCGATCTCGTCGCCCTGGCTGCGCGACGATGCGACCGCGGCGATTTCGTCATAGGGAAATTCGCGCTCGGCGAGGATGGCGAGCACTTCGCGCCCGACATTGCCCGTCGCACCCGCGACGACGATCCGGTAACCCATCTGTTATGCCCTTTATGCTGATGCTGAAATGAAAACGACCGGCTCTGCCTGTTGGCGGAACCGGTCGTTTTGGAAAGCTGTTTCGGCTTTGGGTGAGAGAAGCTCTCCTTAGCCTTCGCCGGCTTCCGACCGGTAATCGCGGCGTTCCGCAATACGCGCCGATTTACCGGTGCGGCCACGCAGATAGTAAAGCTTCGCGCGGCGCACCGCGCCCTTGCGGACGACGGTAATGCTGTCGATGTTCGGCGAATAGAGCGGGAAGACGCGCTCGACACCTTCACCGAACGACATTTTGCGCACGGTGAAGTTGGAGCCCATGCCCTTGTTCGAGCGCGCGATGCACACGCCCTCGAAATTCTGGACGCGGGTGCGTTCGCCTTCGACCACCTTCACGCCGACCTTCAGCGTGTCGCCGGGGCGGAATTCGGGGATCGTCTTGCCGGCCTTGGCAATTTCTTCGGCTTCGATCGTCTGGATGAGGTTCATGTCCTCTAGTCCTTATTCTTTCGCCGCGCGCCAGAGGCAGGTCGGTCCCGAGCATCGACATGACGCTCCCAAAGGTCCGGCCTGCGTAACCGAGTGTCCGTCTCCGCCTGATGTTTCCGCCAGGCATCGATCTTCGCATGATCCCCCGATCGCAGCACTTCGGGGATCGTGCGCCCTTCCCATATGACAGGTCGGGTATAGTGGGGATATTCGAGCAAACCGTTTTCGAACGATTCGTCATCACCACTTGAAGCCGCGCCCATTACGCCGGGAAGCAGCCGAATGCAAGCGTCGAGCAGCAACAGCGCGCCCATCTCGCCGCCCGACAGGATGATGTCGCCCATCGACAGCTGTTCGATCGGGCGCGCATCGAAGATGCGCTCGTCGAATCCCTCGAACCGGCCGCACAGGATGATCGCCCCCGGCCCTGCCGCAATCCCGCGCACGCGGGCCTGGGTCACCGGCGTTCCGCGCGGCGTCATGGCGAGGATCGGGAGGTCCGGATACGCCGCACTCGCGTGGTCGACCGCCGCCGCCAGCACATCGGCCTTGAGCACCATCCCCGCGCCGCCCCCCGCGGGCGTGTCGTCGACGGTGCGATGCTTGTCGGTGGCGAAATCGCGGATCTGGACCGGCGCGCACGACCAGACCCCTGCCTCGAGCGCACGCCCCGCCATGCTGTGCCCCAGCGGGCCGGGAAACATGTCGGGATAAAGGGTCAGGGGAACGACGGTGAAGGTCATGGCAGCGGCTCCCATAGCGGCTCCGGGATCGTCTGGCGATCCATCGCCAGCTCCTCGCGCAGCCATTCGCGGAAGCGTTCGATCTTGCGCACCCCCACCCGATTGTCGCGGTGGACGAGGAAATTGCCGGTGCCGGGCTCGTAAATCGTCTCGAACGGCCGCACGAGCCGCCCCGTCTCAAGCTCGGTTCGCCAGTAGAGCGGGGTCATCAGCGCGATGCCGAAGCCGCCCTGCACCGCGATCGATTCCTGAAGCTGGCTGTCGAGTTCGATCCCCTGCCGCGGCGGCGGCGGGGTGCCGATGCCCGCGGCGGCGAACCAGCCCGCCCACCAGGGATCGTTGGGCGCCAAACGTTCGGCGCGCAGCAGGTCGGCGGGCGTCGCGATATGGTTCGCATCAAGAAACACCGGCGAACAGATCGGGGTCACATGGCTGCGGAACAGGAAGTCGGTGCGCAGCCCCGGCCAGTGACCGTTGCCGGTCCGCAGCGCGACGTCGACACTGGTCGCGTCAAAATCGACGAGGTCGTTCGACATCAGCAACCGGACGGCAAGGTCGGGGTAGCGAAGCTGGAAGCGGCCGATCCGCGCGCTAAGCCAGGTGCCGCCGAGCGTGATCGCGGCGCTGATCGTCAGCACCTCCGCATCGTCGCTGCTGATCGCGGCGAAGGCGTCGCCCATCGCGGCGAAAGCTCCGCTTATTGTCGGCAGCAGCCGCTGCCCGGTTTCGGAAAGGCGCACCCGCCCCTTCTCCCGCACGAACAGCGCACGGCCGAGCCGCTGCTCCAATTGGCGGATTTGATAGCTTATCGCGGCCTGCGTCATCCCGAGTTCCTCTCCGGCGCGCGAGAAATTCTGCAGGCGTGCGGCCGCCTCGAAGGCACGAACGGCGGCAAGGGGCGGAAGTTTTGACATCGGCGATATATAAGCTCCACTTATGACATCCGGCAAAGCTTTTGTTGGCTTTGCCACCTCGTCAGGCGCATTTGAAGGGGGTCAAGACAGGAGACAGGCCATGATGGAAGAGCATTTCATGCGCGGCTGGGTACACGGCCACGAACGGATGAGCGCCGATCTCGATCGCGCGATCAAATGGCTCGGCGCCAGGTTCCGCGCATTCGCGGACCTCGTCACCCCGATCCATACGCCGGGCGAAGATTCCTATTTCGACTGCGCCGTCCCGGCGCGCCGCCTCGCGAAGCGGGCGGTGCCGGCGCGCGTCACGAAACGCCGCTGAGCGGCGCGGGCCTGCCGCCCCACCCCCCTTGCAACGGGGCGGCAGGCCGCAATTGTCAGGGCGCGTCCCTGACGATGCGAAAGCGCAGCGCCTGGATCGTTGCCGGCCGGGTCGGCGCGAGCAGCAACTGGCCGTCGAGCTTGCCCTTTTCGCAATTGAGACGGAACGCCGTCGACATCGCACCCGCGGGCGCCAATGGCTCATCCGTGGGGCACGCGCCGACCTCCGCCTTCAATCGCGCGAATTCGGCCACCCAATTCTCCGCCGAGCGGTCCATCAGAAAGTTCATTGCCAACCTGTCCCGAAGAGGGCCGAGGTTCCCCGCCGCATAAGCCGCCTTCGACGCGGCGTAGAGGTCCGCAATAGCCGGCGACACCGCCACCGCCCGACCCTCGAGCAATCCAGCCTTGTGCATCGCGACGGCTGTGTCCCACGCGGGCGCGGACGGCCCCGCATAGGTCCGGTTCGACAAGGCGAACACGCCGACGCCATAGTCGGGCATCAGCATCACATGGCTGCCATAGCCCGGATAGCCGCCGCCGTGCGCGAGGGTGAGGCCGAGGTCGCAATCCTGCGCGACACGCCAGCCCATGCCGTAAGCCGCGGCCTGCTTGCACGCGGTCGCGCCGGTCGACCCGATGCGGTTCGTGACCGCGACGAAATTGAGCCCCTGTGCAATCTCGCGCACCGTCGACCGCTTGACCGGTCCGGTGTCGGGATCGTCGCGCGCGGGCCATGCCGAGAGCAGGAAGGCGACCCATTTCGCATAATCCCGCGCGCTGACCTGCAGCCCGCCCATGCTGTTGAACGCGCCGTCGACCATCTCGGGCTCGGCGCTCCAGCGCTCATTCTCCCAGCGATAGCCGAGCGCATAGCGCGCTTTCGGGGCGTGCGGCGCGTCGTAACCGCTGCCCGTCATGCCGAGCGGGGTCAGGATCGTCTGCCGGACATAGTCGGTGTACGCCATGCCCGACGCCTTCGAAACGATCCGGCCGAGCAAGGCATAGCCGAAGTTCGAATATTCATGTTGGCTCTGCGGCACGCGGCTGAACGGCACGCCCGCCGCGATCATCTTCGTGAATTCGTCCTGCGGCAGTACCTGCTGGCGGTCGCCCCACGGATCGTCGGTGACGAAACCGCCGACATGCTGGAGCAGATCGCGGATGCGGATGCGCGGACTGTCCGTCGTCGGGTAGGTCCAGCCCTTCATCTCGGGCACATAGTCTTCGGCGAGATCGTCGAGCCGCAGCTTGCCGTCGTCGCGCAGCTTCAGGATCGACAGCGCGGTGAAGGCCTTGGTCATCGAGGCGATGCGGAACAGGCTGTCGGGGGTAACCGTTCGCTTGTCGTCGATGTTCTGGACGCCGACGCCTTTCACATAGGCGAGCTTGCCGTCCTTCACGATGCCATAGACGAGGCCGGGGACGTGCTGGTCAGTCTGGAATTTGGCGAAGAGTGCATCGATGTCGGGGGCGAGCTGGTCGAGGGTTTTGGCGGTGGGTTCCTGCGCGGCGGCGGGAACCGCGCCCGCAAATATGAGAGCAAAAGCGAAGCCCGATTTCCAGCGCATAGACCCTCCTTGGCAAATCGCGGTCAGGCTAACAGCGGGTGACGCCACCGACAATCATACTCCTTCGTCACCCCGGACTCGATCCGGGGTCCATTGCCGCCAGCGCTGGATGATGGATCCCGGATCAAGTCCGGAATGACGAGCAATAAAGGAGCGTCCGTTACTCGACGAATGCGGCGTCGATGGTCACGCCATCGTCGGTCCACGCCGGAACCGCGCGCGCGTTCATCGGCACCATGAAGCGGACGGGCTTCTTGCCGGGTTCGGCGGGCTTCTCGATTTCGAGGATGTCGCCAGCGCCGAAATTCTCGACCGCCGCGACATGGCCGATCGCGGCGCCGTCGGTCGAGACGCACGGCAGGCCGATCAGGTCGTGATGATAATATTCGCCGGCCCCAAGCGGCGGCAGCGCCGAGCGCGGAACCGTCAGCACCGTGCCGCGCAAGGCTTCGGCCGCGCTGCGGTCGGTCACTTCGGCGAAGGTCGCCACCGCGCCCTGGTTCACGGGGCGGACCGACTTCAGCGTCAGCTTTCGCCCGCCCGCGTCGAAAACGGAAAAGGCGCGGAGCGATTCCGCGCCTTCGCCGAACAATTTGAGCCGCACCTCGCCCCGCACCCCGTGCGCGCCGGCAATGGCGGCGAGGGTGACGGGGCGGTTTGCGTCGGCCAAGGCTTAGCCTTCAGCCTTTTCTTCGCCGGCCGGAGCTTCTTCGGCAACCGGGCCGCCTTCAGCAACTTCCTCGGCGATCGCGGTCGCGTCGGCGGCGGTCGCGTCGGCCGGAACTTCGTCGGCAACCGCGTCGGCGACAGCTTCGGCGGTTTCTTCACTCTTCACCGAACCGGTCGCATCCGATTCCGCAGCTTCGGGAGCGGCAACATCTTCAGCGGGAGCGGCGTCTTCGACCGCTTCGGGCTCGGGAGCCGGTGCGGCGGCGGCAGCGGCTGCGGCTTCTTCGGCCTCAGCGATCTTCGCGGCCTTTTCTTCGGCGCGTTCCTTGGCCTTCTCGCCCGGCTCGGCCTTCTTCGGGTTGTTACGGGCGGCACGTTCCTTGACCCCAGCAGCGTCGAGGAAACGGGCAACGCGATCGGTCGGCTGCGCGCCGACGCTCAGCCAGTGCGCCGCGCGCTCGGTGTCGAGCTTCACGCGCTCCGGATTGTCCTTGGCGAGCAGCGGGTTGTAGCTGCCGAGGCGCTCGATGAAGCGGCCGTCGCGCGGGCTGCGCGAATCGGCGACGACGATCTTGTAATAGGGACGCTTTTTCGAACCGCCGCGCGAAAGGCGAATGGAGGTAGCCATGATATTTTCCTTTACGTTCAAATAGTAGAGTTGGTCGAAATTATTTCTTCTTGTTGATCAGATTGGCGAGGTCGGGCGGGATCGCCCCGCCGCCGAGCCCGGGCAGCCCGCCGAGGCCACCGCCGCCGCCCATGCCGCCGCCACCCATGCCGGGGATGCCGCCGCCCTTGCCGAACAGCGCGCCAAGCCCTTTCAGGCCGCCCATCTTGCGGATCTTCTTCATCGCGGTGGACATTTCCTGATGCATCTTCAGCACCCGGTTCACCTGCTGCACCGTCGTCCCCGACCCGTTCGCGATACGGATCTTGCGCTTCGCGGTGATGATCTCAGGCTTCGCGCGTTCCTTCGGCGTCATCGATCCCATGATCGCGTCGAAGTGGATCAGCATCTTGTCGTTGGCGCCGCTCTCCGCCATCGCCGCCTGCGCCTTCTTGAGGCCGGGGATCATGCCGGCGAGCGCGCCGAGGCCGCCCATCCGGCGCATCTGGTTCAATTGCGTGCGAAGATCGTCGAGGTCGAACTGCCCCTTCGCCATCTTCTTCGCCATCGCCTCGGCCTCTTCGGCCTGGATCGTCTCGGCGGCGCGTTCGACAAGGCTGACGACGTCGCCCATGCCGAGGATGCGGCCCGCGATACGCGAGGGCTGGAAGAGTTCGAGCCCGTCGAGCTTTTCGCCCGTGCCCGCGAACTTGATCGGCTTGCCGGTGACCGCGCGCATCGACAGCGCGGCACCGCCGCGCGCATCGCCGTCCATACGGGTGAGCACGACGCCGGTCAGCGGCACCTGATCGGTGAAGCGCTGCGCGACCTGTACCGCGTCCTGACCGGTCAGGCTGTCGACGACGAGTAGCGTCTCGGTCGGGTTCGCCGTGCGCGACACCGCCTGCATCTCGTCCATCAACTGCTGGTCGACGTGGAGGCGGCCCGCGGTGTCGAGCATCAGGACATCGTAGCCCTGCAGCTTCGCCGCCTGCAGCGCGCGCTGGGCGATCTCGACCGGCTGCTGGCCGGGGACGATCGGCAGCGTCGCAACGTCGATCTGGCTGCCGAGAACAGCAAGCTGTTCCTGCGCGGCGGGGCGATTGACGTCGAGCGACGCCATCAGCACCTTCTTGCGCTCTTTTTCCTTCAGACGCTTCGCGATCTTCGCGGTCGTCGTGGTCTTGCCCGAGCCCTGCAGGCCGACCATCATGATGACGGCGGGGGGGGTAACGGCAAGGTCGAGCTCGGCGGTTTCGGAGCCGAGCATTTCGGTCAGCGCGTCGCTGACGATCTTGACGACCTGCTGCCCCGGGGTGACCGAACGCAGGACATTCTGGCCGATCGCGAGTTCGGTAACCTGATCGACGAAGCTGCGGACGACCGGCAGCGCAACGTCGGCTTCGAGCAGGGCGATTCGCACTTCGCGCATCGCCGCGCGCACGTCGGCCTCGGTCAGCGCGCCGCGGCCGCGGAGCTTCCCGAAAACATCGCCAAGCCGATTGCTCAGACTGTCGAACATGCGCCTAAAAAGTCCCTTCTGACGACCGCAACGCAAAACACGCCGGTGAGCGAAACCTCGCCAACCAGCGGTATCCGTGGACAGTGTTTTCCGTCGCGGATGTCGTATCTGCCCGTCCGCAATATGCGTCCGGACGCGGCGCCTTTACGCAAAACGGCCGCGAAAGGCAAGCACGGCGTCGGTTCGCACTTAACGCAAATTTCACCGCTCGCCGCCACTATGGCTGCGATGGGTGGGAATGGTTACATGACAGCAGAACCGAAAGCGCGCGACCGCAGCGAGGACGCGCGGCGCGACATGCTTGCCGGCGGGATCGTCGTCGCCGCGATCCTGCTGTTCGTCGGCACCGGCGGCAGCGTGATGCAGTCGATCGTGCAGACGATCATCGGCCTGGGCGGCGGGCCGGACAAGGTGCTTGCCGCCGCGATGATCCTGAATATCGCGCTGATCCTCTTCGGCTGGCGCCGCTACGAGGATCTGAACCGCGAGATCCGCGAACGCACCGAGGCCGAACAGCGCGCGCGCTACCTCGCCGACACCGATCCGCTCACCGGCTTCCTCAACCGCCGCGCGCTGCTCGCGCAGGGGCAGCGGATGATCGCCGAGGCGACCGGCGAACGGCGCCACGTCGCACTGTTCCTGCTCGATCTCGACCATTTCAAGACCGTCAACGACATCCACGGTCACGCGGCGGGCGACCGCGTGCTGCAGGTCGCCGCAGAACGCATCAACGAGATCCTGCCCCCGACCGCTACCAAGGCGCGGCTCGGCGGCGACGAATTCGTCGCAATGCTGCCCTTCGAGCCCGTCGCGCGCGGCGAGATCGACGCACTGGCCGCGGCGCTGGTCGCCGCGCTCGAGGATTCGGTCGCGCATGATGCGCAGCAGATCCGGATCGGCGCGTCGCTGGGCATCGCGCTCGCGACCGACGCCAGCATCACGATGGAAACGATGGTTCGCCAGGCCGACATCGCCATGTATCACTGCAAGGACGAGGGGCGGAACCGCCACTGCTGGTTCCAGGCGGGCATGGAAATGGCGGTGCAGATCCGCAACCAGATCGAAACCGGCATCCGCGACGGGATGCCGCGCGGCGAGTTCATTCCCTATTTCGAGCCGCAGGTCGACATCGCCAGCGGCCGCCTGCTCGGCTTCGAGATGCTCATGCGCTGGGAATCGCCCGAATATGGCCTGATCCCGCCCGAACGCTTCATCCCGGTCGCCGAGGAAAGCGGATTGATCGGCGAATTGTCGCTGCGCGTCGTCCGCGACGCGATGGAGATCGCCAAGGGCTGGGATCCGTCGATCGTGCTCGCGGTCAACATTTCGCCGCAGCAGCTCAAGGATCCCTGGTTCAGCCAGAAGCTTACCAAGCTGCTCGTCGAGACGGGCTTCCCCGCGAACCAGCTCGAGGTCGAGATCACCGAAAGCTCACTGTTCGAAAACCTTCCGCTCGTCCGCTCGATCGTCACCAGCCTCAAGAATCAGGGCGTCTCGCTCAGCCTCGACGATTTCGGCACCGGCTACAGCTCGCTGTCGCATTTGCGCGCGCTGCCGTTCGACCGGATCAAGATCGACCGCAGCTTCATCGCCGCGATGCGCGGCAGCCCCGACGCGCAGGCGATCGTCGTCGCGATCGTCCGCCTCGGCGAAAGCCTCGCGATGCCGATCACCGCCGAGGGCGTCGAAGACGAAGCGACCGCGATCGAGCTCACCCGGCTCGGTTGCTCGAAGGGCCAGGGCTGGTATTACGGCCGCGCGGCGTCGGCGGCGGATACGGCGCGTCTGCTCGCCGACCGCGGCCTGCTGCGCGAGAGCGCCCGGCCGCAGACGCCGCCGCCCGTCGGCGATGAAGAGGATCTGCTGCGCAAAACGGCCTGACATTCCTTTCCTTTTCCGCCAAGCGGGCCATTCTTGCGAAGCAGGGCCGGATTCGAGTTGGCGCCGATCCAACGCGGAAGTGCATCGGTGCGTTCCTTGATCATGGTTCGGCTGCGACGAGGGTCGACTCGGGTCCACCGGCGCTTGGTGACAACACTCGACACAGCGGCAGTTTGCAGGCAACCGATACCGAATGCGAAAGCAGAACTACGCATTTGTGCAAGCGCTTCGCGGAATCGCCGCCCTTTGGGTCGTTCTTTTCCACGCCCATGAAGGCGGACACATTCCTCACCTGTTCGGGGCGCTACCGCATTCACTGTCCGCCGCGATATTCGAAGCCGGCCATCTGGGCGTCGCGATCTTCTTCACCCTCAGCGGTTTTGTTATCGCCCACAGCCTCTCGAACAGCCGCATGACGATCGGCAACTGGGGTCGATTCATGTTGCGCCGGTCGATCCGGCTTGACCCCGCCTATTGGGCGTCGATCATCGTCGTGCTAGCGTTCGGCCTTCTGTCAGCAATGGTGCGAAACGAGCCCTTCGCCCTTCCGGGGCCCGACAACGTCGTCGCCCATTTGCTGTACCTGCAGGTCATTCTGGCAGAGCCCGCCATTTCGCCGGTGTACTGGACGTTGACCTACGAGATTCAGTTCTACGCCTTTTTTGCGGCAGCGATGATGGTTCCGCGCCATATGTGGTGGTTGCTGCCGGTTGCATTGCTCTCGGCCCTCGGCGCGTTCAACGACCTGATGCCGGGGATATTCCTTGGCATGTGGGCCTCGTTCTTCATCGGCGTGCTGGCACACCGCGCCGTCGAAGATGATCGTTGGTTGGTCGGTCTCGCGATCTTGGGTGCCGCACTGGCATGGGGCGGATCCTTCGGCGCCATCAATCTCGCAACGGCGCTTGCGCTTTATACTGCCGTGCGCTGTGGCTGGGCGGTCGAAGGAATGAATTGGCGCTGGCTGCAATTCCTCGGGACCGTGTCTTACAGTCTGTACCTGATTCACAATCCAGTGTCGGGCGCTACGGGGTACATTGTCCATCGACTCCTTGGCTCCGGTCTCGCCGCTGATTTGACGACCCTCTTGATGATCCTCGTTGCGTCTGTCTTCGCGGCATGGCTGCTTTGGTTCGCCGTCGAACGACCGACGCAGCGTTGGTCAAAAAACCTCCTTCGCGGACCGAAGACTTTGGCGACAGCTACCTGATCGGAGCCCGTTGGGCCGCGCCACTGCACCGCCTCCCTGCAACGACGGGACAGGTGAAGCCCGCCGACGCCTCGCTAGACTTCCCGGCCCCGCGCCCTTACATGCGCGGCTATGGCTGACCGCTTCACCAAGATGCACGGGCTGGGCAACGATTTCGTCGTCATCGACGCGCGCGAGCGTCCCGTCGAGATGACCCCGGCGCGGGCGCATGCGATCGCCGACCGCAGCTTCGGCATCGGGTGCGACCAGCTTATCCTGCTCGAACCCTCGACAAGCGCCGATGTGAAGATGCGCATCTTCAATGCCGACGGCAGCGAGGTCGAGGCGTGCGGCAATGCGACGCGCTGTGTCGCCACGCTTCTCGGCGAACCTTCGGTGATCGAAACGCTGGGCGGGATGCTGCGCGTCACCCCCGCCGATGGCGGCGCCGAGGTCGTGCTGGGCGAACCCGTGTTCGACTGGGAGCATATTCCGCTCGCGATGCCGATGGACACGCGCGACATGCCCGTCGCCTGGGACGAGCTCGAACATGGCGCCGCTGTCAATGTCGGCAATCCGCACATCATTTTCTTTGTGCCCGAGGCCGATGCGATAGCACTCGACGAACTCGGGCCGCGGATCGAGACCGATCCGCTGTTCCCCGAGCGCGTCAACGTCAATGTCGCAAGCCTCGATGGCGAGAACCAGCTCCAGCTCCGCGTCTGGGAGCGCGGCGTGGGCCTGACGCAGGCGTGCGGCACCGGGGCGTGCGCGACCGCGGTCGCCGCAATCCGCGCCGGGCTGGTCAAATCGCCCGTCACCGTGTCGCTGCCCGGCGGCGACCTGATCATCCGCTGGGCGCCCGGCGAGCCGATCGTGATGAGCGGCGCCGCGACGCGCGTCTATGACGGCGAGACCGACTGGACGCGCTTCGGATGACGGTTACGCTCGCCGACCGCGTCGAGGTCGTCAATTTCGGTTGCCGGCTCAACATCGCCGAGGGCGAGGCGATACGCGCCGCAGCCAAGGCGGCGGGCGCGCGCGACACGATCGTCTTCAACAGCTGTGCGGTGACCGACGAAGCCGTGCGGCAGGCGCGGCAGGCGGTGCGGCGCGCGCTGCGCGACCGGCCGGGGGCCGAGGTCGTGGTGACGGGATGCGCGGCGGAGCTGGAGCGCGATGCGTTTGCCGCGATGGGCGCGCGGGTGGTGAGCAACGATGCGAAGGGTTTGGTTGAAAGCTATAAAGCCCCCGTGTCCCCGCGAAGGCGGGGACCCATCACCGGCAGGCGCGAAATAGCACCGGCGGGAGATGGACCCCCGCCTTCGCGGGGGAACATGACTTTTGATAAACCCGCACCGTACCAACCCGCCCTCTCCGGCGCCGACCACGGCCGCGCCTTCCTCGGCGTCCAGACGGGGTGCTCGCACAGCTGCACCTTCTGCGCGACCGTGCTCGCGCGCGGCACCGCCCGCTCCGCGACGGCCGAGGCCGTCATCGAAGCCGCGCGCACCGCCCTCGATCGCGGTCAGCGCGAGATCATCCTGACCGGGGTCGATCTTGCAAGCTATGGCGACGACAGCGGCACCAGCCTCGCGGCGCTGGTCGAAGCCTTGCTGACGCTTCCCGTCGAGCGCCTGCGCCTCTCGTCACTCGACCCGGACCGCATCGACGACGCGCTGTTTGCGCTGCTCACGCAGGAGGCGCGCATCATGCCGCACGTCCATCTGTCGCTGCAGGCGGGCGACGACATGGTGCTGACCCGCATGAAGCGCCGCCACCGCCGCGCCGACGCCGTGCGCCTGACTCAGCGCCTGAAAGCGGCCCGCCCCGAAATCGCGATCGGCGCCGACCTGATCGCCGGATTCCCCACTGAGGATGACACCATGTTCGCCCATTCGATGGCCCTGATCGACGATTGCGACATCGTCTTCGGCCACATCTTTCCGTACAGCCCGCGCGCCGGCACCCCCGCCGCGCGGATGCCGCAGGTCGGCCGCGCCATCGCCCGCGAACGCGCGGCCAGGCTTCGCGACGCCAATGCCCGCCGCCGCACCGCCTGGCTCGACGCACAGGTCGGCCGCACCGCGTCGATGCTCGTCGAGCGCGACGGGCTGACCGGCCATGCCGAAAATTTCGCGCCGCTGACGCTGACGACGCCCGCCGAGCCCGGCAGCATCGTTCCGGTCCGCCTGACCGCGCGCGACGGCGACAGGATGCTCGCGGCATGAGCGGCCTCAGCTGGAGCGAACGCCTGCTCGGCGGTCTCAAGCGCACGTCGGAGCGGCTTGGCGAAAATCTGTCGGGGCTCACCGGCAAGTCGCGCCTCGACGACGACGATCTCGACCGGATCGAGGATGCGCTGATCACCGCCGATCTTGGCCCGAACATGGCCGCGCGCATCCGCGATCGCCTGTCCGAGCGCCGCGACGTGGCCGCGAACGGCACCGACGAACTGCGCAAGGTGGTGGCGGAGGAAATCGCCGCAGTGCTGCGCCCCGTCGCCGAACCGCTCGATATCGACGCCTTCCCCCGCCCGCAGGTCATCTTGGTGATCGGCGTCAACGGATCGGGCAAGACCACCACCATCGCCAAGCTCGCGCACCTGTTCCAGGAACAGGATTATGGCGTGATGCTCGTCGCGGGCGACACCTTCCGTGCCGCCGCGATCGGGCAATTGAAGGTCTGGGCCGAACGGCTCGGCATTCCGATCATGGCCGGGCCCGAGGGCGGCGACGCCGCGGGGATCGTCTTCGACGCCGTGAAGCAGGCGACCGCGACCGGCATCGACGTGCTGATCGTCGACACCGCCGGCCGCCTGCAGAACAAGCGCGAACTGATGGACGAGCTGGCCAAGATCAAGCGCGTCCTCGGCCGTCTGAACCCCGCCGCGCCGCACGACGTCGTGCTCGTCCTCGACGCGACGACCGGGCAGAATGCCCTGTCGCAGATCGACGTGTTCCGCGAGGTTGCGGGGGTCACCGGACTCGTGATGACCAAGCTCGACGGCACCGCGCGCGGCGGTGTTCTTGTCGCCGCGGCCGAACGGCACGGCCTTCCCATCCACGCCATCGGCATCGGCGAGACGATCGACGATCTGCGCCCGTTCGACGCCGACGAGATCGCGGGCATCATTGCCGGAAACATAAGATGAGCGAACAGATAGACCAGCTTCCGGGCGGCCCCGAGCCGATCCCCGCGCCGCCGCCCGCCAAGCATGGCTGGCTCAACTTCGCGATCGATTTCGGGCCGCTGCTCGTCTTCTTCCTGACCTATAAATTCTCCTCCGGCGGCACCGGCGCCTTCGCGGCGACCACCGGCGCGATCAAGGGCACCGTCGCCTTCATGGTGGCGATCATCGTCGCGATGATCGTTTCGAAGTGGAAGCTCGGGCGCATTTCGCCGATGCTGTGGATGTCGAGCATCCTCGTGCTCGGCTTCGGCGCGCTGACCATCTGGTTCCACGACGAGCGCTTCATCGTGATGAAGCCGACGATCATCTACGCCGCCTTCGCGGTGCTGCTGCTCGGCGGCTGGCTCCTCAAGAAGCCGATGCTCAAATATCTGCTGCAATCGGCGCTCGAGGGGGTGACCGAACGCGGCTGGCTGCTGCTGTCGCGCAACTGGGGCCTGTTCTTCGCCGCGCTCGGCGTCGCCAACCATGTGATGTACGAGCTCATCCAGGCGAAACAGATGAGCTTCGACCTGTGGCTGACAATCAAGGTCTGGGGTGTCACCGCCCTTTCCTTCCTGTTCACGCTGACGCAGGTGCCGGTCATGCTGAAGCACGGCCTTGCGGTTCCCGAGAGCGCCGACAAGCAAGCTTGAGCCCGCCGCCACTCGCTGGCATATCCCCTTCACGCTTCCGGGTCGCGCGGAGGCGAAACGGATGGAGGGGGACTATCATGGACAAATTTTTCGGTAATCTACACGCCGTGCTGGGCGCGGGCCTCGTACTTGCGATCATCCTGATGCTCGGTCTCAACGGCCAGAATTTCGCGGACGGGATCGCCGCGGGCAACGCGATCCTGCGCTGGCTGCACACCTTCTTCGGCATTCTCTGGATCGGGCTGCTCTATTATTTCAACTTCGTCCAGATCCCGACGATGCCGAAAATCCCGGCCGAACTGAAACCCGCGGTGGGCAAGCATATCGCCCCCGCCGCGCTCTTCTGGTTCCGCTGGGCGGCGCTGATCACGGTGCTGCTGGGCCTCGCCATCGCTTTCCACGCCAAATATGCAATCCCGGCGCTGAGCTTCCAGGATCCGTACAAGCTGATCGGCGCGGGCATGTGGCTGGGCCTGATCATGGCGTTCAACGTCTGGTTCGTGATCTGGCCGAACCAGAAGAAGGCGCTCGGCATCGTCGAGGCGGACGATGCGACCAAGGCCGCCTCGGCCAAGACCGCAATGATCTTTTCGCGGACCAACACCCTGCTGTCGATCCCGATGCTGTACGCGATGGTGAACGCCAACTTGGGCTGATTTGACAATCCTCCCTGTCGCGAAGCGATGGGGAGGTGGCAGCCCCCTTCGACTGCCTGCCTGCGGCAGTCGCTCAGGATAAACTGCGCCTTCGGCGCAGGGCTGACGGAGGGGCGATGGCGCACCGTTGCGGCCCCTACACCACTGCTTCGCAGCGCCCCCTCCCCATGGCTTCGCCACAGGGAGGATTTACTCACCCTTCCACCGCCGCCTTGTGCAGGCGGCCGTTCTGCACATAGTGCGCAACCCCCATCTGCATGCCCGCGGCCTGCGCGTCGTCGATCTCGCGCACCCGGCGGGCCGGCGATCCGGCCCATAGCTCGCGGCCCGGGATTTCCTTATGCTCGGTGAGCAGCGCCCCCGCGGCAAGCATCGCGTCGCTGCCGATCACGCAGCCGTTCATCACCGTCGCCTTGAGCCCGACGAACGCGCGATCCGCCAATGTGCAGCCGTGGACCATTGCAAGGTGGCCGATCAGCACATCCTCGCCGATGATCGTCGGGTACCCGTCGGGCCGGTGCGGCATCGGGCCGTCGCAATGCACGACGCTGCCGTCCTGGATGTTCGAGCGCGCGCCGACGACGATGCGGCTGACATCGGCGCGCAGCACGCAATTGTACCAGATGCTGACATCGGGGCCGATCGTCACGTCGCCGATGATCCGGCATCCCGGCGCGATGAATGCGCTGGGGTCGATCTGCGGCGCCTTGCCGTTCACGGCGATGATGCTGACGTCTTTATAGGTCATTCGCGGTTTCCGATCAGATGGCCCCACAGGAGTACGGGCAGGGTAGAGGCATAATCGTCGGTCCAGCGCTGGAAGCCCGGCCGTTGCTTGAGCGGCACCCAAACGCCGTCGGCCTTCGAATCCTCGCGCGGTTTCAGTCCGCCCGTCAATTGTTGCAAACGTTCCGGCGTCGCGGTCAGGGCGACCCAGTTCGATCCGGTCAGCACGCCGATGTCCTCGGGGGCGGTCACGTCATCGGGGCTCGAATCCATCCGGATCGCCGCCGACCAGCCGCGCGCCCGCGCCTCGGTCGACAGTACCGGCTCGAGGTCGAAGAAGCGGTTCGAGATGTGGATCAACAGCACTCCGCCCGGCTTCAGCGCGCGCGCATAGATGCCGATCGCCTCGGCGGTCAGCAGATGCAGCGGAATCGCGTCGGAAGAAAAGGCGTCGATCACCAAAATGTCGAACTGCGCCGGCGGCAGTTTCGCGATCTGGAGCCGCGCGTCGCCGATCACGATCGGCACGTCGGCGGCGCATTCGCTGATGAAGGTGAATTTGGACGGGTCGCGCGCGATCTCCGCCATCGCCGGGTCGATCTCGAAGATCGTCCAGCGCTGGCCGGGCTTGCGGTAGCAGGACAGCGTCCCGGCGCCGAGACCGACGAGCCCGACCGATGCATCGGGACCGGCCAGCATCTCCGCCTTGTCGAGGGTCAGCCCCACCCCCGACTGGTGCCCGTAATAGGTCGTCGGTTCGAGCCGGTGCGGCGCGTCGGTGCGCTGGAGCCCGTGCAAGGTCGTGCCGTGCGCCAGCCGCCGCTGGTTGTCGGCGGGATAGTCGGTGACCGTATAGACGCCGAAATAGCTGCGCACGCGGTTGCCGGTAAAGCTTTCCTGGAGCGTGTCCCAGCCGCCGACCCCCAGCATCAGCATCGCGAGCGCCAGGACGAAGGCCCATCGCCACCCGATCACGAGCAGCCCGATGACGAAGAGCAGGACCCCCCACATCGCAACCTCGCCCTCGATCCGGCCGAGCCACAATTGCACCATCTTCCAGCAGGCGAAGGCGGCGACCCCCATGAGCGCGGCGACGATCGTCCGCGCGGTCGCGGGAGACAGCTTCGCCCACTTGTCCCACGGGAACAGGGCCGGCAGCGGCAGCAGCATCGCGGCGGCGAGGACGAGCAGCGGATGCTCGTAAACCCAGTCGAACAGCAGCGGCGCGAACAGCGCCGCGAACAAGCCGCCCAGCACGCCGCCTGCCGACATGACGAGATAGAAGAGCGTCAAGTGCTGCGTTGCGGGGCGCAGATGATAGAGATAACCGTGCAGCGCGACCGCAACGATGAACTGCATCGCAAGCGCCGCGAACGCGACGAGCATCGTGCCCCCGCTGGTGCTGAGCAACGCGAGCCCGCCGACCGACAGCAGTACCGCGGGCGCGATCGTCGTGAAGATCTGCGTCAGCCGCTCGGCGGTCGAAAAGGCGATCACGAAGCTCAACAGATAGAGGCCGAGCGGCAGCACCCAGAGCAAGGGCATCGCGACGATGTCGGTGGTGAGATGCGTCGTCGTCGACAGCATCAGGCCCGAAGGCACCGCCGCGAGCAGCAGCCAGTGGAGCTGGCGGCGCAGGGTCGGGCGCGGTTCGGCGGCAGCGACGCCTTCGGTCTCGTGGACCGCCTCGCCGCGCCAGCGCGCCGCGCCGCTTGCCGCGACGAGCAGCACCAGCACGCCATAGCCCGCGGTCCACAGCCAGCTCTGCGTCGCCAGCGGCATGGCGGGCTCGACCAGCGCCGGATAGCTGATCAGCCCAGCAAAGCTGCCGAGGTTCGACGCCGCATAGAGATAATAGGGATCGCCCGCGCGCGCGTCGGCGGCGAACCAGCGCTGCATCAGCGGCGCCTGCGCCGACACCGCGAAGAAGACGGGACCGATCGAGGCGAGCAGCAGCAGCGGCACCCAAAGCGCCTCCTGCCCCGGCGCGGGCGGCGCAAGGCTCGCAATGCCGATCGGCAGCCACAGCGCCGCGACGATGAGCAGCGCGACATGGACCGCCGCCTGCCGCCGGACCGCAAAACGGCCGAGCCAGTGCGCATAGGCATAGCCGCCGAGCAGCAGCGCCTGATAGACGAGCATCGCGCTGTTCCACACCGCGGGCGCTCCGCCGAGCCGCGGCAGCACCATGCGCGCGACCATCGGCTGGACGAGGAACAACAGGAAACTGCCGACGAGGATCGTCAGCACGAACAGCCAGCGGCGCGGGCTCGATACGTCGCGGTTCGTCATGCTGCGGCCTTGGTCCTCGCCATCGAATAGGTGACATGCCGGCGCAGCGGATCGCCCGCCGCCAGCTTCGGATGATCGAAATCGAGCCCGGCGCGATAGGCCATGCCGAGCCGCTCCATCACAGCACGGCTGCGGACATTGCCTTCCCAGGTGATCGCCCAGAGAGCGTCGTCGGGAAGATGCGCCAGCGCCCAGTCCGCCGCGCCGCGCGCCGCCTCGCTCGCATAGCCCGCACCCCAGGCGTCGCGCGCGAGCCGCCAGCCGAGTTCGGCCTTGCCCGCGACCGGGCCCGCACTGCCGCGGATCACTCCGCACCAGCCGATCAACCGCGCGTCCTCCTTGCGTTCAAGCGCCCAGAAGGTGTGGCCATGCTCGGCCTCGATCGCGCGGACGCGCCCGATCAGCGCCGCCGTCTCGTCCCTGTCGAGCGGCGGGCCGAGCGTCGCCATCACATCGGGATCGCTGCAAATGGCCTGAAAGGGCGCGACATCCTCGTCGCGCCACGACCGCATGACCAGCCGCGCGGTCTCGATCATGCGCCGAGCAGCCGCGCCGCGTGCAGCGCGTGATAGGTCAGCACCCCCGACGCGCCCGCGCGGCGGAAGGCGAGCAGGGTTTCGAGCACCAGCGCATCGCGATCGCCCGCGCCTGCGGCAGCGGCCGCCTCGATCATCGCATATTCGCCCGACACCTGATAGGCATAGACCGGGACGGCAAAATGCTCCTTCACCGCGCGCACGACGTCGAGATACGGCAGACCGGGCTTCACCATCACGCTGTCGGCGCCCTCGGCGAGATCCTGCTCGACTTCGCGCAGCGCCTCCTCGACGTTCGCCGGGTCCATCTGGTAAGTCTTCTTGTCGCCCTTGAGGAGCCCGCGCGAGCCGACTGCATCGCGGAACGGACCGTAGAAGGCCGAGGCATATTTGGCGGCATAGCTCATGATCTGGACATCACCGAAACCCTCGGTCTCCAGCGCCTCGCGGATCGCGCCGACGCGGCCGTCCATCATGTCCGACGGCGCGATGATGTCGGCGCCCGCGCGCGCCTGGTTCAGCGCCTGCCCGACCAGCACCTCGACCGTCTCGTCGTTGAGGACATAGCCGGTACCGTCGATCAGCCCGTCCTGCCCGTGGCTGGTATAGGGGTCGAGCGCGACGTCGGTGAGCACGCCGATGTCGTCGCCGAGCGCGTCCTTGATCGCCGCCGTCGCACGGCACATCAGATTGCCGGGATTGAGCGCTTCCGCCCCGTCTTCGCGGCGCAGCGCGGGCTCGGTGTAGGGAAAGAGCGCGAGGCACGGAATGCCGGCGGCGACCGCTTCCCTAGCGCGGTCGACGATCCGGTCGACCGACCAGCGCGACACGCCCGGCAGGCTCGCGATCGGCTCCTCGGCGCCATCGCCGGGACAGACGAAGAGCGGCCAGATCAGGTTCGACGGGGTCAGATGATGCTCGCGCACCATCGCCCGGCTCCAGCCGGTGCGGCGCGTGCGGCGGAGACGGAGATCGGGAAAGGGGGCGTGGGTCATGCCGCGTGCATAGCGGCGCGGAAGCGGAGGGCAAATGGATATTGGTGCGCGCGGCGCGCGGTCAGATGCCGCCGCCGGCCCGCTTCTCTGCGACGTCGGCAAGCGAACCGAGCTTGGGGCCCTCGGCCGGCTTCGCCACGACCGCCGACATCGCGGCGCCCGGCGCGACCGAGGTCAGCTGGCGGATGCGCGCGCGGAAGTTGGCGAGCGCCTGCCCCTCGAGCTGCGCGCGGGTCACGAAAGCGACCGACATCGGATTGACCGGGACGCCGTTGCGATAGACTTCGTAATGGAGGTGCGGGCCGGTCGACAGGCCGCTCGACCCGATATAGCCGATCACCTGCCCGCGCGAGACGTGCTGGCCGGGGCGCACCGCGATGCGGCTCATATGGCCATAGCCGGTGCCGAGACCGCCGCCGTGGCTGAGCTTGACATAATTGCCGAAGCCGCCGGTGCGACCGGCGATGGTGACGAAGCCGTCGTTCACCGCATAGATCGGCGCGCCATAACCGCCGCCGAAATCGAGGCCGCTGTGCATCCGGCGATAGCCGAGAATCGGATGGCGGCGCATCCCGAAGGTCGAGGTGACGCGCCCGTTCGTCGGGCGGACCATGCCGCCGCGCCGTTCGCCGACGCCCGACGCCTCGAACCATTGGGTGCGGCCGTCGACAGTCCATTCGATCATCGACAGCTTCGCCTTGCCGCCGCGGACGAGGCCCGCGTAGAGCAGCTTGCCCGTCTCGCTTTCGCCCGTCTCGGCGCGGCGATGCTCGACGATGATGTCGAACTGGTCGCTCGACCGTATGTCGCTGCCCACCGAAATCTGGCGGCCGATGACGCGGAGGTACGACTGGATCACCTCGGGCGACGCGCCCGCGGCGCGCGCCGAGCGATAGAGGCTGCCGCCGACCGTGCCGCGGATGCGCAGCGGGGTCGAATCGACCGCGATCGGGATGCGGCGCATGACGAGGCGGCCGCCCTCGCGTTCCATCTCGATCCGCAGGTCGAAGCGCGCGCGCATCGCGAGCGCGTCGACCGGGCGCGGCATCGTGCGCGCGGCGCGGCGGCCGAGGATCAGGTCGACGCGCGTGCCCGGGGCGATGTCGGCAAGCGGAACGGCGCTCGAAACCTGCGCCGCGATCGCCTGCGCGTCGCCGCTGCCGACGCCCGAGCGTTCGAGGACGCGGGCGAAGCTGTCGCCGGCCCCCAAGGTTGCGGTCAGTTCGATCTGCGGGCGTTCGGGGGTCTGGGCAAGCGGGCGGACGGCGTCGGTCGCCGCCATGTGGCGGCCGGTGTCGCCGCCGAATGCCAGCGGCACGATCATTTGCGCGCGAGCTTCGTTGAAATCGGCGGCGTCGAGCGCGGGCGCCCGCACCGACAGCGGCTTGACGCCGGGGAAGGTCGAAATGGCCGCGCCGCACAGCAGCGTCAGCGTCGCGAGCCCGCGCCACCAGTCCCGCGAACCGATATCGGCGCCGAGATCGGGAACAAGGTCGAGATGTGCCAGCCGGTCGCGCCACGACAGCGGTTCTGGATCGGCGCGCGCCGGGCGAAACGGAATCGCCTGCGCCATCGACAGCACGGCCGTATTGCCGGACATGCCGACAATGGGCTCGTGACCCGATATGGGTTCGTGGCGCTGGAACAAAAAATGCAACCCCCGCTCGGCGGGCCTCCCTTTGACCCGGCCGCCGAATGATCTTTTCGGCCCGCTGTCTGTAAAGAAAGGTCGTTAAAGTCAATTTAATGGCTGGGCATCGCGGGAGTCCTGCGGTGGGCCGTGGCGGCCGCGCGATGCGGTGTGTCGCGCGCGGAAAAATGCGCGCTCTCCCGTACCGTCCGACGATCGGCTGTTGCGCGGCGGGCGCGAGCGTGTCAGCGTGGTGCCAACGACAATGACGTCTTTCTCTTCCACCCCGGTCAAGGCTGTCCTTGGCCCCACCAACACCGGCAAAACCCATTTGGCGGTCGAGCGCCTGACCGCCCATGCCAGCGGCATGATCGGCTTCCCGCTGCGCCTGCTTGCGCGGGAGGTTTACGACCGCGTCGTCGCGATCAAGGGCGCGGCCGAGGTCGCGCTGGTGACGGGCGAGGAGCGCATCATGCCGCCGGGCGCGCGCTACCTGCTCGGGACGATGGAAGCGCTGCCGGTCGACCGCGACGTCGCCTTCGTCGGCATCGACGAGGTCCAGCTCGGCGCCGATCCGGAGCGCGGCCATGTCTTCACCGACCGCCTTCTGCGGGCGCGCGGGCGCGAGGAGACGATGATCCTCGGCTCGGCGACGACGAAGGGTCTGGTCCGGAGCCTCGTTCCCGAGGCCGAGATCATCACCCGCCCGCGCTTCTCGACCCTGAGCTACGCCGGACCATCGAAGCTGTCGCGGCTGCCCAAGCGCTCGGCAATCGTCGCCTTCTCGGCCGAGGAGGTTTACGCGATCGCCGAAATGCTCCGCCGCTTCTCGGGCGGCGCCGCAGTCGTCATGGGGGCGCTCAGCCCCAAGACGCGCAACGCGCAGGTCGCGATGTTCGAGGCGGGCGAGGTCGACTATCTCGTCGCGACCGACGCGATCGGCATGGGGCTCAATCTCGACGTCCAGCATGTCGCGTTCGCGAGCCTGCAGAAATTCGACGGACGCCGCCTCCGCCGCCTGACGGTCTCCGAAATGGCACAGATCGCGGGGCGCGCCGGACGGCACCAGCAGGACGGCAGCTTCGGCACCGTCGGCCTGCCGCAGGGCGGCTTCACGCCCGAGGAAATCCTGGCGATCGAGGGGCATCATTTCCCGCCGCTCGGCAGCCTGTTCTGGCGCAATCCGACCCCGCGTTACGATTCGCTCGACGTGCTGCTCGCCGACCTTGCGCAGCCGCCGGGGCAGCCGACGCTGCGCCCCGCACCCGAGGCGGTCGATATCGCGGTCCTGAAGCATCTTGCCGGCGACATGGAAGTGCGGATGCGGGGACACGAGCCCGAGGCGGTCGCGCGCCTGTGGGACGTCTGCGGCCTCCCCGATTTCGAGCAATTGGGCGCCGAGCATCACAGCCGCACCGTGCTGAGGCTCTGGCAATGGCGGACGGGCGGCGACGGGATGATCGATCCCGACTGGTTCGCCAAACGCCTCGCGCGGCTCGACGACACCGACGGCGACATCGACCAGCTCGCGAGCCGCATCGCCGCGGTGCGCACGCTCTGCTTCATCGCGCAGCGCGGCGACTGGATCGCGGGCGGCGCCGGATGGACCGAGCGGACGCAGGATCTTGAATCGCGCCTCTCCGACGCACTCCACGCCGCACTCGCGCAGCGGTTCGTCGACCGCCGCCTCGCGCTGCTGATCCGCGATGCCGGGCAACGCCACGCCTCGCTTCCCGTCGCGGTTGCTGCCGACGGCACCGTTGCGGTCGATGGCGAGCCGATCGGCACGCTCAAGGGCTTTTCGTTCAAGGTCGATGCGCGCGCCCGCGCGAGCGACCACCGCCTGCTGCTCGCGGCGGCCGAGAAACATCTGCGCGGTGAACTGTCGCGCCGCGCCGCGACCTTGGCGGCGGGCGAGGATAATGCGCTGTCGCTCGTCAGCGAAGCCGGCGCGGCGCCGCGCCTCGCCTGGCACGGCCATGTCGTCGCGACGCTTGCGCGCGGGCCGACGCTGGTCCAGCCCGCGATCCAGATCGACGCATCGCTGCGCCGCCTCGAACCGCAACAGGTTCAGGCGATTTCCGAGCGGCTGCAGATGTTCGTCGCGCAGCAGCTTGCGCGCCACGCGGGGCCGCTCGCCGCGATGGGCGAGGCGGCGGGCGATCTCTTCACCCCGCCGCGCGTCCGCGCGCTGCTCGCGGCGCTCGTCGACGGCGGCGGCACCGTCCCGCGCGCTTCGGTCGAGGCGCAGCTCGAGGCGATGAGCGCCGAGGAACGGCCGCAGCTCCGCAAGCTCGGCCTCACCATCGGCTCGCTCGACATCTTCCACCACCAGCTTCTGAAGCCCGAGGCGGTGCGCTGGCGCGCCGCGCTGCTCGCCGCGCAGCACGGCGAGACGATTCCCGCCCTGCCGCCGCAGGGCGCGGTCTTGCAGAAGACCGGCAGCCATACGGGCCTCCGCATCGCGGGCTTCCGCCGCTGCGCCTCGGGCTGGCTGCGCATCGACATGGCCGAGCGGCTGGCGCGCCAGGCGCACGCCGCGCGCATCCAGGCGGCGGCGATCCCCGGCAAGGCGCGCGCGGGCGCCGAAGACCATCATGACGCGCACCATCCCGACGACGGCCACGACGCCGCCGCCGCCTTGCCGCCGGGGTTCGCGATCGACCCCGCGCTCGCCACCTCGTTGGGCCTTGACGAGGAGACGCGCCGCGCGCTGCTGCAAAGCTTCGGCTTCCGCACCGTCGGCGACCCTGCGCTGCAGCGCTGGCGCTGGGCGGGGCTCAAGCATCCCGACAAGCGCCAGCGCCGCAAGCATGGCAAGGGACAACCGCACGAAAACGCCCCTGCCGCCAACAAGGGCAAGGCAGAGCGCTCGCACGCCAAGTCGGGCGCCGGCCGGCGACCGAAGCATGGTCAGAAGCCCGGCCAGAAGCACGGAAGCCCGGCCCCCGCCAACGCCGCGCCGCGCTCGCCGCGCCCCGACCGCCCGCAACGGCGCGGCCCGTCGCCCAACAGCCCGTTCGCGGGCCTCGCCGCGCTGCTCGCCGACGTGCGCAAGGATTGACGGCGCGCCGATGGCCAGTCCCGGCGCCGCAGGAAGCATCCGGCTCGACAAGCTGCTCTGGTACCTGCGGTTCGCCCGCTCGCGCAGCATCGCGCAGGCGATGGTGACGGCGGGGCATATCCGCCTCGACGGCCGCCGCATCACCCGCCCCTCGGCCTCGGTCCATGCGGGCGCGACGCTGGTATTGCCCGTCGGCGAACGCATCGAGGTGATCCGCCTCCTCACCCTCCCCGGGCGCCGCGGTCCGGCGCCCGAAGCGCAGGCCTGCTATATCCGGCTCGATGCCGGAGCACCGGCCGCCTCCATCTGAGCTATCGGCGGCGAAGGAAAAGCTGTCGCCCGAAACCGGCGGCGCTGGCCTACAGAATGAGAGTGATTCGCAACTGACGCTTTGCGTTGACGCGCCGCATTCGCGCGGCATAGAGGCGGGTCGAACAATCATCCGGACGGCAAGGGTGCCGCCGGCCAAGGGAGCAAAAGCCCATGACCTATGTTGTGACGGACGCCTGCATCCGGTGCAAATATATGGACTGCGTCGAGGTCTGCCCCGTCGACTGTTTCTATGAGGGCGAGAATATGCTCGTCATCAACCCGAACGAGTGCATCGACTGCGGCGTGTGCGAACCCGAATGCCCCGCCGAGGCGATCCTGCCCGACACCGAAAGCGGCCTCGAAAAGTGGCTGGAAGTGAACAGCAAGTTCAGCGCCGAATGGCCGAACATCACGGTCAAGAAGGACAGCCCCGCCGACGCCGACGAATGGAAGGGCGTCGAGGGCAAGTACGAGAACCATTTTTCCGCCGAGCCCGGCGAAGGCGACTGATCGCCGCACCGGCGACAAGGCAAGAGGGGCGGGTCATTCCTGCCCCTTTCTTTTTCGGGTTGGCGTCCCGCGCTCCCTTTTGGTCAATTGCGGACGCGCAGAATATCGTCACCCTGAACTTGTTTCGGCATGAAGAGCATGGAAAGACAGCTCCGCAGTCCGCAGCCGACATAGCGGCGACACACCGCAATCCGTGTCCCCACAATTTGCCCCCTTGAAACGCTCCGCCTTGCCGCCGATGTAGGGCGACGGAGGGGCAGCCCGCCGGTCCTCGGCGCGGCAACCCGATAAATGTAAGGACTTAATCCCGATGATCGATCCGCTGGCCGCCCTTGTTCCCGTCGTCGTCGAACAGACGAGCCGCGGCGAACGCAGCTTCGACATTTTCTCGCGCCTGCTGCGCGAACGGATCGTTTTCGTCACCGGCGAGGTCGAGGACAATATGGCCTCCCTGATCGTCGCGCAGCTCCTGTTCCTCGAATCGGAGAATCCGAAGAAGGACATCTATATGTACATCAACTCGCCGGGCGGCGTCGTCACGGCGGGCATGGCGATCCACGACACGATGCAGTACATCCGCCCGCGCGTCGGCACCGTGTGCATCGGTCAGGCCGCCTCGATGGGCAGCTTCCTGCTCGCCGCGGGCGAGCCCGGGATGCGCGTCGCGCTGACCAACGCGCGCGTGATGATCCACCAGCCGTCGGGCGGCGCGCGCGGCATGGCGTCGGACATCGAGATCCAGGCCAAGGAAATCCTGCGCATTCGCAAGCGGATGAACGACCTCTATGTCAAATATACCGGCAAGTCGCTGAAAGAGATCGAGAAGGCGATGGACCGCGACACCTTCCTCGAGGCCGACGAAGCCAAGGCGTTCGGTCTGGTCGACCATGTGTACGACCGCCGCCCGGGCCTGCCCGGCGATGAGGCGCCCAAGGAAATCAGCGAAGGCCCGACGCCCTGATCGACGGGCGGCGCGCCCGGATCGAGAAACGCAGCCCCGTCGGTAACCGCGTTTCTTGACGGCTCTTTCGCCGACCTGTGCCAGACCGGACATTGTACCCATGTCACCCAATTGCCATATTGTAATTGGGTGGACGGGGATTAGGATAAAGGAATCGGCGCCCCATCTGGGTCCGCCAGAGGATATTATATGACCCAATTGAGCGGCTCGGACAGCAAGAGCACTCTTTACTGCTCCTTCTGCGGCAAGTCGCAGCACGAAGTCCGCAAGCTGATTGCCGGACCGACCGTGTTCATCTGCGACGAATGCGTCGAGCTTTGCAACGACATCATCCGCGAAGAGATCAAGGGCGGGGTCGCCGCGCGCAAGGACGGCGCGGTGCCGACGCCGCTGGAAATCTGCCAGCATCTCGACGCCTATGTGATCGGCCAGAACAAGGCCAAGCGCGTGCTGTCGGTCGCGGTCCACAACCATTACAAGCGCCTCGCCAACTCGGGCCGGGGCGAGGATGTCGAGCTTGCGAAGTCGAACATCCTGCTCGTCGGCCCGACCGGCAGCGGCAAGACCCTGCTCGCGCAGACGCTCGCGCGCTTCCTCGACGTGCCCTTCACCATGGCCGACGCGACGACGCTGACCGAGGCGGGCTATGTCGGCGAGGATGTCGAGAACATCATCCTCAAGCTGCTCCAGGCCAGCGACTATAATGTCGAAAAGGCACAGCGCGGCATCGTCTATATCGACGAGATCGACAAGATCAGCCGCAAGGCCGAAAACCCGTCGATCACCCGCGACGTGTCGGGCGAAGGCGTCCAGCAGGCGCTGCTCAAGCTGATGGAAGGCACGACTGCCAGCGTTCCGCCGCAGGGCGGCCGCAAGCATCCGCAGCAGGAATTCCTGCAGGTCGACACGACGAACATCCTGTTCATCGCGGGCGGCGCTTTCGCCGGCCTCGAAAAGATCATCGGCGACCGCCTGCAGGGCAAGTCGATCGGTTTCGGCGCGCATGTCGCCGGCCCCGACGAACGCCGCGCGGGCGAGGTGCTGAAGAATATCGAGCCCGAGGATCTGCTGAAGTTCGGCCTGATCCCCGAATTCGTCGGCCGTCTGCCGGTCATCGCGACGCTCGAGGATCTCGACATCGACGCGCTGGTCAAGATTCTGGGCGAGCCCAAGAACGCGCTGGTCAAGCAGTACAAGAAACTGTTCGACCTCGAGGAAGTGTCGCTGACCTTCACCGACGACGCGCTGATCGCGGTCGCCAAGAAGGCGATCGAACGCAAGACCGGCGCGCGCGGCCTCCGCTCGATCGTCGAGGCGATCCTGCTCGACACGATGTTCGACCTGCCCGACCTGACCGACGTCGTCGAGATCGTCGTCGACAAGGACGTCGTCGAGGGCCGCAAGGATCCGGTCCGCGTCTATGCCGACAAGGCGAAGGAAGCCGGCGACGCCGCCTGAGTCGCGACCGCCTTTTCCGGACATGACGGGGTGCCGCGCGCAATGCGCGGCGCCCCTTTTTGTTGCATTGCAGCAACAGTTCGCCAAAAAAAAGCCGCTCGCCCTGTGGATAGTTTGGCTTGGGTCACGGAAATTCGCGCTTTTTTAGCCTTTCGCCGATCGCGCTTCCCCTCCCGGCTTGCACTGTCACAATTGCTGTCACAATCGTGCCACATGCGGGCTTCAGGGGCGCTCGCAGGTCAGGGGCGCCCTTTGTCGCGCGCCAGCCGAACGCACCACCAAGGGGACATCCTGAAATGAAATTCCGTCATACGCTCGCCGCCAGCGCCGCGCTGATTCCGGTCGCGCTGCTCTCCACCCCGGCTTTCGCCCAGTCGACCGGTTCGCAGGACTTCGAAAACGAAATCGTAGTCACCGGCACGGCCATCAACCGCGGCGTCGCCGGCGTCCAGACGCCCGACACCACCAAAGCGAAGGCCGTCCTGACGCAGGAGTTCATCGAACGCCAGGCGCCCGGCCAGACGATCAACGACATCATCAACCAGCTTCCGGGCGTCAGCTTCCAGAACAACGACCCCTTCGGCTCGGCGGGCGGCAAGCTGTCGATCCGCGGCTTCGACAACACCCGCATCAACCAGACGTTCGACGGTATTCCGCTGAACGATTCGGGTAACTACGCGCTCTATTCGAACCAGCAACTCGACCCCGAGCTGATCGAGCAGGTCAACGTCAACCTCGGCTCAACCGACGTCGACAGCCCGACCGCGGCGGCGTCTGGTTCGACCGTCAACTATCGCACGCGCACGCCGGGCGAAGAGTTCGGCGTCAAGCTGGTCGGCTCGGCCGGCGACTTTGGCTTCTTCCGCATCTTCGGCATGATCGACAGCGGCGTCCTGACGCCCTGGGGCACGCGCCTTTTCATCTCGGCCAGCAACGCAGAGAATGACACGGTGTTCGGCAACGAAGACCAGCCGGCCTACGCCGCGACGCCGACCACGGCAGCGCGCGCTGCGATCGATTCGCGCACCGGCAAGATCCACAAGCAGCAGTATAACGCCAAGCTTTATCAGCCGATCGGCGATGACGGCGACTTCGTTGCGATCTCGGGCCACTACAACCAGAACCGCAACAACTTCTTCGGTTCAGTCGGCCTTCGCAACGTCCATAACATCGCGTCGAACTTCGTTCCGAACATCTTCCCGCAGAGCAAGGACGACCGTGACTATGGCATTGCCAAGTGCACGATCAACTCGGCCGCGCGCCCGGGTCAGGCCGACGTGGCCAACAGCTGCGGCTCGACATTCGACGAACGGTACAACCCCTCGAATACCGGCAACATCCGCGTCAATTCGCGCTTCACGCTGGCTCAGGGCCTCGTCCTGACGGTCGACCCCAGCTTCCAATATGTGAAGGCGAACGGCGGCGGCACTGCCGTCGGCCAGGAAGCGCGCCGCGACGTCAATCCGACCGGTGGCGCCGCAAACTGCAACACCACGCCGGACAGCGCGACGGTGAGCTGCCAGACGGGCTATATCGGCGGCACTCCCTATTTCGGCCGCGATCTCAACGGCGACGGCGACCTGCTCGACACCGTCCGCGTCCTGGCGCCCAGCCAGACGCAGACGCGTCGCTACGGCGTCATTGCCGGTCTGCGTTACGAGCTGAACGACGAACACACGTTCCGCGTGTTCTACAGCCTCGACCGCGCGCGCCACCGCCAGACCGGCGAAACGGGTTTCCTGCAGGCCAATGGCAAACCCTTCGACGTCTTCCCGGTCAACGACCCGCTGGCCGATGCGTCGGGCAACGTCCTGCAGAAGCGCGACCGCAAATCGATCGCGACGCTGAACCTCTTCGGCGGCGAATATCGCGGCGAATTCGGCGCCCTGACCGTGCAGGTCGGCGGTTCGTACAAGATGTTCAAGCGCGACCTGAACAACTATTGCGCGACCTCGAGCGCGACCGGCTTCGTCGAATGCTTCGGCACGAACACGGCTGGCCTCGCAGCCTGGCTGGCAGCGAACCCGACCGTCACCATCGCCCCTGGCGTCACCGCGCCGGTACAGGGTCCGCAGCAGCGCATCCGCAAGTACAACAAGTTCACGCCGAACGTCGGCCTGACCTTCGACGCGACGGACGACATCAGCATCTTCGCCAACTATTCGAAGGGCGTGCAGGTTCCGGGCACTGACAACCTCTACAACGCGTTCTACTTCCCGGCGACCACCGAGCAGGCGAATCCGAAGCCCGAAACCACCGACAACTTCGACGTCGGCATCCGTTACTCGACGAGCAAGGTCCAGGCGCAGATCGGTCCCTGGTACACGATCTTCCACGATCGTCTCGCTTCGTCGTTCGATCCCGAAACCGAGCGTAACGTTTACCGTAACCTCGGCCGCGTCGACAAATATGGCATCGACGCCAGCGTCTCGTACCGCCCGATCCCCGAACTCTCGGTCTATGCCTTCGGTTCGTACCTGAAGTCGGAAATCAAGGACAATGTCCGTCTCGGCACGTGCGCCGCGGCCGACGTCGCGGCGGGCTTCTATGGCTGTACGGCGGTTGGCCAGCAGTCGTTCGCGCTGACCAAGGGCAAGCGCGAATCGGGCTCGCCGACCTATACCTTCGGCGGTCGCGCCCAGGGCCAGCTCGGCCCGGTCGAACTCGGCGTGCAGGTGAAGCGCACTGGCCCGCGTTACGTCAACGACCAGAACACGCCGCTGTACCAGACGGTCAATGGCGTCGCCAACACGGTCGTCTATGGTGCGAAGGCGCCGGCCTACACGCTGGTCGATCTCGACGCCCGACTGAACCTCGACTGGGCGGGCTTCGGCGACAAGGTCTATTTCCAGCTCAACGTGTCGAACCTGTTCGACAAGCTCTATGTCGGCGGTTTCGACGGCCAGCTTGCGAACAACTCGGTGCCGTTCGTCCAGATCGGTTCGCCGCGGACGTTCATCGGCTCGATCGTCGTCGGCTTCTAAGCCCCAACGAACGACCAGGAAATCGGGCGCGGGAGGAAACTCCCGCGCCCTTTTTCTTTGATGGCTATCGGCCGGAGGTCGACATCTTCCCGCCGGAGGTCGACATCTTCCCATCGTCACCCTGAACTTGTTTCAGGGTCCATGGTCTGCCGTTTCCTTCGGCGCGGCGCCGGACGAACGCTCAGTCCATGGATGCTGAAACAAGTTCAGCAGGACGTGAACTGAAAGGCTGGAATCCACCCCGATGCCGCCCGAAGCCGCTCGACCGGCCGGAGCGGCGGGCGGTTCAGTCCGCGGCGATCCGGCGCGCGGTGTCTTGCACAAGCGCGATCATGTTGGGCACGCCCTGCGTGCGGTTCGACGAGAGCTGGCGCGTGAGGTCGAAGGGGGCGAGCGCGGCGGCGACGTCCATCGCCGCGACTTCGGCCGCCGGGCGGTCCTGCACCGCCGCAAGGACGAGCGCGACAATCCCCTTGGTGATCGCGGCATTGCTGTCGGCGAGGAAATGGAGCCGCCCGTCGTCCTGCGGCACCGGATAGACCCAGACGCTCGCCGAACAGCCGCGGACCAAGGTCGCGTCGGTCTTGAGCGCGTCGGGCATCGGCTCCAGCGCGCGCCCCAATTCGATCAGCAGGCGGTAACGATCGTCGCCATCGAGAAAGTCATATTCTTCGAAGATGTCGTCGAGGCTGCGCATGGGGGCGCCAGTGGCAGATTTTGCGGGCCGTTGGAAGAGGGACGTCGCCCCCGCACAGGCGAAGGCCGCCGTCGGCCTTGCGCGGCCCCTTCAGTGGCTCCGCCTGCGCGCGAGCGACATCATGGTCAAAGATCGACCCCCGCGGCGATGGCTTCGAGCTTGCGCAGCCGTTCCTTGAGGTCGGCGATCTCGATCCGCGACCCGGCGTGCGGGACCGCGGGGTCGTGTGCCGCGAGGCTGTGGCCCGCCGCGAGTTCCTCGCGCTTGAGCTGGATCCAGTCGCGCCAGCCGCGAAGCGCCGCAAGGCTGATGATCGACAGCGCGGACAGCGCGACCGCTGCGGTGATCAGGTTGGTGGCGAGGTCAGACGTCATGGTGCCCATGGGTTGGCTCCTTCTTCGTCAGGGTCTCAGGGGAGGGACCGGTCGCGCAGGCTCTCGATTTCCTGGTCGAGCGTGACCGCGCGATTAGTGTCGGTGGCGATGCGCTCGAGCACCTGGATGCGCTCCTTGAGCGCGCGGATTTCGGCTTGCAACGCCCTGGTCTCGGCTTCGGTCGCGGCGTTGTTCGCGGCGAGGAATTCATTGCCGTGGCGATCGCGGCGCACGCCATATTTCGCGCGGACGATGCTGCCGATGGTCACGATGAGGACGATGCCGATGACCATTTCAAAGGGGTTCATGGGGGGATCCTTTCGCCTGTTTCTTGTTGTTGGGTCTTTTGTCGGTGTCAGTTGAGCGGTGCGTCGCGCAGCTTTTCGATTTCGTCGGCGACATCGATCCCCTTGTCGGTGACGATGCGTTCGAGGACGCGGACGCGCGCTTCCAGCCGTTCGGTCTGCGCCGCATATTGCGCGGCCTTCTCGGCGGTCATTTCGGACTGCTTCTCGATCATCTTCTGCTGGTGTTTCGACCAGATGGCGAAACCGCCCAGCAGGAAGGGAGCGAGCGGGATCAGGATCCAGATTGCGTCACCCATGATCGTGTCTCCTCAGTTCGCCGGGCGCCGCAGCGCCTCGATCTCGTGGCTCAGCCGATGCCCCTCGTCGGTGACGATGCGCTCGATCACTGCAAGGCGGTCCTTGACCGAACCCAGTTCGGCGCGGAGCTGGGCATTTTCCTGGCTGATCAGCTTGACGCGTTCCATCGCCTCGTCGCTCGCCCGGGGATAGATCGCCTTGCCCCAGCTGTTTTCGAGCGGATAGCCGTTCTTGACGCGGAGCCAGGTGGTGAAGACCCAGCCACCGACCCCGGCCAGGCCGACGACGGCTGCAACGGGGGCGATGGTGTTGAGCAATACGAGATCCATTGTCGTCTATCCTCTCAGCGCAGACGGTCGATCTGGTCGGCGAGCTGCGCGGCCTGGCCGTGATTGTCGGTCGCGATGCGTTCGAGCACCGAGATGCGTTCCTCGAGCCGGCCGATCTGGCCGACGAGTCTGGCATTCTCGTCCGTGAGCAGCGCGATTTTTCGATCAGCGTCGACGTCGGTTCGATGAACCGTGCCGCCCCATTCATTCTCAACCGGGTAGCCGTGCTTGGCGCGGATCCAGGTGGTGAACATCCAGCCGCCGATCGACAGCGCGATGATGGCGAGGACGAAAGTTGGACCACCGAAGTTCATTCTTATTCTCCCTGTTGCCCGTCAGTCGATCTGCGCCCGAATTACCGGAGAGCGTCGATCTCGTCGGCAAGGCGACGGTTGTGGCTGGTGTAGTAGAGCTCGATGTCGGCGAGGCGGCGGTCGATGTCGCGGAAGCGCGAGCGGATGTCGCGGGTCGAGGCGCTGGGGTTCGAGCGCACGCCCTGCCAGAACTTCGCTTCCTCGTTCGAGCCATAGAGCGCGAAAGGCTTTGGCGTGCCCATCCAGGCGACCATCCAGTATGCGATCAGCGTCCAGGGGAAGCCGCCCATCAGGGTGAGGAGGACCGCGCCGACGCGAACCCAGAGGACATCGATCCCGCTATAGTCCGCGATCCCGGCGCACACGCCGCTCCATTTCGCGTTCTGCTTGTCGAGGTAGAATTTGGTGCGGCTGGCAGACATTTTCAGTTCCTCCGGCTCGTGCTGTTGTTTTCGAGTTGCGCCAGCTCTTCATCGCTCCGCACCGAGGGGCGGAAGTCGGGATGGTCGGCGCTGATGATGCGTTCGACGGTGTGCAGGCGGTTTTCGAGCCGGCGCGCCGTGTCGTAGAGTTCGTCGAGCAGCTGCTCATCCTCTCCGGTCAGCGTCTTGGCCTGCTTCCACTTGGTGATGTAGTGGAGGATCAGCCAGGGCAGACCGAGGAAGAGGGTGCCAATGACGATCGGGACAATGATCACTTCTTCCATCGGTCCGGTTCCTTACTTCTTGCCCTGCGCGGCCTTCAGCGCGGCGAGCTCGTCGGCGACCTTGTCGGCCGCCTGCAGGTCGGCGATTTCCTCGTCGAGCGACTTCTTGTAGCCGAGGCCGAGCGCATCGGCGCGGCCTTCGGCTTCGTCGACGCGGCGTTCGAGGATCTCGAAGCGCGAGAAGGCATCCTGTACGCGGTCGCCATTGGTCATCTCGCGCAGCTTGTAGCGGTTCTCGGCGCTTTCGAGGCGGTTGACGACGCTCGACTGGCGCGCGCGCGCTTCGCTCAATTTCTTCTGGAGCTTGGCGATATCGGCTTCATAGCCCTGCAGCGCGTCGTCGAGGACGGCGATCTCGGCCTTCAGCTTGTCGGCCATGTCGCCCGCCTTCTGCTTTTCGACAAGCGCGGCGGTGGCGAGGTCTTCGCGGTCCTTCGACAGCGCGAGTTCGGCCTTTTCCTTCCAGCTGTCCTGCAGGCTTTCGAGCTTGGCGATATGGCGGCGCATTTCCTTCTGGTCCGCGATCGTGCGGGCGGCGGAGGCGCGGACTTCGACGAGCGTTTCGTTCATCTCGAAGATGATCTGGCGGATCATCTTTTCGGGATCTTCCGCGCGGTCGAGCAGGTCGGTGACGTTGGCGGCGATGATGTCGCGGGTCCGTGAGAAAATACCCATTTGGAAACTCCTGTCGAAACTTGGTCCTAAGAAATGCTGGTGCCGGGGCGGGGCAAGGGGGGAGAGTGCCCCGGCACCAGTGTTCGGTCAGGCCAGATGGCTGACCGCCGGGGTTGCTGCAGCGATGTCGTAGAGGACTTTCGGCTGGTCGATCACGCCGACGAAAATGGCCAGCGCTCCGACCGCGCTGAGCGCGAAGGTGGCGGCCTGGGCAAACATCGTCTTCATGGGTTCTATCTTCCCTTTTTCGCTGCACCGGAGCGTTGTGCGCCGGTTCGTGAATATCTTTGCAGGAGGCGTGCCAATTGCCCGCAATGGCAGAAAAGCGCCAGACTCGACGCCTAAACCCGGACTCGTGGCGAATTGACTTGCCATTCAGCGGGAAAATTTGCCAATGATTGGGAATGGAACGCGAAACGCAGTTCATCGGCCAATCGGCGGCCTTTCAGGATGCGGTCGACCGTGCGAGCCAGGCGGCGACGCTCGACCGCCCGGTGCTCGTCATTGGCGAGCGCGGCACCGGCAAGGAACTGATCGCCGAACGCCTCCATCGCCTGTCGTCGCGCTGGGACCGTCCCTATGTCATCATGAACTGCGCGGCGATGCCCGAGACGCTGATCGAGAGCGAGCTGTTCGGGCATGAGGCGGGCGCCTTTACCGGCGCGACCAAAACGCGCGCCGGACGCTTCGAAGAGGCCGACGGCGGCACCTTGTTCCTCGACGAGCTGGCGACGATGTCGATGGGGGCGCAGGAGCGGCTGCTGCGCGCAGTCGAATATGGCGAGGTCACCCGGGTCGGCTCGTCGCGCCCGATCCGCGTCGACGTCCGTATCGTCGCGGCGACGAACGAGCATCTGCCCGCGCTGGTCGAAGAAAACCGTTTCCGCGCCGACCTGCTCGATCGGTTGTCGTTCGAGGTCATCACCCTTCCCCCCCTGCGCGCGCGCGAGGGCGATATCGAGGTGCTCGCGACCTATTTCGGGCAGCGGATGGCCGCTGTGCTCGGCTGGGACGAATGGCCCGGTTTTGGCCCGCGCGCGCTGGCGGCGATGGAGGGCCACGACTGGCCGGGCAATGTCCGCGAGCTGCGAAACGTCATCGAGCGCGCCATCTATCGCTGGGCCGATCCCGAGCGGCCGGTCGACGCGCTGAGCTTCGATCCCTTCGCGAGTCCCTGGCAACCGGTTGTCCGCAAGGCGGCCGCCAAACCCGCAGCGGCTGCTGCACCGGGCGAGAGCGCCCCTAGCGCGCACGAACCGCAATCGGGCCCGGTCAGCGACCTGCGCGCCGCGGTCGACGCCTATGAAAAGCAGATCTTGGCCGACACGATGGCGCGCTGCCGTTTCAACCAGAAGGTCGCGGCCGAGGCGCTGGGCCTCAGCTACGACCAGATCAGGCACGCGCTGAAGAAGCATGGGCTGAACCAGTAATCCTCCCTGCCGCGTAGCGGTGGGGAGGGGGACCGTCCGCGAAGCGGATGGTGGAGGGGCGCAACGGTAGCGCCATCGCCCCTCCGTCAGCGCTTCGCGCTGTCACCTCCCCATGGCTTCGCCACAGGGAGGACTTTACTCCCCCGGAAGCTGGTCGCTCAACGCCTCGATGATCGCCTCCTGCGCCGACGCCGTATCGGCAAGCCGGTCGCGCAGCGCGTAGATGTCGGGAAGGCCGTCGACCGCCTCGTCGATGCTGCGCTCCAGATAGAGCCGGTCGATGTCCGCCAGCGCCTCGGTCAGCGGCGCCCGCGCGGCGACGAGACGCGAGATCGCCTGCTGCGCGACGACCCAGCGTTCGCTCGCGACCGGCGCACCCGAAGCCGCAGCAACCGCCGAAGCGGCCGCCCCGCGCTCGGAAGCGAACGCCTGCTGGGCAGCGATCGAATCGGCTTCCCAGCGCGCGAGCCGGCCCGCGAGGTCGGTCGGCAGCGGACCGGGCGGCGTGACCTCCACCGTCGGCGGGGCCACATTGAACCGCCCCTCCACCGCGCGCTTGGCGAGCGACGGCGCCGGTCCCCCTGCTCCCGGCCCGCCGGCGCAGGCGGACAGGATCAGGGCGGCCATGACGGGCAGGAAAAAGGTGACGCGCTTCATTGCCGCCCCTGATATGGGGCGCGTGCGCAGGCGGCAAGTGCCGAATCGGAATTCCCGGGACCAGCCCGGCCTCGCTGCATTTTCCATCAAAAAGCACGGAAATATGCGGTTGACAGCATAAGCAGAGATCGCTAGGTGCGCGGTCTTTCCCGCTTGCTGGAAAATTCGCCTGCTTTGGCGGGTGACCGGCAGCGCGGGTGTTCTAGTTTCTGATTGGATGGAAGACCATGTTCGCAATCGTGCGCACGGGCGGAAAGCAGTATCGCGTTGCCGCCGGAGACAAGATCGCCGTCGAGAAAATCGACGGCGAAGCCGGTGACACCGTGTCGCTGGGCGACGTCCTGCTGGCCGGTGACGGCGGCGAGGTGAAGGACGCCAAGGGTCTTACCGTTTCGGCCGAGATCATCGCGCAGACCCGCGGCGAGAAGGTCATCGTGTTCAAGAAGCGCCGTCGGCACAACTACCGTCGCCGCAACGGCCACCGCCAGTCGCTGACGCTGCTGCGCATCCTCGCCGTCGGCGAAGCCAAGAAGGCCGCGCCGAAGAAGGAAGCCGCGCCGAAGGTCGAAGAGGCCGCCGCTGCGCCGGCCGCCGAAAAGGCTGCTGCGCCCAAGAAGGCCGCTGCCCCCAAGGCCGAGACCGCCGAAAAGAAGCCCGCTGCCAAGAAGGCGGCCCCCAAGAAGGAAGCCTGAGCGCGGCACCGCAGCTCGGCCCCTCAAGCGAAGTAAGGAGTTTAGGTCATGGCACATAAGAAAGCAGGCGGTTCGTCGCGCAACGGTCGCGACTCGCAGGCCAAGCGCCTTGGCGTGAAGAAGTTCGGCGGTCAGGAAGTGATCGGCGGCAACATCATCGTGCGCCAGCGCGGCACCAAGGTGTACGCGGGCGTCAACGTCGGCATGGGCAAGGATCACACGCTGTTCGCCACCGCCGACGGCCGCGTCCGATTCCACGATGGCAAGCTTGGCCGCAAATATGTGTCGGTCGACGCCATGGCGGAAGCCGCCGAATAAGGGCGATCTTGCACGGGTCGCCCATCAAGGGATGACCCGGAGCTGTCCTTTCCGCCCCGAGCGGAAACAAGGTTCGAAAAGAGGGAGACGGGTCACCCCCGGACTCCCTTTTTTCTTGTCCGCCGTCGATTGCCTCGGGTCCGGACGCGAAAACAGGGCCATCCATCTTCCTCGCGCATCGACTGTCGTCAAAGAGTCACCATGTGGCGGCTAGGGCGACAGGCAAATGGGAGTGATAAGAATGTTTGCGCGTACCGAAAGATTGTTGCTGCGGCCCGGCTGGCAGGAAGACGCCCCCGCCCTTGCACGGGCAATCGGCGAAGAGGCGGTCGTGCGGAACCTTGCCCGCGCGCCCTGGCCCTATGGCGAGGAAGAGGCGCAGCAGTTCCTGAGCCAGCCGATCGACCCGACCCAGCCACGCTTCCTGATCTTCGCCCGCACCGGCGGCGCGCCGCGCCTCGTCGGCGGCTGTGGCATTTCGCGCGCGCCCGAGGGCGAACTCGAAATGGGTTACTGGATCGCGCGTCCCTATTGGGGTCTCGGTTTCGCGACCGAAGCCGGGCGCCAGCTGTTGCGGATTGCCCGCGCGATGCACCTGCCGAAGCTGTCGGCCGGGCATTTCGTCGACAATCCGGCGTCGGGCGCGGTCCTCCGCAAGCTCGGCTTCCGGCCGACCGGCAAGGTCACGCAGCGCTACAGCGTCGCGCGCGGCGGCGAGGCGGCGTGCGCGCTGTTCGAGGAAGGCGACGGGGACGGCAGCAATGCCGTCACCCCGATGCGCGGCCGCATCGACGCCGACGCCGACTTTCGCGAGGAAATCCGCCTGATGGCGGCTTGAAGAGACGCCCCCCTGAGAATCGGGCTTGCGTCCGCTTTGGGGTGGGGACCTGACAGTGGAGCGAACTTAGGCCCTCTCCTTCAGGGGAGGGCAGCGAGACTTGCGAACTTGTTCGTTAGTCGCAGCGGGTGGGGCCCATCGGCCTTGCGCAAGGTATCGAGCCCCCACCCCAACCCCTCCCCTGAAGGGGAGGGGCTTAATGGCCGCTTCCGGTCGTTTCCGGACGACGGGATAAGAAGCTCGTTACCCCCGCAATTTCCCCGCCATGCCGATGATGTCGTCGAGCGGATTGCCGTCGCCGTCCATGTCGAGCATCTTGCCGAGGCCACCGAGCCCGCCGCCTGACGCGCCACCGCCGCCAAGCACGCTGCCGAGCATTCCGCCAAGGCCGCCCGACGAGCCGCTACCGCCGAGCGCGCCGCCGATCAGGTCGCCGAGCCCGCCGGACCCGGCCTGTTGGCCCTGTCCGCCCTGCTTCGCCATATAGCCCGCGACCATCATCGCGAGGATCGGCAGCATCTGCTTGAGCAGGCCCGCGCTGATCCCCGTCTGCCCTGCCGCATGGTCGGCGACCGAGCGGCTGACGTCCTTCGACCCGAAAATCTGGCCGAGCACTTCATTGCCCGGCTCGATCGGGGTCGGCTGTGAGCCCAGCACCGAGTCGAGCAGTCGGCCGCCGCCGAGCTGGCCGAGCAGTGCGCCAAGACCTTCGATCCCGCCGCCGCCCTGTGCCTGCTTCTTGAAGCCGGCGAGGATCGCGGGAAGCAGCGCCTCGGCGCCCTGCTTCGCCACGCCGGGCGGAACCCCCAGTTCCTTCGCCATCGATTCGATGCCACCGGCTTGCGCCAATATGTCGGCCAGATTCATATCCAGTCTCCCACTTCGGCACGCGATCCAGCCATGCCGATGGGCGGCAGCATAGCGCCGTCGGCCGGCCAGGAGGAGTCGTTCATTTCGCTGTCATTTACAAATGCATAGGTCCATTCTGTGGCCCAGCGACTCGCCCCGGTCGGGATAGCCGCGCATCTTAGTGGGAGTGAAAAGATGAGCATTTTCGGCAAGATCAAGGACGCGATCTTCGGCAAGAAGGCCGAGGCTGCAGAACCCGCCGCCCCGTCGGCATCGGCAAGCGCGATCGGCGCCGCGGTCGGCGCCGCGACGAGCGCGATGGCTGCCGCGGCCGAAACCTCCGCCGCAATCAGCGAGGTCGACGTCGAGGCAATTCTGTCCGGCGAGGCCGCGAAGGCAGGCCAGGATCTCAACTGGCGCACCTCGATCGTCGATTTGATGAAGCTGCTCGGCATCGATTCGAGCCTCGCCAACCGCAAGGAGCTGGCGACCGAGCTCGGCTACACCGGGGCGCTCGACGGCAGCGCGGAAATGAACATCTGGCTGCACAAGGCGGTGATGCGCGAACTCGCCGCGAACGGAGGCAAGGTGCCCGCCGACCTCACCGACTGACCGACGGTCCACAAATTTCGACGGGGGTCGGGAGAGCGCAGGTTTTCCCGGCCCCTTTTCATTGACCGGCGCGAGCCGCCGCCTAGACAGGTTTCAACAGCAACAAAGTCGCCCGAGGGAGCCTGTTCGTGTCCGATATTCTTTCCACCGCCGTCAGCCGCCGCCAGACGCTCGCCACACTCGGCGCGGGTGCGGCGGGCCTTGCGATCGCGCATCCGGTCGCCGCGCTGCAGGCGCCGGAGCATAGCGAGGCACAAAAGCTCCTCGATTCGATCGCCGACAATCTCCTCGCCCTCTCGCCCGAGGGCGCGACCGGGCTTGGCATCGACACCGGCGCGCGTGCCGCGATGCGCGGGCAGCTCGGCGACCGGTCGGCGGCGGGACAACAGAAGATCGCCGACACGCTGAAGGCCGACGTCGCGCGTATCCGTGCGTTCAAGACCGACGGGCTCGACCATGCGACGCGCACCAGCCTCGCGGTCGTCGACAGCGCCTACAGCGTCGCGATCGACGGCTTTGCGCAGCCCTATGGCGACGTCGCGGTCGGCGGCTGGCGCAACACGCCCTATGTCGTGATCCAGAATGTCGGCGCCTATCTGGACATTCCGAAATTCCTCGACAGCGACCATCCGGTCAAGAGCGCCGCCGATGCCGAGGCTTATCTCGCCCGCCTCAACGCCTTTCCGGGGGTGCTGGACGGCGAGACCGAACGCCTCAAAGCCGCAGGCGGCCAAGGGCTCATCGCCCCTGCCTTTCTGATCGACAAGGCGGTCATGCAGCTCGAGGCGACGCTCGCCGACGCGAAAGCTGGCGGCGGGATGGTCGAGAGCCTCGTCACCCGCGCCGCGGCGGCGAAGATCGCCGGCGACTGGGCCGCGCGGTCGTCGAAGATCGTGCAGGGTCCGGTCGCCGCCGCGCTCGAACGCCAGCTCGCCGAGTTGAAGGCGCAGCGGCCGAAGGCGACGATGGACGCCGGCATGTGGGCGCGGCCGCATGGCGACGAATTCTACGCCTGGGCGCTTCGCGCCTCGACAACGACGCGGATGACGCCCGACGAGGTCCATGCGATGGGCCGCGAACAGCTCGCCGACCTGCACGGCCGGATGGACCCGATCCTCAAGAAGCTCGGCTACACCAACGGCTCGGTCGGCGACCGGATGAACGAACTCGCCAAGGATCCGCGCTTCAAATTCCCCGACAATGATCAGGGCCGCGCCGAGATCGTCGCCTATATCCAGACCTGGCTCGGCAAGATCCGCGCGCAATTGCCACGCGCCTTCCGCACGCTGGTGAAGGGCAATGTCGAGGTGAAGCGGCTCCCGCTCGCCGAGGAACCTGGCGCGCCAGCGGCCTATGGCGGCGCGGGGTCGATCGACGGCAGCATCCCCGGCCGGTTCTGGATCAACCTGCGCACCACCGATCTGCACAGCAAATATTCGCTGCCCGATTTGACGATGCACGAGGCGATCCCCGGCCATGCGTGGCAGGGAGAATATGCGCATTCGATGCCGCTCATCCGCACGATGCTGGCGTTCAACGCCTATTCGGAAGGCTGGGCGCTCTATGCCGAACAGCTCGCCGACGAACTCGGCCTCTACGACGATTTCGAGGTCGGGCGGCTCGGCTATCTTCAGTCGCTCGCCTTCCGCGCCTGCCGCCTTGTCGTCGACACCGGCATCCACGCCAAGCGCTGGACGCGCGAGCAGGGGGTCGAATTCTTCGTCAAGGAAAACGGCTCGAACCCGCTCGAGGTCGCGAGCGAAGTCGACCGCTATTGCAGCTGGGTCGGCCAGGCGTGCGGCTACAAGGTCGGGCATAGCGAGATCGTCCGCCAGCGCGGCCGGGCACAGACCGCGCTGGGGGCAAAATACGACCTCCGCGATTTCGACGATACGGTGGTCAAGGGCGGCAACGTCCCGCTCGACGTCCTCGCGAAGAATGTCGACGAATATATCGCGGGAGCGACGGGCTAGTATCGTGTGTCCCCGCGAAAGCGGGAGCACACCGCTTTATTCATGCGCCATAGGCAAAGGCATCAGATCGGGTTCGACGAACCCGCGCCGCGCCGGGACCGAAAAAAGCAGCTCGCGGCTGTAGAAGCGCAGCGGCCAGTCGCGACGGCCGACGTCGGACAGCAGCATCGCGTTGACACGCTCGACAAGGCTCGTTGCAGTGGTCTCCGATAGGAAGAGCCGCACGCCCGCGACATAGGCTCGCGTGATGCTGTCGTGATAGCCCTGCGTATCGTCGTTGACGCCGCCGACGCTCTCGTTGAAGCGGCGGATGATGCCGCCGATCTCGGCATCGACGTCGATATCGGGGCGCTCGCTAAGCAGCCACAGGCAGGCGCCGAGATGCGCCTCGTGCGTCCAGGCTTCGCGCGGCAGCGCACAGGCGAGCAGGCCTTCGCCAAGCGCGCGGATTTCGGAATCGCGCTCGAACAGGCGCGGCGAAAATTCGGTGGTCATCTGTCCGGTCCTTCCGGGTGATGGAGCACCCGGAAGATCTCCGGGCTGATTATGCTGCGACGGCGGCCTGCGGCGCGGCCTGACGGACGCCCTCGTCGACATGCTCCGCAAATTGGGCGAAATTGTCGATGAATTGCCCGACCAGCGTTTGCGCGGTGCGGTCATAGGCCGCCTTGTCGGCCCAGGCTTCGCGGGGGTCGAGCAGCCCGCCGTCGACGCCCGGCACCGCAACAGGCACCATGAAGCCGAAATTCGGGTCCTTGCGGAATTCGGCGTCGTTGAGGCTGCCGTCGAGCGCGGCGTTGAGCAGCGCGCGCGTCGCCTTGATCGGCATGCGCTTGATGCCGTCCATCGTCGCCATGCCGCCGGTCCAGCCGGTGTTGACGAGCCAGCACTGCACCCCGCCCTTGGCGATGCGTTCCTTGAGGAGGTTGCCGTACACCGACGGGTGGCGCGGCATGAAGGGCGCGCCGAAGCAGGTCGAGAAGGTTGCCTCGGGCTCGGTCACGCCGATCTCGGTCCCCGCGACGCGCGCGGTATAGCCCGAGAGGAAGTGATACATGGCCTGGTCGGGGGTCAGCTTCGCGATCGGGGGCAGCACGCCATAGGCGTCGGCGGTCAGCATGATGATGTTGGTCGGGACCGGACCCATATTCTTTTCCGAAGTGTTCGGAATGAAATCGATCGGATACGAGCCGCGGCTGTTCTCGGCGAGGCTCGCATCGTCGAAATCGAGTTCGCGCGTTTCCGGGTCCATCACGACATTCTCGAGCACCGTGCCGAAGCGCTTGGTGGTGGCGAAAATCTCGGGCTCGGCCTCGGGCGAGAGGCGGATCATCTTGGCATAGCAGCCGCCCTCGAAATTGAAGACCGCGGTGTCCGACCAGCCATGCTCGTCGTCGCCGATCAGCGTGCGCGATGCGTCGGCCGACAAGGTCGTCTTGCCCGTGCCCGACAGGCCGAAGAAGACCGCCGTGTCGCCATTCGGACCGATGTTCGCCGAGCAGTGCATCGGCATGACGCCCTTCACGGGCAGCAGATAGTTGAGGATGCCGAACACCGACTTCTTCATCTCGCCGGCGTACTGCGTGCCGCCGATCAGGATCAGCTTTTCGGTGAAGTTGACCGCGATCACCGTCTCGGTGCGCGTGCCGTGCTTGGCGGGGTCGGCGCGGAAGCTCGGCAGGTCGATGATCGTATATTCGGCCGCGAACGCCGCCAGCTCCGCCGCGGTGGGGCGGCAGAGCAGGGTGCGGATGAACTGGCTGTGCCAGGCGAATTCGGTGATGACCTGCACGCCGACGCGATGCTCGGGCTGCGAGCCGCCGAACAGCTGCTGACGATAAAGGCGCGGGCGCTCGGCGAGGTGCGCAAGGAAATCGGCCTTCAGCGCCGCAAAATGCTCGGGGGTCATCGGGACGTTGGTCTTGCCCCACCAGATGGTGCCCCGCGTCTCGTCGTCCTGGACGATGAACTTGTCCTTGGCGCTGCGCCCGGTGTGCTTGCCGGTCTGGACGACCAGCGGGCCGTCCTTGGCGAGCAGGCCCTCGCCGCCGCGGATTGCTTCCTCGATCAACGCCGAGGTTCCAAGGTTCTCGGCTACGTCGGCCTTCGTGTCGACGGTGTCGGCGCCGATTGCAAGCTTCGTCATTTTCTTCGCCTCTCCTCTGTCCCGACCGCACCTTTGCATAGGTATGCAGCACATGCCATGCGAGAGCGATGGGCCCGCATGACCATGGGGTGCCGACGGATACGTCGATTCTGAAATCCCGGCCGCGTTAGCGATGATGAGGGCCGAGGTCAAAAGATTAAAGGGTAAATGACCGTCCGGTCGGGCCCGGTTGTCGCTCGGCCGCTTATCGGCTAATCGCTCGTTGGTCCGCCCAATGGAAAGAGCATGACGGCAACCATCGCGCTGGTCGACGACGACCGCAACATCCTGCAATCGCTCTCGATCGCCCTCCAAGCCGAAGGGTTCGTCACGCGCGTCTATTCGGATGGCGAGGCGGCGCTGAAGCCGCTGATCGACAACCCGCCCGACCTCGCCGTCTTCGACGTCAAGATGCCGCGCATGGACGGGCTCGAACTGCTCCGTCGGCTGCGCGAGAAAAGCCAGCTTCCCGTCATCTTCCTGACCAGCAAGGACGACGAGATCGACGAGGCGCTCGGCCTCGCGATGGGCGCCGACGATTATATCGCCAAGCCCTTCTCGCAGCGGCTGGTGATCGCGCGCATCCGCGCGATCCTGCGCCGCGTCGAGCTCAACCGCGCGGCGCCGAGCGAGGATGAGGAACCCGTCGCCGATCCGATCAGCCGCGGCCGACTGACGATGGACCCCGCGCGCCACAAGGTGAGCTGGGACGGCAAGGACGTCACCCTGACCGTCACCGAATTCCTGATCCTGGAGACGCTGGCGTCGCGCCCCGGCATCGTGCGCAGCCGCAACCAGTTGATGGACGCGGCCTATCAGGACGATGTCTATATCGACGACCGCACGATCGACAGCCACATCAAGCGGCTGCGCCGGAAATTCCGCGAGGTCGACCCCGAATTCGACGCCATCGCGACCCTGTACGGAGCGGGCTACCGCTTTTCCGATGACGGCTGACAGCAAGCGACCCGAGGGCAGCCTTGCCGAGCAGGAAGAGGCGCCGCTCGTCTGGTCGGCGCGCTGGTCGCTGACGACGCGCATCCTTGCGGTCAACATCCTTGCGATCATCCTGTTCGGCGGCGGCTTCTTCTATCTCGACACCTATCGCACCCGCCTTGTCGATACCCGCATGGACGTGATGGCCGACCAGCTCGCGCAGCTCGACGAGGCGCTCGAGGCAGCCCGCCCCGACCAGCGCCAGCGCCTGATCGACAGCTTCACCCGCGCGACCGAATCGCGGCTGCGCTTCTATGCGCCCGGCGGCGCCAAGCTGTCGGACAGTTTCACGAGCGGTCCGCCGACCTACACGCTGCGCGACCCCGATCTCCAGCCATGGAAGCGCGATGCCGCGCGCGCGATGGACCGCGGCATCGACTGGATCGTCGGCGCGCCGACCTATCCCGATTTCGAGGAGCCGCGAACCGATGTGGGCGGGGCCTGGCCCGAGGTCGTCGAAGCCTTCCGCACCGGCAAGGCGAGCAGCCGCTTCCGCTACGCCCCCGAACGCACTCCGCTGCTCAGCGCGGCGCGCGTCGTCGACCTCGAAACGCCCGAGGTGATGATGATGACGCTCAACGCGCGCGACATCACGCGCACCGTCCGCGCCGAGCGTCTGCGACTCGCGATCGTCGTTTCGATGGTGCTGATCACCTCGGTTCTTCTCTCGCTGTTCCTTGCGCGCACAATCGTCCGCCCCTTGCGCCGGCTCGCGCGGGCTGCCGTGCGCGTTCGCCTCGGCCGCGCGCGCGAGGTCGTCGTGCCGCGCCTGCCCAGCCGCCGCGACGAGATCGGCACGCTCGCGCGCGCGCTGAGCGACATGACGCAGGCGCTGCGCGAACGCATCGACGCGGGCGAGCATTTCGCGGCCGACGTGACGCACGAGCTCAAGAATCCGATCGCGTCGGTCCGCTCGGCGATCGAGGGGCTGGGGCGCGTCACGACCGACGCGCAGCGCGAGCAATTGCTCGCCATCGCCGACGAGGACGTCCGCCGCCTCGACCGGCTCGTCACCGACATCAGCGATGCGAGCCGCATCGACGCCCAGCTCTCGCGCACCCTGTTCGAGCCGATCGACATCGGATTGATGATCGAATCGATGCTCGCGGGCCGCGCCGCGCGCGCCGGGAACGGGCCGAACCCGCGCATCGCCTTCGCCCGCCCGCGCAAGGGCACGACGACGGTGATGGGCGACGGCCACCGCCTCGAACGGGCGATCGACAATGTCATCGACAATGCGATCAGCTTCTCCCCCGATGCGGGCCTCGTCTGCATCGCGGCGACGCGGCTCGGCGACGAGGTGCATATCCGCGTCGACGACGACGGCCCGGGCATCGACCCCGACCAGCGCGAGGCCATCTTTCGCCGATTTCACAGCGAAAGGCCGCGCGACGAAGCGTTTGGCAAGCATAGCGGGCTGGGGCTGGCGATTGCCCGGACGATCATCGAGGGGCATCAGGGAACGATTTCCGCGCGCGACCGCGACGACGGCAAGCGCGGCGCGAGCCTGCTGATCACCCTGCCCGCGCGCGAACGATCGGAAGAGCAGGGTTAACGCTCGCCGCCCCATCTTCCTTGCAGCGGCGTAACATCGCCGTTAATCCCCGGTGATGTTCCCGAGCAGGACCAAGCCCGAGATCCAGAATATCCACGCCAGCTGCGTCGCGGCGGGCAGTGGCGGCGTGCTGATCCTCGGCAATTCGGGGCAGGGCAAGTCCGACCTCGCGCTGCGCTTGATCGACAAGGGAGCGCGGCTGGTCGCCGACGACCGCTGCGACATCTGGTACGACCGCGACCGGCTGTGGTGCCGCCCGCCCGAGGAGCTGGCCGGCAAGCTCGAGGTACGCGGGATCGGCATTGTCGAAAAGCCTTGGACCGCGCCGGTGTCCCTGGCGCTCGCGGTGCGCCTCAGCGACCGTTACGACCGGATGCCGGCGGTGGGTCAGGTCGAGATGGTCGCCGGTCACCCGCTTCCCGCGCTGCTGCTCTCGGCCTTCGAAGCCTCGGCTCCGATCAAGATCCTGCTCGCGCTGGAACGGCTGGCTCCCGAGCGATGACCGCGGCCGCCGCAGAGCCGCGCCTGCTCCTCGTCACGGGACTCTCGGGCGCGGGCAAGTCGACCGCGCTCAAGGTGCTGGAGGATCTGGGCTGGGAGGTCGTCGACAATCTGCCGCTCGCGCTGCTCGATGCGCTGATCGAGGCGCCGGCGAAGCGCAGCGAGGCGAACCGGCCGATCGCGGTCGGCATTGACAGCCGCAGCCGCGGCTTTCGGCCCGCGCTACTTGTCAAACAGATCAAGGAATTGCGCCAGAACGGCGGCCGCGATGTCCAGACCTTGTTCCTCGATTGCGCGGGCGCCGAACTCGAACGCCGCTTCTCCGAAACCCGCCGCCGCCATCCGATGGCCGAGGATCGCCCCGCCGCCGACGGCATCGCGCGCGAACGCGAGATGATGGAGCCGCTCCGCCGCTGGGCCGAGCATGTCGTCGACACCACCAACTACAGCAGCAACGACCTGCAACAGGAGGTCCGCCAGCGGTTCGGCGACACCGAAGAGGGCGCGCCGGTCCTCAATGTGCTGAGCTTCGGCTTCGCGCGCGGTTTGCCGCGCAACGCCGATCTGGTGTTCGACATGCGCTATCTGCGCAATCCGCACTGGGATCCGACGCTCAAGCCCGGCACCGGACTCGACGCCGATGTCGCGGCCTATGTGATGGCCGATCCTGCCTATGCGGACAGCGTCGCGCAGATCGAAAGGCTGATCCTGACGCTGCTGCCGCGCTATCGCGCCGAGGGCAAAAGCTATGTCACCATCGCTTTCGGCTGCACTGGCGGACGCCACCGGTCGGTCCATGTCGCATCGCGTGTTGCCCAAACGCTACGCGAGTCCGGTTATGAGCCAGTGCTGACCCACCGCAATCTTGACTCGGCGCCGCAAGATGGGCTTGAGGGCAAGCCCCCGCCCGCAGCTCCCGCGGCCGGCGGCGACAGATAAGGGTCTCGCATTTCATGCCCACCGACAAAGCACTGCCGCTCCTCGGGATGGTCCTTGTGACCCACGGCCGGCTGGCCGAGGAAATGGTGACCGCGATGGAGCATGTCGTCGGCCCGCAGCGCGCGATCGCCACCGTCTGCATCGGTCCCAACGACAATATGGAGATGCGCCGCAAGGAAATCGCCGACGCGATTCGCACCGTCGATGAGGGGCGCGGCGTGATCATGCTGACCGACCTGTTCGGCGGCACCCCGTCGAACCTCGCGATCAGCCTGCTGGAGAGCGGCCGGACCGAGGTGATCGCGGGCGTCAACCTGCCGATGCTCATCCGGCTCGAAAGCGCGCGCAAGACGATGGACCTGCGCGCTGCGGTTACCGCAGCGAGAGAAGCGGGCCAGAAATATATCTCCGTCGCATCGGAGATGCTGGGAGTGGGACCATGAGCGAAGCCAGCGAGACGGTCGAGATCACCAACCAGCGGGGACTCCACGCACGCGCGAGCGCGAAGTTCGTGACCTTCGTCAGCCGCCTGCCCGACACCGTTTCGGTCGAGGTCGAAAAGGGCGGATCGCGGGTCAACGGCACCTCTATCATGGGGCTGATGATGCTTGGCGCCGCGAAGGGCGACCGCATCACGATTCACACCCGCGGCGACGGCGCCGATGCCGCGCTGCTGAAGCTCGTCGGGCTGGTCAAGGACAGCTTCGGCGAGGATTGATCCCATGGCGACCGGTCGCCGCAGCCGCATCGAAAGCCTTTCCAACCCGCTGGTCAAGCGGATGCGCCTGCTGCGCGAAAAGCGGCACCGGCGCGCCGAGGGGCTGTTCCTGGCCGAGGGGCTGCGCATCGCGACCGAGGCACGCGAGGCGGGCGTGCTGCCGCAATGGCTGTTTCTGGCCAATGAGGGCGCGGGTCATCCGCTGGCGCAGACGCTGGTCGAGGCGACGCTGGCGGGCGGCGGCGAGGTGATCGACACCGCGCCCGCGATCCTCTCCAAACTGTCGGGCAAGGACAATGCGCAGACGATCGTCGGCATCTATGCCGAACCGAAAACCGCGCTGGCCGACCTCGACCGCAGCGCTGCGCCGATCTGGCTCGTCGCCGAGCGGCTGCGCGATCCGGGCAATCTCGGCACGATGCTGCGCACCGGCGATGCGGTCGGTGCAGGCGGGCTGATCCTGCTCGATGAGTCGACCGATCCCTATGCGGTCGAGGCGGTGCGCGCCAGCATGGGGGCGATTTTCACCCAGCGCCTTGTGCAGGCCCGCTGGGAGGAATTCCTGCCCTGGCTGCGCAGCGGTCCCGGCCAGTTGGTGGCGACCTGGCTCGGCGACGATACGCGGGATTATCAGGCGGTGCGCTATGCGGCCCCGACCTTCATCCTGATCGGCAATGAATCGCAGGGAATGCCCGAAGCCTATGCCGCAGCCGCCGACGTGCGCGTGAAGATGCCGATGATGGGCAAGGCCGACAGCCTGAACGCCGCCGTTGCGGCGGCGGTCATGGCCTATGAGGTGCTGAACCAGCGGCGACCGAGTTAGCGCCGGTTCATCGGCGCGACATCGGATGCCGCATAGAAGCATTGCTCGAGAAACATCGTCACCCTGAACGTGTTTCAGGGCCCATGTTCTGACGCCGGCGTGGAACGAAAAGGCGGGCCATGGATGCTGAAACGAGTTCAGCATGACGAGTGGAGGAGACGATCCATGCTTCGATATGCGCCCCTGGCCATGTTGGCCCTCGCCGCCTGCGCACCCGCCGCTCAGCCGCCGCAGGGTCCGAAACCCGCCGCCTATTTCGCGCTCGGCACCGAGCCCGGCTGGACGCTCGAGATCACCCCCGAACAGCTGAACTACAACGGCGACTATGGCGAGACGAAGATCGCCGTCGCCAACCCCGGCGCGCGGCCGTCGTTCAACGGCGAACGCTATGTCACCGACCGACTGACGGTCGACGTCACGCACGCACCATGCAGCGACGGGATGAGCGACCGCCGCTATCGCGACACGGTGACCGTCACCGCCGGCGGCAAGACGGTGAAGGGCTGCGGCGGCGACGTGCTGCCGCCCGGCGAGCTTGCAGGGACGAGCTGGACCTTCGTGTCGATCGGCGGCGCGCCGGTCGCGGGCGACCGCGCGACCTCGCTGCAATTCGACGGCGCGCGCCTCAGCGGCAGCGCGGGATGCAATCGCTTCTCGGGCAGCTACAGGATCGAGGGCAGCACGCTGACCGCCGGGCCGCTGATGGCGACGAAAATGGCGTGTCCCGGTGCGGGTATGATGCAGGAAAGCGCCTTCTTTGCGCTGATGCGCGGTCCGGTCAGCCTCGGCTTCCCGAGCGACGGCACGCTCGAAATCACCGCAGCCGATGGTCAGAAGGCAGTGCTGAAGCGGGTGATTTGAACCATCCCCCACGCTCTCACCACGTCACCCCGGCGAACGCGAATATCCAGCTTCTTCCTTCTTTGCGTTCTTTGCGCCTTTGCGTGAGATAAATTTGGATCACGCAAAGGCGCAAAGACCGCAAAGGGTCTTCGGTCTGCCGCTTGTGCTCGCTCGCAGACAATGCACGAAGTTGGATTCCCGCCTTCGCGGGGACGGCGGATGTGGGTTATTCCCCATCGTTGACCGCCGCCGGGGCGCTCGTCAGTTTGGCGCTCGGCCGGATTGCAGACTCGATCATAGGCGGCGTTTCGAGTGACTTGCCGCCAGTATCGATGTTCAGGCTTTCGAATTTTTTGGCGCTCGAAATGACCTGCCGATCAAGGCTGCCAAGAAAATCATTATATGCCGACGAAGCGCGCTGGAGATTTTGGCCGACCTTCGCAACATGCTCCCCCATCTTATACAGCCGGGCGTGGAGTTCCTTGCCAAGGTCTGCAATCTCTCGAGCCTGTCCCATTAATTTTTCCTGCCGCCACATTCCAGCCATGACCTTTGCGAGCGCAAGCATGTTGATGGTCGAAGCGATAATCACACCGTTTCTAAAGGCGCCCTCAATAAGGTCCGGGGCGCGTTCCGCAGCGGCAGATAGAAAATGCTCGCCAGGCACGAACATCACCACAAAGTCCGGCGATTTCTCGAACTGCTGCCAATAGCCTTTGCGGCCAAGATCAGCAGCATAGGTTCTCAGTGCATTGGCATGCTGCAGCAACAAATGGGCCCGCTTGGTTTCGTCATCCTCGTCGTAAGCGGCCTCGAAGTGCACCAGGGGGCACTTGACGTCGATCACAATGCAACGGTCGCCCGGCAAATTTATGATGCAATCGGGCCGAAGCTGGCGCTCGCCGTCATTAACGGAGGTTTGCAGTGCAAAATCGATATTCTCGGCCAAGCCGGCCGATTCCAGGATCGTGAGAAGTTGCTGTTCGCCCCAACGTCCACGCGCCTTCGGGCTTGAGGTCATAACGTTCGCGAGTCGGGACGCCTCTTTGCGAACGACGTCATTGCTTAAAGCAAGATCGGAGATCGCTTTGTTCAACTCGGCATAGCTCCCAACCCGCGCCTTTTCGATCGCTCCCAGCTTCTCATCATATTGCTTGAGGCTATCCGTGACCGGCTGCAGCAGCTTCGCAATTTTTTGCTCCGCCATATCTTCGCTCTGCTTAAAGCGATCGGCGGCCCGTGACAGAAAATCCTGCTGCGCCTTATCCAGCATCGTCTGCCCGACCTCGCGGAATTGCGCGGTGAGCGCCGTCTGCGCGTCGCGAAGCTGCGCGATCTGCGCCTCGTGAGCCTCGTCGCGCACCTTCTGTTCGGCAAGCAGTGCGGAAAGTCGAATGTCCGCCGCCTTGCGCGCCTCGGCTTCCGCAGCAAGGTCGGTCACCGCCGCCCTGAATCGCTCGGACAATCCATCGCGCTCGGCCTTGAGCACCCCCGCCTGCCGCCCGGCAAGCAGCCAGCCGATCAGGCCGCCGACACAGAGAGCGGCAAAGGCGATGACGAGCGCGGTGATATCCATGCGCGGAACATAGATCGAACACCGCACCTCTGGCTAGCGCTAAAATCCCCTCAGAGGAGATCGCTCGCGACGTCGAGTTCGCGCACGCGGCGCTTCTGCCGCGCCGCATCGACGAGGCGGCGCAGTTCCTCGCGCCGTTCGGCCGCGCGGTCGATATGCGACATCACGAGTGCGCCCTCGCGCGTCGTCTCGTCGGACGAATCGATGCTGATCGTCCCGATTCCCGCCCATTGGTTGATCAGCGTGAAGTCCATGCGGACGTCCTTCACCCGATAGAGCTCGATCTCGTCGACGCTCTTGACGACAATCCCCTTGCGCAGGATCAGCCGGTCCTCGGTGAGCTCATAGGTCATGTCGAGGTTGCGGATCCACTGGACGAGGATGATCAGGAGGCCAACCCCGACGAGACAGAGCAACAGGGTCAGCCAGCCGACGAGCGTGCCGCGCAGCCAGCCCCAGGTCGAGGAACGGAAGCGATCGATAACTTCGGGCACGGGCACCTCCCCAATGAACAGATTGGCCTAAACGATCAGATTGGCAACAACATAGCGCGCGATCAGCAGCGACAGGATCGCGATACTCGCGCGCCGCCCTTTCACCCACATCGCCGCGACGACCAGCGCGACGAAAAGCAGCGTCATCCCGAGCGGAAATGGCCGGAACAGTAACCGCGACAGGTCGGGATGATTGAGGAAATAGGCGAGTTGCGCGCCCAGCAGCACAAGCAGCAGGCCGAATACCAGGCGGCGCACGCGAAAATAATGGGTGTCCAGATTGGCGAACCCCTCGGGATGCGAGGGAAAGACGAGTCGCGCCGCAAGGAAATAGAGGCCGGCGAAAGCCACCACCGCCATCAGCGCGGCCGACGACACGACGACATCCGCTTTCACGCGCCATGCCGAGGCCCAGAACGACAGCAGGTCGAGCATCACGAACACCGCGAGGAGCGGCGTCAGCGACCCGATCGCGAACCGCCCCTTCTCGGCCTCCGCCGCGAACCGCGCCTCGAGCGCGCGCCCGAGCCCGCCGAGCAGCTCGACCATCGAGAGGCCGAGAAGCAGGCTGTAGAGCGCGAAGACGAACTCGAAATCGCTCACGCCCCCGCTCCCCACTCGGGCGGCAGGATCGCGCGATAGGATTCGGCATCGGGCGCGCCACCGACAAGGCGGCCCTGCGTCAAAAGCCAGTAGTGCCGGACGATCTCGGCCTGCTGCTCCAGCCCGTAACGTTCGAGCGGCCAGCCGGGTTTGAGGCTGTAATCATAGGTCGCGAACGGATGCCGCATCAGCACCAGATACCAGCGGCCGCGCCGCTGCGCCTGCCAGACATGCGTCATCTCGTGAAGGAACAACCCCTTCACCGCCAGTTCCGCCTCGCGCCCGCCGGGCGGGCATGAGAAATCGTCGCAATAGACACTGCCTTTCGGGTGGAAGTGCAAATCGCCCATCGGCGCCATGACGATGCGGCGCGGCTGGAAGAATATCCACTTATAGTGGCGCACGCGAACGCGCGCATAGTCGATCGCTTCGCCGAACACGGTCCGGGCGAGTGCGATCTCGCCGGTCGTGAGAGGTCGCGACGGCCGCGGCATCAAAACCCCGTCATTGCGAAGAGCCCCGGACTTGATCCGGGGCGCCGCGGCAATCCAGCGTGTCCGTTAAACCGCGTCGGATTGCTTCGCTTCGCTCGCAATGACGAAGCGTCAGAACGCACGCTTACTTCTTTTCCGGGTCCGGCGCCTTGTCGGCGTCCATCGCGCCATGGCCCATCTTGCTGTGGTCCATCGCCGCCTCGCCGCCGGTGTCTGCTCCGGCAGCCTGCTTGATCGGCAGGTCGAAGAGGATGCGCTCATTGTTGTTGTTGGTGAACACGAAGGCCATCGGCAGCTTGCCCGCGCGCACGGCGGCGGGATTGATGTTCCAGATCATCAGATGCTTGCCGCCGGGCTTGAACTCCAGCTTGCCTTCGGCGGGCACATCCGCGCTCATCAGCGGCTTCATCGTCACGACGCCATTTTCCTTGACGCTCTCGTGCATTTCGACGCGCTGCGCCAGGTCGGCGGTCACCGCCATCAGTTGCACGTCGCGCGGCCCCCCGGTGACGGTGAAATATCCAACCGCCGGACGGTCGGGCGTCGCGCCCATCTGGATATAGCCGCCGACCACATTGAGCTGCGGTCCGGCGCCCAGATTCTCCTTGCACCCCGCCAGCGTGAACGCGGCGGCGGCAAGGGCTGCACCGATCAATGCGCGGCGTGCGAAGGGCTTCATCGTTCTGGGACTCCCGAAATGCGTCAATTTTCATCGTCCAGATAAGCCGTCAAAGCCCTTGTGCCAAGCTAAAGCGCACCTATATCGCCCCCAACATTTCCATGTGAGGCGTGCCTTTTGAGGGCGCCCAAAAAGCAACAAGGACGTTGATAATATGGCCAAAGTGATCGGGATCGACCTCGGCACCACGAACAGCTGCGTCGCGGTGATGGAAGGCGGCAAGCCCAAGGTTATCGAAAATGTCGAGGGGACGCGCACGACGCCGTCGATCGTCGCCTTCGCAAAGGACGGCGAGCGCCTCATCGGCCAGCCGGCAAAGCGCCAGGCCGTCACCAACCCCGAGAACACGATTTTTGCGGTGAAGCGCCTGATCGGCCGCCGCTTCGACGACCCCATGACCAAGAAGGACATGGAGCTCGTCCCCTATACCATCGTCAAGGGCACCAACGGCGACGCGTGGGTCAAGGCAGGCGGCGAGGATTATTCGCCGTCGCAGATCAGCGCCTATATCCTCCAGAAGATGAAGGAAACGGCCGAGGCCTATCTCGGTGAAAAGGTCGAGCAGGCGGTGATCACCGTCCCCGCCTACTTCAACGACGCGCAGCGCCAGGCGACCAAGGACGCCGGCAAGATCGCTGGCCTCGAAGTGCTGCGCATCATCAACGAGCCGACCGCGGCGGCGCTCGCCTATGGCCTCGACAAGACCGAGAACAAGACGATCGCGGTCTATGACCTTGGCGGCGGCACCTTCGACATCTCGATTCTCGAAGTCGGCGACGGCGTGTTCGAGGTGAAGTCGACCAACGGCGACACCTTCCTCGGCGGCGAGGATTTCGACAGCAAGCTCGTCGAATATCTCGCCGACACCTTCAAGAAGGACGAGGGCATCGACCTGCGTTCGGACAAGCTCGCGCTGCAGCGGCTGAAGGAAGCCGCCGAAAAGGCGAAGATCGAACTGTCGTCGGCCGCGACGACCGAGGTCAATCTGCCCTTCATCACCGCCGACGCCAACGGGCCGAAGCACCTGGTGAAAACGATCACCCGCGCCGACCTCGAAAAGCTCGTCGAGGATCTGATCAAGCGCACGCTCGAGCCCTGCAAGAAGGCGATCAAGGACGCCGGCGTGTCGGCGAGCGAGATCGACGAAGTCGTGCTCGTGGGCGGCATGACGCGCATGCCGCGCGTCCGCGACGTCGTGAAGGACTTCTTCGGCAAGGAACCGCACACCGGTATGAACCCCGACGAAGTCGTCGCGATCGGCGCCGCGATCCAGGCGGGCGTGCTGCAGGGCGACGTCAAGGACGTGCTGCTGCTCGACGTGACCCCGCTGTCGCTCGGCATCGAGACGCTGGGCGGCGTGTTCACGCGCATGATCGACCGCAACACCACCATCCCGACCAAGAAGTCGCAGGTCTATTCGACCGCCGACGACAACCAGTCGGCGGTGACGATCCGCGTGTTCCAGGGCGAGCGCGAAATGGCCGCCGACAACAAGCTGCTCGGCCAGTTCGACCTCGTCGGCATCCCGCCGGCGCCGCGCGGCGTGCCGCAGATCGAGGTGACCTTCGACATCGACGCCAACGGCATCGTGTCGGTCCACGCCAAGGACAAGGGCACCGGCAAGGAACAGCAGATCAAGATCCAGGCCTCGGGCGGGCTCAGCGACGCGGACATCGAACAGATGGTCAAGGACGCCGAACAGTTCGCCGAAGAGGACAAGAAGCGCCGCGAGGCGGCCGAGGCGAAGAACAACGCCGAAAGCCTGATCCACACGACCGAACGCCAGCTCGAAGAACACGCCGACAAGGTCGACCCCGGCCTCAAGGGCGAGATCGAGGCGGCGATCGCCGAAGCCAAGACCGCCGTCGAAGGCGGCGACCCCGCCGCGATGACCGAAAAGGCGCAGGCGCTCGCGCAGGTCGCGATGAAGCTGGGCCAGGCGATCTACGAGAAGGAACAGCAGGCCGCGGCGTCGCCCGCCGCCGACGCGGGCGAGAAGAAGGCCGACGAAGATGTCGTCGATGCCGAATTCTCGGAAGTCGAAGACGACAAGAAGTAAGCAGGAAACTCTCCCCGCCGCGTCCCCTGGGCGCGGCGGGGATGAGGGGGTCAGAGAATGTCGCTCGACATCGATTATTACGAATTGCTCGAAGTCGAGCGCAACGCCGACGACAAGACGCTGAAGTCGGCGTACCGCAAGCTCGCGATGCAATATCACCCCGACAAGAATCCGGGGTGCAGCGACAGTGAAGCGCGGTTCAAGGCGATCAACGAAGCCTATGACTGCCTGAAGGACCCGCAGAAGCGCGCCGCCTATGACCGGTTCGGCAAGGCGGCGTTCCAGAATGGCGGGCCCGGCGGCGGCTTCGGCGGCAATGCCTCCGATTTCGGCGACATCGGCGATATTTTCGAATCGATTTTCGGCTCGGCCTTTGGCGGCGGCGGGCGGCAGCAGCGCGGTCCCGCCCGCGGCGCCGACCTGCGTTACGACATGGAGATCAAGCTCGAGGACGCCTTCACCGGCGTGACGCGCGAAATCCAGGTCGACGTCGCCGCACGCTGCGAGGCATGCGACGGCTCGGGCGCGAAACCCGGCACTTCGACGCACCGCTGCTCGACCTGTGCCGGTCACGGAAAGGTTCGCGCGCAGCAGGGTTTCTTCATGGTCGAACGCACCTGCCCGACCTGTCAGGGCGCGGGCGAGGTCATCGCCGACCCCTGCAATACATGCCATGGCGAAGGCCGGGTCGACCGGCGCAAGACGCTGACCGTCACCATCCCGCCGGGGGTCGACGAGGGGACGCGGATCCGCCTGTCGGGCGAAGGCGAGAGCGGTGCGCGCGGCGCCGCGCCGGGCGACCTCTACATCTTCCTCCACATGGCGCGGCACAAGGTCTTCGAGCGCGAGGGAACGACGCTGTTCACGCGCGCGCCGATCAGCTTCACCACCGCAGCGCTCGGCGGGTCGATCACCATCCCCGGGCTCGACGGCAAGAAGCACGAGATCGCCATTCCCGCGGGCATCCAGTCGGGCAAGCAGCTTCGCCAGCGCGGCGCGGGGATGCCGGTCCTCAACGGCCGCGGCACCGGCGACCTCGTCGTCCAGATCGACGTCGAGACGCCGACCAAGCTCACCGCGCGGCAGAAGGAACTGCTCTGCGAGTTTCGCGAGACCGAAACCGGCGAGGAATGCCCCGCGAGCCAGGGATTTTTCGGTCGCATCAGGGAAATGTGGGACGATCTGACGGATTGATATCCGTTAGTCCCACCCCGTCATTGCGAGCGAAGCGAAGCAATGTCCAGCCGTCGCGTTTGACCGGCGACAGCTGGAGATTGCTTCGTCGCTCCGCTCCTCGCAATGACGGGGAGCTTAGCCGATCTCCCCCCTGATCTCCTCGATCAACGCCCCGACGCGCGGCAAACGCTCTTCCTCTTCGTCGAGGATCGCATGGAACGCCCGCCGCTTGATCGCCCTCAGTTGCTCCGCGCTCAAAGCGCCCGCCACGCTGCTCGCGACGATATCGACCAGCCGGTCGGCGCCGTGGAGTCGTCCCCACAAATAGTCATTCTCGCGGTACGCCCGGCTGAAAAAGGCGCCGAAGCTGTTGAATTCGATTCCCTTCAGCATCGCCCCCGCCCCGCCGGTGCGGATCGCGGTCGCGTCCGACGGTGAGATACGGTCGACCTTGATCGGGTCGAACTCGTCGAACCCCTCGCCCTGCAACAGCGGCAGCGTCGCGATGTCGTAAAAGGGGTAGCCGAGATAGGCGAGCAGCATCTTGCGCCGGTCGTCCCGGGGGAGCTGCGCCAGCCCTTCGGCGACCAGATTATCGGCCTCGGCATCGGCGCCGATCAGGTCGCGGCGCGCGCCGATCGCGTCGATCCATGCCCCCGCACCGGCGTCGGCGGGCACGTCGATCTCCGCCAGCCAGTCGTCGCCCTCGCGTTCCAGATATTGTCCGAGCGCGGCATAGATGGCGTCGCGCATCGCGTCGCACGCAGGGTCGCGCGCCTCGCGCTTCGCCTCGACGACGCGGTCGAGCTCGCGCGCGAGAAAGCGCAAGCGGCGAATACGGAAGCCCAGGTCGTGGGTGCGGAAAAACACCACCGCATCGTCGCTTGCGCCCAGCCCGCGCCGTCCCGACAGCCGGTCGAGCCCGCGCGCGCGCACCTCGTCCCACAGCGCGTTGCGGCGGTTGCGCTGGTGGATGTCGCCCCCGGGCGGCGCGAGCCGGTCGACGGTGCCGACGAGTTCCTCGACCACCGCCGACAGTTTGAGATGTCCATAGGGCGCATAGGCAAAACCTGCGCGCGCCGAGGCCTGGTCCTGCGCCTTCGCGCGCCATTTCTGCAGCCGTGCCGGGGTCGGCGTATCGAGGAAGAAGGTGGTGCCGAACAGCGCCGCCACCTGTTCCTCGACCTCGACCTTCATCGCGTCGACGATATACTGCATCCGCCGGATGCGCCGCGACATGCCTTCGATCGCCTCGACATTGTCGCGGATCGGCTGTTCGCGCGGGATTTCGGACAACGCGCCGAGGATCGTCGACAGGAACCCCGGAAGCTTTTTCTCTTCCCCGGCTGCTGCATCGCCGGGCTTGCCGAAGCTGATCGAGCGGTAGTCGGGCTTGGGATCGATATAGACAAAGCGCCGGTCGATCTCGCGCCGCGCGGGCCGCTGCTTGAGCGCGGCGATCGCGGGGCGGAAGGGCGCGTTGGCGAGCACCGATCCGTCGATCAGCACGCGGTCGGCGGGATCGGCCTCGCCGCCTGCGGGAAGTTGTGCGCGGATGAAGGCGTCGCGGCCGGGCCATGCGATCCCGCGCTTGTCCAGCACGCGGTCGAGCTCGCGCAGCGTGAAGGGCGGGAAGGCGCCCGGAAAGCTCGCGGTCGCGCGCGCGGCCGCGGTGAGCGCGGGGACATCGTCCAGCCCCTCGGGCGCTTTCGGATCCTGCCGGAAGTGGATCACCAGCCTATGCTCCTGCTCGGTCACGCGCGACGGGCTGTTCAATGACAGCGGCGTGCTGTGCCCCGCAAAATCGGTGACCGAGACGAACAGGTCGACCGGCTGGCCCACGGGCACCAGCGACGGCCCGACCGGCCCGCTATCCATGGCGTCGAACGCATCGAGCAGCAGGTTCGAGAAAGTCTCGCCGCCGAAGGGCGGTTCGAACCAGCGCGCGCGCACGAAACGCGACAGCTTTGCGCGCACCTCCTCCTGCGCGCCCTCGCCGACCGTCCGGTCGATGACATTGCCGCGCCGCTTCATCGCCCAGCCGGCGATCGGCACCGCCCAGAATTTCGTCGCCGCCGATAGGGGCCGCGCGTCGGGGTCGAGCAGATAATCGACATCGGCATCCTTCAGCCACAGATCGGTCAGCGGATCGAGCGACTGGCCCGTCGCGATCGCGCGCGCGAGGAAGATGCCATTGATGCCGCCCGCGCTCGCCCCCGCGACGATGTCGGCCATGACCCGCAGCCTGACCCCGCCGCGCTCGCCGAGCGCGGTGAGCAGCTCGCCATAGACGCGCCCCGAACCCTGTTGTGGCCGCCCCTCATGAAAGGCGCGCGACGCCGCGGCGAGCCGCCAGATCTCTTTGGTGATGCCGTGCATATAGACGGCGAGGCTGATGCCGCCGTAGCAAATCAGGGCGAAGCGCAGTTCCTTTTCCCGCATCGCGTCGACGATAGCGCGCTTTGGGGGGCGCCGTCACCTGTTCAGACGGAATGATCCACATCGGGCGTCGGCCGCCATCGCCGCAGCCAGCATGACGAGATTTGAAAGGCTGGGATCCACCCCAGGGCAGGCACCGGTCATCAGGCCGCCAGATGTTTTGCCAGCATCGTCAGTCCGCGCCGCAATCCATCCCGGTCGATGGCGCCGCCCAGCGAGACGCGTAACGCGCGAACATTGCTGTCGCACGCCGCAAAACTGCTGGCCGGGATGGCCATCATCCCCGCCTCGCGCAGTGCGCGCGCGGCTTTCGCCATGGCGCGCTCATCGGGCAGCGGAACCCACAGATGATATCCGCGCCGATGCGCGGCATACCGTCCCGCCGGTAGCGCGTCCGCCGCGATCGCCTGGCGCGCCGCCGCCTCGGTCCGTGTCTCGCCGATCAGCCGGTCGTAACTGCCGTCCTCCAGCCAACGCGTCGCCAGCGCAGCCTCCAGCGGCGGCGGCATCACATTCGCGTCATGCACCTCGGCCGCGAGCGCCAGCGCGTCAGCGACCGACGGCGTGAGGACATGCGCGACGCGGAGCGCGGGCGAGATCGTCTTGGACAGGCTGGCGACATACCAGCCGAGTTCGGGCGCAAAGCTCGACAGCGGCGCGATCGGCGTTTCGGCAAGCTGGCCATAGGCATCGTCCTCGATGATCCGGACGCCATGCCGCCGCGCCACCCCCGCCAGCGCCGCGCGTTCGTCGGCGGCGATCGTCACGGTCGTCGGATTGTCGTTTGTCGGCACCACATAGAGCGCCGCCACCTTCGTCGTCCGGCACAGCGCCTCCAGCGCATCGGCCTCGACGCACGCGAGCGGCGCCAGCCGCAGCCCCGCGCGCCGCGCCAGCGCGAGAAAGCCGGGATAGACATGCGGGCCGCATGCCACGACATCGCCGCGCTCCAGCGTCGCGCCGATGATCGCGTGGAGCGCGTTCTGCGCCCCTGCGGTGACGACGACCTGGCCGGCGTCGCTCGCCAGCCCCATGCGGCCGAAAATCTCCGCTCCCGCCGCACGGTCGGCTTCGCGGCCGCCCGCGGGGGCATAGTGCAGCCGCCCGCCCGCGCCCGGTGCACGCAGCAGCGCACTCGCCGTGCGCTCCCACGTCGCGAGCAACGTCCCGCCTTCGACTTCGGGCGGCATGTTCATTCCGGTGTCGCGCGGCGGCGGCCCCGCTGCGATCGCATCCTGCGGCAGCACGAAGCTCCCCGCCCGCCCGCGCGCACCGATCAGCCCGGCGCTTCGCGCCTGCTCATACGCCTTGGTAACGGTGGTAAGGTCGATTCCCAGCCGCGCCGCAAGGTCGCGCTGCGGCGGCAGGCGGTCGCCGCTGCGCAGCGCACCGGTCTCGACCGCGTTCGCGATCGCATCGGCAATCACGACATATTTGGCGCCGCGCGTCCGCGTCAGGTCGGGTATCCAGCCGTCAGCCATCGGCGTCGATCATCTCTCCCTTGGCGCGCGCATTGAGCTGCGCCCACAGCGCGCCGGTGCCCGCCTCCTGCGCCCTGTTCACATATTGCGACGCGACGAGCCAGCCCTTGATCGGCTGCAGCACGGCAAGACACGGGATGACCATCAGCGGCGCCGAGGTGATCAGATGGATCCACCACGGCGGGTTGAAGGCGACCTCGAACCACACGACGAGGAACAACAGCGGGAAAGCGATGAAGCAGAGCGAGAAAAACGCCGGACCGTCATCGGGCGCCGCGAAATCATAGTCGAGCCCGCAGTGGGGGCAGCGGTCCTGCACCTTCAGCCAGCGCCGGAACATCCGGCCCTCGCCGCAATGCGGGCAAAGGCCGTGGAGCCCGGTCCGGTAGACCCACAGCCATTTTTCGCGGCCTTCCAGTTCGCCAGTCATCGACTCATATCCTAGATCACCATACATAATGCCATACATAATGACGCACATGACAAATGTCGAGGGGCGGACTAGTTCGGGGGGCATGAGCGACGCGAAAATCTTCATCAGCGCGAACGAACTGCTCGCCGATTCGCTGCGGCTCGGGATGCAGGTCATCGACAGCGGCTTTCGCCCGACGCACCTCGTCGGCATCTGGCGCGGCGGCGCGCCGGTCGGGATCGCGGTGCAGGAACTGCTCGACTATCACGGCCACCACTGCGACCATATCGCGATCCGCACCTCCTCCTATAAGGGCATCGACGATCAGGATCCGCACGTCCGCGTCTTTGCCCTTGGCTACCTCATCGACACGCTGAACCCCGACGACCGGCTGCTGATCATCGACGATGTGTTCGACAGCGGCCGCAGCATTCGCGCCTTCATCGCCGAACTGAAAGCGCGCTGCCGCAACAATATGCCGCGCGACATCCGCATCGCGACGGTGTGGTTCAAACCGCGCCGCAACGTCACCGACCTCCACCCCGACTATTTCGTCCACGAAACCGACCAATGGCTGATCTTCCCGCACGAGATCGACGGGCTGACGGTCGAGGAAATCCGCCGTCACAAGCCCGAGGCGGCGATCATCCTGCGCGACGAGGACATGCCCAATGGCTGACGGTTTCGCCTCGCGCGAGGAACGCGCCGCCTTCATCGCGGGCCTGCCGAAGGCCGAATTGCATCTGCATATCGAGGGGTCGCTCGAGCCCGAGCTGATGTTCGAGCTGGCGCAGCGCAACAATGTCGCCATTCCCTTCGCCAGCGTCGAGGAGGTCCGCGCCGCCTACGCCTTTTCGAACCTCCAGGATTTCCTCGACATCTATTATCAGGGGATGGGCGTCCTCCACACCGAACAGGATTTCCACGACCTCACCGCCGCCTATTGTGCGCGCGCCGACGCCGACAATGTCCGCCACATCGAAATCTTCTTCGACCCCCAGGGCCACACGTCACGCGGCGTCGCCTTCGCGACGGTCATCGCCGGCATCACCCGCGCGCTCGACGATGCCCGGACGACCTACGGCATGACCTCGAAGCTCATCCTGTGCTTCCTTCGCCACCTCAGCGAGGCCGACGCCGAGGCGACGCTCGACGAAGCGCTGCCCTATCTGGACCGGATCGCCGGCGTCGGCCTCGATTCCTCCGAGGTCGGTCATCCGCCCTCGAAATTCGAGCGCGTGTTTGCGCGCGCCAGGGGGCTGGGCCTCAAGATCGTCGCCCACGCCGGCGAAGAGGGGCCGCCCGCCTACGTCCACGAAGCGCTCGACCTGCTGAAGGTCGATCGCATCGACCACGGCAACCGCAGCCTTGAGGATCCCGCACTTGTCAGGCGCCTCGCGGGCGAGGGCATGACCCTCACCGTCTGCCCGCTTTCGAACCTTAAGCTCTGCGTCGTCGGCGACATCGCCGATCACCCGCTCAAGACGATGCTCGACGCCGGGCTCCGCGCGACCGTGAACAGCGACGACCCCAGCTATTTCGGCGGCTATGTGAATGCCAATTACCGGGCCGTCGCCGACGCGCTCGACCTGTCGAGAGCCGACCTCCTGACGCTCGCGCGCAACAGCTTCACCGGATCGTTCCTGAGCGACGCCGAGAAGGCACGGCACCTTGCGGCGATAGACGCCTACGCCTGACGCGAGCCCTCAGCGCGGATGCAGCTTGGCGAGCGCAATCCCGGCCAGATTCTGTGCCCGCCCGATATGCCGGACCCGCGGCGCCGGACCGGTACCGGCCAGATCGCGGAAGGCCGCCAGATGCGCCGCCGCCGCACCGCGCGCCGGAACCCTCCCCAGCGCCTGCGCCACGACCGATGCCGAATCACCGAGCAACACGAAATCGTCGATCCCCCGCTCCCGCGCGAACCGCAGCGCGGCGATCAGCGCCAGCCACTCGGCATCGATGCTGCCTCCCTCGCCAAGGCTCCGCCCGATCATCGCGGCGCCGCCCGCGACCACGGCGACCTCGATCGGGCCGGGGTTCGGGCGGCATCCGCCATCGAAAAAGATCTTGGTCCGGCGCGCGGTCATCCGGGCACCATAGCGGCAATCAGAAGTTCCCGCGCACCGAAACCGCAAAGATCGGGCCGATCAACCGGTCGCGTTCCTCGACGAAGGCGATCGGGCTCTGCCCGCGCACGCCGGTATAGACGGTGCGGTCGCGTTTCGAGCGCGCATTGGCGATGTTGCGGATCTGCGCGCGGACCGTCAGTCCCATCACATTCTTGTGCTCGACGAAGACGTTCGCGAACACCGGCCCTTCCCACACCTTGTCCGACTGGTTGCGGCGGTAACTGGGCTGGTAGTGCGAATAATTGGCGCCGACGCCCCACGCCCAGTCGCTGCCGGGAATATCGTGGCGCACGCTGACGTCGACGACGCGATCGGTGAAGCCGCTCCACTGGCGCTTGTCGCCGGTGAAGGGGTCGCGCAGCGAGCTTTTCTGGAACAGCACGCTCGACTCGACCTTCATCCCCTTGATCCCGGCGGGATCGAGATTGATCGTCGACGACCACTCGATCGCGCCCGCCTTCGCCTTCGCGATATTGCCGACGCCTTCGCCGCCGTTCGTACCGACGGGTACGACATCGACGCGGTCCTCGACGTCGCGAAAGACGAGATAGAGCTTGGTCGAACCCCAGGCGCCCAGCTTCTTGTTGATCTCGAGTTCATAGCTCCAGTCCTGCTGCGGCCTCAGGTCGTTGTTGCTCTGATTCTCGTTCCCGTCGTTGAGGAAGGCGCGCGCGAGGAAGTCATAGAAGCTGAGCTGGAGCACCCGCCGGCGGATCTTCAGCGACGCGTCGAAATCGGCCGACGGCGCCCAGGCGAGCGTCAACGACCCCTTCGGGCGAAAGAAGCTGCGCGTCAGCCCATTGGCGCCCGTCTGGGTGATCGTCGAATGTTCGGCCCCGGCGATGATCTGGACGGTCAGCTTGTCGGTCAGCTTGCGCCCGAAGCTCAGCAGGCCTTCGTAGCGGTCCTCGCTGACGCCGCCGGTGCCGCCGTCGAACGGCTGGTCGACCCACGCGCCCGACGGATCGAGCACCGCGATCGACGCGACATTGTCGAGCGTGTTGAACGCCGCCTCGCCCGACAGCTGCCAGTCGCCGCCGAACAGCTTCCACTGATATTCGCCGCGCGCGATAGTCTCGCCAAGGTCGCCGGTCTGCGCGAAGCGGTCGCCGGTCGCGATGCCGCCCACCGGCGTCGTGACGATCTCCTGCTTGTACGGCTCGTGGCTAAACCGCCGCAGCCCGATCAGTTTCAGCCTGCCCGGCCCGAAACCGAACTGGTAATCGCCCGACACCTCGTAATTCCAGCTGTCGGCATTTTCATAGACGGTGCGGATGCGGTCGGGCGTTCCGGGGCTCGTCCGCACGCCATTCTCAAAATAGCGGTCATATTCGCGCTGATAATGCCCGCCCAGATTGGCGACCGTATCGCCCGGCGGATCCCAGGTGATGCGCCCCGACAGCTTCGGCGTGTCGTAATGCGTGTTCCAGCTGTCCTCGCGCCGCTCGATGATTTTTCCCGCGCCGTCGTAGATCACCGTCGGCCCGCCCGCACCGCTGCGTGCAGAGTCGTCATTGCTCAGCGCCGCCTCATATTCGATCTGCCCCGACCGGCCGCGCACCGAAACGTCGGCGCGGGTGAACAGCGCATCGGTATAATGGGCGCGAAACTCGGGCTTCCACGAGAACTGGCCCGAAATGCTGTCGGCGCGATAGACGATATTGGCGACCTGCCCCGACAGTCCCGGGATATCGAGCGTCGCGCCGTCGACGATCTCGATCCGCTCGACATTCGCGGCCGGGATGCGCGACAGCTGGGTGTACATGTCGTCGGCCTTGTTCGACGGCCGCTCGCCGTTGAACAGGACGTTGCCGGTGGCCTGCCCCAGTCCGCGCAAATTCTCGTTATCGCGGATCGAGAAGCCCGGAACCTGCACGAGCATGTCATAGGCGTTCTTCGGCGCGTAGCGGGCGAAGTCGGCGGGTGCGAACACCTGCCGCGCCGTGCCCGGCGCACCCGCGGGAGCGGCAACCGGCGGCGGGGCATCGTCGGCGACCGCGCATCCTGTGCCGCGACGGGCGAGGCCGACAGCGCGGCGGCGATGGCCGAAAAACTGATCGTCGACTTCACTGGCCACCCCGCGCCGCGCGGTTCATCGCCCGGGCATATTCGGGGGACACATCCATCGCCTTCATCCCGACGACATCCTCGGCCGCGAGCTTCCGGTATCCGGCGTCAGCCAGCCCGCGCACATAGGCGCCGTCGACGCCGAGCGCCTTGCACGCGATCGCATCCTCGACGCTGGCCAGCACCAGCGCCTCCGATCGAAGGTCGCGAACATAGGCCGGCGTGACGCCGAGCGCCGCAGCGGCGATCAGGTCGCCATTGTCCTTCGGCTTCACACCTTCGCGCGTCAGCCCGTCGGCGAGTTCGACGGTGGCATCGACCAGCAGCATCGCCAGCAGGTCGCCCCGGTTGGCGGGGGCGAGGCCGCGCTGGTCCAGCGCCCTTTCGAACCCGGGGTCGGCGGTAAAGCGGCAATCGCCCTGTCCGTCGAAGGCACCGGTCAGCCGCCCCGAACAGGCGAGGGTTCCCGCCTCATGGACGATGGCGAAACCTGTCGGACCCGCTCCGCGACCCAGCGCGGCCCTTGCGCCCGCCAATTCGTTCCGTGTTCCGTCGATCACGACATCGCTGCTCGATGTCTTGCGGCTGACGCTCAGCCGCGGCGCGCCATCGGACGGCGTCGGCTCCGCGCGCCACGCAATATCGCTCAGCACCAGCGGATCGGCTGCCGTGCTCGGCGCGGCGCAGGCGAGAACCGACAGCAAAGCGGCGCCGGCAAGCGTCATCGGGATCTTCATGGGGTGCACTCCTCCCTCCGTGCGCCGGACGAGCGTCATCGCTCGCCGCCGCAACGGCATTTCAAAACAGGGGTTCGATCAACGGAAGCCGCGTTTGGACGAACGTCAGGTCGCGGGCGGTTCCGGCGGTTCGGGGGGCTCGGGAACCTCGACGCGCGTCACGCGACCATCGGCGCCGCGCGCCTCGACCACCGCGCCGGGGCCGAGCCGGACGGTCGCGCCCTTATCGCCCTTGCGGCCCGTCGCGCTCGCCCATCCGCCCGTCGCGCGCAGTTCGATCGCATCGTCGGCGCTGCGGATGCGCACCCCCGCCTTGCGCATGTCGGTTACAAAGTCGCAGTCGACCCCCATCGCCTTCAGCGCGATCACATCGTCGATGCCGATGTCGGGGAAATGCGTCTTCATGTCGCGGGCGAAGGCGGGTTCGATGTGCAGCGCCGACGCGCCCACCAGATCGTCGAGGCTGACGCCGGGGAAGAGGCCGCGCATTTTCCTGATATAGGCGGGGTCGACGCTGGTCGCCTTGGCGCCGATGATGGCGTCGGCGGTCATCGGGCCGTTATGCTCGCGCATCTCGGCCGCATATTCGGGCGTGACGCCGACCGCACGCATACCGATCAGTTCGTCGGCGCTCAGCGGCCGCGACGGATCGGCAGCGGCCTCTCCGGCATGATGGGCCCCGCCCGCGGCCGCGGCGACCTGCTGCGTCGCGGCCGGGGCGGTGGCGGCGGCGGGAGCGGGGATCTCCAGCGCCGCCTTTTTATCTGCGGTTGCCGAAAAGGCGGCGAGCGGCGCGGCGACACCGGCGAGCACGACCAGGCTCGTCAGCATCCAGCCCGCGCTGGCCGGTCCGCGCTTCAGGCTGGCATCGAGCACGCGGGTGATCCGGCGCTTCAGGCTGTTCCTGCCCGGGGCGACGCCATGCGCCGCCAGCAGCGCCCCCTGATTGTCGTGGCGTGCCGCCCCGACGAGCAGGGTCGCATAGTCGGCCCCGTCGATGTCGGCCATCAGCACGGCATCGTCGGCCGCCTCCTCGCGCAGCTGGTGGCTTTCACGCGCGAGCACCCATACCAGCGGGTTGAACCAGAAGACCGCGCAGGCGATCCGGGCGCCGAGCAGCTTCGCCCAGTCGAGCCGCGCGACATGCGCCAGTTCGTGCGCGATGATCGCTTCGGCCTCCTCGACCGCTCCCACCGCGCGCGGGTTGAGCACGATTGTCGGGCGCAGCACGCCCCAACTGATCGGCGAGCGCAGTTCCTCGCTGACCAGCAAGGCGGTGCCATGCTTGAACCCCATGCGCCGCTGCGCCTCGGCAAGCGCCGACAGCCAGGATCGCTCGACGAGGATGTCCGCGCGGCGGCGCATCGCGAACAGCCGCACCACCGCCAGCAGCATCATTCCGCACAGCAGCGCGAGCGGAACGAGATAGAGAAAGGGCGCGATATCGGTAAGGCCGGGAAAGGTCGCCGGCGCCGACCCCGCGGCCTCGATCGCGGCCGGGACCGGCGTCGCGACGGGGCCCGGATCGGCGGCCGGCACTCCTGCAACCATCGCCGCGACGGGCGCATCGTCGGCAAACCAATGCTGCGGCAGCGGCACCCATTTCGGCAGAAAAAGGATCGCGGCAGGAAGCGCAAGCAGCGCCGCGAGCCCGGCATGCGCGATCATCGAGCGCTCGCCCGCCGAGCGCGACCGCGCGAGTCGCAACACGACGAGCGTGAACCCGGCAATCACCAGCGATTTCCAGGCAAGAACCAGCAACAGGGCGCTCATGGTCATTTCATCCTCCCGTCGCGGGCTTTTGCGATCATTTTTTCCAGCTCGTCGAGCTCGGCGCCGGTCATCCCGTCCTGCATTCCGAGCAACGCCGCAGCGGCGCTCGTCGCCGATCCGTTGAAGAAGACGCGCACGACCTGGCTCAGCGCCGACTTGCGCGCCGCCTTGTCCGACACACTCGGCGCATAGACGAAGCCGCGTTCCGACGCCTCGCGCGCCACGAAGCCCTTCGCCTCGAGCCGCTTCAGCATCGCGCGGATCGCCGAACCCGACAGCGCGTCGGACAGCGCGTCGCCGATCTCGGTCACCGTCGAGGCGCCGCGTTCATAGAGAATATCGACGATCTCGCGTTCGCGAGGGGGCAGGCTCGACAGCATTCGAATCACCTCATGCGCTACATTTGTAGCGTGCTACATTTGTAGCGCGGCGATGGCAAGAGGGTTTTATTCGAATAATACACATACGCATGGAACGGGATTCCCCTGACACGATGCACCGACTATGCAGGCGCATCGTCCAAGGAGTTCGCCGATGCCGATCATGGCCGCCCGCCACTATAGCGAAGGAAAGCTCGTCCGCGAGCTCGGCCCCGACGACATCATTCCCGATGATTGCGACGACAGCGATTTCTTCTGGCTCGGCCTTTACGAGCCGACCCCCGACGAGCTCGCGGGCATCGCCAAAAGGTTCGGCCTCCACCCGCTCGCGGTCGAGGACGCGTTGAAGTCCAGACAGCTTCCCAAGGTCGAGATCTATGGCGACCAGCTGTTCGTCATCGCCGCAACCGCGCGGCAGGAAGGGGATACGATCCAGTCGGGCGAGACCGCGATCTTCCTTGGCCGCCATTTCGCGGTGACCGTCCGCCACGGCTCGGCGCGCGCGCATACCGAGGTGCGCGCGAAGCTCGAGAGCCTGCCGCACAAGCTCGCGCACGGCCCCGACTATGTCCTCTATGCGATTCTCGACTTCATCATCGACGGCTATTTCCCGGTGATCGACGCGATCGAGGACCGGTTGCTGCTGGTCGAGGAACGCGTGATGGACACACCGCTCGACGCCGACGAAATCCGCCATCTTTACGGTCAACGGCATGAGATCATCCGGTTTCAGCGCATCGTCGGGCTGATGAAGGATGTCGCGAACCGCCTGATCGGCGCCGACGACCTGCCGTGGATCGACGATGCGGTGCGCCCCTATTTCCGCGACATATGGGACCATGTGCAGCGCGCCGAATTCCGGCTCCAGGGTCTGCGAGAGGTCGCTGCGTCGGTGGTCGACACCAATTCGCTCCTCGAACAGCAACGCCAGGGCGCGATCACGCGCCAGCTCGCGTCCTGGGCGGCGATCCTTGCCGTGCCGACCGCGATCGCCGGCATATATGGCATGAATTTCGAGCATATGCCTGAACTCGGCTGGCGTTTCGGCTATCCCTTCGCGCTTGTGCTCATCGGCGGGAGCTGCGCCCTGCTGTACCGGCGCTTCAAGCGGATCGGCTGGCTCTAGCGCCGCACCCGGGCCGCCGGGACGGATGCAACCCGCCACCGCATTGCGCAGGCGCTCCGCCGCACCATCTTTGCGGCCTTTGATAACCCTCTTTTAACCGTCTCACCCCAAAATCAGGATATGGTCATTTCCGGATATTTCCTTCCCCCGGCCGCCGACGCCGACAACCGGTCGGCTGCACGCCGCAAGCTCAGCCTGCTCGCGCGCGGCGCGCACCATGACGGCACCGAGATCGAGGTGCTGATCCACAATATCTCGGGAACCGGACTGCTGTTCGAAAGCGATATCGAGCTGGAGGCGGGCGACCGGATCGAAATCGAGCTGCCGCACGCCGGCGACATCTCGGCGGTTGTAATCTGGGCCAGCGGCCGGCTCTTCGGATGCCAGTTCGAAGGGCCCGTGTCGCCCGCGACGCTGAGCGCGGTCGAACTCAAGAGCGTCGTGCCCCCCGAACCCGAGGCCGAGGAAAGCCAGCCAAGCCCCGCCGACGAAGCCTTCGGCGCACGCCTGCAGCGCTTCAGGATCATGGCCGGGCTCAACCAGGCCGACGTCGCCGAACGCATCGGTGTCAGCGCGCCGTCGGTGTCGGGCTGGGAAAAGGGCCGCGCCCGCCCCAAGCACGACCGCATGGAGGCGCTGGCCGCGATCCTGGGCGTGCAGGTTTCCGACCTGCTCGGCGGCTTCGCGCCCGAAGGACTGCACGACCTCATCGAGCGCAGCCGCGAGCAGATCGCGCGCACGGTCGGTGTCGCGCCCGACAAGGTCCGGATCATCGTCGAGCTGTAAACGGCGGCCCGGTCTTGCCGAAACCGCCCCCCTTCCGGTATAGGGTTCACAGCAACCAACAGGGAGTCCGCAGGATCATGGATCGCAACTGAACGCAGCGTCGCCGCGCCGTGCCTTCAGGAAAGCCTTGTCCATGCCCTCCATCACCCTCGCCAACCTCGGTTGGTCAACGCCCGACGGCCGCCCCGTCCTCGCTGACATCGACCTTCGTTTCCAGCGCGAGCGCGTCGGAATCGTCGGCCGCAACGGCGTCGGCAAATCGACGCTGCTGCACCTGCTGACCGGAGAGCGTCGGCCCGCCTCCGGCTCGATCGCGATCGACGGCTGCGTCGCCATGCTGCGCCAGACGGTGCATGTCGACCCGGACGAGACAATCGCCGACCTGTTCGACGCCCGCGCGTCGCTCGCGCTGCTCCGGAAGGCCGAAGCGGGCGATGCGAGCGCCGAGGACATCGGCGACGCCGACTGGACGCTCGAGGCGCGGATCGACGAAGCGCTCGCGAAGCTGGGCCTCGCGCTTCCGGCGGATACCCCGCTATCGCACCTGTCGGGCGGCCAGCGCACGCGCGCCGCGCTCGCGGCCGCGATATTCGCCGCGCCCGACTTTCTGCTCCTCGACGAACCGACCAACAATCTCGACCGCGAAGGACGCGCCGCGGTGCGCGATTTGCTGCGCGGCTGGCGCAGCGGCGCAATCGTCGTCAGCCACGACCGCGAATTGCTGGAGGAGATGGACGCGATCGTCGAAATCACCAGCCTCGGCGCCGCGCGCTACGGCGGCGGCTGGAGCGCCTATCGCATGCGCAAGGAGATTGAGCGCGCGGCGGTCGAGGCCGACCTCGCCGACGCCGAAAAGCGGCTGGATACCGCGCGGCGCGAAGCGCAGGCCGCGAGCGAAAGACAGGACCGGCGCGACGCCGGGGGCCGGCGCAAAGCGGCTCGCGGCGACATGCCCAAGATCGTCCTCGGCGGACAGAAGCGCCGCGCCGAAGAGACACGCGCCGCCGCAACCCGCCTTGCCGGGCGCCAGCGCGACGCCGCGCAGGCCCAGCTATCGGCGGTACGCGCGAAGATCGAGGTCGTCGATCCGCTGTCGGCGGGGCTTCCGCCGACCGGACTGGCCGCCGCGCGAACCGTCCTCGCGCTCGACGCTGTGACGGCCGGCTATGCCCGGGGGCAGCCCGTCATCCGCAACCTGTCGCTGACGGTCACCGGCCCCGAACGCGTCGCGATCACCGGGCCCAATGGGTCGGGGAAGTCGACTTTGCTCGCGCTTGTGGCGGGGACGATCGGTCCATGGTCGGGCGCGGTACGCACGCAGGTGCCGTTCGCGATGTTCGACCAGCGTGTGTCGCTGCTTGACCCGTCGCTTTCGATCGCCGACAATTTCCTTGCCCTCTGTCCAGGGGCGACGAACAACCAGTGCCGCGCCGCGCTCGCCCGCTTCCGCTTCCGCGCCGACGCCGCAGACCGGATCGTCGGCACGCTCAGCGGCGGACAGATGTTGGGCGCCGGCCTCGCCTGCGTCCTCGGCGCTCCGCAGCCGCCGCAACTGTTGATCCTTGACGAGCCGGGCAACCACCTCGACATCGAATCGCTGACCGCGATCGAAACGGGACTTGCCGCCTATGACGGGGCGCTGCTCGTGGTCAGTCACGATCCGGCCTTTCTGGACGCGATCGGGATCACCCGCGAAATTGCGCTGGGCTGATCGCTTTGGTCAGCCTTGGGGGACCGGAAATTTGAGGCCATGGAGCGCGACGACATGGTCGCCCTCGCACACCGGCGCGGCGATCAGCCGGATCCAGCGCGTCTGCGCCCGCGCCGGGCCGATCTCGACGTCGAGCGTGAAGCCGCGGCGATGCGCGATGGCGTGCGCGCGCAGCCGTTCCATCGCCGCGCGCGACCCCTCGCAATATTGCGCCACCGCCGCCGTCCGCGCGACGTCGGAACCGCGCGGCAGGCCGAAAAGATCGTACACCGCATCGGTCCAGCGCAGCCGGTTGGTCGCAAGGTCGCAGTGCCACACGCCCGCGCCCAGCCGTGCGATCGCCTCGGCATCCTCGGGCGTATCGGCGCCGGCCCGATCGGGCACCCGCACGCTCGTCCGCTCGCTCCAGCCGAGGTCGAAGTGGCGCGCGCGCTCGTAGAGCGGCCAGCTATGGTGGAGCGGCAAAGGGTATCGGGCTTGCACGTTTCGGTTCCTCGCCGCCAGGCTAGGCGGCACTGCTTAAGATTATCTGATGGTGCCGGGAGAAAGGTCAGGCGGCCGCCAGCACTTTCGCCATCATCCGCTCCTCCTTCTCGACCCATGGCGCGAGGCTGGGGCGCGACAGGACCGCTTCGCTCCATGCCGCGGTCTTCGGGTGTTTCGCCGCGTCGATGCACGCGCCGCAATGGCGGAAATTCATCAGCGGGGACGCGACCGCAAGATCGGCGAGCGTGAAGCGGTCGCCGACCAGATAGCCCGACGCGGGGATCGCGCTCTCCAGATAATCGAGCAGCTTCGGCAATTCTTCGGCCTCGGCCTGCGCGGCCGCCGCGAGGTCGCCCTCGCGACCGAGAAATTTGGGCGAGACGATGCGGTTGAAGAACATCTTGCCGCTGCACGCCGCAAACACCGTGTCGCCGAATTCATCCCACCAGATCACCTGCCCGCGCTGCTGCGGATCGGCCGGGATCAGCGCGGGTTCGGGATGCCTGGCCTCGAGATAATGGATGATCGCGCTCGAATCGGCGAGCAGGAACCCGTCATCGTCCATCGCCGGCATCTTGCCGAGCGGCGAGGCGGCGCGAAAGCCCGGATCGGGGTCGCCGATCCCGACGCCCTTCAGCTCGAAATCGAGCCCCTTTTCGCCCAGATAACCAAGCAATTTGCGCACGAACGGCGACACCACCGAGCCATAGATGATCATCCTGCAATCTCCCTTTATTCTGCTTTCACAGCATAGGTTAAGGGCGGGGCGACGCAACCCGCGCGACGGATCCGGGCGGCAAAGAAATAAGCTTGCCATCGACGCGCGGGCGTGAAACATCGGCGCCTGGAGGGGGGCGCTGCCGCGGCAGCCATCAGCAGGATGTTCGCAATGCGCCCCTCAACCTGGGCAGATCGGCTGATGGGCCTGCTCGCCCGCTTTGTTGGCCTCGTCATCCTGCTCGCGACGCTCACCGCGGCGGCCGCGAGCTTTCTTTACAACCAGTCCGAGGAAGCCGATCAGGCGGCGCGCGTCGCGATGCAGATCAATATGCGGCTGCGCGACCATGTCTCGGTGCTCGAAGGCGTCCGTGCGCTTTACCAGTCGGACGCCAGGTCGAGCGGCCCGGGCATCCGCGCTTATCTGTCGTCGCTCCAGCCGCAGGTCCGTACCCCGGGCATGGAAGGGGTCGGTATAGCCACCGCCTTCCCTGCCGGCGCGCCCGGCCTCGCCGAAGCGCAGCTCCGCCAGAATTACGGAAAAGATATCAAGGTGTGGCCAGCGGCCACCGATCAGAAGATCGGCTTCGCGGTCACGCTCGTCGAGCCCTATACCCCGCGCCGTCATGTCGCGCTCGGCTTCGACATGTACAGCGACCCGACGCGCCGCGCCGCAATGCGCCGCGCCTGGCAGACCGGTGAGCCCGCCGCGAGCGGCGTCGTCGAACTCGCGCAGGAACGCCTGGCGACGAGGAAGCAGAAGGGCTTTCTGATCTATATCCCGGTTTATGCTCGGCTACCCGCCTCGCCGCTGACCAATGTCGCGACGCGCCCCGGTGCGCGCCCGATCGAGGCGTTCATCTATGCCCCCTTTCGCAGCGAGGACATGATGAAAGCTGTCCTCGGCGAACAGATCCGCGGGATCGACGGCCTCGAAGTCTATGCCGGCGACGGCCCGAAAGCCCAGCTTCTTTATCGCCATGGCAAGGTCGGCTGGGACGCGCACGAGCAAAAATTGCGCGTTGCCGATCGCGAATGGACGATGCGCATTTCCTACGGCCGCTTTCTCGAACGGCTCGGCCGCCCTTTCGCCATCTTCGTTTTCGGCGTCCTGCTCGCCATTCTGGCGACCCAGCTCCACCGCGTCCAGCAGCGCCGCGTCGGGATGGCACAGGCGCTCGCTGCCGAGCAGGCGCGCCACGCCGAGGACCGCGAGCTGATGATCGGCGAGATGGCGCACCGGATGAAGAACGCCTTCGCCCGCATCGGTGCGCTCGCGCGCATCACCCTCCGCGAGTCCGCAAGCCTGGAGGAGTTCGAAACGAAATTCGACGGCCGCATGCGCGCGCTCTCCGATGCCAAACAGATGCTCGTCACCGGCGCGGTCGATACCGTCGAGCTCGGCCGCATCGTCCACCGCGAACTGGAAATCGCCGGCTGGTCGGGCGAGCGTCTGGCGGCGCTCGACGGCCCCGTCGTTTGCCTCGATGACGAGAGCGCGCAGGCGATTACGCTTGCGGTCCACGAGCTCGTCACGAACAGCATCAAATATGGCGCGCTGTCCGGACGCGGCGGCGATCTGGCCGTCGGCTGGCGCATCGAGGCCGGCCAGGTCGAATTTCGCTGGACCGAAACCGGCCTGACCGCGCCGCCGCAGATCGACACCGAAAGCTTCGGTACCCAGTTCATCCGATCGCTGATCGAACGGCAATTGAAGGGCAGCTGGGATCGCACCGCCGTTGACAACAGCCTGACAATCCTCATCCGCTGGCCGGACGATGGCTCTGCAACCTGACGACCGCTGGCATATCTGGATCGACCGCGGCGGCACGTTCACCGATGTCGTGGCGCGCAGCCCCGACGGCGCCGTCGTCACCACCAAATATCTGAGCGAAGATCCCGCGCGACCCGGCGACGCCGCGGTCAATGCGATCCGCGACCTCACCGGCGCGGGCAGCGGCCCGCTTCCGCGGTTCGCGGTCCGCATGGGCTCGACCGTCGCGACCAATGCCCTCCTCGAACGCAAGGGCGAACCGACGCTGCTCGCGATCACGCGCGGCTTCGGCGACGCGCTGACCATCGGCTATCAGGACCGGCCCGACCTGTTCGCGCGCAAACTCCAACGCACCCCGCCGCCGCACGCCGAGGTCGCCGAAATCGCCGAACGCGTCGGACCCGACGGTACTGTCCTGACCCCGCTCGACGAGGAACAGGCCCGCGCCGCATTGCAAGCCGCCCGCGACCGCGGGCTCGCCAGCATCGCCATCGTCCTCATGCACGGCTACCGCTACCCCGCGCACGAGCTTCGCCTTGCCGAAATCGCCGCCGCGGTCGGCTTCACCCAAATCTCGACCAGCCACGAGGTCAGCGCGCTGATCAAGCTCGTCGGCCGCGGCGACACGACGCTTGCCGACGCCTATCTTTCGCCCGTCCTCCACCATTATGTCCGCCAGTTCGTCGCCCAACTCGGCGCTGGATCGGATGGGGGCATCGACCCGCAGTTCATGAAAAGCTCGGGCGGCCTCGCCTCCGCCGCCGCCTTCCACGGCCGCGACGCGATCCTCTCCGGCCCCGCGGGCGGCATCGTCGGCATGGTCGGGAGCGCGGCTCCGCTCGGCAAGACCCGCCTCATCGGCTTCGACATGGGCGGCACCTCGACCGACGTCAGCCATTATGCCGGGCGCCTGGAGCGCGACAATGAAACGATCGTCGCCGGCACCCGCATCCGCGCCCCGATGCTCCGCATCCACACCGTCGCTGCCGGCGGCGGCTCGATTTGCCGCTGGGACGGCGCCCGCCTGTTCGTCGGCCCCGAAAGCGCGGGCGCAAACCCCGGCCCCGCCGCCTATGGCCGCGGCGGACCGCTCACCGTCACCGACTGCAATGTGCTGCTCGGCAAGATCCAGCCCGACCATTTCCCGAAGCTTTTCGGACCGAACGGCGACCGGCCGCTCGACCGCGAGGTCGTTGTGCAGAAGTTTGCGGCGATGGCAGCGGAAATCGGCAGCATCGCTCCCGAAACCCTCGCCGAAGGCCTGCTCGCCATCGCGGTCCGGCAGATGGCGAACGCGATCAAGCGCATCACCATCGCGCGCGGCCATGACGTGACGCAGGGTTACAGCCTTGTCGGTTTCGGCGGCGCGGCAGGTCAGCATGTCTGCCTTGTCGCCGACGCGCTCGGGGTCGACGAAATCCTCCTCCACCCGCTCGCCGGGGTGCTCTCCGCCTATGGCATGGGCCTCGCCAAGCCCTCGGCGATCCGCGAGCGCACATTGGCGTTGAAACTCGACGCCGATTGCGCCGCGACGCTCGCGGCCGCGGAAGCCGACCTGTCGGATCAAGCCCGCACCGACCTGGCGGAAGGCGCGGAAACCAGCCGCGAAACCCTGGTCTTCGTCCGCCTCGCCGACAGCGACAATGCGATCGAACTTCCGCTCGCCCCGCCCGCCGACGTCGCGCAGGCCTTCGCCGCCGCCTTCCGCCAGCGCTTCGGCTACGCGCCGCACGCCAATCTGGTCGTCGACCGCATCCGCGTCGAGTTGACCGAGACGGGCGACGCCCCCGCCGCGCTGCCCCCGCCCCCCGCCTCGTCCGAAACCGCTCCCGAGATCGTCACCGCATGGCTCGCCGGCGCGGCGCACGACGTCCCGCTCCACCAGCGCAGCGCCCTAGCCCCCGGCCGCGCCATCGCCGGCCCCGCGATCATCATCGACGCGCTCTCGACCACCGTCGTCGAGCCGGGCTGGAATGCGACGGTCGAGCATGAAGGAACGCTGCGGCTTGCCAAGACCCAAATAAGCCCCTCCCCTTCAGGGGAGGGGTTGGGGTGGGGGCCATCGGCCTTGCGCACGGCCGATGGCCCCCACCCGCTGCGACTAAGCCCGGCTTCGCCGGTCCAAGTCTCGCTGCCCTCCCCTGAAGGGGAGGGCGTCGATGCAGCCCCCGACCCGATCCGCCTCGAAATCTTCAACAGCCTGTTCATGGCGATCGCCGAGGAAATGGGCGGCGCGCTCCAGCATAGCGCCTCGTCGATCAACATCCGCGAGCGGCTCGACTTCTCCTGCGCGATCTTCGACGGCGAAGGCCGCCTCGTCGCCAACGCCCCGCACATGCCCGTCCACCTCGGCTCGATGGGCGAAAGCGTCCGCACCATCCTCCGCCAGCGCACCGGCGACGGCCGCGGCATCCGGCGCGGCGACGCCTATGCACTCAACGCGCCCTACGACGGCGGCACGCATTTGCCCGACATCACCGTCATCATGCCGGTCTTTGTCGAAGGCGACACGCCAAGCTTCTTCGTCGCCGCGCGCGGCCATCACGCCGACCTTGGCGGCATCGCTCCCGGTTCGATGCCTCCCGACAGCAAGAGCATTGCCGACGAAGGCATCCTCTTCGACAATGTTCTGATCGTCGATGACGGCAACTTCCTCGACGCCGAGGTCCAGGCCCACCTGACTGCCGGCGACTGGCCCGCGCGCAACCCCGCGCTCAACATCACCGACCTGAAGGCCCAGGTCGCCGCCTGTCAGCGCGGCGCCAGCGCGCTCACCGACCTCAGCGCCGCGCACGGCGCCGCCACCGTCGCCGCCTATATGGCGCACGGCCAGCGCCAGGCCGAAGCAGCCGTCCGCCAACTCATCGCGCGGCTCGATGATGGCGCGTTCACCTACGCGATGGACAATGGCGCCGAGGTTGCGGTCGCGGTGAAGGTCGACCGCGCCGCCCGCCACGTCACGATCGACTTCACCGGTTCGTCGCCGACGCTCCCCGACAATTTCAACGCACCGATGCCCGTCGTCCGCGCCGCCGTCCTCTATGTCCTGCGCACGATGCTCGACGACCCGATCCCGATGAACGAGGGCTGCCTTGCGCCCGTTACGCTGATCGTGCCGCCGGACTCGATGCTTTCGCCCCGCTACCCCGCCGCCGTCGTCGCGGGCAATGTCGAGACGAGCCAGGTCATCACCGATGCGCTGTTCGTCGCTTTCGGCGCGATGGCCGGTGCGCAGGGGACGATGAACAATTTCACCTTCGGCAACGACGCGCACCAATATTATGAAACGATCGCCGGCGGCTCTGGCGCCGGCCCGGGCTTCGATGGCACCGACGTCATCCAGACGCATATGACCAACAGCCGCATGACCGATCCCGAAGTCATGGAAACGCGCTTCCCCGTGATCGTCGAGGAATTTTCGATCCGCAAGGGCTCGGGCGGCAAGGGCCGCTGGCATGGCGGCGACGGCGCCACCCGCCGCATCCGCTTCCGCGAACCGATGGCCGCCAACATCCTCGCGAACCGTCGCAAGATCGCGCCCGCGGGCCTCGCGGGCGGCGACGACGCCGCGCCCGGCCGCAACTGGGTCGAACGCGCCGACGGCCGGATCGAGATGCTGGGCGCCACCGGCAGCGCCGATCTCGAAGCGGGCGACGCCTTTGTGATCGAGACACCCGGCGGCGGGGGTTATGGAAATGCAAAGGGGGATCGGGATTGAAAGCATCGCTGCACCGCCTCCTTCTCCCTCGATGGGAGAAGGATACGCAGCCTTATCGCGAAGCGATTAGGCGCAGTTGGATGAGGGTGAGGGCACGTCCGCGCACCGTCACTTCGGGCCGAAAGCACACTCCCACCGCTGCGACTAGCGAACAAGTTCGCAAGTCTCGCTGCCTCCCCTATCAAGGGGGAGGGAAATAGATGTTCGTCCTGATCGGCATCCTCATCATCATCGCGGGCTTCCTGCTCCGCTTCAATCCGCTGCTCGTCATCATGGCCTCGGCGCTCGCGACGGGGCTCGCCGCGGGGCTCGACATCGCCGCAATCATCGCCGCCTTCGGCAAGGCGTTCAACGATACGCGCTACGTCTCGATCATCTGGATCGTCCTCCCCGTGATCGGCCTGCTCGAGGCTTACGGCCTGCAGCAGCACGCGCGCAGCCTGATCGACCGGATGAAGGGCGCGACGCTCGGCCGCCTGCTCACCGGCTATCTCCTGCTCCGCCAGGCGATGGCGGCGGTCGGCCTCACCTCGGTCGCCGGCCATGCCCAGACCGTCCGCCCGCTCGTCGCCCCGATGGCCGAAGCTGCCGCCGAGGCGCGCAACGACGCGCTCAGCGACGCCCAGCGCGAGGAGGTCAAGGCCTTCGCCGCCGCGACCGACAATGTCGGCCTCTTCTTCGGCGAGGATATCTTCCTCGCGATCGGTTCGATCCTGCTGATGAAGGGCGTGCTCGACGGCTATGGCTACCAGATCGAGCCCCTGCACTTCTCGCTGTGGGCGATCCCGACCGCGGTCGCCGCGTTCCTGATTCACGGATTTCGTCTTCGCCGCCTCGAAAGGCGGATGGCGCAAACGCCGGCCGGGGCGGAGACGGGCGCATGATCACGCTGGAATTCGTCTATATCCTCGCGGGTCTGACGTTCGCCATTTTCGCGCTGCTCGGCCTCTACGACCGCACCAGCCCGAAACGCTTCGGCAACGCCGCTTTCTGGGGCCTGCTCGCGGTATCGATGATCGTCGGCGACTATCTCGGCGACTTCGGCAACGGCCTGCTCGTCCTCGCACTCGTCGCGATTGCCGGAACCGGCCAGATCGGTCGCGCGCCGGGCGGCGATGTCCCCGCCGACGTGCAGGCCGAACGCGCCGCGCGCCACGGCCCCTTTCTGCTGGTCGTCGCGCTGATCATTCCCGCGGTCGCGCTCGCGGGCACCTTTCTCTTCAAATGGGTGCCCGGCCTCGCCGACCCGAAGCAGGCGACGCTGATCTCGCTCGCCATCGGCGTGCTGATCGCGCTCGCGGTCGCGATGGCGCGCCTCAGGCCCGCACCCCTGCTGCCGCTGCAACAGGGCCGCCGCCTGCTCGACGCGGTCGGCTGGGCGGCGATCCTGCCGCAGATGCTCGCCAGCCTCGGCGCCGTCTTCGCACTCGCGGGCGTCGGCGAAGTCGTCGGCGGCCTTATCGGCACGGCGATTCCCGAGGGCAGCCTGTTCGGCGCGACGCTCGCCTTCGGGCTCGGCATGGCCCTGTTTACGATGGTGATGGGCAACGCCTTCGCCGCCTTTCCGGTGATGCTCGCCGCGGTCGGCATGCCGCTGCTGATCGAACAATATGGCGGTAACCCCGCGGTCATCGCCGCGATCGGCATGCTCGCGGGCTTTTGCGGCACGCTGATGACCCCGATGGCGGCGAACTTCAACCTCGTCCCCGCGGCACTGCTCGAACTCAAAAACCCCTATGGCGTGATCAGGGCACAGGTCGGCACGGCATTGCCGTTGCTCGCGGTCAACATCCTCTTCATCTGGCTCTTCGCCTTCTAGCGCCCTCCTCCCTGTGGCGCAGCCATGGGGCGGGGACCGCCCGCGAAGCGGGTGGTGGAGGGGCCAGCAACGTCGCGCCGAAGCCCCACCGTCAGCGCTTCGCGCTGCCACCTCCCCATCGCTGCGCGACAGGGAGGATCATCTTGGGTACGAAGGTCGCATGCACCTCACCCCCGACCACGCCACGCGCTTCGCGGCCGCGACCCTCGCCCACCTCGGCCGCGAATATCCGTACAAGATGGACCTCGTCCTCACCGGCCCCGAGGACGCAAAACCCCCGCAAGACCATCACCCGATCTTCCATGGCAGCTTCGACTGGCACAGCTGCGTCCACGGCTGGTGGCAGGTCCTCCGCCTCGCGCGCCGCTTTCCCGACCTGCCCGTCGCCGCCGATATCCGCGCGCGCGCCGACGCGATGCTCGTCCCCGAAAAGGTTGCGGGCGAACTCGCTTTCCTCTCCCGCCCCTATTCGGCGGGCTTCGAGCGTCCCTATGGCTGGGCGTGGCTCCTCGCGCTCCACGCGGAAGCCGCTCAGCACGACGCACCATGGGCGGCTGCCCTCGAACCGCTCGCGCTCGCCTTCGCCGCGCGCTTCCACGCCTTCCTGCCGAAGCTGACCTATCCACTGCGCGTCGGTACCCATTTCAATATCGCCTTCGCGCTGCTTCTCGCGCGGCATGGGGCCGAAGCCCGCGATGCCGCGCTTGTCGCGCTGATAGACACCAGCGCGCGCCGCTGGTTCGCCGACGACCGGGACTGCCAGGCGTGGGAACCCGGCGGCGACGAATTTCTCTCCTCGGCGCTGACCGAGGCGCATCTGATGGCGGTCGTCCTCGGCGAGGATTTCACCGGCTGGTTCGACGCCTTCCTGCCGCGCGCCGCGCAGGAACAGCCAGCGACGCTGTTCACCCCCGCCACCGTCTCCGACCGCAGCGACGGCAAGATCGCGCATCTCGACGGCCTCAATCTCAGCCGCGCGTGGTGCTGGCGCGCGATCGCCGCAGCGATCGGGCCGGACCATCCCGTCGCGCCGATCGCCGAAGCCGCCGCGCAGCACCATCTTGCCGTCGCCCTCCCGCACGTCACGGGCGACTATATGGGCGAACACTGGCTCGCGAGCTTCGCGCTGCTGGCGCTCGACGGTCTCTGATTCACCCAACGTCATTTTATCTCGTCATGCTGAACTTGTTTCAGCATCCATGGCGCGCCCTTTCGTCCGACGCCGCGCTTCCGGCGAGGCTCGGCCATGGACCCTGACGCAAGGTCAGGGTGACGAAGGAAAGAAATGCAGTCGCCCGGCCCTACATTGACAAGCCCGCCCCTCGCGGCGAGAGACGACGCAACAGGGGAGACGGACTGCACATGAAAACGCTGCGCCCGACATCGTTCGACGTCGCCGAGCGCGCGGGGGTGTCGCAATCGACCGTCTCGCGCGCGCTCAGAAACAGCCCCGGCGTCAATGCCGAAACCCGCGCCCGCGTCTCGGCCGCCGCGCGCGAGCTTGGTTATGTCGTCGACCGCCACGCCTCGTCGCTGCGCCTCAAAAGCAGCGAGACGCTCGCCCTCGTCACGATCTGCCGCCCCGGCGAGGACCGCAGCGCGATCAACCCCTTCTATTTTGCCTTGCTCGGCAGCATCGCCGCCGCCACCTCGGCGCGCGGTTTCAACCTGCTCGTCTCCTTCCAGGAAAGCCCCGAAAATTTCCGCGCCGATTTCGTCGCCAGCGGCCTTGCCGACGCGATGATCGTCATCGGCACCACCAGCAACCGCGAGGCCTGGGACTATTTCGCCGAGGCGCAGCGCACCGGTCTCGACTTCGTCTGCTGGGGCAGCCCCGGCGACCCCTTCCACTGGATGCGCAGCGACAATGATACCGGCGGCCGCCTCGCCGCCGAGCATCTCGTCGCGAGCGGCCGCAAACGCATCGCCTTCGTCGGCCCGCAGCGCTCGCCGCAGCGCCAGTTCGACGAGCGCCGCGACGGCTTCACCGCCGCACTCGAAGCGCACGGCATCGCCCCCGTCATTGTCGAGCCCCCCGTCGCGGCCGACCGCCACGCACAGGGGGTTGCCGCAACCGCCGAACTGCTCGCGGCGCATCCCGACGTCGATGCGATCTTCGCCGCGTCGGATATGCTCGCGCTCGGCGTCCTGCAGGGCCTGAAGGACGCCGGTCGCCGCATACCCGACGATGTCGCGCTGATCGGCTTCGACGGCATCCGCGCGGGCACCCTTGCCGACCCCGCGCTGACCACGATCGAGCCCGATCTCGACGCTGCCGGCGAGGCGATGGTCGCGATGGCGCTGGAGGACGATGATTTCACGCGCAGCGGCACGCGGATTCCCGTCCAACTTGCGCTCCGCGGCACCGCCTAACCGTTACACACTTCCGATTTTCCCATGTCCTTGTAACGACTTGTTATCCATGCGTGGGCAGGATGCCTGACGGGGGTCGCAGGAAGCCGCATTGACGGGACAGCTTTTCATTTCACTGCTCAATCCGGGCATCGACCTGCTGTTCGCCGCTGCCTTTTTCTGGATGTGGCGTCAGCGGCACGAACATTATATCGCCTATGCCGCCGCCGCCTATTTCTGCTCGGCGATCGCTTTCCTGATCCAGGATGTCGCGCCCGCGCTGCCGATGGAGCTGCAGCGGATTCCCGCCAACCTCGGCTTTCTGCTGACCGGCGTCTTTTTCGCTGCAGCGATCATCAAACGCTACGCGCTGCCCGTACCCTGGCGCGCGATGGCGATCACCGGCGCGATTTCGATGGCCTGCTTCCTGTGGTTCCTGCTCGGTCACCCCAGCATCAGCGCGCGCATCTATGCGATCAGCATCGGCGCCGGACTGATCGCATCGATGGTCGTGCGCGCGCTGTGGCCGGTGGCGAAGCCTTTCCTCATCGACAAGTTGATCTTCTGGGTCGCGGGGCTTTCGGCGGTGAACCTGATCGTCCGTCCGGTGGTACTCCTGTCGCTGCGCGGCGGCTTCGACAGCTATGTGGGTTTCCAGCAGTCGCTTTACTGGACCACGGTGCAGTTCAGCCAGGCGATGGTGTCGATCGTTGCCGCGATCTGCCTGACCGTCGCGGTCGCGATCGACATGGTGCGCCAGCTGAGGGTCGAGGCGAATGCCGACGACCTTTCAGGCCTGCTCAACCGCCGCGGGTTCGAGGCGAACGCGACCACGGCGCTCCGCCGCGCCGCCGACGGGGATAACAGCATCGCGCTGCTGATCGCCGACCTCGACCATTTCAAGGACGTCAACGATCGCCACGGTCATGCGGCGGGCGATACGATCATCGCCGCGTTCGGCGCGCATGTGCGACAGCTCGGTCCGGCGGACATGGTCGCCGGGCGCATCGGCGGCGAGGAATTCGCGATCCTGCTTCCCGGCGCGAGTATCGAGGTGGCGCGCCAACTCGCCGAGATCATCCGCATCGGCTTCCCGACCTCGTGCGCCGAGCATATCCCGCCCAGCCTCGTCCCGACGACGAGCATCGGCATCACCGCGGGCCGCGCCAACGAAGGGCTATCCGAACTGCTGCGGCAGGCCGATCAGGCGCTTTACGAAGCGAAACGCGCGGGCCGCAACCGCGTGCGGGCGTTCAGCCCGATGCCGGTCCGGCTCGCGGCGGGCGGCGGCTGACCGGCCGCGGCCCCGGGGCGTCACCGCGTCCGCAAGCGGTTCCTGCTTCATGGGGTAATACCGAATAGCCGAGGCAATTTTCGTCGCTCCCTTCCACAACGGTTTCGGGGACCAGGGGAGCAATGTGATGTTCGATGCCCTCGGCCATGGGCGCGGCCTGCGGCCGTTCGCCTTCGTGATGGCGATCTTCATGCTCGGCAATGTCGGCCTTGCCGCGTCGGGCGGTGCCGGATGGCTGATCGCCGCGATCGCCGCCGCCAACATCGCGCTCGCGGGCGTAGCGGTCGGCCGACGGCTCGCGATCCGCGACCTCCCCGGCCGCGACCGCGCCCTGCGCCGGATCGAGCATCTCGCCTCGCACGATACGCTCACAGACCTCTCGAACCGCGCGCATTTCTCCGATGCGCTCGATGACGCGATCGACGCGCGCAAGCCCTTCGCGCTGCTCGCGCTCGACCTCGACCGCTTCAAGGCGGTGAACGACCTCTTCGGGCACGGCGCGGGCGACGCGATATTGTGCCGCGTCGCCGACATGCTTCGCGCCGCGGTTCGCGGCACCGATATCGTAGCGCGGGTCGGCGGCGACGAATTCCTGATCATCCAGACCGGCATCTCCGGCCCCGACGATGCTCGCAAGCTCGCGAACCGTATTCTGGACACGGTGTCGATCGAAATGGACCGCGCGCGCGACCCGATGGCGGTGGGGGTAAGCATCGGCGTCGCGCTCTACCCGCGCGACGGCGCCGATGCCGCGACGATCCGGCGCAACGCCGATATCGCGCTTTACCGCGCGAAAGCTGACGGGCGCGGCGGCGCCGCGCTCTTCGACCGGCAGATGGGCAGGGTCGCCCGCGAACGCCGCACGCTCGACCGCGAGCTGCGGCTTGCGGTCGCGCGCAACGAGCTTTACCTCGAATTCCAGCCGCTGGTCGCCGCCGCCTTTGGATCGGTGGTCGGTTATGAGGCGCTGCTTCGCTGGAGCCATCCCCGGCTCGGCGAGATCGACCGCGAGGCCTTCCTTCCTGTTGCCGAACAAACCGGCGCGATCGTCCCGATCGGCGAATGGATGCTGCGCCAGGCCTGCGCGACCGCCGCGACCTGGCCTGACACGCTCGCGGTCGCGGTCAAGATCTCGGCGGTGCAGCTCCGCATACCCAATTTCGTCGCGGTCGTTCGCGACGCCCTCGACCGGGCGGGCCTCGACGGCCATCGGCTCGAACTGGAGATTCCCGAGGCCGCGCTTCTGCGCAGCCGCGGGCGCGCGCTGCAGACGCTCCACGAAATCCGCGCGGCGGGTGTGCGCATCGCGATGGACGAATTCGGCACCGGCCCTTCATGGCCCGGCAATCTGAAAGCCTTCCCCTTCGACAAGATCAGGATCGACCGCAGCTTCGTCGCCGCGATGCGCCACGACGCGGCCGCGTCCTCGATCGTCCGCGCGATCGTCGGGCTCGGGCGCAGCTTCAACGTGCCGATCGTCGCAGAAGGGGTCGAGACCGAAGAGCAACGGCGGATGCTGCTTGACGCCGGTTGCCCGCAGGCGCAGGGCTATTTCTTCGGTCGACCCGGCAAGGATCCCTTCCGCAGTTCCGCGCAGCGCGAGCTGAGCCCGGACCCCTGAATTCAACCTTTGTGCCTTTCAGAACAGGAGAACCCACCCGATGGCGAAGCCACGCCTGCTGCGAGACGAAAAGGGCGCCACCGCTATCGAATATGGCCTGATCGCCGCGCTGATCTCGGTCGCGTGCATCATCGCCTTCCGGTCGCTGGGTCTCAATCTTGAAACCATCTTCCTGACGATCGCGAACGCGCTCCGCCGATGAAAGCGCAGATCGCTGCATCCGTCGGCGTGAAATTGCCGGGACTGCGTCCCGGAAAAACTGGATACCCCGTCACAACCACGTACATCCCGCCCGTCGCCGATGCGGCGCGCTCGCGCACCGTATCCGATACCGCGGCAAAGGCGCGCAAGCCGACAAGATCCATCGATATATGATGTGCGCCTCTCGACCATTGGCGCGATTTCATTTTTTGGATAGTGACCCGCCTGCGGAAAAACGCAGGCGGGCCGCACGATGTGATGATGGCCGGTTTCAGACAGTGGGGCTTCAGGCCGACTGGAAGAACAATTGTCTTATCGGTGATCGTTCGACCAGCTGATCGCAGCAGACGAAAGCGCGGCAAGCGCGGCGATTGCAAATGCGATCGGCGCGGCCAATTTCACGGAGACTGCCGAAAGCAGAATCGACGCGGTCAAAGCCCCTGTGACCTGCCCCGCAAGTCGGGCCGTTCCCTGCACGCCGCCAGCCGATGCCGCACGGTCAACGGGTACGGACAGGAACAACGTTCGGTTGTTGGGCGTCTGAAACAGGCCGAACCCAACCCCGCAGAGGATGACGCCAGGGATATATAGGGCCACGCCCCAAGTGGGTGGAGCCGCCGCCAATAAGGCGAAGCCGCCTGCCAGCACCAAAGCCCCTTCGACGCAGAGCAACGCCGGCCGAGCGCGCTCCAAAAGGCGAGAGGTGATCGGCGTCGTCAACAGCACGGCAAGTGGCCAGGGCGTCATGATGAAGGCAATATCCCGGGCCGATAGTCCGAGCCGGTCGTGGAGGGCGAAGGGCAACATCAGCAGCGCGCTGCTCATTGCGGCAAAGCACAAGACCGACGCCAGCACCGACCGCGTGAAGCCGACCGACTGAAAGAGCGTCAGCGGCAAAAAGGGAGTGTGCCGCCGGGCATCCCGGCGGACGAGAAGCCAAAGCCCTGCGCCGCCAAATGCCAGCAGAACTGCAGCGGCAGCCGCCGACTGACGCGCGAGGCCGACTGCAATGATGAAAACGGGAACAATGGCTGCATATGCGAGCAGGCCGACGCTGTCGATTTCCTTGCTCTCGCTCCGCCGGGACGGCAGCGAAACCGCCGCCAGCAGCGCGATCCCGGCCAGCAGCACGCTCCCCGCGAAAACGAACCGCCAACTGCCGAAACCCACAAGCGACGCCCCGATCGTCGGCCCTGCGGCCGAGCAGAGCGCGACGGTCATGGCGTTCCAGCCGATCGCCCGGCCAAATTCCTTTTCCGCGACCGTCTGCCGGAGCAGGGCTACCCCCAGGGCCATGATGGCCGCGGCGCCAACGCCCTGGACAACCCGGAAGGCGATGAGCGAAGGGAAATCGGGCGCCAGCGACGATCCCGCAGCACAGAGCGCGAACAGAGCCGCCCCCGCGACAAAAGTCGGACGGTAGCCAAAACGCTCGCCGATCGCCGCGAGCGGCAGCAAGCCCGCGGCTAGCGCCCCCTGATAGGCGATGAGAAGCCAAGCCGCAGTCGAGGGCTCGACCCGAAGCGCGCCGGCGATCGACGGAAGCGCGACGTTGACGCTTGACGCGTCGACAACTGCCGCCGCCATCGCGAACAGCACGCTCGCGATAGCGGCGCGGCGGCGCAAAGCGACAGACCGGACAAGAAGGCTCGACACGCCGACCGCCTCAGGCCGACGGAACCCAGATGCCGCCTTGGTCGGCGTAGCGGACCATCGTCGTCTCGAGGCGAAGATCGCGCGCCGTAAAGCGAAACTGGATTGCGGGTCCGCTGACGCAGCGGGTGTCGTGGATGTCGCCGGGCAGATAGACCTGCACGTCGCCCGGCCGAACCAGCGTCGAGCCGCGCTTGACGAGACGAGGCGCTTCGCCCGGCCCTTGCACACGCGCGTAGGTTCCCATTTCCATTTCGCCGTGCAGAACGCCGTAGATGACCCAGCTCTCGCCATGGTCGTGCGGCATGCGATAGCGCCCTTCAGCCTCGGTGTGCGCGAGCAGGACGAAGCCGTGAACCGGATCGCGGTAAAGCTCGCGGCTTTCCGGGCGTTCGTGGCAGAGGTCGGCGAGCCACGCCTCGGTTCGCGGTGCCTGGAGCAATTCAGCGAGGCGCACACGGCAATTTTGGATCAGCTCGGAGGTCAACGCCCCCCAATTGTCGCGCACGCGTCCGGCGAAAAGGTCGAGCGATGTTCCAGTCATGACAACCTCCAGTCTCGTTGTGATCGCGACCGAAGATAGATCGACGCCGACATGGCGGAAGCCGCAGCATTTGCACGCCATCATTGCGTATGACGCTATGCCACAGAAGGAGCCTGTGCTATTGCCACGACCATGAGCGGTCCCGATCTCAATCTGCTGTTCACCCTCGATGCCCTGCTTCAACAAGGCAGCGTCGTCGGTGCAGGGCGTAAGCTCGGCCTCAGTCCCTCCGCGATGAGCCGCGCCCTTGCCCGCCTCCGGACGGTGACGGGCGATCCGCTGCTCGTCCGCGCCGGTCGCGGGCTGGTTGCGACCCCGCGCGCAGAGGCGATGCGCGAAGAGGTCCACCGGCTGGTCGAAGATGCCCGCGCCGTCCTGCGTCCCGCCGACACGGTCGATCTCTATCGCCTCGACCGGACCTTCGTGCTGCGAACCAGCGACGGCTTCGCCGAAACGATCGGGCCAGCCCTGATCCAGCGGGTCGCCGAGGAAGCACCACGGGTCCGCATCCGCTTCATCCGCAAACTCGACAAGGACAGCAAAGGTCTCCGCGACGGCGCGATCGATCTGGAAACCGGCGTTGTCGGAACTTCGATCGGCCCTGAAGTGCGCGCACAGGCTCTATTCGAAGACCGTTATGTGGGCGTGGTGCGCGCCGGTCATCCGCTTGCGAAAGGCAGAATGACCGCACAGCGCTATGCCGAAGGCCGCCATGTGCTGGTCACACGGCAAGGCCTTGACCTCGGCGCGATCGACGAGGCACTCGAGACGATCGGCCTCGCCCGAACGATCGTCACCACCGTCGATGGCTTTGCCGCGGCGCTCGCATTGGCGCGCGGGTCCGACCTCGTTTCCACGGTTCCAGAGCGGCACACGCTTGGCCTGCGTGACGGGATGGAGACGTTCGCGCTGCCCGTCGAGACCGACGCCTTTACCATATCCCTGCTCTGGCATCCCCGCATGGAGGGGGACGCCTCGCACCGCTGGCTGCGTCAACTTGTCAGGCAAGCCTGCGATACCGTGCTCCGGGCAGCCCCCGGCCCATAGAACCAACGGACACATGGCGCCAAACGCACGAATGATGTGCAAGTGATGCGTGTTCCATCATGTCGGCGGGCGCGGTAACCCCGCGCTTTCAAACAGCGACCGGAGCGCCGATCGCAAAGGATCGAACATGCCTGGCAAAACCCTGTCGACCCTGGCTCTGGCCCTGCTTGTGTCAACCACAGGACCGGCGAGCGCAGCCGGGGACGGCAACCCGCCGCGCATCGAACTTATGCTCCGGCGCACGGTGCCGATTGCCGGCGCCGAGAACCGGCGGTTCGAGCTTGGCGATCGCATGGCCCACTACCGCGTCCCGGGCGTGAGCATCGCGGTGATCGAGAATTGCCGCATTGTCGACGCGCGCGGGTTCGGCCTCAAATCCTGGGGAGGCGAGCCGGTGACGCCCGATACGCTGTTCCAGGCCGGCTCGATCAGCAAATCCGTCACCGCGATCGGCGCATTGCGCCTGGTCGAGAAGGGCGTTCTCGGACTCGACGAGGATATCCGTCGTTACACGAAAAGCTGGCGATACGACGGCACGCGTGGAGCCGTGACGCTGCGCCAGCTGCTCGGACACACGGCTGGCACGAACGTCGCCGGCATGAAAGGTTATGAGCCGGGGGCGCCCCTGCCCACCCTTGCGCAGATCCTCGCGGGGGAGACTCCGGCGAATACGCCCGCAATCAAGGTGGACGGCCAACCCGGCAGCCGCTGGAGCTATTCGGGCGGCGGCTATGTCGTAATCCAGTCAGTGATGCGCGAGGCGTCGGACGAGGACTTCGCTCCGCTCATGCGCGCGCTCGTCCTCTCACCCCTCCGGATGAAGGCCAGCAGGTTTGACCAGCCGCTTGCCGCGGACAGGTCAGGGTCGGCGGCGCACGGGACCGCGGCGGACGGCTCGGAGCTTTCCGGCAAATGGCGTGTCTATCCCGAGCAGGCTGCGGCCGGCCTCTGGACCACGCCCAAGGATCTCGCCCGCTTCGCGATCGGACTGGCGCGGTCCGCCCGCGGCGAGGACGACGCCATCCTTGGCAAAGAGGCTGCGGCGCAATTGATGACGCGCGGTCCGGGCAATTGGGGTCTCGGCGTCGATCTCGGTCCGGCAGACGGACCTCGGCAGATCAGCCACACGGGCCGGACGATCGGCTACACATCGATGTTCGTCATCTACCCGGACAGTTGCCAAGGCGCAGTCGTCATGACCAACGGCTATGACGGAGGGTGGCTGACCAACGAGATCATGCGCGCCATTGGCGACGTCTATCGTTGGCCCGATCGCAAACAGATGCCGGCGCAGGCGACGGTGCCGCTCACCGACGCGATCGCAACCCGCTTCGTCGGAACCTTCCGACTAAAGGATTTTCCGACCGAGCGCTTCCGCATCTCACGCAATAACGGAGGCGATCTATACTGGGCGCGCGACGGTCATGTCGGACGATCGCTTTTGCCCGAGAGCAGCGGCAGGCTGTTCTCTCCGGATAGCGTGATGACGATAGAGGCAATCGATCCGGATGAGCCGCAGGCGACTGCGCTTTCCCTAGGTTTTGGCGGAGGCACCAATCTGGCGGAGCGGGTCGACTGATCGAATGGCCGCCTCCGATATCGAAATCGAAAAGCCGCCCCGCCCAATCTGTCGTCTCCCTGCATGAGTTGGTCTCACGCGGGCGTCCCGCTTCGACGCTTACCGGATTTGACCTCTTGCGGGCACCGATGTCCTCCATCGCTGGCGACAGCATTTCGGCGCACAGGCAATGGCGTCCAGTCCCCAGCGGAAAGGCGCCGGTCATGAATTCGCAGCCCGGCCGCTCCGCCAAAACGCGTCAGCCACCGGCCAGTGAGCGCACCACGTCCCCGATCAGCTGACGCAACCAGCGGTGCGCCGGATCGTGACGGTATCGCACGTGCCAAGCCATATCGACCGGAAAGGTCCCGAGATCGACCGGCGGCCGTACGATCTTCAAACGCGCATCAGCCTCGAGGCGGCGGCAGATCAGCCGGGGCAAGGTTCCGATATGGTCGGTCACTGCGATCATCTCCGCCACCGCGAAGAAGGTCGTCACCGAAATCGCAACCTCGCGCTTCAGTCGCTGCTGCGCCAACGCCTGGAACAGGCCGGCCCGCAAACGGCCGGGCGGCATGACGTTGACATGCTTCAGCCGTTCGAACTGCTCGCGGGTGATACGGCCGGAAATCTCGGGATGTTCCGACCTGACGACGCAGCCAAGCCCCTCGTCCATCAGGTGCTGGACGACCAGATTGTCGGGTGGATCGACGATCCGCCCCATGACCAGAGCGGTCGTTCCCGAGACGACGCCGGTGTCGGCAAGATCGTTGCCATAGGGCGTCAACCGCAGCTTGATCCCCGGCGCGACCTCGCCCAGCCGCGCGACAATCGCCGGCACCATCGCATATTCGACATAGCCGTTGGGCGCGATGGTGAAGAGGCGTTCGGCGGTGGCCGGGTCGAACTCCTGTTGCCCCAGCACGGCATCGTCGAGCGCCGCCAGGGCCTCGGCTATTCCCGGCGCCAGATCCAGCGCGACGGGCGTCGGCTGTATCCCGTAGCGTTCGCGGACGAACAGCTGGTCCTGCATCATCGCGCGCAGGCGCCCGAGCGCGTTCGACATGGCGGGCTGCGTCATGCCGAGCCGCTCGGCGGCGCGCGTCACGCTGCGCTCTTCCATCAGCGCGACAAAGATCGGCAGCAGGTTCAGGTCGTAGCGCATCAGTTATATTGTCATAAGAATATCTGAAATAAAAACAAATAGAGTTCTGGAATATGTGATGGGGGAGCATATCGCCCGCGTCCGAAAGGATGCAGCCAGAGGAGGTTTCCATGACCAAGGGTAAAGTGCTCGTAATCGGCTCCAACGCCACCCGGATCGAAGTCCAGGGCGGCTGGCGGGCCACCGGCCAGTATCTCAACGAAACCGTCGTTCCCGCGATGGCGATCATCGAGGCCGGCTATGACGTCGTGCTCGCGACCCCCGACGGGACGCGTCCGCATCTCGACCCGGCATCTGACGCGGTCGACCATTTCGGCGGCGACCAGGACGCCTATGACCGCGCCAAGAGCTTCTGGGCCGAACATCCGGCGATGACCGCGGTGCGTACACTCCGCTCGGTGATCGACGAAGGTCTCGACGCCTATGTCGGCGTTTTCGTCCCCGGCGGCCAGGCGCCCGTGGTCGATCTGATGCAGGACGCCGAAACCGGCGAAATCCTGCGCCACTTCCACGACCGCGCCAAGCCGACCGCGCTGCTGTGCCACGGCCCGATGGCGGTCGTTTCGGCGATGCCGAAGGCAGCCGAATTTCGCGCCGCAATGATCGCAGGCGATGTCGAGAAAGCACGCGATCTCGCCAGGGGTTGGCCATATGCCGGCTACAGGATGACCGTCTTCTCGGCGAGCGAGGAAAAGGTCGTCGAGGACCATATCCTCCATGCCCGGATGCATTTCGACATGCCCTCGGCGCTGACCGCCGCAGGTGGTAATGTGGTCACCACCGATGTCGACTTTGCGCCGAACGTGATCGTCGATCGCGAGCTGATCACCGGACAGAATCCGCGGTCCGACCACCCGATCGCGGCGACCTTCGTCGCTGCGCTCGATCGGTCGCTCGTTACGGCGTGAGAACGCGAATGACCGGCGGGGCGCTGCGCTGGCGCCCCGCAGGCCGCCACGGCCCGAAAGGAGAAACCCCAATGCCCGAACACGTCAAAGTCGTCGCCGCGCTGACCGCCCGTCCCGGACAGGTCGATGCGCTAAAGGCGTTGCTGGAAAGCATGATCGCCCCCAGCCGCGCCGAACCCGGCAACCTGCGCTACGATCTGTGGCAGGATCAGGCCGATCCGGCGCGATTCCTCTTCGACGAGCTCTACATCGATGCGGCGGCAAACGCCGCACACCGCGAAACCCCGCATTTCCAGGCCTATCTCGCGCAGATAAACGACCTTGCGGACCGCACCGCCTTTGCCCTGACCCCGGTCGATGTGAAACCGGAAGCCTGAACCACCCTCCCCGCAGGCACGAGCGCCGACCTCCTGCCTGTCCCCCGACCCCGACGAAAGGACAAGATTATGAGCATCAAGGATATCCTGCCCGGCAAGCTCGGCTTCGGCGCCGCGCCGCTCGGCAATATGTTCCGCGACATTCCCGAGGAGGAAGCGCAGGCGACGGTGAACGCCGCCTGGGATGACGGCATCCGCTATTTCGACAATGCGCCCTTCTATGGCGCCGGCCTTGCCGAAATCCGCATGGGCGAGGCGCTCGCCGGCCGTCCGCGCGAAGAGTATGTGATCTCGACCAAGGTCGGCCGGGTGATCCTTGACGAGGTCGAGGACGTCAGCGCCCGCGACCTTGGCGAAAAAGGCGATGTCTTCAAATATGGCCGCCCGAACAAGATCGTGAACGACTATTCCGCGGACGCGACCTTGCGCTCGATCGAGGACAGCCTGAAGCGGCTGAAGACCGATCACATCGACATCGCCTTCGTCCACGACGTCGCGCAGGATTTCTATGGCGACGAATGGCTGGCCATCTTCGAGAGCGCCCGCAAGGGGGCGTTCCGTGCCCTGGACCGGCTGCGCAACGAAGGCGTGATCAAGGCCTGGGGCCTCGGCGTCAATCGCGTCGAGCCGATCGAGACGCTGCTCGCGCTCGAAGAGCCGCGCCCCGACGCCTTCCTGCTCGCCGGGCGCTATACGTTGCTCGACCACGACCGCGCGCTTCAGCGCGTCATGCCGATGGTGACCGAACGCGGGCTCGGTATCGTCGTCGGCGGCCCGTACAGCTCGGGGGCGCTCGTCGGTGGGCCGAACTTCGAATATGCGCCGGCCACGCCCGCGATCCTCGCCAAGGTTGCGGCCATCAGGGCCATTGCCGATCGGTACGGGATCAGCATGAAGGCGGCGGGACTGCAATTCGCGCTCGCCAACCCCGCCGTCGCTGCGGTGATACCCGGCGCCAGCCGCCCGGGCCGGATCGCCGAGGATCGCGCCGCGCTGCGCGAGGTCATTCCCGCCGACTTCTGGCGCGAGCTTCGCGCCGCGGGGCTCGTCAACCCCGACGCGCCGCTGCCGATGGCCGGATAAGCGGGGCGAACAGCAGACGGGCCGCCGGACTTTTCCGTCGGCCCGTCAAGGCGCATGGACGGAGCCCATCCGCTCGCAGTCGCCGTACGCGCGTCCATCATATGCGAACTCGATGGCGCCCGCGCACGAGGGAGATCGCAGCATTCAACGCGCCTCCCTTGAATGAAGCCAGGACAAAACTGGCCGATAGTGGCTGTTCCGCTTATGAGCGTCGAAGCACGCGAGCGGACGTTCAGTAATTTCCCGCATCGCCTCTCAACGCTCGGGGTCACGCTGACCATATCGCCCAAAGGCATCCAGAATCCCGCCCATCTCTGAACGGTCCAGCAGCTTAGGACCTCCGATCGCCAGCGTCCCGCAGTAGACGGCCGCCTGTTCCTCGATTTCCTCAGCAATTGCCATGGCGACGGGTAGACTGGGCCCTAGCGTTATCAGGCCGTGATTGGCCATCAGGCAGGCACGTCGGCCATCGAGCGTCGCCGCGACATTGTCGGCCAGATCGTCGCTGCCAAAGGTCGCATAGGGCGCCACGGGCACGCTTGCGCCGCCGCCGACCGCGACCATATAGTGCAGCGGCGGAATCTCGCGGTGCGCGCAGGCGAGGATCGTCGAATGGCGCGCGTGGCAATGGACGATCGCCTGCGCATCGGCGCGGCGCTGGTAAAGGCCCATGTGCATCCGCCACTCGCTCGACGGCCTGGCCGCATCCGGCGCGACGCTGCCGTCGGCATCGACGAAAACCATCAGGTCGGGCGTCAAACAGTCGGGCGTGATCCCCGACGGCGTGACGAACATGCCCGTCCCGAACCGCACCGACAGATTGCCCGACGTCCCGCGGTTGAGCCCGCGCGCATCGAGGGCGCGCATTGCGTCGACCAGTTGCTGGCGGGCTTCGTCTTCGGTCATCGGGCCTCTCCCGTCGTCGGCACATCGCGCATGAACGCCAGCGTGCTATCATAGCCGTCGAGCCGGCCCAACGTCCCGACCCCCAGCGCCACCTGCGCCGCCGTCGCGACCGCGAACCGCAGCGCCGCCGCCTCGTCCATCCCGCGCCGCCGCGCGGTGAGGAAACCGGCACACAGGCTGTCGCCGCAACTGGTCGTGTCGACCGGATCGATCCGGTGCGCTGGCGCATGCACCTGAAGCTCCGGCAGGACGAGCAGCGCGCCCTTCGCACCCATCTTGACCAGACAGCCGCCCGCGCCGCGCGCAATGAAGCGATGCGCGCCCTCGACCGGATCGTCGGTCCCGGCAAGCGCGCGCACTTCGGCAAGGCTGGGCATGAACAGGTCGACGTGCGGCAACAGCGCGTCGAGATCGGCCTGCGCCGCGTCGGTCGGCGCAATCAGGTCGCACGAGGTGAAGGCTCCGCCCGCTCGCGCCTCGCGGAGCAGCCCGGTGCCATGCCCCGCCACGCCGGGAAAACCGACCGCCGCCCAGTGAACCGCCGCAGCGCGGCGGCTGGCGGCGACGACCGCGTCGGTGACCGGCGCAAAGATGCTCGCGCCCATCATGTGCCAGTTCGGACGGTCGCCGTTCGGACGGATCGGCAGGACCGTGGTCGACGTCGGCCGCTCGCGGTCGATCTCCAGCAGGCTGGTATCGACCCCCGCCGCATAGAACATCGACTGCACCAATTGCCCCTGCGGATCGGCGCCGACCGCCGCGGCGATCGCAACCTCCAGCCCCAGCGCACGCGCAACCAGCGCGGTGCCCCCCGCGGTCCCGGCGGGCGACAGCGCGATCGTCTCGACGAGCTGCCCGCCTTCGCCCTCGGGCAGCGAGGCGACCGGATGGACGGTGATGTCGATCGTCGTCAGCCCGATCGCGAGCAGGTCGAGCGGCTTGTCCACGATCAGGCGTGCTCCGCCTGCGCGGCCGCCAGCATGACGAGGATCGGATGCGGTTCCAGCATCCCGCGGCGTTCCGCGACGGCGGCGAAGGCCGCGTCGGCGGCCGCAAGCGTGGCGTCGATATCGGCCTCGGTCATCGCCGCGCACAGGAACATATTGTGCCAGGGATGCATATAGATGCCGCGTGCCAGCATTTCTTCGGCCCAGCCGTAACCGACGCGGAAATCGGGATCGCCCTCGAACATGATCTGCGGCATCTGGACGGGGCCAGTCTGGCGCAGCGTGAAACCATGCTTTGCCGCCGCCGCGTCGAGCCCGGTGCGCAGCCGCTCGCCGAGCACGACGCTATGCTCGATATAGTCGGTCTCGCGGATGATGCGCAGCGTCTCGATCGCCGCCGCCATCGGCACCGCCGACAGCCAGAAGGAGCCCGTCGCATAGATCGCGCCCGCGCCCTCCCGGCAACGATCCGACCCGAGCAGCGCCGAAATCGGATGGCCGTTGGCGAAGCATTTGCCCCACGCACTGAGGTCGGGCTGGACGCCGAGGTCGCTCCAACTGCTGCCGCGCGCGAGGCGGAAACCCGCGCGCACCTCGTCGACGATCAGCATCGCGCCGGTTTCGTCGCAGAGTTCGCGCGCGCGGCGGGCATAGGCGGGATCGGGCGCCTCCTGGTCGATGAAGGCATCGTGACGGAACGGCGACGCGAAAATCGCGGCGAGGTCGTCGCCGGCGGCCGCCACCGCGGCTTCCAGACTGGCGACGTCGTTATAGCCATAGGTGCGCACATGTGCGCGGTCCTCGGGCACCGTGCCCGCGCGGATCGGCGTGCACCAGGGCGCGGCACCGTGATAGGCTCCCTGCGCGACCAGCACGATGTGCTTGCCCGTCTGCGCCCGCGCGCTACTCATCGCCATCGTCGTTGCGTCGGTGCCATTCTTGCAGAACATCGCCCAGTCGGCGTGCTCGACCATCGACACGAGCGTCTCGGCCAGCTCGACCATCAGCGGCGACGGCCCGGTCAGCGTGTCGCCCAGTTCGGCTTGCGCCCGCGCCGCCGCCTCGACGCGCGCGTCGCGATAGCCGAGCAGGCTGGGGCCATAGGCGCACATGAAATCGAGATAGCGGTTGCCGTCGGCATCCCAGATATAGGCACCTTCGGCGCGGCTAAAGAATTGCGGAAAGCTGTCGGGCAGCATCCGCACCGATTCATGGCCGTACATGCCGTTCGGAATGACCTTGAGCGCGCGCGCGCGCAGCGCCGCATCCTGCGTCCTTTTCATGTCGATCTCGCTTGTTGGCCCGGCACGCCGTCCCTGCGACGCGCCGGGAAGGGTTCCTAGAATTTGACGACGGCCTGAATGCCGTATGTTGCCGGGTCGTTGTAATTGATCTGGTCCATCGTCACGACGGGCGAGATGTAGGTGATATAGCGCGTGCCGGTGAAATTCTTCGCCCACAGCGCAATCTCGATATCCTCGTCGGGCGACAGCCACGACAGGCGGGCGTTCGCGACGCCATAGGGCTTGACGCGATTGGTCTGCACATTGTCGGGCGTCAGGAACGTCTCCGACTGCAGGCTGCCATCGACGCGCAGGCGCACCGAACTATCGCCCGGCAGCGGCTGAGTGAGCGAGAAGCCCGCCGAGATTGCGACGTCGGGTGCGTTGACGAGCTGGTTGCCCGAATAATCCTCGGCGGCGAGCGCGGTGAAATCCTTGTAGCGCGCGTGCAGCAGGCTCGCGTTCACAAAAGCGTTGAAGTTGCGCGACGGCCGCGCCTGCAATTCGACCTCGACCCCATAAAGTTCGGCATTGCCCGCGTTGAGCTTTCGCTGCACCGGAAGAACGCCCGAGGTATCGAAGACGAACACCTGCAGATCGCGATAATCATAATAGAAGGCGGCAGCATTGAAGCGCAGCTTGCGATAGAGCAAGTCGCTCTTGAAGCCCGCCTCATAGGCATAGAGCTTTTCCGAACGGAAGGGCTGGAGCTGCGCCGGGTCGCTCGACGAACCGCCGGCGAAGCCGCCGCTATTATACCCCTTCGACGAGGAGGCGTAAAACAGCAGATTGTCGGTCGCCTGGAACGACAGCGCCGCGCGCCAGGACAGATCCTTGAACGTCTTCGATCCGGTAAAGTCGAGCACCGGCACGGTGATCACATCGTCGAAGAAGCTGTGGAAATCGAAATCGATGCTGTCGCTCGAATAGCGGAGGCCCCCGGTCAGCGTCAACCGGTCGGTCAGCTTGACGTCGGCCTGCGCGAAGGCGGCCCAGCTTTCGGTCTTCTGCGTATAGGGATAGGCGAAATTGCCGATCGAGTTGACGGGGTCGAGCGTCCCGAGCAGATCGTCGGGGTCGCGGAAGACGCGCAGGATATCGAAGGAGCTGTCGGTAACCAGCTTGTCGTGGAAATAATAACCGCCGACGATCCAGTCGACCCTATTCTCGCCCTTCGACTGGAGGCGGATTTCCTGGCTGAACTGCCGCGGCCGGTCGATATAGGTCGCGGTCAGCACATTGTTCGGGCTGGCGTCGGTGTCCTCCACCGTTCGGCGGCGAACCTGCTCATAGGCGCTGATCGAGGTCAGCGAAACGCCGCCCATATCGATGCTCGCGGTCAGCGAGCCTCCGAACACATCGACCCGTTCCTGTCCCTCGATGTCGTAATCGCCGGCGTTGAGGTCGCCGTCGGTGTCGGCATAGCCGAGGCCGTCGAGCGGCACGCCATCGGCAAAATTCGGGTTGCCGACAAAGTCGATCCCCGATCCGCGATGCTGGAACTGGCGCGCCCCGCCGCGGTTCTGTCCGCCGTGGACGATCGCGCGGATCAGGATATCGGAATTTGGGGTGAAATCGACGATCGCACGTCCCGCCCACATGTCGAGGTCGTTGAGCTTGTTCCCCGTCACACGGTTGAGCAGCCAGCCGTCGCGGCGCAGATAAGTGCCCGCGACACGCGCCTTCAGCACATCGCCCGCGATCGGGCCGCCGACGCCGCCTTCGACCTGCACCTCGTTATAGCGGCCATAGGAAATGGCGGCATTGGCGCTGAATTCGTCGGTCGGCTTGCGCGAGGAAAATCGGATCGCGCCCGCGGTCGTGTTGCGGCCGTAAAGTGTGCCCTGCGGCCCTTTCAGCACCTCGATGCCGTCGCTGTCGAAGACGTTGAACAATTTACCGGCATTCGCGCCGAGAAAAACGTCGTCGACATAGACGCCGACCGCACCGGTGGTGTTCGAGTTGAAGTCGCCGATGCCGACGCCGCGCAGGAACAGCGAGGTGGTCGTCGCCGACGTGCCCGCCTGCGACGACAGGCCGGGGACGAGGATCGACAGGTCGCGCGGATCGCGGATACCGACCTCGGTCAGCGCCTCGCCGCTGATCGCGGTGATGCTGATCGGGACGTCCTGAATATTCTGCTCGCGCCGCTGCGCGGTGACGACGATTTCGCCGATCCCGTCGTCGGCGACCGCACCCGCGCCACCATCCTGCGCAAAAGCCGTGGGCGGCGCGAGCGCCAGCAGCGAGACCGAAAGCATTGCGAATCCGCGTTTCATCGACGTCCCCTTCTCAATATCAGAATATTTTCCGGTTTTGTGATCAAAAATCCGTCGATCTGTCAAGAATTTTAGTAATATGCCACTCAAATTCGGAAATTTGGTTGATTTGTGCGTGATTTTGCCAATGATGGCCCCATGAAAGGAGCGCGCATGACGAAGAATGAAGTAGCCCGGGCCGAAATAAGGCGCCCCGCACAAAAGCGGAGCCGGGCACGGTTCGAGGCGATTCTCGACGGTGCCGAGCGCCTGCTCGACACGCTGCCTCCGGCGGCGATCAGCATTCCGGCGATCGCGACCGAGGTCGGCATCTCACCCCCGTCGATCTATCACTTCTTCCCTGAACCGCAGCTCGTGTTCAGCGCACTCGCCGAACGCTATCTCAAGCGTTTCGAGGAACGGGTGCTGACCGACGTTCCCGACAATATCGAAAGCTGGCAGGATCTGCAGACGCTGCAATATCGTGCAGCGCAAAAATGGTTCAACGAGCATCCCGCCGCGCGGCAGGTGCTGCTGGAGGGGCCGGCATGGTCGTCCGACATCCGGCTGCAGGATCTCGACAGCAATTTCGTTACCGCGGGCCGCAGCATCGAACTGATGACGCAGATGTTCGTGATGCCCGAGATTCCGGACCTGCACGACCGGCTGGTCGAGGTCATCGTCATCAACGACGCGATCTGGTCGCTGTCGATCCATCGCCACGGCCACATCACCGATGAAATGGAGGAGCAGGCGCGGCGCGCGCGTATTGCCTATTCGCGGACCTTCCTCCCCGAATATCTGCCGCTGCGCGCGAAGGACCGCCCGGCATGACCGCCGCGCTGTCGCCGGTCTCCGGCCGCGCCCTCGCGCTGTCGATCCTGATCGGTTCGTGTGCGCTGCTCGTCCTCGGCGTCCATCCCGTGCTGCTTGGCGCGCTGGTTCAGGAAGGGCGTCTCGCAGACGCACAGGTCGGCAGTCTGGTGACGATCGAGATGCTTGCCATCGTGCCGGGCTCGCTTGCCGGCATCGGACTGCTCCGGCGCGTCGGCGCGCGGTTCGTCGCGGTCGGCGCCGGTCTGGCGATGGGAGGGATCAACATCTTCCTCATCGGACAGTCAGGAATGACGATGCTGGCAATGACGCGCGCCGTGGCCGGGTTCAGCGAGGGCATTCTCGTCGCAATAGCGCTTGTCGCGATTTCACGCGTCGCGCGGGTCGAACGCGCCAGCGCGATCTTCCTCGCGGTGCAGACGCTGATGCAGGCGGTCGTGGCGGCCGCTCTGCCCTCAGTCACTGTCGCCGGGTCGCGCGTCGACGCCGCGCTGGTCGCGCTGGCGATCGCGGGCGTGATCGCCGCGACTGCCGCGCTGGCGCTCCCGGCCGCGCTCCGCCCGACCGAGCCCGATAGCGAACGCGGCGCACTGACGCCCGCCAGCCTTACCGCCCTCACCTCGGCCGGCCTGTTCCTCGGCGCGATCGTGTCGGTCTGGGGCTATTTCGGACTCTGGCTCATCCATTATGGTTATCCGCCGACCTTCGAGGGGACCGCCGTCTCGCTCTGCCTTGTAGCGCAGGTCGTCGGCGCGCTCGCCGCGGCGCGGTTCGGCGAACGCCTGCCCAACCGCCCGACGATTCTCGCCTGCGCAATCGCCGCCGCGGCGCTGGTCGGCGCCTTCTATCTCGCGCGCGGCAGCGCGACGGCGATCATCATGGTCAGCATCGCCTTCGGCTTCGTCTGGCTGTTCACCCTGCCCTTCTTTGCGGGCTGGCTTATCGAAATCGATCCCGGTCGGCGCGCCGTTCTCTATCTGACCGCTTTCCAGCTTGGCGGGGCCGCCCTCCTCCCCTCGCTCGCCGGCGTGGCCGTAGGAGCTTACTCGATCAATGCCGCACTGACATTTGCGGGTTCCGCCTTCCTGCTTCTCGCGACCGCGGCGGGTCTCTCGACGAGCGCAAGATCCACCGGCTGACAGTGGCCGCTTCCAGTCGACCTGCTTCTTCCACGATCTTCGCTAACGCGGACAGCCAGAGACTTGGGAGGTCTCGAAACGGTTAAAACGGGATAGGCCTTCCATCCCAGCTAAAGAACCCGCCGCTATCCGTCGGCGCTAGCTGGTCAATGACGGCCAGAATGCTTGCCGCACTGTGATCCGCACTAAAGAGCGATGATCCAGCTATTCGCGCCTGAAATGGTTGCGAAAGCGGCGTGTCTACAGTTCCTGGGTGCAGTGCCGCGACGATCGCGTCCGGACTGTTGCGGGCGAGTTCTATCGCGAAGCAGCGAACCAAGGCATTGAGTGCCGCCTTGGAGGCCCGGTAGCTATGCCATCCGCCGAGTCTGTTGTCCGCTATCGAACCAACACGCGCAGAAAGAAATATGGCGACCGCCCGTTGCCTCCGGCCAAGCAGAGGAAGAATATGCTTTGCGACGAGCGCAGGCCCTATGCTGTTGACCGCAAAGACCTCGGCCATCACCGAGGCGTCAAGCTGCCGAAGACACTTTTCAGGGCGGATGTCCGTTCCGCGGTGCAGGAGCCCCGTCGCCACGATCACAAGGTCGAGGACGCCATCCCGGGCGATTTGGCGACCTGCCTCGGCAAGCGTGGCGTCGTCCAATATATCGATCGTCAGGCTTGTCACATTGGGATGATGCCACGAATGGGGCCGTCTGCTCCCCGCATAGATGCGGTTAAATCGACCCGATGCGACCAGCCGATCGATAAGCGCGGCGCCGATACCACCGCCGCTCCCGATCACCAATGCGCGCTTGCCGTCCAAATGCCTCTCCTTCCGGCCACTTGACCCACCTAGGTACCGGAATCCTTAATAGGCGGCCGCAGAATATCCCACGTGTCTCAAAGGGAATGTAACCGGGCCCCTCGGGGCGTTGCACGCGACGCCTAACCCAAATGAGGGATGATGCAACATCTGGCCCGCCTAACCGTTTGATCTCTAACCTCGTCGCGCGGGAGCGACTCCGCGAGGCGGGGCCACCTTGCTCCCAAAGCGCCCCCGCCAACGCGGCGGGGGCAGTTGGGAAGGTTGAGGCACAATGGCATGGGTCGCGAAATCCATTGCGCCCGGACACTTTAACGGGTGTCGCTACCGAGACATTGATCAACGTCAAATTGCCGAAGGAAGAGAAGGTCGCGCCGATGCCGACGATGGACTTCTGACATGCGGAGGCCGACGGGGCAAGCCGCCGCCCTCCTTCGCCATGGCGGGAAGAAGGATAACGGGCGATAAGAAATGCCATCTGGCGAGCAAAGTCTTCGAAGCTGCGCAGCGCAAAACACGGCTTAGCACACAGGCAAGTCGAGTTCCTCGTCGCCCGCAAGCTTCGTGGACGCGCGAGCGCGGCAGCGAGAAGGAAATGGAGTTCTGCAGTTCCGTCGGCGAAGATTTCGACCAGAATCTCGTGCGCAACTTAAAATGGCCGACTCTGGACTGGCCGCTTTTGGATGACGATAGGGTTAAACCGGTCACTGTCGGAAATGCGTCTGGCGCAAGATTGAGATCGGCAGCGATAACACCGGACCGCGCCAATCGGATCATCGAAGGAAAAGACTCTCGAAAACGCCTGGCAATCCTGCGGGCCGCTGTTCAGCAGCGGCACCGCTTATCTGGCGAAGCCCAGCTGACGGGCCGGACACGCTCACATCGATCGGTCAGTCGATCACGCGGATGACGTCGACCGCGCGCCACTCGGCCGGCCGGATCAACCCGTTGTGCGCGATCCGGACCGAGTGAAGCGTCGCCTCGATCTGGCGGCGCCACATCGCCAAAAAATCGAACAGCACCGGAAAGTCTGGCGGAAGATCATATTCCTGCCAAACGTACAGCTGGAGCAGCAAAGGATGATCTGGCCGGTAATAATGGATCTCGGCGGTGGTCAGCCCATAGCCGTCGAGCTGCGCGATCAGCGCGCGGTCGGTCATGTCGAACGCGCCTCGCCGCCATCGAGCGAGCGGAGCGCCGCGAGCACATCCTCGACCGGAACGGCGCGGCGCGCGCGGGGCGGTTTGCCGAGCGCGGGCTTATTGCGGACCGAAGCAGAGTCCGATGCCCAGAATGCGAGAAGAGCGCGCTTGCCCCCCGGCTCATGGCTCGGGCGATGCGCTACGTAGAACGGGTGTAGAAATCGGGAAAATGGCTGCGACATGATCGTGCCTCCTTCCTTATCGCCATTCCTTTCTCGCCGTGCGGCATGGCGCTGCGACGATAGATTTTGCTAGTCGAGCGTGTCGAGTCAAGAGGGCGCATGCCGCCGTGAACATGTATTTTATCACTCTCCCGTAAGGAGTGCCAAAAAATCCGGCTACCCTCTTGAACCGAAAAAAATCGCTTCCTAGCTCTTCGGCGCCGCGCGTCGCGGACAGGCGCGCGGTCTGTATCATATCGTTATGCAACATGGAGGTTATGCATGCATTTCCGTCCCTTGCACGACCGTGTCGTCGTCCGTCGCATCGACGCCGAGGAGAAGACATCGGGCGGCATCATCATCCCCGATACCGCCAAGGAAAAGCCGCAGGAAGGCGAAGTCGTCGCCGTCGGTCCAGGGGCCCGCGCCGAGGACGGCACGGTCACCGCGCTCGACGTCCAGGCCGGCGACCGGATCCTGTTCGGCAAATGGTCGGGCACCGAGGTCCGCATCGATGGCGAGGAGCTGCTCATCATGAAGGAGAGCGACATCCTTGGCGTCATCGAGCAGGCCGCGGCGCGCAAGAAGGCGGCCTGACGCCGCATCCATCCAGCAACTGAAAGGACATCAAGAAGGAGGTCAAAATGGCTGCCAAGGAAGTGAAATTTGCGTCGGACGCGCGTGATCGCATGCTGCGCGGCGTGGATACGCTTGCTAATGCAGTGAAGGTCACACTGGGCCCCAAGGGCCGCAATGTCGTGATCGATAAAAGCTTCGGCGCGCCGCGCATCACCAAGGACGGCGTCACCGTCGCCAAGGAAATCGAGCTTGCCGACAAGTTCGAGAATATGGGCGCGCAGATGCTGCGCGAAGTCGCCAGCAAGCAGAACGACAAGGCCGGCGACGGAACGACGACGGCCACGGTGCTCGCGCAGGCGATCGTCCGCGAAGGCTCGAAGGCGGTCGCCGCGGGAATGAACCCGATGGACGTCAAGCGCGGCATCGACCTTGCCGTGAACAAAGTCATCGAAGACCTCAAGGCGCACGCCAAGTCGGTCGAAGCGAACAGTGAGATCGCGCAGGTCGCGACGATTTCGGCAAACGGCGACGACGAAGTCGGCCGCATCCTCGCGGAAGCGATGGAAAAGGTCGGCAACGAGGGCGTGATCACGGTCGAGGAAGCGAAAAGCCTCGCGACCGAGCTTGAAACGGTCGAGGGCATGCAGTTCGATCGCGGCTATCTCTCGCCCTACTTCATCACCAACGCAGAGAAGCTCAAGGTCGAACTCGACGATCCGTACATCCTCATCCACGAAAAGAAGCTGTCGAACCTGCAGGCGATGCTGCCGCTGCTCGAAAGCGTCGTGCAGTCGGGACGGCCGCTGCTCATCATCGCCGAGGATGTCGAGGGCGACGCGCTCGCGACGCTCGTCGTTAATCGCCTCCGCGGCGGGCTCAAGGTCGCGGCGGTCAAGGCACCGGGCTTCGGCGACCGCCGCAAGGCGATGCTCGAGGATATTGCGGTGCTCACCGGCGGCAATGTCGTCAGCGAGGAACTCGGCATCAAGCTCGAGAACGTCACGATCAACATGCTCGGCCGCGCGAAGAAGGTCGTCATCGACAAGGACAACACGACGATCGTCGATGGCGTCGGCGCGAAGTCCGACATCGACGGCCGCGTCGCGCAGATCCGCCAGCAGATCGAGACGACCGCGAGCGATTACGACCGCGAGAAGCTGCAGGAGCGGCTCGCCAAGCTCGCGGGCGGTGTCGCGGTGATCCGCGTCGGCGGTGCGACCGAGGTCGAGGTCAAGGAAAAGAAGGACCGCGTCGACGACGCGCTCCACGCAACGCGCGCAGCGGTCGAGGAGGGCATTCTTCCCGGCGGCGGCATTGCGCTGCTCCGCGCGCTGAAAGCGCTCGAAGGCCTCAAGGCTGCGAACGACGACCAGCAGTCGGGCATCGACATCGTCCGCCGGGCGCTGCGCGCGCCGGCGCGCCAGATCGCCGACAATGCCGGCGGGGACGGCGCCTGGATCGTCGGCAAGCTGCTCGAAAGCGAGGAGTATAACTGGGGCTTCAACGCCGCCACCGGCGAATATCAGGACCTCGTCAAGGCAGGCGTGATCGACCCGGCGAAGGTCGTGCGTACCGCGCTGCAGGATGCGGCGTCTGTCGCCTCGCTGCTGATCACGACCGAGGCACTCGTCGCCGAGCTGCCGAAGGAGGAGAAGGCCGCAGCCGTACCGGCGATGGACTTCTGATCAACCGGGGGCGGCGGGAAATGCCGCCGCCCTCCTTCGCCCTGGCAGGAAGGACGATAACGGACCATCAGTTATGCCCTCTGGCGAGCACAGCCTTCGAAGCTGCGCCGCGCCCAACAGGGCTCAGCACGCAGGCAAGCCGAGTTGCTCGTCGCCAGCAAAGATCGTGGGCGCGCGACCACAGCCGCGAGAAGGAAACCGCGCTCTGCAGTTCCGTCGGCGAAGATTTCGACAAAAAGCTCGTGAGCGACTAAAATGGCCGCTTCCAGATTGTCCGGCTTGAAATCGCGAGAGCCGCACGGCCGACATCGATTTGCAGAACCTCCTCAATTTCTCCAACCGCTGTCGCGAGCAGCGCGCTCGGCGGCAACGTCAAAGGGATCCCCTGCCATCATAGCTGCGGCAGCTGCTGACAGTTCGCCCGAGGATGCTTGGCGATACTCCTGACTTCCCCGCCCGCCGATCGCGCGCTCCAGCTCCCAACGGCCGCCGTCGCGGCAACCTATGCCGGACAGGTCGCGGGCCTCGAAGCTGCGGCACGCGCGCCCTTGTCTGTCGCGGAAGCTCAGCCGGATGCGGATTTCGGCATTCGCCAACTGATCCGAGGCGAGTTGGGTTTCGAGTGCGTCGGCGAGCGCGCCCGAGGCTACCAACCTACCATTCACAGAAGCAATATCCGCCGCAGGTGCCCACGGTCTAAGGCCGATCGTCAGTCCGAGCACCAGCGATGCGGCGATCGCACCCCAATGCACGGGCGCAAACGACCCGCGTTTCGCATTACGCCGAGCAGCCATGCTGGTATCGACGCCGGGTTCGACCAGCAGCGCGCGCAGCCGCTCTGGCACCAACTCCTCGGCAATGGGAGCAAAATGCGCCGACAGCTTCGCGGTCAGCGCTCGATAGCGGGCGATTTCAGCGGCAAGTGCGGCATCGCTTTCAGCCTCCCGTTCGATACGGCGCGCGGTCAGGTCGTCCAGTTCGCCATCGACGAACGCCGCGATCGTGCCAGGGTCGAAACTCATGCCGCTTCTCCGAGATAGTGCATCAACGTCTCTCTGCCACGCGCAAGGCGCGAGGTGACGGTGCCGATCGGCACCTCCAATATGTCGGCGGCTTCGCGATAGGCATAGCCTTCGACAAGGACGAGCATGACCACTTCGCGCTGCTCGTCCGGAAGCTGGGCCAAAGCGGTATCCACGTCGCCGCGCAGCGCCCCGGCCTCGACCTCGGCTGCGCCGTCACCTGCGACCTGCGTGGCCGCGTCGTCGATCGGGGCATGAACGCCGCGCCGACCCGCGGCGCGGCGCTCGTCGATCCAGATATTGCGGGTGATGCGGTACATCCAGCTGTCCAGTCTCGTGCCTTGTTGCCACTGATCGCGCGATTTCAGCGCGCGTTCGATCGCTGCCTGGCACAAATCATCTGCGTCGCTTGCATGGCGTGCCAATCCGCGCGCGAACCGGCGCAGCCGCGGCAGTAATTCGACCAGTTCCTCTTCGAAGCGCATATTCGCCTTTTCATCCGATCCGAGGAAGAAACGACGCCACCCTATCGTTTCTTCCGCATGATGCTAAATTTTTTGGGCCCCGTGCGTTCGACATGGATCAGCCCCGGCCGAGCAAGGACGAGCGATGCGAAAATGGACCGCCCTGATATTGATCTTTGCCTTGCCGATGTCGGGCACGGCGCCGCGCGTCATCGCCCAGATCGCACTGCCGCCGCCTCAGCTGCCCGATGCCGCGCGCACGCTTCCGCCCTTGCCAAACCTTGGGCCGAATGTCGGCGCCGAGCCGCTGGCGCGCATCGGCGATACGCTCGCCCAGGCGCGGATCGACCGGATCACGAACCTGCTGCGCGATCATCGCGACCGGATCGAACCCGACCACGGCGGCCAGCCTGCGGTGCGCGGAATATTGATCGCGACGGGCATCGACGATGCGACGATTGCGCGCGCAACGGAAAAAGGCTTTCGCCTGCTGGAGCGCGATCGCATCGAAGGTCTGGACCTCGACATCGTCCGCTTCGCGGTCCCCGACGGACGCAGCCTCGCGCGCGCGCAAAAGCAGCTTGCGAAGCTGCTCCCCGATGCCGAGGTCGATGTCGACCACATTTATTTCACGAGCGGTCCCGGTAGCCCGCTCCCCGCCGCCACGCTGGCGAGGGCCGCTGCCTCCGGCAAGGCATCGCTCGGGCTGATCGACGGCGGCGTGGCCGCGCATCCGGCGGTCACGGGGCGCGTTTCGCAGCGCGGCTTCGCCGCCGGAGCACCTGTCGCCAGCAGCCACGGCACCGCGGTCGCCTCGCTGCTGGTCGGCAGCGGCCCGGTGCAAGGATCGGCGCCCGGGCAGCGGCTGCTCGCCGCCGACGTCTATGGCGCCGACCCCGCGGGCGGCAATGCGAGCACCATCGCGCGGGCGCTTGGCTGGCTCGCGCAAAACGGCGTTGCGGTGACGACAATCAGCCTCGTCGGGCCCGACAACAAGCTGTTGGCGCTCGCGGTTTCGCGTGCGCAGCAGCGCGGTATGCTGATCGTCGCGGCGGTCGGTAACGACGGCCCGGCTGCGCCCCCCGCCTACCCCGCCTCCTACAGAGGTGTGTTCGCCGTAACTGGGGTCGACGCGCGGAACCGCGCGCTTCCGGAGGCTGGACGCGCGCGCCACGTGGACTTCGCAGCGCCCGGCGATGACGTGCTGGCGGCGACCGGGCCAGACTCCGTCGACCGGCTGCGCGGCACATCCTTCGCCGCGCCGCTCGTCGCGGGGCGGCTCGCGCTTCACTATCCTACACCGGCAATCGATCGCATCGGTCCTGCCGTTTCCGCGCTAGTCATGGAGGCGCGAGACCTTGGCCAGCGGGGCCGCGACAAGACTTACGGGCACGGCCTTATTTGCGGCGATTGCGGCGGCCGCTGACCGTGCCGGCATTTTTTTGGAAGAAATTCGAACGCGCCATCGTTCTTCGAGGCAGGCCCTCCCCTCCGGGCCGCAAGACGAAGGAGACGGACAATGGCAAATCGACTTTTCACCTCGGCCCTCGCGCTTGCCGCGTCGGCCATGGCGTTTTCGGCGCCCGCCTCGGCGCAGCTGCTCGGCGGCAGCGGCAACCTTGGCGGCAACCTTGGCGGCACGCTCGGCAACCCGACCGGCCCGATCGGCGGTACCCTCGGCACCGCCGGCGAGATCACCGGATCGGGCCGCGGAGATGCCCGCGTCGATCGCCGCTCGGGCCGCGTCCAAGGTATGGGCAGCGCCGATGCGAATGGCAAGGCCTCGGCCAATGGCAACGCCGATCTGCTAGGCAGCACAATCGGCGGTAACGCCGCCGGATCGGGCAGCGCATCTGGCAGCGACAGCATCGACGCACAGGGGGTCGGCACCGATCTCGTCGGCCAGACCGCGCGTGGCGCCGTCAACACCGCGCAGGACACTGCTTCGACCGCAACCGACACCGCGCGCGGTGCGGTCGGGACTGTCCGCGACTGGGCCGGCGGCGCGCTGTCGAACGTCTCGGGCAGTGCCAGCGGCGCCGGGTCGGCCGCGGGCAGCTTCCAGGGCAGCCTGGGGCAGCTTGCCGCAGCGGGCAGCGGCGCGGCGAGCGGCAACGGCATGTTCGCCGTCAACCCCGGCATGCCCGTCACCGACCCGCGTGGCAAGGTGATCGGTTATGTTCAGGAACTGCGCCAGACGGGGCGCGGCATTGTCGAGGCGGTGACGGTCGAGGTTGGCAACCGCACCGCAACGCTTGCTGCCGCCAGCTTCGTCGGCTCAGGCGACGTGCTCGTGAGCGGGATGACCGGGGGCCAGCTCAAGAAAGCGGCCGAAAAGCAGAATAGCAGCGAGTAATCGACCGAAGGGGAGATCGGCTACGAACCCACTTGACGCCGATCGTTAACTGGGCGGGCCCTGATGTGGCCCGCCCCAATTTTCGTTCGAGAATGGCCGGTTTCGGCCTGGCGGCTTTCAGGCGGCGAACCTTAAGAAGCGGACGTTCGAAACCGATCGGGCGGCGATGACAGCCCGCAACCGATTGCGGATGCTTAAGCCGCTTCTTCTTCAACCCCGAGCCCGTCAAAGAACCCATCGAAGTCGAAAGCACTTCAGGAAGCGGTCATGCGGCTTCCGCTTCATTGCGGATACCCGCGATGGGCATCCCCGCTGTTCAGAAGCACCGTGATATTGGGCGTAGGTGCTGGCCCACATACCGCTGAGTGCCGTGCTCGACCTGATCGACAAGCTGCTGGTCATCCTTTCGAAATAGTGCCTGTAACAAAGTCGTTGATAGAGCGAGATTGCCTGACACCAGTTTCACCGCGATAGCCGTGCCGCCGAACAGCCATGCTTTGGGCTGATGGCCGGTCGGACAATAGGCGCCTTCGTCGTCGAATAGCGCCAGCCATGCTTTTTGCTGGCTCTTCGATGCAAGAGTGAGATGGCGAACCGTGCCCGCATCGATCTCGCCACCGCGATAGAGGGTTCGGATGCGCGGGAGCAGATTGCCGAGCGCGAGGATGCGCTTCACCGCGCGCGGCTCGAACCCGAAGCTGTCGGCGACCTCCTCGACCGACCGCCCCGCCTTCACGAGCGCGACGAATGCTTCCCACTGGCTGACCTCATCGGGCTGCAAGCACCCCCGCTGCCCGGCCGACTATGGCCGTCTCACCTGGGTCACGCGCGAACTCGCCCACCAGCGGATCAACGTCACGATCGAAACCGTCCGCCGCTGGCTGCACGGACTCTCGATGCCGCGGCGCGAGAAGATGACCGCGTTGGCAAAGATTTTGCAGGTCGATGAGACATGGCTGGCGATGGGGGTGCAACCCGTGACCGAGGCCGTGCCGCAGAGCCGTGTTGATCTGCTCGAAGCGGTTCTTCGGGAAATCGAAGACACGACCGACGACGCAAAGATCAAGGAACTCATCGCTCGCACGCGAAAATGAGCGAATTTTGAATTTGTTGGGTAAGTTGTTGGGTAAGGCCTGATTTCCACTCCGGATTTCAGGTTTTTCTATTTGAAATACCAACGTTTCTTAGGAGAAGGTTTGGATGCCCCGTGAGGATTCGAACCTCAATAGACGGAATCAGAATCCGTAGTCTTACCATTAGACGACGGGGCAATGAGGCGGGCGCAATATGATTGCGCGGCCGTCCTGTCAAGGCCGCTGCGTCGACCTGCAACAGTCTGCTTGCCCTCCCGCATTTCGCCGCTAGCATCGCGCCATAACAAGAGGGGCCGCGCCCTGGCGCAGGCCCCGCACATGGAGGTGGGTTGATGCGTCATGTCGCGATCGTCGGGTCGGGTCCGGCGGGATATTATACCGCCGAAACATTGCAGAAAGCCGACGATATCGCGATCGACGTCATCGACCGGCTGCCCGTTCCCTATGGCCTGATCCGCACCGGCGTCGCCCCCGATCACCAGTCGATCAAGGCGGTCTCGCGCCGCTACGAAGGCGTCGCGCTCACCGACAACGTCCGCTTCGTCGGCCATGTCTCGGTCGGCACCGACGTCGGCATCGATGAACTGACGAGCCTCTATGACGCGGTGGTGCTGGCGACCGGCGCCCCGCACGACCGTCCGCTCGATATCCCCGGCGCGGAACTCCCCGGAGTGATCGGCAGCGCGGCCTTCGTCGGCTGGTACAACGGCCATCCCGATTTCGCGAAGCTCGATCCCCCGCTCGATGCCCCCGGCGTCGTGGTCGTCGGCAACGGCAATGTCGCGCTCGACGTCGCCCGCATCCTTGCCAAGACCCCGGAGGAGTTCGCGGGCAGCGATATCGTGTCGCACGCCCGCGCGGCGCTTTCCGACAGCGCGGTGCGCGAGATCCACATCCTCGGCCGCCGCGGCCCGCACCAGATCGCGATGACCCCCAAGGAGCTTGGCGAGCTCGGCCATCTCGAGCGCGCGAGCCCGCGCGTCGACCCCGCCGACCTCCCCGACGAGGGCGCCGACGCGATGCTCGAACCCGGGATGCGCAAGTCGGTGACGCACCTCCGCAGCTTCGCGGCCAACCCGGTCGCGAAGCCGGTGACGATCGAGTTCGATTTCTTTGCGATGCCCGTCCGCATCGAAGGCGACGGCCGCGTCGAGCGCGTGATCGTCGAACGCACGACGCTCGACGCCGACCTGCGCAGCCACGGCACCGGCGAAACCTATGCGATCGACGCGGGGCTGGTGATCAGCTGCATCGGCTATCAGACCCCGCCGATCCCCGGTGTCCCCTATGAGCATGGCCGCGGCCGGTTCGCGAGCGACGAGGGGCGGGTGCTTCCGGGTCTCTATGCGGTGGGCTGGGCCCGGCGCGGCCCGTCGGGAACGATCGGGACAAACAAGCCCGACGGCACCCGCATCGCCGAAATGGTACTGGAGGACATCGGGCGCGGGGCGGGCAAGGCCGGGCGCGCCGCGCTCGACGCGCTGCTCGCGAGCCGCGGTATCGTGCCTGTCACCTTCCGCGACTGGCGCAAGATCGAAGCCGCCGAGATCGCGGCCGCGCTCGACGGCAACCCGCGCGAGAAATTCACCAGCGTCGAGGCGATGCTCGCCGCGATCGGACGGTGAGCCCCGGCCGGGACGGCATCCGCGCACTGCTGCGCTGGCTGCTCGCGCTGGCCTATGCCTATGCAGGCTATCGCCACCTCGCGACCCCCGCGCCCTTCCTGGCGATCACGCCCGATTGGGTACCGCAGCCCGAATTCGTCGTCGCCGCGACCGGCGTCGCCGAGCTGGCGGGCGCCATCGGACTGACGATCCCGCAGACGCGCAAGGCCGCGGGCTGGGGGCTCGCCCTCTATGCACTCTGCGTCTGGCCCGCCAATTTCCACCACGCGCTTGCGAACGTCGCGATCAACGGCGAAACGCTGAGCTGGTGGTACCACGGACCGCGCCTCGCCGCGCAGCCGCTGATCATCTGGTGGGCGCTATGGGCGGGCGGCGCGACCGACTGGCCGTTCCGTCGCCGCTAGCCCCTATTTCGCGACCGGCGTCTCGATCGGCGGCTGGCCCTTCTGGCTCGCGGCATAGGCCTCGACCGCCTTCAGCACGCGCAGCATGTTGCCGCTGGCGATCTTTTCGAGTTCGGCCTGCGAATAGCCGCGCTTCGCGAGTTCGGTGAACAGCGCCGGATAGCCCGACACATCCTCCATGCCGACCGGCGCCGAATCCATCCCGTCGTAATCGCCGCCGAGCCCGATATGATCTACCCCGATCGTCTTCTTCAGATGATCGATATGGTCGGCGACCTTCTGGACATTGGTCTTCGGCACCGGGTTCGCCGCGTCCCACGCCGCCAGCGCCGCCTTCGCCGCCACCGGATCGCCGGGATAAAGCGCCTTCAGCCGTGCATCCTCGGCGGTGCGCGCGAGCCCCTGCGCGCGGACATCGGCGTCGAGGAAGCTCGGCAGGAAGACGACCATGACAATCCCGCCGTTCGCCTTGACCAGCGGCAGGACGCTGTCGGGGACGTTGCGCGGATGCGGGTTCACCGCGCGGACGCCCGAGTGGCTGAATATCACCGGCGCCTTGGCAACCTCCAGCGCGTCCTTCATCGTCGCCTCGCTGACATGGCTCAGGTCGACGATCATGCCGATGCGGTTCATCTCTCGCACGACCTGCCGACCGAAATCGTTCAAGCCGTCGAGCACGGGCGCGTCGGTCGCGCTGTCGGCCCAGGGGATGTTTTTCGAATGCGTCAGCGTCATGTAGCGTACGCCGAGGTCGTACATCTGGCGCAGTACCGCGAGCGACGAGCCGATCGACTGGCCGCCCTCCATCCCCATCATCCCGGCGATCTTGCCCGCCTTCATCGCCTTTTCGAGTTCGGCGCTGTTCGCCGCGAGCGCGAGGTCGTTGGGGTAGCGCGCGACGAGCCGCTTGGTGACGTCGATCTGCTCGAGCGTCTGCTGCACCGCCTGCTGCTCGTTCGTATTCGCGGGCACATAGACCGACCAGAATTGCGCGCCGACATGGCCCTTGCGCAGACGCTGGAGATCGGTGTGCATCGCGATCACCGGCGGGGTCGCATCGGGCTTCGCAGTGTCGGTCGTGTCGACGAAATCGAAGCCGTTGATGACATTGCCCTCGCGCCCGCGCAGCGCCCATGGCACGTCGTTGTGCCCGTCGAACACCGGCGCCTTCTTCAGCGCGGCTTCGGCGGTCGCCTCGGGCGACTTCTGGGCCATGGCGGGAGTGGAAATCAGGGCGAATGCGGCGAGGCCGACAAGCAAGGGGGCTTTGTTCATGGCGCGCGACCCTAACGCGTCGATCGGATGGCGCAAGCCCGGGGCGGAGCAGAAGGCCGCAGGGGCGTGCAGTTTGTTCCACGCAAAGGCGCAAAGGCGCGAAGAAGATCAAATCTCGCACAAGGACACAAAGAGGGCGCGCGCCCACGCGGAGGGCAGCTTGTCGCCGCAGGTGACCATAAAGGCGCTTCGCGCGATTATGGCGCTGCGGTTGCTGGCGTCCAGCGCCCTCCTTGCGTCCTTGTGCGATATCCGTTTCTCTTCCCTTCTTCGTGCCTTTGCGCCTTTGCGCGAGATTTTTTCCGCGACGCGCCCGCGGGTCAGACTTGCCTTGACGTTCGCGTAAACCCCGCCCAGCATCGGACGATGACAGCCTTCGACGACTGGCGCGCCCGCTCGCCCTATTATGACGAAACCCACGACGCGCTCGCGCAGAGCGTCCGCCGTTTTGTCGAGCGCGAGGTCGCGCCGCACATCGACCGCTGGGAGGCCGACGGCGAATTGCCGCGCGAGCTGCACAGGAAAGCCGCCGAGGCGGGCATCCTCGGCCTGCGCTATCCCGAGCAATATGGCGGGCACAGCGAAGGCTTCGACAATTTTCACGGCCTCGTGCTGACCGAGGAACTCGCCGCAGTGGGCGCGGGCGGGCTCGGCGCGTCGCTGATGACGCACGGCATCGGCCTGCCGCCGATCCTCGCGCTCGGTTCCGAGGAACTGAAACAGCGCATCGCGCCGCCGGTGCTTAGCGGCGAGAAGATCATCGCGCTCGGTATCACCGAAGCGGGCGGCGGCAGCGACGTCGCCAATCTCAAGACCACGGCCGTCAGGGATGGCGACCACTACATCGTCAACGGCGGCAAGATGTTCATCACCAGCGGCATGCGCGCCGACTGGCTGACCTGCGCCGTGCGCACCGGCGGCCCCGGCGCCGCGGGCATCTCGCTGCTGCTGATCGACATGGACAGCCCCGGCGTCGAGCGGACGCGGCTCGACAAGATGGGCTGGCGCTGCAGCGACACCGCCGCGATCCACTTCAGCGACGTCCGCGTGCCCGCCGAGAATCTGATCGGGCCGGAGAATGGCGGCTTCATCGGCATCATGCGCAATTTCAACAGCGAGCGGCTCGGCATGGCGATGGGCTGCTGCGCGATGGCGCGCGTCGCGATGGCCGAGGCGGCGGAGTGGGCGCAACAGCGCGAGACCTTTGGGCGTCCGCTCGTCGGCCACCAGTCGATCCGCATCAAGCTCGCCGACATGGAGCGCCAGATCGCGGCGACGCAGGCGTGGGTCGACCTCTGCGCCTGGCAGGTCAAAACCGGCAAGGACCGCCCCGCCGACTTCGCGATGCTGAAGGTGCAGGCGACGCGGATGCTCGAAGCCGTCGCGCGCGAAGCCGCGCAGGTGCTGGGCGGCGCGAGCTATATCACCGGCAGCAAGGTCGAACGCATCTACCGCGAGGTCCGCGTCAACGCGATCGGCGGCGGCAGCGAGGAGATCATGCTGGATCTGGCGGGACGGCAGTTGTTCGGAGGGAGGTAGATGTCCACCCCTCCCAATCTTTCTAAAGCTCTTCGGAAGCTGTCACAAAGCTATTTGGTTGATCTGGATCCAAAGGAGCATGCTCAACACCTTCTGAAAGAGGAAGGTAGATCCTTCATCATTCTACATGCAGCGACGGTGGAAGGCGTTATAGAACATCAGCTTCGCCAGGCCTTCGACCATCTTGGAGCTTCTGAAATCGATACCCTTCTGGGAGCTGACGGCCCGTTGCACAGTTTTGCGAACAAAACGCGCATCGCCTTCGCGATCAAACTGATAGACTTTGAAACGCGACAACGGATCGATCTAATAAGGATGGCCCGAAACGCTGCTGCTCATTCGCTGAAGCCTTTGAGCTTCGCGACTGACGAAATCGTGAGAGTAACAGTTGAGATTTCCCCCGAGGATGTTCGGGAGCTTGTCCGAAAACTGCCGGAGGACTCACTCAAAGAGACCTTCGGCCTAATCTGCACTTGTCTCCTCGGTTGCATTGCGGGCACTCGACAAATGTCAGACATTTCAGACATGATTCGTCGGAGGGCCGCCGCCGACGGGATAGTATCCTAGCACTGGCAGCAACGTTGCAATTAAGCCATTTGCCTGGCGGGGAGCAAATTATGACCCTTGAAAGCACTCGCTGGCCCGCCGAGGCCGAAGCAATCCTCGACGACCTCGTCGATCTTCGCCGCGCGATTCATCGCGAGCCTGAGCTGGGCCTGCAGAACCCGAAGACGCTCGCGAAGATCAAGGACGCGCTCGCGGGGCTCCCGCTCGAGTTTCGTGAGGGGCCCTCGACGACCGGGCTGATCGCGATCCTGCGCGGTCCCGCGAACGGCCGCACCGTGCTGCTGCGCGGCGATATGGACGCGCTGCCGCTGCTCGAAGAGACCGGGCTCGATTTTACCTCCGAGATCAGCGGCGCGATGCATGCGTGCGGGCATGACACGCATGTCGCGATGCTCGTCGGCGCGGCAAAGCTGCTCTGCGCGGCGCGCGACCGGCTGCCCGGCACGGTGATGTTCATGTTCCAGCCGGGCGAGGAAGGCCATCATGGCGCGCGCTTCATGCTCGATGACGGGATCATCGACCCGCTGCCCGATGCCGCCTTCGCGCTCCACATCATGCCCAACGCGCCGCACGGGATTTTTGCCGGGCGCGCGGGGCCGCTGCTCGCCTCGTCCGACGTTCTCTCGATCACCGTCAAGGGTGCAGGCGGCCATGCGTCAATGCCGCACGACAGCATCGACCCGATCCCGGTCGCCTGCGCGATCGTGACCGCGATCCAGACGATGGTGACGCGCCGTATCTCGGTCTTCGATCCCGCGGTCGTCACGATCGCGAAGATCGCCGCGGGCACGACGAACAATATCATTCCCGAGACCGCCGAAATGCTCGGCACGATCCGCACGCTGTCGCCCGAACGCCGCGCGATGGTCGCGCGCGAGCTGAAGCGCCTCGCGCCCGCGATCGCCGAAGCGCATGGCTGCACCGCCGAGGTGCAGATCGACGAGGGCTTCCCCGTCACCATCTGCGACAGCCGCGCCGTCAGTTTCGGTCAGTCGGTCGTCGAGCAGACCTTTGGCGAGGAAGCCTGGCTGACGATGGACAATCCGGTCATGGGCGCCGAGGATTTCTCCTATGTCCTCGAAAAAGTCCCCGGCGCGATGTTCTGGCTCGGCGCGAGCGAGGCGGGGAGCGACTGGCGCCAGTGCTGCGGGCTGCACTCGAACCATATGGTGCTCGACGAAAAGGTAATGGCGCGCGGCGCCGCCTTGCACGCGGCACTGGCCGAACGGTTTTTGAACGAAGGATTCAACGCATGATCAACATCATCAGCGCGATCATCTCGGGCCTGATCATTGGTGCGCTCGCGCGTTTCTTCTATCCGGGGGCGGTGCACATGGGCTGGATCGCGACGATCCTGCTCGGCGTGGGCGGATCGCTGCTCGCGGGGCTCGTCACCTCACGCGGCCAGCGCGAGTTCCACGGCGCGGGCTGCTTCGCCTCGGTCGTCGGCGCGATCGTGCTGATCTTCGTCGGGCGGCTGCTCGGGATCGGTGGTTAAGGAAGAAATACCTCACGCAAAGGCGCGAAGGCGCAAAGAAGAAGATTAGTTTTGGTGATTGTTGGCGATGCGCTTGACGCCCTCCTTGAAGGTTTCGCCGCCGAAATTGATGAGGAGACCGAGAGGCAAATCCAGCAATCGAAGATAAGTGAGGACTTGCTTGCCATGAAGCGGCAATAGCCGCTCCACGGATTTCAGTTCGACCAGTAATGCGCCTTCGATAATCAAATCAGCCCGAAAGCCCTCCAGCAGTTCAATTCCTTCATATCTTATGGGAATGCCCGCCTGCCGCTGTACCTTCAGTCCGCGCCGCGACAATTGATCAGCCATAATGGCTTCATAGACCGACTCCAACAAGCCCGGACCCAGATTCTTATGCAGATGGAAGCCGCAGTCGATCGTGACGCGCGCCAGTTCTTCGATATCCAAGCGGCCCCCTTCTTTGCGCCTTCGCGCCTTTGCGTGAGATTTTTCTAATTTAACCTCACGGCACAAGCACCGTGTCGCGCGCTTCGGCGAGCAGCTTCGGATAGTCGAGCGTATAGTGCAGCCCGCGGCTTTCCTTGCGGTGGAGCGCGCTGCGGACGATCAGGTCGGCGCACTGGAGCAGATTGCGCAGCTCGATCAGGTCGGTCGTGACGCGGAAGTGGCCGTAATAATCCTCGACCTCGCCCGTCATCATCTTGATCCGGTGCTGCGCGCGTTCGAGGCGCTTGGTCGTGCGGACGATGCCCACATAATTCCACATGAAGCGCCGGATTTCGGTCCAGTTCTGCTTGATCACGACCTCTTCGTCGGAGTCGGTGACGCGGCTTGCGTCCCACGGCCGGATCGCGGGGGGCGGTTCGAGCTGGTCCCAGCGCGCGACGATATCCTTCGCCGCGGCCTCGCCGAAGACGAAGCATTCGAGGAGGCTGTTCGACGCGAGGCGGTTCGCGCCGTGAAGCCCGCTCTCGGTGCATTCACCCGCCGCGTATAGCCCCGGCAGGTCGGTGCGCCCGTCGAGGTCGATCAATATGCCGCCGCAGGTATAATGCTGCGCGGGCACGACCGGGATCGGCTGCTTCGTCATGTCGATGCCGAGCGTCAGCAGCTTTTCATAGATGTTAGGGAAATGCCCCGCGACGAAATCGGGGTCCTTGTGGCTGATGTCGAGGTGGACATAATCGAGGCCCGATCGCTTGATCTGGTCGTCATTCGCGCGCGCGACGATATCGCGCGGCGCGAGTTCGGCGCGCTCGTCATAGTCGGGCATGTAGCGGTGGCCGGTGACAGGATGCTTCAATATGCCGCCCTCGCCGCGCACCGCCTCGGTAATCAGGAAATTCTTGACCTCGAGATTGTAGAGGCAGGTCGGGTGGAACTGCATCATCTCCATGTTCGAGACGCGGCAACCCGCGCGCCACGCCATCGCGATGCCGTCGCCGGTCGCGCCTCTTGGGGCCGTGGAGAATTGATAGACGCGCCCCGCGCCGCCGCTCGCAAGGATCGTCGCGCGGCCGACATGCGCGTGGACCTTGCCGCTCTTCTCGTCGAGCGCATAGACGCCCCAGACGCGGCCAGATCCCGAATAGCGTAGCTCATGGCGTCCGCTAATCAGGTCGATGCACGCCTGTCCCGGCAGCAAGGTGATGTTCGGATGCGCCTCGGCGGTCTTCAGGAGCGCCGCCTGCACCGCCCAGCCGGTCGCGTCGTCGACATGGACGATGCGGCGGTGCGAATGCCCGCCCTCGCGCGTCAGGTGCAGCGCCTCGGCTTCCTTGTTGAAGGGGACGCCCATCTCGATCAGCCGCAGAATCGCGTGGGGCGCATTCTCGACGACGAATTCCACGGTCTCGCGCCGGTTGAGCCCCGCGCCAGCGACCATCGTGTCCTCGATATGGTTCTCGAAGGTGTCGCCCGCGTCGAGCACCGCGGCGATCCCGCCCTGCGCCCAGGCGGTCGATCCGCCCGTCAGCTCGCCCTTTGCGAGCACCAGCACGCGGCAATGATCGGCAAGCGCGATCGCCGCGGTCAGTCCGGCAGCGCCCGAACCAATGATGATGACGTCGTGGGGGATGGTGTCGGTCAAAATCTAACTCCGATCGGGTTCGAGCAGTTGATCGATCGTCGACTCGACATCCGATACTTCGATCTCGATTAATATCGCTCGCAGCGCGTCGCGGTCGACTGAGGATCGAGCCTTGTCGAAGCGATCGAATAAACCGCGAGCGAATAGCCGTTCGTTCAGCGTCATGCCCGCCAACGGCTGGTCTGCCTCATCCATTCGCCGCGCGCGTCAGATTCAGGAACACATCCTCCAGATCGGCTTCGCGCGTCGAGACATCGACGATGCCATGGCCCATCGCATTCACCGCGGCCAGCACCTCGCCCGCGTTCATCCGGTCCTTGTTGTAGCTGATCGCAAGACCGCGCGTCCCATCGCGTTCGACCTTCTCGAACGCCGGATGCGACGGCAACACGGTCACGTCGGCGTCGAGCGTCACCACGACGATCTTCTCGCGCGCCATGTCGACCAGCTCGCGCGTCGGCTTGTTTGCGATCAGCTTGCCATGGTTGATGATTGCGATACGGTCGCACAGCTCCTCGGCCTCTTCCAGATAGTGCGTCGTCAGCACCACGGTGACGCCGCGGTCGTTGAGGCTCTGCACATATTCCCAGAGCTGCTGGCGCAGTTCGATATCGACCCCCGCCGTGGGCTCGTCGAGCACGATGATCGGCGGCGAATGCACCATCGCCTTCGCGACGAGCAGGCGGCGCTTCATGCCCCCCGACAGCGTGCGTGCATAGGCGTCGCGCTTGTCGCTGAGATGCACCGCGGCGAGCAGTTCGTCCGAAATGCGCCTGTCCTTCGGCACGCCGTACAACCCCGCCTGATTCTCGAGCGTCTCGAACGGCGTGAAGAAGGGATCGAAAACGATCTCCTGCGGCACGATGCCGATCGAATATTTGGCGTTGCGCGGATCGGCGTCGATGTCGAAGCCCCAGATGCTCGCATGGCCGCTCGTCTTGTTGACGAGTCCCGCCAGGATGTTGATCAAGGTCGACTTGCCCGCGCCATTGGGGCCGAGCAGTCCGAAAATCTGCCCGCGCGGCACGTCGAAACTGACATTGTCGAGCGCCCGCTTGCCCCCGGCATAGGTCTTGGAAACGGCGTCGATGCGGATGGCGGCTTCACTCATGGCCGCCTCCATAGCCGCGCGCCTTCGCGCGCGAAAGCCCTCTCGCCGCGGCGAATTCAACCCGATCCGCGCGTTAACGTTAAATTGGCGAGTCGCGCTTATCAGCGACGATGTGAGGACCAGCCACATCATTCGCCCGCTGCCGCTGCAGCAGCGTCTAGCCGCCATTGCGCTCCTGCTCGCGCCCGCCACCGCATCGCCGGCGCTCGCGCAGACAAGTACGCAGGGCGAGGCCGAGGTGATCATCCTGCGGCCGCTTTCCTTCTTTCGGGTCAACGACCTCGATTTCGGCGATATCGTCGCGTCGGGAGCCGCAGGAACCGTGCGGCTTGCGCCCGACGGGACGCGCACCCGCACCGGCGGCGCGACGCTCGCCGGCAATGGCGGCGAGCCCGCACGCTTCGCCGGGCTCGGCACCCCGAACCGTCAGGTCAATATCTCGCTCGGATCGAACACGATCTGGATCACCGGGCCGGGCCCGCGGATGCGCGTGCGCGATTTCGAGATCGGATCGACCCCGACCGCGATCCTGTCGACGACGCCGACGCGCTTCACGATCGCGAGCGCACTCGGCAACTATAATTTCCCGGTCGGAGCGACGCTCGAGGTCGGGGCGAACCAGACACCCGGGACCTACAGCGGCACCTTCACGATCACCCTGAATTACCTCTGACAGGCGATTGCGGGCGGGCATCGCGCTTGCTAAAGGCGCGTCGATGACCCAGCCCGCACCCCAGCCCGAGACGATCCGCACGCCCAAGACCCGCATCGCCTGCGACGGCACCGGCGACGGCCTTGCCGACGCCGCGCTCGGCCATCCGCGCGTGTGGCTGGAGATCGATCCCGACCAGGGTTTCGCCGACTGCGGCTATTGCGACCGGCGCTTTGTCCTCGCCGGAGGCATAGCCGACCACGCCTGAACGTTAAGCGCGGCTTTACCATCCCCGCGCATCATCGATTCATGTCCCGATGGCATTAGTCTGTTCCAGACAGGAGCAGAATCGTGGGGATTCGAGGGACCAGCCAGTCGCGAGCGGCGCTCCGCCGCCTCGCCATCGCCGCCGCTGCGGCGGGCGCGCTCGCGTGCACTCCGGCCTTTGCCGCGAACCAGACGGGCACCGCCACCTCGGTGGTCGTGCGCCCGAACACCCTCGTCAAGGTCGACGATCTCGATTTCGGGACGATCGCCGCGGGGCCGACCGCGGGTACGGTGACGGTCAATGCGCTGACCGGCGCGCGCACCGCGACCGGCGGCGCGACCCCGGTCGGCACGCTTGCGCAGCGCGCAATGTTCCAGGGTACGGGCGGCATCCTGCTGATCACCGTCAGCGGCGACACCAGCGTGACCCTGACCCGCACCGGCGGCGGCGCGCCTGCGATGACCGCCAGCCTGGTCCGCGCGGCGACGACGAGCGGCGGCGGCATCGCGCTCCTCGGCGGCACCCTGCTGCCGAGCGGCGTCCAGACCTATTATGTTGGCGGGACGCTCAACGTCGGGGCGAACCAGCCCGCGGGCGATTACAGCGGCACGTTCCAGCTCACCGTCAATTATCTCTGAGCGCTGGCGCCGCGGCGCGCGCCCCCCTATATCGGCCGGATGACCAGTCCCACCGATCCCCGCCGCTTCCTCTATCGGACCGATGCGCTCGACCCCGATCTGGCGCAAAAGCTCGCCCGCGAAGCGCTCGCCAAGGCCGACGACGGCGAACTCTACCTCCAGTATCGCGCAACCGAGAGCTTCGGCTTCGACGACGGGCGGCTCAAGACGGCGGACTATTCGACCGATGCCGGCTTCGGCCTGCGCGCCGTGTCGGGCGAGATGACCGGCTTCGCCCATGCCAGCGACATCAGCGCCGGCGCGATCCGCCGCGCTGCGGAGACGCTCGCCTTGCTCGATCCCGCGAACCGGCCGCACGCCGCGCCGCCGCCGCGCACCAATCGCCATCTCTATGACGAGGCGAACCCGCTCGACCTCGTCCCCTTCGCAAAGAAGGTCGAGCTCTGCCAGAAGGTCGACGCCGCGGCGCGCGCGCGCGATCCGCGCGTCGTGCAGGTTTCGGTCGCGATCGCGGGCAGCTGGTCGGTGGTCGAGATCGTCCGCGCCGACGGCTTCCTCGCGACCGACATCCGCCCGCTCGTCCGCCTCAACGTCTCGATCGTGGTCGAAGAGAATGGGCGCCGCGAGAGCGGCTATTTCGGCCTCGGCGGCCGCTACATGTACGACCATCTGTTCGAGGAGGCGCAGTGGAACCGCGCGATCGACGAGGCGCTGGCGCAGGCGCTCGTCAATCTGCGCGCGGTCGATGCGCCCGCGGGCGAGTTCACCGTATTGCTCGGCCCCGGCTGGCCGGGCGTGCTGCTCCATGAAGCCGTCGGCCACGGGCTCGAGGGCGATTTCAATCGCAAGGGCACCAGCGCCTTTTCGGGCCGCATCGGCGAACGCGTCGCCGCGCCCGGCGTCACCGTCGTCGACGACGGCGCGATGGAAAGCCCGGTCGGCGGCGGCCGCCGCGGCTCGCTCAGCATCGACGACGAGGGCACGCCCACCGGCGAGACGATCCTGATCGAGGACGGCATTTTGAAGGGCTATATGCAGGACCGGCTCAACGCGCGCCTGATGGGGGTCGAACCCACGGGCAATGGCCGCCGCGAAAGCTTCGCGCACGCGCCGATGCCGCGCATGACCAACACCTTCATGCGCGGCGGCAACGACGACCCCGCCGAGCTGCTGTCGCGCGTCAAGACCGGCATTTTCGCCAAGAGCTTCGGCGGCGGGCAGGTCGACATCGTGTCGGGCAAGTTCGTCTTCAGCTGCACCGAGGCGTACAAGATCGAGAATGGCAAATTGGGCGACTCGATCAAGGGCGCGACGCTGATAGGCGACGGGCCGAGCGTGCTGACCAAGGTCATGGGCATCGGCAACAACATGGCGATCGACGAAGGCATCGGCATCTGCGGCAAGGGCGGCCAGAGCGTCCCCGCGGGCGTCGGCCAGCCGACCCTGCTGGTGAGCGGGCTGACCGTCGGCGGGACGGCGTAACCCAATATCGTCATGCCGGGCTCGCCCCGGCATCCATGACGCCATCGCCGCCATGGACCCCGGAGCAAGTCCGGGGTGGCGACTGTGGTGTGCGGCTGTGACCGCCCTCACTTGGCGAACGCCCCTCCCCCGCTTATACCGCCTTCAAACACAAGAAGAATCGGGCCGCATCATCCGCGGGGGCAGCCTCCCCGCAACAGGGAGGATTTCATGCGTTCGAGCCTGCGTTTCGTTTCCGTCGCCACCATCGCCGCGATGCTCGCCGCCGTTCCCGGCTCGGCGCAAAAATCGACCGGTCCCAAGGAACGCTATGAAATGGACGTCGCGACGATGTCGGGCTTTGCCGCGATGGCGGGCGGGCGCGGCGGCCTTGGCGGCGCGATGAGCATGGCGTTCGGCGGCGATCCCAACAACCGCGTCGCGTACCAGCTTCTCCTGCGCCTCGGCTCGGGCCAGACGCCGCCCGCGCCGCCGCCGAAGGGCGATCATTTCTTCCAGCCGCAGGCGAAGCTCGGCAAATCGGTGCCGCTGATCGCGCCCGAACGCAAGGAAGGGACATATCCGACCGAATTCGAACGGCCGAAGGGCCGCCTCCTCCTCTACTGGGGCTGCGGCGCGAAGGCCGGTCCCGGCCAGCCCGTCGTGATCGACTTCGCCAAGGTCGCCGCCGGACAGGTTCCGCCGAACCTCTTTTCGAGCGCGGTGCCGGTGATCCGCGAGGTCAGCCAGGCGAATAGCAAATCCTACGTCGACTGGCCGAACAGCAAGGGTGGCAAGCAGCCCGGATCGGGATCGTCGCTGCTCGGCGCCCACCGCGTCGCGAGCAACATCGGCTCCGACATCAATTTCACCCTCGCACAGGACTATATGCAGGGGCTCAGCGCCTCGACCGCGATCCAGGGCGACCAGTCGGTGATGATCCGCTGGAATCAGGTGCCGAACGCGACCGGCTATGTCGCCTGGACGATCGGCGGCATGGACCGGCAGGAGAAGGGCGGCGACATCGTCTGGTGGACGAGCAGCGCGTCGCAGCAGTTCGGCGGCGGGCTGTGGGACTGGCTGCCGCCCTCGGTCGTGGCGAACCTCATCACCAAGAAGATCGTGATGCCGCCGACGCAGACGAGCTGCCAGATCCCGGCCGAGGTCAAGAAGGCGTCGGGCGAGATGATGCTCGGCAACCTCAACGCCTTTGGTCCCGAAGCGAATTTCTCCTATCCGCCGAAGCCCGCGGGCAACGCGGTGTGGAATATCGACTGGACCGCGAAAGTCCGCTTCCGTTCGCACACGATGCTGCTGATCGGCGCCGACTTCGGCGGCATGGGCGGCTCCAGCGGCGGCGGCAGCACGCCCCCCGAGCCCGAGAAGAAAAAGAAGTGCAAAGGGCCGCTCGGCATCCCGCTGCCCACCTGCTGACCGGCCGAGCCGCGCGGCGCGTCGCCGGTCATTCACGGTTCATCGGCCTTGGTGTATAGGGCGCGCGGGTAGGGTTATTCAGACAGGAGTCGCATCATGCGTCCCATAATCCTTACGATCCTCTCCGCCGCCGTCCTCGCGGCCGCTCCCGCAGCAGCCACCGCGCGCGAAAAGCTCGCCCCCGAGGACCAGCTCGCCAAGCTGCTCAAGGACCGCGTCGCCGGCGAACCGCAGAATTGCATCACGCTGTCGAGCGTCACGAGCAGTCAGGTGATCGACAAGACCGCGATCGTTTACAAGATCGGCGGAACCTATTGGGTCAACCGGCCGAAGGGCGCCGAATCGCTCGACGACGACGATGTGCTGGTGACCAAGACGACGGGCAGCCAGCTGTGCAGCATCGACACCGTCCAGCTCCACGATCGCTCGAGCCATTTCTGGACCGGCTTCGTGTCGCTCGGCGAATTCGTCCCCTATCGCAAGGTCAAGGCCGAATAGGACAAACCGGCTCGTCGTTGCGAGGAGCCCCTTCGGCTGGCCGATTGCCCGGCCGCTCAGGATAAATTTCTATATCGTCGAAGGCGGCGAAGCAATCCAGAGCTTGCGTAAACCGCTCTGGATTGCTTCGCTTCGCTCGCAATGACGGACGATCCTGACGCCCCCGCCCCGCCGCCCTCTGACTGGGCAAGGCAACTCCTCACATTCTGGTTCGACGACCATGGCTTCGACGACTGGTACGGCGGCGGCCCGGCGTTCGATGAGGCGGTCCGCGACTTCGCCGGCGACTGGCATGAAGCCCTTCGCGCGCTGCCCGCCGACCGTTTCCTGACCGATCCCGACACCGCGCTTGCCGCTGCGATCCTCTTCGATCAGGTTCCGCGCAACATCCATCGCCACCACGCCGACGCCTTTGCGACCGACGATCTCGCGCGCGCCATCGCACGCGGGATCGTCGCGCACGGTTGGGACCGCGACTATCCCGAGAATCGCCGCCAGTTCGCCTATCTGCCTTTCGAGCATAGCGAGGATATCGCCGACCAGCGCGAATCGTTGCGGCTGATGGCCGGGCTCGCCGACCCGCGCTCGCTCGAATATGCCCGGAAGCATTTCGATATCATCGACCGCTTCGGCCGCTTCCCGCATCGCAACCTCGCGCTGGGCCGCGCGTCGCGCCCCGACGAGGCCGCGGCGATAGAAGCGGGCAAGGATTGGTGATAGGGCCGGACCGACACGGAGAGCAGCCATGGCAGACTTCACCGATACGCTGACCGACAAGCATATCGCCTTCATCGAAAAACAGCCGCTCTATTTCACCGCGACCGCCGCGAGCGAGGGCCGGATCAACCTGTCGCCCAAGGGCTATGCCGACAGCTTCCGCGTGCTGTCCGACCGCCAGGTCGCCTATCTCGACCTCGGCGGATCGGGTAACGAGACGCACGCGCACCTCGCCGCCGACGGCCGGATCACGATCATGTTCTGCGCCTTCGACCGCACCGCTCTGATCCTGCGCCTCTACGGCCGCGGCCGCGCAGTGCTGCCGCAGGATGCCGAATGGGGCGCACTTGCGGCAAATTTCACCCTGCTCCCCGGCACGCGGCAGATCTTCGTCATCGATATAGAGAGCGTCCAGACGAGCTGCGGCTGGGGCGTCCCGATGATGGAATTGCAGCACGAACGCGATACGCTGCAGAAATATCATCGTCAGGCCGATCCCGACCTCTGGGTCGAAAAATTCCGGCAGCGCACCAGCAGCATCGATGGCCTGCCGACGCGCCCGACCGACCGCTATTTCGCGGGCGAAGCCTGATGGCGCTCGTCGAACTCGTCCGCCTGCCGAGCGGCGCTGAGGCCGAACTGCTGCGCGGCCGCCTCGAAAGCGCGGGCGTCCATGCGGTCTGCTTCGATGCGGGGATGAACATCGCCGAAAGCGTCGGGCTGCTGATCCCGGTGCGCGTGATGGTGCTCGACGAGGATCTGGGTGAGGCAGAGGCCTTGCTGGCGGAGTTCGGCGTCAACTGAATTTGCAACCCAACCCCCTTGCCGTTCGTCCTGAGCTTGTCGAAGGACCTTTTTCCTCTTGAACGGTGAAACAAGGACAGTGCTTCGGCAAGCTCGGCACGAACGGATTAAGGTCGTCTCGCTCTCCCATGATCAAGGTCGCCTCCTACAATATGCGCAAGGGCATCGGGCTCGATCGCCGCCGCGATCCGGGCCGCGTGCTCTCGGTGCTCGGCGAACTCGACGCCGACATCGTCGCGCTGCAGGAAGCCGACCGCCGGTTCGGCACCCGCGCGAGCGCAATCCCGCCGCATATGCTGGCCGAACATAGCGATTACGAGGCCGTCGAACTGACCGACCGGCCGCACAGCATCGGCTGGCACGGCAACGCGCTGCTCGTCCGCAAGGGCGTCGAAGTCGAGGAGAGTCACGCCCTCCACCTGCCGACGCTCGAACCGCGCGGCGCGGTCGCCGCGACCCTGCGGATCGGCGGGCAGCGGCTGCGCGTCGTCGGCATGCACCTCGACATTTCGGGCCTTCGTCGCCGGCAACAGGCGCGTGCGATCCTCGACCATGTGGGGGCGGGCGAGCCGCTGCCGACGATCCTGATGGGCGACTGCAACGAATGGCGGAACCGCGGCGGCTGCCTCGCCGACTTCGGGGCGCAGCATCACCTGGTCGACACGGGGCACAGCTTCCATAGCCGCAGGCCCGTGGCGAAGCTCGACCGCATCTTCGCCTCGCCCGACCTGAAAGCGGTCGAGGCGGGGGTGCACCGCAGCGCGCTCGCGGCAAGAGCGTCGGACCATCTGCCGATCTGGGCGCGCTTCGAGCGGGTCTGACCTCCCCCCCCGCAGGCGGGAGGGGAGCTCTCCTGCCTAAAAAACAGGCAACGCCCTGCCTCGCCTGCCCAATCTGCGAACGATTACATCACTCGCGGACGCCAAAACCGTCACAAAATGTTAACTTTTGCGCACCCCGCGCAATCTGGCACGGCTGTTGCACCGCAGCATGAGCCATAAAGCAAAAGGGGGCATCATGAAGCTGATCCTGGCTATCATCAAACCGTTCAAGCTCGACGAGGTGCGCGAAGCGCTGACCGGGCTCGGCATCGCCGGCATGACCGTCACCGAGGTCAAGGGTTTCGGCCGGCAAAAGGGGCAGACCGAAATCTACCGCGGCGCCGAATATGCAACCAACATGGTCCCGAAGGTGAAGATCGAGCTCGTCTGCGACGACGCGCTCGCGCCGCGGGTCGTCGAAACGCTTCAGCAAAGCGCCGGGACCGGCTCGATCGGCGACGGCAAGATCTTCGTCCTCGACGTCGGCCAGGCCGTGCGTATCCGCACGGGCGAAACCGGCGAGGCGGCTCTGTAATGATAAAGGGGGAAGCAATGAAGTTCGCAAACAAGATGGCGGCGGGAGCGGGGGCGGCTGGCCTCGCGCTGTTCGCCGCGCTGCCTGTCTGGGCGCAGGAAGCGGCGACCGCAGTCGCGGCGCCTGCCGCGCCGGCCGCCGAAGCGGCAAAGCCCGTCGCGAATCCCGGCAATAACGCCTGGATGATGACCTCGACCGTGCTGGTGCTGCTGATGATCCTGCCCGGCCTCGCGCTGTTCTACGGCGGCCTCACCCGCACCAAGAACATGCTGTCGACGATGACGCAGATCGGCGCTGCCGCCTGCCTCGCCATGCTGATCTGGGTGATGTACGGCTACGGCCTAGCCTTCGGCCCCGAAGGCAATCAATTCATCGCCTGGGGCAAATTCTTCCTCGCCGGTGTCGACGCGGATTCTACTGCGGCGACCTTCACCGACGAGGTGATCAGCGAATATGTGTTCATCTCGTTCCAGATGACCTTTGCGGCGATCACGCTCGCGCTGGTGCTCGGTTCGGTCGTCGAACGCATGAAATTCTCGGCGGTGATGGTGTTCGGCGCCATCTGGCTCACGATCGTCTATTTCCCGATCGCGCATATGGTGTGGGCGGGCGGCGGCCTGTTCTTCGAAATGGGCGCGCTCGACTTCGCCGGCGGCACCGTGGTGCACATCAACGCAGGCGTCTCGGCGCTCGTCGCTGCGCTCATCCTGGGCAAGCGCATCGGCTACACCAAGGAAATCATGGCGCCGCATTCGCTGACGCTGACCATGGTCGGTACCGGCCTGCTGTGGGTGGGCTGGTTCGGCTTCAACGCCGGATCGGCGCTCGAAGCCAACGGGTCGGCCGGTCTCGCGATGATCAACACCTTCGTCGCGACGGCATCGGCGGGCCTGTTCTGGATGCTGGCGGAACGCGCAGGCGGTCACAAGCCTTCGGCTCTCGGCTTCTGCTCGGGCATCATCGCCGGTCTCGTTGCGGTCACCCCGGCGGCCGGCAACTCGGGCCCGTTCGGCGCGATCCTGCTCGGCGCGGTCGCCTCGATCGTCTGCTACTTCGCGGTAACGAAGCTCAAGACCAAGCTCGGCTATGACGACTCGCTCGATGCTTTCGGCATCCACGGCATCGGCGGGATGATCGGCGCGATCGGTACCGCGGTCACCATGCTCACCGCGATCGGCGGCCCCGCCGGCGACGACTACGACCTTGGCAGCCAGCTGGTCACGCAGGTTTCGGCGGTTGCCACGACGATCGTCTGGTCGACCGTGGGCACCGTCGTCGCCATCTATGTCGCCAAGCTCCTTACCGGCCTGCGCGTCAGCGAAGAGGTCGAACGCGAAGGTCTCGATCTCGGCGAGCATGGGGAGCGCGCGTACAACTACTGATCAAGAGACAGGATACCCGCCGCCGCCGCTCTCTCTCCTCTTTCAAACGGCGGCGGCGGGATCCTACCCAGGTTCCTCCTGCGAACCACTGGCCGGGACTTGTTCCCGGCCTTTTTTTCGGCCTCTTTCGACCGTGGCCGGGATGCAACAGTCTCCGGCCATTTTGGGCGCCCGATTCGTGCCCCATTGCCTTGGACTCCGCAAAAGCGCAGCATCGTCGCACGCCGGGGCAACATAGCCCCGCGGAAAGCAACTGGGAGGACATCATGGTTCGCACGACCCTGCTGGCGGGGCTTTCGACGCTCGCGCTCGCCATCACGACCAATGCGGCGGCGCAAGAGACGCCCACCGAAACCTATGGCAACGACATCATCGTGACCGCGACCAAGCGCGACACGAGCATTCAGGACATTCCCTTCTCGATCAACGCGCAGACCGCCGAGGACATCCAGAAATCGGGCGCGGTCACGCTCGAGGATCTGTCGCGCAATGTCGCGGGTCTGTCGGTCCAGAACCTCGGCCCGGGGCAGAGCCAGGTTTCGGTCCGCGGCGTTTCGGCGGGGCAGGTCGTGCGCGACCAGCCGGGCGTCAAGGAACAGGTCGGCGTCTATCTCGACGAAAGCGTGATCTCGCTCTCGCTCTTCACCCCCGACCTCGACCTGTTCGATCTGAACCGCGTCGAAACGCTGCGCGGCCCGCAGGGCACGCTCTTCGGTTCGGGCTCGGTCGGCGGCACGATCCGCTACATCACCAACCAGCCAAAGCTCGGCACGGTCGAGGGCGCGATCGAGGGCAATCTCAACCTCGTCGACGGCGACGATCTCGGCGGCCACCTGAAGGGCGCGATCAATATTCCGATGGGCGACAAGGCGGCGCTACGCGCGGTCGGCTATTACACCCGCTACGGCGGCTTCATCGATGCGATCGGCCCGGCAGGCAAGAAGGACGTCAACAGCGGCGAACGCTATGGCGGCCGCCTTGCGCTGACGCTGGAGCCCAGCGACAATTTCTCGATCACCCCGCGCATCGTCTATCAGAAGGTCAAGGCCGACGGCTTCAACCGGCAGGAGATCTACAATCTCTATGCCAATCAGTTCACCACGACCCGGCCGCAGGTGACCTTCGACGAGCGCGAGCAATATCTGTTGCTGCGCGAGGCGTTCGAGGACGAAACCTTCCTCGCCGACCTCAAGATCGACGTCGGCCTCGGCGGGGCGAAGCTCACCTCGGTGACAAGCTATATCAACCGCGACATTCTCGTCAGCCGCGACGCGAGCGCGCTGACCGGATCGGTGTCGGTCGACCTTGGCTTCCCCGACGCCGCGGTGCTGCTGCCGTCGAACCTCGTCGACACGACCGACCTCGAAACCTGGACGCAGGAAGTCCGGCTGGCGTCGGACAATGACAGCCCGTTCCAGTGGGTGGTCGGCGGCTTCTATTCGAAGATCGACCGCGTCTATATGCAGCGCCTGCCCACTCCGGGCTACGACGCCTTCACCGACGCGACGCTCGGCGCCGGCACCTCCGCGGCGGTGGCGAACGGCTTCCCGGCCAATTCGCCGTACAACGCCGACCTGCCCTATGACATCAAGCAGTTCGCGATCTTCGGCGAAGTCAGCTACGACATCACCGACGCGCTGACCGCGACCGCGGGCGGCCGTTATTACGACTTCAAGGAAACGCGCAGCTTCACCTCGGGCGGCCTGTTCGCCAACGGCGACCGCCGCACCGACAGCACCAAGTCGGACGGCTTCACCCCGCGCTTCCTGCTGTCGTACGACGTCGCCGACAATGTGACGGTCAACGCGCAGGCGTCGAAGGGCTTCCGCCTCGGCGGCGTCAATGACCCGCTCAACCTGCCGCTCTGCTCGCCCGCCGACGCGGCGCTGTTCGGCGGCTTCCAGAGCTATGACGACGAAAGCCTGTGGAACTACGAACTCGGCGTGAAGTCGGGCGGCCGCGGCTTCACCTTCAACGCCGCGGGCTTCTACAACGACATCAAGAATCTCCAGGTCACGCTCGATGCCGGGAGCTGTTCGTCGCGCATCGTGTTCAACGTGCCGAAGGCGCATTCGATGGGCCTCGAATTCGAACTCGGCGTCCAGCCGACCGACGGGCTCGACCTCAACCTGTCGGGCAGCATCATCGAGGCCGAATTCGACACCACCCTGCCCGGCGCGCTGACGACCGCGACCGGGATCCGCAACGGCAACCGCCTGCCGTCGGTGCCGAAGTTCCAGCTCTCGGCCTCGGGCAGCTATGAATTCCCGGTCTCCGACACCGCGAAGGCCTATGTCGCGGCGTCGTTCCAGCACGTCGGGACGCGCTACACGCAGCCGGCGGACCAGGAAAACAACCCGCGCACCTTCGTCCACGGGCTGCCCTTCGGCGGGGCGCCGGCGAACGCATCGACGACGGTCGACCTCAAACTGCCCGACTATCAGCTCGTCAACCTCAGCGCAGGGGTCGACTTCGACAACGGCCTGTCGCTGATCGCGTACATCAACAATGTGTTCGACGAGAATGCGCTGCTCTCGTTCGATCGCGAGCGCGGCGGTCGTGCGCGGCTCGGCTATTCGGTCGGCCAGCCGCGGACCTTCGGGATCACCGCGCGCAAGACCTTCTGAACGGCAAAGGGAGCGGGCTTTCGCAAGCGAAAATCCGCTCCCGAAACCGCACAAAAGACTGCACAATTTTTAGGCGCGGGTGCCGCAATTTTAGCCTTCCCAACATGACATTAATATGGCATTCATTGCGTCAACAGTTTCAGGAGGGGAGAGCCTGAAAGGCTGGGCCGGGACGAAAGTCCCGGCCCTCTTTTTTTGTGCGCAACATTCATGGTGCCCCGCAACCCATGTTTTCGGCCGTTTGTGCGGCGATAGCGCAGCACGGCAAAGGCCCGCCAACTTCCATCGTCCTGCAGCACCGAATCGCTGACGGTCACTATTCCGACTTCTCCGAGGACGTAGGTCGAGCGGCCGATCTCGACGTCGGCGCTGCCCCAGTGCGTCCACCATGTTGCCCCCGAAACGCCGCCTGCGACGGGCCGGGTGCGGCCATGGCTGTCGATCCATTTCCCGCGCACGCGGCCCGTCGCATCCACGGCATAATTTGCTGCGGCGGAATATCGAACCGACGGCGCTCCGGCGATGCTCGGACGGGAGGCAAGCGACGGCGCTTCGGCAGGCGCGGCAGGGGCGAGCAGCGCCGCCGCCCACCACAGCGCGATCACGCATTCATCTCCGATTGCGAGAACATGAAGGCATTGCCGTCGGGATCGTAAAAGGTGAGCAGTTTCACGAGCCCCGGGATGTGCTGGATATCCCCATCCTGCCGCACGCCCTCGGAATCGAGATGCGCTTTCGCCGCCGCGATATCGGCGACCTCGAAAACATTGGTCGCACCGCCGCCCTGCGTCACCGCCTCGACCTGGCTGAGGCCGATGTTCACCCCCGGCATCGGCGTCGCCAGTTCGCACCAGCCGATCTCGTCGGCGCGGTAGAGCAGCTTGCACCGCATCACCCGCTCGTACCACGCGATCGACGCATCGATGCTCGTGACGCCCATCGAACAGGTGAGTTCGGATCCGATCTGAAGCGCCATGTCATTCCCTCCTTTTACCGAGGCCGCGCGCCGACCGGAGAATCGCCTCCGCCATATCGCTTGCCTCTATAGTCTGGTTTGTATAGTTAGTTGTAAATGCGGTCAAGCAAGCCCGATCCCCTGCTCGCCCAGCTCGGCAGCCATCGCTGGCTGGTCCCGCTGCTCGCCGACCTCGCGGCGCACAAGGGCGCGCGCTTCGTCGAGCTCGTCCACCGCCTCGGGCTTTCGCGCGACAGCCTGGCGCGCACGCTCGACGCCGCCGCGACGGTCGGCTGGGTGCAGCGCAATCCCGGCCACGGCCATCCGCTCCGCCCCGAATATATCCTCACCGAAAGGGGCAAGGCCGCGGCCGCGCGAGCCGCGACGATCGCCGCGGCGCAGGACGCGATCGGCCTCCCGCCCGGCGCCGCGACGCGCTGGGGCCTGCCGCTCGTCGCCGGGATCGGCGCAGGACACGACCGCTTCAATGCGCTCGCGCGCCTCCTCGCGCCCGCGACCCCCCGCGCGCTGTCGCAGGGGCTGACCGCGCTCGGCAAGCATGGGCTGGTGACGCGCGAGATCCTCGACTTGCGCCCGCCGGCAAGCCGCTACGATCTGACGAAAAGCGGCGCGCTGCTCGCCGCTGCCTGTGCTGCGTGAACCCCGGCGAAAGCCGGCGCGCATCGATGATTGCGTAACGTTTCTGGGCCCCGGCTTTCGCCGGGGTTCACTCAGGCCAGCGCCGCCTTCACGAAATCGGCCGCGCGTTCGCCGATCATGATGCTCGGGGCATTGGTGTTGCCCGACACCAGCCGCGGCATGATGCTCGCATCGGCGACCCACAGGGCGTCGATGCCGTTCAGCTTCAGCGCCGGATCGACCACCGCATCGGCATCGCTCCCCATCCGGCATGTCCCCACAGGATGATACACGGTGTCGGCGCGGCTGCGAATGAGCGCGTCGAGCGCGGCATCGTCATCGATATTCACCGGATGCCGGTCCACGCCGGAATAGTCCGAAAGCGGCGGCGCGGCGACGATGCGGTGCATCATTCGTACGCCCGCCCGCAGGGTCGCCATGTCGCGCTCGTCGGTCAGGAAAGCCGGATCGATCACCGGCGCCGCCGCCGCATCGGCCGACGCGAGCGTCACCGACCCGCGGCTCTCGGGGCGCAGCACGCAGGCATGGACCGAAAAGCCGTGCCCCTTCACCTTCGTCCGCCCATGATCCTCGAGCATCGCGGGGACGAAATGATATTGCACGTCGGGCGCGGGCAGGTCGGGGCGCGATTTCCAGAAGCCGCCCGCCTCGGCAAAGCAGGTCGTCATGATCCCGGTGCGCCGCGTGCGATGCTCGAAGATCGCCTTCACCATCCGCCATGTGCCGGCCAGGCTGTCGCCGAGCGGATCGGTCGAGCGCGTCTCCCAGCTCGACACATAGTCGATATGGTCCTGCAGGTCGGCGCCCACCGCCGCGCGGTCGGCGATGACGTCGATGCCCTTGTCCTTGAGATGCGCCGCGGGCCCGATCCCCGACAGCATCAAAATCTGCGGGCTGTTGAACGCCCCCGCCGACAGGATCACCCCGCCGCGTGCGCGCAGCGTCTCGCGCTTCGACCCGCGCCGGATCACCACGCCGGTCGCGCGGCCGTCCTCGACCACGATCTTCTCGACCAGCGCCCCGGTGCGCACCGCGAAATTGGCCTGCTCACGCAGCGGCTCGACATAGGCGCGCGCCGCCGACCAGCGCTCGCCCGCCTTCTGCGTCACCTGATAGAGGCCGAAGCCTTCTTGGTTGGCGCCATTGAAGTCGGCCGTCCGCGGCAGTTGCAACGCCGCCGCGCTCTCGACGAAGCGCTTGCTCGTCACATTGGGCCAGCGCTGGTCCATGACGTTGAGCGGACCATCGCTCCCGTGGAAATCGTCGGCCCCGCGCTCGTTGCCCTCGGCGCGTTTGAAATAGGGGAGCACATCGGCATAGCTCCACCCGGTCGCGCCAAGCGCCGCCCACTGGTCGTAATCGAAGGCATGGCCGCGGATATAGACCATCGCGTTGATCGCGCTCGACCCGCCGAGCCCGCGCCCGCGCGGCTGGTATCCGATGCGTCCGTTCAGCCCCCGCTGCGGGACCGTCTGATATTGATAGTTCGACGATTTGGGGATGAAGGGCATGAAGCCCGGCGTCTTGACCCGCACCGTATCGTTGCGCCCGCCCGCCTCGACCAGGCAGACGGTGCGCGTGCCATCCTCGGCGAGCCGTCCCGCCGCCGCACTCCCCGCGCTGCCGCCGCCGATGACGATGATGTCGAACTGATCCATGCGACTCTCCCTCGCGCCGCCTGTCGCGGTCGCCCGGGTGCTTACATGAATGTCATTAAGTTGCGAAGCAAGACCTATACCGTCGCCCCGCGAAGGCGGCGGCCGCAGCCGGCCTTGCACTCCCCATCGAGCGGCCACCGCCTTCGCGGGGTCGACGACATGCCTACTCCGCCGGTTCCTCGACCGGCCGCCCCGCCGCCCAGCGTTCCTTGATCATCGCGCTCGTCGCACGGCTGCCGTCGTGGCTCCAGCCGGGCTCGCGCCACATATAGGAGAGCTTGTGCCGCCACGGCGCGTGCCAGACATCCTTCGCGATCCCGACCCATTCATGCACCGCCGCCCACAGGATGTTGAAGCTGCCGAGCTGCTTGACGATGCCATAGCGCACCGGCTCGTCGTCGCGTTCGGCGACGAAGCTGCCGAACATCCGGTCCCAGATGATGAAGACCCCCGCATAATTGGCGTCGAGATAGCGCGGGTTCACCCCGTGGTGGACGCGGTGGTGCGACGGCGTGTTCATCACCGCCTCGAACCATTTCGGCATCCGCCCGATCGCCTCGGTATGAATCCAGAACTGGTAGATGAGGTTAAGCCCCGCGCAGAAGAACACCATCGCGGGCGGAAAGCCGATCAGGAACAGCGGCAGGCGGAACAGGAAGCCCAGGCTGATGAAGCCCGTCCAGGTCTGCCGCAGCGCGGTCGACAGGTTATAATGCTGCGAGCTGTGGTGGATGACATGGCTCGCCCAGAACCAACGGACGCGGTGCGCACTGCGATGGAACACATAATAGGCGAGGTCGTCGAGGAAGAAGCAGAGGATCCACGCCCACCACCATGTCTGGAAGTCGATCCCGATGTCGAACAGGCGGTACTGGTGCAGCCACACCGCCATCGCGACGACCATGCCGCCGACGAGCGCGCTCGCGACCTGGCTCCCGGTGCCGAGCAGCAGCGAGGTCAGCGTGTCGCGCGCCTCGTACCGGCTGCGGTCGCGGCGCAGCGCGACGACCATCTCGGCGATCAGCAGCAGGATGAAGGCCGGGATCGCGTAGGTGACGGGATCGGGCAGCTTATCCATGCCTCAACTCGCGCATCCGGCTCGCCCACATCCCCGCGTCCTTGCCCAATTGCAGCGTCACGGCGCCGAAGGACTTCTCCGGCATCGTCAGCGTCAGGAAATCCTTGTCGAGCCGCCCGACCGTCGCCGCGTCGACCGGGCGCGCCGCGAAATGATTGCCGTGCGCGCGCACCAGCATCATCCGCCCTTCGGCGTTGCGCACGATCGCCGCGAAACCCGCGCGGTCGCGCGCGACCTCGGTGCCGCCAAACCCCGCCTCGGCTTCCTCGGCGAGGCGGATCGCATGCGCCGCGTCCGCGATTCGCGGATCGGCGCCCAGCCCCATCCGCCCGACCAGCCAGGCGATAAACAGCACCGCGACCAGCGACGCGCCGGTCTGGATCAGGTCGGTCGCCGTCACTTCCCGCCTGCCAGCGCGTCCAGCATCGGCCGCAGCCCGGTGAGGTCATAGCCCGCCTTCGCGGCCGCATCGACGATCGCGCCGACGTCCGCGCCGCCGCGCGCCTGCGTCAGGGCCCACAGATGCGTCGAGCGCGTGCCCGACCGGCAATAGGCCAGGATCGGGCCCGTCGCGTCGGCCAGCAACTTGTCGAGCGCATCGATCTGCGCATGGCTGAACCCCGAATGGCCGATCGGGATCGCGGTATAGGCGATCCCCTCGGCCGCCGCGGCGTGGGCGATGTCACCGCCCTGCGGCGCCGAGGGCTCCTCGCCGTCGGGACGGTTGTTGACGATCATCGCAAAGCCCTGCGCCTTGGCCTCGGCAACATCCTCGATCGAGATTTGCGGGGCGACACTGAAGCCGGCGGACAGGGGTCTGAAATCGCTCATGCCAGCGATCTACTCCCCCCGCCCGCTTGCTGACAAGCCGGAAAGCAACCCTGTCAGGCGGTCGCCTCCGCCCGATCCGCAGCGTGCACCGCCGGGCGCGAGACGACCTCGTGAAAGCGCTCGGCATATTTGGGATGCTCGGTCCCCATCCATTTGTCCCACCAGGTGAAATAGAGGCCGTAATTGGTGTTGAAGCCGCCGCTGTGATGCAGGTCGTGGTGCGTCGTCGTGTTGATCCAGCGCGTCGCCGGCGTCGACAGCCACCAGCGCGGGTGCAGCTCGAACCCGGCATGGCCCATCGCGTTGCGGATGATCTGGAAGTTGATCCACAGGAACATCACCCACACCGGCGTCGCGACGAAGAAGAGCCAGATCGGCACGAACAAAATCATCACGAACGCCTCGGGGATCGCGAAGCTGTAGGCGGCCCACGGCGTCGGTGTGATCGAGCGGTGATGCGCGCGGTGGAAATATTTGAACAGCTTCGGATGATGCATCGCGCGGTGGACCCAATAGAAATAGGCGTCGTGCGCAACGACGATCGCACCGAGCAGCGCCGCGTCGCCCCAGAAGCCGTAGCTCCCCTGAAAGCGGTGCAGCACCCCCGCATCGACGCCCCAGACGATGAACAGCGCGACGAACAGATAGACGCCGACCGTCTGCAGCGATTGCAGGAACTCGCGGCGCTTGTCGGCGGCACTCGCCTCGCGCGCCTGGATCTTGCGCGCGGCGATGCTCGACCGGCGCAGCCCCCAGACGACCGCGCTGGTGACGCTCGCGGCGACGAGATAGCGGCCGAAATCGAAGGCGAACATCGCCGGGCCCTTTTCGAGCAATATGGCGAGGGGAGGAATGGATGCGATCATGGCGTCGTCCTTTTCGGTGGATGACCGGCATGAAGCATTTTTGCGCGGCGCCGGCCGCGCACAGTCGAAAATCGGCTAGCCGATTCCGGAATCGGCCAGCCGTTCCGCCCTGTACTCGCTCGGCGTCATCCCCTCGGCATCGCGAAACGCGCGGTTGAACGGCCCCAGCGAACCGAAACCCGCATCGAGCGCGATCGTCAGGATCGGCACCTCGCGCTGCGCCGGATCGGCGAGCGCGGCGCGCACCTCGTCGAGGCGGAAGCCGTTGAGGAAAGCGGTGAAGTTGCGGTGCCCCATCTCGCCGTTGATCGCACGCCGCACGCGATACTCGGGCTCGCCGAGCCGCGCGGCGAGCGCCGCGATGCTGAACCCCTCGGCGCGATAGGCGCGCTCCTCGGCCATCACGACGCGAAGCCGCTGCGCGAGCGCCGAAGGCTCGGCCGGCCGCGCGACCGGCGTCGCCGCGGCATCGGGCGCCGCAAACAGCTCGGCCGAACGGAAGCGATAGAGGCCGACCGAAACGACGAAGGTCGCGACCAGGATCGCGGCCAACGTCAGCGTTCGCGCAAGGTCGTGGCTCATGTCGCGATTGTGGAACATCTCGATGAAGCTCACCCAGATCACGAAACCCCCGATCGCCCCGACAACGCCGAGGCGGAAACCGCGCCGCGCCTCGATAAGGTCGTTCGCGCGTCCGCGCCACGCGATCCACATGCCCGCGATCGCGAAGGCGAACATGCCGATACGCACGAGGATCCAGATCGCGGGGCTGAAGTCGCCGGTCGTGGCGATCAGCGCGATCTGGATCAGCGGCAGCGCGCCGAACGCCGAGACGAGCGCCCAGCTTTGCCAGCCGATCCGCCGCCGGTCGTCGAACCACAGCCGCGCGAAGAGCCAGAAGAGCGCGGGCACCATCACCGACAGCGCGTCGGCGATCACATAGGGGAAGCGCGTCGGTCCGTCGGGATGGAACACGCGTGCGAGCAGATAGGCAATGATCGAGAAATTCATCGCGATCGCCACCCGCGCCGCGGGCACCGCGCGATGGTCGCGCCACAGGATCGCGATCCACAGCAGGAACAGCGCGGTCGCGCCGCCGCGAATCATCGGGTCGATAAGGTCGAGCGCCCCCATGCGCGCCCTGCTAGCTCAAAACTGGCGGATCACCGACAGGAAAGCATCGCCCCATGCCTCCAGCTTCTTGCCGCCGACGCCGGGAATGTCGGCGAGCGCGCTCCGCGTCGCGGGCCGCCCGCTCGCCATCGCGCGCAGCACCGCGTCGTGAAAGATCACATAGGGCGGCACCCCTGCCTCGGCGGCGAGCTCGCGCCGCATCGCGCGCAGCGCATCGAACAGGGGGTCGCCGACCGGATTCGCCGCCGCGCGATCGGCCCGCGATGTGCGCCCGCCTTCGCGCTGGCTCCGCTTGACCGGCGGCTCGGCGATCAGCACCGCGACCTCGCCCTTCATCACTGCGCGCCCCTCGCGGCCGAACATCAGCCCGCCATGCTCGGTCGTCTCGAGCGCCTCGCGCGCGACGAGGGTGCGGACGAGCGGCTTGATCAGCCGCGCCTCCTCGCCCTCGACGATGCCGAAGACCGACAATTTGTCGTGGCCGCGCTGGGCGACGCGCTCGTCGCGCTTGCCCGTCAGCACCGCCTCGACATGCCCCGCACCATAGCTTTGCCCGGTGCGATAGACCGCCGAGAGCAATTTCTGCGCGAGCACCGTCGCATCGACCTGCCGCGGCGGTTCGAGGCAATTGTCGCAATTGCCGCAGCGTTCGGGCGGCGTCTCGCCGAAATGGCGGAGCAGCAGCGCGCGGCGGCACTCGACCGTCTCGACCAGCGCCGCGAGCGAATTGAGCCGCGCCCGCTCGCCCGCAAGCCGCGCTTCGGGCAACTCGCCGAGCCGCATCCGCGCGCGCGCGAAATCCTCGGCGCCCCACAGCATCAGCGCCTCGGCGGGGTCGCCGTCGCGCCCCGCGCGGCCGGTCTCCTGATAATAGCTCTCGATCGACTTCGGCAGGCCGGCGTGGGCGACGAAGCGCACGTCGGGCTTGTCGATGCCCATGCCGAAGGCGACCGTCGCGGTGACGATACCGTCCTCCGACGCGACGAAATCGTGCTGCACCCGCGCGCGCCGCTCGGGATCGAGCCCCGCGTGATAGGCGGCAACGCTGCGCCCCGTCGCGGCCGCAAGCCTTTCGGCCATGCGCTCGGTCCCGTCGCGCGTCGGGCAATAGACGATCCCGGGCCCCGGGTTCGCCGCGATGAAATCGGCGAGCTGCTTCGCCGGGCTCACCCGCGGCATCACGCGATACCGGATATTCGGCCGGTCGAACCCCGCGAGGACCAGCCCGCCCTCGGGAATGCCGAGCTGGACGAGGATGTCCTCGCGCGTGTGCCTGTCCGCCGTCGCGGTCAGCGCGAGGCGCGGCACGTCGGGAAAGGCGTCGAGCAGCGGCCGCAGCAGGCGGTAATCGGGCCGGAAATCATGCCCCCATTCGCTGACGCAATGCGCTTCGTCGATCGCGAACAGCGCCGGCGCCCGCGCTTCCGTCAGCGATCGGAATCCTTCGCCCGTCGCGCGCTCGGGCGCGATGTAGAGCAGGTCGAGCTGGCCGTCGCGATAGGCCTGCCGCGTGTCGGCCCAGTCGGCGTCGACGCTGGTCAGCGACGCCGCGCGAATCCCCGCCGCACGCGCGCCGCGCAGCTGGTCGTGCATCAGCGCGATCAGCGGCGACACGACGACGACGCAGCCGTCCAATGCCACCGCGGGCAACTGGTAGGTCAGCGACTTGCCTGCCCCTGTCGGCATCACCGCGAGCGTGTGGGCGCCCGCCATGACCCGCGCGACCACCTCTTCCTGCCGCCCGCGAAAGGCGTCGAAACCGAAGGTGGACTTGAGCAAAGGGAGGAGAGCGGCGGCGGACATCGCGAAAGGCGATAGGCAAGATAGTGAGACGGGGAAAGTCCCAAGCTCGTCATTGCGAGCAAAGCGAAGCAATCTCCAGCCTTCGACCCTGGGCTACCTCGATGGCTGGAGATTGCTTCGTCGCTGCGCTCCTCGCAATGACGAAACTAGGCCCGCGCCAGCATCGCCCGTTCGGCCATGCGCGACGCGGTTTCGCGCTCGGCCATCACGACATGGTCGGCGCCGTGCCGGACGAGGTCGTTCACCTCCTCGTCCGAATGCTCGCGCGCGACGATGACAAGCTTCGGGTTGATCGCCCGCGCGCGCCGCACGATCGCTCCCGCCTCGGCGCCTTCGGGGATTGCGATCAGCAGCGTCTGCGCGATGTCGAGCTGCGCCCTGCGCAGCACGCTTTCCTTTGTCGCGTCGCCGACGATCACCGTCGCGCCGGCCTTTTCGGCCGCCGCCGCCATATCCTTCTGATCCTCGATCACCGTCAGACCCTCGCCGCGGCCGCAGATCATCCCGCCGATATGGCTGCCGACGCGGCCATAGCCGATCAGCACCACCCCGGCGTTGCACGGCGCGGGCACCTCGTCCTCCGCCGCCGGCGTTTCGGTCGGCGCGTCGGCGCGGACGCGCTTCACCGCCAGCGTGAAGAGGATCGGGTTGAACAGGATCGACAGGATCGACCCCGCAAGGATCAGGTCGCGCGCCTCTTCCGGCATCGCCTTCAACGCCACCCCCAGCCCCGCGAGGATGAAGGAAAATTCGCCGATCTGCGCCAGGCTGACCGCGACCGTCATCGCGGTCTGGTTCGGATGGCCGAAGGCGCGGACGATCGCATAGGCGGCGATCGACTTGCCGAACACGATGATCGCGACCGTCGCGATCACGGGTCCCGGCTGCTCGACGAGCACCCTGGGATCGAACAGCATCCCGACCGACACGAAGAAGAGCACCGCAAAGGCATCGCGCAGCGGCAACGTTTCCTCCGCCGCGCGCCGGCTGAGCTGCGTCTCGCCAAGGATCATGCCCGCAAAGAAGGCGCCGAGCGCGAACGACACGTCGAACACCACCGCCGCGCCGAACGCGACCCCGAGCGCGATCGCCAGCACCGCAAGCCGGAACAGCTCGCGCGAGCCCGAATGCGCGACCCAGTGCAGGATCCACGGCAGGATGCGCCGCGCGACGATCAGCATGAAGGCGACGAAGCCGACGACCTTGACCAGCACGATCGCCGCCGACTGGAGCAAACCCGTGCTTGCGCCCCCATCGCCGCGGCCGCCGAACATCGCCGGCAGCAGCACGAGCGCGAGCACCATCGCCAGATCCTCGACGATCAGCCAGCCGACCGCGATACGCCCCTTCTCGGTCTCGACCATGTCGCGCGCCTGCAGCGCGCGCAGCAGCACAACGGTCGAGGCGACCGACAGCGCGAGCCCGAACACCGCGCTCCCCTCGACCGACCAGCCCATCCACAGGCCGAGCATCATGCCGAGCGCGGTCGCGACCGCCATCTGCCCGATCGCCCCCGGCACCGCGATACCCCGCACCGAAAGCAGGTCCTTCAGCGAAAAATGCAGGCCGACGCCGAACATGAGCAGGATGACACCGATCTCGGCGAGTTGCAGCGCCAGCCCCGTGTCGGCAACAAAGCCCGGCGTAAACGGCCCGACGACGACTCCCGCAAGCAGATAGCCCGCGATCGGCGAAATCTTCAGCCGGTGCGCCAGCGCCCCCAGCAGGAAGGCAACGCCGAGGCCCGCGACCACGGTTCCGATCAGGCTGGTGTCGTGCGGCATGGGGCAAGCTAAAGGGCGCGGGTCCTGCGGGTCAAGTTCGCGCGCACAAAATGCGGGGCGCCCACCGGACGCCCCGCCCGTTTTCCGGTGTTCCGGTCAGCTCCGCGTGATCGACGCGCCGCCATCGACCAGCGATGCGGTGCCGGTGACGAAGCTCGCATCGTCGGACGCGAGGAAGAGCACGGCCTTCGCGATCTCGTTCGGCTGGCCGACGCGTTTCAGCGCGTGCAGGCCCGTCACGAAATCCTGCTTCTCGGCGCTGTCGTTGACCGCCTCGAACATGTCGGTCGCGACCCCGCCGGGGAGCACCGAATTGACGCGGACATTCTGCGGACCGAACTCGGCGGCGAGCGCCTGCGTCAGCCCGATCAGCCCCGACTTGCTCGCCGAGTAGGCGGCGCTGCCGGGGAAGGAAAAGCTGTAGCCGACGAAGGTCGAGGTAAAGATCACCGACCCGCCGCCATGCTTGACCATTTCGGCGATCTGGTGCTTCGCGGCGAGGAAGGAGCCGGTGAGGTTCACCTGCAGCGCGTCGTTGAACCCCGCTTCCGATACCTCGGTGCTCGGGCCGGCTTCGCCGAAGACGCCGGCATTGTTGAAGCCGATGTCGAGCCGGCCGAAATTCTTCACGGCCGCAGCGACCAGCGCCGCGTGGAAGGCTTCGCTCCTGACGTCGCCGGCGACCGCGACGGCCTTGCCGCCCGCGGCGGTGATTTCGGCGACGAGGCTGTCGAGCTCGGCCTGGCGGCGCGCGCCGACGACGACGCTCGCGCCCTCGGCGGCGAAAAGTTTCGCGGTCTCGCGGCCGATCCCCGAGCTGGCGCCGGTGACGATCGCAACCTTGTTCTGCAAACGGTTCATGACTTTTCTCCTGTTCGGCGGCGGGCCCGATGCCCGTGGTCGATGACGAGAAAGTGGACTTTGCTCCGTGTTCGAAATAGACGGCAAAAATTGGTTCTATAATTCGGAATAGCCGAACAATGATCCGCATCGAAGGCATCGCCGCATTCGTCGCAACGGTCGAGCATGGCTCGATCAGCGGCGCCGCGCGCCAGCTCCGCCTGTCGAAATCGGTGGTGAGCGAACGCCTCGCCGAACTCGAACGCTCGCTCGGCAGCGCCCTCCTCCATCGCACCACCCGCAGGCTGAGCCTGACCGAGGACGGCGCCGCCTTTCTGCCGCGCGCGCGGCGGATCACCCGCGACGTCACCGAAGCCGCCGCCGCCATCGCCGAACGCCGCGGCACGCTCGCGGGCCCGCTGCGCATCGCCGCGCCCGTCACCTTCGGCCATATGCACCTCGGCCCCGCGCTCTATCCGTTCCTCAAAGCCCATCCCGAAATCCAGCTGACGCTCGACCTCGACGACCGCCGCATCGACGTCGCGTCGAGCGGCCATGACGCGATCATCCGCCAGGGGGTGATCGACGACACGCGCCTCATCGTCTGGAAACTCGCCAAAAGCCGCCGGATCCTCACCGCGTCCGCGGCGTATCTGGCGGAGCATGGCACGCCGCAGAGCCTCGAAGATCTCGGCGACCACCGCGGCATCTTCTACACCAATCGCGGCGTCGCCGACTGGCACTTTCGCACCGCGGACGGCCCGATTGCGATCCAGGCTCGCCAGGCGCTGGGCGTCAACAACGGCGACATGATCCGCGACGCGGTGGCGGCGGGCCTCGGCATCGCGATGCTCCCCGCCTTCATCGCCGGCCCGGCGATCAAGGCAGGCACGCTCGTCGCCATCCCGCTCGCCATCCCCCCCGACGAGGAATGGATCTATATGGCGCATTCGCAGGGCCGCGACCCGTCGGCAAAACTGCGCGCGCTGCGCGATCATCTGAAAGGCGCGTTCGGCGACCCGCCCTATTGGGAGATGACCTAGACCGATCCGGGGTCGCGAATTGTCATGTAAAGCGGGCCGCCTCCACCCGATCGCGAACGACCATCGCCGGCCTCAATAGCCCGCCGTGGCGTCGAGGAACCAGATCCGCTGCTGCGTCTCGTCGGCCCAGCCGTCGACCAGTCCGCTCGTCGCGATATCGCCCTCGGCCTCGGCCGCCGCCTTCACCTCCTTGAGCTGGGCAAGCAGCGTCCGGTTGTCCTCGGCCAGCGTCCTGACCATCGCATCGGCGGTCACCCCCGCGGCATCGTCGTCCCTGATCGACTGGCGGCGCGACACGTCGCCGATCGAGCGCAGCGTCGCCGCGCCATTCTTGCGAACGCGTTCGGCGATCAGGTCGGTGGTGCCGAGGATCTGCGTCGCCTGTTCGTCGAACAGCAGGTGCAGTTCGCGGAAGCGTGGCCCCTGAACGTGCCAGTGATAATTTTTGGTCTTGAGATAGAGCGCAAAGCTGTCGGCGAGCAGCGCGTTGAGCGCATCGGCGACGGCGGGCTGGTTATGGTTCTCGGGCATGGGATGTTCCTTTCGTTGACCCCGTCGATGTAGGGCCGCGAACAGGCATTTTCCCATTGAACCTTTTGGTGGCTTTCATCGGAAAAACCGATGAACATGTCTGCAACCGGATGCTTCTTCTACAAACCGAAAGCGGTCATCCCCGCGCGAACGCCCCACAGGGCCAGGATCGCCGCGCCGGCATAGCGCAGGGCTTGCACCGGCCGCTGCGCCGCGAGCGCCGGTCCGAAGGCAAGGAAGGGGAGCAACGCCATTATCCACCCGACCAGCCCGCCCGCGGCCGCCCACAGCCCCGCGCCGCTCGTCGCGGCGAGCGCGCCGATCAGGAAATGGCTGCGGTTGCCGAATTGCAGCGTCAGCATCCGCACCATCAGCACCGCGGGCGCCGCTGGGGCAAGCTCGTCCGCCGACGGGCCGAGCCGCCCGCGCCACAGCAGCGCGGCCGCCGCGCTCAGCGTTGCAAAGGCGATCAGCAGCGCGACGATCCCCTGCCCGACCATCCGGTTCAGCGCCGCCCCCGCGATCGCGGCGATCAGGGCATTGGCGATGAACGCGCCAAAAGCGATGGCGACGACACGCCGCCGGTCGTTCCGTGCGGCAAGCAGGTCCGAAAGCAGGAGTCCCGTCCGCCCGTCGGCATTGGCGAGCGCCACGGCGACGAGGGCGAGCATGATCGCGTCCATGACACACCGCCTGCGCCGTCAGGCGCGGCGCGTCAATGCCCGAGCCGCATCGCCACCGACGCGAGCCAGGCTTCCTGGGCGGCGGCGGGCAGCGGCCCGCGCGGCGCCAGCACCGCGTCGCTCATCGCGTCGAGATAGGTCAGGATCGCGGCGCGATAGCCGCCGCCCGCGACCGCCGATTCCAGCCGGCTCGCCAGCATCTCGACGGCAGCAAAGCCATTGTCGCGCGCAAGGCAGCGAATATCGTCGACCCCCTGCACGATCTGCGCGAGCGCGCAATGCGGCAACGCCTCGGCAAGCGCGCCGATCTGTCCGCCGATACGGTCCTGGATTTCCTGATAATGGTCGGTCTGGATAGCCATCGTCCGCCCCCGTTCCCCACATTTCCCGGGACAGAGGATGCGCCCCAATGGTTAACCGGCGGTTAGCGGTGGCGTACCGGAGAATCGGCGTCCAGCGACTGTTTGCTGCGGTACATGTCGCGGTCGGCGGCGGCGAGAATCTCGGACTCGGTCGCCCCCGCCTCCAGCATCGCAACCCCGAAACAGGCCGACAGCTGGATCACGTGCCCGTCATAGATCGCGGGCTCGGCGCTCAGCACATGGCGCAGGCGGTTGACCTGCACGCGCGCGCCCTCTTCGGTCGACTGGTCGAGGATCAGGCCGAATTCGTCGCCGCCGATCCGCGCCGCGACGTCGGTGGCGCGGATCGATTCATCGAGCCGCGTCGCGATCTGGAGCAGCGCGAAGTCGCCCGCCGCATGGCCGAAACTGTCGTTGATATATTTGAGCTGGTTGACGTCGATGAACACCACCGCCGCGCTTTCGGCATGGCGCTCGAAGCGCGCGAGGCGCTGGTGGATCGCGGTCAGGAAATAGCGGCGATTGAACAGCGGGGTCAGCGTGTCGCGTTCCGACACGCGTTCGAGCTCGGCGACCGCAATCTTCAGGATGCGGTTCTCGCGGCGCAACGCGTCGCGTTCCCTGCGCAATTCGCGCAACTGATCCTCGATGGAGTCAACGGATGCGAAGCCGGTCCGGTCGACCGCTATCCGTGCCCCCCCTGCGATATCCATTCCCTATCCCCGACGCATACCCTCTGGTCCGCCGGCACGATGCCGACACGATATGCAGGCGCGACCCTAGCCCCCGAGTGGATACCAATCGGTAAACGCCGCCCATGGCATTTGGATGGCGTTGCCAGCGCGGCGGACAGACTCTAGGGGGATAGCAGGATCGGGATTCGGAGGGCTCTTGTGAGCGACAGCACGCCGCAGGTGGGGGTGGTCATGGGGAGCCAGTCGGACTGGCCGACGATGGCGCACGCGGTCCAGATGCTCGAGGAATTCGGCATCGCGCACGAGGTGCGGATCGTCTCGGCGCACCGCACCCCCGACCGCCTCGTCGACTATGCCAAAAGCGCAGCCGGGCGCGGTTTGAAGGCGATCATCGCGGGCGCCGGGGGGGCCGCGCACCTGCCCGGCATGGTCGCCTCGATGACCCGCGTGCCCGTTCTCGGCGTGCCCGTCCAGTCGGCTGCCTTGAGCGGCGTCGACAGCCTCTATTCGATCGTCCAGATGCCCGGCGGCATCCCCGTCGCGACCTTTGCGATCGGCAAGGCTGGGGCGATCAACGCGGGCCTGTTCGCCGTATCGCTGCTCGCCAATGAATGCTCCGAACTGGCACAAAAACTTGAAGGCTGGCGCGCGAGGCAGACCGACAGCGTCGCTCCGACGCCGGTTCGCGAGGGCTGAGCCCTTGCTATCTCCCGGCTCGACGATCGGCATCTTGGGCGGCGGCCAGCTCGGGCGGATGCTCGCGGTCGCGGCGGCGCAGCTCGGCTTCAAGGTCCACATCTATGCCCCCGACGCCGAAAGCGTCGCCGCCGAGGTCGCCGCGCACCACAGCCAGGCGGCATGGGACGACGAACCGCGCCTCGCCGCCTTCGCCGCTGCCTGCGACATCGTGACCTTCGAGTTCGAGAATGTCCCCGTCGACACCGTCCGCTTCCTCTCGGGCCATGTCGCGGTGCATCCGGGCGCAAGGGCGCTCGAAATCGCGCAGGATCGCCTTGCCGAAAAGACATTCGTCGCCGGGCTCGGCGGCCGCACCGCGCCTTTCGCATCGGTTCCCGACCGCGCCGCGCTCGATGCGGCGCTGGGCGGGATCGGCGCGCCCGCGATCCTCAAGACGGTGCGCATGGGCTATGACGGCAAGGGGCAGGCGCGCCTCGCCGCCACCGAAGACGCCGATGCGGCGTGGGAGGCGATCGGCCGCCACGCCGCGATCCTCGAAGGCTTCGTCGCGTTCGAGCATGAATTTTCGGTGATCCTCGTCCGCGGCATCGACGGCGAAGTCCGCTACTGGGATTCGACGGTCAACGTCCATGAAGGCGGCATCCTCGCGACCGCCAGCCTGCCGCCGCCGCCCGTCGTCGCGGACCAGCAGGACGAAGCGCGCGCGATGATGGCCGGGATCGCTGCGGCGCTCGACTATGTCGGCGTGCTCACCGGCGAGTTCTTCGCGACCGACGCCGGGCCGGTATTCAACGAAATGGCGCCGCGCGTCCACAACAGCGGCCATTGGACGATCGAGGGCGCGGTCACGAGCCAGTTCGAGAATCACATCCGCGCGATCGCCGGCCTGCCGCTCGGCAGCACCGCGACGCGCCAGCTTCCCGTCGTCATGCGCAACCTGATCGGCGCCGACATCGCGGCGATCCCGGCGCTGCTCGCCGACGGGAATTGCCACGTCCACCATTACAGCAAGACCGAAGTCCGCGACGGCCGCAAACTCGGCCACGCCACATGGGCGGGTGCAGCGCCCGGAGCCTCTCCCGCATGAACCGCCCCGAAGTCACGCTGATCCTCGCGCGCGCCGCCAATGGCGTGATCGGCGCCGACGGCAAGATGCCCTGGCACCTGCCCGCCGACCTCCGCCGCTTCAAGCAGCTCACCATGGGGCGCCCGATGATCATGGGGCGCAAGACCTTCGACAGCCTGCCGGCGATCCTCGAGGGCCGCCGCCACATCGTCCTGACGCGCGATCCCGACTGGCAGGAGGAGGGCGCCGAGCCCGTCGCGACGGTCGAGGAAGCGCTGAAACTGGCCAATGCGCCGCATGTGATGGTGATCGGCGGCGCCGAAATCTACCAGCTCTTCCTGCCGCTCGCCGACCGCATCGAACTCACCGAAGTCGCGCTCGCGCCCGTCGGCGACGCGTCGATCGCGGCGCCCGGCGCGCCCGAATGGCGGGAAATCGCGCGCGAGGACCATCCCGCCGCCGACGGCCGCCCGGCCTTCTCCTTCGTCACCCTCGCCCGGAAGCGCGGATGAAGCGTTGGCTCCTCGGCCTCGCGATCGTGCTGATCGCCGCCGCGGGCGCCTTTTTCGGCCTCGCGCCCGGCATGACCGAGCGCAGCCTCAACAAGATCGACGGCAAGCCGCTCGCCGCGGTGAGCGACCATGCCAGGGCGCTGCACAAGACGCTGACCATCGTCGACCTCCACAGCGACACCTTGCTCTGGCAGCGCAGCCTGCTGACGCGCGCCGGCCGCGGCCATGTCGACCTGCCGCGGCTCGAAGACGGCAATGTCGCGCTGCAGGTGTTTTCGAGCGTCACCAAGACGCCGAAGGGCCAGAATTACGACGCGAACGGCGGCCACACCGACAATATCACGGCGCTCACCATCGCCCAGCTCCAGCCTGTGCGCACCTGGACCTCGCTCCTCGAACGCTCGCTCTGGCACGCCGAAAAACTGCATCGCGCGGTTGCCGACGCCGATGGCGCGCTCCGCGCTGTCGCCGCCCCCGCCGATATCGACGCGCTGCTCGCCGCACGCGCCGCCAAGGCGCGTCCGGTGGGCGCGATGCTCAGCATCGAGGGGCTGCAGGATCTCGAAGGCGATATCGGCAACCTCGACAAGCTGTACGCCGCGGGCTTCCGCATGGCGGGGCTCGCGCATTTCTTCGACAACGACGTCGCGGGGTCGATGCACGGGCTCAAGAAATACGGCCTGACCCCGCTCGGCCGCAAGATCGTGCCGCGGATGGAAGAGCTCGGCATGATCGTCGATATCGCGCATTGCAGCCGCACCTGCGTCGCCGATATATTGAAGGTGGCGCGCCGTCCCGTCGTCTCCAGCCACGGCGGGGTGCAGGCGACGTGCCAGGTCAACCGCAACCTCAGCGACGCGCAGATAAGGGGCGTTGCCGCGACCGGCGGGTTGATCGGTATCGGCTATTGGGACGCCGCGATCTGCGACACCTCGCCCGCGAGCATCGCGAAGGCGATGAAGCATGTCCGCGACCTCGTCGGCATTCAATATGTCGCGCTCGGCAGCGACTATGACGGCGGCACCACCGTCCACTTCGACACGTCGAAGCTGGTGCAGGTGACTCAGGCGCTGATCGACGCAGGCTTCACCGACGACGAGATCCGCGCCGCGATGGGCGGCAATGCGATCCGGGTGCTGCGCGCGGGGATCGCGCCGATGGCGCAGCCCGCCCCGTGATGCTGAGAGCCCTTTCCTTGAGAAATCCGTGTTCCCCCGCGCAGGCGGGGGTCCATCTCCGGCCGTTGCAAATTGGAACCGGAAAGAGACGGGTCCCCGCCTTCGCGGGGGCACACAGCGTTTGTAATCTCGGGCCAGACCCTCATCGTGCGGACAAAGAGGCAGGTCTATGATCCGCCTCGACGGCCACCACCCTATCCCCGAGCCCTTGCGCGGCGGCGTCATCGCGCTCGGCAATTTCGACGGCTTCCACGCCGGGCATCAGGCGGTCGTCGGCCGCGCGGTGCGCCATGCCAGGGACGAGGGGCGCCCGGCGATCGTCGCGACTTTCGATCCGCATCCGGTGCGCTTCTTCAAGCCCGACGTCGCCCCTTTCCGCCTCACCACGCTCGACCAACGGCAGGAATTGTTCGCCGCGGCGGGCGCCGATGCGATGCTCGTCCTCCCCTTCGACGCCGCGCTCGCGGCGACGAGCGCCGAGGATTTCATCACCGCGCTGCTGCTGGGTCGCTACGGCGCGGCGGGCGTCGTCACCGGCGCCGATTTCACTTTCGGCAAGGGCCGCGGCGGCGATGTCGTGACGCTCGCCGACCACGCCCGCCGTCTCGGCTTCTTCACCGAAATGGTCGCCCCCGTCGACGATAGCGAGGAGGTCGTCTCGTCGAGCCGCATCCGCGAGGCGCTCCGCGCGGGCGATTGCGACACCGCGACGCGCCTCCTCACCCGCCCCTTCACCGTCCGCAATGTCGTCCAGCATGGCGACAAGAACGGCCGCCTGCTCGGCTTCCCGACCGCGAACCTCGACATGGGCCAATATCTCCGCCCGCGCTACGGCATCTACGCCGTCACCGGCCGCCTCCCCGACGGCCGTATCCTGAAAGGCGCCGCGAACCTCGGCATCCGCCCCAGCTTCGTGCCCCCCAAGGAATTGCTCGAACCGCATTTCTTCGACTTCGCCGGGGATCTCTATGGCCAGGAAATCGACGTCGCCTTCCACGCCTTCATCCGCCCCGAGGCCAAATATGACGGGATGGACGCACTGATGGCGCAGATCGCCAGGGATTGCGAACAGGCGAAGGCGCTGCTGGCAGATATCTGATCCCTCTCCCATTTAGGGAGAGGGACAGAGGTTTGCTCCCACGCAAATCTGCGCTAAGCGCCGCGCACCATGACCGACAGCACCGCCCCCGAAGCCCGCGATTACCGCGACACCGTCTTCCTGCCCAAGACCGACTTCCCGATGAAGGCCGGCCTGCCGCAGAAGGAACCCGGCATTCTCGCCAAATGGGAGGCCGAGGGGCTGTACAAACAGATTCGCGAAAGCCGCGCCGGGCGTGACAAGTTCATCCTCCACGACGGACCGCCCTACGCCAATGGCGACATGCACATCGGCCATGCGATGCAGCGCATCCTCAAGGACATGGTCGTCCGCACCCAGACGCTGAAGGGCAAGGACGCGCCCTTCGTGCCCGGCTGGGACTGCCACGGCCTGCCGATCGAGTGGAAGGTCGAGGAGCAGTATCGCAAGAAAAAGCTCAACAAAGACGAGGTTCCGGTCGAGGAATTCCGCGCCGAATGCCGCGCCTATGCCCAGCATTGGGTCGACGTCCAGCGCGAGCAGATCAAGCGCCTCGGCGCGATCGGCGACTGGGACAACCCGTACCTCACGATGGATTATGAGGCCGAGGCCACCATCGTCCGCGAACTGCTCAAATTCGCCGCCAACGACATGCTCTATCGCGGCGCCAAGCCGGTGATGTGGTCGCCGGTCGAAAAGACCGCCCTCGCCGAGGCCGAGATCGAATATGAGGATATCGTCTCGACGCAGATCGACGTGGCGTTCGAGATCGTCGAGAGCCCGGTAGAAGATCTGATCGGCGTCAAGGCAGTTATCTGGACGACGACACCTTGGACGATCCCCGTCAACCAGGCGATTGCATTCAATCCGATGCTCGAAGAGCAGGTGCCGCAGGCGGAATATACGGTTTACGCCGGATCCGACGGCCACAAATATCTGATCTCGGCCGCGCTGGTCGGCGCACTCGAAAGTCGTACCGGTTTGACGCTGACCCCGCTAGGTATCGTCTCGGCTGAAACCTTGGCGGCCTCGAAAGCCCGCCACCCGATGCACGCGCTCGGCGGCTTCTTTGCGCGTCCGCGTCCCTTCCTCGCGGGCGATTTCGTCACGACCGACAGCGGCACCGGGCTCGTCCATATGGCGCCCGACCATGGCGAAGACGACTTCGACCTCTGCAAGGCGAACGGGATCGACCCCGTGTTCGCGGTCGAGGGCGACGGCAAATATCGCGCCGACTGGGGCTGGCTCGGCGGTCAGGGCAGCGTCATCAACCCCAAGTTCAACGCCCCCGACGGCCCGATCTGTTCGGACCTGCGCGACGCCGGCGCGCTGCTCGCGGCGTCGGCCGACTATAAGCACAGCTATCCGCACAGCTGGCGCTCGAAGGCGAAGGTCATCTATCGCTGCACCCCGCAATGGTTCGTGCCGATGGACAAGGTCTTCACCCCCTCTCCCCTTGCGGGATGGTCAGAGGCACGTGACTCTGACCACGGTGGCCCGCAGGGCCGGGAGAGGGGTCGCGTCGCGTCTGCGACGCAAGAAACCTGCGGCAGTGCAGTCGATTCCCCTGGCGCGCAGACGCGCGCCGCCCCCCCTCCCCAACCCTCCCCCGCAGGGGGGGAGGGAGCAACTTTGCGCACCCTCGCCATGGCCGCGATCGCCGACACGCGCTTCGTCCCCGAAAAGGGCCGCAACCGCATCGGGTCGATGGTCGAGGGGCGCCCCGACTGGGTGCTCAGCCGTCAGCGCGCATGGGGCGTGCCGATCACGCTCTTCATCGACCGCAAGACCGGCCAGTATCTCAATGACCCCATCGTCAACGACCGCATCGTCGCGGCCGTTCGCGAGGGCGGCGTCGATGCCTGGACCGACGCGCGCGCGCAGGAGTATCTCGGCGACGCCTACAACGCTGCCGATTACGAGCGCATCACCGACATTCTCGACGTCTGGTTCGATTCGGGCTGTACCCACGCTTTCGTACTCGAGAGCGGCAAATGGCCCGAGCTTCGCTGGCCCGCGGACCTCTATCTCGAAGGCAGCGACCAGCATCGCGGCTGGTTCCAGTCGTCGCTGCTCGAAAGCTGCGCGACGCGCGGCCGCGCGCCCTACGACGCAATCCTGACCCACGGCTTCACGATGGACGCCAAGGGCATGAAGATGTCGAAGTCGCTCGGCAACACGGTCAATCCGCTCGACCTGATGCGCGACTATGGCGCCGACATCCTCCGCCTGTGGGCGCTGTCGGTCGACTTCACCGAGGACCACCGCATCGGCGACGAAATCCTGAAGGGCGTCGCCGACCAGTATCGCAAGCTCAGGAACACCTTCCGCTACCTGCTCGGCGCGCTCGACGGGTTCAGCGAGGAGGAGCGCGTCTCCGACGTCGCAGCGATGCCCGAACTCGAACGCTATATGCTGTCGCTGCTCGCCGATCTCGACGCCAAGCTCGCCCGTGCGGTCGATGATTTCGACTTCAACAGCTACACGCGCCTGCTCGCCGATTTCTGCAACGAGGACCTCTCGGCCTTCTATTTCGACATCCGCAAGGACGTCCTCTACTGCGACCTCGGCCCCGCCGCCCCGCTCGGCACCGCCACGCGCCGCGCCTATCGCAGCGTGCTCGACACGCTGTTCCACGCGCTCGTCCGCTACGCCGCGCCGGTGCTGGTGTTCACTAGCGAAGAGGTGTGGGGCACGCGCTATCCCGAAGCGGGCAGCGTGCATCTCCTCGAGTGGCCCAACCTTCCCGACCTCTCCTCCCTTCGTCATCCCCGCGAAAGCGGGGACCCAGAGCGCGCATCAGCGGACCCCACACTGGGTTCCCGCTTTCGCGGGAATGACGAGTTGGTGAGACGTTGGGACCGTCTGCGCGAGGTCCGCGCACGCGTCACCGAAGCGATCGAGCCCTATCGCCGCGAAAAGACCGTTCGCTCCTCGCTGGAAGCAGAAGTATCCATTCGCACCAAGGACGCCGGATTGGCCGACATTCTCTCGACCGTCGACGCAGAGGAACTCGCCGAGCTCCTCATCGTATCGGCAGCAAGCGCGGCCGAGTTCACCGACGATACAGTTGCGGATGTCACAATGGTGCAGGTGACCCCAACCGCCAACCACAAATGCGGCCGCTGCTGGCGCCACCTCCCCGAAGTGACCGAGGACGGCGCCTTGTGCAATCGCTGCGAGACGGTATTGGACGCGGCATGAGCATGCGGTCCCCCCATTTGCGCTTCGGCCTCGTCATCGCGGCGGTCGCCTTCGTCCTCGATCAGGCCGCGAAGTGGATCGTCACCGTGCCGCTGTCGCTCGAAACCAAGCCCTATGGCCAGATCGAGCTGCTGCCCTTCTTCAATCTGACCTGGGCGGAGAATTGCGGCATCTCGCTATCGATGTTTGCAAAATGCAACGACACGACGCGCTGGACGCTCGCAGCGGTGACCGCGTTCGTCGCGCTGGCCGTCGGCGTCTGGATGACGCGCGAAAAGGCGAAGGGCGACGTCATCGCGCTCGCGCTGATCCTCGGCGGCGCGCTCGGCAATATCGTCGACCGCATCCGCCTCGGCTATGTCGTCGACTATGCCGACCTGCATTTCGGCACCTTCAAGCCCTTCATGATCTTCAACGTCGCCGATGCCTGCATCAGCATCGGCGTGCTTTTGCTGGTTGCGCGCGCGCTGCTCTTGGGCGAAAAGGCACCTCCGGCGGCCGAACAGCCTGCCAAAGAGTAACGGGGCGAATTGGGAGTATTTTGTAAAGTGAACCGGACCACCGCCATTCTCGCCGCCTCGATTCTCGCGACGACGCTCTCGGCCTGCGGGTCGAACAATCTGTTCAGCCGCGACCGGCCCGACGAATTCGCGGTGTCGCGTCAGGCGCCGCTCGTCGTGCCGCCCGATTTCTCGCTGACCCCGCCGGCGCCCGGCGCCGCGCGTCCCGGCAATGAATCGACCGCCGAACAGACGCTGAAGGCGCTCTTCGGCGGCCCTGCGCAGCGCAGCGCGACCGAAAACCAGATCATCGGCAGCGCCGACGGCCAGCGCGGCGACCCCGGCGTGCGCAGCAATGTCGGCAGCCCCGACACGCAGGTCGTCGACAAGGGCCTCGTCACCCGCGACATCATCTTCGCCCCCGAAGGCGACGGCCGCGACGCGCAGGCGGCGATCCCGGGCGCGTAGCGCGAACGCCAATCGAACGGATGACGGCCCGCTGATCCCGGGCCGTTTTCTTTTGATCGATATTTCCTTCGTCATTCCGGACCCTTCGACACGCTCAGGGGTGACGAAGGAAGAAATCCTCCCTGTCGCTCGGCGATGGCGAGGTAGCAGCCCGCAGGGCGAATATAAAACTACGCCCGCGCCCCCGCTTCCTCGACCCCTGCGCTGTTGTGGCGCAGCGCCTTCAGCACGCAATCGACGATCTGCGGCGCGTTGAGCCCCGCGGCGTCATATTGCGCCTGCGGCGAATCCTGGTCCTGGAACACATCGGGCAGCCGCATCGTCCGCAGTTTCAGCCCGGCGTCGATCAGCCCCTCGTCGCTCGCCAGGGTCAGCACATGCGCGCCGAGCCCGCCGATACTGCCCTCCTCGATCGTCACGCACACCTCATGGGCGGCCAGCGTCCTGCGGATCAGTTCCTCGTCGAGCGGCTTCGCGAAGCGCAGGTCGATCACGCTCGTCGACAGCCCGCGCGCCTCGAGCGTGTCGGCCGCTTTCAGCGCCTCGGCCAGCCGCGTGCCGAGCGAGAAGATCGCGACGGTCTTGCCGGCCCGCACGACGCGGCCCTTGCCGATCTCCAGCTTCTGCGGAACCTCGGGAAGCGGCACCCCGGTGCCATTGCCGCGCGGATAGCGGAAGGCGATCGGACCATCGTCATATTCGGCGGCGGTATAGGTCATATGGACCAGCTCGGCCTCGTCGGCCGCGGCCATCACCACCATGTTGGGCAAGGTCGCAAGATAGGTGACGTCGAACGATCCCGCATGGGTCGATCCGTCGGCCCCGACGAGCCCCGCACGGTCGATCGCGAAACGCACCGGCAGATTCTGGATCGCCACGTCATGGACGACCTGGTCGTACGCGCGCTGGAGGAAGGTCGAATAGATCGCGGCGAACGGCCGCATCCCCTGCGCCGCGAGTCCCGCGGCAAAGGTCACCGCATGCTGCTCGGCGATGCCGACGTCGAAGCTGCGGTCGGGGTGCGCCTTCGCGAACTTGTCGATGCCGGTCCCCGACGGCATCGCCGCGGTGATCGCCACGATCCGCGGGTCGCTGTCCGCCAGCTTCGCCAGCGTCTCGCCGAAGACATTCTGGTACGATGGCGGCCCCGGCGGCGCCTTCGCCTGTTCGCCGGTGATCACGTCGAACTTCTGGACGCCGTGATATTTGTCGGCGGCGGCCTCGGCGGGGGCATAGCCCTTGCCCTTCATCGTCACCGCATGGATCAGCACCGGGCCATGATCGCTGTCGCGCACATTCTCCAGCACCGGGATCAGATGCTCCAGATTATGCCCGTCGATCGGCCCGACATAATAAAAGCCCAGCTCCTCGAACAGCGTCCCGCCCATCGCCATGCCGCGCGCGAACTCGTCGGTCTTCTTCGCCGCCTTGTGCAGCGGTTCGGGCAGCTTGCGCGCAAAGCGCCGCGCAATCTCGCGCAGCTCGATAAACGGCCGCGACGACACCAGCTTGGCCAGATAGGCCGACAGTCCGCCCACCGGCGGCGCGATCGACATATCGTTGTCGTTGAGGATGACGATCAGCCGGTTGCCCGCCTGCTTGGCGTTGTTCATCGCCTCATAGGCCATGCCCGCCGACATCGACCCGTCGCCGATCACCGCGATCGCGCGGCCCGGCTCGTCCTTCAGCTTGTTCGCGATCGCAAAGCCCAGCGCCGCGCTGATCGAGGTCGACGAATGCGCCGCGCCGAACGGGTCATATTCGCTCTCGCTCCGCTTGGTGAAGCCCGAAAGCCCGCCGCCCTGCCGCAGCGTGCGGATGCGGTCGCGGCGCCCCGTGATGATCTTGTGCGGATAGCATTGGTGCCCGACGTCCCAGACGATCTTGTCGCGCGGCGTGTCGAACACATAGTGAAGCGCGACGGTCAATTCGACCACGCCCAGCCCCGATCCCAGATGCCCCCCGGTGCTGCCGACGGCCGAAATCGTCTCGGCGCGCAGCTCGTCGGCGAACTGGCGGAGGTCTTCGGGCTTCAGCTTGCGGAGGTCGGCGGGGACATCCACCGTGTCGAGCAGCGGCGTATGCGGACGGTCGGTCATCGCGCCGTCATAATGGTAACCGCAGAAACTGTCGAACGAAAAGGGGCTAGTCGCGCCTCGCTTCCCCGTCCGCCGCACGCCCTTCCTCTTCGCGCGCCCTCGCCGCATCGACCTGCGCATAGAGCCCGCGCACCATCAGGTCGGTGAACACCAGCATCACCCCGGCCATCCCGACCAGCAGCGCGACCGCCGCGACCGGAAAAGGTCCGATCGCCGCGACCATGCCGCGCCGCATCAGCACCGCCAGCACCACCGCAGCCGCCATCAGCGCATAGCCCGCGAAGCGCCCTGCGCGACTCACCGCGAGCCAAACCCCGCCAGCGGGCTTGTCAACAGCATGGAAAGATTCTGGTGCATGAATGTCACGATGCCGGGGAAAGCAACCTCTCGCAAGACGAACACGTTGCATTGATATGACATTCGCCTACACCCCCGTTCAGAGGGGCAAGAAAACAGGACAGCTATGCCCGCTTGGATTTCGCACTTTCGCCTCTCCCGGTCCGCACCGATCCTTGCGCTCGCCTGCGCCTTCGCCACCGCGCCCGCCGCGATGGCCGAGGACGCATCGCTTCCCCATGATATCGTCGAACCGGCGGACAGCGGGCTGGCGGGCAGCACCGCCCCCACCGGCCTGTCCGCCCCCGGCTATCTGCAGCGCGGCGACATCGACGAGAATATCCTGCTGCCGACCCGCGGCGACGACATCGACGACGATGACGAGAGCCGCAAATGGGCGCGCGACTATTTCGCGGTGGCGGCGGGGGTGATGTCGACGCCCAGCTACAATGGCTCGGACGATCGCACCCTGCTTCCCGCCTTCTACATCCGCGGCCGCGTCAGCGGCTTTTCCTTCTCGACGCGCGGCACCAACCTCCAGGTCGACCTGCTGCGCCAGCGGCGCGGGGCAAAGACCGACGTCAAATTCGGCCCGATCGTCAGCCTGCGCAGCGACCGCACCGGCCGCATCAAGGATCCGCAGGTCGAGGCGCTCGGCGAAAAGAAGCTGGCGGTCGAGGTCGGCGCGATGGCCGGGATCAGCCACACCGGCGTGATCACCAGCCGCTACGACCAGATCGCCTTCCGCGTCGTCGCGCTCAAGGACGTGTCGGGCCGCCACGGCAGCTGGGCTTTCTCGCCGACGATCGACTATGGCACCCCGCTGTCGAAGCGGCTCTATGTCGGCATGTCGGCGTCGATCAATTTCTACGGCAAGGGCTTCGGCCGCTATTATTTCGACATCGACCCCGCGGGCAGCGCCGCGAGCGGGCTTCCCGTCTATAGCCGCGCGGGCGCAAAGGGCGGAGCGGGAAAATATACGCTCGGCCTCGCGAGCGCCTATGCGCTGTCGGGCGACCTCCGCAAGGGCTTCGTCCTGATCGGCGGCGCGCAATATGGCCGGATGCTCGGCCGCATCGCCGATTCGCCGATCGTCAGCATCGCCGGCAGCCGCAACCAGTGGCTCGCCGGCGGCGGGATCGCGTATCAGTTCTGACGGGTGGGGGCCGAAGCACGACATTTCCAGCATCGTCATCCTGAACTTGTTTCAGGATCCATGAGCTGAGCGTTCGTCCGGCGCTGCGCCGGATGCAAGGCCCGGCCATGGATGCTGAAACAGCGAGGCCATCGCCGCAGCCAGCATGACGAGCTTGTGGCGACCGCTCCCCACCCCATTTATGTCGTCCGCCGCCGATTTGAGCACGATGGCAGGAAACGACCGGTTGCGGACATGGAATTCCTCCCTGTGGCGTAGCCATGGGGAGGTGGCAGCGCGAAGCGCTGACGGAGGGGCAAATGGCGCGACGTTGCGGCCCCTCCACCACCGCCTACGGCGGCGGTCCCCCTCCCCATCGCTTCGCGACAGGGAGGATTTTACGTCCGCTCCCCACCCCAAAGGAGACACCCCCTCAAACCAGCCCCGTCATCCGCATCCGCGCCTTCATCGCGGCGATGAACAGCCGCACCGACGGCAGCGCCGCGCGCGACGGTTCGAACAGCAGGTGGACCGGCAGCGCTTCGGGCTGCTCATCGGGCAGCAGCGACACCAGCCGCCCCGCATCGACCGCCGCCGCGACCTGGTAACTCAGCAGGTTCGCAATCCCGACCCCCGCCTCGGCCGCCGCCAGCGCGGCATCGACGGTGTTGACGATGAAACGCGGCCGCCGTTCGAAGCGCCAGCGGCCGCTCGCGAGCTGCCATTCGTTCGTCGTGCGCGGCCCCTCCATCCCGATCAGCTCGTGCCCCGCAAGTTCCGCGACCACCCCCGGCGCGCCGCGCCGCGCCAGATAGGCGGGGCTCGCGACCAGCATCTGGCGCACCCGGCCGATCCGCACCGCCTTCAGCCCCGAATCGGCGAGCGGGCCGATCCGCACCGCGACGTCGATCCCCTCCTCGACGATGCGGACGTTGCGGTCGATCAGCATCATGCGCGCGCCGAGCGCCGCATGTTCGATCAGCAGTGCATCGACCACCGGCAGCACGTGCAGCCGCCCGAACATCACCGGCGCGGTCAGATAGAGCTGTCCGCTCGGCACCGCCTGCACCCCGCGCACCGTCCGCTCTGCCTCGGCCAGTTCGCCGAGCAGCCGCCGCGCTTCGCCCAGGAACGCCGCGCCTTCGTCGGTCAGCGACACCGCGCGCGTCGACCGGTGGAACAATGCCGTGCCCAGCCGCGCCTCGAGCGCCGCGATCCCGCGCGTCACCGCGGGCGGCGAGCTGCCGAGCTTGCGCGCCGCGGCGGCAAAGCCCCCTTCGCCAGCCACCGCAACGAACATTTCCAACGTGAGCAGTCGGTCCATGATTATTCCATTTACCGGAATTAACTTGTTCAGACTTCCACGATTATCACAATCTACGCAACGGCCTAAATCGGTACGGCGAACGGAAGCGTGCCCCCCTCCGGCTTCCGTTCGCGCTTCTGGAAGGACGGCAGATGGCGCGAAATTACCGGCATACGCTCTTCGACGACGCGGTGAAGCTGCGGCAACAGGCGCACGGCTCGCGCGCCTCCTACGCCAAGCTCGACACCGGCGCCGACGGCACCCCCGATGCGCTGACGCCAAAGGAAATCGCCTTTATCGAAGCGCGCGACAGCTTCTACATGGCCAGCGTCAACGCCGGGGGCTGGCCCTATATGCAGCATCGCGGGGGGCCCGCAGGCTTTCTCCGCCATATCGGGGGCAACCGCATCGGTTTCGCCGACTATCGCGGCAACAAGCAATATATCAGCACCGCGAACCTTGCCGTGAACGACCGCGTCTCGCTGTTCCTGATGGACTATCCGAACCGGGAACGGCTGAAGCTGATCGGCCACGCAGTGAGCGTCGAACTCGCCGACGATCCGGCGGCGGTCACCGCGCTGATGCCCGAGGGGTATCGCGCGGTGCCCGAGCGCGTCTTCTTCATCGACGTGATCGGCTGGGAGTGGAACTGCTCGCAGCATATCACGCCGCGCTTCACCGAGGCCGAAATTTCGGCGGCGATCAAGCCGATGGCTGCCGAACTCAACCAGCTGCGCGCCGAAGTCGCCGCGCTCCGGGCAGAAAGGGATGACCAATGACGACCGCTCGCACCCAGGGCGCGCACCATATCGGGCTCGCCGTGCGCGACGTGGCCGAAGCGCGCGATTTCTTCGTCGAGGCGCTCGGCTTCCGCGTCGCCGCCGAACGCCCCGATTATCCGGCGATCTTCGTCACCGACGGCACGACGCTGCTCACCTTGTGGCAGGTTGCTGATCCGGCGGGCGCGGCCCCGTTCGACCGCCGCGCCAATATCGGCCTCCACCATCTCGCGCTTCGCGTCGCCGACCTCGACGCGCTGCGCACCGTCTTCGCGCGCGTCCAGAACCATCCCGGCACGGCCATCGAATTCGATCCCGAACCGATCCGCGAGGGTGCGACGACGCACCATTTCATCTGCGCGATGCCGGGAGGCATCCGCATCGAATTCGCGACCCCCTTCGCCTGAAAGGAAGACCGATGTCCCGACCTCCGTTGCCCCCGTTCGACCATGACAGCGCGAAGCTGAAAGTCCGCCTCGCCGAGGACGGCTGGAACAGCCGCGACCCCGCGCGCGTCGCGCTCGCCTATACCGAAGACAGCGTCTGGCGGAACCGCTCGACCTTCGTCACGGGCCGCGCGGCAATTGTCGATTTTCTCGCCGACAAATGGCAGCGCGAGCAGGATTACCGGCTGATCAAGGGGCTATGGGCCTTCACCGGCAACCGCATCGCGGTGCGCTTCGCCTATGAATGGCACGACGAGGCGGGCCAGTGGTGGCGCTCCTACGGGAACGAGAATTGGGATTTCGCCGGCAACGGGGAGATGCAGCGGCGGATCGCGAGCATCAACGACCTGGCCATTGCCGAATCCGACCGGCTGTTCCACTGGGATCGCGGCGACTGCGGCCGCCGCCCCGACGACCACCCCGGGCTCGAGGAGCTCGGCCTCTGACCCCTCCGTCTCCGAAAGGATTCCGGCCATGCCCTATGTCAACATCCAGATCACCCGCGAGGGCGCGACGGCCGCGCAAAAGGCCGAGCTGATCGGCGGCGTCACCGCGCTGCTGCAGCGCGTCCTCGGCAAGAATCCGGCGACCACCGTCGTCGTGATCGACGAGGTCGACACCGACAATTGGGGAATCGGCGGCCTTCCCGTCCTCGACTATCGGGCGCAACAGGCTTCGGGGGGACCGGCACGATGACCAGCGGCAACGCCACCGGATTCGCGATCGTCATGTTGCTCACCGGCATCGGCATCCCGATCCTCGCCGCGCTCAACGGCGGCCTCGGCGTCCGGCTCGGCGCGCCGCTGGCGGCGTCGATGATCCTGTTCGGGCTCGCCTTCCTGATCGCGACCGCGGGCGCGCTCGCGACCGGTTCGATCGGGCAGATCCGCTTCACCTCCGACATTCCGTTCCAATTCTACTTCGGCGGGCTTTTCGTGGCCTTCTATGTGATCGCGGTGACCTTCATCGCGCCCAGGTTCGGGGTCGGCAACGCGATCTTCTTCGTCCTCGTCGGCCAGCTGATCAGCGCCGCGACGATCGACCATTTCGGCCTGTTCGGCGCGATGCGCTCGGCGATCGACGTCAAGCGCGTCGCCGGGATCGCGCTGATGGTCGCCGGCGTCTATCTCGCGCGGCGCACGGCGTGATAATCCTCCCTGCGGCGCAGCCGTGGGGAGGGGGACCGCTCGCGAAGCGAGTGGTGGAGGGGCCGCGCCACAGCCCCTCCGTCAGCGGCTGCGCCGCTGCCACCTCCCCATCGCTCCGCGACAGGGAGGATCGCCCTAGCGCCGCGTATAGACCCAGCGCCGCGCGTTCGACCCGTCGATCAGCGAAATCGTCGCGGTCAGCGTGTCGCCCGCACGCGCATAGGTGATGCGCTGCGGATAATCGTGCGCGGCATTCTCGAAGGTCGCGCTCGTCGCATCGCGCGCCGCCAGCCGGAACGCCACCGGCGCCCCGCCGCCGGGCTGCGCGAGATAGCCGACGGCCCCGTCGGCGCCTGCCTGCAGCCGCAGAAACTCGAACTCGCCGAGGCTTCCGCCCCGCCCCGACCGGCTCGCGCCCAGCATCACCCCGCCGCGCGGCACCGTCCAATATTCCTCGGTCCAGCGCCCCCCGCTATCCTCGCCGCCCTCCTCGATCCACGATCCCGCCATCCAGCCGAGATCGTCGACCGTCGCGGCGGGCGCCGCCGCGGCCAGCAACAGCGCCGACAATCCTGCGAATAATCCCGTCATACGCGCCTCCCTCCCGCATCCAGGGTCAGCATATCGCGCGATGGGCACCCCGCATCGCACGGATCAACCTTGTCGATCCAGCCGGGAGCCCTCTCCTTCATAGTCACCTCAAGGTGCGTACTGCACTATTGGTTCCTGCCGCATCATGTTCGCTTTCGCAAGCCGGGGGCTCTCCCCTCTCCCCCGCCCCCGGCTGCACCGGTTGGGGAAGGACAGAAACATGCCGCAGATTGCCATCGTCGATCATTCGGGCTTCGGCCATACGAACGACAGCCCCGAGGTCACGCCGAAGGCCGGCGACCGCGCCACCGCCGCCTGACTTTCCGCTGCGGCGCGCGGTCTTCGATGGACAGCGCGCCGCCGCCCGGCTAAGCATCGCCCATCCCCGGGGAGCCGCGTCTGTGATGGCCGGTTGAGAGCGGAATAGACCGCGACCCGTTGAACCTGATCCCGGTAATACGGGCGGAGGGAGGGTCGGCGTTCCGCACCGGAATACCCATTCTCGCTCCGGATAGCTGGAGCGACTGCACATGGCCGACATCGACTCGAAGTTCGAATCCGCGACCCCCATCGGCGTCACCACCGGACCCATTCGCGGCAGCCGCAAGGTCCATGTCGCCTCGCCCACCGGCAGCGGCATCCGCGTCGCGATGCGCGAGATCGACCTCGACCCGCACAGCGGCGAGCCCAGCGTCCGCGTCTATGACACCAGCGGGCCTTATACGGACCCCGATGCGACGATCGACATCGCCGCCGGCCTCCCCGAACTGCGCGCCGCCTGGATCCGCGCCCGCGGCGACGTTCAGGAGGTGACCCAGCGCGAGGTGCGGCCCGAGGATAACGGCCAGCTCGGCCCCGACCGTTCGGGCGGCGTCCCCGCCTTCCCCAATGTCCGCAAGACCGTGCTGCGCGCCAAGCCGGGGCAGAACGTCAGCCAGATGCACTATGCCCGCCGCGGCATCGTCACGCCCGAGATGGAATATGTCGCGACCCGCGAAAATCTCGGCCGCGAGCGGCTCGCCGAATATGTCCGCGACGGGCAGGACTGGGGCGCCAGCATTCCCGATTACGTCACCCCCGAGTTCGTCCGCGAAGAGGTCGCGCGCGGCCGCGCGATCATCCCGTCGAACATCAACCACCCCGAAAGCGAGCCGATGGCGATCGGCCGCAACTTCCTCGTCAAGATCAACGCCAATATCGGCAACAGCGCGGTCGCCAGCGACGTCGCGTCGGAGGTCGACAAGATGGTCTGGTCGATCCGCTGGGGCGCCGACACCGTCATGGACCTGTCGACCGGGCGCAACATCCACGACACGCGCGAATGGATCATCCGCAACTCGCCCGTCCCGATCGGCACCGTCCCCATCTATCAGGCGCTGGAGAAAGTCGGCGGCATCGCAGAGGAGCTGACGTGGGAGATTTTCCGCGACACGCTCATCGAACAGGCCGAGCAGGGCGTCGATTATTTCACCATCCACGCCGGCGTCCGCCTGCCGTACGTTCCCTTGGCGGCGAAGCGCGTCACCGGCATCGTCAGCCGCGGCGGCAGCATCATGGCGAAATGGTGCCTCGCGCATCACAAGGAATCGTTCCTCTACGAACGCTTCGACGAGATTACCGAGATCATGAAGGCCTATGACATCGCCTACAGCCTCGGCGACGGCCTCCGCCCCGGCAGCATCGCCGACGCGAACGACGAGGCGCAGTTCGCCGAACTCTACACGCTCGGCGAGCTCACCAAGCGCGCGTGGGACCAGGATGTGCAGGTGATGATCGAGGGGCCGGGCCACGTCCCGATGCACAAGATCAAGGAGAATATGGACAAGCAGCTCGAGGCGTGCGGCGAGGCGCCCTTCTATACGCTCGGGCCGCTCACCACCGACATCGCGCCGGGCTATGACCATATCACCAGCGGCATCGGCGCCGCGATGATCGGCTGGTACGGTACCGCGATGCTCTGCTACGTCACGCCGAAGGAGCATCTCGGCCTGCCCGACCGCGACGATGTGAAGGTCGGCGTCGTCACCTACAAGCTCGCCGCCCACGCCGCCGACCTCGCCAAGGGCCACCCCGCCGCCAAGCTCCGCGACGACGCGCTATCGAAAGCGCGCTTCGAATTCCGCTGGCGCGACCAGTTCAACCTGTCGCTCGACCCCGACACGGCGGAGCAATATCACGACCAGACCTTGCCGGCCGAGGGCGCCAAGACCGCGCATTTCTGCAGCATGTGCGGCCCTAAGTTTTGCTCGATGAAGATCAGCCAGGAGGTGCGCGAGTTCGCGAAGCTGCAAAATCAGGACAGCGCCGGCTTCATCGCGGCGGAGGAGGCCGAGAAGGGCATGGCGGAAATGAGCCAGGTCTATGAGGACACCGGGCGCGAGCTGTATATGGGCGCGGGTGGAAGGGGGCATGATTGAGATTTGCGTCGGGCGTGAATTCACTAAATCCATTTCGGCGACTATCGACTTTGACTTTACGTTCGTGATATGTTCCCTTCCCGCTGATTTGCGGTGGAGGTGCCATGACACGAGTCCAGCGTTTCGGAGGTGTTCATACTCAACAAAAGCTCGATGCAGTTGCTTCATATCTTCAGGCGTATGTCACCGTCATGCAGAAGCAGTGCTTCAAGTTGAGCTATGTCGATGGGTTTGCCGGGTCAGGTGCCTCTCAAGCGGTAAGCGCTGAAGAAGAGGCACAATTGCTCGAAGCGAACCTTTATGATTCAGGCGCCATCGTTGAAGGATCACCGATTCGAGCGCTAAATATCGTTCCACCGTTTGACCGATATCTTTTTATTGATGCCGATCCAGAAAACGTAGCGTCCCTCGAAAGCTTGGCCCATCAATATTCGGGAATGAACATCATAATCAGAGACGGCGATGCAAATGTGCATCTGCAAGCTTTCGCCGACTTTTTAAACAAGGATCGTTTCGAACGGGCAGTCGTATTTCTCGATCCTTTTGGCCTGAGTGTTCGATGGGAAACAGTGGCAAAGCTGGCGGCAACCCAGAAGGTTGATCTTTGGTATTTGGTACCCGTGCACGGCATGAGCCGTCAGATCAAAGATGACGGAACGTTCTTGTCGAGCGCAAGAAAGATCGACGACCTTTGGGGCTCGGATGAGTGGAGATCAAAGGCGGTCAAAAAATCTGAACCCATAGAAGACTTGTTCGGTCAAATTGACGAGCGCTTTGAAAAGGTAGCTAAGGCTGAGCAGTTCTCGGAGATGTTCAGAGAGCGATTGGGAGAAGTTTTTGCCGGAGGCGTCGCCAAGCGATACCTTCGGCTTGGCAAGGGGCGTCTCCACGAGTTTTCGTTGATGTTTGCATGCGCAAATCCAAGTCCTGCCGCATCAGGGGCAGCATTGCGTATCGCCAACCACATTTTGGGGTAGTGGCAATGAGCACAAATTCTCAGATCGAGTGGACCGATCTGACTTGGAATCCCGTTGCAGGGTGCAGCATCGCGTCTAGTGGCTGTACGAATTGCTACGCCATGCGAATGGCTGCGAGACTACAGGCGATGGGTCACTTTAAGTACGCCGGAACCACTCGCAAAAGTGGCGGTCGATACGTTTGGACCGGCCGAGTTAACATCGACGAGTCCAGCCTATCCGCCCCACTTGAGTGGCGGAAGCCGAAGAGAATCTTCGTAAACTCGATGTCGGATCTTTTCCATCCAGACGTCCCGGATCACTTCATCCGGCGCGTGTGGGAGGTGATGCTGGCCTGCCCTCAGCACCACTTTCAGATATTGACCAAGCGACCTGATCGCATGGCTAATATGTTCTCGTCCGGCATTCTTGAAAGCAGCGTCAACGTCTGGGTCGGCACTTCTGTCGAGAACGCGGAAGTTTCCGACCGGGTTGAGCAACTCAAACGGATCAAGAATTCTACCTTGTTCATTTCATTTGAGCCGTTGATCGGCCCAATTTCCGAAATCGATCTTCGGGGCATTCATTGGGCCATCGTTGGCGGAGAGTCAGGCCCACGATCTCGACCGATGAAAGAAGAGTGGGTTGAGAGACTTTTCGATATATGCCGGCGTGATGATGTGGCTTTCTTCTTCAAGCAATGGGGAGGACGAAACAAAAAAGCCACCGGCCGCGAACTGCACGGTCGGACTTACGACGAATATCCGTTGGAACTGGAGCCCTGAATTGGGCTCGATGTGGCAGGGCGGCCTCGCTCCACACCATGCTACACCCCCACCAATGCGCGCCCGGAACCCCCTCTACGTCATGGCCAAGCCGCCGCCGGAAGTTCAGGCGCAGATCGCCGCGCTGCCGCTTGGGCGATCCTTCGCGCGGCCCCGACCTTCTCCATGTCACGCTTATCTCGCTCTACAACCTCCACTATGCCCCGCCCGAGTGGCTGCCCGCGCGCCCCTGAAACCTTGGCGCCGCGCCGGGCGGCTTTGCTGCGGCCCCGCCCGCAAGATAAGGCTTTCCTACATTATCCCGCCATGCTTCAAGCTGGCCGGTGAGCAGCATCCTTCCCTTTACGCCGCGCCATCCTTCCGCAGCGGACCGGCAAGCGATCGTCATTGGGCTGAACTTTCCTGAACTTTGGATGCAAGGACCGCGTGGTGCATCCCCTGAATCGGCGGCCGCCCGCGCCCGGCATCGCCTGCGAAGGCGGAGACACGTTGACGCGGGCAGGCGGCGCGCAATGGCGCGCATCGCGGGAGATCGACGCCCGCGTCGCGGCTTATCGACTATGGATGGAGGCCCGAGCCGGAATCGAACCGGCGTATACGGATTTGCAGTCCGCTGCGTCACCACTCCGCCATCGGGCCTCAGGCGCAGAATTGCGTGGAGACAGCGCCCCTAGCCGCTTTGTTTCGCACTGGCAATCCGTTCGTTTCGCAATCTGCATCATCCGGCACGCCCTTCGATGCGCACTTGGCTCCATCCCCTTTGCCCGCTATGCGCGGCGCGGCGGGGTCTTTTGGCTGTATTACTATTGCAATACAGCCATGCTTGGGCTAGAACCGCGCCATACAGGCTTGGGCCCAGGGAATCGGATAGAGACTGATGGCAACGAAATTGAGCGAGACGGGTGCGGCCGCGATGCGCGCCGCGATGATCGACAGCCAGCTGCGCACCAACGACGTCATCGACCCCGACGTCGTCGCCGCGATGGCCGCGGTGCCGCGCGAGGCGTTCGTGCCCGCCGCGCTTTCCGGCGTCGCCTATATGGACCGCGCGATCGCGCTCGGCGACGGCCGCGCGCTCAATCCGCCGCTCGTCACCGGCCGCCTGCTCGTCGAGGCGGCGGTGCGCCCCGGAATGCGGGTGCTGCTGGTCGGCGCCGCGACGGGCTATACCGCCGCGCTGCTCGCGAAGCTGGGCGCCGAGGTCCATGCGGTCGAGGAACGCGCCGACCTGATCGAGGCCGCGCGCGCCGCGGCGGGCGATCCGGCGATCGCCTGGACCCAAGGCCCGCTCGCCGCCGGCGCGCCGAAAGCCGCTCCCTTCGACCGCATCGTCATCGAGGGCGCGGTCGAAACGCTGCCCGACGCGCTCGTCGCACAGCTCGCCGAGGGCGGGCGGATCGTCGCCGCGCGCCGCGACGGCAGCGTCTCGCGGCTCGTCCAGGGCGTGAAGGCGGGCGGCACCGTCGCGCTGCGCGCCTTCGCCGACATGGACGTCGCGCCGCTGCCCGGATTTGCCGCGCCCAAGGGCTTCCGGTTCTGAGCGTTGCCCGCCCCCTCCCCCGTTTCAGGCTGAACAAGACGATGCATGACAAGATGACTATCGCAACCGGTCGCCGCGCCCGCTGGCTTGCCGGTCTCGCCTTCGGCGCGCTGGTCGCCGCATCGCCCGCGCACGCCGAAACGCTGCAGGGCGCGCTCGCCAAGGCCTATGAGAACAACCCGACCTTGACCGGCGCCCGCGCGGGGCAGCGCGCGAACGACGAGAATGTGCCGATCCAGAAGGCGGCCGGGCTGCCCTCGGTCGGCGCCAGCGTCGACTATCAGGAAAATCTGGTCGTCCCCGGCAACAGCTTCTTCACCCCCGGCCGCTCGGTTTCGACCGGCGCGCAGCTGTCGGTCCCGCTCTATCAGGGCGGCGCGGTGCGCAACGCGGTGAAGGCCGCCAAATATCGCGTCGAGGCGGGGCAGGCCGACCTCCGCGCGACCGAGGCGAGCATCTTCTCGCAGGTCGTCGGCGCCTATATGGACGTCATCCGCGACATCGCGATCGTCCAATTGAACCAGAAGAATGTGTCGGTCCTCAGGACCAATTTGCAGGCGACGAGCGACCGGTTCGAGATCGGCGACCTGACGCGCACCGACGTCGCGCAGTCGCAGGCCCGCCTCGCGCTGGCCGAGGGCGACCTGCGCACCGCCGAATCGAACCTGATCCGCAGCCGCGAAGCCTATATCCGCCTGGTCGGCGACGCGCCGACCGACCTCCAGCCGCCGCCGGTGCTGCCGAACCTGCCGACGACGGCGGAGGAAGCGGTGGCGATCGCGCTCACCAACAATCCCGACATCGACGCCGCGAACCAGCGCCTCAGCGCCGCGCGCGCCGATATCGGCGCCGCGCGGGCGACCCGCGCGCCCAAGGTTTCGGCGACGGTCAGCGGCGGTTACAACAACAATCTCAACTCGATCCCCGCCGGCAACACGACGTCGGACAATACGACGACGAGCGCGATCGCCGGCGTGTCGATGACCCTGCCGATCTTCCAGGGCGGCCGCGCCTCGGCGCGCGTGCGCCAGGCGCAGGCGCAGACCAGCCAGGCGATCGAGAATTATGTCGCGGTCGAACGCGACGTGATCGCCCAGACGCGCGGCGCCTATGCCGCGTGGCAGGCGAACGAGCGGATCATCGCCGCGACCGAACAGGCGGTCGGCGCCAACGGCCTGTCGCTGGAGGGCGTGCGCGCCGAGAACAGCGTCGGCACGCGGTCGATCCTCGACATTCTGAATGCCGAACAGGAATATCTGAACGCGCAGGTCCAGCTCGTCTCGGCACGGCGCAACAGCTATGTCGCCGCTTTCTCGGTCCTCGCCGCAATGGGCAAGGCCGAAGCGCGCGACCTCGGGATCGAGGGCGGCGCGCTTTATGACCCCGAGGTCAATTATCGCCGCGTGAAGGGCCAGCTCTGGGACTGGGCCGACGATCCGAAGCCGCAGCAGCAGGCAACCGATACCAGGGCGATTCCGGCCGCCGACGCCGGCGTGCCCGCCTATGTCGAAATCGGCCCGAAACAATAAGGCTTGGCAAAGGCCGCCCCCGGCCGGTAAGATGATGGTTAACCGCCTGTAAGGGCGACCCTGATATCGTGGGGCCCGCAATGGGCAAATGGGGGCAGTAATGGGCGATCTGTCGCGGGAACCATCGATGGAAGACATCCTGTCGTCGATTCGGCGCGTGATCGCGCGCGACGAGGCTCCCGGTGCCCGCGCCCAGCGCGTCGCTGCGGCGAACGAGGATGTTCTCGACCTTCACGAAGGGGAAGCGCCAGATGATGCGATGGCCGATGCACCGCCCGTGATCCCGACCGAGGAAGAGCTGCTCTCGGCCGCCAGCGCCGATGCCACGCGCCAGTCGCTCGACGCGCTGACGGCCGCGGTCGCGCCCGCGGTCACCGCTGCTATCCCGGCCACCCCGACCGGCGGCCGCACGATGGAAGACGTAGTGATCGAGGCACTTCGTCCGATGCTGAAGGAATGGCTCGACGCCAACCTTCCGACGATGGTCGAGGCGATGGTCGCCAGGGAAATCAGCCGGATCACCGGCAAGAAATTCTGATACTTATAATCCTCCCTGCCGCAAGGCGGTGGGGAGGGGGACCATCCGAAGGATGGTGGAGGGGCGGAAGCGCGCCTTGCCGCCCCTCCGTCAGCGCTTCGCGCTGCCACCTCCCCATGGCTTCGCCACAGGGAGGAGGTTACCCCGCCCAATCCTCCAGCAAATAACGCGCGATCGCCAGCGGCGGCGGCGCCATGAAGCTCGCCCCCATCTCGCCGGCGAGCGCCGCGCGCACCTCGGCGCGCTCGACCCACATCGCCGCCTCGAGCTCGGTCGTATCGATCGTCAGCGCCGTATCATGCGCGACCGCGCGGCAGCCGATCATCAGCGACGAGGGGAAGGGCCAGGGCTGGCTCGCCACATACACCACGTCCGACACCTGGATCCCCGCCTCCTCGAACAATTCGCGCGCCACCGCCTCTTCGAGCGATTCGCCCGGCTCGACGAACCCCGCGAGCGCCGAGAAAAATCCCGGCGGAAAGCCCGGCTGGCGCCCGACGAGCACCCGGTCCTGAAACTCGGCGAGCATGATCACTACCGGATCGACGCGCGGGAAATGCTCCGAACCGCAATTGCCGCACTTCCGCCCCCAGCCGCCGCGAAAGATCGAAGTCGGCGCCGCACACACCGCGCAGAAGCCATGCCGCGCGTGCCAGTCGACCAGGCTGCGTGCGCCGCCGTAAAGCGCCGCCTCCTCGGGCGACAGCAAGGGGATCAGCCGCATCACCGTCCGCGAGCGCGCGTCGATGCGCGCGCCGGGCGCGGGCGCGCGGACGAAGCGCGGCGCCCCGGCATCGTCGATCCCGAGCAACAGCAGCGCGCGCTCGTCGGCGGGGTCGAGCGGTTCCCAGATCAACCCGCCCCGCTCGCCGGGGACCGGATCGATCCCGTCCATCGCGAGACAGGTCGCGCGCGGATCCTGCGTTGCCGCGGCAAACGCTGCCGCATCGGTGCGCAGGCGATCGGCGCGGTCGAGCCGCGCCCCGGTGAAACCAAGCGGCAGCGGCATCAGGCCATCGCATCCTTGTAGAAATTCTTCCCGAAGTCGCGCTGGAAGGGCAGCGCCTCGGCGGGCATATATTGGGCATAGCCACCGACGCGGTAGCCGCGCGCGCGATCGACGAAGCCGATCGTTCCCGCCGCGCCGCCCCAGCCGAAAACGCCCTCGCCCGTCGGCGAGGTCGGCAGCGACACGCGCCCGCCCGCGCCGAACCCTTCGCCCTCGACGAAGCTGTTCTTCGTCGAGGCGCCCGCGGGCAACAGATTCGACATCGCGAGCCTCGCGGTCTCGGGCTTCAGGATCCGCACGCCGTCGGTCTCGCCTTCGCCGAGCAGCATCGCGAGGAAGCGGTCATAGTCGCGCGCGGTCGAGACGAGACCGCCGCCGCCATAGGGGATCGGCGGCTTGTCGAGGTAGATCGAACTCGTCGCGGGATCGATCGGCAGCAAGGCGCCACCAAAGGGGGCATAGTTGGTCGAAAGCCGGCCGACGTCGGCCGCCGCGACCTGAAACCCCGTGCTCTTCATTCCCAGCGGATCGAACAGGCGCGCCTTCAGGAACAGGTCGAACGGCTGCCCCGATACGACCTCGATGACGCGGCCGAGCAGGTCGAGCCCGACCGAATAGCTCCACTGCGTGCCCGGTTCGTGAACAAGCGGCAGCTTGGCGAGCCGGTCGGCGAATTCGGCAAGGCTCGGCGCGGGCTTCGACGCCGGCAAGCCCGGAATCGGCAGGCGGCTGACCTGCCCGCCCAGAATCCCCTGCTCGTTATAGGCGTCGCGCAGCGGTCCCTTCTGGACGATCCCGTAACCGAGGCCCGCGGTATGCGTCAGAAGGTGGCGCACCGTGATCAGCGTCGTCGCATCGCGCACGTCGGTCAGCGAGCCGTCTGGCGTGTTCTGAACCTTCATCTTCGCAAAGGCGGGCAGAATGTCGGCGATCGGCTGGTCGAGCTTGAGCTTTCCGTCCTCGATCAGGATCATCGCTGCGATGCCCGTCACCGGCTTGGTCATCGAATAGAGGCGCCAGATCGTGTCGCCGTCGACCGCCCGCGCCGAATCCATCGCCTGCGTGCCCGCGCCGAAGACGTCGAGCGCGCCCTGCCCCTTGCCGATCGCGGCGAGCGTCCCGGCGAGTTCGCGCCGGTCGACGAAGCCCTCGATAAAGGCCGCGGTCGCCGGATAGGCCGCACCGCCGTCGGCTTTCCACGCGAGCGCCGCACCCGGCAGCATCAGCCCTGCGCCGCCCAGCGCGAAACCGCCCAGCAGCGCCCGGCGCGAAACCATCATGGTCATGAAATTCTCTCCCGCATCTTGTCGGTCAGTTTGCGATAGAGCGTCGGCAATCCGGCCGCGTCAAGCGCCGAAAGCGGCCACCACTCGCCTTCCCCTGCGGCATCCTCGCTTTCGCGGGCAACGAGCGTCAGGCGAAGGTCGAAATGGGTGAAACCATGATCGACCTGGACGATACCGGACTCGGCGGGCGGCACGTCGGTCCAGGCGCCGCCGGGCAGCGCGCGCATCCCGCCGAGCATCCCCTTGTCGGGACGGCGGACGAGCCAGACGGCATCGTCGCGCTCGATCCAGTGCGCGACGCCATAGCGCTGCGGCTTCGCCTTTTTCGCGGGCTTGACCGGCAGCCGCTCGATATCGGCGCGGCCCCGCGCACGGCAGTCGGCCATCACCGGGCAGATGCCGCAAGCGGGCGCGCGCGGCGTGCAGATCGTCGCGCCAAGGTCCATCAGCGCCTGCGCGAAGTCGCCGGGCCGGTCGCCGGGAAGCAGCGGCGCCAGCTCGGCGCGGATCGCGCGCTTGGCGGCGGGAAGCGGGGTTTCAATGAGCCGGTGCCGGGTGATCACGCGTTCGATATTGGCGTCGATCACCACCGCCGGGCGCCCGAAGGCGATCGCGGCGACTGCCGCAGCCGTATAATCCCCGACCCCCGGCAGTGCGCGCAGTCCTGTTTCGCTATCGGGAAAATACCCGCCATGCTCGCGGACGACGGCGCGCGCGCAGGCGAGCAGGTTGCGGGCGCGTGCGTAATAGCCGAGCCCGGCCCAGGCCGCCATCACGTCGGCGTCGTCGGCCGCCGCCAGATCGGCAACCGTCGGCCAGCGCGCGACAAAACGCTCGAAATAGCCGACGACCGCCGCGACCGTCGTCTGCTGCAGCATGATTTCGGCCATCCACACGCGGTACGGATCGGGCACCGCATCGCTCCCCGGCGGAATGCGCCATGGCAGCACGCGCGCCGACCGGTCGTACCAGCCGAGCAGACGCGCGGCGAAACTGTCGATGCTGCCTGAAGTCTGGACGCTCACCCCCCGCCTATGGCATGGCGGCGGCGATGGCGAAAGCGGACACTCCCAAAGGCGAAAGCCCCAAGAAGAAGGCGGCAAAAAAACCCGACGCCAAGCCCTATGAGCGCCCGCGCGGCGGCGAGGCGCGCTCGATCGCCGACCTCGTCCCCGAAATCGGCCGCACCGCCTTTCGCAAATTCGGCTTCATCCAGTCATCGGTGGTCAGCCGCTGGCGCGAGATCGTCGGCGACCGGCTCGCCGACGTCACCCAGCCCGCGATGATCCGCTTCCCCGCCGGGCAGAAAGCGGGCGGCACGCTGCACCTGACGATCAGCGGCGCGCACGCCCCGATGCTCCAGCACGTGTCGCCCGACATCATCGCCGCGGTGAACCGCTTCTTCGGCTATGCCGCGATCGCCGCGGTGCGGATGACGCACGGCCAGGTGACCCCCGCCGCCCCCGTTCAGCCGCCCGCAATGCTCAAACCCGTACCCGAAGAATTGGGGGACAGCCTGCGCGATATCGGCGACCCGGAACTGCGTACCGTGCTCGAACGCATGGCGGCGGGGCTGGCGTCGGCGCCGAAGCTCCCCCGGATCAGTTGAAGGCCACGCATGTCACGACTTCGCCCGACCTCGCGCCGTATCGCCGTCGCAGTTGCCGCCGCCGCCGCCCTCGCGCTGTTCGCCGCCGCGACGCCCGCGCAGCCCGTCCGCTGGTCGGCGAAGGTCGAAACCAGCCCGATCGGCGCCTATATCGTCGGCAACCCGAACGCGAAGGTCCGGCTCGTCGAATATTTCAGCTATACGTGCAGCCATTGCGCCGAATTCGCCAAAGCCGGCACCGTCCCGCTCCGCACCCTCTACATCGACAAGGGGCTGGTGCTGTTCGAATATCGCAACCTGGTCCGCGACCCCGTCGACATGACCGCCGCGCTGCTCGCGCGCTGCGGCGCGCCGGCTGCCTTCGCCGGAAATCACGACGCGATCTTCGCCGCGCAGCCGGTCTGGCTCGGCAAGGTCGCCAAGGCCACCGAAGCGCAGAGGAAAAGCTGGTATCAGGGCAGCCTCGGCGACCGCGCGCGCAGGATCGCGGCCGACACCGGACTCACCGCGATCATGCAGAAGCGCGGCTATACAATGGCGCAGATCGGCGCGTGCCTCGACAGCGAGGTCGCGCAGGCAGAGATCGCGGGGATGACCAACATCGGCCAGAACGCCGATCGCGTCGCGGGCACCCCGACCTTTTTCATCAACGGCCGCAACGCCGCCGTGGTCCAGTGGGCCGCGCTCAAAACGAAACTCGACGCCGCCCTGAAGGGCTCCTAAGAAGCCATACTATCCCCCTGTCCGGAGAGAAACCGACCATGACGAAGGCCCCGCTGCGTATCCTCCTCCTGTCCTCGCTCGGCGCGCTCGCCCTCGCGGGTTGCGGCGAAAGCAAGACCGACCCCGCCAAGGAACAGGATGTCATTGCCAAGGTCGCGGCGCCCGCAGGCAAGAGCTGGTCCGCGACGGTCAGCCAGACCGCCGACGGCGGCTATCTGATGGGCAACCCCGACGCGCCGATCAAGGTTATCGAGTTCGCCTCGCTCACCTGCTCGCACTGCGCCGAATTTTCAAAGGAAAGCCACGAGGAGATCAAGCGCGACTTCATCGACACCGGCCGGGTGAGCCTCGAGGTCCGAAACTTCATCCGCGATCCGCTCGACGCGATGGCGGCGGCGGTGATCCGCTGCGGCCCGGTCGACCGTTATTTCCCGCTACAGGAAAATGTCTTCGCCTCGCAGGCCGACCTCTTCGCCGGGGCGCAGGCGAATGCCGCGGGCGGCGAAGCGGCGATGAAGCTGCCTCCGGCGCAGCGTTTCCCGGCGCTCGCCAAGGCATGGAAGCTCGACGCCTTCTTCCAGTCGCGCGGCGTCACCGCCGAACAGATCAACGCGTGCCTCGGCAATATCGACAATATCTCGAAGCTCGAACAGGGCACCAACGCCGCGGTCGAGAAATATACGATCCAGGGCACCCCGACCTTCGTCATCAACGGCCAGGTCGCCGAGGGTATCGCGACCTGGGGCCTGCTGCGCGACCGCTTGCGCACGATGGGCGCCCGCTGAACGCCGGCGATCCTCCCTGCAGCGAGCCCGCGGGGAGGAGCCTTTTCTAACCCCTTGCGACTCCCCCTCCGGCGCGTCATGACGGTGCGAGGGGGAATTGTGACGCAAAGGTTGCAACAGCCGCGATTCGACGACCTGCACGGGAGCTTTCCGTGCAGATAAAGCGGCTGCGCCTGACCGGTTTCAAAAGCTTCGTCGAACCCACCGAACTGCGCATCGAACCCGGCCTCACCGGGGTCGTCGGCCCCAATGGCTGCGGCAAGTCGAACCTGCTCGAGGCGATCCGCTGGGTGATGGGGGAATCCTCGCCGAAGTCGATGCGCGGCGGCGGGATGGAGGATGTGATCTTCGCCGGTACCACGCGGCGCCCGCCCCGCGATTTCGCCGAGGTGGCGATCCATTGCGATACCGGGGGCGGCGTGGTCGCGGGGCTTTCGGACGCGAGCGACGGCCACGAGATCGAAATCATCCGCCGTATCGAGCGCGGCGCGGGCAGCGCCTATCGCGCCAACGGCCGCGACGTGCGCGCAAAGGACGTCGCGCTGATCTTCGCCGACGCCGCGACCGGCGCGCACAGCCCGGCGCTGGTCAGCCAAGGCAAGATCGCCAATGTCATCGCCGCCAAGCCGACCGACCGCCGCGCAATGCTCGAAGAAGCAGCGGGCATCGCGGGCCTGCACGTCCGCCGCAAGGACGCCGAGCAGAAATTGCGCGCGACCGAAACCAACCTCAATCGCCTCTCCGAAATCGTCGCCGATATGGAGGTGCGCGCGAACGCGCTCCGGCGTCAGGCGCGCGCGGCCGAAAAATACAAGAAACTGTCCGAGGAGATCCGCGTCGCCGAGGGACGGCTGATCTATGCGCGCTGGCGCGACGCCGCCGAAGCAGCCGATCAGGCGCGCCGCGACGCCGACGCCGCCGAAGCCGCGGTGAAAACCGCACAGGCCGAACTCGAGACCGTCTCGGCGGCGCAAGTCGAGGTCGCGACGCGCGTCGGCGCCGCGCGCGCCGAGGCGCAGGAGCGGCGCGATACGCTCGCCGAGGCGACCGCGACGCTCGTCCGCCTGCAGGGCGAGGAACGCGCGGCGCGACAGCGTCTGGACGATCTGGCGGCGCAACAGGCGCGGCTCGCCGACGATCGGACCCGCGAAGGCGAATTCGCGCGCGAGGCGCACACCGCGCTCACCGGCCTCGACGCCGAGAGCAAAACACTGGAGCGCGACATCGCCGCGCACGACGCGAACAAGGCCGCGCTCGTCGAGGCCAATCAGGCCGCGCAGACGCGCCTTCGCGATGCCGAGGTCGCGTTGGCGCAGGCGCGCGCCAAGGCCGCGAGCGAAGCCGCCGACCGCCGCATCGCCGTCTCTGCCCGCGACACCGCCGAAGCCGCCGTCCGCCGCGTGGCGCAGGACAAGGCGCGCGTCGATGCCGAAATCGCCGCGCTCGGCGACAGCGCCTCGCTCGCCGCTACCGGGGCCGAAAGCGCCAGGGCGGCCGAAGCGGCCGAAGCCGCGATTGCCCGGGCCGAAGCCGCCTTGGACGACGCCGAAGCCGACCGCGAAGCGACCGCCGCCGAGCTCGCCACCATCGAAGCCGGTCTCGCCGAAGCCCGCGCCGCGCTCGCCGCGCTGGACGGAGAGGCGGCGACGCTCGAACGCGCGCTTGCCGCCGCGAAGAGCGGCGACGACCGCATCCTCGACCAGCTTCGCGTGACCCCGGGCTATGAAGCCGCGCTCGCCGCCGCGCTGGGCGACGATCTCGATGCCGGTACCGCAAAGGATGCAGCGCGGAGTTGGGGCGGCGCCGACAAGGGCAAGGATGATCCGGCGCTTCCCGCAGGAACGCAATCGCTCGCCGATTTCGTCACCGCGCCGGCGGCACTCGCCCGCCGCCTCACGCAGGTCGCCGTTGTCGAAAACGACAGCGGCCAGCCGCTCGCGGTCGGCCAACGCCTCGTCACGACTGGCGGCATGATGCGGCGCTGGGACGGTTTCGTCACCCGCGGCGACGGCGCGACGGCGACCGAGCGGCTGCAACGCCGGAACCGCCTCGACGCGCTCGCCGCGCAGCGTCCTGAAGTCGAACTCGGCGTGCAGGAACTGAAGGATCGCCGCGATACCGCGGCCGCCAGGGCGGCCGAACTCGCCGAAGCCGCCGCGGCGGCCCGCAAGGGGCTCGCGCAGGCCGACGAGGCGCGCCGCGCCGCCCTGCGCGCCGCCGACCAGGCACAGGCTGCGCTCGATCGCCATCGCGACGCGACCGCGATGTTCGATCGTCGGCTTGCCGAGGTCGCCGCGGCCGCGAAGGAAGCCGCCGACGCGCTCGCGGCGCAGGAAGCCGCGCTGGCAGCATTGCCGGACGACAGCATCGCGCGCGCCGCGCTCGACGCCGAGGAAGCCGCAACCGAGCGCGCGCGCACCGACGCCGGCGAAGCCCGCGACGCGCTGGCGGCACACGAACGCACCCTCGCGACCTTGAGCGAACGGCAGGCAGTCGTCAGCGCCGAGATCAAGAGCTGGAAAGCGCGCGCCGGCGAGGCGGCGCGCCGCGTTACTGAAATGGACAAACGCGCCGAAGCCCTCGCCGCCGAAGCCGCGAAACTCGCCGACCTCCCCGAAAAGCTCGCCGCCGAACGCGGCGCGGCCGAGACGCAACAAGTCACCCTTCGCGAACAGGTGAGCGCCGCCGAATCGCGCGAGCGCGAGGCGGAGGCCGCGCTCCGCGAAGCCGAAACCGCGCTCACCGCGATCCGCGAGCGCGTCGCCGCGGCGCGCGAGACCCGCGCGGGCGCGGTCGCCCGTTCCGAAAACGCCGAACTGCGCCGCGTCGAGATGGGCCGCCTGTCGGGCGAGCGTTTCGAATGCCCGCCACCGCTGCTACCCAAGAAGGCCGGATTCGAGGAGGACAGCGTCGGCGACGCGATGCACGAATCGGCGCAGCACGACCGGCTGATCGCCGAGCGCGAGCGGCTCGGCCCGGTCAATCTCGTCGCCGCCGACGAACTTGCCGAACTCGACACCGAACGGACACGCAACGCCGCCGAGATCGAGGAACTGACGCAGGCGGTGAACCGGCTCCGCGGCTCGATCGGCAATTTGAACCGCGAGGGCCGCGTCCGCCTGCTCGCCGCTTTCGAGACGGTGAACGGGCATTTCCAGCGGCTCTTCACGACGCTGTTCAACGGCGGCCAGGCGCATCTCGAGCTCGTCGATTCGGACGATCCGCTCGAGGCGGGGCTCGAAATCATGGCGCAGCCGCCGGGCAAAAGGCTCGGCACGCTGACCTTGCTGTCGGGCGGCGAGCAGGCGCTGACCGCGGTCGCGCTGATCTTCGGCCTGTTCCTCACCAACCCCGCGCCGATCTGCGTCCTCGACGAGGTCGATGCGCCGCTCGACGACGCGAATATCGAGCGTTTCTGCGATCTGCTCGACCGCATGACGCGCGAGACGAACACGCGCTACCTGATCGTCACCCACAATGCCGTCACCATGGCGCGGATGCACCGGTTGTTCGGCGTGACGATGATCGAGAAGGGCGTCAGCCGCCTCGTCTCGGTCGATCTCGGCGGCGCCGAGGAGCTGCTCGCGGCGGAATGATCCCCCCTACGGCGGAGCCGTGGAGGATTCCTACTCAGGGCGCGCTGCCGACCACCAGCATCGCCGCGAACACCAGCAGGCCCGCAAAGCGATTGCTGCGAAACTTGGCGAGCGCATCGGCGCCATCGGCCGGGTTCAGCGTCACGACCTGCCCCGTCAGGTGGAGTGCCGCGGGGACGAGCGCGACGAACACCAGCGGATCGGGCCGCACGCTCCACAGCGCGCCCGCCCAGCAGGCGAGCGCCGCGGCATAGCAGAAACCCACGCCGCCCTTCACATGGGCGCCCATCGCGCGCGCGCTCGACTTCACGCCGACCAGCGCATCATCCTCGATATCCTGCAATGCATAGATGGTGTCATAGCCGATCACCCATGCGATACATCCGGCATAGAGAAGCGGCAGCCCGAGCCCCCCGTCTGCATTATTGGCGCCGCCGCCGACCGCGATCCAGCCGACGAGCGCGCCCCAGCTGAAAACCAGCCCGAGCCACGCCTGCGGCCACCAGGTGATGCGCTTCATGAAGGGATAGGCGGCAACGAGCGCGAGGCTGGCCAGTGCGACGATCTGCGCCCCGCGCGGCAGCTGGACGAGCACGAGCAGGCCGACCAGCGAAAGCAGGAACGTCCACAGCAGCGCATTGCGCACCGGCACCGCCCCGCTCGCGACGGGCCGCGACGCGGTGCGCGCGACCTTCGCGTCGAGATCGCGATCGACGATGTCGTTATAGACGCAGCCCGCGCCGCGCATCGCGATCGCACCGAGCAGCAGCCAGAGGAACAAGGGCCAGTGATGGAGCGCACCACCGCCAAGCGCGAGCCCGAAGGCGCACGGCCAATAGAGCAGCCACCAGCCGATCGGCCGGTCGAAGCGCGCGAGCAGCGCGTAAGGCCTCGCGCCGGTCGGCAGGAGGGCGACGAAACCCTGGAACTGGCTGTCGGGTGGCGCGGCGGTCATCGGCTCGCGGCCTAGCAGGCGGCGCGAGCCGGATAAATGGTTGATTGGATCGATCCGGCCGCGATCAGGTGCAGCTGGCGACCGTGCCGGTGGGGGTCGGGTTGAACCCTTCCCTCAGATCGCGTGCTTCGCGGACGTTGAACGCGGCCGTCGTGTGGATGCGCCGCGGTCCGAGCCATTTGCCATAAAGCAAAGGCTGATAGTCGTAATAGACTTCGACGAACATCACTGCGGTGCCCGCGGCGGCGGTGACTTCCTTGCCCGTCGGCCCCATGCCGGGAAAGACGTTGCCCGTCGCGCCGGCGCCGGCGGCGCCGAAGCTCGACTGAACCCCAAGGTCGCCGTAACAGCGCTGCCAGTGGATCCACTGCCCGCCGTCGGCGTTGCGCTCAAGGCTCGACAGGATGACGCGGCCGCGGCGCTCGAAATCCATGTTGCGGGCCTGTTTCTCGACACCCGAAAAGACTTCGTTGATGTCGATCTCGCGAATGATCGGTTGCGACAGGGAATCGCCCGTCGCGATGCGCGACGCGTTGTCCGCCGCGCCGAGCGCGATCTGGCTGACCCGCGTATGCACCAGCACCAGGTTGGCGATCTCGATCCCCCCGAAGCCGAGCAGAACGAGCAAGGGCACGGTGAACGCCATTTCGACGAGCACGGCGCCGCGGCGATCGCGGCGCAGCCGCCGCACGATCGCGCGCATGATGGTCCGCCGGGCGCTCATGGACAGCGCACCGGGCTGGCGTCGGAACCGACGGCGAAGGGCTGGTTGCGCAGCACGGTTGTCTCCCTCAACGTGGTTTCCTGCGGCTGACCCAGCATCCGCCACACGGGCAGGACGCGATCGAACTTCATCTCCACGGTGTAGAGGATGACGTCGTCGGCGCCGCCGTTGCCGCCGCGCGCGCGGTCGCTGTCCCAGACGCCGTTCCCGTTCACATCCTCGAAGCATTCGGTGTTCTGGTGCGCGCCGTCGCCATTGTCGTCGTTGAACGGTTCGGGATTCCCGACCTCGCTGAAATTGTCGTAGGCCCGGCGGGCGAAGGTCACTTCAGCGTGAGGAAATACTTTCAGCACCGACGCCTTCACCGCATTGTCGAGCGCCGTCTGGCTGTTGCTGCCCGTTTCAAGCGTCGAATCGCGCCCCGCTTTTGCGACGGCGCCTTGCAAAACCTGCTTTGCGTACATCTGCCAGCTATAGTCGAAGATGCCCATCAGCAGCAGGATGAAGAGCGGCCCGGTGAAGGCGAACTCGACGAGCGCCGCGCCACGCTCGCTGTCGCGAAGCCGGCGGAGCAGGCTGGACCGGCGCGTCATTGCGACAGCCTCAGGCGCGAAATCTGCTGCGCGATCTGCGAGAAGATGCTGGCGAGCTGTGCGCTGCTGCCCGCTTCATACGCCTTGCCCGACGAGGCGCAGGCGACAAGCTTCGCATTCTTGGGGTCATCGAGGTCGACGCCAAAGCCGATGATCCAGACCACGATGCCCTTCTGCTTCGCAGCCGAGCACAGATAGCCGAGACGGTTGGTGTGGCGCGCGATGGCGTCGGCGTTATCGGTCGCACCGATGCGCTGCATCACCTGCTCAAGGCCCTGATGCGAATAGTTGGTGCGCGGCGTGTTCATTTCGCCATCGGTCATGAAGATGATGTGGCGTCCGACCGGGCGGCCCATGTAATTGCCGTTCTCGGCGGCGAACAGACCGTCGGGCGAGATCAGCCGGGCGCCCCACGCCATGCCGGCGTCGTGATAGGTATAACCCTGGGCTTTGAGGCCGTTGATCTTGTTGGTGAACGCGGTCTTGCCGGCAGCATCCATGTTGGTCAGCTTCATGACCGGTACCGGACAGGCGCCGGTGTCGCCGAAATTCTCCGACTGCTTACCGAAATTGGTGCTGTTGGTGGTCGAGTTGACGTTGGCCGGCGACGAACGCGAATAGACGAAATAGGGAATGAACATCCGCCACTTGGTGTCGTCGTTCGCCGTCGGCACCAGGTCGATATCCATATCATAGGTGTTCGCCGGCGGCGCGGCGTTCGACGCGAAGGCGTTGGTCGCGCGCTCCATCACGCAGCCGGTCCACGGCGCGGACTGGCTCGCGCCCGCCGTCCCCGTGTTGAACGACAGCGACGTGGACATGTTCTTCCCCGACGACACGTTGAAGGTGCGGTCGAGATAGGTGTAGGTATATTTCTCCGTCTTCGTCTGGACCGTGCTATCGCTATAGGTCCGCGACCGCACTTGACGGGTGCAGACCTTGGTCGAGTTGTTGAAGGACTGGTTCCGGTACTGATATTCGGTGTAGGGCGTCGTCGTCGTCGTCGTCGTCGTCCGCGTGTCGCCGGACGTGTTCGGACCGTTCACCGTCGTCGATGACGTTCCGGCGACCGTTTCGCTGCTCTTCAGACAATTGGCTGACGTGGTGTTGTTGACCGTTTGCGACGTGTAGCCCGACCAGCTCGTTGGATTCGTACTGCTGTTGTTGCTCGTGTTCCCCGTCGTCGTCCACAGCGCGGCGGTGTTCGGCTGCCGCGACGGCACGGTAACGGTGTCGGCAATCCAGCTCGACTGCAGGATCCCCCCGACATTGACCGTGCCGCTGTACGGGACGACGCCGATCCGCAGGCGCCCGTCGCCACGTTCGGCCGAGGTGATCGTCGTCATGAACAGGTTGGCCGCGTTGCGGAGCGCCGCGATTTTCGCGATCGTCGCGCCGCCGCCCGCATCATTGTCGGCGATCGGATCGTCCATCGACCCGGTGACGTCGAGCACGAGCATCACATCGGTGCTCGAGATCTCGAGCTTCGCCTCGCAATTGACCGATAGCGCGAAATTCTCCTTGCCGAACATCGTCATCACGAGCGTAGGCAGCGTCGCCGCCGCGGTACCGCCGACCGACGACGTCCCGACCGGCACCGACGAGAAGGATATGCCCGTGCTGCCGTACATTCCGGTGGGATAGTTGAAGTTGAACATCTTGTTCGCTTCGGCCTTCTGCGGGTCGCCATAGCTGCCGCCGGCCATCGCGCGGCGGCCGGCGAGCACGCCCGCGTCGCACGCCTGCTGCAGGCGGAGCTGCGCCATATAGGCGCGGCCGATGTCGACCGCCGAACCGACAATGCCGATCACCGGGATGATCGCCGCCGCCGTCAGCATCATGGCGTTGCCGCGCTGGTCGCGCAGAAGTTTCGAGGCGCCGGCCCTGAGGCCGTTCAAAATGGTCCCTCGCATGGTCTAAACCCCTCTTGGTCCAGACGCACCACCCACCCAGATGCGCGACTGGTATCCTCGCACCTAGGGGGAAACTGCTTACCAAATCGCTAATCGGCCCCCTCGACATGCGCGCGTATCGGCGGGAATTTTGACCCGTATCGGGACAGATCGGCGATCCCGGCACGGCGCCAACGCGGCAGATGCGCCGCGCTGCGCGCTCTGCTATCGCGGCGCCATGCCCGCAACACCCGCCTGGCCGCCTGCCAGTACGCCCCGCCTCTATATCGACCGGCCGCTCGGCCCCGAAGCCGCGCCGCACATCGACGGCGCGGCTGCGCACTATCTGCTGAACGTCATGCGGCTGAAGGTGGGCGACCCGCTGCTGCTGTTCGACAATCGCAGCGGCGAATGGCTCGGACGCATCGCCGACGCGGGCAAGCGCTCGCTCGACATCGCCATCGAGGCGCTGATGCGCCCGCGCGAGGCGGTGCCCGACCTCTGGCTCTGCTTCGCGCCGGTGAAGAAGGCGCGGCTCGACTGGATCATCGAAAAGGCGACCGAACTCGGCGTCGCGCGGCTGCAGCCGGTGATCACCGAACGGACGATCGTCGAACGGGTCAGGCACGAACGGCTCGAGGCGCATATCGTCGAGGCGTGCGAGCAATGCGGGCGCACCGCGCTTCCCGAACTCGCCGAGCCGGTGAAACTGCCGCAGCTCCTGAAAACATGGCCCGCCGGACGGTCGCTGTTCTTCGCCGACGAACAAGGCGGCGAATCGCTCGCCGCCGCCGCGGCGCCCCCGCCGGCCGCGATCCTGACCGGACCCGAGGGCGGCTTCACCACCGCCGAGCGCAATCTGCTGCTCGCACACCCCGCAGTCCGGCGCATCGCGCTCGGCCCGCGCATCCTGCGCGCCGAGACCGCGGCTATCGCGGCCATCGGGGTGTGGATGGCGGCAAACGGCGATTGGAGGTAACTGTCCCAAAACTGGACATTATTGCTGCCAGTCTGGCAGTTATTAACTCCAAATTAGGGATATCGGCCGCAAGGCCTGCTCATGCAACGGCGGGACCAGAGCCGAGATCGCTGGCGTGGGGGCCAGCGGGCACTGCTGAGGCGGGCGGCGACCATGCTTGCCTGGCTGGCGCTGGCTCTCGTCGTTGCACCCGCTGCGGCCCAGACCAGCGCGACCTACAGCAACACGGCAGCTGGCGCGATCAGCGAAACCGCCACCCCCTGCACCGGGCCGATGGTGCGCAATTTCACCGTCGCGTCGAACACGCAGGTTACCGACGTCAATATCGGCGTCCAGCTCGGCCACAGCTATCGCGGCGACCTTCGCATCACGCTGACCTCGCCGGCGGGGACCGTCGTCAATCTGATCACCAATGTCGGGACCGGCGCCGACAATCTGAACGTGCTGTTCGACGACAGCGCGGCGGCGAGCATCTCGACCCACACGGCGAACGACAACACGGCGGCGGCGCCGCCGTACCAGCGGAGCTTCCGCCCCGAGGGCGCGCTTGCCGACTTCAACGGACAGGGAACGGCGGGAACGTGGCAATTGTCGATCTGCGACTCGCTGAACGGCGACAGCGGCAGTTTCACGCGCGCCGACCTGACCCTGACCAGCGTGCCGCTGTCGCCTTATGCCGACCTGTCGCTCGCGAAATCGGTGAGCAACGCGAACCCTTCGGCGGGGGCCAGCATCAGCTATACCCTCAGCGTGACCAATGCCGCGGGCTCGGCGCTGACCGCCACCGGCGTGACGGTGCAGGACATGCTACCCGCCGGCGTCACCTTCACCGGCGCATCGGGGTTCGGCAGCTTTAACAGCACCACCGGGGTCTGGAGCGTCGGCAGCATCCCGCCGGGCACGACGCGCACGCTGACGATCAGCGGCACCGTCTCGGCAACCGCGGGCGCGACGATCACCAATGTCGCGGAGGTCAGCGCCTCCTCTGCCTATGACTATGATTCGACCCCCGGCAACGGCGCCGCGGGCGAGGACGATTATGCCGCGGCGAGCTTCACCGTCGCCGGAACGCGCACCGCCGGAACCCCGCCGACGCTCGTCTGCCCGGCCGGGACGACGACGCTCGACTGGGACAGCGTGACGTGGAGCGCGGGGACGACCAGCGGCAGCTATGCGCTGACCGCGATCGGCACGACCGGCTTCAACATCGCGATCAGCGGCGGCGCCTTTCTCAGCAACGCGACCTATGGCGGCCAGTCGCCGACGCGGCAGAATATCGTCTCCGGCGCGCTGTCGCCGGCGCAATATTCGATCTTCGAGCTGGTCGATTTCACCAGCCAGGCGGGCTCCGTCACCTCGACGATCACCCTGCCCACCGCAGTCCCCGGCGCGCAGTTCCGGCTGTTCGACGTCGACTATGCGGCGGGGCAGTTCGCCGACCGCGTCACGGTGGCCGGCAGCTTCAACGGCACGAACGTCACGCCGGTGCTGACGAACGGCGCCGCCAACTATGTCATCGGCAGCACCGCCTATGGCGATGTCCTGTCCGCCGACGCCAGCGCCGACGGCACCGTGACCGTGACCTTCGCGGCGCCGGTGGACAGCATCACCATCGACTATGGCAGCCACAGCCTTGCTCCGGCCAATCCGGGGCAGCAGGGGATGGCGATCCACGACTTTCTCTTCTGCCGCCCGGTCGGCAATCTGCTGATCGCCAAGACGAGCAGCGTCGTCAGCGACCCGTCGAACGGCACCGCCAACCCCAAAGCGGTCCCCGGCGCGACGATGCGCTATTGCCTGCTCGTCACCAACAGCGGCAGCGCGACCACGACGGGCATCCTCGTATCCGATCCTCTTCCCGCCACCACCACCTTCGTTCCTGGGTCGCTGCGCAGCGGGACGAGTTGCGCGGGCGCGACCACGGCCGAGGACGACAATGCGGCGGGAGCCGACGAAAGCGACCCCTTCGGCGCCGCGATCGCGGGAGCCACCATATCTGCCAGCACCGCGACCCTGGCCCCGGCGGCAGCGATGGCGGTGACGTTCGACGTCACGGTGAACTGACACCGTCGCCGCCCCTCATGGCCCCGATTGCATTCTATACCGAATAGTCTAGATGGCGCGACATGAGCACGCGCACCGCTTCCGACAGCAACGATCCGATCATCGAAAGCCGCGACCAACTCGCGGCGCCCATGGCGAGAGGCGAGAAGCCGAGCGATCGCTGGCGGATCGGTACCGAGCACGAAAAATTCGTCTATCGCACCGCCGACCACCGCGCCCCCTCCTATGACGAGCCCGGCGGCATCCGCGACCTCTTGATGGCGCTCACGCGCTTCGGTTGGGAGCCGGTGATCGAGGGCGGGAATGTCATCGCGCTTGCCGGCAGCGACGGCACCGTCAGCCTCGAACCCGCGGGGCAGTTGGAGCTTTCCGGCGCCCCGCTCGAAAATCTCCACCAGACCTGCGCCGAGACCGGGCGGCACCTCAAGCAGGTGAAGGAAGTCGGCGCCGAACTCGGGCTCGGTTTCCTGGGGCTCGGCATGTGGCCCGACAAGACGCGCGCCGAGCTGCCGATCATGCCCAAGGGCCGCTACAAGATCATGCTGGAGCATATGCCGCGCGTCGGCAGCATGGGGCTCGACATGATGCTGCGCACCTGCACCATCCAGACCAACCTCGACTATTCGTCCGAGGCCGACATGGTGCAGAAATTCCGCGTCTCGCTCGCGCTCCAGCCGCTCGCCACCGCGCTCTTCGCCAGCTCGCCCTTCACCGAAGGGCGGCCCAATGGCTATATGTCGTATCGCAGCCATATCTGGACCGACACCGACCCCGCGCGCACCGGCATGTTGCCCTTCGTGTTCGAGGACGGCTTCGGCTACGACCGCTATGTCGACTATATGCTCGACGTGCCGATGTATTTCGTCTTCCGCGACGGCCGATATATCGACGCTGCGGGCCTCAGCTTCCGCGATTTCCTGAAAGGCGAGCTGTCGGCTCTTCCCGGCGAACTGCCGCGGCTTTCCGACTGGACCGACCATCTCTCGACCGCCTTCCCCGAGGTGCGGCTCAAGAGCTTCCTCGAAATGCGCGGCGCCGACGGCGGCCCGTGGAACCGCATCTGCGCGCTGCCCGCGCTGTGGGTCGGCCTGCTCTACGACCAGGGCGCGGTCGACGCCGCATGGGATCTCGTCAAGGGCTGGAGCATCGAGGAGCAGCAGGCGCTGCGCGATGCCGTCCCCAGCGAAGGCCTCGACGCCCCCGCGCCCGGCGGCGGCACCGTCGGCCAGCTCGCGCACCGCGTGCTCGACATCGCCGCGGCGGGGCTCGCCGCGCGCGGACAGGTCAATTCGATGGGCGACAACGAGGTCGGCTTCCTCGAACCGCTTCGCCGCATCGCTGCGACGGGCAAATCGCCGGCGCACGACCTGCTCGACCGTTACGAGGGGCCGTGGGATCACGACCTGTCGAAAATCTACGACGAGCTGAGCTTCTGATCGCACCGTCCCGATCGGTTGGGGACCTGCCGTTTGAAGCGAGCCCGTATTTCCCGTCCCGCCTGCGGGCGGTAGGATAACGGGCAGCCGTCGCCCGCAACCCGGCGACGGCCTCAGTCCGGCCCGGCCATCTCGAACTGTTCGATAACCCAGTCCTCGGCCTGCGCGCCGCCGATCCATTCCTGCATACAGGGGTGGCTGATCACCGCCTGGCAATAGGGGATGGCGAAACGCGGGAGCGGGATCGAATAAGTCAGGAAGCGCGTGACGACGGGGGCGAACATGATGTCGGCCGCCGACCATTCGCCGAACAGATAATCCCCCTCGCCGCCGAAGCGCGCGCGCGCTTCGGCCCAGATCTGCAGGATGCGGACGACATCGGCCTGCACCTCGGGCAGCAGCTCGGCGGCGGGGTAGATGCGGCGGATGTTCATGCTGTGGTTGCGGCGGAGCGCCGCGAAGCTCGAATGCATTTCGGCCGCCATCGACCGCGCCATCGCACGCGCGGCCATATCGTCGGGCCAATAGCCGCGCGTACCGCCGGTCTTTTCGTTGAGATAGTCGATGATCGCCAGGCTGTCCCAGACGACGATGTCGTCGCCGTCCCACAGGATCGGCACCTTGCCGCCCGACGGCGCGAATTCGTCGCCCTCGCGGCGTTTCGACCAGTCCTCGTCATAGAGCGGGACGGTCACCTCCTCGAAGGGCAGGCCGCTATGCTTGACCGCGAGCCAGCCGCGCAGGCTCCAGCTCGAATAGGCCTTGTTACCGATGAACAGTTTCATGCAAATTCTCCTCCCTCCCCCTCAACGGGGGAGGGTTGTGTAGACTTGCCAGCCTTCTGGCTAGTCGAAGCTGGGAGAGGGTGATGCGAGCCAAAGGCTCGCGCGGCCCGGCGGGCCGCTACCCCTCTCCAGGTTCCGGTAGCGGACACGTCCGCAACCTGCACCATCCTCTCCCCCAAGGGGAGAGGATAAATCCGCACTAACTCTCGACCGCCTCCAGCACCGCGGTGCGCAGCTCGGCGATGCCCATGCCCTTCTCGCTGCTGGTCGCGATCACCTCGGGGTGCGCGGCGGGGTGCTTGCGGGCTTCGGCCTCGGTCGCGGCCTGCACCGCGGCGAGGTCGCTCGCCTTGATCTTGTCGGTCTTGGTGAGGACGAGGCGGTAACTGACCGCGGCGATATCGAGCATTTCGAGCACCTCGCGGTCGACGTCCTTGATCCCGTGGCGGCTGTCGATCAGCACCAGGGTGCGCTTGAGCACCTGGCGGCCGCGCAGATAATCGTTCACCAGAAAGCGCCATTTCCTGACGACATCCTTCGGTGCCTTGGCGAAGCCATAGCCCGGCATGTCGACGAGCCGGAACACGAGCGGTTCGCCGACGTCGAAATAGTTGAGCTCCTGCGTCCGCCCCGGCGTGACCGAGGTGCGCGCCAGTCCGTTGCGGTTCGTCAGCGCGTTGAGCAGCGACGATTTGCCGACGTTCGAGCGGCCCGCGAACGCGATCTCGGGCACGCTTGGCGCCGGCAGATGCTGGAGCGCGGGCGCCGATTTCAGGAAGGCGATCGGGCCCGCAAACAGCTTGCGTGCCCGTTCCTGCCTGTCCTCTGCGCCCGGATCGATCTCGCTCACTTTGCAGGGGCCGCCTTCAGCTGCGGGAACTTGCGATACATGAACTGCTGCTGCGCGATCGACAGGCAGTTGTTCGTGATCCAGTAGAGCAGCAGGCCCGCCGCGAACGGCGCCATGATGAACATGAACATCCACGGCATGATCTTGAACACCTGCTGCTGCACCGGATCGGTCGCCTGCGGGTTGAGGCGGAACTGGAGGAACATCGTGATGCCGAGGATCAGCGCGAGCGGCCCGAGCGCGAGCAGCGACGGCGGCGTGAAGTCCAGGAGCCCGAACAGGTTCAGGAAATGCGCCGGGTCGGGCGCCGACAGATCCTTGATCCACAGCGCGAAGGGCTGGTGGCGCATTTCGATAGTCAGCATCAGCACCTTGTAGAGGGCATAGAAGATCGGAATCTGGATGAGGATCGGCAGACAGCCCGCGAGCGGGTTGATCTTCTCGTCCTTGTAGAGCTTCATCAGCTCCTGCTGCTGGCGCGGCTTGTCGTCCTTGTAGCGTTCCTGCAGCGCCTTCATCTTCGGCTGGACGAGGCGCATCTGCGCCATCGAATGGAACTGGCGCTGCGCGATCGGGAACATCAGGCCGCGAATGATCAGGGTCAGCAGCATGATCGCGACGCCGAAATTGCCGACCATGCGGAACAGCCAGTCGAGCAGCTTGAAGATCGGCACCGCGAAAAATTCGAACCAGCCCCAGTCGATCGCGTTCGACAGGCGGGTGATGCCCTGATCCTTCTCGTAGCGCTGGAGGGTATAGACCTCCTTCGCGCCCGCGAAGATGCGCGTCGTCGTCGTGATCTGCTTGCCGGGTGCGACCTCGGCGAAATTGCGCGCGAACAGCGTCTGATAGTTGTTCGGGGCGGGCGAGGTGATCGACGCGCTGACGCGTTCGCCCTTCGCGGGGACGACCGCCGCGAGCCAATATTTGTCGGTGAAACCGAGCCAGCCGGCCGAATCATATTTCGCCGCCGTACCCTCGTCGAGGTCGGTGTAATTGACGTCGAACACCGACTTTCCGCCGAGATAGCCGGTCGGCCCGACGTGGATCGTCCAGCTGTCCTGTTCGTGCGGATCGGTCGGCTTGCCGAGGCGATCGATCAGCGCGAAGCTGCTTGCGCTGACCGGCGCCGCACCGCTGTTGGCCATCGACTGCTTCGCGGTGATCAGATAATCGGCGTCGATGCTGTATTCGATGCGGAAGGTCTGGCCGGTCGCGTTCGCCCAGCTCAGCGTCACCGGGGTCGTCGGGGTCAGCTTGGCGCCGGTCGCGGTCCAGACGGTGTTCGGACCCGGAACCTGCACGCCCTGCGCGGCCCAGCCGACGCTCGCGAAATAGGCGGCCTTGGTGTTGCCCGGCGCGAAGAGGCGCACCGGCGGCGCGTTCTTCTTGATCGTCTGGCGATATTTGGTGAGCGTCACATCGTCGATGCGCGCGCCCACGAGGTTGATCGAGCCCGCGAGCGCCGGGGTCTCGATCGGCACGCGGTTCGTGGAGGCAACGGCGGTTTCGACGGGGACGATCGCCTGCACAGCGGGCGCGGCGGGGGCCGCACCCGTTGCCGACGGCGTTGCAGGCGTGCCCGGCGTGGCGGTCGCCGCGGTCGGCGAACCCGCGACGGTCTTGGTCACGTCGGGCTTCGTCGGGGTCGGGAAGAATTTCTGCGCGACGAAGTTCCAGCCCAGCAGGATGGCCGCCGACAGCAAGATTGCCGTGATCCAGTTACGCTTGTCGTCCACGCTCTTCGGTCTCTCTTCGTCTCAAAATATCGGGATGGGCCGCGCTCAAGGCACGGGGTCGTAGCCGTGACCGCCCCAGGGATGGCAGCGCAATAGCCGCTTTGTCGCGAGCCAGCCACCCTTGATCGCACCATGGCGTTTGAGCGCGACGATCGCATATTCGCTGCACGACGGGGCGTAGCGGCAGGTCGGCGGCAGGATGCGCGACGGGCCGAGTTGCCAGCCGCGGGCGATCAGGATGAGCAGCTTTGCGATCATGAACAAAGACCGGAAAACTGCCGAACTTCATTCGCGATTGCCCTTTGTTCGTCACCCCGGACTTGATCCGGGGTCCATGCGACCGCGGTGGTTATGGACCCCGGATCAAGTCCGGGGTGACGATAAGGGAGAAGGGCAACGCTCATAACGCCTTCGCCGCCAGCTTCTTCGCCGCGCGCTTTAGCGCCGAATCGAGGTGCTCGCCGAGTTCGGCAAAGGCGATGTCGTTGCCGCCGGGGCGCCCGATCAGCACATGGTCGGCGCCCGCGATGCCCGATTCGCGAAGCGCGGCGCGCGCAAGTTCGCGGAAGCGGCGCTTCATCCGGTTGCGGGTGACCGCGTTGCCGACCTTCTTGCTGACCGTAAAGCCGACGCCCGGCTCATCGTCGCCGTCGCCCCGCGGGCGGACGAGCAGGACGAAGCCGGGCATGGGGAAGCGAAGGCCGCGATTGGCGGCCAGAAATTCGCTGCGTTTCGATAGCGTTCGCACCAGACCGGCTGGCGCAGAAGCGCCGGCGCTTAGGCCGACAGCTTCTTGCGGCCGCGGGCGCGGCGGGCGGCCAGAACCTTGCGGCCGCCGACGGTGGCCTTGCGGGCGCGGAAGCCGTGACGGCGCTTGCGCACGAGGCGGCTCGGTTGATAGGTGCGCTTCATCGCGGTTTTCCCTAGATCTTGTCAAATGCCGTAACAGAAAAGGGCCGCCAGACGTGGGCGGCCACTGTTGGACGCGCCGATAAGCGGGATTCGGTGCAAAGTCAATCGCCATCAAGCGACTCCAGGGCGGCACGTGCCCGCCGCCGCGCGGCGCTGACGCGGCGCATGATCCGGTCGGCGCGCTCGCCGTAGCGCGGGTGGCGGCGCTTGAAGCGGACATAGCGCCGTTTCGCCCACGCGCTGTTCTGGAGGCAGAGCATCAGGCCGACGGGGAAGAGGATGATGAAGCCGGGGCCGGGAAGCACGCCGACGACCGGCGCGGCGACGATCAGCAGCACGCCGAGCAGGAAGAGCGCAAGGCGAACCTGCGCATTACGCCGCAAGCGCTGGTAGAGGTTCCGTTTCGCCATAGGGGCGATGTGGGGAGCCTGCGGCGTGTTGCAAGGATAAAGCAGTTCGGCACGCGCGAGCCGACGATCGCGCATGCGCGTTATGGGGTGGATTCCCGACCTTCGTCATCCCGGACTTGATCCGGGATCCACGGCGGCGGCGAAGTCATGGACCCCGGGTCAAGTCGACCGAGCCACTTGTCTCGTTCGAGGGTGACGAAGAAGGAATTATCCTCCCTGTGGCGCAGCCATGGGGAGGGGGACCGCTCGCGAAGTGAGCGGTGGAGGGGCCGCGACGTCGGCGCAAAAGCCCCTCCGTCAGCGCTTCGCGCTGACACCTCCCCATGCCTGCGGCACAGGGAGGAACGAATGCCCGCAAACGGTCGTTTCCCGTCATTCGTCATCCCGGACTTGATCCGGGATCCACCGCCGCGCTGAAGGCATGGACCCCGGATCAAGTCCGGGGTGACGATGATGGTTAGGGCGGCTTCCGGTCGTCACTGGTCATTCGTGGCGATCTGGATCGAATGACCGGTATCGACCGGTTGCGGCCACAAGATCCTCCCCGCTTGCGGGGAGGGGGACCGCCGAAGGCGGTGGAGGGGGCTGGCGTCCCGAAGCGGCGCTGCGCAAGGACGCTAACCCCCTCCGTCAGCCGCTACGCGGCTGCCACCTCCCCGCAAGCGGGGAGGATTTGAAGGACCGCTCCCCACCCCATCGCGGTCATCAACGCTGTAGGGCCCCGGTGACGCACTCCGCCACCTTCACGCCGCCAGCCGCCGCCCCGTCGCATCGTCTTCCCCCGCCGGACCCGCGTCTCCGCCCGGGGCCACCGCCAGCTCGCGCCGCGCGATCCCCGACAGTTGCAGCGCCAGCTTCGCCTTGAACGATGGCACCCGGTCGAGTGCCCGCAGCAACAGGTTGCGCACCCCGCGCCGGACCCGCCCGCGAACCAGCGCCAGTTTCGTCAGCCGCCCCGCCAGCCCCAGCACCGCCTCGGCGGCCGGACGGCGCCGCGCGCCATAGGCATCGAGCAGGCTTTCGGGCGCGCCGCGCACGACACGCGCCAGCAACGGTGCCAGCAGCATCGCATCGACGATCCCGGTGTTCATCCCCTGCCCGCCCGCGGGGCTGTGGACATGCGCGGCGTCGCCCATGACGAGCAGCCGACCGTCCCGATATGTGTCGGCGACGCGGTGGTGGACGCGGAACGCCGAACTCCAGTGGACTTCGGCGACGACCGGGACGACCGCCGGCCCGCCGCGCTCGGGGCCGCGCGTGTCGAGCAAATGCTGGATCGCGGCGCGATCGGGACACTCGCCCTCGTGACGGTGCGTCGCGACGATACGATGGCGTCCGCCGGGGAGCGGTGCGACGACGACCATCCCCGCGGGCGAGAAGAACAGCGACACCTCCTGCTCGCGCGGCGGCACCGCGAAGCTCACGTCGGCGAGCACGAAGCTCTCTTCGTAGCGTCCGCCCTCGAAGGCGATCGTCGACGCCTCGCGCACCTTGCTGTGCATCCCGTCGCCGCCGACGACGTAGCGGGCGCGGATCGACCGTTCGCCGTTCGCGGTTGCGACGCGCACCGTCACCCCGTCCGCATCCTGCGCAAGGTCCAGCGCCTCGACGCCGCGATGCACCCGGCCGCCGAGCGCGGCGAGCCGCTCGGTCAGGATGCGTTCGGTGACGTCCTGCGGCAGCATCAGCACGAAGGGATAGCGCGACGGCAGCCGGTCGAAATCGATCGACATCAGCCGGTGGCGCCGGTCGCGCACCGCAAAGCGCGTCATCTTTAGGCCCGCGGCCAGCATCTGCGGCACGACGCCCAGCGGTTCGAGCATTTCCAGCGTGTGCGCATGGACCACCCCGGCGCGCGACAGATTGAGGCCCGCCTCCAGCCGGTCGATCAGCAGATGGTCGGTCCCCGCCCGCTGCAGCGCGGTGGCGAGCGCGAGCCCGGTGGGGCCGGCGCCGACGATCAGCACGTCGGTCTTGGTCTTCATCGTCTGGACTCCTTTTATCAACATTTGTTGACTTTTCCTACATAGACTTGCTTTTGTCAACAGTTGTTGATAAATGCCACTCCATGGTCGGCAAGCCGTTGAAAATGAAGAAATCGGAACGCACGCGCGCGGCGATCGAAGCGGCGGCGCGGCGGCTGTTCGCCGAGCATGGCTATGAGCGGACGGGGATTCGCGACATTGCCGCGGCGGCGGCGATCGATCCCGCAATGGTGATCCGCTATTTCGGCAGCAAGGACCGCCTGTTTGCCGAGGTCGCCGATTTCGACCTGGGCCTGCCCGATGTCGCCGGTATCGATCCCGCGCAAGTCGGGCGGACGCTCGTCGCGCATTTCCTCGCGCTGTGGGAGGGCGACAGCGCGAACGGCGGCCTCCCGGTCCTGCTCCGTTCGGCGGCGTCGAACGAATTCGCGGCGACGCGAATCCAGCAATTGTTCGCGGCCCAGGTGCTGCCCGTGCTGTTGTCGCTCGGTCCGCCCGCAACCGCGTCGCAACGCGCCGGGCTCGTCGCCAGCCAGATCCTCGGCCTCGCGCTCACGCGCTACGTCCTCGCGCTGCCTCCCGTCGTCGCGCTCGACCGCGAAACGATCCTCGCCGAGGTCGGCGCGACGGTCCAGCGTTACGCAACCGGCGGCTAGGGCAGCAGCGCGGCCAGCGCGCGTTCGACCATCTGCGCCGCGGCGTCGGCGCCGAAGCTCGCGGCGTCGAGCGACAGTTCGAGCCACAGGCCGTCGACCATCGCGGTCAGCATGATCGCCAGCCGGTCGGGATCGCGCGCGCCGCACGCGACGAGCAATTCGCCAAGGCGCGCGCGATAGCCGGCGTAGCTCGTCGCGTGGATCGCTGCCATCCGGGCGTCACTCCGCGCCAGCGCCCAGAAGGCGGTCCATGCGCCGAGCAGTTCGGGATCGGTCACCGGCGCGCGGAAGCTCGCGGTGAGGTACGCCGACAACCGCGCGCGCGGATCGGCGCCGGCCGCTTCCACCGCGCCCGCGAAGATCGCGTCCATCCGGTCGCTCGTCGCCTGATAGGTCGCGGCGACCAGGTCGTCGATTCCCTCGAAATAATGGCGCAGCAGCCCGGGCGACACCCCCGCCTGCGCGCAGATCGCGCGGACGCTCGTCCCCGCGAGGCCATGTTCGGCCAGCACCGCCGCGGTCGCCTCGATCAGGTCCGCCCGGCGGGCATCGGCGCTTTCGCGCGTAAAGGCTTGGCGAGCAGCGGTCATCTTGTTATACAAACGTACAACAAGGAACGAACCATGGCAACTGCACCTCTCCGCGATACTGATATCGACCCGCTCGACGGATGGTCGCTGCCTGCATGGACCTACAGCGATCCCGATTTTTATTCGGCGGAAATGGACCGCATCTTCCGCCCGAGCTGGCAGGTCGTCTGCCACGACAGCGACATCCCGAACACCGGCGACTGGCACAGTATCGAATATTGCGGCGAAAGCGTCATCCTCGTGCGCGGCACCGATCGCGTCGTGCGCGCCTTCACCAACGTCTGCCGCCACCGCGGCTCGCGCCTCGTCGATGGCGCCGCGGGCTGCGCGAAGAAGCTTGTCTGTCCCTATCACGCCTGGACCTACGAACTCGACGGGCGGCTCTCCGGCGTGCCCGACAGCGCGAGCTATCCGACCCTTGACAGGGGCAAGGCCGGGCTCGTCCCCGTCGGGGTCGAACAATGGCGCGGCTTCTGGTTCGTTCGGCTGGAGGATGATGGCGGCCCGTCGGTTGCGCACATGATGGCGCCCTATGAGGCGATGATCGACCCGTACCGTTTCGAGGAGCTGGGCGCGCTGGGCCGGGTCACCCTGCGCCCGCGTGCGGTGAACTGGAAAAATGTCGGCGACAATTATTCGGACGGTCTCCACATCCCGGTCGCGCATCCCGGCCTCACCCGCCTGTTCGGCAAAAGCTATGGCGTCGAGGCCCAGACTCGAGTCGACCGTATGTGGGGCGACCTGATCGACCGGCCGTCCGCGAACTGGTCCGAGCGAATGTACCAGCGCATTCTGCCCCCGGTACCGCACCTGCCGGAGGCCAACCAGCGCCACTGGCTCTATTTCAAGCTGTGGCCGAATGTCGCCTTCGACATCTATCCCGATCAGGTCGATTTCATGCAGTGGCTGCCGACCGGCCCGACGACCTGCCTGATCCGCGAGATCAGCTATGTCCTGCCCGATGCGCGCCGCGAGATGAGGGCGGCGCGCTACCTCAACTGGCGCATCAACCGCCAGGTCAATGCCGAGGACACCGAGCTGATCACGCGCGTGCAGCAGGGGATGCAATCGAAAAGCTTTTCGATGGGGCCGCTCAGCGACAAGGAAGTCTGCCTCAAACATTTCTGCGCGCGGATGCGCGAGATCATTCCCGAGGCGCGGCTGGAGCAGGCGCCGCCGCCGGGGTGGAGCCGGGCATGACGATAATTTTCCCGTTCGCATCGAACGAAGTCGAGATGCCCATCGGGAATGCGCTGCCTCGCGGCGTCTCGACTTCGCTCGACACGAACGGAGACCGATATGGCTGACGTTCGCCGGGTCATCATCGTCGGCGGCGGGCCCGCCGGCATGGTCGCGGGGCTGCTCTTTGCCCGCGCCGGCGTTCCCGTCGCCATCCTCGAAAAACATGCCGATTTCCTGCGCGACTTCCGCGGCGACACGGTACATCCCTCGACGCTCGAACTGTTCAACGAAATCGGACTGCTCGGCGAGCTGCTGAAGGAGCCGCACGCGGCGATCGATACGATGACGCTCAATCTGCTGGGCGGGCGCTATACCATCGCGACGATGAAGCACCTGCCCGTCGCAGCGCCCTTCGTCGCGATGATGCCGCAATGGGATCTGCTCGATTTCATCGCGGGGCAGGGCAGGCGCTACCCGACCTTCGATCTGCGCATGTCGACCGAGGCGACCGGGCTGACCTATGACGATACCGGCCGCGTCAGCGGCGTGACGCTGGCAAGCGGCGGAACTTTGCCTGCGCGGCTCGTCATTGCCGCCGACGGCCGCCGCTCGGTCCTGCGCGACGCTGCCGAACTGCCGCTCGAAGATCTCGGCGCGCCGATGGACGTGCTCTGGTTCCGTATTCCGGTGCCCGCAGGCATGGACATGTCCGACGTCGCGCTCGGCACGATCGACAAGGGCGGGATGGTCGTCGCGATCCCGCGCGGCGATTATTGGCAATGCGCTCAGATCATCGAGAAGGGCGGCTTTGCTTCGATCGAGGCGCGCGGGATCGCGGCCTTTCGCGCGCAGATCGTCGAGATCGCGCCTGGACTCGCCGCCGGGATCGGCGCGATCCGGAGCTTCGACGACGTCAAGCTGCTGTCGGTCGCGCTCGACCGGCTGACGCGCTGGTCGCGTCCCGGTCTGCTCGCGATCGGCGATTCGGCGCACGCCATGTCGCCCGTGGGCGGCGTCGGCATCAACCTCGCGGTGCAGGATGCCGTCGCGACCGCGAACATCCTCGCCGCGCCGCTCGCTGCCGGGCGCGATCCCGATCCGCTGCTCGCAGCGGTGCAGGAACGGCGCTGGAAGCCGACGACGCGGATGCAGGCGATCCAGCGTTTTGCGCACCAGCGCGTCATCGAACCGATGCTGCGCGGTGAAATCACCCGCGTGCCCTTCGCGGTGCGCCTGCTCGACGCCATTCCGCTGCTACGCCGCATTCCGGGCCATATTCTCGGCCTCGGCTTCGGCCGCCAGCATGTCCAGTCCCCGCTTGCGAAAGAGTTTTCATGACCAAAGCCTATGACGCCCTGATTATCGGCGCCGGCCACAACGGCCTCGTCTGCGCCTTCTATCTCGCCAAGGCGGGGCTGAAAGTGCGCATCGTCGAGGCGCGCGATGTCGTCGGCGGCGCCGCGGTCACGGAGGAATTCGCGCCCGGCTTCCGCAATTCGGTCGCGAGCTACACGGTCAGCCTGCTCCAGCCGAAGGTGATCGCCGACATGAAGCTCGCCGATTATGGCTATCGCGTCATCGAACGCCCGATCAGCAACTTCCTGCCCCAGGAAGATGGTGGTTACCTCAAGCTCGGCGGTGGGCTGGAGCGCACGCAGGCCGAGTTCCGCAAGTTCTCGGGTCGCGACGCGGACGTGCTGCCCGCCTATTATGACGCGCTCGAAAATGTCGCCGAACTGCTCCGCGACCTCGCGCTGCGCGTGCCGCCCAATGTCGGCGAAGGGATGCGCACGCTTCTCGATGGCGCCCGGCAAGGGCGGCGCTTCGCCACGCTCAGTCTCGAACAGCAACGCGATGTGCTCGACCTGTTCACCAAGTCGGCGCGCACGATGCTCGACAGCTGGTTCGAGAGCGAAGCGGTCAAGGCCGCCTTCGGCTTCGACGCGGTCGTCGGCAATTACGCCAGCCCAGACACCCCGGGCAGCGCGTACGTGCTCCTGCACCACGTCTTCGGCGAGGTGAACGGCAAGAAGGGCGCTTGGGGCCACAGCGTCGGCGGGATGGGCAAGATCACCGAGATCATGGCGAAGGTCTGCCGCGACCTGGGCGTCGAGATCAGCCTCGAAAGCCCCGTTAACAAGGTCCTCGTCGACGGGGGCAAGGCGGTCGGGGTCAAGCTGGTGAGCGGCGAGGAGATTGCCGCGGCGCGCGTCATCGCCAATGTCGGGCCGAAGCTGCTTTATGAGCGGCTGATGGATGCCGGCGACCTGCCGGCCGACTTCGAGCGCCGGATCAAAGGCTTCAAGGCGGGCAGCGGCACGTTCCGCATGAATGTCGCGCTGTCGGAGCTCCCCAGATTCTCCTGCCTTCCCGAGCCGGGCGAGCATCATCAGTCGGGGATCATCCTGGCGCCGACGCTCGATTATATGGACCGGGCCTTCCTCGACGCGAAACAGCATGGCTGGTCGAAGGCGCCGATCGTCGAGATGCTGATCCCCTCGACCGTCGACGACAGCCTTGCGCCCGAGGGTTGCCATGTCGCGAGCCTCTTCTGCCAGCAATTCGCCCCCGAGCTGCCCAATGGGAGAGATTGGGACGATGAGGAGGAAGCGGCCGCCGACGCGATCCTCGACACGGTCGAAAGGCACGCACCCGGCTTCCGCGCCAGCATCGTCGGCAGCACGCGCCTGTCGCCCAAGGGACTCGAACGCAAGTTCGGCCTGGTCGGCGGCGACATCATGCACGGCAATATGAGCCTCGACCAGCTGTGGGCCGCGCGCCCGGTGCTCGGCAACGGCGGCTATCGCGGACCGGTGAAAGGGCTCTATATGTGCGGCGCCGGCACGCACCCGGGCGGCGGCGTGACCGGCGCGCCGGGGCATAACGCGGCGCAGGTGATCCTACGCGATCGGGGCTTCTTCGCGCCGCGCTGGCGCTGAACGACGCATCAGGACATAGATGGGAAGCCCCGCCGCGGTCATCGCCAGGCTCCACAGGCTCGCTTCCAGCCCGGCGCCGTAAAAGGCCCAGCAGCTGTAGGCGGCACCGACGAGCGTGACTGCCGCGAAGCCCGGCGACACGCGCAGCTCGCCGCGACGTTCGAGCTTCAGGGCAGCGAGGCTGCCGACGACGTAGAGGATGATCGCTGTCGAGGTCGTTACCAGCACCATGAAGGTGAAGAGCCCGGCCAGGCCGCGCGAATAATTGGCGTAAACGACGACGCTCGCGAGCGCGCTCGACAGGATCTGTGCGGCGAGAGGCGAGCCGAACCGGTTGTCGCGGCCGAGCAGCGACGGGAGAAGACGGCGGTGCGCCAGCTCGCGGGGAATCTCGCCCTGCAGCAATACGAAGCCGTTGAGCGCGCCGAGCGCGGCGATCGCCGCGAAGATCGCGACGACGTCACCCGCCATCGGGCTTACAAGGGCGCCGAAGAAGGTCGCATAGGCGGCGTTCGATTGCTGGAGCGTGTCGACCGGCAGCAGCAAGGTCACCGCGGTGCAGGACAGAAGATAAAGCAGGCCGGTCGCCGCGGCCGCGACCAGCGTCGCGCGCGGGATCGTGCGTTCGGGATCCTTCACGCGATCGCCGACGATTGCCGCGCTTTCGAAGCCGAGCAGCGCGAACAATGTCAGCGTCGCGGCGCCGCTGATCGCCGACAGGCTGACCGGCGCGGTGTGCGCCATCCCCTCGACGCGCGCCTCCCCCGTACCGAGCAGCCACAGCGCGACGCCGATGGCTCCGATCACTGGCACCAGCTTGAGCAGGAGGGTGATGACCTGCGTGTTCCCAGCGCGGCGCACACCGGTGAGGTTGATGAGGGTGAAGAACCACAAAAAGCCGATCGCAAGCAGCGCCGCAAGCGGCCCCTTCTCGCCCAGCCGTGACGCGACAATCGACAGGTTGCTGATCGCCGCCACCGCCAGCGTCGCGTTCGCGGTCCAGCAGCTGATCCAGTAGCTCCACGCGACGATGAAACCGACCCCGGGGCCGAAGGCGGCGTCGGCATAGGTAAACGCCGCGCTGCCGCCCGGCAGGCGGCGCGACAGGCGCGCAAAGATCAGCGCGAGGCAGAGCGTTCCGGTGATCGTTACGCCCCAGCCGATCACGGCATTCCAGCCGAGCGGGGCAAGGTCGCGCGGAAGCAGGAACACCCCCGACCCGATCATATTGCCCATGCCGAGGGCGATGCACATCAAAAGGCCGAGCTTTTGGCTCGGCCTTTCGGTGCTGGTCGCGCTATCGGTCACCAGATCAGAACTTGGCGCCCAGCCGCGCCCCGAGCGTCTGGGGCTGGTTCACGAGGATCTGCACACGACCGTTGCACTGCCCGCAGTTCGAGAAGCGCGACAGCTCGGCGCGCTCGTCGAACGCATTCTGCAGGAACAACTCGAAGCTGTAGCGGCTCCAGTCGAACCCGATCGCGAAATCGACCGTCGTCGATCCGCGAATGCGGCCAAGCTCGTTCGCGACATCGACCCGGATATCCGAACTCGCCGACCCGCGATGCGCGATCACCGACTGCAGGTGCAACTCGCCCGGTCCGACCGGGAAGGCATAGCGCACGGTGGCATTGCCGTTGAACTTCGGCGTGACGGGCAAGCGCGTCCCCTTCGGCGCCGCGATCGAATTGTCGGGGTCGGCGGTACATTGATACGTCGGATCGTCGATCGCGCAGAGATTGTTGCGCGTCTTGGCGTCGGTGTAGGACGCCGCCGCCGAGATCGTCAGCCCGTCGGTGGGCCGAATATTGATGTCCGCCTCGATCCCCTTGATCCGGGCATTCGGACCATTGTGAATCTCGGTAAAGCTGTTGAGCCCCAAGAAGGAGAACTGGAAACGCTTCCAGTTCTGCAGATAGACGGCAGCGTTCAGGCGAACCATCCCGTCGGCGAGCGTAGTCTTGATCCCGAGCTCATAGTTGGTGAGGAAATCGGCGTCATAGGGCGCGATCGTTGCGCGACGATTGATGCCGCCCGGCCGGAACCCCCGCGACCATGTCGCATAGGTCAGGACATCCTCGCTGGGTTTCCACGTCAGGTTCAGACGGTGGGTGAAGCCCGTATCCTTCGTCCGCTTGGGGACCAGCTTGCCGTTCACATAATCGGCAAGGTTGGTACAGGGTCCGCCTTCGACCTCGGCGGGGAGCAGGGTACCGCCCGGATTGTCGCGCAGGATCGCCCCCGTCGTGGTGTAGCAGCCGGCAACACCGGTCCGCGAGCTGCCTGCGCCATTGAACGGCGGGCCATTGGGATTGCGGCCGAAGCCGAAGAAGCCGATCAGGCTGTTGTCATATTTGTAATAACGCCCGCCCCCGGTCAGCGTGACCGTCGGGGTGATGTCGAAGCTCGCCTCGCCGAACGCCGCATAATCCTTGTCGACACGCTTCTGCTCGGTGAGCCACAGCGTGCCCGGACGACCGTTGACCGACAGCGCGTCGGCGAGGCCGGGGACGATATAGTCCTGGTGGATTTCGTTGCTCTGGCGCTGGAAGAACAGCCCAGCGACGACACGGAAGCGCGAGTCCTGCGGCGACGAGATGCGCAGTTCCTGGCTCAGCTTGCGGAAATGGTCGGTGCCGATGATATATTGGCGCGGGTCGATCGTGTCGCCGGCATTGTCCTGGAAATAGAAATAGCCGGCCAGGCCGCCATAAGAGGCATAGAGCGCGTCATAGGCCTCGGCATAATCGGTATAGTCGTTGATCTGGTACGTCTTGCGGTCGAGATAGGCGCCCGCATAAGTGACGTCGAAATTGCCGAGCTTGCCCTCGATCGTCAGCGCCGCCTGGATGAACTTGTCGCTGCGCGAGTCGGGATAGAAGCGCTGGACCTGCAGATCGCCGACAAGCGGGTCCTGCGCAAAGGTTCCGTGGCTCTTTTGCTTCTGGTAGAGGACTGTCGGCGTGATCGTCCAATTGTCGTCGAGGTCGACCTTCAGCGCGGCGCGGCCACCATAGATTTCGGCATCGTTGAAATCCTTCTCGACGAAGGCGTCGTTGTCGACAGTGATGCCGCCGGGCGTCGGCAGGAACGAGCGGGTTCCGGGCACATTGTCGATATAGCCCGCGTCCTTTTGGTACCAGCCGACGAGGCGAACCGCGGCCATTTCGCTGAGCGGCGCATTGATCATGCCTTCGAGGCGGCCGCCGGTGCCGCCATGCTTGATCGTGTTCAGCTCGCCGTCGACGCGGCCTTCGAAGCCCGCCGTGCTCGGCTTGTTGGTGATGATGCGGATCGTGCCCGCCTGCGACGAGGCGCCGTAGAGCGTACCTTGCGGACCCGCGAGCGATTCGATGCGCGCGATGTCATAGATATGGACGTCGAGCGTGCCGCCGATCGTCGTGACCGGCTGTTCGTCGAGATAGACGCCGACGCTGGGCAGCGAGCCCGAATGGTTGCCGTCGCCGCCGCTCGCGACGCCGCGCATATAGACGGTGGTGACGCCCGGCTGGCTCGACTGGAAGGAAACGCTCGGGAGGAGCTTCGAGAAATCCTGGAAGTTGGCGACGTTCAGCTGGTCGAGCTTGCGCGTCCCGAGCGCCTGGATGCTGATCGGAACATTCTGCAGATTTTCCTCGCGCTTCTGCGCGGTGACGATGATCTCGTCGTCGGCGCCCGCATCCGAAGCGCCTTGCGCCATCGCGGCCCCCGGCGACAGCATCGTCGTCGACAAGGATGCCAGCAGCACCGCGCGGCGTGAAAAACGAAACCCCATACAGACCCCCCTGTTTATGCCGACGCCGTTTGTTGCAGCGCAATGCGGAAGGTGTGCCAGCTTTCGGGCAATCGTCAATCGAGGCGCATGAAAATGGCGGCTGCGGCTCGCAGTTTCGCGACCACTATGACAAAATTGCAACAATAAGCTTAGGCGCGAACCGGATATTGCGTCAGAACCGGCCCCAACGCCTCGACAAGCGGGCCGAGCCACGGTTCCATCGCGCGCCACTGGTCGACGCCGTCGCGGTTGATCGGGCGCCGCACCTGCTCGGAGCTCGCGGTACGAACGGCGCGGTCGTTGGCATGAAAGTCCAGGCACGCCTGCTCGAACGGGAGGTCCATATAGGCGAGCATCGCGCGCACCTCGCCTTCGAGGTCGCCGATCACGCGTTCATGAAAGACGCGGTGGACGTGACCGGGCAGCACCGTGTCGAAATGGTCCATCAGCTCGACATAATCGGCATAGTAGCGCCCCATATCGGTCAGGCTGTAGCTGAATGCCTGCCCGCGCGCGAAATGCTGTTTGAAGTTGGAGAAACAGCAATCCATGGGATGACGCCGCGCGTCGATGATCTTGGCATGGGGGAGGATCAGCCGGATGAAGCCGACATGCAGCCAGTTGTTCGGCAGCTTGTCGATATAGAAGGGCTTGCCGCTCTTGCGCTGTACCTGCGTGTCGCGGAGATATTGCTCGCCAAACTCGCGCGCCTCCGCGGCGGTCAGCCGGGCGATCCCGCCCATGTTCCGCGCCTTGGCGAACAGTTTCGGGATATCGGGCAGTTCCATCGTGCCCTCGATCATCGAATGGCTCGACAGGATCTGCTCGATCAGCGTCGATCCGGCGCGCGGCATCCCGACGATGAAGACCGGATCGGGTGCGGCGCAGCCATGATCCGGACGCTCGGCAAAAAACGCCGCCGTGTACAGCACCTTCGCGTGATCGACCGATGCGCGCGTCTGACCGGCGTCATAATCGAGCATCGCCTTTCGCAGCGCATTGCCGCGGTCGTAATGGGCGAAGGCTGCTTCGGCCTGCTGCCGGTCCTCATTTGCCTTGCCCAGCGCGAAATGGAGGTGGAAGCGATCCTCGGGCGCGATGTCGCCACGTTCGAGCGTCTCCTCCATCGCCGCCAGATCGGCGTCGCCGAAACGGAAAGTCTTGAGGTTGGCAAGGCTCCACCACACCTCACCGAGCGAAGGACGAAGCTCGATCGCCTTGCGATAGGCCGCGACAGCGTCGGCCTGCCGCCCGACCGTCTTGAGCATATGCCCGTAGGACATCCATATCTTCGGCTGCTTGCCGAAGGTCTGCAGCACCTTCTCGTAAAGTTCGAGCGCTTCGTCGAATTCGCCAACGCGCCCGAGCGCCGCGGCCTTCAGATTGGCGTTCATCAGATTGTCGGGGTCGACGATCTGCAACTTTTCCAGTTCCTCGACAGCCTCGCCCGATCGCCCCTGCCGGTGCAGGACGGTCGCGAGGTTCGAGCGCGCCGCCAGAAATTCGGGCGCCAGTTCGAGTGCGCGGCGCAGCAGCGCCTCGGCGTCACGATAGCGTTCGATGCGCGCCGCGAGTTCGGCAAGCATACGGATCGCTGCAACGTCGAACGGATCCTGCTTCAGATGCGCCTTCAGCACCGGTTCGGCGTCGTGGAGCCGGCCTTCGGAAAGCGCGAGCGCCGCCGCAAGCAATTCGGGGTTGCGAAGCCCCCGCTCGATCGATCGTTGCGCGTGGTTCGCCGTCATCCTCAGCCTTTGTCCCGCGCCTTGGCGATCGCGCGGCGCAGCGCGTCATAGCCGACCTGGCCCTGGAACAGCTGGTCGCCGACAATCCAGGTCGGGGTCGCGTTCAGCTGCAACTGCGTTGCGAGCGCGAGGTTCGAATCGATCTCGCGCTGGAACAAGGCCTCGTTCGCCGTCGCGTCGGCGCTGCCGTCGGTGACGACGCCGGCGCGCGAGGCGGCGGCCGCGATCGCCGAGGGGTCGAGCGACGACGCCTGGAACATTGCATGATGGAATGCGTCATATTTGCCTTGCCGCGCGGCGGCGAGCGCCATGATCGCGGCGTCGCGGCTCTGCGGCGAGATGATCGGCAGTTCGCGGAACACGACCTTCAGGCGCTTGTCCTCGCGGAGCAGCCGGTCGACGTCGGGGACGCTCGCGCGGCAGAAACCGCAGGCATAGTCGGTGAAGACGACGAGTGTGACATCGCCGTCGGCATTGCCCGCCCAGGCGCCGGCATAGGGCTTTTCGAGCGCCGGACGCACCGCGTCGACGGCCTTTGCCATTTCCTTGTTCCGCTGCGCCTCGAAGGCTTCGGGCACGATCTCGGGGTGCGCGCGAATATAGTCGGCGACGATGGTTTCGACCTCGCCCTTGCTCATGCCGCCGCCGAAGCGGCCGCCGAGCCAGAAGGTCGCGCCAAGCAGCAACACGGCGCCGAGCGCGATCGCCCAGAGCGGCGCGGGAAGCGCGGGCGCCGCCGGTGCGGGGCGCGTCGCGACCGCCGGGCGGTAGGGCGCGCGCTCGTCGTCGGCCGGCCCCGACAGCGAGGGCGGCGGCGTTGCCGATGCGGCCTTGGCCCGCGACGATTTCGCGGGACGCGGCGCAGCCGCCTCGATCGGTTCGCCAGCGAACAGCGGCAGATCGGGCGCCGCCACCGGCGCCTCGGCCATGCGAGCATCGGCTTCCTCGCGGGCGAGCAATTGCTCGAGCCCCGACGGCGGCGGCGGCGGTTCCTCGCGCGGCGCCGGTCGCAACCTGGTCGCGGCGCCGCCGATCCCGTCACGGATCGTTTCGCCGCCGGCCTTCGCGGCGTTGCCGAGCCCGGCCTTCGCCTTGTCGGCGACCTCGCCCAGCCCGCGCCCCGCCTCGCTTGACAACCGCGAAACCTTGTCGCCGAGTGCCAACTTGTCCCATGCCTCGCCGCTCGCCCGGGCCGCCGCGCGGCTGGCTTTTGCCGAGCCACGCCCCACCGCGCGCGCAGCGCGCACGGTCAGGTCGCCGGCTCTTTTAGCAAGGTCGCGCGAGCGGCGCGGGATCTCCATCGCCTCGACGCGCGCCGGAATGTCGGCCCGTTCTCCGACGTCGATCGTCCAGTCCGCGAAGGCTTCGGCGCCGTCGCGGATGCGGTCCCACAGGTTCGCGGCGCTCGCCTTGATTGCTTCGGGCTTGACCAGCGGCTGACGCGGCTTGTCGCCCGCCTTGTAGCGCGCGAGGTCGATGCCGACCGGCGGTTCCTCCTTCGGCTTCGCCAGTCCGCCCTGGTCCAGCGCGTCGCGCATGGGCACGCCGCCCGGCGTCGGGGCCGGGTCGCGCAGCCACGGCTGGTAATAATCGTCTTTGCTGTCAGTCACTTGTCGCCCTTGAGCATCGCCGATGCGATGCGTCCCCATCGTATCCTGTTCGAATCTAGCGTCTTTTGCGCGCCTGTTCCACCTCGGCGCGCGACACCAGCGCAATATCCTGTGCACGGATCCAGTCGGGCGACCCTTCGGGCAACCCCTGCATCGCGGTTTCGGCATTACGCAGCGCCAGCGCCGACTGTCCACCCTCAAGGCTGTAACGCTCGGCCGAAGCGAGTGCCGCGCGCGGCTGGTCGCCCTTGTTCGCATAGACGATGCCCAGTTGGTACCAGGCGAAGGGATTCTGATTGTCGAGCGCCACCGCGGTCTTGAGCACCTTTTCCGCTTCGGCGAAATTGCCGGGATCTTCGGTCGCGATCAGCGCGTGACCGAGCGTTGCGGCAATCAGGGGCTGCGAGCGCGAGTTGGCCACTGCCTCGCGGAGCGGCGGAATCGCGTCTTTGGGCCGCCCCGATTCGAGCAGGACCTGCCCTTCGAGTTCGAGGAAATAGGGGTCGTGCGGGTTGCTTTTCAGCAAGCCCTCGACCTCCCCGAGCGCCTTGTCGGGGTACGCGCTCTTGTGCCAGGCGTAGGCGCGGGCGTAGCGCGCCGGGATGCTCGTGTCGCTTTCGGGATATTTGCGCAAGGTGCGGTCGGGGTCGGCGATATAGCCCGACAGTTTCGCCTTGATCCGCTGGAAACGCGCTTCGATCGCCGGGTCGGCGGGTTTGCTCCAGGCAGGGTCGACGACATAGACTTCGCGCAGCGCCTGGATGCGGTCGCCCGACATCGGGTGGGTGCGGCCATAGGCCTGATCGTCGTCCTGCTTGATGCCATAGCGGAACTCGAGATTCTGAAGCTTCTTGAAGAAGGCCAGGCTGCCGCGACCGCTGATCCCCGCCTTCGACAGATATTGCGCGCCCGCCGCGTCGGCGGTCGATTCCTGGACGCGGCTGAAGGCGAGATATTTGCCGAGCGCGGCCTGCTGGCCCGCCATCAGGATGCCCATGCCGGCCTCGCCGCCGCCCGCCGCCATCGCCGCTGCGCCGAGCAGCAGGCTGAGAAGCGAAATGCCGGTCGCGGTTTTCGCGCCCTCGCTCGCCCGGATCGCGTGGCCGCCCATGACGTGCCCGAGTTCGTGCGCGAGCACGCCCTGCACTTCTTCGGCGCTGTCGGCGGCCTCGATCAGCCCGCTGAAGACATAGATGTCCTGGCTGCCCGCAACGAAGGCGTTGATGCTGCGGTCGCCGAGCAGGTGAACACGCACCTGCCCCGGCTGGAGCCCCGCCGCGACGAGCAGCGGATCCATCATGTCCTGGAACAGCGCCTCGGTCTCGGCATCGCGCAGGATCGACTGCGCCATTGCGGGCCGCACGGCCACGGCGACCATCGCCACCAAGGTCATGAGGATTCGCAGTAACGCATGGGGGCCATGCGCCCGGTGCGCCTTGTACGACGGGGAAACGGTCATCGCCGACTGTCTCGCGCCGCGCGCCTGAACCTCGCGTGAAGCCATGAAAGGCTTATTGGGGTTCAGCGCGCGCGGACGCAAGGTCAGCGTGTCGTTTCTGCGGTCAACCGCGTCGATCAGTTGCCGAAGGTGCGCTGCCACCAACCGCGACGAGGTTCGCCGTCGGGACCGGTGCTATTCTCTTCGCCATCCGCGGCCACTGTTTCCCGGTCGCTGGTCATCGCTTCCTCGGGGGCAGCCTCGACCGCGACGGCCTTCTTCGCGCGGCTCGCACGTTTTTTGGGCGCGGGCTTGACGACTTCGGCGTCGGCTTCGGGTTCGACCGCCGGCGCTTCGGCAGCGGGCGCCTCGACGGCTTCGGGCACCTCGGCCTCGGCAGCCGCAGCAGCCTTGGTCTTGCGCGGTGCGCGCTTGCGCTTCGGCTTCTCCTCGGCGGCGGGCGATTCCTCGACAACCGGCTCGGGCGCAGCTTCGGCGGGGGCCGATTCTTCCTCGGTCACGGCCTCGGCTTCAGCCTCTTCGGCCTTCTTCCGACCGCGTCCGCCGCGGCGGCGCTTCGGCTTCGCCTCTTCCCCTTCGGCAGCGGCCGGCGCAGCCTCTTCGGCGGGTGCTTCGCGAGGATCGTCGCCAACGTCCTGACCGTCGGCAGCCTCACCCTCAGGCGCTTCGCCGCCTTCCTCGTCGCGGCGACCGCGACGTCCACGGCGGCGGCGGCGGCGGCGCTTGCGGCCCTCGCCATCCTCGCTCTCCGGGCGTTCCTGCCGGTCACGGCGCGCAGGGCGCTCCTCGGCGTCGGTCTCCCCTGCCTCTTCCTCTTCCTCATCCTCTTCGACGAAATCGTCGTCTTCATCCTCGATCGGAGCAATCGGCGCGAAGCTGCGGCGGGCGACCGGCGGCGGCCCGCCGACCTCGATCGCCATGCGCGCGCCCTCGGTTTCGCCATCGGGCAGGATTTCGACGCTGACGCCGTAGAGTTCCTCGATTTCGCGCAGCTCGCGACGCTTTTCGTTGAGGAGGTAGAAGGTCGCCTCCTGGCTGGCGCGCAGGATGATCTTGCTGCCCTTGCCGCGTGCGGCCTCCTCTTCGATCAGCCGCAAGGCGCTGAGGCCTGCCGACGATGCGGTGCGGACGAGGCCGGTGCCTTCGCAATGCGGGCACGGGCGGGTCGAGGCTTCGAGCACACCGGTGCGCAGGCGCTGGCGGCTCATTTCCATCAGCCCGAAGCCCGAGATGCGGCCGACCTGGATGCGCGCGCGGTCGTTCTTGAGCGCGTCCTTCATCGCCCGTTCGACCTTGCGGACGTTCGAACCATGATCCATGTCGATGAAGTCGATGACGATCAGCCCGGCCATGTCGCGCAGGCGGAGCTGGCGCGCGATCTCGTGCGCGGCCTCGAGGTTGGTGTTGAGCGCGGTCTGCTCGATATTATGCTCGCGCGTCGACCGGCCCGAGTTGATGTCGATCGACACCAGCGCCTCGGTCGGATTGATCACCAGATAGCCGCCCGACTTGAGCTGGACGACGGGATTGAGCATTCCCGCGAGCTGGTCCTCGACGCCGTAGCGCTGATAGAGCGAGACCGGGTCGGCATATTGCTTCACGCGCCGCGCGTGGCTCGGCATCAGCAATTTCATGAACTGCTTCGCCGCCTTGTAACCCTCGTCGCCCTCGACGAGCACCTCCTCGATATCCTTGTGATAGATGTCGCGGATCGCGCGCTTGACGAGGTCGCTGTCCGAATGGATCAGCGCGGGCGCGCTCGATCCCAGGGTTTTTTCGCGGATCTCGTCCCACAGGCGCGCAAGATAGTCGAAGTCGCGCTTGATCTCGACCTTGGTGCGGCTCATCCCCGCGGTACGGACGATGCAGCCCATCGTCGGCGGCAGGTTGAGTTCGTCGATCATCGCCTTCAGCTTGCGGCGGTCGGCGCCGTTCGAAATCTTGCGGCTGATCCCGCCACCGTGCATCGTGTTCGGCATCAGCACGCAATAGCGGCCGGCAAGCGACAGATAGGTGGTCAGCGCCGCGCCCTTGTTGCCGCGCTCTTCCTTCACGACCTGCACCAGCATCACCTGGCGACGGCGGATGACGTCCTGAATCTTGTAGCGGCGGCGCAGCGACATGCGGCTTTCGCCGTCTTCGTCGTCGCCCCGGCGGCCACGGCCACCCTTGCGGCCATTGCGTCCGCCCTTGCCCCGCCCGCGGCGGCGATCGCCGCGGCCGTCCTTGGCCTCTTCGCCCCCGTCTTCGCCATCGGCCTCGCCGTTGTCGTCGTCATGCTCCTCGTCGCCGTCTTCGCCCACCGTTTCGGGCGCGCGCGGGGCGTCGCCATTATCGTCGTCATGATATTCGACGTCGGCGACATCGCCTTCCAGCTCGTCGAGGTCGTCCTCGGCGCGCTGCGCCGCGGCGGCGGCATGCTCGGCTTCCTCGCGAAGCAGCGCCTCGCGGTCTTCCTTCGGAATCTGGTAATAGTCGGGGTGGATTTCGCTGAAGGCCAGGAAGCCGTGGCGATTGCCGCCATATTCGACGAACGCCGCCTGCAGGGACGGTTCGACGCGGGTAACCTTGGCCAGATAGATATTGCCCTTGAGCTGCTTGTGCTCGGCGGACTCGAAATCAAACTCCTCGATGCGGTTTCCCTTGGTGACGGCGACCCGGGTCTCTTCCCGGTGCCGCGCGTCGATCAACATGCGCGTGGTCATTAGTATCACTCCAGGCGCGCAGCGGCGCGCCAAACAAAAAGGCCGCTACCATCCTTGGCGGACGGCGGCGGTCGATAGGGTTCAAAGAAAAAAAGACGTTATTGCCGCGCGGGGCCCGCGTCCGGTCGTGGACGCGCATGCGGTCTTTCGCCGCGACGCCTGCGGAAGCAAAAGCCTCCGCGTCGCGATCGAAAGAGGGCATGGCAAGCCTCATACGGCATCAACCTGTTTCGGGGCAGACGGGAAGCCGGGGCGAATTTCCGCAGGGAAAGGTCGCGTCAGCCGCCCGATCAACCGGGTGGATCGACGGAACGAGGTTTTCGGCAGGTCCGGCACCGGGGCGGCCATGATCCGCGATTCGCGAGATCAGGCCTCTTCCCCTCAAAAGGCCGGACGGAGCCGGAAAGTCCTCCGTCGTGGCAGGGTGCTAGCATCGGCATGGGCCGACGGCAACCTCCACCACCCGATAAAGATGGGAGAGTGTGGCCACATTGCAACCATCTCGCCGCATTCGTCCGTCTTTGCCGTACGCGTCCGGCTTGGTTAACCGCCGTTTGACACAGGCTGGCTAATAAGGGATTTGCCTTGCTGGATTGCCCCGGCGCCATGGAATGACGATGATCCTGCCCCTTCTCCTCGCGGCGAGCGCACCGGCGCTTCCGGTCGAGGCCGATCTGCATCCTCGCCGGAGCGAAGCAACGCGGCACGCCGGTTTCTTGCGGGCCGATCGCCCGAAAAAGCGCTACAGCGTCACCGTTCCGATCGGCAGACCGAAGCCCGCGGTGCCGCTGCCGCGGATCGAAGGCCCCGACAATCCGCGCCTGCCGCTTGTCGTGATCGACGCCGGGCACGGCGGACACGACCCCGGCGCGACGTCGCCCTACAGCGGCAAGCGCGAAAAGGACCTGACCCTGGAACTCGCGCGGGCGATCCGCGACGACCTGGTCGCCGGCGGCCGCGTCCGCGTCGCGCTCACCCGCTCGGACGACCGCTATCTCGTGCTCGAAGAACGCTACGGCATCGCGCGGCGGCTCAAGGCCGACCTGTTCCTGTCGATCCACGCCGATGCCGCGGAGAACAGCCAGGCGAACGGCGCCTCGGTCTATACCCTCTCCGAAGTTGCCTCCGACCGCGAGGCGGCACGGCTTGCGGCGCGCGAGAACAAGGCGAACATCATCAACGGCGTCGACCTTGGCGCACACAGCAGCGACGTATCGTCTATCCTGCTCGACCTGACGCAACGCGAGACGATGAATGTCGCGTCGGATTTCGCGAAGCTGCTGCAACGCGAGGCATCGGACGAGATGACCTTCCGGACGACCGCGCACCGGTTCGCGTCGTTCGTCGTGCTCAAGGCGCCCGATACGCCGTCGGTGCTGTTCGAAACCGGCTTTATCTCGAACAGGGGCGATTCCGACTTTCTGACGTCAAAGAGCGGGCAGAAAAAGGTCGCGCGCGGAGTGCGCGACGCGGTGCAGATTCATTTCGCACGGAAGATCGCCGCCGCGCGCTGAAACGCCTTGACCATCGCCCGGCGCGCCGACAGCTTGCCGGCGACGGGAGAGATCGATGGGGTGGAGCAACTGGTCGGGCAGCGTGACCGCGCGCGCCGAGGTCGCAAGGCCGCAAAGCGAAGACGAACTGGCCGCGCTCATCCGCGGCGCGCGCAAGGTCCGGGCGACCGGCGCCGGGCACAGTTTCATGCCGCTCTGCCAGTCCGACGAGCTGATCCTCGGCCTCGACCGGCTGGCGGGAGAGATGCGGATCGCGGCCGGCCGGACCACCGCGCACATTCCGGCGGGCTGGAGCATCAGGAAGTTGACGGCAGCGCTCTGGGAGGAGGGGCTGTCGCTCGCCAATCAGGGCGACGTCAATCCGCAGTCGCTTGCAGGCGCGATCGCAACCGGTACGCACGGCACCGGCGTCGACCTCGGTTCGCTGGCGACGATGGCGCGCGGTTTTCGTCTGGTCGGCGCCGACGGTACCGCGCGCTGGTGCGATGCCGCGACCGAATCCGACCTCTATCAGGCGCAGCGGCTTTCGCTCGGGATGTTCGGGATCGCAACCGAAGTCGAGGTCGCCGTCGTTCCCGCCTATCATCTCGAAGAGCGGATCGAGAAAAGGCGCTGGAGCGAGGTGCGCGAAAGCTATGACGAGCTTGCCTCGCAGCACCGCCACATCGAATTCTGGTTGTTCCCGCACGCCGACGACGTGATCCTGAAGACGCTCACGCCGTGCGATCCCTGCGATCCGCCGCCATCGACGACCGACATGGAGGAAAGCGCCTTTCGCCGCGTGCTCGATGTCGCTGCAAAACTGCCCTTCCTCACCCCCTTCCTGCAGCGCGCGATGATGCGGACGCGGTTCGACGGCCGTCGCCGCGGCCCCGCCCACGCGATCTTCCCGTCCGACCGGACGATCCGCTTCGAGGAGATGGAATATGAAGTGCCGCGCGCAGCGGGTCTGGCGGCGCTGGATGACGTCGTCGGGTGGATCCGGAAAAATCGGCTTCCGGTCACCTTTCCCTTCGAATATCGCACCGTCGCGGCCGACGATATCTGGATGAGCCCGATGAACGCGGGACCGGTCGCCGCGATATCGATGCACCAATATGCCAGGATGCCGTGGCAAAGCCATTTTGCGGGCGCCGAGGCGATATTCCGGAGCTTCGGCGGCCGGCCGCACTGGGCGAAGCGTCACACGCTGACGCGCGATGACGTCGATGCGCTTTACCCGATGGCCGAACACTATCGCACCGCACGCCGCGCCGCCGACCCGCACGGCAAATTTCTCAACGCGCATCTGGAGAGCCTGTTTTCATGAGCGACGATTTGACCCTGCACGCGCATCTGATCGGTCGGCAGGGATCGCGCACCGATCTCAACACGCCCGTGCTGGTGCTCGATCGGCAAGCGCTCGACCGCAATATCGCCGCGATGGCCGAACTGGCGGCGCGGCATGGCGTGGGGCTCCGTCCGCACGCGAAGACGCACAAGAGCATCGACATCGCGCAGCGGCAGATCGGCGCGGGCGCGCTCGGCGTGTGCTGCGCCAAGATCGGCGAGGCCGAGGCGCTGGCCGATGGCGGGATCAGCGGCATCCTGATCACCTCGCCCGTTGCGGCGCCGCGCGCGATCGAGCGGCTTGCCGCGCTCGCGGCGCGTGACGGGACAGTGATGGCGGTCGTCGATCACCCCGCCGTCGCCCGGCGCATCGACGCGGCGCTTGCGGAAGCTGGCGCGACGCTCGACGTCATCATCGACATCGATCCCGGCATCGCGCGCACCGGCGTGGCCTCGGCGGAGGCGGCGGTCGCGCTGGCGAAGGCGGTTGCGGAGCTGCCGAACCTCAACTGGCGCGGCGTCCAATTCTATTGCGGCTCGCAGCAGCATATCGAGGACTATGCCGAACGCCGCGCCGCGATCGCCGAGCGCACCGGCTATCTGACGTCGGTGGTGGCAGCGCTGACCGACGCCGGATTCAAACCCGAGATCGTCACCGGATCGGGCACCGGAACGCACCGGATCGATCTCGACCTCGGCGTCTTCACCGAGTTGCAGGCCGGATCCTATATCTTCATGGACAAGCAATATCTCGACTGCGACCTGACCGGCGATGGCGATGTCCCGTTCGAAACCGCGCTCGGCGTCGATGCGCGCGTGGTCAGCGCCAATCATTCGGGGCTCGTCACGATCGATGCCGGATTCAAGTCGCTGTCGACCGACGGCGGCGTCGCGGTGGTGCGGCGCGGTGCACCCGAAACCGCCTTTTTCGCCTTCATGGGCGACGAACATGCGGCGCTGATCGCGCCAGGCCTTGGCGAGCAGCTCGCACCCGGCGACCCGGTGACGCTGACGGTTCCGCACTGCGACCCGACCGTGAACCTCTACGATCATTATCATGTCGTCGAGGGCGACACGCTGGTTGCCATCTGGCCCGTGAGCGCTCGCGGCAGGGCGCGTTGATTTTCCGACCAGCGTCGGAATCTGCGCCGGCCTCCTGCATCCGAACCGCCGCAACGCAGCTTCCCTTTCGTTCGCGCAGGCTTTAGAGGCTCTTCGCATATGACTTCCGAGACCGCGTCCCATTTCCGCCTGCGCCTGCGCCGCGACAGCAATGCCGTCATCGCCTGGTTCCGCGAGATGTGGACGCGGCGCTGGTTCCGCATCCTCGGCTATCTGGCGGGCGCGGGGCTGCTGGCCATGGCGCTGATCTGGGTGGCTTTCGCGCGCAACCTGCCGTCGGTCGACCAGCTGCGCGATTATCAGCCGCCGCTGCCGACGATGGTCCGCGACGCCGAGGGCAAGCCGGTGCACAGCTATGCGCGCGAGCGGCGCGTCCAGCTGGAATATGCGGAATATCCGCAACTGCTTGTCCGCGCCTATCTCGCGGCCGAGGATCGCACCTTCTTCGAACATGGCGGGATCGACTATCCGGGCATCGTCACCGCGATCATCACGAACCTCACCAACAGCGGCCGCCCCGTCGGCGCCTCGACGATCACGCAGCAGGTCGCAAAAAACCTGCTGCTGACCAACGAGGTCAGCTACACGCGCAAGATTCGCGAAGCGATCCTCGCCAAGCGCATCGAGGCAGCGCTGACCAAGGAGCAGATTCTCGAACTCTATCTGAACGAGATCCCGCTCGGCCGCCGCAGTTTCGGCGTGCAGGCGGCGGCGCGCGCCTATTTCGACAAGGATGTCGATCAGCTCGCGCTCCACGAAATGGCGTTTCTCGCGATCCTGCCCAAAGCGCCCGAAACCTATGGCCGCGCGCGCAACGCCGGCAAGGCGATGGCGCGACGCAATTTCGTGCTGTCCGAAATGTACCGCAACGGCTGGATCACGGCGGCGCAGCGCGACGCCGCGCAGGCGCAGCCGCTCGGCCTCACCAACAGCGGCAACACCGCGATCGCGCAGGTCGGCGGCTACTATATGGAAGAAGTGCGGCGCCAGCTGATCGACCAGTTCGGCGAAACGCCCGAGGACGGCCCGCTGTCGGTCTATGGCGGCGGCCTGTGGGTGCGCACCGCCTACGACGGCAAGATGCAGCAGGCGACGACCAATGCGCTGCGCCGCGGCCTCATCCGCTACGACGCAGGCAAGGGCTGGTCGGGGCCGATCGCAACGATCGAAGCCGACGACCAGTGGCAGAGCCGCCTCGCGTCGAGCTTCATCGGCATTGATTACGACCAGTGGCGGATCGCGGCGGTGCTGTCGAAATCGGCAAGCGCCGCGCGGATCGGCTTCGCCAATGGCGACACGGGCAGCCTGCCCGCGAGCGCGGCGCAGCTCGGCTATCGCAAGAGCGGCGGCCCGGCCTTCTCGGCGCTGCGCCCCGGCGACCTGATCGCGGTCAGGGCGACCGCGCCCGGCGTCTATCAGCTCAGGAACATCCCCGAAGTGTCGGGCGGGATGGTCGTCGAAAGTCCGCATTCGGGGCGCATCTATGCGATGCAGGGCGGCTTCGACGTCCGCCTGTCCCCCTTCAACCGCGCGACGCAGGCCGAGCGCCAGCCGGGTTCGACGATCAAGCCCTTCGTCTATGCCGCCGCGCTCGACAACGGGATGACGCCCGCAACGATGATCGTCGACGGGCCTTTCTGCGTCTATCAGGGCGCGCGTTTCGGCAACAAATGCTTTCGCAACTTCGGCGGCAGCGCGGGATCGGGCGAGCATACGATGCGCTGGGGCCTCGAACAGTCGCGCAATCTGATGACGGTGCGGACCGCGAGCCAGATCGGCATGGAGCCGATCGTCGAGACGATCCAGACGATGGGCATCGGCAAGCACGAGCCCTATCTGTCGACTGCGCTCGGCGCCGGGTCGACGACGGTCGAGAAAATCACCAATGCCTATGCGATGCTCGCGAACCATGGCCGCGAACTCAAGCCTCGCCTGATCGACTATGCGCAGGATCGCCGCGGCAAGGTCATCTTCCCGAAGAACTGGCGGCCGTGCCAGGGCTGCAACATGAAGGACTGGGACGGCAAGCCGATGCCGCGCTTCGCCAAGACCGGCAAGCAGCTGATGGACCCGCTGACGGCTTATCAGGTCGTCCACATGCTCGAGGGCGTCGTCCAGCGCGGCACCGCGGTGCGCCTCCGCGACCTCGGCGTCCCGCTGTTCGGCAAGACGGGGACGACCTCGGGGCCGAAGGACGTCTGGTTCGTCGGCGGGTCGCCCGACGTGATCGCGGGCGTCTATATCGGCTTCGACCAGCCGCGGAACATGGGCGGCTATGCGCAGGGCGGCAGCCTGGCGGCGCCGATCTTCAAGGAATTCTTCCAGGGGGCGCTGATGGATGCGCCGCCGGTGCCTTTCACCGCGCCGAAGGGCATCCGCATGGTCCGCATCGACCGCCAGTCGGGCCGCCGAGTCTATGGCAGCTGGCCGGGCACCGACCCCAAGGCGGCGATCATCTGGGAGGCCTTCAAGCCCGAAAGCGAACCGCGCCGCACGATCCGCGAGGACGAGATCAAACCGATCAAGACGCAGAAACGGTCGAACGGCCCGGCGCAGAAGGGATCGTCGGGCCGCACCGACACCGACTTCCTCGACGACCGCGGCGGGATTATCTGACGCGAGATACATAGGCTGTGTGCGCCCGAGAAGGCGGGCGCCCATCACCGGTCGGCTCGATATGGGACCGGCGGGAGATGGGTCCCCGCCTTCGCGGGGACACACGAACTGGACTTTGAGCATGGCGCGTCACATGCCGCGGGTGTGGCCTTGAGAGTTGGAGCCCGCCCATCTATGGCCGGACGCCATTAGTTTCAGGAGCAATACCATGCGCGCCGAAGCGCAGGATCATGTCGATACCATCAATGCCGCCCTCGCGTTGCTGCGCCGCTTCCTCGACTGGGACCGCGCGGTGCGCCGCCTCGACGAACTCAACGCAAAGGTCGAGGACCCGACGCTGTGGGACAATCCCAAGGCGGCGCAGGACGTCATGCGCGAACGCCGCCGCCTCGACGAGGCAATCACCGCGACGCGCGCGATCGAGAAAGAGATGGGCGACACGGTCGAGCTGATCGAGCTCGCCGAGATGGAGGGGGACGAAGCGCTGGTCGACGATGCCGTCGCCTCGCTGGCGACACTCGCCGCGCGCGCCGAAGACGACAAGATCAAGGCGTTGCTCGCGGGCGAGGCCGACAGTTACGACTGCTATATCGAGGTCCACGCCGGCGCCGGCGGCACCGAGAGCCAGGACTGGGCCGAAATGCTCCAGCGCATGTACAGCCGCTGGGCCGAGAAGCGCGGCATGAAGGTCGAGTTGATCGAATATCAGGCGGGCGAGCAAGCGGGGATCAAATCGGCGACGATGCTGGTCAAGGGCGAGAATGCCTATGGCTATGCCAAGACCGAAAGCGGGGTCCACCGCCTCGTCCGCATCTCGCCCTACGACAGCTCGGCGCGGCGCCACACCAGTTTCTCGTCGGTGTGGGTCTATCCGGTGATCGACGACAATATCGAGATCGAGATCAAGGAAAGCGACCTCAAGATCGATACCTATCGCGCCTCGGGCGCGGGCGGCCAGCACGTCAACACGACCGATTCGGCGGTGCGCATCACCCACATGCCGACCGGCATCGTCGTCGCGTCGCAGATCGACCGTTCGCAGCACAAGAACCGCGCGACTGCGATGGGGATGCTGAAGGCGCGCCTCTATGAAGCCGAGTTGCAGAAGCGCGAGGCCGAGGCATCGGGCGAATATCAGGCGAAGACCGAGATCGGCTGGGGCCACCAGATCCGCTCCTATGTCCTTCAGCCCTACCAGCTGGTGAAGGACCTGCGCACCGGCGTGACCTCGACCGCGCCGGGCGACGTCCTCGACGGCGCGCTCGATCCGTTCATGGCGGCGGCGCTGTCGCAGAAGGTGACCGGCGAAAAGGTCGAGGTCGAGGATATCGACTGATGAAGCGCACCGCCCTCGCCGCGCTGGCTGTGCTGCTGCTCGGCGGCTGCGACGGCCCGTGGAGCGAGGACAGCGACCGCATCGAGAGCGCGCGCGAATTCCCGCCCGCCGATCGTCCGGTTGCGCCGATCACCTCGACCAAATGGTCGACCGAGGAAGCGCGCGACCGCGTCAACGAGGCCGACGATGTGATGGATTCGGCCGATGTCCGCCCGGGCATGACCGTCGCCGACATCGGCGCGGGCGACGGCTATTACACCGTGCGCCTCGCCCCGCGGGTCGGCGCGACGGGCCGTGTGCTCGCGCAGGACATCCAGCCCGAAGTGATCGAGCGCCTCGCCGACCGCGTCGCGCGCGAGCGGCTCGACAATGTCTCGCTCAAGCTCGGCGCGGTGGACGACCCCCGACTGCCCGCCAACAGCTTCGACCGCGTGTTCATGGTCCATATGTATCACGAGATTGGCGAGCCCTATGCCTTCCTCTGGCGATTGCGCCCGGCGCTGCGCGCGGGCGGGCAGGTGATCGTCGTCGACGGCGATCGTCCGATCGCGCAGCACGGCACCCCCTTCCGCCTGCTCGTCTGCGAGTTCGAGGCGGTGGGCTACAAGCTGGTGTCGTACGACGACAAGGCGCACGCCGGCGGCTATCTCGCGCGCTTCGTCCCCGAGGGCAAGCGCCCCGCGCCCGACGCGATCACGGTCTGCAAAAACCCTTAGGGTCGGGACGCTAACAGGTCAGCAACTGCTCGTTCGGCCCGGCCTCGGCCAGAAAACTGACGAGGCCGCCCACACGGACCTGCGGCACCAAGTCGCTTGCCGTCATCCGCACCAGCGCCATGCCCGACTGACAGACGATCAGCCGCACGTCCATCGCCATCGCCTCGGCGATCAGCGAGACGAGATCGGGCTGCCCCGCCGCGCGCCGCGCCGGGTCGCCGTCGAACGCGACGGGCGTTCGGAGCAGTGCCGCCGCCTCGCCCTGCAGGAAGATGCGCGCCGGCCGGCCGAGCGCCGCCGCCGCCGCCGCGAGTTCGAGCGCGGCATAGAAGCGCTGGCCATCGGCCGAGGCGACAATGATGCTCAGCCCCGGCATATCGGACACTCGGGATCCCGGGACATCGCGACCTCGCGCCAGCGTCGGTCGAGCATGTCGATGATCGCGAGCTTGCCGGTCAGGGATTGTCCCCATCCGGTGAGCGCGCGCACCGCCTCAAGCGCCGCCATCGTCCCGATCATCCCCGCAAGCGCGCCCATCACCCCCTGCTCGGCACAGTTGATTCCGGGCCGGTCGGGGTCGTCGCCGACGAGGCAGGCATAGCAAGGGCTGTCGGCGCGCCAGCCCTGATAGAGCGCGACTTGTCCTTCGAACGCGCCGATCGCGGCAGAAAGCAGCGGAATGCGCAGCGCGACGGCCGTGCGGTTGACGGTCAGCCGCGTTTCGAAATTGTCGCAGCCGTCGAGGATCAGCGTCGCGCCCGCGAGCAGGGTTTCGGCATTGTCGGTCTGAAGGCGCTGCGCAACCGCGACCGCCTCGACATGCGGATTGATCCGCCGTGCGGCATCGGCCGCAACTTCGACCTTCAGCGACCCGATATCGGCGTCGGTAAAAAGCGGTTGGCGCTGAAGATTGCTGATTTCGACATGATCATGGTCGATGATCGTGAGCCTGCCGACGCCCGCGGCCGCGAGATAGGTGATCGCGGGACAGCCGATCCCACCCGCGCCGATGACCGCGACATGCGCGGTCTTCAGCTTCGCCTGCCCAGCGCCGCCAAAGGCGGGCAGGATGATCTGGCGTGCATAGCGGTCGAGTTCGGCGTCCGACAGCAACGCCTATTCGCCCGGCTGGCGGAGTTTCATCGCGGACAGCGAGCCGACATTTTCGGGGATATTGTCATCTTCGATCGCGTCGTCGCCGGTGCCGCTCGCGACGCCGGTCGACCCGAAGCCTCCGGCCCCGCGGGCGGTTTCATCGAGCGTCTCGACCTCGGCAAAGACGGCGCGCTGGACGGGCGCCGGGACGAGCTGTGCGATGCGGTCGCCGCGCGTGATCTCGAAATTATCCTCCGACAGGTTGGCGAGGATCACCTTCACTTCGCCGCGATAGTCGCTGTCGATCGTGCCCGGCGTGTTGAGACAGGTGATACCGTGCTTGAGCGCCAGACCCGAGCGCGGGCGAACCTGCACCTCATAGCCGGGCGGGATCGCCATCGCGAAGCCGGTCGCGACCGCGTGGCGCGTGCCCGGCCGCAGGGTCAGCGTTTCGGCGGCGACGACGTCCATCCCCGCTGCGCCGCCCGACGCATAAGCCGGAAGCGGCAGGCCGCCGCCGTTCGGCAGGCGCTGGATGGCGATCTCAATCGGAATTAGCGGGTGCACGGACTGTGAGCTCATCGGCGATCTTTTCCATCAATTTGCGGGCGACCGCGTTTTTGGGCAGCCGGTCCCAACTATCTACCCCCGCTTTGCTAACGATATGTACCCGGTTCGTCTCGCCCCCCATCGGGTCGACGGAGACGTCGTTGGCGACGATCCAGTCGCAGCCCTTGCGCGAAAGCTTCGCTTCGGCATGCCCGATCACATCGTTGGTCTCGGCGGCGAAGCCGATCAGCAGCGGCGGGCGCTGCGGGCTTTTCGCGACACTGGCGAGGATATCGGGATTTTCGGCGAGCGCCAGCGGCGGGACGGCGCCGCTGCCATCTTTTTTGATCTTCTGCGCCGCGGTGTCGGCGGCGCGCCAGTCGGCGACCGCGGCGACCATGATCGCGGCGTCGACCGGCAGGCCTGCTTCGACCTCGGCCGCCATCTCGCGCGCGGTCTCGACATCGACGCGGATCACGCCGGGCGGCGTCGGCAGCGGCACCGGCCCTGCGATCAGCAGCACCTCGGCGCCCGCCTCGGCGGCGGCGGCGGCGATCGCAAAGCCCTGCTTCCCGCTCGAGCGGTTGGCGATGTAGCGCACCGGGTCGATCGGCTCGTGCGTCGGGCCGGCGGTGATCAGGATGCGGCGACCGAACAGCGGACGATGGTTGGCGGGCGCGAAGTCGGGCTGGCCGGTGAGCGGGATCGGGGCCGGCGCGTTGGCGAGCGCCCGGTCGATCGCCGCCTTGATCGCTTCGGGTTCGGGCAAGCGGCCCGGGCCATATTCGCCGCACGCCATTTCGCCCTCGTCGGGCTCCATCACGGTGACGCCGTCGCCGCGCAGCGTCGCGACGTTGCGGCGCGTGGCGGGGTGCAGCCACATGCGGACGTTCATGGCGGGCGCGGCGAGCACGGGCTTGTCGGTCGCGAGCAAAAGCGTCGTTGCCATATCGTCGGCGATGCCCGCCGCCATCTTTGCAAGCAGGTCCGCGGTCGCCGGCGCGACGACGATCAGGTCGGCCTCGCGGCTCAGCTGGATATGCCCCATTTCGACCTCGTCTTTCAGGTCGAAAAGATTTGTATATACTTTATTCTCGCTCAGCGCGGCGAGCGTCAGCGGGGTCACGAACTGCTCGCCCGCGCGGGTGAGCACGCAGCGCACGGCATAGCCCGACTTGCGGAGCAGCCGCACCAGTTCGATGCTCTTGTACGCGGCAATGCCGCCGCCGATGATGAGCAGGATGCGGGGCTTGGCCATCGTTTCAATATCCCGTCAGCAGGACGTCGAGCGCCCCGACAATCGTGAAATGCTCGCTCTCCAGATTGGCGATCGGACGTTGCAGACGGTCTCGCGGGATCGCGAAGATCAATTGGGTGGCCATTATCAGTTCCTCGCCATTGATGGCAAAGGCTGGGTTGAGCCGGGGAACCGGTTCAAAACCATTGGCCGGCATGAGCGGCACCACAACACGCGTTACGAGATCGCCAAGCAATTCGCTCTGACAATCGAGCAGATAGCCCAATCCGCGCGAGCCCGGATAAACGTCGTACCGCGCCATCAAAACTGCCGGTATTTGTCATAAGGCATGCCGTTTTTGCGGATATATTCGTTCCAGCTCTCGATGGCGGCACGGTTTTCCGCTTTCCACGCTACGTCGCGCGCCTTCTTGACCTCGGCGGCAAGGCCGGACTGGCAGGCATCGCTGACGTTGATGCCCAGCTTTTTCGCCTCTTCGACAAGCTCGGCATTCAATGAAACATTGGTCGCCTTTTTGGGCCCTTCGAATCGAGCAGGGCGGTTCATCACCATTCTCCTTGCGCATAATCTATGCGCAGATCGCCACCCGTTCAACCCATCCAGTTCAGAGCCGCCGCGCCCGCCGCCGCGCCGATCACCGCTGCTAAGGCATAGCGCCACCCCATGCGCCGCTCGCCCTTTTCCCACATCAGCGGAATATCGGGCAGCGGCGGCGCGGGCGGCGCGGCGCCCTTGCGCGGCAATTGCTGATCGAGGCGTCGAATGATGTCGGGGATCAGCGCCAGCGTCCTGCCCTGTTCGCGCAGGCCGTCGGCGAGCGCGGCCTCGGGGCCGAGTTCGTCGCGGATCCATTCGCTCACGAAGGGGCCGGAAACGTCCCACATGTTGATTTTCGGATTGAGCATCGTCGCGACGCCCTCGACCATCACCATCGTCTTCTGAAGAAGGAGGAGGTGCGGCTGCGTCTGCATGTCGAAATCGCGGGTGATGGCGAACAGGCCGTCGAGCATCTGCCCGACGCTGAGCTCGCTTACCGGCTTGCCACGCATCGGCTCGCCGACCGCGCGCAGCGCCGTCGCGAACTCCTCGACGCTATGATAGTCGGGCACATATTGCGCCTCGAAGTGAATCTCGGCGACACGGCGGTAATTGCCCGTCGTCAGGCCATAGAGGATTTCGGCGAGCCAGTAGCGCGCCTGCCGGTTGATCCGCCCCATGATCCCGAAATCGACCGCGGCGATCGTGCCGTCGGCTTTCACGAACAAATTGCCCTGATGCATGTCGGCGTGGAAGAAGCCCTCGGCGATCGCCTGCCGCAGGAAGGCGTTGACGAGGTTCGCCGACAGCGTCTCCATGTCGTGCCCCGCCGCGATCAGCGCATCGCGGTGCGAAATCTTGATGCCGTCGATCCAGTCGAGCGTCATCACCCGATTGGCGGTGCGGTCCCAATCGATCGCCGGCACCTCGTAGGTCGGCACGGCCGCCATCGCGTCGGCGAGTTCGGACGCCGACGCCGCCTCGCGGCGCAGGTCGAGTTCGCGCAGCGTCCAGCGGCGGAAGTTGGCGATGACCTGCCGCGGGCGGAGACGGCTCGCCTCGCCGCCGAGCGCCTCGAGATGCGCCGCGGCCCATTCATAGGTTTCGATGTCGCGCGCGAACTGCTTGTCGATGCCGGGGCGGCGGACCTTGACCGCGACCCTGCGGCCGTCGGTCGTCACCGCGCGGTGAACCTGGGCGATCGAGGCCGAGCCGACGGGGTCGGGATCGAATTCGCTATAGAGGCTTTCGAGCGGAGCTTCGAACGTCGCTTCGATTTCCTGCCGGATGCGGTCGAAGGCCACGGGCGCGAGCGCGTCCTGCAATGTGAGCAGGTTACGGGCAGCCTCTTCGCCGACGAGATCGGGACGCGTCGCGAGCGTCTGGCCAAGCTTGACCGCGGCGGGGCCGATCGCCTGAAAGGCCGCGGCATAGTCGGGCACCGCGGGCTGAATCGTCCCGAAGCGCGCAATGCGGCACAAGCGCTTGACCCCCGGCGGGGTCTGCGGCGCGCTCTCGATGCCGCGCAGCGCGCCGTGGCGCGCAAGGATGCGGCCCCACTTCAGCAGGCGGGCGATATGGGTGACGGGTCTAGTCAAGCCTTCCACCCGCTGTGGATCGCGACGAGACCACCCAGGATCGGCTCGACCTTCACCGCGGTGAAGCCCGCCTCGCGGATCATCCGCGCGAATTCGGGCATCGGCGGGAAGCGGCGGATCGATTCGATCAGATAGCGGTAGCTGTCCTCGTCGTCGGCAATCAGCTTGCCGAGCTTGGGGACGAGGTGGTGCGAGTAAGCGTCATAGACTTGCGCGAAGCCCGGCCATTCGTTGGTCGAGAATTCGAGGCAGAAGAAGCGGCCGCCATAGCGCAGCACGCGGTGCGCTTCCTTCAGCGCGGCAGGAATATCGGTGACGTTGCGGATGCCGAAGGCGATCGTATAGGCATCGAAAAACTGGTCGGGGAAGGAAAGTTTCTCGGCATTCTGTTCGGACCAGACGAGCGTGTCGATGCCGCGCCCGGCCGCGCGCTCCATGCCGACGCCGAGCATGTCCGGGTTGATGTCGGCGACGGTGATGCTGGCGCCCGACCGCTCCATGCGGAAGGCAATGTCGCCGGTGCCGCCCGCCATGTCGAGGATCGTCTCGCCCTCGCGCGGTTTGACGCGGCGCACGAAGCGATCCTTCCACAGGCGATGCATACCGCCCGACATCGCATCGTTCATGATGTCGTACTTGCGCGCGACGCGGCTGAACACTTCGCCGACCATCGCGGTCTTCTCGCCCGCGGGGACTTGCTCATAGCCGAAGCTGACGGTGTCGGGAGTGGCCATGCGATTGCGCTTTCATGCGGGGAGAAACAAAGTCTGACCGGCCTTTAGCCAAGGGTTGAAGCGCAAGCAAATGGCGCGTAGCCGGTTCGTCGATATGCCGGAGCTTCCCGAAGTCGAAACCACCGTTCGCGGCCTGACGCCCTTCCTCGAAGGACAAAGGCTGGTCGCCGTCACGACCTTCCGTCCCGACCTTCGCCGTCCCTTTCCAGCCGACCTTGCGCAGCGGTTGACCGGCGCGACGGTCACCAGCCTGTCGCGCCGCGCCAAATATGGCATCGTGTCGACCGACCGCGACGACCATATGATCTTCCACCTCGGCATGTCGGGGCGCTGGCGGACCGAAGGCGGCGAAGCGGGCAAGCACGACCATCTGCTGCTCGAAACCGGCGCGGGGCACCGGCTGTTCCTGCACGACCCGCGGCGGTTCGGATCGGTCGACCTGGTGAACGGCGACCCGCTCGCGCTGTTTCCCGCCTTCGTGACGTTGGGACCCGAGCCGCTGGCGGACGATTTCGACGCCGCCTATCTGGCGCGCGCGCTGGCGGGACGCCGGGCGCCGATCAAGGCGATGCTGCTCGACCAGACAATCGTCGCCGGGCTTGGCAACATCTATGTCTGCGAGGCGCTGAACCTGGCGAAGATTTCGCCGCTGAAACCCGCGGCCGACGTGCCCAGGGCCAAGCTCGCCCCGCTGGTCCACGCCATCAAGGCGGTGCTGACGGCGGCGATTGCGGCGGGGGGATCGACCTTGCGCGATTTCCTGAGCCCCGAGGGCGATCTGGGCTATTTCGCCAAGGACTGGCGCGTCTATGGCCGCGAGGACGAGGCTTGCGAATGCGGCGGCACGATCGTACGCACCATCCAGAGCGGCCGCTCGACCTTCCATTGCCCGAAATGCCAGCGTTAGGCGGCGTTTCGCGGTTGACCCGAGGGGGCAATCTGGCTATGGGCGCACCCTTCGAGCAGGGTCCGGTCGTCCGGAACCGGCCGCATCCGGACATTGATTCGCTGCATATGCGCGATTCGGCTGCTCCGCTGAGGCTGTGCTCCGACCATGTAGACCGTTTGAAAGACTAGAGGAATTTATGGCCAATACGCCGCAGGCAAAGAAGCGCATCCGCCGCAACCAGGCGCGTGCCACGATCAACAAGAATCGCGTTTCGCGCATTCGCACGCTGGTGAAGAAGGTCGAGGCCGCCGTCGCTTCGGGCGACAAGGACGCCGCGGCGACCGCGCTGAAGGCGGCCCAGCCCGAAATGGCGCGCGGCGTCGCCAAGGGCGTGCTCCACAAGAACACGGTCGCCCGCAAATATGCGCGCCTGACCAAGAGCGTGAACGCGATCGCCTGACGACGCGATCGACTGAACCCATTGTCCCGAAAGGGAACAAAAAGGACCCGCCGACACCCAGTCGGCGGGTCCTTTTTTATCGCTCGCTTTGTGACTCGACGATGGCAATTGTGTTGCGGCGCGGTAAGTCACGGAATTCTCGCGATTCGCTGGGGTCACAAACGACGTAGGAAATAATATACTGAAATTGTTGGATAAAAATGGATTTTAGCGCGATTCCCCAACCCATCGGGAGTCAAGATTTTTATTTCAGTATTTTTACATGAGCGCCCCTTGATCGACTCGGCACCGCTTGCCTAGACAGGGGTGTCGTCGGCCTTCGCCGGCGGCCGCCACATCGACATGATTCGCTCTTTTTCGGACTGCGTGTCCGGGACACGATGCCTGCGCCCTTGGCGGAGGCTGTGACGGATCGGCATGTGCGCAGGCCGCGCGAAGTGTCCGGACGGGTGGGGGACTTCAGGGGGCGACACGGGTGATACAAAGCAGGAATCGGCATGGGATGGACGCAAGGGATGGAGCTGTGAGCGGTGAAGACGCCGCTACGCTCTGGCCACGCGTTGCAGAGGGTCTGCGCCGCGACCTCGGCGCGCGCACCTTCGACCATTGGCTGAAGCCGGTTCGCTTTGCCGATTATTGCGCGCTGTCGGGCGTCGTGACGCTCGAAACCGCCAGCCGCTTCTCGGCGAACTGGATCAACGAGCGCTTCGGCGAACGGCTCGAACTCGCGTGGCGGCAGCAACTGCCCGCGGTGCGCGGGGTCACCGTCCGCGGCGGCGCAGCGGCCGCCGATCGTGCGGCGGCCTTGTCGGCGCAGCCGCTCCCCGCGTTCGAGGCGCCGCAATCGCCCCCCGCCGCGAACCCTGCCCTGCTGGGTTTCGATCCGCGCCTGTCGTTCGACCGTTTCGTCGTCGCGCGCTCGAACATTCTCGCCGCCAATGCCGCACGGCGCATGGCGATGGCCGAGACGCCGCAGTTCAACCCGCTCTATCTCTGCTCGGGCACCGGGCAGGGCAAGACCCACCTGCTGCAGGCGATCGCGCAGGATTACGCCGCGTCGCACCCGACCGCGAATATCATCCTGATGTCGGCGGAGAAGTTCATGCTCGAATTCGTCGGCGCGATGCGCGGCGGCGACATGATGGCGTTCAAGGCGCGGCTGCGCGCCGCCGACCTGCTGCTGCTCGACGACCTGCAGTTCGTGATCGGGAAGAATTCGACGCAGGAAGAGCTGCTCCACACGATCGACGACCTGATGACTGCGGGCAAGCGCCTGGTGGTCACCGCCGACCGTCCGCCGGCGATGCTCGACGGGGTCGAGGCACGGCTCCTGTCGCGCCTGTCGGGCGGGCTCGTCGCCGATATCGAAGCGCCCGAGGACGATCTTCGCGAACGGATCATCCGCCAGCGGCTCGCCGCGATGCCGATGGTCGAGGTGCCGGACGCGGTCGTCGCCTATCTGGTCAAGCATTTCACGCGCAACATCCGCGAGCTCGAAGGCGCGCTCAACAAGCTGCTCGCCTATGCCGCGCTCACCGGCACGACGGTCGATCTCGCGCTCGCCGAAGACCGGCTGGCCGAAAATGTCCGCAGCGCGCGCCCGCGGATCACGATCGACGAGATCCAGCGGGCGGTGTGCGCGCACTATCGTCTCGACAAGTCGGAAATGGCGTCGAAGCGCCGCGTCCGCGCCGTCGCGCGCCCGCGTCAGGTCGCGATGTATCTCGCAAAGGAACTGACGCCGCGTTCCTATCCCGAGATCGGCCGCCGCTTCGGCGGGCGCGACCATTCGACGGTGATCCACGCCGTCCGCACGGTCGAGGCGCTGCGCGTCGCCGACAGCGAACTCGACGCCGAAATTGCCGCCATCCGGCGCAGCCTCAATAGCTGATTGGGTCGCACCAAGGAAAAGGCCCGGCTTCCTTGGGGAGGCCGGGCCTTTTTTCTTTTCGCCTGTCGCCGGGATCAGCCCTTTTCGGGAGGCGCCACGGTGATGCGGACGCGCTCGCCCGAATTGCCGGGAAAGCCCGTGAACATCGCCTCGACGAGGTTCGGGACGATCGCCTGCAGATTATTGTCGCGCGACTGCGCTTCGGCATGGCCTTCGAACAGGCGATAGCCATCGGCGGCGCGATTGATCTGGAGGTTGAGGCCGCTGGTATAGACGGTATAGCTCGACACGTCGTTATAGCCCCAGCCGGGTCCGAAGCCGCCCCACAGGAAGGGATCGCGATAGCCATAGACATAGCGGCGGCCGCCCGAACCGCGGACGATCACGGGGCGGTAATAGGAAGGGCCCCAGCCGCCGTACCATGGATCGCCGAAGCCGGGGCTCGAGACGACCTTCTCGCGTCCTTTGTCGACGCCATAGTCCATGCGGACGACAAGGTCGGGGCGCTCCCCGCTGCTCACGGGGCGATAGCCGTAGCGGGTGAGTTCGCCCGCGACGAGATTGGCATATTGGCCGAACTCGATGCCGCCCTGCAGCGCGGGATTGCTCGCCTCGATCACAAAGCTCTGGCCCTGCGGCGCCGGAAGCTGCGTCTGGAAGCGCGCGACATCGGCCTTGAACGGCGTCGCGCAGCTTGCGAGCGCCAGCGCGGCACCGGTCATGGCGGCCAGCGCGAGATGCCGGAAATTGATCTTGCTCATGTCTCTGCTCCGTGATTCGGATCGGCACGCACGGCGCCGTTTATAGCATGACTATATCGATGCGACTTAACCTTGGTTGAACCCGCTTCGTCGCGCGGCGGTTCCACCTCCCCGATATGGGCAGATGGTGCCGGCAAACAAGATTTTTCGTAACAGGACGAAGGTTTAACGGCAGAGCCCGAGCGCGGCATAGGCGGCATCGAGCGTCGGCTTCGCCAGCGCCGCGGCGCGGGCCGCGCCGGCTTCCAGCGCCGTATCGATCGCCGCCGGATCGGCCTTCAACTCGGCAAGGCGCGTCGCGATCGGCCGCAGCGTCTCGACGAGCAATTCGCCCAGTGCCGGCTTGAACGCCCCGAACCCCTGCCCCGCAAAGCGCGCGAGCACCTGATCGACGCTTTCATCGGCCATCGCGGCATAGATCGAAACGAGATTGGCGGCTTCGGCCCGGCCTTCGAGTCCGGCGGCTTCGGACGGCAGCGGTTCGGGATCGGTCTTCGCCTTGCGGACCTTCGCCATGATCGTGTCGGGATCGTCGATCAGGTTGATCCGGCTCGCATCGCTGGGGTCCGACTTCGACATCTTCGCGGTGCCGTCGCGCAGGCTCATGATCCGCGCCGCGGTCGGCGGAATCGTCGGTTCGGGCAGCGTGAAGGTTTCGGTCCCGGTGTCGAGGTTGAACTTGGTCGCGATATCGCGCGCGAGTTCGAGATGCTGCTTCTGGTCGTCGCCGACCGGAACATGCGTCGTCTGGTAGAGCAGCACGTCGGCCGCCTGCAGCACCGGATAGGCATAAAGCCCGACGCTCGCGCCCTCGCGGTTCTTGCCCGACTTTTCCTTGAACTGCGTCATCCGGTTGAGCCAGCCGATCCGCGCGGTGCAGAAGAGCAGCCAGGCGAGCTCGGCGTGCGCGGGAACGCGCGCCTGGTTGAACAGGATCGCCTTGTCGGGGTCGATGCCGGCCGCCATCAGCGCCGCCGCCATTTCGCGCGTGTTCGCGGTGAGCTCGGCAGGGTCGTTGTGGACGGTGATCGCGTGAAGGTCGGCGAGGAAATACAGCTTTTCCCCCGGCATATCGTCCTGCATCCGCACCCAGTTGCGGATCGCGCCCAGATAATTGCCGAGGTGCAAATTTCCGGTGGGCTGGATGCCCGATAGCGTCCGCATGTCTTATCCCTTCGTGTTCGCCGCGCCGTTGCGGCGCCGCCGCGTCAGCATGGCGAGCAGATCCTTGTCAAGCGCGCCGGTCGCGAAGGCGGCGGCGAAAAAGACCATGCCGCCCGCCGCGACGAGGATGGCGAGCGACCAGATGCGCTCGAAGACATTGCCGCCGTAATAGGGCTCCATCAGCGGCATCATGTAGAGGAGCAACGCCGCCATCGCCGCGACCGCGACCAGCTGGCGCGCGATGCGCCCGGCGAGCTTCGCCGTGAAATGGAACCAGCCGCGGCGATGGAGCACCGTATAGAGCAGCAGGCAATTGACCGACGCCGACGCCGCCGTCGCTCCCGCAAGGCCGACGATACCGTAGCGTTCGACGACATAGAGGTTGATCGCGATGTTGACGAGCAGCGAGGCAAGCGCGGTCCACACCGGCGTCTTGGTGTCCTCGCGCGCGAAGAAGCCGGGATTGAGGATCTTCACGACCACATAGGCGGGCAGGCCGCAGATCAGCGCGACGACGATTTGCGCCATGATCACCCCGTCGCCGGCCGTGAACTTGCCGCCGACGAAGAAGGCGGTGACGAAGGCCGGTGCGCAGATGGCGAGCGCGGCGGCGGCAGGCAGCGTCAGCAGCGTGGCGATTTCGAACGCATTCGCCTGCAACCGCTGCGCCTCCGCTGCGTCGCCGCTGTGGATGTGGCGCGAGAGCATTGGCAGGATCGCGGTGCCCAGCGCGATGCCGACGATCCCGAGCGGCAATTGGTTGAGGCGGTCGGCGAGCTTGAGCAAAGTCAGCGATCCCTGCGGCAGCGAGGTTGCGAAGAAGGTGTCGACGAACTGGCTGACCTGATAGATGCCGGCGCCGAAGGTCGCCGGCAGGATCAGCGCCCCGAGCCGCTTCACCTCCGGGGTGAATTTCGGGAAGCGCCAGTGGAGCGTAAGCCCCGCGCGCCGCACCGCCCACATCATGTAAGCGAGCTGAACAACGCCCGCGAGGCTCACCGCGATCGCGAGCGCTTCCGCAACGATCCGGTCGTCGCCGCCGGGACCGCGCAGCCACCAGCCCGCAACGATCCCGCCGATCAGCACGATGTTGAGCAGTACCGGCGCGAAGGCGCCGGGCGCGAAGCGCGAGCGCGCGTTGAGCAGGCCCGAGAGCATCGCGACGAGGCTGACGAGCGCCAGATAGGGAAAGGTCACGCGGCTCAGGAACACCGCAAAGTCGAACTTGCCCGGCACCTGCTGGAAATCGCGCGCGAGCAGCCACACGATCCCGGGCATCACGACCATCATGATCGCGGAGAAGCCGAGCAGCACCCAGAGGAAGACCGAGAGCACATCGTCGGCAAATTTCGCTGCCGCTTCCTCACCGCCGGTTCCGCCTGCTCCCGTTCCGTGCAGTGCGCGGCTGTACATCGGCACGAAGGCGACCGAGAACGCCCCTTCCGCAAACAGGCGGCGGAAGGTGTTGGGCAGGGTGAAAGCGAGCTGGAAGGCGTCGGCGGCGAGCCCGGCGCCAAGGACGCGGGCAAGCAGCATGTCACGCGCAAAGCCGAAAACGCGGCTGATCATCGTCAGGCCGCCGATCGTCCCCACGTTTTTGACGAGGCTGCTCACGGCGAACGCCCGACCATCAAATTCATCGTCATGGCGAGCGAAGCGAAGCAAGCCAGAGCGGGTTTGCGCAACTCCGGATTGCCGCGGGCCTGCGGCCCTCGCAATGACGACGCCTTATTCAGACAGGTCAGGCCTGACCGACCACGACGTCGCCGGCCGCTTCGGCCTGCATCGCCTGCGCCTGTTGCATGAACAGGCCGTGGAAATCGATCGGTTCGAGGAGCAAGGGCGCGAAACCGCCGTCACGCACGACGTCGGCGACGACGCGGCGCGCGAAGGGAAAGAGGATGCGCGGCGCTTCGGCCAGGAAGAAGGGCTGCAGCTGGTCGTCCGGGACGTTGCGGACGCCGAACAGGCCTGCATATTTCAGGTCGACGATGAACGACGTGCCCTCGTCGGCTTTCGAGGTGATGTCGATCTTCAACGTCACCTCGTACAGATTTTCGCCGACATTGTCGGCGCCGATGTTGAACTGGACATCGACCTGCGGCGCCGACTGCCACTGATAGACGGCGGGCGCGTTCGGATTTTCGAACGACAGATCCTTCACATATTGCGAGATCAGGCCGATCGCCGGCGCGGTATCCTCGCCGTTCGGCTGCGGGGCGGGGTTGAAGTCGCTGCTGGTCTCGTCAGCCATGATCTTAACGCTTTCGTTGGAAAAAAATGGGAAGGATCGACCGCGAAGGCGGCGCGTTGCCGCGGCGCTTAGCAGCGGCGAAGCGTCAGCACAATGGGCGCGAATCGTTGACCTGCCGCAAGCCTCAGGTCATGGTGATTTGAAACATGGCCGCGGATCGCCTATGTTGAACCGAGATTTTCCATAGTCCGCACTGGATATTTGCCTGTGACCGCTTTTTCGATCGTCCTGCTCGCCATGATCGCTGCCTTTCTGGGTATGCGGCTCTACTCGGTGCTCGGCAAGCGAACGGGGCACGAGCAGGAACCCGTGCTGCCGCGCCGCGACGAGCGTCCGACCTCGCCATCTGCCTCCGCGCCGGTTCGCCTCGACGACGCCGACACGCTGAGCGCGCCGCAGGCGGCCGCACCCGGCGGCACCGGCCTCGTCTATGAACCCGCCGCCGAAGCGGGCCTTCGCCAGTTGCTCGCGAGCGATCGCCATTTCGACGCCGGCCGCTTCATAGAGGGCGCCGAGGCGGCGTATCGCATGATCCTCGAGGCCTTCTGGACCGGCGACCGCGACACGCTCCGCGACCTCTGCGACGACGACAGCTACGACGGTTTCGTCGCCGCGATCGAAGCGCGCGAGGCGCGCGGCGAGAAGCTCGACAACCGCCTGATCGGAATCGATTCGGCAAAGATTACCGCGGTCGAGCTCGACCGCCGCGAAGCGCGCATTACCGTCCGCTACCAGGCCGACATCAGCGCCGTCACCCGCGACGCCGACGGCAAGATGATCGCGGGCTCGATGAGCGACGCGTCGCAGACCGACGATTTCTGGACCTTCCGCCGTCAGCTCGGCAGCAGAGATCCGAACTGGCTGCTCGACGAAGTCGAAGCCGCCTGATTCCCGTGACCGAGGCGCGGACGCAGCCGGCGCCGCTGGCGCGTCGATCCGGAGTCGCGTTTCTGGCCTGCCTGCCGCTGCTGTCGGCCTGCACATCGGTGATCCCCGAGGCGAGCCCGCGTCCTCCAGCCGCGACGCCCCCCGCCGCCATGCCCGCACCGGCCCCCGCGCCGATCGGGTCGCCGCGACCCTATGTGCCGCGCCCGTCGGAAACGGGGAGCGTCGTCGCCGCACAGCCGGTTCCGGCAACGCCCAATCCGCCACTGCCCGCCCCGGCGCCGCCGCCGACAGCGACGACCGCCGCCGAAGCGGGGGTGCTGGCCGGTCCCGAATTTAACGACCTCGGGGTTTCCGCCAAACAGGCGACCGCGGCGCTCAAGGCCTTTCGCCTGAGCTGCCCCTCGCTGCTCCGCCGCGCCGATGCGAGCGGTCTCACGCAAAACGCCGAATGGGCCGAAAGCTGTGCCGCCGCGAAGGACTGGGCCGACCGCGATGCGACCAATTTCTTCAGCCGCTATTTCGGCACCGTGCAGGTCGGCGCCGGCACCGCCTTCGTCACCGGCTATTACGAGCCCGAAATCGCCGGATCGCGCACGCGGCGCCCGGGCTATGACGTCCCCATCTATCGCCGCCCCGCCGACCTGGTCGACGTCGACCTCGGCCGGTTTTCGAGCGACCTTGCGGGCAAGAAGATCCGCGGCCGTGTCGAGGGCAGCAATCTCATTCCTTATTACGACCGCACCGCGATCGAGAGCGGCGCGCTCGCGAACCGCGGGCTCGAGATCGCCTGGGCCGCCGACGCCGCCGAATTCTTCTTCCTGCAGGTGCAGGGATCGGGCCGCCTGCGCCTGCCCGACGGCACCATCATGCGGATCGGCTATGACAGTCAGAACGGCCGCGATTATGTCGGCATCGGCAAGCTCCTGCTCGACCGCGGAGAGCTCCAGCGCGGGCAGGCATCGATGCAGGGCATCCTCGACTATCTGCGCGCCGACCCCATGCGCGGCGCGGCGGTGATGAACGAGAATCCGAGCTGGGTCTTCTTTCGCGAAATCACCGGCCCCGGACCGCTCGGCGCGCTCGGAGTGCCCGTGACTCCGCGGTCGAGCGTGGCCGCCGATCCCAAATATGTGCCGCTCGGCGCACCGGTCTTCCTCTCGCTCGACCGCGCCGAACCGAACGGGCTGTGGATCGCGCAGGACACCGGCGGCGCGATCAAGGGCGCCAACCGCTTCGACAGTTTCTGGGGTGCGGGCGATCAGGCCCGCGCGATCGCCGGCGGCATGGCGAGCCGCGGCTCGGCGCTGCTCCTCCTGCCGCGCGCGAGCGTCGCGCGGCTCGCCCCCCGTCCCTGACATGGCACGTCGGCTCGATCCGCACGAAACGGCGCTGTGGAAAAAGGTCGCGGCGACGGTCGAACCGATCGTCAAGCGCCCCGCGCCGCCCGAACCCGTGGCCCCGCCGTCCGTGCGTCCGCCGAAAGCCACGCCGCGAAGCGCCTCCGCGCCTGCCGCCGCACCTGCTGCGGCCCGCCTGCCGCCACCACGGCGGACCTGGTCGGGCGCGACCCTCGACGGCCATTGGGACCGGCGCCTGCGCAAGGGACTCGTCCGCCCCGAGATGACCATCGACCTTCACGGGCACAGCCTCGCCTCGGCGCAGGCTCTGCTCGACGAAGCGATCGGGCGCGCACTGATGCGCGGGGCGCGCGTGCTGCTGGTGGTCGCCGGGCGATTGCGCCCCGGCGCCGACCGCTTGCCGCTGATGCACGGCGATCCGCGCCCGCGCGGCGCGATCCGCGCCTCGCTGCCCGACTGGCTGTCGGTGTCGCCCTATGCCGACCGGATCGTCGCGCTGCGCCCCGCGCATATCAGCCACGGCGGCGGCGGCGCGGTTTATGTGATCCTGCGCCGCCCAAGAGAGGAATAGGGTCGGTCCCTAAAGGAACGCGCGCATCAGGATGCCGCGATAGATGGCGGTCAGCTTGTGCAGGTCGTCGACCGCGACCGCCTCGTCGAGCTTGTGCATCGTCGCGTTGGTGAGGCCGAATTCGACCACCGGGCACAGCGCGTGGAGGAAACGCGCATCGGAGGTGCCGCCGGTCGTCGACATTTCGGGCATCAGGTCGGTCTCGGCATGGATCGCCTCGGCGACAAGCCCCGACAGTTCGCCCGGCGGGGTCAGAAAGGCTTCGCCCGAAATCCTGCCCACGACCTTCGCCAGCGGTTCCACGTCCTGCGCCAGCCGTTCGACCATCGCGACGAGGTCGGCGCCGCGATGCTGGTCGTTGAAGCGGATCGACAGCCGCGCGCGCGCCGAGGCGGGGATGACGTTGGTCGCGCCATTGCCGACCTCGATATCGGTGAATTCGATGTTCGACGGCTGGAACCAGTCGGTCCCGGCGTCGAGGCTCACCGCGTCGATCGCCGCCAATATCCTGACCAGCTTGGGGATCGGATTGTCGGCGAGGTGGGGATAGGCGACATGGCCCTGCGTCCCCGGCACGTCGATCCAGATATTGACCGAGCCGCGCCGCCCGATCTTCACCATGTCGCCGAGCCGGTTCACCGACGTCGGCTCGCCGACGACGATCATGTCGGGCCTTACGCCGCGCGCGTCCATATGCTCCATCAGCGCACGGGTGCCGAAGATCGCCGGGCCTTCCTCGTCCCCGGTGATGATCAGGCTGATCGTCCCCGCTTCGGCCGGGGTCGCAGCGGCGGCGGCGACGAAGGAGGCGATCGCGCCCTTCATGTCGACCGCTCCGCGCCCGTAGAGCAAATCGCCGCGAATCTCCGGCACGAAAGCATCGCTCGTCCAGCCGACGCCCGGCGGCACGACGTCGAGATGTCCCGCGAAGCCGAAATGCACCGGTCCCTTGCCCGCCCGCACCGCGAGCAGATTCTCCACCGGTCCGTCGGGTTCGATGCCGTCGATGAACCGCTCGACGGTGAAACCGAGAGGCGTCAGCGCCGCCTCGATCACGTCGAAGACGCTGCCCGTGGCGGGCGAGATGCTCGGCGCAGCGATCAGCGCCTGCGCGAGTTCGACGGGATCGAGATGATTGCTCATGCCGCTCCCTTACCCGCTTGCGGCGCGGCAAGTCGAGGCTTTGCATCGCGGCCGCCTTGTGCGAAACAAAGGAGGAACAAGGAAAGGGACTGCCATGCCCAAGCTCGATCTCGACGCGATCCCGCAGACCAACGCCACCGGCTATCCCGCGCCCTATGATGCGCCGGTGCAGGGGCGCTGGTACCGTCGCCTCGCGCCGCCGACCGGGATCAGCGACTTTGCGGCGAGCCATGTCGTTCTGAAACCCGGCGCCTGGTCGTCGCAGCGCCACTGGCACGATGGCGAGGACGAGATGCTGGTGATGATTTCGGGCGAAGCGGTGCTTGTCGAGGACGACGGTCGCTGGCCGATGCGCGCGGGCGACATCGCGGTGTGGCCGAAAGGCAGCACCAACGGCCATCATCTGATCAACGAATCGGATGCCGACTGCGTGTTCGTCGCGCTGGGCGGCGGCAAGAAATACGACACCGGCGGGGGCTATTCGGACATCGATATGGTTTTCACGCCCGACGGTTATTTCCACAAGGACGGGACGCCCTATCCGGCGAAACGGATTCCGTGATGCCCGAGCGGCGGCAGGCTGCCCCGGGGCGGGAAGAGGACCATGCGTCCTTGACCCCCGCGATCGCGGGACTCGGCCGGAGCGGCGATGAAACAAGCGCCGCTTCCGGCCGGGACCGCCCGGCGTCGGCCTAGCCGCTTTCCAATTTTGCCGGCACCCCTATATCCTGCCCCGTCCATGACCCGCGCCCGCGTCCTCCTATTGACCGCCGCCCTCGGCCCGCTCGACTATCGCGTGCCAGCGGAAACCGAGGCGCCGCCGGGCAGCGTCGTCGTCGCACCGCTCGGCCCGCGGCGGATGGGCGGCGTGGTGTGGGAAGACGCCAGTTTCGGCGCGCCCGAACCCGTCGGCGACAACCGCCTGCGCAACCTGTTCGAGGTCGTGCCGGTGCCACCACTCTCGGCGCCGCTGCGCAGGCTGGTCGAATGGACCAGCGACTATTATCTGGCGCCGCCCGGGTCGGTGCTGCGCATGGTGCTGCCCGGCGCGGCCTTCGCCGACGCGCGGCGCCCGATCGTCGAATATCGCGCCACCGGCGAAGTCCCTGCGCGGATGACCCCGCAACGCACCGTCGCGCTCGAAAAGATCGGGAACAGGCGAGGGATCGTCCGCGAACTCGCCGCGATGGCCGGGGTCAGCGAGGCGGTGATCCGGGGATTGGTCCAGACCGGCGCGCTCGAAGCGGTCAGCGTCTCGGCCGACCAGCCCTATCCCGAGCCCGACCCGACCTTTGCGCCGCCCGACCTTTCCGACGAGCAATCCGCCGCCGCGCAGGAACTGAGGGACGCGGTCGCCGCGGCGAAATTCGAGACGCTGCTGCTCGACGGCGTCACCGGGTCGGGCAAGACCGAGGTCTATATGGAGGCGATCGCCGCCGCGATCGATGCGGGCAGGCAGGCGCTGGTCCTGCTCCCCGAAATCGCGCTCACCGAGCCGATGCTGACGCGCTTCGCCGCCCGCTTCGGCTGCGAACCCGTCGCCTGGCACTCGGGACTGCGTTCGACCGAGCGACGCCGCGCCTGGCACAGCATTGCGGCGGGCGAGGCGAAGATCGTCGTCGGCGCGCGCTCTGCGCTGTTCCTTCCCTATGGCAACCTTGGCGTCATCGTCGTCGACGAGGCGCACGAGACGAGCTTCAAGCAGGAGGACGGCGTCCATTATCACGCGCGCGACGTCGCGGTGATGCGCGGGCATTTCGAAGGGCTCCCCGTGGTGCTCGCAAGCGCGACCCCCGCGCTCGAAAGCCTCGCGATGGTCGAGGCGGGGCGTTACCGCCATATCGTCCTCCCCGCGCGCTACGGTGGCGCGACCCTGCCCAAGCTTGCGGCGATCGACATGCGACAAGACCCGCCCGACCGCGGGCGCTGGCTCGCCCCGCCGCTGGTCGATGCCCTCGCCGACCGGCTCGCAAAAGGCGAGCAGAGCCTGCTGTTCCTCAACCGGCGCGGCTTCGCGCCGCTGACGCTCTGCCGCACCTGCGGCCATCGCATCCAGTGCCCGAACTGCACCGCGTGGATGGTCGAGCATCGGCTCGTCCACCGGCTCGCCTGCCATCATTGCGGCCATGTCATGCCGCCGCCGCGCCTCTGTCCCGAGTGCGAGGACGAGGACAGTCTTGTCGCCTGCGGCCCGGGGGTCGAGCGCGTCGCCGACGAGGTGAGCTTACGCTTCCCAGAGGCGCGGACAGCCATCGTCACTTCGGACACGCTCTGGTCGCCCGCCAAAGCGGCCGAATTCGTCGGTGCGGTCGAGGCGGGCATGGTCGATATCATCATCGGCACCCAGCTCGTCACCAAGGGCTATCATTTCCCGAACCTCACGCTCGTCGGGGTGGTCGACGCCGACCTCGGCCTCGACGGCGGCGACCTCCGCGCCTCCGAGCGCACCTTCCAGCAGATCGCGCAGGTCGCGGGACGCGCGGGGCGCGGGGTCAAGCCCGGCGAAGTGCTGATCCAGACGCGCGTCCCCGACGCGCCGGTAATGGCGGCGCTCGTCGCGAACGACCGCGAGGGCTTCTACGCCGCCGAGGCCGCAGCGCGCCGACAAGCCGGCGCCCCGCCCTATGGCCGCTTCGCCGCGCTCGTCATCTCGTCCGAGGATATCGAGGTCGCACGCGGCGTCGCGCAGCGGCTGGGGGAAAAGGCGCCCTCCGCCGACGGCCTCGCCATCTACGGCCCCGCGCCCGCGCCGCTCGCGATGCTGCGCGGTCGCCACCGCTTCCGCCTTTTGCTCCACGCGCCGCGCAGCTTCGACCTGCAGGGAACGATCCGCGACTGGGTCGGCCGCATCGACTGGCCGGCGAAGGCGCGGCTCGCCATCGATATTGATCCATATAGCTTTGTATAGGCGTACCAGCCCTTTACACCGTCGGAGGGCGCTGGCAGCATTGCGGCATCAGGGGACGGGGGCGCAGAATGAAGAATGCCGGTTTGGGCCTGTTGGCCGGAATCGCAATCATGGGCGGGGCGGACACGGCCGAGGCCAAGTGGTTGCGCGCCGACACCGACAATTTCATCATCTATAGCGAAGGCAGCGAGAAGTCGCTGCGCGACTTCGCCGACAAGCTCGAACGCTTCGACGCGACGCTCAGCCTGCGCTTCGGCATTTCGCGCATCAAGGAACCCAACCGCCTGACCATTTATCTGGTCGAGCGCGCCGCCGATGCCGGCAGGCTCAGCGCGGGTCGGCTGGGACCGTCGATCGCCGGCTTCTACAGTGCCGATCCCGAAGGCAGCTTCGCGGTGTCGAACCGCGAGAGCACGGTCATCAAGGGCACGCCCGAATGGCAGCAGACGCTGTTCCACGAATATGGGCACCATTTCATGCGGCGCTATCTGCACGCCGCCTTTCCGGCCTGGTTCGTCGAGGGATTCGCCGAATATTATTCGACCACCGACTTCACCAAGGACGGCAAGGCGGAGATCGGCAAGCCGCCCTATGGCCGCGCCTACGGCCTCCTCGAAATGCCCAAAATCCCCGCAGAGACCCTGCTCTTCCAGCGGCCGGGCACGATGCGCAATTCGGGCCAGATGGACGTCTATTACGGGCGCGCCTGGCTGCTCACCCACATGCTCTACAGCAGCGCCGCACGCTCGGGTCAGCTCGGCGCCTATCTGGGCGCGATCAACAAGGGGGTCGAGCCGAAGAAGGCGGCGACCGACGCTTTCGGCGATCTGGCGCAGCTCGACCGCGACCTCAACACCTATCTGAAGCAGCGCCTGTCGTATCGCACCACGGGCGAACCGATCGCCGTTTCGGCCACCGTCACGATCGCGCCGCTGTCGCCCGCCGACGATGCGATGCTGCCGCTGCAGCTCGAACGCAAGAGCGCGAGCGGCGACGAGGAACGGCTGGTCAAGGTGCGCGACGATCTGGCGAAGCTGGCCGAGCGATATCCGGGCGACGCCGACGTCTGGTACGAACTGGCGATGGCCGAATGGGACCGGGGCAAGGAGAAGCGCGACCCGGGCGCTGCGCGCGCGTCGGTCGACAAGGCGCTGGCGCTCGATCCCAAGCATGTCCGCGCCAATGTCCTGCTCGGCCGCATCCTGATCGACGCGCTGCGCGAGAAGGACGAGCCTTCGGCGGCCGACTGGAACGCCGCGCGCAAGCCGATCATCCTCGCCAACCAGACCGACCCCGACGATCCGGTGCCGTTGTTCGCCTATTTCCAGAGCTTCACCGGGCAGGGCCGCCGGCCGCCGACGATCGCGATCGACGGCCTTGCCCGCTCTTTCGAACTCGCGCCCGAAAATGGCGAGACGCGGATCAACTATGCCTTCGCGCTCGCCGATCAGGGCAAATTCGACACCGCCATCGCCCTAGCCAAGAGCATCGCCTACGATCCGCACGACGACGGCGACGGCCTCGCGCTGCTCGACCAACTCGAAAAGATGAAAGTCCGGCGCGAAGGCGGATCGAAGACCGACGACGGAAGCCCCGAGTGATCCGCCCTCAATAATCGGGTTCGGCGCCGCCCAGCACCTGTGCCGCTTGCGCAACGAGCCACGCCATCGCCCCCGCCCACGGCTGGTGCCCGTGGCTGATCCGCGCGACGCCGAGCGCGGCCAGTTCGCGGTGCGTCGGGCCGCCCTTGGCGCGCAATATGTTCACCGGCAGCGGCGAGCCTTCACAGATCGCGCCGATGCATTTCGGGTCGAGCAGGAAGGGCACGAACAGCGACTCCGCGCCCGCGTCGGCATAGGCACGCGCGCGTTCGAGCGTCGCGGCGACCAGCGCCGCGCCGTCCTTTGCGGCGTCGGCCCCGCGAAACGTGTCGCAACGCGCATTGACGAAGATGCCGGTGTCGGCCGCGGCGCGATAGCGCGCCGCCGCCTCGGCGACCGGCAGCAACGTATTCTCGCCGGGCAGCCGGTCCTCCATGTTGATCCCCGCCGCGCCCGCCGCCTTCGCGCGGCCAACCGAAACGCCAACCGCCGCCGGATCGGCGCCATAGCCCGATTCCATGTCGATCGTGACCGGCAGGTCGGTCACCGACAGGATGCGGCCGAGGTTTTCGAACACATCCTCGAGCGGGAAATCCTCGCCGTCGGCGCGGCCCTGCGCGCCCGCAACACCGAAGCTGCCCGTCGCGATCGCCTTCGCGCCCGCACCGGCAACCGCGCGCGCGCTCCCGGCATCCCAGATATTGACGAGGATCAGCGGATCGCCCGGAACATGGAGCGCGCGGAACTCGGCCACTTTATCGGTCATTTGCTTTCCCTTTTCAGAAGCTCGCGCTTGATCGGCAGGCCATAGGCATAGCCGCCGAGCGATCCGTCACTGCGTACCACGCGGTGGCACGGGATCAACACCGCCACGTTATTTGCGCCATTCGCGCTCCCCGCCGCGCGCACCGCTTTCGGTTTGCCGACCGCCGCGGCGATATCGGCATAGCTGCGCGTCTCGCCCGCCGGAATCTTGCGCAGCTCGCGCCATACCGCCTCCTGGAAAGCGGTGCCCTTCACGTCGATCGGGATATGGTCGAAGCCGTTTACCGGCGCCTCGACCGCGTCGACGACTTGTTTGAGCAGCGCGGAAAATTCGTCGCCGCCCTCGACCAGCTCGGCCGCGGGAAACCGCTCTTCGAGCGCGTCGCGCCCCTCGTCGAAGCTCAGGCGACACACCCCCTTTGCGGTCGCCGCGACGAGCATCTCGCCCAGACTCGTCGGCACGATGCCCCAATGGATCGTCGCGCCCTTGCCGCCGTTGACCCACGCCGAAGCCGTCATGCCCATGCGTCCCTCCATATTGTCATAGAAGCGCGACGGCCCCGAAAAGCCCGCGTCGTAGATCGCGTCGGTCACCCGATTGCCCTCGCTCAGCGCCTGCCGCGCCCGCTCCTCGCGCAGCGCGCGGGCGTAAGCGGCCGGCGACAGGCCGGTGTGCCGGGTGAAAACGCGCTGGAAATGGGTCGGCGAATAGCCGGTGCGCGATGCCAGATCGGCGAGCGCCAGCGGTTCCTCGCTTTCCTTGATCGCCTGGATCGCGGCGAGCACCGCCCCCTCGTCGCGCGCGACATCGTCGGGCAGGCAGCGCCTGCACGGACGCAGCCCCGCCGCCCGCGCCGCCGCGCCGTCGGCGAAGAAGCGGATATTCTCGCGTAGCGGGTGGCGGGCCGCACAGCTCGGCCGGCAGTAGATGCCGGTCGTGAGCACGCCGGTCACGAAACGCCCGTCGAGCGCCCGGTCGCGGCGCAATACCGCCGCCCAGCGGTCGTCGTCGGTCATCAGGTCGCCGGTCATGCTGCATCCCTTTCGATCCGCGCGGCAAAACAGCCGTAAGCAGCGTTATGGGCATGGATATAGGCGATGCCATCATCGGCGAACAGGTCGCGGATCGCCGTGTCGGCCTCTCCCGGCGCCGCGAGCCGCGCAGTCTGCAGCATCCCTGCAGCGTCGAAGGCGCGCAGCGCGAGCGGGCGGCCCTCGAACACCGGCGGCGTCCGGTCGCGATAGGTCGCCGCTTCGACGCCGGACCGGACATAGATCGCATAGGCGCTCCGATAGGGCGTCGCGACGTCGTGGCTGGTGTGATGCAGCAGGATCAGTTCCTCCCCCGCCCTCGCATCCTCCAGGCTGATGCGGCAGGGAAAGCCGCGGTCGGCGGTCGCGGTGACGCGGCGGGCGTTCAGCGCGGCGAGCCCGGCCGCGTCGAGGTCGAACAATCGGGAAAAGGGTTCGGGGTCGAGCCCCCGGATCACATAGGTCATGGCTTGTCCTTTCTCTTGCCTGGACCGCCAATGCCACGCCTCCATCCCGGCCGCGTCCCGATGCTTGCGTTCAAAATATCGCAGCAAACTGTATTACTGTATTATATCATTGACTCACTTGGGTGACAGCGCCATTCTCCCGACAATTTCGGGGAGTCTGCCATGTCGACAATCGACGCATCCTTCGTATCCGCCCGGCCGGCGCGCCGCGCCGACTGGCTGGGGCGCGCCGCGACCTTTTGCTATCTGTCGATCGCGGCGGGACAATTGCTCTTCACCGCCTTCATCCTGGCCTTCTATTATCCCGCGTCGCTCTCCGGCGATTTCGCCGCGTGGAACACGAAGCCGCTGATCAAGGGCTTCGTTGCCGGCGACGCGAGCGGCAATCTTTTCTTCGCGGTGCATGTGCTGATGGCGGCGGTGATCACCTTCGGCGGCCTCGTCCAGCTCGTCCCGGCGATCCGGGGCCGCTGGCCGCAGGTCCATCGCTGGAACGGCCGCCTCTACCTGCTAAGCGCGCTCATGCTCTCGCTCGGCGGGCTTTGGCTGACGTGGGGCCGCGGGACCTGGCTCAACCTTGCCGGTGCGTTCGGAATCAGCCTCGACGCGCTGCTGATCCTCGCCTTCGCGGCGATGGCGTATCGCGCCGCTCGCGCACGTCGTTTCGTCGAGCATCGCCGCTGGGCGCTGCGCCTGTTCGCGGTGGCGAGCGCGGTCTGGTTCATGCGCGTCGGCTATATGGCGTGGGGCATCGCAACCGGCGGCGCGGGGATCGGCGAGGCGATGGACGGACCGTTCGATCTTTTCCTTGCCTTCGCCAACTCGCTGCTGCCGCTGGCGATCACCGAAATATATCTGCGCGCCGACGCAAGCGGGACGCCTGCCGCCAAAAATGGCGTCGCCGCGCTGCTGACGATCGGCGGCGTCATCATCCTCGCGGGCAGCGTCGGCGCGTGGATGATGATGTGGAGCCCCTATCTGTAACGGGCTGATTATGGAGTCGTGATCCTGCGAAGGCGGGAACCCATCGCCCGCCATTGCCCCTGACGCTGCGGGAGCAGGATCCCCGCCTTCGCGGGGACGCAGGACATTTCATGTCCAACGGCTTGCCTTCGCATCGTCAGCAGCTAGGTTCGCCGCCATGACCCGCCTTCTCGCGCTCCTGCTCGCCCTCCTCGCCGTCACCCTTCCCGCCCGCGCCGCCGACGACATCAGCGCCGTTTCGCGCAGCGTCGTGCGCGTCGTCACCGTGGCGATGGTCGACGGCGAGGTCGTCGGCTTCGGCCACGGCAGCGGCATCGCCATTTCGCCGACGCGCATCGTCACCAACGCGCACGTCGTCGAGTCGGCGGCGCGCTACCCGGGCAATGTCGCCCTGGGCGTCGTCCCGTCCGAAGGGCAGAAAAGCTATGCCGCGAAACTGATCGCGATCGACACCGAGCGCGACCTCGCGCTGATCGAGATGACCGAGGGGCGCGTTCCCGCCGCGGCAGTCTATTCGGGGCCGATCGATTCGGGGGCCGACGTCGTTGCGCTCGGCTATCCGGGCAACGTCGATCTCGCGACCGCGCGTAGCGCCGCCGACTATATCACCCCGCGCACCCCGGTGCGCAGCGAGGGCAATGTCTCGAACCGCCAACTCGTCGAGAGGGTCGATTCGCTCGTCCATACCGCAAAGATCTCGCGCGGCAATTCGGGCGGGCCGCTCGTCGACCAGTGCGGGCGCGTCGTCGGGATCAACGCCGCGATCACCCGCGCCGACGAAGGCGATTCGCCTTTCGCCTTCGCGATTTCGACGCGCGAGCTCGCGCGCTTCCTCGCCGATGCGAACCAGCCCTACAGCTCGATCGGGACACCCTGCCTGTCGATGGCCGAAGCCGATGCGCGCGACCGCGCCGCGCTCGACGCCGACGCACGCAAGGCGGCCGAAGCCAATGCCGCGAAGGAAGAGGCCGCAGCGCGCGACCGCCAACTGAGGCAGGAGCGCGCCGATGAGGAAGCGCTTGCCGCGCGCGAGAACCGTATCGCGCTGGCCGGAGTGTTGTTCGTCATCGGCGCGCTGTCGGCCGGCGCGGGCCTGATGTTCCATGGCCAGAAGAACGCCCGCAACGCGAAGATCGCCGGCGGCGCCGGTGCGGCGCTGATCCTGGCCGCGGCGGTCGTCTTCATCACCCGCCCCGACGCGCACGCCGAAGCGCCCGAGGAGAAAGCGAAACCTGTCTTCGCCGATACGCCGACGGTTGCCGAGGGACAGTTCCTCTGCACGATCCGCGCCGACCGCAGCCGCATCACCGTCTCGTCGACCACCGACGTGCCGATAAAGGTCGCCGCGAACGGCTGCGTCAACGACCGTACCCAATATGCGCAGGGGGCCGACGGCCATTGGCAGCGCATCCTCGTCCCCAACGACGACGCCACCGTCACCGTGGCCTCGCTCGACCCCACCGGGAAGGAGTATCGCGTCGAACGCTATCTGCTCGATGCCGACACGATGACGCGGGCGCGCGAGATTCGCGCCGGGGTGACGCTCAAGAGCTGCACCGCCGACCCCGACGCACTCGCGGGCCTCGCGACCCAACAGGAGGCGATCCGCGCCGTCCTGCCCGCGAGCCCGAACGAGCGCCTCGTCTATCAATGTCAGAAGGCAGCCGCGAGCGCGGCGGCGCCTGCCCGCTGATCGCGAAACGACGGCCGGGGAACGGGCGCGCGGGGCTGCGCGCTATTTCGACAGGTCGCGCAGCAGAATGTCCCAGTGCGCCAGCGCGGGAGCGATCGCGTCGACGGGCACGCGCTCGTTGAGGCCGTGCGCGTAGCTGTCGCTGGCTTTCGAGAAGAGTCCCGCGACGCCGTAGCTCGGCACGCCCTGGATGCGGAAATGATAGCTGTCGGTCGCGCCCGCGCTCATCGACGGGATGATCGGCAGGCCCGGCGCGCGCGCATGGACCGCTTTCGCCACCGCCGCCATCACGTCGGGTCGCAGCGGCGAGGCGTCGCTGGCGCTGGCGTCGGGATCGGGGTTCACCGTCACGCCGGGGTCGCCGATCACCTTCACCAGTTCGGCGCGCACCTCCTCGACCGGCACGCCCGGGAAAATGCGGCAATTGATGTTCGCGGTCGCACGCTGAGGCAGCGCATTTTCGGCATGGCCGCCCTTGACGAGCGTCGGCACGCAAGTCGTGCCGATCTGGCCGACATATTCGGGGTCGGCGCGGATCGCGGCGATCGCCTTCGCATCCGACGGGTTCGCGGCGAAGGCTTTCAGCGCCGCGCCGATGTCGCCGCCGACCTGATCGGCGACGATCGGCATCCCGACCTTCGTCAGCTCGTTCTGCTGCGGCGTGAACCGATAGGCGCCGATCCTGGCGAGCGCCTCGGACAGCTCGGCGATCGCATTGACCGCTCCGGGGCGCGAGCTGTGGCCGCCGGGATTGGTGACTTCGAGGGTGAAGTCGGCATAGGTCTTTTCGCCCGCCTGCAGCCCGTAATATTTGGGCTTGCCGTCCTCGCCGATCAGCCCGCCACCCCCGTCGCCGTTCAGCGCGAACTCGGCGTTCTTGTATTTGGCGGCAAGTGCGCGCGTCGTCGTCATCGAGGTTTCCTCGTCGCCCGACAGCAGTAGGATGATCGAGCGCTTCGGCTTGAAGCCGTCCTTCTTGAGCTGCGCCATCGTCGCGACCATCATCGAGACGTCGAACTTGTTGTCCTCCGACCCGCGGCCGAAAATATAGCCATTCTCCTCGACCGGCACGAAGGGATCGCGCGTCCAGTCCTTCGGGTCGGCCTCGACGACGTCCATATGGCCGAGCAGCACGATCGGCTTTTGCTTCGTCGTGCCCTGCAGGGTCGCGGCGAAGGTCGCGGTCTCGCCCATCGGGGTGATTTCGATGTCGGCGTCGGCGTAGCCCGCCGCCTTCAGCACGCTCGCATAATAGGCCGCCAGCTCGGGTACCTTGCCGCGGCCCATCACCGTCGGGATCGCGATGCTGTCCTTCAGAATCTTTTTCGCCGCGTCGGTGTCGGCGGGCTTGGCGTGGACGGGCGCGGCGGCGAGCAGGGCGGCGGCGAGGGCGACGGGGGCGGTAAGGTTTCGCATGGAAACCCAACCTAGCCAGCCGGCGCCGCGGCGCAAGAGATAGAAATGGATCACCATCGCGTCGATGCCGATCCGCATCGCAGCAGCCTATTCGCCCGCCTCGGCTTTCGGCTTGCGGATTTCACTGACCAGCAATTTGTCGATCTTGCGCCCGTCCATATCGACGATCTCGAACGTCCAGCCGCGGTCGGTGAAGCATTCGCCTTCCTTGGGCAGATGTTTCAGGATCGCGAGCGCATGGCCCGCCGCGGTTGCATAGTCGCGGTCGTCGCCAAGTTCGATCCCCAGCCGCTCGGCCATCTGGTCGGCGGGCATCGATCCCGCGATCAGCAGGCTGCCGTCGTCGCGTTCGACGACGAACGGCTCGCTGCCGATATCCTGGTCCGACGCGAATTCGCCCGCGATGGCGGAGAGCAGGTCGGCCGGGGTCACCAGCCCGTCGAAATGGCCATATTCGTCGTGGACCAGCAGCATCGGCACCTCGGCCGCGCGCAACCCCTCGAGCGCGTCCATCGCGTCGAGCTGGTCGTGAATGACCTTTGCCGGCCGCATCAGCTGCTCGAGGTCGATCACGTCGCCGCGAAACAGCGCCGCCGCGATATCGCGCGCCTGGACGACGCCGACGATGTCGTCGACCGAGCCGCGCGCAACCGGCAACCGGCTGTGCGGGGTCTCGAGCAGCTTGTCGCGCACGCCCCGCGCGTCGAGCGCCGTGTCGATCCAGTCGACGTCCTTGCGCGGGGTCATCACCTCGCGCACCGGCCGGTCGGCGAGACGCACGACGCCTGAGATGATCGCGCGTTCGCTTTCCTCGATCACGCCCGACTTCGACGCCTCGGCGACGATCAGGTGCAATTCCTCGGCGGTCACCCGGTCCTCGGACTCGCGATTGAGCCCGAGCAGGCGGAAGATCAGCGCCGAGCTGTTGTCGAGCAGCCAGACGAGCGGCGCCGCGACGCGCGACAGCCAGTACATCGGCACCGCCATGGTGATCGCGATGCGTTCGGGCGTGCGAAGTGCGAACTGTTTCGGCACCAGCTCGCCCGCAATCAGCGAGAAATAGGTGGTGATGCCGATGACGACCGCGAACCCCGCGGCCTCGGCATGTTGGTCATCGAGCCCGAACCATGCGCCGAGCCGGTCGGCGACCGGCTGCCCCAGACTCGCGCCCGAATAGGCGCCCGCCAGAATGCCGATCAAGGTGATGCCGACCTGCACGGTCGACAGGAAGCGGCCGGGGTCGGCGGCGAGTTGCCGCGCTATCTTCGCGCCGCGGCTGCCGCGCTTCTCCGCCGCCTGCAGCCGCGGGTCGCGCGACGAGACGATTGCGAGCTCGGACATGGCGAACAGGCCGTTGAGGAGGATCAGCACCGCGATGATCGCGACGTCGGACCAGGGGAAAGGAGTCATCGGGCGTGCGTGCGGCGCATCGGCGCCCGGCCCCTGTCGGCTTCGGTCATCGCGCACCTATAGGCGAAACAGGGCACGCAGCACAATGGCGCTAGCTGAACGGCCCGGTCAGGGGGCGTTAAGCGAGTTTTTGGAACCAGTTGCCCCGGCCATATGTTATCGACACCAACGGCGGCGTTCGCAGGGCCGACGCAGGATTGACAAGGCGGCCGCCGAAACAAAGGGAGCGAAGAATGAACAGCAAGACGATCAAGCTCACCGCCCTCGCCAGCCTCGGCGCGCTGGCGCTGACCGGCTGCGTGACCGACCCCGAAACGGGCAAGCAGACGATCTCGAAGGCCGCGATCGGCGGCATCGGCGGCGCGCTGGGGGGCTATCTGCTCGGCGACCTCGTCGGCGGCCGCAACGACCGCACCGAGAAGATCCTCGGCGCGGGGATCGGCGCCGTCGCCGGCGCGGGCGTCGGCTATTATATGGACCAGCAGGAAAAGAAGCTGCGCGAACGGACCGCGGGCACCGGGATCGACGTCGAGCGCCAGGGCGACCAGCTCGTCCTCAACATGCCCGGCGACGTCACGTTCGATTATAACAGCGCGGTCGTGAAGCCGAATTTCCGCAGCGCGCTCGACAGCGTCGCCTCGACCCTCGGCGAATATCCGAGCACCTTCATCGACGTTTACGGCCACACCGATTCGACCGGCAGCGACACCTATAACCAGGGGCTGTCCGAGCGCCGCGCCGCGTCGGTCGCCGACTATCTCGCCGGCCGCGGGGTCAATCGCGCGCGCATGGCGACGCTCGGCTATGGCGAATCGCAGCTCAAATGCGCGCCCGAACGCAGCGAAGCCGATTATCAGTGCAACCGCCGCGTCGAGATCCGCATCGCGCCGGTGACGCAGGCCGACGTAAACGCGGCGCAGTAATGTCCGGCTGACGCCGGAGGCGGCACCGGCCCGCTCCCCCGCCCGACCTCCCACAGCATATTGTCCTCGGGAGGCCGGGCGGGGGAGCGAACCGGTACCGCCGCTTTCCACTTCGCCGAAAGCCTGTTCACCCTAGGCTGGGGAAGCTGGCCTTCAGGCCATCGATCACGAACTGCGCCGCGAGCGCCGCGAGCAGCACGCCGAGCAGGCGGGTGATCACCGCCTCGCCCTTGTTGCCGATCAGCCGCATCAACGGGCCCGCCGCGAGGAGCGCGGCGAGCGTCAGGAGCAGCACCAGCAGCAGCGCCGCAAAAATCACCACCGCGCGGTCGAGCCCGTTGTTCTGCGCGACGAGCAGCATCACCGAGGCGATCGACCCCGGCCCCGCGAGCATCGGCATCGCCATCGGGAAGACCGAGACATCCTCGACCTCGGGCGTCGCCTTCACTTTCTCGGCGCGCTGTTCGCGGCGCTCGGTGCGCTTTTCGAACACCATGTCGATCGCGATGATGAACAGCATGATCCCGCCCGCGATGCGGAAACTGTCGAGGTCGATGTGGAGGAAGCTGAGCAGCGCCTCGCCGAACATCGCGAAAAAGACGAGGATGAACCCCGCGATGACCGTGGCGCGAATCGCCATCGAGCGGCGCTGCTGCGCGCTCGCGCCGGTCGTCAGGCTGGCATAGATCGGCGCGCAGCCCGGCGGATCGATGACGACGAACAAGGTCACAAACGCCGAGATGAAAAGGTCCATCATTTCGGCGGCGCGGCCACTTTATCGTCGATTACCGTCGCCATCGTCTTGCCGTCCCAGAGGCGGATGACGACGCGGCGCGACTGGTCGGGACGCACGGTCGAGGTCCAGCTGAGCGTCTGGTCGGGCGACAGGCCGACCGCCATGTCGTCGCCCTCTTCGCCGGCCTCGATCGGCACCGCGGGACGCGATCCGCATTTCGCCTGTTTCGTTTCGATGAAATCGGGCGCGGCGCGCGGCGCCGTCAGCCCGTCACCATGATCGAGCACCCAGTTGATCTTGCCGCTGATCGGATCGCGCAGCCAGACGGTGGTGAAATAGCCGTTGCCGCCGCCCTTTTGCCAGGCGCCGGTGGTTGCGCCGGCGTTGCCGTCGCAGCTCACATAGACGGCGTGCGGCTGCCACTTCACCGCTTCGGCCGGGTTCGCCTGCGACTTCAGCCAGTCGCGCGCCTTCACCCGCTGCGGCACGAACATCACCGCATCGGGCGCCGAGGTTTCGCGGAACGCCGTCCACTGCCCCTTCTCCTGCGCCAGCCGGGCAAAGGCGATCTCGGCGGCGACATACGCACTCGGGTTCGCGGCGAGCGGCCGTTTGCGCGGGTCGGGCCCCTGCGCGCAGCCGGCAACCAGCGAAAGCGCAACCGCGGCAAGGACAAGGCGCATCAGAAACCCTCCGGATCGGCGAGCCCGGCGCGGCGATGCGCCGCGACGAGCGTGTTACGAAGCAGGCAGGCGATCGTCATCGGGCCGACGCCGCCGGGGACCGGGGTGATCGCCGAGGCGACCGCAGCCGCATCGGCATAATCGACGTCGCCGACCAGGCGGCCTTTCGCCGCGCCGTCGGCGGGGGGCAGGCGGTTGATGCCGACGTCGATGACGACCGCGCCGGGCTTGATCCAGTCACCCTTGACCATCTCCGCCCGGCCCACCGCCGCGACAACGATATCGGCGCGGCGGACCAGGTCGGGCAGGTCGCGGGTGCGGCTGTGCGCGATGGTTACGGTCGCGTTGGCGCCGAGCAGCAGCGCCGCCATCGGCTTGCCGACGAGAATCGAGCGGCCGATCACAACCGCATCCTTGCCCGACAGGTCGCCGAGCCGGTCCTGAAGCAGCAACAGGCAGCCATAGGGCGTGCAGGGGACCATGCCGGGGATGCCGAGCGCGAGCCGCCCGGCGCTGACCGGGGTCAGCCCGTCGACATCCTTGTCGGGGTTGATCGTCGCCACCGCGCGCTGTTCGTCGAGATGGCCGGGAAGCGGGAGCTGGAGGAGAATGCCGTCGACCGCCTCGTCGGCGTTGAGCGTCGCAAGCAGCGCCTCGACCTCGTCCTGCGTGGCCGTCGCCGGCAGGCGGTGCTCGAAGCTTGCCATGCCCGCAGCGACCGTCGCCTTGCCCTTCGATCCCACGTAAACCGCGCTCGCCGGATCGTCGCCGACGAGCACCACCGCGAGTCCCGGCACGCGGCCGGTCGCTGCCTTGAACGCGGGTACGGCCTCGGCAATACGCACGCGCAGCCCGGCGGCGAAGGCCTTGCCGTCGATGACCTGCGCATCGGTCACCTCAGATCGCTCCCGAGTTGACGCCGAGCGTGTAGAGGTAGTTGATCACCGGCCCCTGCAGGATGATGAGCAGGATCAGCACCACCATCGGCGTCAGGTCGAGCCCGCCGAAATCGGGCATGATCCGCCGGAACGGGCGGTAGAGCGGCTCGGTGATCCGGTCGAGCACATGCCAGAGCTGACCGACGAAATCATTGTGGGTGTTGATGACGTTGAAGGCGATCAGCCACGACATCACTGCCTGCACGATGATGATCCACCACAGGATGTTGAGGAGGATCGACAGGATTTGAAGAAACATCAGGTACATCAATATCTCCGGCGGGAAGCGTCGGTTGGCCGCACTCTAGCGATGAATGAGCGTGCCCGCACCCCGTGCGGTGAAAATTTCGAGCAGCATCGCGTGCGGGATGCGGCCGTCGAGGATGACCGCGGCCTCGACCCCGGCGTCGACCGCGGCGACGCAGGTCTCGACCTTGGGGATCATGCCGCCGGTGATCGTTTCATCGGCCTTCAGCGCGTCGATCGCGGCGCGGTCGAGATCGGTGAGGAGCGCACCCGACTTGTCGAGCACCCCCGCGACGTCGGTGAGCAGGAAGAAGCGCTTGGCGCCGAGCGCCCCGGCGATCGCCCCCGCCATCGTATCGGCGTTGATGTTGTAGGTCGCGCCATCGGCGCCCAGCGCCACCGGCGCCACCACGGGAATGAAATTGTCGTTCGCGAGATTGGTCAGGATCGTCGGGTCGACCGCGACCGGTTCGCCGACGAAACCGAGGTCGACGTGACGCTCGATCCCCGAATTAGGGTCGGGCTCTGTCCGCCCCACCTTTTCGGCAAGCACCAGATTGGCGTCCTTGCCCGAAATGCCGACCGCGCGGCCGCCGAGCCCGGCGATCCAGCCGACGATTTCCTTGTTGATCTTGCCCGCGAGCACCATTTCGGCGACCTCGGCGGTCGCCGCGTCGGTGACGCGCAGCCCGCCGACGAAGGTCGATTCGATCCCGAGCTGTTTCAGCATCCGGCCGATCTGCGGGCCGCCGCCGTGGACGACGACGGGGTTGATGCCGACCGCTTTCAGGAGGACGACATCCTCGGCAAAGTCGCGCTGCGCCTCGGGATCGCCCATCGCATGGCCGCCATATTTGATCACGAACGTCTCGCCGGCATAGCGCTGAAGATAGGGCAGCGCTTCGACAAGCGTTTCGGCCTTGGCGAGCAGGTCGGGCATTTTCGAGGGGTCGGTCACAGGCGTCATCCGGGGTTGTTCGCGTCGAGTTTGCGGCCGATGGCGACGACCGCCATCACGAGCAGCGGCACCATCACCGCCGACAACACCACCTTGGCGATCATCTGGCCGAGCATCAGGTCGGCGATCGGACGGACGCCGTAGAAGCTGACGGTGATGAAGATCAGCGTGTCGATGATCTGGCTGAGCGCCGCAGCGATGAACCCGCGCAGCGGCAGCAAGCGGCCGTTGTTCGCGGTCATCCGCGCGAAGATCCAGACGTTGAGGCTGACCGACACGCCATAGGCGAGGATGCCCGCCGCCATCATCCGCCAGCCCTGCCCGACGATGATCGGAAAGGCCTCCTTCGCGGGCTCGTACATCCCCTCGTCGGTCGGCAGTTGCAGCACGAAGACGGTCAGGATGATCGCGAGAATCAGCGGGATGAAGCCGAGGCGCACCAGCTTGTCGGCCACGACGCGGCCGTGCAGTTCGGCAATGCCGCTCGAAATGGCGATCAGCGTCAGGAAGGGAAAAATTCCAGCCTCGACCGCGAGCGGGCCGAGCGCGACCTGCTTGGCACCGAGAAACCCGCCGAGCGGAACCATACCGCCGTAGAGGATCGCGAACAGCAGCAACGAAGGCGCGATCACGCGCGTGGGGCTAGTTTCCATCGGCGCCGCTTAGTCGGTTTTGCGGCGGGTGGAAAGATGCCGCATCGGCGCAGGCTTGCCCCGCGCCCAAAGCCCGTTAGACACGGGCAACAAACTTGCGGGGGACGCACGCTTATTATGGAACGGCTTATCGGTTTGCTCGGCATCGTCGCATTGCTTGCGATCGCCCTGCTCTTTTCCTCGAACCGGCGCTGGATCCGCCCGCGCGTCGTCGTCCCCGCCTTCCTGCTGCAGGCCGGTTTCGCGCTGCTGGTGCTCGGCACGCCGTGGGGCCGCAACATCATTCAGGCGATGTCGAGCGGCGTGTCGAACCTGCTCGGCTATGCAAAGGCGGGCACCGATTTCATCTTCGGCCCGCTCGCCAGCCCCGAAATGGGCGGGCACAGCTTCGCGATCGCCGCGCTGCCCGTCATCATCTTCTTCGCCTCGATGATCTCGATCCTCTATTACCTCGGCATCATGCAGCTGGTGATCAAATGGGTGGGCGGCGCGATCCAGAAGATCACGGGGATCACCAAGGTCGAAAGCCTGGGCGCGGCGGCGAATATCTTTGTCGGGCAGAGCGAAAGCCCGCTCGTCATCCGCCCCTATCTCGCCGCGCTCACCCCGTCGCAGCTCTTCACCGTGATGACGGTCGGCATGGCGGGGGTCGCGGGGACGATCCTCGGCGCCTATGCCAGCATGATCGGCGAGCAATTGCTGCCCTATCTGCTCGCCGCCAGCTTCATGTCGGCGCCGGGCGGCATATTGATGGCAAAGATCATGATGCCCGACGATCCAAAGGATCTCGGCATCGAGCCGGTGATCATGCCCGAGGCGAGCCATGACGAGGAAAAGCCCGCGAACATCATCATGGCGGCGGCCCAAGGCGCGCAGACCGGCGTGAAGCTCGCCGTCGCGGTCGGCGCGATGGTGCTCGCCTTCGTCGCGCTCGTCGCGCTCGCCAACGGGCTGCTCGCGGGGATCGGTGGCTGGTTCGGCTATCCCGATCTGTCGTTCCAGGCGGTGATCGGAACGATCTTCCGCCCGGTGATGTGGCTGATGGGCGTACCATGGGACGAGAGCGCCGCTGTCGGCGGACTGTTCGGCACCAAGATCGTCCTCAACGAATTCGTCGCCTTCATCGACCTCGGCAAGGTGCAGGGCACGATGTCGCCGGCCGCGATCGCGATCGCGACCTTTGCGCTCTGCGGCTTCGCCAACTTCAGCTCGATCGCGATCCAGATGGCGGTGACCGGCGGCCTCGCGCCCAACCAGCGCCCGATGATCGCGAAGCTGGGCCTCAAGGCGCTGCTCGCGGGCAGCCTGTCGAACCTGATGTCGGCGGCGCTCGCCGGGCTGATGCTCGGCATCGCGCCCCCGGCCGCGCCCCCTCCCGCCAAGACCGTCGCGTCTCCCGCCGCGCCCGCCCCAACGACAGCAACGGCGCCCGTCGATCGCTGACGACAGGGAGAATTTGCAAGCCGCTCCAGCTTGGCTTAAGCTTTCGGAATATAACGAATCCCGGGTCGCGTTTCGCCGAAATGGGAGGCTGTCATGAAAAGCGCTTATCGTTTGTCGATCCTTGCCGCTGTGGTCGCGGTTTCGGGGGCGGGACTTTTCGCATCTTCGAGCGCCCAGCCGCCCGAAGACAAGATGCTGCGCCCGCCCGAGGCGACCATCTATCGCGACGCGGCTTACAAGGGGCCGGCGGTCTTCATCGGCGAGGAAAAGTCCAATCTTGGCCTCGCCTGGCCGGTCAATTCGATCCGGGTCGCGAGCGGCCGCTGGGAATTGTGCGAAAAGTCGCGCTTCCGCGGCCAGTGCCGCACCGTCGACCGCGACACGCCGATGATGGGCAATATCCTGCGCGGCATCACCGTCCAGTCGATCCGGCCCGTCGGTTCGGGCGGGGGCTGGAACCCGAACCCGCCCGCCAACGACCAGGTCGCGCGCGGCAATTTCGCCGAATTTCACACCCAGCCTTCGCAAGCCAATTACCGTGTTCTCGCCTGTACGCGGGGTTCGGCGACGGCCAATTGCGCAGCGCAGACCGCCGACACCTGGTGCCGTTCCATCGGCTGGAACGGATCGGCGCGCGAACATATGGAGACGGTTGCGGGGCGGGTGTATCTCGCCGACGTGCTCTGCGTTCGTTCTGGCTATTGATGGGGAGGCACGCAATGCACAGGATCGATTTCGTCGCCCCCGCCCTCGCAGCGCTGGCGCTGTCCGCCTGCATGTCGGTCGGCGGGCCGGGGGTCAGCACCTATTATGAATGCGATCGCGGCACCCGGTTGAAGGTCGATTTCAAGGGCGACCGCGCGCTGGTCAGTGTGAATGGGGGACGTCCCGAAGCAATGCGTTCGACGCCCGCGGCCAGCGGCACGATCTATGAGAACCGGGCGGGCTGGCGTCTGCATACCAAGGGCAATGAGGCGATGTGGAACACCGCGCTGCGTTCGGCGCCCGAAACCTGTCGACAGGTGGTGGTGCCGCGCTGACCCGCGGCGTCAGAGGTCCATCTTCGCCAGAGCGGCGCGCACCTCTCCGACGAACAGGTCGGGCTGCTCCCACGCGGCGAAATGGCCGCCGCGGGGCAGTTCGTTCCAATAGACGATATTCTTGTATCGCCCCTCGGCCCAGCGGCGCGACAGGCGCATGATCTCGTTCGGGAACAGGCTGCATCCCGTCGGCACGTGAATTTCGCCGAAGCCGAACTGCGCGAAGCTGTGCCAATAGAGCCGCGCCGACGAGGCGGCGCTATTGGTCAGCCAATAAAGGCTGACGGTGTCGAGCATCGCATCCTTCGACAGCGCCTTTTCGGGATGGCCGCCGATCGACTGTCCGCCCGGTTCATGACCGCAATCGGTCCATCCGTGGAATTTCTCGACGATCCAGCACATCTGTCCCACCGGAGAATCGGCAAGGGCGTAACCCACGGTCTGGGGCCGCGTCGCCTGCTGGGTCGAATAGCCGTTATCCTTGGCGCGATACCAGCCGAAGCGGGCGAGATAGGCCTTCTCGTCGTCGGTGAGGTCGGACATCGTTGCCGGGTCGGGCTGGCCGACGATCATGTTGACGTGGATGCCCGCGCAATGGTTCGCGTGATTGCCGCCGATCGCGCAGGTCACGGCGCTGCCCCAGTCGCCCCCCTGCGCAAAATAGCGGTCGTAGCCGAGCGCGACCATCAAGGCGTCCCATGCCGCCGCAATATGCTCGACGCTCCATTTGGCCACGGCCGGCTTGCCCGAAAAGCCGTAGCCGGGGAGTGACGGGATCACGAGATGATAGTCGGCCGACAGCGGTTCGATGACGTCGAGGAATTCGAGCACCGATCCCGGCCAGCCGTGCGTCAGAACGAGCGGTCGCGCCGCGGGATTCGCAGAGCGGATGTGAAGGAAATGGATGTCGAGCCCGTCGACCGTAGCGAGGAAGTTGGGATAGCTGTTGAGCCGCGTCTCGACCGCTCGCCAGTCGTAACGGTCCTGCCAATAGGCCGCGAGTTCCCGGGCATAGGCGAGCGGCACACCCTGATCCCAGTCGTCGACGGTCTCCTTCTCGGGCCAGCGCGTCAGCGCCAGCCGATTGCGCAGATCGTCGAGCGCCGCCTGCGGCACATCGATGGTGAAGGCCCGGATACCGGCGACGTCCATCTCATCCCCTCCCTCGCTGCCCCTTATGCCGGGGCCCGGATCAGCGCCTGTATCAGGGCCGCGCGGGCGCCTTGCAACCGCGTTGCAGGCCGACCCCTTTCAGGAAACCGCGCCGCACCGTACCGGCATAGACCGCGGCGGCATAGCGCCGCCGTTCGGCGTTGGCGCCGGTGACTTCGCCGATCAGGCCGCGAAACGGGATGACCGACCCGGCCAGACTGCCCGCGACCCGCCCGGCGGTTTCCTCGCGTTTCTTGGCGCGGTCCTTGTCGACGGTTTCGTTGACGTCGGGGCCGAGCACTTCGTTGAGTTCGGTCACTTCGCGGATGATCGCCGAACATTTTCCCAGCCCCTCCAGCGAATAGGGGTCGTCCTGAATCGCCAGCAGCTTCGGGGGCGCTTCCTTGCCGTCGAACGGTTCGGTCACCTGGTTGGCGGTATCCTTGATCGTCGAATCTTCCGGCGCGCCCTGCTGCGCGTAAGCGGTCGCGGAAACGGCCAGCGCGGCGGTCGATAAAACTGCGAAAGTCACTCTGTGCATCTGACGCCTCCTTCGCTGCTCCCGTGCAGCCTGCCAAGCTAACGCGTCGGAACCGGTTCGGCTCCCGTCCAGTCGTAGAAGCCGCGCCCCGCCTTCTTGCCGACCCATCCCGCCTCGACATATTGGACGAGCAGCGGCGCGGGGCGGAATTTCGGATCGCCGGTGCCGCTCTGCAGCACCCGGATGATTTCGAGGCAGGTGTCGAGCCCGATGAAGTCGGCGAGCGTGATCGGACCCATCGGGTGGTTGAGGCCGAGGCGGCAGCCGGTGTCGATATCCTGCATCGTCGCAACCCCCTCGCCCAATGCAAAGATCGCCTCGTTGATCAGCGGCATCAGCACGCGGTTGACGATGAAGCCCGGCGCGTCGTTCGCATGGACGATCTCCTTGCCGAGGCCGCGGCCATAGGCCTCGACCTTCGCCAGCGTATCGTCGCTCGTCGCGAGGCCGCGTATCAGTTCGATCAGGCCCATCACGGGCACCGGATTGAAGAAATGGACGCCGATGAAACGCGCCGGATCGGGCGCCGCCTGCGCAAGCCGGGTGATCGGGATCGAGCTGGTGTTGCTGGCGAGGATCGCGGTCGCCGAAAGATGCCGGCCGACGCTGGCGAAGATCGCGCGCTTGATCTCTTCGCGCTCGGTCGCCGCCTCGACGACGAGGTCGGCGGGGGCGAAGGCCGCATGGTCGGCAACGGGCGTGATGCGGCCGAGCAGCGCGTCGGCATCGACCTGCGTCATTTTTTCCTTGGCGACGAGGCGCCCGAGCGACTTGGCGATCCCCGCCTTGCCGGCCTCGGCGCGCGCGATGTCGATGTCGGAGAGGAGCACATCGTGACCGGCGCCCGCCGAAACCTGCGCGATGCCCGCGCCCATTTGCCCTGCCCCGATGACGCCGACGATCATATGCTGTCCCCTATCATTTTCAAAACACCCCACCGCCGTCCGCCCTGAGCTTGTCGAAGGGCTGTTCTTCTCTTTCGAACGACGAGAAAAAGAAGGACGGTCCTTCGACAAGCTCAGGACGAACGGCGTAAGGGAGCGGCCCTCGCTCTACGTTCTGGCGCTAGCCCGTCAAGGGGCCGAGCGGAACTCGGTCGCTTCGGCGAGGATCAGTGCGAAGCCGGGGTCGGCGTCGTCCCAGGTCGCGATCGGGGTCCAGCCGCCCGCGCGGAGCAGCAGGTTCGCATCGCGCGGGCCGTACTTGTGGCTGTTCTCGCTGTGGATCGTCTCGCCCTTCGCCATCGCATAACTGCGGCCGTCGACGGTGAAGTCCATGGCGCACGCCGCAACGAGATGCATTTCGATGCGCGCGTGGACATCGTTCCAGATCGCGCGGTGGCTGAAATTTTCGACCGGGATCGTCCCGCCGAGTTCGCGATTGATGCGTTCGAGCAGGTTGAGATTGAACGCCGCGGTGACCCCCGCCGGATCGTCATAGGCGCGCTCGAGGAGGGCGATATCCTTGATCCGGTCGACCCCGATCAGCATCAGCGACCCGTCGCCGAGTGCAGCGCGCCAGTTGCGAAGAAGGTCGATCGCGGTGCGCGCGACCATGTTGCCGATCGTCGATCCCGGAAAGAAGCCGAGCTTGGGCAGCGGACAAATCTCGCGCGGGAGGTCGACGCGCTGGGTGAAGTCGGCCTCGACCGGATAGATGGCAAGCGCCGGAAAGCGGTCCGCGAGCGCCTGGGCGCTGTCGCGGAGGAAATCGCCCGAAATATCGACGGGGACATAGGCGGCGGGATCGATCGCCTCGAGCAGCAGCGGCGTCTTGGTCGAGCTGCCCGAGCCCAGTTCGACGACCGCGCGGTGCGGACCGATCGCCGCCGCCATTTCGGCGGCGTGACGCGTCAGCAAATCGGTTTCGCTGCGGGTCGGATAATATTCGGGGAGCGCGGTGATGTCCTCGAACAGCGCCGATCCCGTCGCATCATAGAACCAGCGCGCGGGAATCGCCTTTTGTCGTTGCGACAGGCCGGCGTGCACATCGGCGCGAAAGGCGATGTCCACGCCCGCATCGTCGGCAGAAATCTGCCGAAGTTGACGCACAACACCCATGTCAGAGATCCTTTGCGAGGCGAACGCCGGTGAATTGCCAGCGCTGGTGGGGGTAAAAGAAATTGCGGTAGGAGGCGCGGCAGTGGCCGCGCGGCGTCGCGCAGCTGCCGCCCCGCAGAACGAACTGCCCGCTCATGAACTTGCCATTATATTCGCCGACCGCGCCGGGCGCGGCACGGAAGCCCGGATAGGGGCGGTAGGCGCTGCCGGTCCATTCCCACACGCTGCCGAACATCTGTTGCAGATCCGTGTCGCCGCTGGCGGCCCGCGGCTGGACCGGCCCGGCCGTGTCGAGCTGCTGTCCGCCAAGCGGGTCGAGCGGGGCCGCCGCGGCTTCCCATTCGAATTCGGTCGGCAGGCGCGCCCCGGCCCAGGTCGCGAAGGCATCGGCCTCGAAGAAACTGATGTGGGTGACCGGCGCGGCGGGATCGATGTCCCGCCAGCCCGCCAGGGTGAACATCTGTCCGTCGCGCCAATAGGCGGGCGCCTCGACATCCTCGGCCTGCACCCACGCCCAGCCGTCGCTGAGCCAGAGCGCGGATGTGTGGTAGCCGCCGTCGGCGATGAATTCGCGCCATTCGCCGTTGCTCACCGGACGGCTGGCGAGTGCGTGGGGCGTCAGCAGCGCATCGTGACGCGGGCCTTCGCAGTCGAAAGCGAAGCCGCCGCCGACGTCACCGACCGGGATTACCCCTTCGGCGCCCTTGACCCACTGCAGAGCGCCCTGCCCGGAATCGGCGGAAATCTGCGCAACTTCACTCGCGATTGCACCCTCTTCCCACACCGCCGGGCCAAGCGGGTTCTGCGCGAAGAGATGCTTCACATCGGTAAGCAGCAATTCCTGATGCTGCTGCTCGTGATGGATACCCAGCTCGACGAGCGCGAGCGCGGCGGGAGGCAGGTCGGGCAGCGCAGTCTGCACCGCGGTGTCGACATGCGCGCGCCATATGCACACCTCCTCCAGCGAGGGTCGCGTCAGCAGGCCGCGCTGCGGACGGGCGTGGCGCGGCCCCTCCGCCTCGTAATAGCTGTTGAAAAGAAAGGGATAGCGGCTGTCGAACAGCCGGTAGCCCGGCAGGTGATCGCGCAGCACGAAGGTTTCGAAGAACCATGTCGTATGCGCAAGATGCCATTTGGCGGGCGAGGCGTCGGGCATCGACTGCGCGCTCGCATCCGCGTCGGACAGCGTCGCGACGAGATCGAGCGACAGACGGCGGGTCGCGGCGAAACGGCGGGCCAGTTCCTCCAGCGGATCGGTCTTTTGCGAAGCATCGGTACGGCTGGCCATGATGAGACAATCCCCCGAGGTACGAGTCGGTTTCGCTGCGGGACCAATTATGGTTACGGCGCGAAGGATTGTCTAGAACAATAGGGGAACATGACTCTCCCTGTCGCGTAGCGACGGGGAGGTGGCAGCGGCGCAGCCGCTGACGGAGGGGCTATGGTGCAGCCCCTCCACCACTCGCTTCGCGAGCGGTCCCCCTCCCCACGGCTTCGCCGCAGGGAGGATGCTCAGCGCGTGGCGCCGGGTTTCCAGAGCACATCGCCGCCGGCAGCCGCGTTGATGTGCCGCGTCATCACGAACAGATGGTCCGACAGGCGGTTGAGATAGTTCAGCGCGAGCGGGTTGAGATCGCGCTCGGCATTCGCCGCCACCGCAGCGCGTTCGGCCCGGCGGGTCACCGCGCGCGCCAGATGCAGCCGCGCCGCCGCATCGGTGCCGCCGGGCAGGATGAAACTTTTGAGCGCATCGAGCGCATCGTTCATGCGGTCGATCTCGTCTTCCAGCCGCGCGATCTGGCTCGGCACGATGCGCAGCGCCATGTCGTGCGGGCCGAAACCGAACTGGATGTCGGGCGGGGTTGCCAGGTCGGCGCCGAGGTCGAACAGCTCGTTCTGGATGCGCGACAGCATCGCCGCCTCTTCGCTCGCCGGATCGAGCGCGGCTGCCGCGAACCCGACCGCGCTGTTCGCTTCGTCGACGTCGCCGATCGCCGCCATCAGCGGCGCCGATTTGGCAATGCGCGAGCCGTCGACGAGGCCGGTGGTGCCGTCGTCGCCGGTGCGCGTGTAGATCTTGTTGAGCTTGACCATTTTTCCCTACCCGGGTTTCGGCACCGGCCTACGCCCCCGCATCCGCGCGGAGCGCTTAAGAAGAGCCGGCGGCGGTCAGGCCGATGATGATCAGCAGGATGATGGTGATCGCCTGCCACTTCACGCGGGCCATCATCATCTTGTTCTGCATGATCTGGTTTTCGCGAAGATTGCCCTCGGCCGCGGCGCGATGACCCTGCGCAAAATAGATGAGCCCGCGCGCCAGCGAGAAGAGGACGAGACCGGCGGCCGCGACGACCGCGAGGACAAGAATGATCTGCATGGCCCCACTTTAGGGGATTTTCAGCGAATAGCCAGCGGGAAGCCGCTGCGCGAGCAAATCGGCGGCGAGCGCGGGGCCGTCGACGCCGGCATCGCGAAGCGAGGCGAGCGAGGCGGCGGCGTCGCGTTTCGCGAGCCTTTTGCCGTCGGGGCCGCAGACGAGGCCGTGGTGGCGATAGACCGGGGTCGGCAGGCCGAGCAGCGCCTGCAGCAGCCGGTGGACATCGGTCGAGGCGACAAGGTCGGCGCCCCGGATGACGTGCGTGACGCCCATCGCGGCATCGTCGAGGGTCGAGGCGAGATGATAGCTGGCGGGGGCATCCTTGCGCGCAAGGACGATATCGCCGTGCGCCGACGGGTCGGCAACGCGCATCCCCCGCCCCTGCTCTTCCCAGCGAAGCTCGCCCGCGAGCGCGGCGGCGCGCGCCATATCGAGGCGCCAAGCGTGCGGCTCGACCGCGAGGCGACGGTCGCGTTCGGCTCCGGATAGATGGCGGCAGGCGCCGGGGTAGATCGAACCGGACGGACCGTGCGGCGCGGCGAGGCTGGCGGCGATATCGGCGCGGGTGCAGAAACAGGGATAGACGAGCCCGCGCGAACGCAGCTCGTCGAGCGCGGCGGCATAGCGTCCGAGATGCGCCGACTGGCGCACCGGATCGCCGTCCGGGTCGAGCCCGAGCCAGGCGAGGTCGGCGAGCGAGGCCGCGACATAGTCCTCGCGCGATCGACTTCCATCGATATCGTCGATCCGGACCCGGAAGCGCCCGTTTGCGGCGCGCGCCGCGCCGTGCGCGAGCACCGCGCTATAGGCATGGCCCAGATGAAGCTCGCCCGTCGGACTCGGCGCGAAGCGCGTCAGCATGGCAGCCCGGGCGAATCCATATGCTGTGCCGTGCCAAAGCGAATCATTCCATATCTTGCGGACATAAGCCCCTTGACGCCAGAATCTGATACGTCATGTAATGACGGTGTCACGCAGGGAAGGCAGTGGCGCGCCATCCCGCGAAGAAATGGGGGCAGCGTTACCAAGCCATGTTCCATCCCGATCTTGCCCGGCATCCCGATTCCTGTCCGGCTCTCGTCCTCAACGCAGACTATACGCCGCTGAGTTACTATCCGCTGAGCCTGTGGCCGTGGCAGACTGCGGTCAAGGCGGTTTTCCTCGACCGGGTGACGATCGTCGAGAATTACGAGCGCGAGATTCATTCGCCGACGCGGACGATGCCGATCCCGAGCGTGATCGCACTCAGGCAATATGTGAAGCCGTCGCAATATCCGGCCTTCACGCGCTTCAACCTGTTCCTGCGCGATCGCTTCGCGTGCCAATATTGCGGGTCGGGGAAGGATCTGACGTTCGATCATGTCGTGCCGCGCCGCCTCGGCGGCCGGACGAGCTGGGAGAATGTCGCCACCGCCTGCGCGCCGTGCAACCTCAAGAAGGGCGGCCGGACGCCGCAACAGGCGCACATGCCGCTGCACCAGCAGCCGTGGCGTCCGACGAGCTGGCAGTTGCAGGACAATGGCCGCTGCTTCCCGCCCAATTATCTGCATGAAAGCTGGATCGACTGGCTTTACTGGGATGTCGAACTGGAAGGGTGACATACCCGCTCGTGATCCCCGCGAAGGCCGCGGATAGGCGCGCAACCAACCAAGCGATCCGGTTTTCTTCTTCGTGCCTTTGCGCCTTCGCGTGAGGTCCGTTTTTCTTGTTTCACGCAAAGGCGCGAAGGCGCAAAGATGATGCGGCAGGAAAGCCGGACTCCCGCCTTCGCGGGAATGATGAACAGGGGGAAGATCATGCTCCGTTTTGCCGTTCCGTTCGCCGGCGCCCTCTCGCTCGCCGCCTGCGCGACGACAGCACCCGCCGAGCGCACCGTCGCGGTCACGGGGAGCATCGCCCATCGCGAGCGCATCGCGCTGCCGCCGACGGCGCAGATCGAGGTGCGGCTCGACGATGTCAGCCTGGCCGATGCGCCCGCCACCAATATGGCGACGCAGAGCTTTGCAAGCGAGGGCAGGCAGGCGCCCTTCGCCTTCACCCTCACCGTCGACCGCGCCGACATCGATCCGCGGCACAGCTATGCCGTATCGGCGCGGATCACCGATGCCGACGGCAAGCTGATGTTCATCACCGACACGCGCAACTCCGTTACATTCGATAGCCGGTCGGTGATCGATCTGCGAACGCTGCTGCTGGTGAAGACGCACTGATCTGTCGCCAGCATAGCTATGCGCGGCTTGACGCTGGGCCTTCGCAGGTGCAGCAATCCGGCGCATGGGACCGCCGATCCAGATCTCGCAGAATCCCGACATCCGCTATCTCGGGCGGATTCTCGGCGACGTCATTCGCGCCTATGGCGGCGAGAAACTGTTCCGGCAGACCGAATATATCCGCTCGTCGAGCGTGGACAGGCATCGCGGGATCGCGGGGGCCGAAGCGATCGATCCGGGGCTCGATGCGCTGAGCCTCGACGACACCGTCGCCTTCGTGCGCGGGTTCATGCTCTTTTCGATGCTCGCGAACCTGGCCGAGGACCGGCAGGGCGTCGCCGCCGAGCCCGAAGCGACGGTCGCCGCGGCGCTTGACAAGCTGCGCGCCGACGGGATCGACAGCGACGCGGTCGCGGCGCTGCTTGATGCCGCACTCATCGCGCCGGTGCTGACCGCGCACCCGACCGAGGTGCGGCGCAAGTCGGTGCTCGACCACAAGAACCGCATCGCCGAACTGATGCGGCTGCGCGATGCCGGGCAGGACGAGACGCCCGAGGGCGACATCGTCGAGGAAGCGATCCGGCGGCAGATCGTCCTGCTGTGGCAGACGCGGCCGCTGCGCATGGAAAAATTGTTCGTCGCCGACGAGATCGACAATGCGCTGACCTACCTTCGCGACGTCTTCGTGCCGGTGCTGCCCAAGCTCTATGCGCGCTGGGAAAAGGAGCTGGGCCGGCGCCCGGCGAGCTTCCTGCGCGTCGGGAGCTGGATCGGCGGCGACCGCGACGGCAATCCCTTCGTCACCGCCGAGACGCTGAAGCTGGCGACGAGCCGCAATGCCGCGGCGGTGCTCGGCCACTACGCCGACGCCGTCCACGGCCTCGGCGCCGAGTTGTCGGTGTCATCGGGGCTCGCGCCCGTCCCCGAAGCGGTCGAGGCGCTGGCCGAGGCGAGCGGCGACAATGCGCCGAGCCGCCGCGACGAGCCCTATCGCCGGGCGCTGTCGGGGATTTACGCGCGCGTGTGCGCCACTTACGCCGGCATCGTCGGCAAGGCGCCGCCGCGCCCGCCGGCGCTGAAGGGCGCGCCTTATGCGACGCCGGCCGATTTCCGCCGCGATCTGCTGATCATCGCGAACGGGCTGTCGGCGAGCGGCGAGGGGCAGCTGGTCGGGATCGGTGCGCTCGGGCGGCTGATCCGCGCGGTCGAGGTGTTCGGCTTTCACCTCGCGACGCTCGACATGCGGCAGAACAGTGCGGTGCACGAGCGCGTGCTCGCCGAGCTGCTCAGGGTGTCGGGGGTCGAGAGCGATTATCTGGCGCTGGACGAGGAGGCGCGCGTTGCGCTGCTCCGCCGCGAACTCGGGGTGAACCGCCCGCTTGCCGCCGCATGGCACCAATGGAGCGAGGAAACCGCGGGCGAACTCGCGATCATTCACGCCGCCGCGGACATCCGTGCGACACTCGGCCATCAGGCGATCCTGCAGTGGATCATCAGCAAGGCCGAGAGCCTGTCCGACCTGCTGGAAGTCCATGTCCTCGCGCGCGAGGCGGGGCTGTGGTCGGCCGAGGGCAAGGACACGCTGATGGTCGTGCCGCTGTTCGAGACGATCGCCGACTTGGGCGATGCGCCCGCGATCATGGCGCGGTACTTCGCGCTACCCGAGATCGCGCCGCACATCGCCGCGCGCGGGCATCAGGAAGTGATGATCGGCTATTCGGATTCGAACAAGGACGGCGGCTACCTCACCTCGACCTGGGGGCTGCATCAGGCGTCCGACGCGCTGACCCCGGTGTTCGACGCCGCCGACACGGCAATGCAGCTGTTCCACGGCCGCGGCGGCGCGGTCGGGCGCGGGGGCGGCAGCGCCTTTGCCGCGATCCGCGCGCAGCCTGCGGGGACGGTGCAGGGGCGCATCCGCATCACCGAGCAGGGCGAGGTGATCGCGGCGAAATATGGCACCGCCGACAGCGCGGCGACGAACCTCGAGGCGATGGTCTCGGCCAGCCTGCTCGCGAGCCTCGAGCCCGAGGGGATGGGCGACGCCAACTGCGGGCGCTTCACCGCGGCGATGGATGCGCTGTCGAGCAGCGCGTTCAAGGCCTATCGCGGGCTCGTTTACGAAACGCCGACGTTCAAGGATTTCTTTCGCGCGATGACTCCGATCGCCGAGATCGCGGGGCTCAAGATCGGGTCGCGGCCGTCGAGCCGCACCAAATCGACCGCCATCGAGGATCTGCGCGCGATCCCGTGGGTGTTCAGCTGGGCGCAGGCGCGCACGATGCTGCCCGGCTGGTTCGGGACGGGCGAGGCCTTTTCCGAGTTCGGCGACAAGGCGCTGCTCGCCGATATGGCGGAAAGCTGGCCCTTCTTCGCCGCGCTGCTCGGCAATATGGAGATGGTGCTCGCCAAATCCGACATGGGGATCGCCGCGCGCTATGCCGAACTGGCGAGCGGGGTCGAGGGGCATGCCGAAATCTTCACCCGCATCCGCGACGGCTGGAACCGCGCGCATGACGGGCTGCTCGCCATCACCGGCCAGTCGCGGCTGCTCGAGAAGAATCCCGCGCTTGAGGCGTCGATCCGGCTGCGGCTGCCCTATATCGAGCCCTTGAACCTGCTGCAGATCGAGCTGATGAAGCGCCACCGCGCGGGCGAGACCGACCCGCGGATCGCCGAGGGCATCCAGCTGACGATCAACGCCATCGCGACGGCGCTGCGCAATAGCGGGTAGCGACTTCCTTCTCCCTTGGTGGGAGAAGGATACGCAGCCTTGCCGCAAAGCGGCCAGGCGAAGTTGGATGAGGGTGATCGCGCGTGCGCGCGCCGCCGCATCAGGCCGAAACCGCACCCCCACCGCTACGACTAGCGAATAAATTCGCAAGTCTCGCTGCCTCCCCCATCAAGGGGGAGGGTGGGATTGCGCTCAGCTCTTCGTAATCGTCACCTTGCCCTTGGCGTTCGCGCCGTCGGGGCCGAAGTCGATCTTGAAATCATCGCCATCCTTGGTCGTCCCGCGCAAGGTGTCGCCGGCGCGCTGGACCTGGATATTCTTCCTGGCGAATTCGCCCGCCATCCAGTCGGCCGCCTTCGCGGGCGCCGCGGGTGAGGTGAAGCCAAGCTCGACCGTCGCCTTGTCCTGACCGTTCTTGTCGCTCGCGTCGACATTGACCGTGGTGACATTGCTGCCCGGATAGAGTTTCACGCCGTCGATATCGAAATCGCCCTCGACGTCGAGGTCGACGAAATCGGGGATCTTCATGTCGATTCCGACGCCGTCGCCACCGATTTTGATCCGGCCGTTGCCGTCCTTGCCGGCCGTGATCTCGACACCGCCATGCTCGTCGCCGGCGTTGATCGAGACTTCGGTCTTATCCTTCTTCTCCTCGCCCTGCCCGCAGGCGGCGAGGAGCATCATCGGGGGAATCAGAAAGGCAAAACGCATGGCACATCTCCTTGGTGCATTAGTTACATAATACACCTTGAGGGAATGTGAGTCAATGATCTCCACTTTCGTCATGCTGAACTTGTTTCAGCATCCTTGGTCGAACCTGGCTGCCGACGCGGCGCAGATTTCAACGTCAGGTCATGGACCCTGAAACAAGTTCAGGGTGACGAGAAAATGGAAGATTACCTTACGCGTCGATGCTCGTCCGCAAATCGCCATGCACCAGCCCGCCGTCGACCGTGATCGTGTCGCCAACGACATAATCGCCGGCCTTCGACGCGAGGAAGATCGCGGCGCCGGCCATATCCTCGGGCACGCCGATGCGCTTCACCGGAATGCTCTTGGCGACCGCGTCGCCATGGTCGCGCGCCGCCTTGTTCATGTCCGACTGGAAGGCGCCGGGGGCGATCGCGGTGACGATGATATTGTCCGTGACGAGCCGCGCCGCAAGGCGCTTGGTGAGATAAAGGATCGCCGCCTTCGAAGCGTGATAGCTGTAGGTTTCCCACGGATTGAGGCGCATGCCGTCGATCGAGCCGATGTTGATGACCTTCGCGGGGCGCTCAGGCGTACCCGCCGCCTTCATCAGCCCGTGCAGCGCCTGCGTCAGGAAGAAGGGCGATTTGACGTTGATGTCCATCACCTTGTCCCAGCCCGCCTCGGGAAAGCCCTCGAACGGTTCGCCCCATGCCGCCCCGGCGTTGTTGACGAGGATGTCGAGGCGTTCCTCGCGCGCTTCGAGTTCCTTGGCGAGCGCGCGGCAACCCTCGACGGTCGAGAGATCGACGGGGAGCCCGACGACCTTGCCCGGATAGCGCGTCTCGAAATCGGCGACGGCTTCCTCGATCTGGGCGGTCTTGCGCGCCGAGATATAGACGCGCGCGCAGCCCGCGGCGAGATAGCCTTCGACGATCATCTTGCCGATCCCGCGCGAGCCGCCGGTGACGAGCGCGATGCGGCCGTCAAGGCCGAACATGTCATTGAGGTTCATTGTCATTCTCCGATCATTCCCCTCCCGCAGGCGGGAGGGGTTAGGGGTGGGCCAGCGACGGTGCGGTTGCCCACCCCGCTGCGACTAGCAAGCAAGCTCGCAAGTCTCGCTACCCCTCCCGCCTGCGGGAGGGGTGAGATCAATAGCCGCTCATCCGTGCGACCTGTTCGGTGTGATAATGGACGTCGCCCATATATTCGGCGAGTGCGCGGTCGCGCTTCATATAGAGGCCGATGTCATATTCGTCGGTCATGCCGATGCCGCCGTGCATCTGGACGCCCTCGCGCACCGCGAGATTCGCGGCGCGGCCCGCCTTGGCCTTGGCGACCGAAACCATCAGCTTCGCGCCCTCATTGCCCTGGTCGAGCAGTTCCTGCGCCTTCATCACCGCCGCGCGCGCGACTTCCATCTCGCCATAAAGATGCGCGGCGCGGTGCTGGAGCGCCTGGAATTCGCCGATCAGTCGCCCGAACTGCTTGCGTTCCTTGAGATAGCCGACGGTCATGTCCATCGCGCCCTGCCCGACGCCGACCATTTCGGCGGCGGCGCCGGTGCGCGCGGCGGCGAGCAACGCGTCGAGGATTTCGCCGCCCGCATCGACCTCACCGATGACCGCGTCGGCATCGACCTCGACCCCGTCGAGGGTGACATGGCTCGCAAGGCTGGAGTCGACCAAGCGGCGCGGATCGGCGGTGACCCCTTTCGCATCCTTCGGCACCGCGAACAAAGTGATGCCACCGTCGGTTTTCGCCGCGACGATGCTCATGTCGGCGACATGGCCGTGGAGGACAAAGCTCTTCTTGCCGTCGAGGCGAAAGCCGTTGCCCGCGCGCGTCGCGGTCGTCGCGATGCGGTCGGGGCGGTGCTTCGATCCCTCGTCGATCGCCAGCGCGACGATCGCCTCGCCGGCCGCAATCGCGGGAAGCCAGCGCTCGGCCTGCGTGCCGCCCGCCTTCGCGAGCGCCGCGACCGCGCCGACGCTGGTCGACAGGAAGGGCGAGGGGGTCAGGTTGCGGCCGATTTCCTCGAGCACGATGCCCGCCTCGATATGCCCCATGCCGAGCCCGCCGTGCGCCTCGGGAACGAGCATCCCGGGCAGACCCATTTCGACGAACTGCGCCCAGAGGTCGCGCGAGAAGCCGGTGGCGTCGTCGCTGTCGCGAAGCTGGCGAAGATGCGCGACCGGCGCCTGTTCGGCGATGAACGGGCCGACGCTGTCCTTCAGCATCAGCTGGTCTTCATTATGATAAAGCGGCATGAAATCAGGCTCCCGGCAGGTCGAGAATGCGTTTGGCGACGACATTGAGCAGAATTTCGCTCGTCCCGCCCTCGATCGAATTGGCCTTGGTGCGGAGCCACGCGCGCGGACGCGCGCCGCCCTTGGTTTCGGGGCTGTCCCATTCGAGCGCTTCGCTGCCGCCGCACGCCATCACCAGTTCGTGCCGCACCTTGTTGAGTTCGGTCCCGACATATTTCATCATGTTCGACGACGCCGGATGCGCGCGGCCGGTCTTCCACATATCGATGAAGCGCTCGCCCATCGCGCGATAGGCAAAGGCGTCGACGTCGAATGCGGCAAGCTGGGCGCGCAGGATCGGATCGTCGAGCTGGCCCGCCTCGTTGCGGCCGAGCACCCCGGCAAGCGCGCCGCCCAGGCTGACGAGTTCGCCCGCCGAATCGCCGCCCGATATCATCTCGCGCTCGTGCCCGAGGAGATATTTGGCGACGTCCCAGCCGCGGTTGATTTCGCCGACATATTGGGTCTTCGGCACCATCACATCGTCGAAGAAGGTCTCGCAGAACGGGCTGTTTCCCGAGATCAGCTTGATCGGCTTCGTCGTGACGCCCGGGGTCGCCATGTCGAAGAGCATGAAGGTGATGCCCTGATATTTGTTCGTCTTGTCGGTGCGGACGAGGCAGAAGATCCAGTCGGCCTTGTCGGCGTAGCTGGTCCATATCTTTTGGCCGTTGACGACCCAGTGATCGCCCTTGTCCTCGCCATAGGTCTGCAGGGACACGAGGTCGCTGCCCGAGCCGGGTTCCGAATAGCCCTGGCACCAGCGGATTTCGCCGCGCGCGATCGGGTTGAGATAATGGACCTTCTGCTCCTCGGTGCCGAACTGCAGCAGCGCCGGGCCGAGCATCCAGATGCCGAAGCTGTTGAGCGGCGAGCGGGCGCCGATACGCGCCATTTCCTGCTTGAGGATCTTGGTCTCGGCCGCCGAGAGACCGGCGCCGCCATAGGGCTTCGGCCAGTCGGGAACGGTATAGCCTTTCGCCACACAGCGTTCGAGCCACAGCTTCTGCGCCTCGCTCTGGAATTTCCAGTTGCGGCCACCCCAGCAAATATCCTCGTCACCGCGGACGGGTTCGCGCATTTCGGGCGGACAATTCTCTTCCAGCCACGCGCGTACTTCGGCGCGGAAGGCGTCCAGATCGCTCATCTTCAAGGCTCCTCTTCTGGCCGCAAATCTAGGACCGGAGAGCTGCTTTACGCAAGCGTCAACTTGGGCCAGGAAGCCGACGCTACGGCGCCGTAACGGAAGGTTGCTCGCCGTTGACGCGACGGGCTTCGCGCCTAAGTTGCGTGGCAAAATAAAACGGGAGCAGAGGATATGCGATTCGCAGGCAAGATCGCCGTGGTCACCGGCGCGGCATCGGGCATCGGCAAGGCCGCCGTGCTGAAACTCGCGGGCGAAGGCGCGCATGTCTTCGCCGCCGACATCGACGAAGCCGGCGGCCGCGCGCTCGCCGAGCAGTCGAACGGCAAGATCGATTTCGTTCGCTGCGACGTCACCGTCCCCGCCGATATCGAAGCGCTGATGAACACCGCCGCCGAGAAAGCCGGCGGGATCGACATCGTCTTCAACAATGCCGCGGCGGGCGGCGACCGCGCGCCGATCGACGAGATCACCCCCGAGGGCTGGGACCGGACGATGGATCTGGTGCTGAAATCGGTCGCGATGGGGATCCGCTATGCCGCGCCGCATATGAAGCATCGCCAGGGCGCCAGCATCGTCAACACAGCAAGCGTCGCGGCGCTCGGCGCGGGCTATTCGCCGACCGCCTATGCGGTGGCGAAGGCGGGCGTGCTGCACCTCAGCAAGGTCGCGGCGACCGACCTGGCGCAATATGGCATCCGCGTGAACGCGATCTGCCCCGGCTTTATCAACACCAATATCTTCACCGCCTCGCTCGACGTGCCGGGCGAGCTCAAGACACAGGCGAACGCCGTCATTGCGCAGATGAGCGCGAACGCACAGCCCGTCGCGCGCGGCGGCCAGCCCGAGGATATCGCGAACGCGGTCGCCTATCTCGCGAGCGAGGAATCGAGCTTCATGACCGGCACGCATATGCTCGTCGACGGCGGGCTGACCATCGGCCAGCGCCACGCGTGGGACAAGGAAACGCCGGGGATGTTCGACGCCCTGCTGGCGATGGAGGAAGCGGCGAAAGCCGGAGCCGCCGGGTGACCGCCGACACCCCGGCGCAGACGCGTCTGCCGGTCCGGCTCAAGCTGTTCCACGGCCTCGGCAGCGTCGCCTATGGCGTCAAGGACAACGGCTTTTCGACCTTTCTGCTGATCTTCTACAGCCAGGTTGTCGGGCTCGACGCAAAGCTGGTGTCGCTCGCGCTGATGCTCGCGTTGCTCGCCGACGCCTTCGTCGATCCGCTGATCGGCTATTTCTCCGACCGCACCTATACGCGCTGGGGCCGGCGGCATCCGTGGCTTTATCTTGCGCCGATCCCGCTCGCTTTCGCATGGATGCTGCTTTGGTCGCCGCCCGACGACCACACGCATATCTTCGCCTATCTGGTCGTCGTCGCGGTGCTGGTGCGCACGCTGGTGTCGTGCTGCGAGGTGCCGTCGCAATCGCTCGTCGCCGAGCTGACGAGCGATTATGACGAGCGCACCGCGCTCGTCCGCTTCCGCTTCCTCTTCGCGTGGGGCGGCGGGCTGCTCGTCTTCTTCCTCGCCAACACGGTCTTCCTGCGCCCCGACGCGACGCACGAATTCGGCCAGCTCAATCCCGCCGGATACTGGCTCTATGGCCTGTGCGGCGCGATCCTGATGGCGGCGACGGTGCTGATCTCGGCGATCGGCCAGCATCGCCGCGTCGCGCACCTGCCCGCAACCAGGCCCCAGCCCGGTTCGCCGAAGCGTCTTTTTGCCGAGATATGGGAGTCGCTGCGCCACCCCGCCGCGCTGATCCTGCTCGGCGCGTCGCTGGTCGCGATTTCGAGCACGCAGATGACCTTCACCATCTCGAACTTCCTCTACCTTTATGTCTGGCGCTTCTCCGACGGCGCCTTCGCGGCGCTGCCCTGGCTGTTGATGGCAAGCGTCATCGGCTCGTTCCTGCTCGTACAGCCGCTGCACCACCGTTTCGGCAAGAAACGGACCGCGGTGGTGTGCGGGATCATCAGCACGATTTTCTGGGTCGTCCCCTTCATGCTGCTGCTGTCGGGGAACTGGCCCGCGATCGGATCGAGTTTTTCCAGCAACCTGTTGATGGGCTTCATCCTGCTGTCGAACATCAATGCGGTGATGGTGATGATCTCGGGCCAGTCGATGCTCGCCGACGTCGTCGAAGCCTCGCAGGTCGAGACTGGGCGCCGCACCGAGGGCGTGTTCGCGGCGGGCTGGATGTTCGTCCAGAAATGCGCGACCGCGGTCGGCATCGGGCTGACCGGCCTGCTGATCAGCCTGTCGGGGCTGCCGTCGAAGGCGATCCCGGGCCAGGTCGCGCCCGAGGTGATCGAACGGCTGGTGGTGAGCTATGGCGTGATCGTGGTGATCGCCGCTGCCTGCTCGACGTGGATCTTCTCGCGCTTTCCGATCAACCGCGCCGACCATGAGGCACGGATCGCCGCATTGTCGGCGACCGAAGCGACCGGCCTGCAATGACTACGCCCGCGCCTCCCGGCCCGCTGCCGATGCGGATCAAGCTGGCGCACGGGCTGGGCAGCGTGACGCTGGGCATCAAAGAGGCGGGGCTCACCACCTTCTTCATGCTCTATTACAACCAGGTGCTCGGCTTCGACCCGCGCACCGTGTCGCTGGTGCTGATCGGCGCGATGGTGATCGACGCGCTGGTCGACCCGCTGATCGGACGCCTGTCCGACGCGACGCGCACGCGGTTCGGGCGGCGGCTGCCCTGGCTCTATGGCGCGGCGGTGCCGATGGCGATCGCCTGGGCCTTGCTGTGGGTCTCGCCCGACATCGCGAAACATTCGACGCTGGGCCTGATCGTCAACGTAGTTGCGGTGCGCATCCTCGTTTCGGCGTGCGAAATCCCGTCGGTGTCGCTCGTCGCCGAACTGACGCGCGACTATGACGAGCGCACGACGCTGATGCGCTTCCGCTTCCTGTTCGGTTGGCTGGGCGGGCTCACCGCAACCGCGCTCGCCTATGGCTATTTCCTGACGAGCGACGAGCCGGGACAGAGCGGCCTGCTGGAAGCCGCAGGCTATACCGAATTCGGGCTGTTCGGCGCGGCGATGATCCTGGTGACGACGCTGGGATCGGCGCTGGGACAGCACCGGCGCATCGTCTCCCTGCCGCCGCCGCCCGCAGCGGGCCACGGCAATTCGATATTCGCCGACATCGCGCTCGCCTTTCGCAACCCCGCTTTCGTCGCGCTGGCGAGCGGAGCGCTGTTCATCGTCACCGGCTATGCGACCGCGATCGCCTCGATCAACTATATGATGCTCTATGTCTGGAAGCTCGGCGACGCGCAGTTCGCCTGGTATCCGCTTGGCCTCGCGATCGCGGTGTTCGGCGCCTTCGCCGCGGTCGGGCGCGCGCATCGCCGCTTCGGCAAGCGCGACACCGCGATCGCCGCCGCGCTGTTCAGCGGCGCGCTCGCCTTCCTGCCCTATGCCGCGCGCAACCTGGGCTTCTGGCCCGAGCTCGGTGGCACGGCGTCGGTCATTCTGCTGCTCGGCTTCATGACGCTGTCGCTGTTCGGGCAGATAGTGGCGAACATCTCCGCCGCGTCGATGGTCGCCGAGATCGTCGAGGCGCACGAGGTCGATCATGGCACGCGAATCGAGGGCGTGTTTTTCGCGGGCTATCTGATGACGCAGAAATTCGGACAGGCGCTCGGCATCTTCCTCGTCGGCCAGCTCGTCGCCTTTGCGGGGCTGGGCGAGCGGATGCGGCCCGAGGACCTGCCCGCCGACACGGCGACCCAGATGGGATGGATTTACGCCGGGCTGATGGTGGCGATCGGGGTGCTCGCCGCGGTCGGGCTGCGTCGTTACGCGATTGATCGGGCCAGCCACGAGGCGCGGCTGGCGCTGCTTGGCGGCGGCGAGCCCGGCCATAAGGAGCGCTCATAGCGAATATACCGAAACATAATGTCCGCCGATCGCAGAAAAATGCGATTTCGCGGCATCCGGGCCTTGGCAAAACGACCGAATCGGCCCAAGGGTTTACGTAAACGTAAAGGGAAGGATGTAGCGATGGATTTCGATCTTACCGACCGGCAGAAACACTGGCAGGGCCGGGTTCGCGATTTCATCGAGCGCAAGGTCCGCCCGGCCGTGCCGACCTACAAGGAGCAGGACGCCGCCGGCGATCGCTGGAAGGTGATCCAGATTGTCGAGGATCTGAAGGCCGAGGCGAAAGCCGCGGGCATCTGGAACCTGTTCATGCCGCCGCGCAGCGCCGCGCACCATCATGTCGACGAGAGCTTCGAGTTCGAAGGCCCGGGCCTGACCAACCTCGAATATGCGCTCTGCGCCGAAGAGATGGGCCGCATCGGTTTTGCGAGCGAAGTGTTCAACTGCTCGGCGCCCGACACCGGCAACATGGAGGTCTTTCACCGCTACGGGACGCGGGCGCAGAAGGACAAGTGGCTCGCGCCCCTGATGAACGGCGAAATCCGGTCGGCCTTCCTGATGACCGAACCCGCGGTCGCCTCGTCCGATGCGACGAACATCGAAACCCGCATCGAACGCGACGGCGACGATTATGTAATCAACGGCACCAAATGGTGGTCGTCGGGCGCGGGCGATCCGCGCTGCAAGGTGGCGATCGTGATGGGCAAGACCGACTTCGGCGCCAAGCGCCACGCGCAGCAGTCAATGCTGGTCGTGCCGATGGATGCGCCGGGGATCAACATCAAGCGCTTCCTGCCCGTCTTCGGCTATGACGACGCGCCGCACGGCCATATGGAAATCGAGCTGAAGGACGTCCGCGTCAACGCCGAGGATGCCATGCTGCTGGGCGAGGGCCGCGGCTTCGAGATTGCGCAGGGCCGCCTCGGGCCGGGCCGCATCCATCACTGCATGCGCACCGTCGGCGTCGCCGAGGAAGCGCTGGAGCGCATGTGCAAGCGGCTCCAGTCGCGCGTCGCCTTCGGCAAGACGATCGCCGAGCACAGCATCTGGGAACAGCGCATTGCGCGCGCGCGGATCGACATCGAGATGACGCGCCTGCTCTGCCTGAAAGCCGCCGACATGATGGACAAGGTCGGCAACAAGTCGGCCGCGGCGGAGATTGCGATGATCAAGGTGCAGGCGCCGAACATGGCGCTGCAGATCATCGACGATGCGATCCAGGCGCATGGCGGCGGCGGCGTCAGCGACGATTTCGGCCTCGCCAAAATGTACGCCGGCCAGCGCACGCTGCGCCTGGCCGACGGCCCCGACGAGGTGCACGCCCGCGCGATCTCGCGCATCGAGCTTGCGAAGCATTCGGCCGCCGCGACCGATGCCGGCTTCTCGTCGGGCGACATCGGCGTTTCGCGATAGAATCTGACCATCCGGAGAGAGAGATTGACCAAAGCTGCCGTTCTGATCGAGCCGGGCAAGCCGCTCGTCATCGAAGATGTCGTCGTCGACAAGCCCGGCCCGCACGAGGTGCGCATCCGCACCGCGGCGTGCGGCCTGTGCCATTCGGACCTGCACTTCATCGACGGTGCCTATCCGCACCCGCTGCCCGCGATTCCCGGGCACGAGGCGGCGGGGATCGTCGAAGCGGTCGGCAGCGAGGTTCGCACGGTGAAGCCCGGCGACGCGGTGGTCACCTGCCTCTCCGCTTTCTGCGGCCATTGCGAATTTTGTGTCAGCGGGCGCATGTCGCTGTGCCTCGGCGGCGACACGCGGCGCGCGGCCGGATCGGCGCCGCGCATCACCCGCCCCGACGGGTCGCCGGTGAACCAGATGCTCAACCTCAGCGCCTTTTCGGAGGTGATGCTGGTCCACGAACATGCCTGCGTCGCGATCGACCCCGACATGCCGCTCGACCGCGCCGCGGTGATCGGCTGCGCGGTGACGACGGGTGCGGGCACGATCTTCAACGCCTGCAAGGTGACGCCGGGCGAGACCGTTGCGGTCGTCGGTTGCGGCGGCGTCGGCCTCGCGACGATCAACGCCGCGAAGATCGCCGGAGCGGGCCGCATCATCGCCGCCGACCCCGTCCCCGAAAAGCGCGAACTCGCGAAGAAACTGGGCGCGACCGATGTCGTCGACGCGCTGTCCGACGATGCGGCAAAGCAGATCGTCGAAATCTCGAAGGGCGGCGTCGATCATGCGATCGAAGCCGTCGGGCGCCCCGCCTCGGCGACCCTGGCGGTCGCTTCGCTCCGCCGCGGCGGCACCGCGACGATCCTCGGCATGATGCCGCTCGCCGAAAAGGTCGGCCTGTCGGCGATGGACCTGCTCTCGGGCAAGAAGTTGCAGGGCGCGATCATGGGCGGCAACCGCTTCCCGGTCGACATCCCGCGCCTCGTCGACTTCTACCTCCGCGGCCTGCTCGACCTCGACAGCATCGTCGCCGAGACGATCCCGCTCGCGAAGGTCAACGAAGGGTTCGACAAGATGCGAAAGGGCGATGCCGCGCGGTCGGTGATCGTGTTCGACCAATGACGACGGGTCTCGATGCGCAAAAGGCCTTCAGCGGCACCGTCGCGCCCGAGGGCGCCGACGTGCTCGACGAGGCGAAGCTGACCGCATGGATGGAAGCCCATGTCGAGGGCTTCGAGGGGCCGCTGACGCAAAGCAAGTTTGCCGGCGGCCAGTCGAATCCAACCTACAAGATTTCGTCGCCGTCGGGCAATTATGTCATGCGCCGCAAGCCCTTTGGCCCGCTGCTCCCCTCGGCGCATGCGGTCGACCGCGAATATAAGGTGCAGGCCGGACTCCATAAGACCGGCTTCCCCGTCGCGCGGCAATATGGTCTTTGCACCGACGACAGCGTCATCGGCAGCTGGTTCTACGTCATGGCCATGGTCGACGGCCAGACGATCTGGGACGGATCGATGCCGGGATCGACGCCGGAAAACCGGCGCGCGACCTATTTTGCGATGATCGACACGCTCGCCGCCTTGCACAATGTCGACGTCGAGGCGGCGGGGCTTTCCGATTATGGCAAGCCCGGCAATTATTTCGGGCGCCAGGTCGACCGCTGGACGAAGCAGTACAAGCTCTCCGAAACCGAGACGATGGACGAGATGGAGCGGCTGATCGCCTGGCTGCCCGCGACCCTGCCCGAACAGACGCGCACCAGCGTGGTCCATGGCGACTATCGCATCGACAATATGATCTATGCCAAGGACCGGCCCGAGGTTCTGGCCGTCCTTGACTGGGAGCTGTCGACGCTCGGCGATCCGCTCGCCGACTTTACCTATGTCGCGATGGCGTGGGTGACCGAGAATGGCGGCCGCTCGGGCGTGATGGACCTCGACCGCAAGGCGCTCGGCATTCCCGAACTCGACGAGGTGGTCGAACGCTATTGCCAGGCAACGGGCCGTGACGGCGTGCCCGACATGAACTGGTATTTCGCCTATAATTTTTTCCGCCTCGCCGGGATCATGCAGGGGATCAAGAAGCGCGTCATCGACGGCACGGCTTCCTCCGCCCATGCCAGGGCGATGTCCGAACGCGTCCTCCCCCTCGCGGAAAAGGCGTGGGATTTTGCACGAAAGGCAGGCGCATGAGCCTTTTCGACATGAGCGGTCAGGTCGCGCTGATCACCGGATCGTCGCGCGGCATCGGCAAGGCGATCGCCGAGGCGATGGCCGAACAGGGCGCAAAGGTCGTGATCTCGAGCCGCAAGCAGGACGCCTGCGACGCCACCGCGGCCGAGATCAATGCGCGGTTCGGCGACGGCACCGCGATCGCTGTCCCCGCGAATATCTCGTCGAAGGACGATCTGCAGCACCTCGTCGATGCGACGCGAAAGGCGTTCGGCAAGATCACCGCGCTGGTCTGCAACGCCGCGTCGAACCCCTATTACGGCCCCGGACTCGGGATCAGCGACGACCAGTTCCGCAAGATCATGGACAATAACATCCTGTCGAACCACTGGCTGATCTCGATGGTCGCGCCCGAGATGGTCGAACGCGGCGAAGGCGCGATCACGATCATCAGCTCGATCGGCGGACTCAAGGGATCGCCGATCATCGGCGCCTATTGCATCTCGAAGGCCGCCGACATGCAGATGGCGCGCAACTTCGCGGTCGAGCTGGGCGCGAGCGGCGTTCGCGTCAATTGCATCGCGCCGGGGCTGATCCGCACCGACATGGCGCGCGCGCTGTGGGAGGATCCCGAAAATCTGCGGCGCTCGACCGCCGCTTCGACGCTGAAGCGGATCGGCGAACCGCACGAGATCGCGGGCGCCGCGGTCTTCCTCGCCAGCAAGGCGGGAGCATTCACAACCGGCCAGACCATCGTCTGCGATGGCGGCGCCACGATTTCGGGAGGCGCATGATGGGCGCATTGGACGGCAAGATCGCAATCATCACCGGCGCGGGCAGCGGGATCGGCCGCGCGAGCGCGCTGCGTTTCGCCGCCGAGGGTGCGAAGCTGGTGCTCGGCGACAAGACGGCGGCGGTGCACGACACCGCGCAGGCGATCAAGGATGCGGGCGGCGATGCGATCGCGCTCGAGATCGACGCAGGGGTCGAGGCCGATGTCGCGAAGCTGGTCGCGACCGCAAAGGACAGCTTCGGCGGGCTCGATGTCGCGTTCGCCAACGCCGGGATCATCGGCGACATGGGGGGTATCTTCGATTTCGACCCCGCCGCCTGGGCCGAAACGCTGCGCGTCAACCTGATCGGCCCCGCGCTGATGGTGAAGCACGCCGGCAAGGCGATGGTCGACCAGGGCCGCGGCGGCGCGATCGTGCTGACCGCCAGCGTCGCGGGGATCAATTCGGGCGCAGGTCCGGGCGCCTATTCTGCCTCGAAGGCGGGCGTCATCAATCTCGCCAAGGTCGCGGCGCAGCAATTGTCGACCAGCGGCGTGCGCGTCAACGCGATCTGCCCCGGCCTGACCGAGACCGGCATGACCAAGCCGACCTTCGACTATGCCAAGGCCAAGGAGGTCACGCACAAGCTCGGCCAGCTCAACCCGCTACGCCGCGCGGCGCAGCCCGAGGAGCTTGCCAATGTCGCCCTCTTCCTTGCGAGCGACCAGGCGAGCTATGTCAACGGTCAGGCGATCGCGGTCGACGGCGGGCTTACCAGTTCGCATCCGGTGACGCGCCAGTTGCTTGGTCAGACGTCACACTGAGCGCGGAGGCTATATGAGTCACGGATTCGACACCGGGCGGCTCGACCGCATCCCGGCTTTCCTGCAGGCCAAATATGTCGACACCGGCCGCCTTCCGCACGCCGCGACCCTGGTGTCGCGACGCGGCGAGGTCGCGCATCTGTCGTGCATCGGCGAGGCGCGGCCGGGCGACGCGCTGAAGGAGGATGCGATTTTCCGCATCGCCAGCATGACCAAGCCGATCACCAGCATCGCCTTCATGATGCTGGTCGAAGAGGGCAAGGTTGCGCTCAGCGACCCGCTCACCAAATTCTGCCCCGAATTCAAGGATACCGGTGTGTTCGTCGCCGGCGGCGGCAACGTCCCCTTCCTGACGCGGCCGCCGACGCAGCCGATCCGCATGGTCGACCTGCTGCGCCACACATCGGGCCTGACCTATGGGTTTCAGGAACGCACCCCGGTCGATGCGGCTTACCGCAAAGCGCGGATCGACGATTTCGACGCCGATTACACGATGGACAGCTTTATCGCCGATCTGGCGAAGATCCCGCTTCAGTTCGACCCCGGCGCGCACTGGAATTATTCGATGGCGACCGACGTGCTCGGCGCCGTCATCGAACGCATCGAGGGCAAGCCTTTCGCGCAGGTTTTGCAGGAACGCATCTTCGCTCCCCTCGGCATGGTCGACACCGGCTTCAAGGTGCCCGCCGACCAGCAGCATCGCCTCACCGACTGCTACGCGTTCGACCCCAGGGAGAAGATGAAGCCGTTCGACAGCGGCGACCGCAGCCGCTGGGCGAAGGACCGCAGCTTCCATTCGGGCGGCGGCGGGCTTGCCTCGACCTTGCACGATTATCACCGCTTCTGCCTGATGCTGCTCGGTGGCGGCAAGCTCGGCGATGTGCGGATCATCGGCCGCAAGACGCTGGATTTGATGACCTCGAACCACCTTGTCGGCGGCGGCGACCTGACGCAGCACAGCGTCGGCATTTTTTCGGAGGACGAGAATGCCGGGGTCGGCTTCGGCCTCGGCTTCGCGGTCACGCTCGACCCCGCCAGCGCGGGCATTCCGGGCTCGGCCGGCGATTTTTACTGGGGCGGCATGTTCTCGACCGGCTTCTTCGTCGATCCGGTCGAGCAAATCTGCATGGTCTTCATGACCCAGCTCATGCCATCGTCCACCTATGCCGTCCGGCGCGAGGTCAAGACGCTCGTCCACGCCGCCATCGACGACTGAAACGCCCACCCACCCTCCGTCCGCAGCGGACAAAGCCCGAGCGGACGGTCCTATATTCAAGAGGAGTCTCCCATGTCCGAAGAAACCCCCGTCAGCGTGACGTTGCAGAAGGACGGCGACGTCGCCGTCGTCATCGTCAACAATCCGCCGGTGAACGCGCTCTCGTGGCACGTTCGCCAGGGCCTCAAGGATAATTTCGAAGCCGCGCTCGCCGACGACGGCGTCAAGGCGATCGTGCTGCGCTGCGACGGCGGCACCTTCATCGCCGGCGCCGACATCAGCGAGTTCGGCAAGCCGCCGCGCGGTCCCGACTTCAATGCGGTGCTCAACATGATCGAGGCCGCGACCAAGCCGGTCGTCGCCGCGATCCACGGCACCGCGCTCGGCGGCGGTCTCGAGACCGCGCTCGTCTGCCACTACCGCGTCGCCGTCCCCTCGGCGAAGCTCGGCGTGCCCGAAGTGAAGCTCGGCCTGCTGCCCGGCGCGGGGGGCACGCAGCGCCTGCCGCGCGTCGTCGGCGTCGAAGCCGCCGCGACGATGACCTCGCTCGGCGACCCCCTGCCCGCTGCGAAGGCGAAGGATCTTGGCCTCGTCGATGCCCTCGCGGGCGAGGACAGCCTGGCCGCCGACGCAATCGCCTTTGCGCGCGCCAAGATCGCCGACGGCCCGCGCCCGACGCGCGAGCGGCCGGTGTTCGGCGACGTCGCGGTCATCGAACAGCTCAAGGTCGCGAACGCCAAGCGCTGGCGCGGGTTCGAGGCGCCTTATGCGAACCTCGCCTGCGTCGAGGCGGCGACACGGCTGCCCTTCGACGAAGGCCTCGCCTTCGAGCGCCAGGAATTCATGAAGCTGATGATGGGCAGCCAGTCGGCGGCGCAGCGCCACCTGTTCTTCGCCGAGCGTCAGGCCGCGAAGATCGACGGCCTGCCGAAGGACATCCAGCTCCGCGACGTCAAGAAGGTCGGCATCATCGGCGCCGGCACGATGGGCGGCGGGATCATGATGAACTTCCTGCAGAAGGGCGTTCCCTGCACGATCGTCGAGATGCAGCAGGAAGCGCTCGACCGCGGTCTCGGCGTCATCCGCAAGAATTACGACGCGTCGGCGGCGAAGGGCCGCTTCAAGCCCGAACAGGTCGACCAGATGATGGGGCTGATCACGCCGTCGCTGGAGCTCGAAGCCCTCGCCGACTGCGACCTGATCATCGAGGCGGTCTATGAGGATATGGGGGTCAAGAAGGAGATTTTCGGCAAGCTCGACAAGATCGCCAAGCCCGGCGCGATCCTTGCATCGAACACCAGCTACCTCAACATCGACGAGATCGCCGCCTCGACCAGCCGCCCCGGCGACGTCGTCGGTATGCACTTCTTCTCGCCCGCGAACGTCATGAAGCTGCTCGAAGTCGTGCGCGGCGAAAAGACCTCGGACGACGTGCTCGCGACCGCGATGGCGTGGGGCAAGAAGATCGGCAAGGTGTCGGTCGTCGCCGGCGTCTGCCACGGCTTCATCGGCAACCGGATGCTCGCCCCGCGCCAGATCGAGGCGCAGAAGCTGCTGCTTGAAGGCGCGACCCCGCAGCAGGTCGACAAGGTCCACACCGATTTCGGCATGCCGATGGGTCCGTTCCAGATGAGCGACCTTGCGGGCGTCGACATCGGCTGGCACCGCGACCCGAACCGGATCGAAAGCATCCGCGACGCGCTCTGCTCCGAAGGCCGCTGGGGCCAGAAGAAGCAGGCGGGCTTCTACGACTATGACGAGAAGCGCACTCCGACGCCGAGCGCACGCGTCGAGGAGATCATCGACGAGTTCCGCAAGAAGGCGGGGATCGAGAAGCGCGAGATCACCGATCAGGAGATCATCGAGCGCACCCTTTATCCGATGGTCAACGAGGGCGCGCTGATCCTTGCCGAAGGCAAGGCGCAGCGCGCCAGCGACATCGACGTCGTGTGGATCTATGGCTATGGCTGGCCGGTCTATCGCGGCGGCCCGATGTTCTGGGCGGGGCTGGAAGGCACCGACAAGATCGCCGCGGCGCTGGAGAAGCATGGCTTCGAGGTGGCGCCGCTCCTGAAAGAAAAGGCGGCGGCGAAGTCGGGCTTTTAGGTTCAGAGAAGAGTGGCGTGTCCCCGCGAAGGCGGGGACCCATCTCCGGCGGGTTCAAACCGGCACCGGCAGGAGATGGGTCCCTGACTGCGCAGGGGCACGGCGATTTATGAAATCGCAAGCCGCCTGTCCCACCTTGGGGCAGGCGGCCTTTTTCATGTCTGCACGGGGTCGGCACAGTGGCTCCCGCGATGCGATTCAAGGTTAAAGCCGTGGCAACCGCTGCCGTTAGGGCAGAGCATGAACGCCATGTCCTTGCTCGCCCTTCTGCTGCTCACCGGAAGCACCGCCCCCTCGACGCCGGTCGCGGCACCGCAGGCGAGCGCGGTCGGCATTGCCCGCGCGCGGATCGTCGCGCCGGCCGAGGTGCGTCGGATTGACGGACGGCTGGAGGTTCGCACCGGTGAGCGCAAGGCGCCGACGCAGGTCCATCGCACGGAGCGCAAGGACGGTGGCGAAACGGCGGATTTCTATTAGCGTTCTTCAACCGGCGGAGGCAGGATGCCGAGCCCCACGAACCATTGTTCGACCAGGGTCCGCCAAGCGCCGACCTGCTTGTCCGGATGCCGAAGGCCGAAATTATGTTCGCCCGTCGCGAACAGGTGGAGTTCGGTGGAAACCTTGGCGGCGTCCAGAGCCTTGGCGTAAACGAGGCTGTTGCAGACCGGATCGACGGAGTCGTCCCAGGCATGGGCGATGAAGGTCGGCGGGGTTCGATGCGTGACGCGGATGCCCGGATCGATCGTATCCCCCGAGCGGCACAGGTGGCCGGGATAGACGGCGACCGCGAAGTCCGGGCGGCTGCTGATCGCATCGATGGCATCGACGGGGGCATAGGCAGGCTTGAAGATGTTGCTGGCCTGCGCGACCAGATAGCCGCCAGCCGAAAATCCCATCACGCCGATCTTGTCAGGATCGATTTTCAGCTCGCGCGCCCTCGACCGGACCAATCGGATCGTCCTCTGGGCGTCCTGCAGTGCCCGCGGGATGTCGGGCGTGACCGCGCACCGGCAGTCCTCGTTCCAATAGTGGTTGGTGCCCGGAACGCGGTATTTCGACAGGATGCAAGTGATCCCCTTTGCGGTCAGCCAATCGCAGATTTCGGTGCCGCCGACGGTGAGGACGACCGCCCGGAAGCCGCCGCCCGGGAAGACGATCACCGCCGCGCGGGTGCTGACGCCTTTCGGGGGGAAGACAGTCATGGTCGGCGAAGCAACGTCGAACACGGCCTCGGAGTATCGGCCGCCGATCGCCTCCGGCGTTTCCGCGACCAACACGCTTTCCGGCGGGTGGTTCCAGCCAGTCATGTCCGGAGCCGTTCCGGGCCAGATCCGCATTTGATCGAGCCCTGCCGGGGCTTGCCAGACGCCCTCTGTCCTGCCGACGGTCCGCGCGGGCGCCTCTGGCGAAAAAGATGCTCTGTGGGCCGAGGGTCGTACGGTATCCGCCTCCTCCGGCGCGGGCCTTGCTCCGCAGCCGCCCACCATCAAAGCCATACTCATCAAAACACGAAGCGAGGCTCGAAGCACGATCGTTCCCCTTGGACTTGGATTCACGGCGCATGGTAGATAGGGGATTGATCGTTGGCCAGTGCGCCGCGCCGATGGTGAATCTAGCCCAAGCCCAAGGTGCGCGGGATGGCGATCATGATTGAAGCGTCTGGATGATCGCCGAAAAGTCGCGGCCGTGCTTGTCGGCCTCGACGAACGCTTCGTACAGCTCGCGGGCCTTGGTCCCCATCGGAACATCGGCATCGACGCTGGCCGCGGCTTCCATCGCAAGGCGCAGGTCCTTGAGCATCAGCGCCGCGGCAAAGCCGCCCTTGTAATCATTGTCGGCGGGCGTCGTCGGGCCGACGCCGGGCAGCGGCGCGTAGCTCGTCAGCGACCAGCATTGCCCCGACGATACGCTGGCGATGTCGAAGAATTTCTGCGGATCGAGCCCGAGCTTCTGCGCGAGCGCGAGCGTTTCGCACGTCGCGACCATCGACGCGCCGAGCAGCATATTGTTGCAGATCTTCGCTGCCTGCCCCGCGCCCGCATCGCCGGCGTGGATCACCGCCTTGCCCATTTTGGCGAGGATCGGCTCGGCGCGCGCGAAGCCCTCGTCGGTGCCGCCGACCATGAAGGTCAGCGTACCCGCATTGGCGGCAGCGATGCCGCCCGAAACCGGCGCGTCGACCGCGACGAGGCCTTTCGCGGTCGCCGCTTCGATATTCGAGCGTGCGGTCGCGACGTCGATCGTCGAGCAATCGAGGAGCAACGTGCCGGGTGCGGCATTCGGGAAGACATCGCTTTCATAGACGCCCGCGACATGCTTGCCCGCGGGGAGCATCGTCACCACCGCTTCGGCGCCGGTCACGGCTTCGGCGGCCGATGCGGCGCGCGTGCAGCCCGCCTCGACCGCGCGCGCAAGCGCTTCCTCGCTGAGGTCGAAAGCGCGGACGTCATGGCCCGCCTTCGCAAGGTTCGCGGCCATGCCGCCGCCCATATTGCCGAGACCGATAAAGGCGATTTTCATACTTCTCTCCACAAACCTCAAAGGCTTGTGTGTCCCCGCGAAGGCGGGGATCCATCATCCGGCAGTTTGAAATTGCATCATCCGATGATGGGCCCCCGCCTTCGCGGGGGCACACAGCTTTTCACTCAAAAGTTGAACTATATTCGAGACGATCACCGCCCCTTCCACACGCCTTCGCGTTTCTCGATGAAGGCGGCCATGCCTTCGGCCTTGTCCTCGGTCGCGGCGAGGATCTGGAACAGGCGGCGTTCGTAGATCAGCCCCTGGTCGAGCGTCGTTTCAAACGCGGCGTTGACCATGTCCTTGTTCACCATCGCGGCCATCGGCGGCATCGACGCGATCACGGCCGCGGTCTTCACCGCTTCGTCGACCAGCGTTTCATGCGCGACCACACGCGCGACGAGGCCCGAGCGTTCGGCCTCGGCGGCGTCCATCATCCGGCCGGTGAGGCACATTTCCATCGCCTTCGCCTTGCCGATCGCGCGGGTGAGCCGCTGCGACCCGCCCATGCCCGGCGCGACGCCGAGCTTGATTTCGGGCTGGCCGAATTTCGCCTTGTCCGACGCGATGATGAAGTCGGCCATCATCGCGAGCTCGCAGCCGCCGCCGAGCGCAAAGCCGTTCACGGCGGCGATCCACGGCTTGCGGACCTTCTTCACGAAGTCGCTCGTCCATTTCGAGAAAAAGTCCTCAAGGTAGAAATCGGCGGCCGCCTTGTCGGCCATCTCCTTGATGTCGGCGCCCGCGGCAAAGGCCTTGTCGCCCGAACCGGTGAGGATGGCGCAGCGCTGGCCGGCGTCGGCCTCGAAGGCGGCGAAGGCCGCGATCAGATCATCGAGCACATCGGAGTTCAGGGCATTGAGCGCCTGCGGGCGGTTGAGCGTGACGAGCGTGACGGCGCCGCGCTGTTCGACGAGAAGGGTTTCGTAGGTCATTCGCTATTCTCCGTCGCCCCCGCGAAGGCGGGGGCCGTTGGCGTTGAACTCGGGCGGCCCCCGCTTTCGCGGGGGCGACGATCTAGGCGAGCGGGGTCCATTTCTCTTTTTCGGGCAACGGCTCGAAAATTGCGTCGATCCAGTCTTCGGTGACGGCCTCTGCGGTCGGCGGGTCCCATTTCGGGCTGTTGTCCCTGTCGATAATCAGCGCACGGACGCCCTCGATGAAGTCGTGCATCCGCACGACGCGGCTGCCGATCGCATATTCCTGTGTCATCTGCGCCGCGAAGTCGTGCATCGCGCCGCCTTCCTTCAGCTGACGGAGCGCGACCTTGCACGTCTGCGGCGATTTGCTGTGCAGCGCGGCGAGTTCCTTTTCGGCCCAGTCGCTGCCGTCGGCTTCGAGAGCGGCGAGGATGTCTTCATAGGTGTCGCTGGCGAACAGCCGGTTGATCTTGTCGATCTGGTGCGTGATCGCCGCGGGCGGTGCGGTGATCGACAGCTCGCCCAAGATGCCGCCGATGCGGTCGGGGTGCTGCGCAATCCGCGCTTTAGCTTCGGCGAGATGCTCGGACGGCAGATAGTGGGTCGCCAACCCAAGCGCCAAACATTCCGCCCCGTCGAGCCGCGCGCCGGTAAGCGCAAGGAACACGCCGACGCGGCCTTCGAGGCGCGGCAGATACCAGCCGCCGCCGACGTCGGGGAACAGCCCGATCCCCGTCTCGGGCATCGCGAAGCGCGTATGCTCGGTCGCGACGCGATATTTCGCCGGCTGCGAAATGCCGACGCCGCCGCCCATGGTGATGCCGTCCATGAAGGCGACGACGGGCTTGGCGTAGGTGAACAGCAGATGGTTGAGGCGATATTCGGTGTGGAAGAAGGCGCGGGCTTCGACGCCGTCCTTCGCACCGCTCTCCGCCAGCATGCGGATGTCGCCGCCGGCGCAGAAGCCGCGGCCCTCGCTATGGTCGACGATCACCGCCTCGACGGCGTCGTCATCGCGCCATTCGAGCAGCGCCTCGATCATCGCCTCGCACATCGGCAGGTTGAGCGCGTGGATCGCCTTCGGGCGGTTGAGCGACAGACGGCCGATACGGCCATCGGTCGAAATCAAGACATCGTCTGTGTGATGAGGGGTCATTGGCGCAGCAGATCCCTTCCGACGATCATCCGCATCACCTGGTTCGTGCCTTCGAGGATCGAATGGACGCGCAGGTCGCGCCAGAAACGCTCGATCGGATAGTCCTTCAGATAACCGTAGCCGCCGAACAGCTGGAGCGCGTCGTTGACGATCTTGCTGCCATTGTCGGTCGCAAGCCGCTTTGCCATCGCCGAGAAGCGCGACTTGTCGGGGGCGTTGGCCGTCACCTTCGCCGCGGCAAGATAGAGCAGGGCGCGCGCGGCTTCGAGGTCGGTCGCCATGTCGGCGAGCATGAACTGGGTGTTCTGGAAATCGGCGACCGGTTGGCCGAACTGCTGGCGGTCCTTGGTGTAGGCGATCGCCTCGTCGAGGCAGCGCTGCGCGCCGCCGAGCGAGCAGGCGCCGATATTGAGGCGGCCGCCGTCGAGCCCCGCCATCGCGAAACGGAAGCCGTCGCCCTCGGCGCCGACCAGATTCTCCACCGGCACGCGGCAATCCTCGAAGATCACCTGCGCGGTGGGCGAGGCGTTCCAGCCGAGCTTCTTCTCGGGTGCGCCGAAGCTGAGGCCCGGCGTATCCTTTTCGACGACGAGGCAGGAAATCCCTTTGGACTTTTCCTCGCCGGTGCGGACCATGCAGACATAGATGTCGTTGACCCCGGCGCCCGAGATGAACTGCTTGGTGCCGTTCAGCACATAATGGTCGCCGTCACGCTTCGCCGTCGTCTTGAGCGCCGCGGCGTCGGACCCCGACCCCGGCTCGGTCAGGCAATAGCTCGCGATCTTTTCCATGCTCACGAGGTCGGGCAGAAAGCGCGCCTTGATCCCGGCGCCGCCGAAGCGGTCGATCATCCACGTCGCCATATTGTGGATCGAGACATAGGCGCTCGTCGCGGGGCAGCCATAGGCCATCGCCTCCATGATGAGCGCGGCTTCCAACCGGCCGAGCCCGATGCCGCCCGATTCCTCGGCGACGTAGATCGCACCGAAGCCGAGCTCGCCCGCGGCCTTCCACACGTCGACGGGATAGTGGCTCTTCTCGTCCCATTCGGCAGCGAAGGGCGTGATGCGGTCCGCGGTGAACTTGCGCGCCATATCCTGAATGGCGAGCTGGTCGTCGGTAAGCTGGAACTGGTCGGTCATTTCTTTTTCTCTTGCGTCATGCTGACGAAAGTCAGCATCCATTCCGAACTAAGGTAAAGGCGAAAAGCCGAGCCCGACGGCCCGATCCTCCCAAAAGGGGTTTTCCTTCTCGATCAGGGCGATCTTCCAGTCCCGCTTCCACGCCTTGAGCTGTTTTTCGCGCGTGATCGCCGAATCCATCGAGCCGTGCATCTCGTAGAAGACGAGCCGTTTTACGCCATAACGCTTGGTGAAGCCGCCTGTCAGGCCTTCGCGATGTCGATGAATGCGCGCCATCAGGTCGGACGTCACGCCGATGTAGATGGTTCCGTGACGGCCGCTCGCCATGATATACACGCACGGATACCGCTCGCGCGATTTGCGCCTCCCGACAAAGCGCCGAATGGATGCTGACTTTCGTCAGCATGACGAGTCCGACAAAATGGCTTCGGCTTCGATTTCGACTTTCCACTCGGGGCGGATCAGGGCGGGGATGACGAGCATCGTCGATGCCGGGCGGATATCGCCAAACATCGCGCCATGCGCTCTCCCCACGAGATCGGAATCCGCAGGGTCGGTGATATACATGCGGGTGCGCACGACGTCGGCGGGCGAGCCGCCGAGCGCTTCCAATGCCTCGCGGATGATCGTCAGGCAGCGTGCCGCCTGCACGCCTGCGTCGCCCGGCGTCGAGGTGCCGTCGGGCTCGATCGGCGCGCAGCCCGCGACGTCGATGCGATTCCCCACCCGAACCGCACGGCTGTAGCCATAGACGGGTTCGAAAGGCGAGGCAGAGCTGTGGTTGCGACGCGCCGGATCAGCCACAGGTGATGCGCTCGATCTTGTAGGCGTCGTCGTACATGATGTTCACGCGATCCTGCCGGTAATCCATCGTCATCGCCGAACGCGGCGGGCCCCAGCGCAAGGTGCGCGCGCCGGTCGCCTTGAGCACCGCAGCGCCGACCTCGGGCGTTGCGGTCTGCCCGACGAAGGAGGCGCCGCCGTCGGCATTGCACGTCATCGGGGCAGGCGCGGGCGCCGGTTCGGTTCCGTCACCCATCGTGGCGCAGGCGGCAAGCGGCAGCATGGCGGCGGCGGCGACAAAGCGAATATCCATGTCTCTTCTCCCCTGATGGCACCACCCCGATGGCGGCAGCGCGACCATAGCCCGGCGACCCTCGCGCGTCGATGACGGGAAAGCGCCGAACCGGCCCGGCTCACCCCATCGTCGGGATGACGAAGGCGTTGCCGCCGTCGGGCGAGCCGTCGGGCCAGCGCGCGGTGACGGTCTTGACCTTGGTCCAGAACTTCACGCCTTCCATGCCGTGCTGGTTGGTGTCGCCGAACGCCGACCGCTTCCAGCCGCCGAAACTATGGTACGCGACCGGCACCGGGATCGGCACGTTGATGCCGACCATGCCGACGTTGACGCGCGCCGCGAATTCGCGCGCCGCGTGGCCGTTGCGGGTGAAGATCGCGACGCCGTTGCCGTACTGGTGCTTCGACGGCAATTCGAGCGCGGTCTCGAAATCGGGGGCGCGGACGATCTGCAGCACCGGGCCGAAGATTTCTTCCTTGTAGCTTTCCATGTCGGTCGTGACATGGTCGAACAGGGTCGGACCGACGAAGAAGCCCTTTTCATGTCCCTGCAGCGTGAAGCCGCGGCCATCGACAACGAGTTCGGCGCCTTCCTCGGCGCATTTCGCGATCCACCCCTCGACCTTGTCCTTGTGCGCCTGCGTCACGACGGGGCCGTAATGCGCCTCGGCATCGGTCGACACGCCGACTCGCAGCGCCTCGATCGCCGGGATCAGCTTGTCGCGGAGGCGGTTTGCGGTGTCCTCGCCGACGGGAACGACGACCGGCAGCGCCATGCAGCGCTCGCCCGCCGAGCCGAAGGCCGCGCCGGTCAGATCGTTCACCACCTGGTCGAGATCGGCGTCGGGCATGACGATGCCGTGGTTCTTCGCGCCGCCCATCGCCTGCACGCGCTTGCCGTTCGAAACGCCGCGATTATAGACATAATGCGCGATGTCCGACGAGCCGACGAAGCTGACCGCGCCGATGTCGGGATGGTCGAGGATCGCGTCGACCATTTCCTTGTCGCCATGAACGGTCTGGAAGATGCCTTCGGGCATACCCGCTTCGAGGAAGAGTTCCGACAGTCGGACAGGGACCGAGGGGTCGCGCTCGCTGGGCTTGAGGATGAAGGCGTTGCCGACCGCGGTCGCGACGCCGCCCATCCACAGCGGAATCATCGCGGGAAAGTTGAACGGGGTGATGCCGGCGCCGATGCCGACCGGCTGGCGCATCGAATAAACGTCGATGCCGGGACCGGCACCCTGCGTATATTCGCCCTTCAGCACATGCGGGATGCCGCAGCAGAATTCGATGACCTCGAGGCCGCGCTGGATGTCGCCCTTCGAATCGGCGATCACCTTGCCATGTTCGGCCGACAGCATTTCGGCGAGCTGGTTCATATTGGCTTCGACGAGGCGCTTGAATTCGAACATCACGCGTGCGCGGCGCTGCGGGTTGGTCGCGGCCCAGGCGGGCTGCGCGGCCTTGGCAGCGGCCACCGCGCGATCGAGGATGGCGCGGTCGCCGAGCGCGACCCGCGCCTGCACGCCGCCGTTGTTGGGGTCGAGGACGTCGCCGAAGCGAGCGGAGCCGGCGGAACCGCCGACGATGTGATGGTCGATCTGTCGCATATCCGAGTCTCCCGTAAGATGTTGCCGCTGCCACAGCCGAGTTGCGGGGCGATTGCAAGGGATAGACTTGCAGAGTCACCCTGCATATTTGCAGGTTATGGACTGGGACAGGCTGCAATATTTCCTGATGGTCGCACGCCATGGCACGCTCGCGCGCGCGGCGGCGGCGCTGCATGTCGATGCGACGACCGTCAGCCGCCAGGTCAGCGCGCTGGAAGCCGCGCTGCAGCAGACCTTGTTCGAACGCGCGCCGACGGGGTTCGTTCTGACCGCGGCGGGCCGGGCGCTCGTTCCGCACGCCGAAGCGATGGCGGCGGCGGCAGCGCGCATCCACAAGGCGCCCGCGGGCGGGTCGGGGCTGTCGGGGCAATTGCGGGTGAGCGTGTCCGAAGGCTTCGGCAACAGTTTCATCGCGCCGCGCCTGGGCAAATTCGTCGCGGCGCATCCGGAGCTCGAGATCGACCTCGTCGCCTCGTCGGGCTTCCTCAATCCTTCGCGGCGCGAGGCCGATATGGCGGTGCTTCTTGCACGGCCCAGAAAAGGCCCGCTGATCACGCGCAAGCTGTCGGACTACAGCCTCGGCCTTTACGCCCCCGCCGACCGGCCCGACTGGCAGGATGCGGTCGCCGCGGCGCCGCTGTCGCGCGCGGGCATTCCGGTGATCGGCTATATGCCCGACATCCTCTATGCGCCCGAACTCGACTATCTCGGCGAGATCGAGCCGGGCCTTCGCGCGAACGTCCGCTCCTCGTCAATCCTCGCGCAGCGGCGAATGATCGCCGGCGGCGCAGGGGTCGGCGTGTTGCCCTGCTTCCTCGCGGGCGACGATCCCGCGCTGGTCCGCGTGCGCCCCGACCAGACGATCGCGCGCGCTTTCTGGCTTGCGCTGCACCGCGACGTCGCACCGCAGCCGCGCATCCGCGCCTTTATCGACTGGCTCGACGGCGAGGTGCGCGAGAGCCGGACGCTTCTCGTCCCCGCCTGATCTGCAACGCACCCAAATTGTCGCACTTTGTCGCAAGTGCCTGAAAGCGCTTGCATGGGGCAATGCGATGGGCTGAATAGCCCGAATCCGACGCTTTACTCCCCCGCCGCCCGGCCTAACCCGAGACGGATTTTTCGAATGACGATGACGAAGCCGCCGCTCCTGATCGGAGCCCTGTGCGCCCTGACGCTTTCGCTCGGCGCCTGTTCGGGCAAGGAAGAGGAAGGCCGCGGCAATCGCGCCGCGCAGGTCGGCTATGTCGTGGTCAAGCAGGAGCCGGTGCCGCTGACCACGTCGCTCGGCGGGCGCACGGTCGCTTTCGAGACGAGCGAGGTCCGGCCGCAGGTGAACGGCATCATCCGCCGCCGTCTGTTCACCGAGGGCGGCTTCGTGCGCGCCGGCCAGCCGCTCTACCAGATCGACGCGAGCCTCTATCAGGCGGCGGTCGACCAGGCCGCCGCGAACCTCGCGAGCGCGCGCGCCAGCGTGCAGGCGGCCGAAGAGAAAGCCAAGCGCTTCGAACCGCTCGCCAAGATCCAGGCGGTATCGCAGCAGGATTACAGCGACGCACTCGCGCAGGCGCGCAGCGCGCGCGCCGCGGTGGCGCAGAACGCCGCCGCGCTCGAAACCGCGCGGATCAACCTGCGCTACACGACGCTGTCGGCACCGATCAGCGGGCGCATCGGTCGGTCGCTGGTGACGCCGGGCGGGCTCGCCAGCGCGAATCAGGCGACGCCGCTGGCGGTGATCCAGCAGACCGACCCGATCTATGTCGACATGCAGCAATCGAGCGCCGACCTCACGCGGCTGCGCCAGGCGCTGGCGAGCGGCGGAGTGACCCCCGGCAGCACCTCGGTCCGGCTGAAGCTGGAGGACGGCAGCGACTATGGCTTTGCCGGCACGGTGCAATTTTCCGAGGTCACGGTCAACGAAGGCACCGGGACCGTCACGCTGCGCGCGCGCTTCCCCAATCCGCAGGGGCTGCTGCTGCCTGGCATGTTCGTGACCGCGCTGTTCGACCAGGCGGTCAACCCGTCCGCGATGCTGGTCCCGCAAGCCGCGGTGCAGCGCGATTTCGACGGATCGGCGTTCGTCTATCTGGTGGGCAAGGACAATAAGGCGGCGCGGCGCAAGATCGTCGCCGAGCGTACCGTCGGGCCGAACTGGGTCGTCACCGACGGGTTGAAGACCGGCGACAAGGTCATCACGCAGGGGGTCGGCAATCTCAAGGCGGGGGCGCCGGTCAAGCCGGTTCCAGCCGGCAGTCCGCAGCGCTTGGGGGCAGGTGCGGGCAAGGGCGAAGCAAAAGGGAAATAGGCCCCCATGTCGCGTCTCTTCATCGACCGGCCGATCTTTGCCTGGGTGCTGGCGATCATCGTCATGCTCGGCGGACTCGGCGCGCTGCGCGCGCTGCCGATCGAGCAATATCCCGACATCGCGCCCCCGCAGGTCAACATCCGCGCGACCTACCCCGGCGCCTCCGCCGAGGCGATCGAGAACAGCGTCACGCAGGTACTCGAGCAGCAGCTGACCGGGATCGACGGCCTGCTCTATTTCAGCTCGCAATCCAGCTCGCGCGGGCAGGCGACCATCACCGCCATCTTCGCCAAGGGCACCGATCCCGACATCGCGCAGGTCCAGGTCCAGAACAAGATCGCCTCGGCGATCTCGCGCCTGCCGGCGCAGGTGCAGAGTCAGGGCATTCGCGTCACCAAAGCCAATTCGGATACGCTGCTGCTCGTCGGCGTCTATGACACCACCGACACGCGCTCGTTTCAGGACGTGTCGGACTTCCTGTCGTCGAACATCCAGGATCCGCTGTCGCGCGTCGAGGGGGTCGGCGACGTCAACGTCTTCGGCTCGCCGCACGCGATGCGCATCTGGCTCAACCCGCAGCGGCTCGCCGCGGTGTCGCTGATGCCCGGCGATGTCGTCACCGCGATCACCGCCCAAAATGCCGAAGTCGCGGCGGGCGAGGTCGGCGGCACGCCGGCGCCGCAAGGCCAGATGCTCAACGCGACGGTCACCGCGCAGTCGCGCCTCCAGACCGCCGAGCAGTTCGAAAATATCGTGCTGAAGACGCTCCCCGACGGGTCGAGCGTGCGGATCAAGGACGTCGCGCGGGTCGAGATCGGCGCCGAAAGCTATGCGACGATCGTCCGTATCAACGGCCATCCGGGCGCGGGCATGGCGATCTCGCTCTCGCCCGGCTCCGACGCGCTCGAAACCGCCGACCGCGTCAAGGCGCGCATGGAGGAACTCTCGGCCGATTTCCCCGACGGGCTCACCTACAGCTACGCCAACGACGCGACCGCCTTCATCAAGCTGTCGGTGAGCGAAGTGCAGAAGTCGCTGTTCGAGGCGATCCTGCTCGTCATCGTCGTGATGTTCGTCTTTCTGCAAAGCTGGCGTGCGGTGCTGATCCCGGCGATCGCGGTGCCCGTCGTGCTGCTCGGCACCTTCGGCGTCTTTTACATATTGGGTTTCAGCATCAACACGATGACGCTGTTCGGGCTGACCCTCGCGATCGGCCTGCTCGTCGACGATGCGATCGTCGTCGTCGAGAATGTCGAGCGCCTGATGGAAGAAAATCCCGGCATGTCGGCGCGCGAGGCGACGATCCAGTCGATGAAGGAGCTGCAGGTCGCGCTGATCGCCATCGCGCTCGTGCTGTCGGCGGTGTTCCTGCCGATGGCCTTCTTCGGCGGCTCGACCGGGGTCATCTATCGCCAATTCTCGGTCACGATCGTCTCGGCGATGGCGCTGTCGGTGCTCGTCGCACTGATCCTGAGCCCGGCGCTGACCTCGACCCTGCTCAAGCCGAAGACGCACGGCGACGCGCCCGACAAGCCGGATCGCTTCCCGCGCGCCCACGCCGCGATGAAACGCGCACAGGACGGATTCAACAGCTGGTTCGACCGCTCCGTTAACGCCTATGTCGGGAGCGTCACCAAGGTCGTCGACCGCAAATGGCTGTTCCTCGGCATCTATGCGCTGATCCTCGTCCTGCTTGCGGTAATGTTCCTGCGGCTGCCGAGCGGCTTCCTGCCGAACGAGGATCAGGGCCGCGTCCAGATCCAGTTCCGCCTGCCTGCGGGCGCGACGCAGGAGCGCACGCTGCAGGTGCGCGACCAGATCGAGAAATATCTGCTCACCGAGGAAAAGGCGAATGTCGGCGCGCTATTCCTCGTCGCGGGCGGCGGGGGCGGCGGCGCGGTCGGCCAGAATACCGGGCAGGGCTTCATCAACCTGATCGACTGGGACAGCCGACCGGGCAAGGAAAACACCGCCGACGCGATCGCCGAGCGGACGCGCAAGGCGTTGTCGGGGATTCGCGACGCGCAGGTGTTTGCGCTCGTTCCGGGCGCGGTGCGCGGGCTCGGCGATGCGTCGGGCTTCACGATGGAGTTCCAGAACCGCAGCGGGATGAGCCGCGACGAATTCGTCGCCGCGCGCGAGAAGCTGCTCGCCGCGGCGAACGCCAACCCGAAGCTGACGTCGGTGCGCCTCTCCGACCTTCCCGACGTTGCGACGCTCAAGATCGACATCGATTCGCAGCGGCTGACGGCGTACGGCCTCGCCAACAGCGATGTGAACAACACGCTCGCGACCGCGTGGGGCGGCCGCTATGTCAACGACTTCATCGACCAGGGCCGCGTCAAGCGCGTCTATGTGCAGGGCGACGCGCAATATCGCGCCAAGCCCGAGGATCTCGGCCAATGGTATGTCCGCTCGGCGGACGGCGAAATGTCGCCCTTCTCGGCCTTCGCGTCGATCGGCTGGTCGACGACGCCCAGCAGCACCTCGCGCTTTCAGGGCGTTCCCGCCTTCGAAATCTCGGGCCAGCCGGCGCCGGGCACCAGTTCGGGCGAAGCGATGGACGAGATGGAACGGATGGCCGCCGAAATCCCCGGCACCAGCGTCGCGTGGGCGGGTTCCTCCTATCAGGAACGGCTGTCGTCGGGGCAGGCGCCCCTGCTCTATGCGCTGTCGCTGCTCGTCGTCTTCCTTTGCCTCGCGGCGCTCTATGAAAGCTGGTCGATCCCGCTCGCGGTGCTGCTCGTCATTCCGCTGGGGCTCGTCGGCTCGGTGTTCGCGGTGACGCTGCGCGGGCTCGAGAATGACGTTTATCTGCAAATCGGTCTGCTCACGACGATGGGGCTCGCGGCGAAGAATGCGATCCTGATGATCGAGTTCGCCGAGCAGGAAGAGAAAAAGGGCAAACGCGTGATCGAGGCCGCGGTCGAGGCGGCGCGCATCCGTCTCCGCCCGATCCTGATGACGAGCTTTGCCTTCATCTTCGGCGTGCTGCCGCTCGCGATCGCGACCGGCGGCGGCGCGAACAGCCGCGTCGCGATCGGCACCGCGGTGATCGGCGGCATGCTGACCGCCGCGCTGCTCGCGATCTTCTTCATCCCGCTCTTCTTCGTCCTGGTCCGCCGCGGCGTGCGCGACGGCCTTGCGGCGCTACGCGCGCGGTTCGGCAAGAAGGATGGCGGCACGGGGGTAGCGGCATGAAACGCATTTCTCTCCTGATCGCCGCGCCCTTGCTCCTCGCTGGCTGTTCGCTCGCGCCGAAGACGGTGCTGCCGGCACCGCCGGTGCCGCAGAGCTGGCCGGTCGGCGACGCCTATCTCCTCCAGAGGGAGGAAGCGTTGCCCCTACTGTCGTACAAGACGGTGTTCACCGACGTGCGATTGCAGAGCCTCGTCGATCGGGCGCTCTTCAACAACCGTGACCTTCGCGTCGCCTATGCCAATGTCGCCGCCGCGCGGGCGCAGGCACGCGTCAGCCGCGCGGGGCAGTTCCCCGCGCTCGGGGTCAGCGCGGGGGCGGGCTATTCCGATAATGGCGGTACCGGCGGCGGCGCGGGGGATTTCTCGCTGCGCGGCGGCGTCACCGCGTTCGAGCTCGACCTGTTCGGCCGCCTCGCCAACGCCGCCGAATCCGACCGCAACAGCGCGCTCGCGACCGAGGCCGCGTCACGCACCGTGCGCGTCGCGCTGATCGCCGATCTTGCGAGCGCCTGGGCCACTTACGGCGCCGACCGCGACCTGCTGAAGATCGCCGAGGACACCGCCGCCAATGCGCGGGAGAATGTGCGGCTGACGCAGGCCCGCCTCGACGGCGGCGTCGCCCCGCGCACCGACCTGCGCCAGGCCGAACAGATTCTCGCCACCGCCGAGGATTCGATCGCGCAGCAGAAGACCGCGCTGGCGCAGGACGAAAATCTGATCCGGCTGCTCGTCGGCGGCGACATCGACCGCGGTCTTCTCCCCGCGGGCCTCGCCGAGGTGACGCCGGGCGTCGTCTCGCTCCCCGCCGGGGTCAATTCGCAGATATTGCTCCGCCGCCCCGATGTGATCGAGGCCGAATATCGCCTGCGCGCCGCCAATGCCGACATCGGCGTCGCGCGCGCGCGGCTGTTTCCGACGATTTCGCTCACCGGGCTGCTCGGTTTCGCGAGCGACGCGCTCGGCAGTCTCTTCGACGGCGGCTCGTTCAACTGGTCGGTCGGCGGCGACGCCACCGCGACGATCTTCGACTTCGGCGGCCGCCGCGCAGGGGTCGACGTCACCAAGGCGCAGCGCGATGCCGCGCTCGCAAGCTATGAGGGCGCGATCCAGACCGCGTTCCGCGAGGTCGCCGATGCGCTCGCGGTGCAGGGCACGATCGCCGAGCGCGTCCGCGCTGCGGCGGCGAACACCTCTGCCGCCGCCGACACCGCAATGCTGACCGACGCGCGCTACAAGGGCGGCGTCGACAGCTTCCTCGCCAGCCTCGACGCGCAGCGCAGCCTTTATGCGGCGCGGCGGAGCGAGATCGGGACGCAGCTGCTGCTCGTCAGCACGCGAATCGCGCTGTTCCGCGCATTGGGCGGCGACAGCAGCGCGGGTTCTGATGCGCAAAGATCGCGTTAGAATATTTCACGCGAAGACGCGAAGGCACTGGTTCGGGCCGACAGACCCCTTTCTTCGGCAAGGGAGGCAGCCGGCCGCGTCGCCCAGAGAGAAGGCCGCTGCGCGGCAGGCGCAACCTCTTCGCGTCTTCGCGTCTTCGCGTGAAACAAATTCGTACAGCACCGATGTCTTGACAGATGCCCTCGCTCACGCGCTAATGGAACATATCAGGAACAAATGATGCGCGAGTCGTCTTACCCTCTCGCCGGGCTGCGCCAACGCATCGCCCGGATCGCCGCCAGTGGCGGCACGGAAAGCCGCCCGGCCGAGGGTTGGCTGGCGAGCGGCCACGCCGATTTCGATGCCGCGCTCGGCGGCGGGCTCGCGGTCGGGCGCACGCATGAACTTTTCGCCGCCGACGCCCTCGACGGCACGAGCGCCGCGGCTTTCGCGGCGCTGCTCGCGCTCCGCACCCCCGGCACGGCGCCGCTGATCTGGCTGCGCACCGCCGATGCGGCGAGCCGAACCGGACACATCTATGCTCCGGGAATCGCCGAGCTCGGCGGCGACCCCGACCGGTTGCTGCTTGTCGAGACTCCCGACCCCAAAATGCTGCTCGCTTGCGCGAACGATGCGATCCGATGCGCAGGGTCGGCGGCGGTGATCGTCGAAAGCTGGGGGAAATTCCCCTTGCTCGATCTCACCGCCGGGCGCCGCCTTGCACTCGGCGCCCGCGATGCCGGGACGACGCTCCTGATGCTGCGCCTCAATGCCGTGCCGACACCGAGCGTCGCCGAGACCCGCTGGAGCATCGCCGCGGCGGCCTCGCGCGAACTCGAAGCCAATGCGCCGGGCGCGCCCGCCTTCGACCTCGAACTGCTGCGCTGGCGCGCGGGCCCTGCGGGTGGCCGCTGGCGACTGGACTGGAACCATGACGACAAAAGCTTTGGCCACGCCTTCGGGGAGCCGGCGCTATCTGGCGCTGTTCTTCCCGTACCTGCCCGCCGAACGGCTCTGTCGCACGGCGCAGCAGCCGCCTGACGCCCCGCTGGTCTTCGCCGAAAAGCAGCGCGGCGCGCTGCGCATCGCGAGCGTGGACGCGCAAGCGCAGGCGGCCGGGCTCCGCGTCGGCATGCCGCTTGCCGACGCGCGCGCGCAGGTCCCGAGGCTGATCATCGTCCAGCATGATCCGGTCGCCGATCATGCGTGGCTCGACCGGCTGGCCCTCGGCTGCAACCGCTACACGCCGCTCGTCGCGCTCGACGTCCCCGACGGGCTGATCCTCGACATCGCCGGGGCCGAGCATCTGGCAGGCGACGAGGCGGGTCTGGTCGCCGACGCCGAAATGCGCCTGTCGCGGCTCGGCATGAGCGTGCGGCACGCATTCGGTCCGACCGCCGACGCGGCGCGTGCACTCGCGCGCTACCAGACGCGGCCTGCGCCCGATGAAGCCAGTGCGATCCGCCGGCTTTCCGTTGCCGCGCTCGAACTCGGGGCGGAGGCGACGACCGCGCTCGTCCGCGCCGGACTCAAGACGATCGGCGACCTCGCGAGCCGCCCGATGGCGAATATCGCCGCGCGCTTCGGCGCCGGCGCCGCGGTGGCGCTCCGCCGCATCTTGGGCGACGCGCCGAGCCCGCTCGACCCGCGCATCGCGCCGCCGCCGGTCGCGGTCGAGCGCCGCTTCGCCGAGCCGCTCGGCAGCACCGCGCATGCGACCAGGGTGCTGGCCGAACTTGCCGATGAAGCGATCGCGGATTTGCTCGAACGCGGCAAGGGCGGGCGCCATTTCCGCGCGACCTTCTTTCGCAGCGACGGGCTGGCACGCAGCATCGAAGTCGAGACCGGCCATGCGACCCGCGACACGCGCCTTGTCATGCGGCTGTTCGCCGAGCGGATGGACGGACTCGCCGACCCGCTCGACCCCGGCTTCGGCTTCGACATGATCCGTCTTTCCGTCCCGCGCCTCGACCCGCTGGGCGCAACACAGCTGAAGCTGGAAGGCGGCGAAGTGCGGGCGGCGGCGATGGACGAGCTCGTCGACCGGATGACGACGCGGCTCGGGCGGCGACGTGTCAAAAAATTGATAGCCGAGGACACGCATATTCCCGAGCAGGCGCAGCTCGCGCTCCCCGCGATCGACGCGCAGGCGCCGCTGCCCTGGCAGATGCCGGAGCCCGGCGAGCCGCCTACACGCCCGTTCCACCTGTTCGACCCGCCGCAGCCGATCGAGGTGATCGCCGAGGTTCCCGACGGCCCGCCGCACCAGTTCCGCTGGCGCCGCGCGACGCACGCCGTGCGCCGCTACGAGGGGCCCGAACGCATCGCCGCCGAATGGTGGCGCCGCCGCGACAATGGCGGGCTGACGCGCGATTATTACCGCGTCGAGGACGTCCACGGCCGCCGCTACTGGCTCTTCCGCCACGGGCTTTACGACGAAAAGCCCGACCCGCGCTGGTACATCCACGGTGTGTTCGCATGAACCCCGAACCACCGACCGAACCCGGTTTCGCCGAACTGGTCGCCGCGACCAACTACAGCTTCCTGCGCGGGGCGTCGCATCCGGCCGAGATGGTGGCCGAGGCGATCGCGCTCGGCATGGCCGGCATCGGCATCGCCGACCGGAACAGTGTCGCGGGGGTGGTGCGGGCATGGGCTTTTCTGAAAGAGTTGCAGGTCAAAAATCCCAAGGCAGCAGAGGGCTTCCGGCTGGTGGTCGGTGCAAGGCTCGTCTTTGCGGACGGCACGCCCGACATCGTCGTCTATCCGGTCAGCCGCCATGGCTGGGGCCGACTGACCCGCCTTCTGTCGATCGGCAATCTGCGCACCCAGAAGGGCGGCTGCATTCTCGAACTGGGCGACCTGCTCGACCATTGCGAGGATCTGCTGCTGATCGCGATGGAGGGCGATGAGGAATTGCTTCGCACCCTCAAACGCAAACGGCCGAAATCGGTCTGGCTGGCCGCCACGATGCCGCTGTCGGGTGCCGACACTCGGCGCCTGGCCCAACTCCAACGCGTATCGGCAGCGACAAATATCCCGCTGCTCGCCACCAACGACGCGCTTTATGCAACTGCCGCCCAACGCCCGCTTCACGACATCGTGACCTGTATCCGCGAAGGCGTGACCGTTCAGAAGGCAGGCAAACTGCTGCGCGCCAATGGCGAACGCCATCTGAAGGCGCCTGCCGAAATGAAGCGGCTGTTCGCAGAGAGCCCGGAGGCGATTGATGCCGGCACCAAGCTGCTCGCCCGTATCAATTTCGACCTCGAAGATTTGCGCTACGAATATCCGCACGAGCCGGTGCCGCCGGGCTGGAAGCCGTTCAACTATCTCCACCATCTGGTGAAGACAGCGGCGGAGAAACGCTATGGCGCACCGCTGAAGCCCAAAATCCGCAAGATGATCGGCCACGAACTCCGCCTGATCCGACGGCGGAACTATGTCTATTATTTTCTGACCGTTTACGATCTCGTCCGCTTCGCACGCGCGCAGGAGCCGCCGATCCTGTGCCAGGGGCGCGGATCGGCCGCCAACTCGATCGTCTGCTTTCTGCTGGGCGTCACCTCGGTCGATCCGGACGAGCACAAGCTGCTCTTCTCCCGCTTCGTCTCGGCCGAGCGTGACGAACCTCCCGACATCGACGTCGATTTCGAACATGAGCGGCGCGAGGAGGTCATTCAGTATATTTACGACCGCTACACGCGCGATCGCGCCGCGATTGCCGCAACCGTCATCCACTATCGCCCGCGCAGCACGATCCGCGAGGTCGGCAAGGCGCTGGGGCTGAGCGAAGATGTCACTGCGCGGCTTGCCGACACGAGCTGGGGAGACGAGGTGCCGGTCGAACGGCTGGTCGAAGCAGGGCTTAACCCGCACAATGGCGAAATCGAGCGCCTGCACCGCTTTGCAAGCGAACTGCTGAAAGCACCGCGCCACCTGTCACAGCATGTCGGCGGCTTCGTCCTTACCGAAGGGCGGCTCGATGAGCTGGTCCCCATCCACAATGCCGCGATGGAAGACCGAACCTTCATCGAATGGGACAAGGACGACATCGACGCATTGGGACTGATGAAGGTCGACGTGCTCGCACTCGGAATGCTCACCTGCATCCGCAAATGCTACGACCTGATGCGCGAACATGGGCTGGGCGACCACACGCTGGAGCTCGATATCGATTCCAAGGATCCCGCCGTTTACGACATGCTGTGCCGGGGCGACAGCATCGGCGTTTTTCAGGTCGAGAGCCGCGCGCAAATCAATATGCTCCCGCGCCTGCGGCCCCGGAAGCTCTACGATCTGGTCGTGCAGGTTGCGATCGTCCGGCCCGGACCGATCGAGGGCGATATGGTGCATCCCTATCTGCGCCGCCGGAACGGGGAGGAGGAGGTCGAATATCCCTCGCCGGCGCCGCCGCACGATCCGAACGAGCTTAGGGAAGTGCTGGGTCATACTTATGGCGTGCCACTCTTTCAGGAGCAGGCGATGAATCTGGCGATCACCGCCGCCGGCTTCACGCCCGAAGAGGCCAATGGACTGCGCCGCGCGATGGCGACCTTTCGCAATGTCGGCACGATCGACAATTTCCGCGACAAGATGGTCGGCGGCATGGTCGCGCGCGGATACAAGCAGGATTTCGCCGAACGCTGCTTCAAGCAGATCGAGGGTTTCGGCAGCTATGGCTTTCCCGAAAGCCACGCCCAATCCTTCGCGCGGCTCGTCTATGTCTCGTCATGGATCAAGCACTACCACCCCGCCGTCTTCGCGTGCGGAATTCTCAATTCGCAGCCGATGGGCTTCTATGCCCCCGCGCAGCTTGTGCGCGACGCGCGCGAGCATGGGGTCGAGGTGCGCGAAGTCGATGTGAATGCGAGCGGTTGGGACAACAGCCTCGAACGCCGCGACGACGGCTCGCTCGCGTTGCGGCTCGGGTTCCGGCAGGTCGACGGGTTTCGCAAGGAGTGGGCGAAGGCGATCGCCGACGCGCGCGGCGCCGTCCCTTTTGCTTCGATCGAGGAGCTCGCGCGCCGCGCCAACTTGCCTTCACGCGCGCTGCGGCTGATTGCCGCTGCCGACGCCTGCCGGTCGATGGGGCTCGACCGGCGGCCGGCGCTGTGGGATGCGCGACGGGTGCGTCAGGGCGTGCTGCCGCTGTTCGGCGCGGCCGAGGCGAACGAGCTGGGGTTCGAGGAAGATGCGCAGCTCCCGCCGACGCCGATGGTCGAGCATGTTCTGACCGATTACCAGACGACGCGGCTGTCGCTGAAGGGCCATCCGATGGCCTTCCTGCGCGGCGATCTCGCACGCGAAGGCATATTGAGTGCCGCCGAGGTCGCGGCCGCGAAGAACGGAGCGATCGTCCGCACCGCAGGCGTCGTGCTGGTCCGCCAGCGGCCCGGCAAGGGCAATGCGATCTTCATCACGCTCGAGGATGAGGGCGGAATCGTCAACATATTGCTGTGGGCGCGCCATTTCGAACGCTATCGCCGCGCAGTGATGGCGTCGCGGCTGATGCTCGCCGAGGGCGAGGTGCAGCGAAGCAAGGAGGGCGTCATCCACCTGATGGCGACGCGGATCGTCGACCGCACGCCCATGCTCGACGCGCTGGGCGACGATCGGCGTTTCGTACCCGATCTCTGCCGTGCCGACGAGGTCAAGCATCCGCAAGTGCCGCGCGGACGGTCCGAAAGCGACTATGCGCAGCGCCACGGCCATCCGCGCAATGTACGCATCCTGCCCAAGTCGCGGGATTTTCATTGAAGAGCTTTGTCCCGGCTGACGCCGGGAACGGGCTGGAACCGCGCCTGTTCGGTCACGCCGAAACAGAAAACAAGGATGCCCCGGCTGTGGGGAGCCGGGGCATCGGATCAGGCCAATAAAGGGACCAACCAAAGTTGGCCTGAACTGTTTGCGATGGTTATCTTTTAGCCGCGGAGCAGGTTCATCACGCCCTGCGCGCTCTGGTTCGCCTGCGCGAGCATCGCGGTCGACGCCTGCGACAGGATCTGGGCAGCGGCCAGCTTGGTCGATTCCGCCGAGAAGTCGGTGTCTTCGATGCGCGAGCGCGATTCGTCGAGGTTGGTGACGCGGGCCGACAGGTTGTCGACGGCCGCGGTCAGGCGGTTCTGCTGCGCACCGAGGTTGGCGCGTTCGCCGGCGACCGTGGTGATCGCGGTGTCGAGCGTCGCCAGCGCGCCGGTGGCACCGGCGGCAGTCGCAACCGACAGCGCGTTGACGCCGAGCGTCGTGGCGGTGAGGTTGCCGATCGTGATGTTCACGACTTCGGTCGAGTTGATGCCGGTCTGGATGTCGAAGCCGGCGGCAACGCTGCCGTCGAGGAGCTTGTTGCCGTTGAAGGTCGTCTGCGTCGTGATATCGCCGATCTGCGAGATCAGTGCGGTGACTTCCTTCTGCACCAGCGCGCGGTCGGCGTCGGCCAGCGTGCCGTTCGAAGCCTGCATGGCCAGTTCACGCATACGGACGAGGATGTCCGAAATGCTGGCGGCGCCGCTGTCGGCGGTCTGAGCGAGCGAAATGCCGTCGTTCGCGTTACGGATCGCCTGCGTGAAGCCCTTCGAAGCGGCGTTCATGCGGGTCGCGACGGCGAGGCCGGCGGCATCGTCCTTCGCGCTGTTGATGCGCTTGCCCGACGACAGGCGTTCCATCGCCTGCGACTGCATGCGCTCGGCAACACGCGAGCTGTTCTGGGCGCGGAGCGCGCTCACATTGGTGTTGATGACAGTCATGTTGTTCCTTTCCGGCCTCGATGGCCATTCCCGTGATGTGAGGGCTCGAGGAGCGGTCACGGATGCAGTAACGGCGGGCGGCGGCGGCGATTAAGCCGACGTGTCAAAAAAATGCCGAAGGCAGCGTTAAGCCTGATCCGCATTCATTCATCCTGTTGGAAACGCGCCATAAAATTTTTTGGCACGTGCTTTGCATTACTCTTTGGGCGTGCGGCCGACCGCCGCACCCAAGGACGGATGAGAACCAATGAGCACGATTGACCCGAGCCGGCTGCTTCAGATGCGCAGCACGATTCTCAATCAGAACCAGGCGCTGCAACGCGCCGCCGGCAAGGGCCCGGCGGGCGGGATCGACGGCGGCGGCAGCGCGCCCGATTTCGGCGCTGCGATCAGCAATGCGCTGCAACAGGTCAACGCCCAGCAGACGAAGGCGAGCGAACTCAGCGAAGCCTATGAGCGCGGCGACACGCACGACATCGTCAGCGTGATGATCGAGCGCCAGAAGGCCTCGCTCGGCTTCGAGACCACACTGCAGGTCCGCAACAAGCTGCTCTCCGCCTATCGCGACATCATGAACATGCCGGTGTAACCCATGGCCGAAACCCAGACCCTCGTCCCCGTCAACGATACCACGAACCGCCTGCCGGTCCCCGGCCTTGGCGGCCGCTTTGCGCCGGTGCAGGATTTCGTCCGCCAGCCCGCCGTCCAGCGCGCCTTGCCGATGATCGCGACCAGCGCCGCCATCGGTATCGCCGCGCTCGCCTATTTCATGACGAGCACCGCCCCGCAGGCGCAGCTCTTCGCCGGGCTCGACGACAGCGACAAGGCGGCGGTCGCCGACGCGCTGCAGTCGCAGGGGATTGCGCACACCATCGATCCGACCACCGGATCGCTGACCGTCGATGCCGACAAGCTCTATCAGGCGCGCATTGCGCTCGCCGGACAGGGGCTGCCGAAGGCGCAGCCGAACGGTGACAGCCTGATCGCCTCGCTGCCGATGGGATCGAGCCGCGCGATCGAGGGCGAAACGCTCCGCTCGGCGCGCGAGGCCGACCTGTCGCGCACGATCGAGACGATCGACGCGGTCAAGGTCGCGCGCGTCCATATCGCCGCCGCCGAGCCCAGCCTCTTCGTCCGCGAGGACAAGCCCGCGACCGCTTCGGTGATGCTGACGCTGCAGAACGGCCGCTCGCTTTCGGACGGCCAGGTCCAGGCGATCCGTTTTCTCGTCGCGTCGTCGGTTCCCGGCATGAACGCCGACGAGGTGCAGGTGATCGACCAGCGCGGGTCGCTGCTGAGCGACGGCGTGTCGAACGCCGACATGAAATCCTTCCAGCTCCAGACGCAGATGGAGGAGCGCTTCCGCCGCGCGCTCGACACTTTGCTCGGGCCGATGCTCGGGGCCGGAAACTATAGCGTCGAGGTCCACGCCGATGTCGACATGTCGGAAAGCCAGGCGACGCGCGAAAGCTTTCCCAAGGACGACCGGGCATTGACCAGCGAACAGGTCACGCGCACCGTCAGCGGCGAAGGCAATGCGCCCGCCGTGGGCATTCCCGGCGCGCTGTCGAACCAGCCGCCGCAGGCGTCGACCGTCACCGACACCGCGCCGCTGCCCTCGGCGCCGGGCGCCCCGGCCCCGGCGCAGATGAACAGCAACGAGAATGCGACCCGCGCCTATGAGGTCGGCCGCGAGATTTCGGTCACGCACCAGCCGCAGGGCCAGCTCCGCCGCGTCTCGGTCGCGGTCGCGCTCAATCAGGGCAAGAAGGCGCTGACCCAGGCCGACATCGCGAAGATCGACGCACTGGTGAAGGGCGCGGTCGGTTATGACGCGACGCGCGGGGACCAGGTCGCGATCAGCCAGCGTCCCTTCGCCACGGTCGAGGACACCGCCCCCGCCTTCTACGACGCCCCCTGGTTCCTGCCGCTGCTGAAGCAGGTCGGCGCGGTGCTCGCCGCGATCCTGGCTTTCTTCTTCATCGGCCGCCCGATGATCAAGGCGGCGAAACAGCGCGCCGTCCAGCGCGCCGAACGCGAGACCCAGCTCGAGGAGACGCTGCTGGCGGTCGCCGACAATCAGGCGACGCGGGCGGCGAGCCAGCGCCCGAGCAACGAGATCACGCTCGAGATGATCGAGGCGGCGCCGAGCTATGAGGCGCGCGCCAACCTGGTGCGTGCTTTCGTCCGTCAGGACTCGGCGCGCGCCGCGCTCGTCGTCCGCCAGCTGATGCAGGAGGGCGCCCGTGGCTGACGAGATCGACACCCTCGACGAAGCCCCCGCCACCGCCAAGCCGGCGATCGAGGGCGCCGCGGCCGCGGCGATCCTGCTGATGCTGCTCGACGAAAGCGAAGCGGCAACGATCCTCAAGCATCTCGATGCCGACGAGGTTCGCCAGCTGGCGCGCTCGATGTTCGACTCGGCGAACGCCAGCGAGGCGCAGATCGACCTCGCGCTCAGCCATTTCGTGTCCGAAAGCCGCAACGTCAGCGCGCTCGCCGTCGGCGCCGATACGCGCATCCGCACCGTGATCCACGAAGCGGTCGGCAATGTCCGCGCCGACAATATCCTCGCCGCCGTCGCGCCGCAGTCGAGCGCCGCGTCGCTGGAAATGCTGCGCTGGATGGACGTCGACGCGATCAGCGCGCTGCTCGCCAACGAACATCCGCAGGTCGGCGCACTGATCCTTTCGGTGCTCGTCCCCGACGTCGCGGCCCGCGCGATCGAGACCCTCGACGAGGCGCTGCAGTCCGAACTGGTCCTGCGCGCGGCGCAACTCACCGCGGTTCCCGCCGCGGCGATAGAGGATCTCGAATCGGTCCTCGCCGCCGCCAATGTCAGCGGCCAGCGCGTCGCCAAGCAGCCGATCGGCGGGCCGAGCGACGTCGCGAAGATCATGAAGAAGATGCCGAAGCAGCTCAGCGAACGCACGATCCGCGCGCTCAAGAAGCAGGACAAGCTGCTCGCGCAGATCATCGAAGAGGAAATGTTCATCTTCGAAAATCTTCGCGATCTCGATGCCAAGAGCCTCGGCACCGTGCTCCGTTCGGTCGACGCGGCGCAGCTCGCGATCGCGCTCAAGGGCACCGACGCCGATATGGTCGACCGCTGCCTTGCCACCATGTCGAAGCGCGCGTCGGAAACGATCCGCGACGAGATGGCGGAGATGACGATGGTCAAGCGCGTCGACGTCGACGAGGCGCAGAAGGCGATCATGCAGGTCGTACGTCTGATGGCGTCCTCGGGCGAGATCATGATCGCGGGCGCCGGAGACGATTATGTCTGACCGCGCCGCCGAAACCACCGCCATCTCGCTCGCCGCCGTCATGGCGCAAAGTCGCGGCTTCCGCCCGATGCAATTCGGCATGGCGCGCGCCGCCGAGATCGTGCCGGTCGAACGCTTCGATGCCGAAGCGGCTCCCGCCGACGATCCGTTCGCGCTCGGCCTGGCCGAGGGCCAGCGCCTCGCCGAAGCGGGTTTTGCGATCGAACGCGACCATCTGCTCGCACTCGTCGCCGGCGCCGAGGCGCTGCAGGACGAACCGAGCGAGGAGCTTGCGCAGCTCATCGCCGAAACGGTCGAGCGGCTCGTCCGCCAGATCGTCGAAAGCGCGCCGATCGACGGCGACTGGCTCCGCGCGCAGGCCGAAACCGCCGCCGCGATGGTCGCCGAAGCCGACAAGGCGCGCACCCTGTGGGTCAATCCCGCCGATGCCGCGCTGCTGATGGACGCGCCGATCGCGCTCCCGATCGAGGCCGACCCGTCGATGGCGCGCGGCACCGTGCGCATCGAAACCTCGGCCGGCTGGATCGAACATGGCCGCGCCGTCTATTTGAACGAATTGCGCGCCGCGCTCGGCAGCGAGGGACTCGCCGCATGACGCGCCGCCTTGCCATGACCGCGCAGCAGCTTCTGGCGCCCGTCGAACTCGGCGACGCGAGCCCGCGCCGCATCGGCACGCTGGTCGCGCACGAAGGCATCATGCTCGAAGTGTCGGGTTTTCCCCAGCCGCTCGGCAGCAATGTCCGCATCAAGTCGGCGAACAATGACTATGTCTATGGCGAGGTCGTCGGCTTTCGCGGCCACCGCAGCCTCGTCCTGCCGTTCGACACCAACATGCCGCTGGTCACCGGCGCGCCGGTCGAGCCGCACGGCGCCTCCTCGATGGTCACCGTCGGCAAGGCGCTGCTCGGCCGAATCATCGACGCACAGGGCAATCCGCTCGACGGCCGCCCGCCGGTCAAGTCGCATTTCCAGTGGCCGCTCGCCGGCCGCAAGGTCAATCCGCTGCGCCGCGGCCGCGTGACCAAGCCGCTCAACATGGGCGTGCGCGCGATCAACGGCCTGCTCACCGTCGGCGAAGGCCAGCGCGTCGCGATCATCGCGGGCTCGGGCGTCGGCAAGTCGGTGCTGATGGGCCAGATGATCGCGGGTACCGAATGCGACGTGATCGTCGTCGGGCTGATCGGCGAGCGCAGCCGCGAGGTCAGCGACTTCGTCGAGACCAAACTGCCGCCCTCGGTCCGCAAGAAGTCGGTCGTCGTCGCGGTTCCCGCCGACCATCCGCCGCTGCTGCGCCTGCGCGCCGCGATGCGCGCGACCGCGATCGCCGAAAGCTTCCGCGCCGACGGAAAGAAGGTGCTGCTGCTGATCGACAGCCTGACCCGCGTCGCGCACGCGCAGCGCGAGATCGGCCTGACGCTCGGCGAACCGCCGACGATGAAGGGCTATCCGCCCTCGACCTTCGCGCTGATCCCCTCGCTCGTCGAGCGCGCGGGCAACGACAATGCGACCGGCGGATCGATCACCGCGCTCTACACAGTGCTCGCCGACGGCGGCGACATCGACGACCCCGTCGTCGACTCGGCGCGCGCGATCGTCGACGGTCATATCATCCTGTCGCGCACGCTCGCCGAACAGGGCGTCTATCCTGCGATCGACGTCGCCCGGTCGCTGTCGCGCACGATGGCCGATTCGGTCGATCCCGACCATGCGCTCGCCGCAGCGCGCTTTCGCCAGCTCTGGTCGGCCTATGAAGAGAATCGCGATCTGATGCTGATGGGCGCCTATGTCGCCGGCGGCGATCCGGTGCTCGACGAAGCCATCGCGCGCCGCGCCGACCAGCTCGCCTTCGTATGCCAGGCCGCCGGCAGCCAGGTCGATTTCGCCTCCTCCCGCCAAGCCCTGATTGAAGGATTTTCTGCATGAACGCCCGCACCGCACGCCGCAAACGCATCATCCGCGTGCGCACCGTCGAACATCAGATGGCGGAAGCCAATCTCGCGCGCGCCACCGGCGAGCTCGCGAGCCTGGTCGAACTGTCGAAGCGTCTCGAAACGCTGCGCGCCGACCTCGCGGTGGCCAAAGGCGAAGTCGCGGGCCGCGCGCTGAACACGATCGGCGAGCTCGGGATGCGGCTCGACATGGCGAAGGAAAATCTCGTCGCGCCGCTCGTCAATGCGAGCAGCCGCCGCGACCAGGCAGGAGTCATGGCGCAGAGCGCGATGGTGAAGGAAGAATCGGCGGTTCGCCTCTACGAGCGCAGCCGCCTGTCCGATGCGCGCGAGCAGGAACGCCGCACCGACGCCAACCGCCCGCATCGCCGCCGCGCGATGAGCCTGCGCCTGCTCGACGGCGGTGCGGCATGATGGCCTCGCTTCCCCAGACCCCGGCGCAGACCGGCCTCGCCTCGATTCTCGCCGCGCTCGGCACCGCCGCGCCCGCGAACGAGAGCGGTGTCGAAGGCGGCTTCGGGCAGCTTCTTGCGAATTTGCCGATCGCCGCGCCGACTACGCCCGCCGCCGCCAATCCTTTCGGTGTCTCGACTTCCATCCAGGCTCCGAACGCGCTGCCGGTCGTCGGCGCATCGGCCGATGCCGACGCATTGCCCGCGCCAGCGTCGACCACAACGCCGCAGGCGGTATCGCTGTTCGGCTTGCCGCAGCCCGTCATCGATACGCCGGTCGACACCGCGTTGCCCGACCAGACCGCCGTCAAAGTTTCGACAGCACCGGCCGCCGGGACGGCCCCCGCGGTCGATGCCGCGGCTGCGGCCGCCAGCCTGCTGATCGCGGTCGCCACGCCGACCAAGGCGACGGCGCCCGCGAACGACAAGGCCAAGCCGGTTGCGCAGGACGAAGCAAACGCCGCCCTCGATGGCGAAGCAGCGGCCGCCACGCCCGCCGCGTCCGTTCTGCTGCCCGTCGCCGCGATCGTTGACGCGCCGGTCGCCGCCAACACGGTCGCCGCCGCCGCCCCGACCGCCGACAAGCCGGTCGCGCAGAAGGCTTCGAAGACCACCGCACCCGCCGCAGCGTTGCGCCCGGCGGAGTCGGCGTCGCCGACAGTCGTCGGCAAGCCCGCCGAAGCCGCGACAACGCAGCAGCCGACGACCGTCGCCGTCGACCCCAAGGCCGCCAAGCCCGCAGTCGATGCCGCCGCTTCGATGACCGTGCTCTTTGCCCAGCCCGACCTGCAGGGCGCCGCGCCGCTGGCCGAGGCCGCAAAGGCCGCGCCGGTCGCAGAGCGCGTGCTCGACACCGCCAGCGACGACCAGTGGATCGCGCAGCTCGCCGCCGACATCGCAGCGACCAAATCCGACAAGGGCGAACTCAGCTTCCGCCTGATGCCGCGCCACCTCGGACGCCTCGACGTGTCGATGCTGGCGGGCGACGAGGGCGTCACGCTGCGCCTCGACACGCAGCATGAAGCGACCGCGACGATCGTCCAGACCGCACAGCCGCGCCTTGTCGAGGATCTGCGCCAGCAGGGCGTGCGCGTCGCCGAAGCGCAGGTGACGCACACTCCGGCAGAAGCCGGGCGCCAGCAGATGCAGCAGCACCAGGGCCAGGGCCGCGGCCCCGCCCCCGATGCGAGCCACCTCATCGAAACCGCCGCCGAGCGGCATGACAGCGAAACCCACGAACGCACCGCGGGTCACCGCGGCCGCTTTGCCTGACCAGGAAGGACCTGACCATGAGCAAGGACAAAGCCCCTGAGGGCGCCGAACCCAAAAAGGGTGGCAAGATGAAGAAGCTGCTGATGCTGGGCATCGGCGGCACCGCGCTGATCAGCGCGGGCGCGGGCGCCGGCATCTATCTGGGCGGCGGCCTTGGCGGCCATGAAGCGAAGCCCGAGGATCATTATCCGAAGCTTGTCGTACGCAACGAGGGCGAGGAAGCCGCTGCTGCCGAAGGCGAAGAGGGCAAGGAGCCCGCGCCGAAGGTCGGCACCGTGTCGGTGCCGAACGACCGCTTCAAGGTCGATCCGCGCAAATATGAGATCACCTATTACCCGATGACCGACGCCTTCACGACCAACCTCGCCGACGGTTCGGGCTTCCTGCAGGTCGGGATCAGCCTGTCGACCTTCTACGACGGCAAGGTGATCAGCAACATCAAGCGCCAGCAGGTGCCGATCCGTTCGGCGGTATTGATGGTGCTCGCCGAACAGGATCCGGCGCTGCTCTCGACCTCGCAGGGCAAGCAGCAGCTCCAGCGCCAGTTGACCAACGCGATCAACGACGTTCTGCGCGAAAAGGAAGGCTTTGGCGGCATCGACAATGTCTATTTCACGAGCCTGGTGATCCAGTGAGCCTCGAACCGAAACCCATCGACACCTCGGCGAAGCAGGCTGCCGACGCAAAGGCGTCGCTGCTGCTGCGCAAGGCGGAGGACAGCTACGCCTTTCCGGTGCTCGACAGCGTCGGCAACCAGTTCGCGCGCAGCTTGCGCGACCTCGTCCGCGCGCTGGGCGCGCCGACGGTCAATGTCGAACGCGCCCCCGCAGTGCAGATGCGGTTCGCCGACTGGTGTCAGGACGTCTCGCCTGGCCTGTTCTGGCGCTATCACGCCCCGCCCCTCAAAGGCCCGGTGCTGCTCGCCGCAACGCGTCCGCTCGTCCTCCAGCTCGTCGACATCTTCTATGGCGGCAAGGGCCAGCTCGGCAGCGAACGCGAAGAACTGACCGACGCCGAAGAGCGTTTCGCCGCGCGCCTCGGCCGCGACATGGGAATGCAGCTCGCTGCGGCGTGGAAGGCCGGGATCGAACCCGAACTCGACTGCGTCACCAGCGATCCCGCAAAGCTCGCGGCGGTCCGCGCCGACGACGAACTGCTCGTCCAGCGCTTCACGCTGCGCGGCGGGGTGTTCGAGGGCCGCACCATCCTCTGCGCCTATCCGCAGGCCGCGCTCCGCGGCATCGCCGGCGCCGACCCGATGCCCGAGATGCGCGATGCGCCCGCGATCGACCCCGAATGGACCGCGACTCTCAACAAGGTGCTCAAGTCCGTGCGTCTTCCGGTGCGTTCCGTGCTCGCGCGTCCCGAGATTCCGCTCGTAAAATTATTGTCGCTCGAGGTCGGTGATATCATTCCGTTAACCATTCCGCGCAATGTTCCGGTAACCGTCGCCGGCCGCAGTTTCGCGTCCGGCAGCATCGGGGAAGCCAATGGGAATGCTGCCATCATGATTGAGACTATCGAAAAGGGATCGGACCATGACTGACATGAGCGAAGCTCCCGGCCGCACCGACCGTCGCGACAGCCGGACGATCGCCGGCGCGCCCAATTTCGACCTGCTCGCGGGCGTCTCGCTGCGCGTCTCGGTCGAGGTCGGATCGACCTCTATGACGCTCGCCGAACTGCTCGCGCTTTCCGACGGCAGCGTCGTCGAACTCGACCGCGCCGCGAACGAGCTGCTCGACATCTATGCCAACGGCACGCTGATCGCAAAGGGCGAGATCGTCAGCGTCGACGGGCGATACGGCATCCAGGTCGCCGAACTCGTCGCGCCCGACCGCGGCATCGCGGGCTTCGAGCGGAGAGGCTGATGTTCGAATATATTCTTCGGCTGCTCATCCTGCTGCCGCTCGTCGGCGGCATGGCGTGGGGCAGCCTGTGGCTTTGGAAACGCGTCCAGATGGGCGTGCCGTTGACGCCGGGCGGCGCCAGGCAGGCGCGGCCGGTCGAAATGGTCGGCGTGTTGCCGCTCGGCCCCGGCACCAAACTTGCGGTCGTCGAATTCGCCGGACAGCAGATTCTGCTCTCGGTCTCGCGCGGCAATGTCACCCGCCTCGCCGACAACAGCCAGGGCGACTTCCATGCCGGCTAAGACGCCCGTCAAGGGATTGACGCCGCGCGCCCGCTGGCTGCGCCGCGCCGCCATCGCGGGCGGCATCGCGCTTCTCGCGACGGCCGCGCCCGCGCTCGCGCAGGAAGCCGACGCCAGCGGACTGACCCGCGCCGTCAACGAAATCGGCGGCAACGGCCGCCCGCTGTCGCTATCGCTGCAGATCCTCGTCCTGATGAGCCTGCTGACGGTGCTGCCGTCGCTGCTCCTGATGATGACCAGCTTCACGCGCATCATCATCGTGCTGTCGATCCTGCGCCACGCGCTCGGGCTCCAGCAGACGCCGCCGAACCAGGTGCTCGTCGGCCTCAGCCTCTTCCTGTCGCTGTTCGTGATGCAGCCCGTGATCAGCGAGGTGAACCGCGTCGCGATCGAGCCCTATGGCCAGGAACAGATCGATATCGGCACCGCCGTCACCCGCTCGGGCGACGCGCTGCACGGTTTTATGATGACCCAGACACGCAAGTCCGACCTGATGATGTTCGCGAAGATCGCCAAGGCGCCGACCTATGCGAGCCCGAAGGACGTGCCTTTCTCGATCCTGCTGCCCGCCTTCGTCACCAGCGAGCTCAAGACCGCCTTCCAGATCGGCTTCCTGATCTTCCTGCCCTTTCTGGTCATCGACCTGATCGTCGCATCGGCACTGATGTCGCTGGGCATGATGATGCTGTCGCCGACGGTCATCTCGATGCCTTTCAAGCTGCTGCTCTTCGTCCTCGTCGACGGCTGGGCGCTGACGATGGGTTCGCTCGCCTCCTCTTTCGGAACCTAGACGATGGAAGCCGATTATTTTGTCGGACTTGCGCAGCAATCGCTTTGGGTGCTCGCGCTCGCCTCGGCGCCGATCCTGATCCCGATTCTCGTCGTCGGCGTGCTGCTCGGCATGGTGCAGGCCGCGACCTCGATCAACGAACAGACGCTGAGCTTCGTGCCCAAACTGATCGTGACCGCGATCTGCCTCGCGATCTTCGGCAGCAGCATCCTCGTGCTGCTGACCGATTTCACCCGCGACCTGTTCGCGGAGATCCCGAATCTGGTCCGCTAGGACCGCGCGATGGTCCCGGCAGAAATCCCGAACGTCGAAGCGATGCTCCAGCTCTGGATGCTGGGGATGATCCGCCCGGGCGCGGCCTTCATCGCCGCGCCGGTGTTCGGCGCCGCCAATGTGCCGGTGCAGCTCCGCCTCGTCATCGCGCTCGCGGTCGGGGTTCCCGCCGTTGCAGCATCGGGGATGACGCTGCCGCCCGACGGAATCGTCTCGGTCCCCGGCTTGCTGATGATCATCGGCGAAGTCGTGATCGGCCTTGCGATCGGCTTCGTGCTCCAGATGGGTCTCGCCGCCGCACTGCTGGCGGGCGAGACGATCAGCAACACGATGGGCCTCGGCTTCGCATCGATGGTCGATCCGCTGAGCGGCACGTCGAGCAGCGTCGTCGGGCAATTTCTCTCGATGCTCGCGACCGCGCTCTTCCTTGCCGCCGACGGGCATCTGCTGCTGATCCGGATCATCGTCGACAGCTATAATGCGCTCCCGCCCGGCAATGCCTTTCCCTCCTTCTCCGCGATCGGCGGGCTGTTGCGGTTCGCGAGCCTGATGTTCGCCGCCGGGCTGACGATCGCGCTGCCGGTCGGCTTCGTGCTCGTGCTCGTCCAGATGATCATGGGCGTGATCGGACGATCGGCGCCCGCGATGAACCTGTTCGCGGTCGGCCTGCCCGCGACCTTGCTCGCCGGCGTCGTCCTGCTCGGGGTCGCCACCCCGGCAATGGCCGAGGCGATCGCGCGTTTCCTGTCCGACGCGCTCGACATGGCGCGCGTCCTCGCCGCGGGGCGCTGAGCGATGGCCGGAACGACCGAACGCGACCAGAAGACCGAACAGCCAACCGCGAAGAAGCTCGCCGATTCGGCGCGCGAAGGCGATGTGCTGATGTCGAAGGAGCTTGCGACCGCGCTGATGATGCTCGCCGGCGCCGGCTGGCTGTTCGCCGCCGGCGGCTGGCTCGTCCAGTCGGCAGGCGAACTTCTGAAGCGAGGGCTGACGCTGGGCGCCGACGATGTCGCGCATTTCGCGCCCGGCGAGGCGGTGATGCGCAATGGCGTCGAAATCCTGTTGCCGCTTTCGAGCCTATTCGCGCTCGCTTTGGTCGCGAGCGTCGCCGCCCCGGCGATGCTCGGCTCGTTCGGCTGGCGCGGCAAGGCGATCGCCTTCAAGGGCAACCGGATGAACCCGCTCTCGGGAATCAAGCGCATCTTCGGTCCGCAAGGCCTGATCGAACTGGTCAAGTCGCTCGCCAAGGTGCTCCTGCTCGGCACCATCGGCTATTGGCTCGTCGCGAACAGCCTGCCCGCGATCATGTCGATGGCGCAGGCCGACCTCAACGGCGCGATCGGGCTGGCCGGCAAGTCGGTCGGCCATGCGATGCTCGCGATGGCCGGCGGCCTCGTGGTCATCGCGCTGATCGACGTTCCCGCGCAATGGTATCAGCGCAACCGCCGCCTGATGATGAGCAAGCAGGAGGTGAAGGAGGAGATGCGCCAGTCCGACGGCGCCCCCGAACTCAAGCAGGCGCAGCGCCAGCGGCAGCACGAGATACTGAGCGGTTCGGCGCGCAAGGCCGTGTCGGATGCGACCGTGGTCCTCACCAACCCGACCCATTTCTCGGTCGCACTCCGCTATCGGCCCGGCCAGGATGCCGCGCCGGTTGTGGTCGCGCGCGGCCGCGGCGACGTCGCGCTGTCGATCCGCGAACTGGCACGAAGCGCCCATGTCCCGATCCTCGAATATCCGGCGCTGACCCGCGCGATCTACTTCACCGCGCGCGCGGGGCGGACGATCCCCGAGGAATTGTTCGTCGCGGTCGCGACCGTCCTAGCCTTCGTCTTCCAGCTCGAACGCGCGGTCGCCGAGGGGATCTCGAAGCCATCGGTCGACGTGCCGCCGTCGCACCGCTTCGACCCCGAAGGCCGCCGACAAAATTGACCCTTCGGCGCTTAAGACACCGGAATCCCGGCCGTTAAGAAGCTCGAAGGATATTCACCATGGTTACATCGATCGCCTCTTCGCTCGGCGCCGGGTCGGGAATCGACATCGCAAAGCTGGTCAGCGACCTGTCGTCGGCGTCGCGCGAGCCGAAGGTCGCGCGTCTGGGCGGCCTGATCACCGCCAACACGGCGCGGATCAGCGCGGTATCGCAGGCGCGGTCGGATCTTGTCGGCTTTGCCGATTCGCTCGAACAGATGATTTCCGACGGGTCGCTGCGGAGCAAGCCGACAGTGTCGGACGAAAGCGTCCTCGCCGCGACCGCCCGTGCGGGCCTGCAAGCCGACAAATTCGCCGCAACGATTGTCGTCAACAGCCTTGCCCGCGCGCAGAGCAGCTATTCGGGCGTCGTCGCGGACAAGACGGCAGCGATCGGCACCGGAACGATGACCCTGACCGTCAACGGGGTTGCAAAGACGATCACCGTCGGCGCGACGAACAACAGCCTCGAGGGGCTCGCCACCGCGATCAACGCCAGCGGCGCCGGGGTGACCGCTTCGATCATCTCCGACCAGGGCGGCAGCCGCCTGATCCTGAAAGGCGCGACGGGCGCCGCCAACGCCTTCACGCTCACCGCCGACGGCGCCGCCGATCCGGGGCTCAGCGCTTTTGCGACCAATGGCGGCCTCTCGGTCGGCCAGACCGCCGCGAACGCCGAATTCACGCTCGACGGCGTCGCCTTCAGCCGCGCGTCGAACACGATCGACGACGTCGTGCCCGGCATATCGTTGACGCTCAAGAAGGCCGCTCCCGGTCAACCGGTCGACCTTGGCGCGAGCCGCCCGCTCGATATGATCAAGCAGACCGTTGGCGATTTCGTCGACGTCTATAACCAGCTCAAGAAGAGCCTGCAGGCGGCGTCGAAACTGTCGGGCGCCACGACGGGGCTGCGCGAGCTGGAACGCGAGCTCAATACGCTCGTCACCAAGGTGCTCACCAGCCATGGCAGCATCAACAGGCTCTCCGACATCGGCGTCTCGACCGCGAAGGACGGAACGCTGACGCTCGACAAGGTCAAGCTCGACGCGGTGCTGGCGTCGGACGCCGGCGCGGTCGAGGGGTTGTTCAATCCCCTTCGCGACGGCACGCACAATCCGGTCACCGACCCGGGCATCGCGGGCGCGCTCGACGCAATCCGCGACAAGGCGGTGGCGACCGACGGCGCGATCGGCCGGCTGGAGAAATCGCTGGCCGACAAGGGCACCTCGCTGTCGAAGGAACTCGAAAAGGTCGAGACCCGCGAAGCGGCGTACAAGGCGCGGCTCGAGAAGCAATATTCGCAGCTCGACGTCAAGCTGAACGCCTTCAAGGCGACGCAGGCCTATCTGGAGCAGCAGATCAAGCTGTGGTCCAATTCCAATAACGACTGATGGTACCGATGACGACCGCCACCGCCTCGACCGTCCGCGCGACCGGACTCTATCGCCGCCTGCAGAACGAAAGCCGGGCAAGCGCGGCGGACCCGATCGAGCTCGTGACCATGCTCTATGACGAGCTGGAGACCGCGGTGGGCGTACTCGCGGCGATGGTGCGCCAGGGGCAGCGCGTGTCGGCGACCGAGCCCGCGCACCGCGCCCGCGCGATCCTGATCGGACTCGACGTCGGGCTGGATCACGAGAACGGCGGCGATGTCGCCGAGGCGCTCGCCCGCGTCTATCGCAGCATGCGGCGCAAGCTCGACAATGCCGTCGCCGCGAACGATGCCGACGAGCTCGACGAGCTGCTCAAGGGCATTGTCACCGTCAGTTCGGCCTGGCGCCAGCTGCGCCAGTAATTTGTCACGACCCTGAAAAGGGTTCGGCACCGGCCGCTTCCCCGCTGCCGCCAAAGGTGGGGACAGGCGACAGAGGGAATGATGCGACCGGTGCCGAATTCAGCGGCGCCGAAACTGGTGGGGTAGTTATCAGGCGGCCTGCTGCTGAACTCCATATTTGCGCATCTTCTCGATCAGCGTCGTGCGCTTCAGGGTCAGGAGGCGCGCCGCCTCCGAGATGATGCCGTCGGCGAGATCGAGCGCATTGTGGATCTGTTCGAGCTCGATGTTTTCGATCTCGCGCTTAAGGTCGATCGGGCGGCCCGGGGCCGGCGTTTTGGCGAAGGGCATCGGCGCGGGCTGGCCGTCGGCGATCGCGGCAGCAGCGATCGGAGCGGCCGGGCGCGGCGCCAACACCGCGGTCGGATTCAGAAGCATGGCGACGTCGTCGGCGCCAAGCGTCTCGCCGCCGTAAAGCACGCTGGCGCGCTCGACGAAATTGCGCAGTTCGCGAACATTGCCCGGCCAGCGATGCTCCATCAGCACCGCGAGCGCGGCGTCGTCATAGCGGCATTTGGTTTCGCCGGGCATGTTGCGCTGGAAATGGCGGATCAGCGCCGGAATATCCTCGACCCGCGCCGCGAGGCTCGGAACCTGCAGGACAACGACGCCGAGGCGGAAGAAAAGGTCCTCACGGAAACGGCCGTCGGCGATCGCGGTGCCCATATCCTGGTGGGTCGCCGAGATGACGCGGACGTCGACTTTCTTCATCTCGCTGCTGCCGACGCGGACGATCGTCCGGTCTTCGAGCACGCGGAGAAGTTTGACCTGCATGTCGAAGCGCATGTCGCCGATTTCATCGAGGAAGAGCGTTCCGCCCTCGCTCGCTTCAAAATGCCCGATGCGGCGGGCGTGGGCGCCGGTGAAGCTGCCCTTTTCATGCCCGAACAGCTCGGATTCGATAAGGTCGGCGGGAATGGCGCCGCAGTTGATCGCCGAGAAGGCCTTGCCCGAACGGATGCCTTCATCGTGGATCGCGCGGGCGACCAGTTCCTTGCCCGAACCCGAGGGGCCGCAGAGCATGACCGATGCATTGGAGCGGGCGACCCGCCGGATCATTTCGCGAAGCTGGACCACCGCCGGGCTGTGCCCGATGATCAGCGCCTCAAGCGCCGAGCGATCCTTTCCATTCTGTCCAACAGTCTGCCCCACGGTCATTTTCGTCTCCACCGCGCCCCCCATTCGGCGCCCTCTTGATGGAGACAGAAATTGAGGAAAATGGTAAACGAATGATTATCCAAATTAACACAACCCATTGAAAACAAAGCATTATTGCCAGACTGGCAGTAATGTTGGCGCAATTTGGTCGTTTACGAATTTTAATACTGCCAGATTGGCTCTATTTCTCGTCCCCGACCCGCCAGCCGAGGGTGATCGAGATCCGGCGGTTGCGCGGATCGAGCCGGTCGACCGGGTTATAGGGCTCGCGATCGGCGACGCCCTCGATGCGCGCGTAGCGGCTGCCGTCGACCCCGCGGTACTCCAGGAAGTTGCGAACCACCTCGGCGCGGTCGACCGACAGGCGCCAGTTGTTCATGCCCGTTTTGGTCGACCAGGGCGCGGCATCGGTATGGCCGCGGATCATCACCCGGTTCGGCGTCTCGGCGATCGGCTTGGCAATTTCGCTGAACAGCTTCGCGCCGGCGGGCGTCAACTGGCTGGTGCCCATGGCGAACATCGAGAAGTCGGCATCGTCGACGACGTCGATGCGCATCCCCTCGGTCGTCACGGTGAAGCGCAGGTTGCGCGCAAGGCGCTTGAGCTCGCCCTTTTTCTGGACGCGCTCCATCATCGATTTCGCGACCTGCGCGAATTTCTCCTTTTCGCGCTCGCGCCCCGCCGCTTCCTTCGGGCCGCCGACGGCGTCCTTGGGGATGGTCAGCGAGCGTGTGCCCGTCTGGCCCGCGCGGTGCGGATAGCGGTCGGCCGAGACGATCGAATCGCCGCCGAACAGGCTTGCCCCGCCGGCGCTCTCCTGCTTGGTCTTGACGATCGTCGGCGCGAAATAGTCGGCGAGCGCCTTGCGCTGCTTCTCGGTCGTCGCGCCGAGCAGCCACATCAGCAGGAAGAAGGCCATCATGGCGGTCACGAAGTCGGCATAGGCGACCTTCCACGCGCCGCCGTGGTGGCCGCCATGGCCTTCCTCGATCACCTTCTTGACGATGATCGGCCGGACGAGATTGGGACGCGCAGCCATTTAGGGTCTAGCCCCGGCATTTACGGGGCCGAGGCTTCGAAATGGCGAAGATATCGGGTTCGGGCGGGTGCAGCGGGTAGCATCGCTACCCGCAAGGCCGCCCGGGCCTGAGATCGAAGCCATTTCGACGTCCCTGCGGGATTTGACCGATTTTGCCCAAGGCTGCGTCGGCAAGTCTCGAAATATGCTCATATTGCTTCGCCTTGCTTCCTTGCCTTGAACAAAATCGCTTCAAACCTCGGCCCCGTAAATGCCGGGGCTAGACCCTAACGCCCTCGCATCCCGTCGAAGACTTCGGCAAAGCTGGGCTGGTTGTGATGGTCGACGCCCGAGCGCGCCGCCTCGATCACCAGCGGCTGCGGATGGCCATGGAGCGACGCGATGATAAGCTGCTTCACCGTATGGTAGATGGCGGCGTCGCTTTCGATCACCGCCTTGGCGCGGTTCGCGAAGGGGCCGACAAGACCATAGGCCAGGAGCACGCCGAGGAAGGTGCCGACGAGCGCCGAACCGATCATGCCGCCGAGGATCGCCGGCGGCTTGTCGATCGAGCCCATCGTCTTGACGACGCCGAGCACCGCGGCAACGATGCCGAGCGCGGGCAGCGCGTCGGCGAGGCCCTGCAGCCCTTCGGCGGGCTTCAGCGCATGGTGGCGATGGCTCTTCAGCGCATTGTCCATGACGTCCTCGACCGCGTGCGGATCCAGCGTACCCGACGACACGACGACGAGGCGCAGCGTGTCGCAGATCAGATGGACAAGCGTGTCGTCTTTCAAAAGCTTGGGATATTGCTGGAAGAGCGGCGAGGATTTGGGATCCTCGATATGCGGTTCGACCGCGACCGGCCCCTCGGTGCGCATCATCTTCATGAGCGTCGAGACGAGCAGGATGACGTCGAGATAATCCTGCTTCTTGTATTTCGGTCCCTTGAACACGGCGGCAAGGCCGCCGCCGAGCGCCTTCAGCTCCGCACCCGAATTGCCGATGATCAGCGATCCGACCGCGGCGCCGCCGATGATGAGCATTTCGTGCGGAAGCGCGTGCATGACGGGGCCGAGATTGCCACCCGTCATCGCGAAGCCCCCGAAGACCAGCAGGATCAGTACGACGATGCCGACGACGGGAAACATGCGCGCTCAACTCCGATCGGGCTGGCAGCCCGGAAAATTCATGGGACGTCTGTTATGCTTAACGGCAGCGGGCCGGAGATATTGAGGCCGCTCAGTTCAAAAGATCGAACATTGTCTGCCGGTTGATCTTGGCGAAGGCTGCCTGCGCGGCGCTGAGCGTCAGATCCTGGGCGTTGAGCAGCGCGATCGCGCTTTCGAGATCGGTGTCCTCGACCGACTTGCGTTCGTCGGCGATCTCGATCCCGCGCGCCGCGAGTCCTTCGCCGATCCGTTCGAGCCGTCCGGCAGAAAGGCCGATGACGGCATTCTGGTTGGCGATATGGTCGATCGCGGCGGTCAGCGTATCCAGACCGGCCGTCATCGCGGGCTTGTTTCCCGCACCGACAGCGGTCGCAATGTCGCGCAGGCCGGTCGACAGGCTGTTGCCGCCGATGACGAACACATCGGCCGCCGACGGCACCGCCGCGAAGCTGACGTCCGAATCGAATCGGATGACGCGGGCGTTCCCGGAAGCGAACAGCGGTTCGCCGTTCGAATCGCGCGTTGCCGCCAGCCCGTCGATTTCGTCGGCGATCGCGTTCAGTTCGGCGGCGATCGTCGCCCGGTCGGCGGGCGCCAGCGTGTCGGTCGAGGCCGAGAGCGTCAGCTCGCGCGCGCGCGTCAGAAGGCCGCTGACCGACTGGAGCACCCCGTCGGCCTGCGCGGTCTGCGCTTCGGCCGATTTGATGTTCGCAGCCCAGCTCGCCATGCTCGCCTGCGTCGTGCCGATCGTCTGGATGCGGCGCGCGGCGACCGGGTCGTCGGACATGCGCTGGAGCCGCTTGCCGGTCGAGATCTGGATCTGCGTCCGTTCGAGCGCCTCGGCGAGCTTGCCCTGGCGGGCGATCTCGCGCGTCATCTTGTTGCCAACGGCGTTAATCATCTCGTCCGCTCCCTTAAATCGAGTTCAGCAGCGTCTGCATCGTCTCGCGCGCGACCTGGATCGTGCGCGCGGCGGCCGAATAGGCCTGTTGGAAACGGATCAGCTCCGACGCTTCCTTGTCGAGGTCGACCTGGCTGACATTGTCGCGCGCCGCGGCGGCCGCGTCGGCGCGCGTCGCCGCGGCCGCATCCTGCGCGCGCGCCGAGGCGGTCGCCTGAGCCTGCGTCGCCATATGCCCCGACCAGACCGTCTCGGGGCCGGTCGCGCCGCGCATCGTCCCGAAGGCCAGCATATTGCCGTTGGTGCTCGTCGCATTCGCTGCGGCAACCTGGTCCGGGGTCAACGCCGCGGCCGTGAGGGTCGCAGCGCTGGCGCCGGTGAAAAGCGGCTGCCCGCCCGCGCCGTTCGCGTCGATGCCGGCCTGGTGCGCCGCGTTGAGCTGGCTCGCGAACTGCGCCGCCATCGTGTCGAGCCCGGCGCGCTGATCGGCGACATGGTCGGCGGCCTGCGCGAACCCGGCAAGCTCGCCGGTGGCGGTCGCGAAAGGCGAACCGCCGACCGAATAGGAAAGGCGTCCGTCCGCCGCCGCCGTGACCGCGATCGGCGTGACCACGCCGCCGCCGACGAGCAGGTCGCCGCTGCCGGCGGCGCGCAGCGTCACCGCGCCGTGCGTATCGAATGTCGCGCTGACCCCCGCCTGCGACGACAGCTGGTCGAGCAGCCGGTCGCGTTCGTCGAGCAGCGCCGCCTCGTTGGTCGAGCCCGGCCGCGCCTTGCGCAGCCCGACGTTGATCTGTTCGAGCGCGGTCAGATTGGCGTTGAACTTGTCCACGCCGGCCGCGGCCGCGCCCGATATGCCGTCGGCGAGGCCCGACAACTGGCCGGCGGCCGTGCGGAAGCCCGACGCGACGTCATCGACCGCCTGCAGGAACTGGCTGCGCAGTGTCTTGTTCGACGGGTCGGCGGTCAGCAGGTCGGCGGTCGTGTAAATCTTGTTGAGCGCGGTCTTGATGCCGTTTGTGTCGTCGCTGAGCGCACCTTCGACGCGGTTCATCCATTCGAGCCGCGTTGCGGCGCGTTCGGAATCGCCGCTCGAGATGCGCGCATCCTCGATCAGCCACTGGTCGACCGAGCGCACCACGCCCTTGATATTGACCCCGCCCGGGGTAACCGACCCGCTGTAGAGCACCATGTTGCTGCCCGCAGGCACCTCGCCCAGCTCGAGCCGCCGCCGCGCATAGCCCGGCGTCTGGGCGTTGGCGATATTGTCGCCGACCATCGAGAGCGCCTTCGAATAGGCGCGCAGTCCCGTATAGCCGATGCTGAGAAGGTCGCTCATTGGACGCCTCCGCCGAGCGACGTCGGCCCGCCGCCCAGACCGCGGAACTGGCGCTCGACCATGTCGGCGATGCCGAACTGGCGCAGCGCCGCCATCGAATCGGCGGTCTTTGCGTCGGCCATCTCGCGGAAATTGTCGGTCGCGCTCGACCCGAAAATGTCGTCGGCAAGCTTCGCCTGCCGCATCGACGCCATCAGCTGGCGCAGGATCACGGCCTCGAAAGCCTCGGCCGCCTTGCGCAGCCCGCCGTCGCCGCCGCCGGCCGCAGCGGGCGTGGGCGTCGGCGCACGGGTGGAGGAAATGGGCGTCGTCATATGATCACCAGTTCCGCAGTCAGCGCGCCGGCCTGGCTCAGCGCTTCGAGGATGGCGACAAGGTCGCCGGGAGGGACGCCCATGCGGTTGATCGCATCGACGAGTTGCGAAAGCGAAGCCGTGGGCTTGATCATCATCACCGGGCGATATTCCTGCTCGACGCCGATCTCGCTCGACGGCTCGATCGCGGTCTGGCCGCGGCTGAACGGTGCGGGCTGCACCACCGTCGGCGATTCCTTGATCGAGACGGTCAGCTTGCCCTGCGTCACCGCCGCGGTCCCGACGCGAACCGCGCCGTTGATAACGACCGTTCCGGTGCGGGCATTAACAATGACTTTTGCAGGCGGTTCGGCCCGGATGACGTCGAGATTCTCGATCCGGGACATCAGGCGCATCCGTTCGTCGGCGCCGCCCGAGGCGCGGATCGCGATGCTGGCGCCGTCGATCATGACAGCCGACCCCGGCAGCGACTGGTTGATCGCGTCGGTGACGCGTTGCGCATTGGTCGCGTCGAACTGATGGAGGTTGAAGGTGAGCTGGTCGGTGGCGGTGAATCCGGTATCGACCGCGCGCTCGACGGTGGCACCGCCGGCGATGCGGCCGCTCGACGGCACATTGACGGTCAGCTTCGACCCGTCGGCGGCATCGACACCGAGTCCGCCGATGACGAGGTTGCCCTGCGCCATCGCATAGATCTGGCCGTCCGCGCCATAGAGCGGCGCGAGCACCAGCGTGCCGCCGCGCAGGCTCTTCGCCTTGCCGATCGCCGACACGGTGATGTCGAGACGCTGGCCGGGCTTCGAGAAAGCGGGCAGCTCGGCGGTGATCATCACCGCGGCCGCATTCTTGAGCGCCGGGTTGACCCCGGCGGGCAGCGTCAGGCCGAAGCGCGAGACCGCGCCCTTCATTCCCAGCGTCGAATAATCGAGGCTGTCGTCGCCCGTGCCCGCGAGACCGACAACGATGCCATAGCCGGTGAGCTGGTTCGCGCGCAGGCCCTGGAACTGGCCCATATCCTTGATCCGTTCGGCCTGCGCCGGTGCGGCGACCCCGCAGCTCGCGACAAGCAGCAGGAGGAGGGTGATGAGGGTCGGACGCCTGGTCACTGGATTATCCTCTCTCAGAACGGGCTGATGATCGAGAAAAAGCGCTGCAGCCAACCTTGCTTGCTGGCGCGCGCGATCTCGCCCTTGCCGACGTAGCGGATGTTGGCGTTGGCGACGCGCGTCGACAGGATGCGGTTGTCGGGACCGATGTCGATCGCGCGGACGATGCCCGAAATCTGGACGCGCTCGTCGCCGCGGTTGAGCGTCAGCAATTTCTCGCCCTTCACCAGCATCGTGCCGTTCGGATAGACGGCGGCGACGGTCACGCTGACCTCGCCCGACAGCGCGTTCGACTGCGACGCGTCGCCCTTGCCCTTGAACTGCTGCGTGCCGCTCGCGCCGACATCGCTCGGGTCGAACAGCGAGAACGGGCCGGTCGACGGCGGCGTCAGGCCGATGCTGCCGTCGCGCTGGGTGTTGGCGGCGTTGCTTTTCGTCGCTGCGGTGCGCTCGACGAGCTGGATCGTGATAATGTCACCGACCTGCCCCGCGCGCCCGCCCGAGGTGAGCGGCGTGTAGCCGCCCTGGAAGATCGCGCCGTTCGACGGCGGCGGGGGCGGCGGCGCGGGCATCGACACCGAAAAGGCATCGGGCGCGACCTTGTCCTTCGCGGCGGCCGGAGCGGCCACGAGCACCAAGGCGATCAGGCCGAGGTTAGAGAGTCTGCGCGGCATTTTTCATCATCTCGTCGGTGGCCGAGATCATCTTCGAATTGACCTCATAGGCGCGCTGCGTCTCGATCATGTCGACGAGTTCCTCGACGACATTGACGTTCGATCCTTCGAGCATCCCGCCGCGCAGCGAGCCGCGGCCCTCCTCGCCGGCGCCGCCGACCAGCGGCGCCCCCGAGGCCTGCGTTTCGACGAGCAGATTGTTGCCGATCGCCTGCAATCCCGCGGGGTTCGAGAAGCGCGCGATCTCGATGCGGCCGAGTTCGGTCGCGCCTTCCTGTCCCGGCACGCTCGCCGACACGGTGCCATCGGCGCCGATGGTGATGCTCGACGCATCCTCGGGGATCTGGATCTGCGGCTGGAGCGGCTTGCCGTCCGAGGTCACGATCGTGCCGTCGGGCGAGCGGCCGAAGTTGCCGGCACGGGTATAGCCGATACGCCCGTCGGGCATCTGCACCTGGAAATAGCCGGCGCCGTCGATCGCGACGTCGAGGCCGTTGCCGGTCGTCGCGAACGTGCCCTGCGTATCGATGCGCGCGGTGCCGCTGAGCGCGACGCCGGTGCCGAGGTTGAGGCCGGTTGCGTAGCGGTTTTCCGCGGTCGACGGCGCACCCGGCTGCGTCATCATCTGATAGCTCAGCGTCTCGAAGCTCGCGCGGTCGCGCTTGAAGCCCGTCGTGTTGACGTTGGCGAGGTTGTTCGCGATCACCTGCATCCGGAAGCCCTGGGCATCCAGACCGGTCCGCGCGACGTGAAGGGCACCGAAGCTCATTTCAAATTCTCCTTAACGGGGCAGCTGCATCAGGTTGGCGGTCGCGCTGTCCATGTCGCGCGCGTCGGTGATCATCTTGAGCTGCGTGTCCCAGCTCCGGCTCGCCTCAATCATCTCGACGAGCGCGGTGGTGGCGGCGACGTTCGACCCTTCGATCGACCGGGTGACGAGCCGCGCTTCGGGATCGTCGGGAAGAATCCCGCCCCCCTTCACGCGGAACAGCCCGTCGATCCCCTTGACGACATCCGAACCCGCCGGAGTCGCCATCCGCAGCCGGTCGACCTCCTGCGGATTCTGCGGGTCGCCGCCGTTCGGCACGACCCAGATCCGGCCTTCGGCATCGATGCTGATCGAGTCGGCGGGCGGGATCGTGATCGGCCCCTGCGCGCCCTGTACCGGGCTGCCGTCGCCGGTGGTCAAAAGGCCGCTCGGCGACAACTGCAGGTCGCCGCGGCGGGTATAGGCTTCCTCGCCATTCTTCGCCTGCACGACGAGCAGCGCATCGCCCTGCACCGCAACGTCGAGGTCGCGGCCGGTCTGGGTGATCGTGCCAGCCTTCATATCGGCGCCGAGCACCTCTTCGGAGGCGACGGCACGCGTATCGAACCCCTCGCCCTTCAGCCAGAGCGACTGGGCTTCGGCCATGTCGGCCCGGAACCCCGGCGTCTGGGCGTTGGCGAGATTGTTCGCGATCGCCGTCTGCCGGGCCATGCTGCCCCGCATCGCGGTCAGGCTGGTGTAGATGAGGCGGTCCATCTGGATACTCCCGGCAGGCGGTCAGTCGCGGGTCTTACGTGCGCATGTTGATGACGGTCTGGGTCAGCGTCGACGCGCCCTCGATCGCCTTGGCATTCGCCTGGAAATTGCGCTGCGCGGCGATCAGCATCACCAGCTCCTCGGTGATGTCGACGTTCGAGCGTTCGAGCGTGCCCGAGCGGATCGTGCCCATCGGGCCGTTGGTCGCGGCGTCGATCGTCGGCGGTCCGCTCTCACCGGTCGACTGCCAATGCGCGTCGCCGATGGGGCGCAATCCTTCCATCGCCGGGAAGGTCGCCATCGCAACCTTGCCGAGCACCTGGTCTTCGCCGTTCGCAAAGGTCGCCGTGACGAGGCCGTCGAGGTCGACCGAGACGTTGATCAGCGAGGCGGTCGGATCGCTCGGTGCGCCATCGGGCAGAACGAAGTCATAGGCGCCCGCGAGCGTGCGGTCGGTGACGTTGCCCGCAGCATCGACGGGAAGCAGCTGGAGCTTCTGGCCGGTCGAATCGATGACGGTGCCATCGGGCAGCGGCGAGAACGCGCCGTTTCGCGTATAGGTGACCTGGTTGCGCGGCGGCTCGCCCTTGACGATGAACAGCCCCTCGCCGACGATCGCAAGGTCCAGCGTCTTTTCGCTCGTCTCGTAGGAGCCCTGCGTGAACTGCTGGGTGATGCCGATCAGGCGCTGGCCCTGGCCTGCGACGGTCTTCGTCGACTGCGTCGGCGACGAGGCGAAGATGTCGCCGAATTGCGCCTTGCTGCGCTTGAAGCCGATCGAATTGGCGTTGGCGATGTTGTTCGAGATGACCGACATGTCGGTCTGGGCGCCCTTGAGGCCCGAAAGCGAAGTATAGAACGACATGGACTTATCCTTCCTGCGAAATGATTAGGTGGTCGGCGTGGCCGGCGGCGTCGCCGGAGGCGTCTGGCCGGCCTTGATGTCCTTGAGCAGCGCGGTCTGCGCCGCGAGCTGTTCGGAAATGCTCTTCAGCACCGTATTGGTCTCGCTCACCCCGGCGAGGCTGGAGAATTGCGCCATCTGCGCCACCATCTCCTGGTTATCGACCGGGTTGAACGGATCCTGCGACGACAGCTGCGCGGTCATCAGGCGCAGAAAGTCGCTCTGGCCGAGCTGCTGGCCCTTGAGCTGGGTCGGCGTGTAGTTCTGATATTGCGAACCGATGGAATCGACCATGATTACTGTCCCAACCGCAGCGTTTCGTTGATCAGGCCCTTTGCGGTTTCGAGGACCTGAACATTGTTCTGATACTGGCGCGCCGTCTCGACCATCTCGACCAGCTCGGCGGCGCTATCGACCGCCGCCTCCCACACATTGCCGTCCTTGTCGGCGAGCGGGTTCGACGGATCATGGCGCTTCGACGGCGCCATCCTGCCCGTCGTGACCTGGTCGACCTGCACGGTCGCACGGCCCTGCGCGTCCATCACGGTGCGGAACACGGGCTTCAGCGAGCGGAACGCTTCCTTCTCGCTGCCCGCGACCGTGCCCGCGTTCGCGAGGTTCGACGCCGTGGTGTTGAGCCGGACCAGCTGCGCCGACATCGCGCGGCCCGAAATGTCGAAGACCGAGAAATTGCTCATCGTCATTCGCCCTTGATCGCGCGCGTCAGCGTGTTGACGCGCCCCTGGAGGAAAGAGAGGCTCGAGCGATAGGCGAGCGCATTCTCGGCGAACGCGGTCTGTTCGGTCGCCATTTCGACCGTGTTGCCGTCGAGCGAGGGCTGGACGGGCACGCGATAGGCGATGGCGCCTTCGATCGCGCCGTCGGTCGAGGCGCCCTTGCTTGCAAGGTCGAGCGCCTTCGAAAAATCGAGGTCGCGCGCCTTGTAGTTGGGCGTGGCGGCGTTGGCGATGTTCGACGCGAGCATCATCATGCGCTGGCTGCGCAGCTGGAGCGCCGTCGCGTGCAGGCCAAAGAGCTTCTCGGTTGCCATCATCATCTTCCCTTGCTTGCCGCGATGGAGGGGCTGGCCGACCGGCGCGGGCACGCGGAATAACACCAGGGCATGATGCAATCACCGTGCCAAAAGATATTTATCGTTGTTTTTCAAATATATGCACAGACACCTCGATCCATCGCCCCGGGCCCCGGCGGCAACTCGTCAAAAGATTGACGTGGCGCAGCGCCACCGCACGGAATTCCGCAGGAAAGCCCGACTGGCACGCATCCTGCAGTTCGATTCCGTGGAATTTTGGACCAACAAGGATTGTCGCCATGCCCCGCAAGATCGTCGCCTGCCTCGCTGCCAGCCTGACCGCGCTTCCCGCTGCCCATGCGCAGAAGGCGATGCAGGACTGGCAGCCCGTCGACGCGATGGCGCAGACCGTCGCCAATGCGATGGGCCGCGCCGCGGCGCCGATCGATCGCCGCATCAAGCTGGCGCGCTGCCCCGAACAGCCGACCGTCACTGCGCTCGACGCGCAGACCCTCGCTGTCCGCTGTGCGCCGCTCGGATGGCGCCTGCGCGTCCCGCTCACCGGTCCGGCGGGCGCGGCGCCCATGCAGGCAGGCTTTGCCGCCCCCGCGGCGACGGCGCCCGTCGTCCGCCGGGGCGACAATGTCCGCGTGACGATCGAAAGCGAGACTTTCACGGTCAGCTATTCGGCCATCGCGACGCAGGACGGCCGCCTTGGCGAGACGATCGCGCTGCGCGGCAATGACGTGAAAAACATGTTGAGCGCCGTCGTCACCGGCCCCGGCCGCGCGCGGATGGCCGACTGACAGGCGTCACACGACCAAGCCCCACTGGCCCGGCGGCGTCGGCTTTCCGACACGCCGGGTTTCTTTTTTGATTTTTTCGGTAACCACCCCTTAATCTCCGCACGCGCCGTCCGTTAAAGCCTTGTGAGACGCATCCGCCGTTCGTTCGGGCGGGGCAGATGGAGGCAGTTATGTCGAGTGACGGCAAGATCGGGCAGGTGGGCGGCGTCAGCCGCACGGCCCCCGTGCGCAAGATCGCAGACAGCACGCTTGCGGCTGGCGCGGCGCCGCTTCGCACGGCCGCGCCCGACGCGCTGGCGGGCGCGAGCCTGATCCGCATCGCGAGCGACCTCGCGTCGATGCCCCCGCCGGTGGACAGCGCACGCGTCGCCTCGCTGCGCACCGCCATCAACCAGGGCGGCTACCGCGTGGACGCGGCGACGATCGCGCTCGCGATGCTGAACTATGCACAGGGGCGCACCGAATAATGCCGATCGAGGATGTCCAGGCCAAGCTCGACCTGCTGGTCGGTGCGCTCGACGGACAGGACGCCGGCGCGATCATCGCCGCGACCGAGGAACTGGCGACGGCGGTGATCCTGTTTCGCGGTGCCGCGATCCCGGCAGGCAGCGAAGCCGAGGCGCGGACGCTGATCACACGGACGCTGGCGCAGCTCGAAGCCGCCGCGATGCGGATCAACCTGCTCAAGGACTGGACGCGTCAGAGGATTGACATGAACCATGCGATCCGCGGCACAAAACCCCGGGGGCTTGCCTTAACCTACTGACAAACCCTATTTTCCGGCCAGCTTCCGGAAAATGGCACGATGATTGCTTTTGGTTCGCTGAAAGAGCGGAACCCAAGGCATGAACCTGATCAACCCTTCTGCGACACCTGCGCCCGTTTCCGGGGCTCCCGGCGCCGTTCCCGTACTGGATGCCGTGCAGAATGCATCGGCGCGAACCGGGGTCGATTTCGACTATCTGGTCGATGTCGCGCGGGTGGAAAGCCGCTTCAACCCGACCGCCAAGGCACCGACCTCGTCGGCGCGCGGGCTTTACCAGTTCACCAAGCAGACCTGGCTCGCGACTTTGCGCCGCCACGGCGCCGACCATGGGCTCGGCTGGGCTGCGAATGCGATCGGTCAGGATGCATCGGGGCGGTTCAGCATCGCCGACCCGATGCTGCGCGACCAGATCCTCGGCCTGCGCAACGACCCTGTTGCCGCGTCGAACATGGCGGCGGCGCTGACCTCCGACAACCAGGACTATATCGAAAGCCGCACCGGGCGCGCCGCCGAGCCGGTCGACCTGTATCTTGCGCATTTTCTGGGGAGCGCGGGCGCCGCCCGCTTCCTCGGCGCGTGGAGCGACAATCCCGACCAGCCCGGCGCGACGATGATGCCCGACGCCGCAGCAGCCAACCGCCCGGTCTTCTACAACGCCGACGGCAGTATGCGCAGCCTCGGCGAAATCCGCGAATTCTTCCGCGCCAAGCTCGAAGCCGACGGCGGCGCCGGCATGATGCCCGGCGCGCCCGCTCCGGCGTCCGGCTGGCGAATGCAGATGGCAAGCGTCAGCGGCGCCAACAGCGGCGGGCGCCCGCCGCTCCCGATGATGGATATCCAGCCCATGCCGAAGAAATTGTCGATGGACTTCGCCGCGAGCGCGTATCGCCGCCTCGCCTCGCTGGGGGGAGGCGCCTGATGGGCGGCCTGAAACTCGGCAACTGGCCCCGCATCGCGGGCGCCGCGGCTTTGCCCGCGGCGATGTTGATTCTCGTCGCGCTGATGGTGATCCCGGTATCGCCGATCCTGCTCGATATCAGCTTCGTCGCCAACATCATGCTCAGCCTCGCGATCCTGATGGTCGCGATGCAGGCGTCGAAACCCCTTGATTTCTCGTCCTTTCCGACCGTGCTGCTGCTCGCGACCTTGTTCCGCCTCGCGCTCAACGTCGCCTCGACGCGCGTGGTTCTCGTTCACGGGCACCAGGGTACGGCGTCGGCCGGGCATGTTATCGAGGCGTTCGGCCAGGTGCTGATCGGCGGCGACTATGTCGTCGGGTTGTTCGTCTTTTTCGTGTTGATGATCATCAATCTGGTCGTCATCACCAAGGGTGCGGGCCGCGTGTCCGAAGTGTCGGCACGCTTCACCCTCGACGCCTTGCCCGGAAAGCAGATGGCGATTGACGCCGATCTCAACGCCGGCCTGCTCACCCCCGACGAAGCGAAGGCACGCCGGCAGGAAGTGGCGACCGAAGCCGACTTCTACGGTTCGATGGACGGCGCCTCGAAATTCGTGAAGGGCGACGCCGTAGCCGGCTTGCTGATCCTGTTCGTCAATATCGTCGGCGGGCTGATCCTTGGCATTTTCAGCCACGGCCTCTCCTTCCCGGAGGCCGGCAGCACCTATGTCACGCTCGCGATCGGCGATGCTCTCGTCGCGCAGATCCCGGCGCTGCTGCTGTCGATCGCCGCCGCCGCGATCGTCACCCGCGTTTCGTCGCCGCACGATCTGTCGGGCCAGATCGGCAGCCAGTTCGCCTCGCCGCATGTATGGTTCGCGGTGAGCGGCGTGCTTTTCGTCCTCGGCCTCGTCCCCGCGATGCCGCAGATGCTGATCCTCCCCGCATCGGCCATCGCCGGCACGATCGGCTGGCAGCTGCGCAAGGCCGCGCAGGTCGCCGAAGCCGCGCCGCCGCCCGCAGCACCCGCGCCCGACCCGCACCATATCGAATGGGCGGACGTCAGCGACGTCGGGCCGTGCCAGCTCGAAATCGGCTATGCGCTCGTTGCGCTCGTCGACGAGCGCAAGGGCGCGCCGCTGATGACCCGCATCACCGGCATCCGCCGCCAGCTGTCGAAGGAACTGGGTTTCGTGATCCCGCCGGTGAAGGTCACCGACGACCTGTCGCTGCCGGGCAACGCCTATCGCATCGCGGTCGCCGGGGTGATCGTCGGCGAGGACGAGGTCTATCCCAACGAGATGCTCGCGCTCGACGCGGGCGACCTTGTCACCACGGTACCCGGCAGACCGTGCAAGGATCCCACCTTCGGGCTCGACGCGCTGTGGATTCCCAAGGCGTCGCAAAATGACGCGATCGCCGCGGGCTATACCGTCGTCGATCCGTCGACGGTCGTCGCGACGCACCTCAACAACAGCATCGTCGCCTCGGCGTCCGAGCTGTTCGGCCTCGACGATGCGCAGGCGCTGATCGACAATCTGAAGACGCAATATCCGCAGCTCGCGCAGAGCCTGAGCCCGCAGGGCTATGCGCTGCCGCGCGTCGCCGCGCTGTGCAAGGCGCTGCTCGTCGAGCGCATCCCGCTGCGCGACTTCCGCAAGATAGCCGAGGCGATGGTGGCGATCGCCGGCCAGCAACTCGGCGATGCCGACCTGGTCGAGGCGGTGCGCCAGCGCATCGGCGCGCTGATCGTCCAGACGATCGTGCCCAGCCGGATGCCGCTGCCCGTGGTGACCTTCGCCCCCGAGATCGAGGTGCTGCTGAACCAGGCGGTGCGCGCCAATCCGGGCGCCGAATGGCCGTTCGAGCATGGCATGGCGATGAAGATCATCGAACAGATCGGCGACGCTGTCGAACCGCTGCTGCTCTCGACACGCAGCTTCGCGCTCGTCGCCTCGCCGCTCTGCCGTTCGGCGCTGTCGCGGCTGGTACGCGCGACCTTCCCCGACGTCGCGGTCATTTCCTACCTCGAAATCCCGGCAAACAAGGCGACCGAGATCGTCGCGACGATCGGCGCCGAAGTCCCGCGCCTCAACGCGCCCGATGCCCAGATGAAGGACGAGCCCCATGAAAACTGAGCCCGCCGAACAATTTGCGGCGGCCAAGGCCCGCGCGCCGCGCCTCGGCGGTTATGGCGAGAGCGCCGAGACGCTGATCGAGGAATATGCGCCGCTGGTGCGCAAGATCGCCTGGCAGGTCCATTCGCGCGTGTCGCGCACGAGCGACCTCGAGGATCTGATCCAGGTCGGGCTGATGGCCCTGATCGAGGCGAGCCGGACCTATGAGGAGCGCGGCTTCGCCTTCACCACCTATGCCACGACGCGCATCCGCGGTGCGATGATCGACCAGCAGCGGCGCGAGGCCGATATCGGGCGTTCGGCGATGGCGGCGGCGCGGCGGCTGCAGCAGACGCGCGCCACGCTCGAACAGAAGCTGATGCGCGCGCCGACGGCGGCGGAGATGGCCGAGGCGCTGGGGCTCCCGGTCGAGGACTATTTCGCGCTGGAAAAGAGCGCGACGCACGGCCGCTCGACGTCGCTCGACGAGCTCGTCGACGAGGGGAGCTTCCTCTTTGCCGACGACCGGCCGGACGCCGGTGAAGCGATCGAGCAGGACGGGCTGCTCAGGGCATTGCAATTATGCGTCGGCCGGCTTGGCGAGCGCGAACAGATGGTCCTGCAGCTCTATTTCTTCGAAGAGCTGAACCTGCAGGAGATCGGGCTGACGCTCGACGTCAGCGCGGCGCGCGTCTGCCAGATCAAACGCGACGCGATGGCGAAGATCGAACGGATGATGCGCGACATGACCGAATGAGGCCGGCGGCGGGAGGGGTGTGCCGCCAACCTCACCCCGGCAATCACGCGGCGCGGGTGTACCCGTTGCGCATCGCCGTACCGAATTTCTCGAAATAGCTCGCCATCTTCTCGGTGCCCGCCTCGGTCAGGCGGACGAGCGATCGACGGCGATCGCGCTCGTCGATCGACCGTTTCACGAGACCCTGCGCTTCGAGCGCCGCGATCATCCGCAGACCCGAGGACAACGGAACGCCGGCCCCGGTCGCAAGATCGCTGGCGCTGAGCGTGCGGCCGTTCGCGTTGGCGAGCATGAGGTCGAGCATCATGTCCCACGTCGGCCCGAACATTTGCGCGGTGCCGAAATGCGTCCGGCGCATCCGCCGGACCTGGATGCTGAGCGCGAGCTGGTCGACCAGCCGCGGCTGCGCCTCGGCCGTCGGCAGGACGAAGCCCGGAACCGCCGCCTGCGCCTGCTCGTCGCCACCCTTCGCCAGCATGTCGTGAATCTGGTCGATGCGCGAGCGTATTTCCGCAATTTCCTGGTTCGAGAATTGCTGCATGTATCAAGACCCCTCGGGCGCTAAATTCGAGCCCTGGTATCCTCTCTCCGTCTGGTCGAACCCGATGCGTACAGAATGACAAAAAGGATCGGGTAAGAGATATACATTGAAAGCAGCGCGTAGGGACGCGCCAATATCTCCGAAAACATCAGCTTCTGGACGTGACCGAAAATGGCGATCAACTGCCATCCGGTTATCCAATAGGGCCAGAAGCGCTGCGTTTTCAAAGCGATGACCCAGAAGCTCGCCAAAGCGACGACGTCTATCGCGAAGATACTATATTCAATATGCGACCAATTCGGTTTCGGTGCCAGAACGGTGGTGCAGACCGAGGCGAGCAATGCGGTGTACGCTGCCCAGCGTTCCAGGGGGCCGCCGCGCCACATCGCGACGGCCACCGTGAGCAGCAGAACCCCATAATAAATCGCCACGGTCCACATGTGGTTTGGTCCACCTTGTTGCTTAGGAAGCCTTCGCCAGCGGGAAGTGCGCGACCTCGGCCATGCCGCGATCTTCACCTGCCTCGACGAGCGACGCTTCGGGCGGTTTGACGCCCGCGCCGAACATGCGGGTGCCCAGGCCCACCTGCTTCTGCGTCGCGGTGAGCGCGATATGCGCGTCGGTCAGCAGCTGGCGAACCTCGCCCGCGGCGGCCAGCGCATTGGCGACCTTGGCCATCGCTTCCTGGCCGACGATCGCCGACATGTTGATATCGCGCCGCGCGGTAGGCAGGGTCGCCGCGAGCTGGGCGATCCGGATCATCGTTTCGTCGATGGCGTCTTCGGCCTGATGCAGTTCGGAGGCGATCTTCTTCGCCGCGGAAAGTCGTTCGTTCAGCATGTCTTCGGTCCTTGAAAGCGAATGCCGACGGTTTCCCCCCCGCAGCATTCAGGTCAAAACACGACCAAGACCAACAAGGATCGAATAGAGGGCGGAAAATGCCAATATGGTCGCAAAGGCGATCAGAATCGGCCAGATGATCCTTTCCATCAACCCGTGCCGGTTGGCCGGCTGGGACGCGGTAGGAAATGGCGAACCGATGTCGAAAAGCCGCCGGATCGAACTGCGCCCCGCACCGGCTTCATCGGCGGGGACGGCATCGCCTAGGTCGAACAATTGATATGTCAAAGGCTGATATGGCGTAACCTGGTCGAATACACCGTTACGAGCCAGGATCGTTGCGGCCTCTATTCTATTGGAAACATTAAGTTTTTTTAAGGCGCGCCGCACGCGTTCGTCGACCGTGTGCGGCGAAACATCCATAATGCGAGCGATTTCCTTGGAATTTTTGTGCTCGAAAACATGCCGCAACGTTTCAATCTGCGCGGCCGAAAGGAGGCTGATGTAATTGTCCGGATCACCCTGCACGCCCCGGCAATAGAGCATCAGGGGTCGAAATCAAGTTACGTGGATGCATGATTCGCGTATCATGTTACCCTAAAGTCTGCCGGTGAACAGTCGCTCAAACAGCCATATCGCGAACGCAAATCCGGACTTTCATCCGACCAAGCAATCATTCGCTGCCCATAGCGGACGGCGGGGCTAGAGCATTTCCCATGCCAAATCCCTCCTGTCGCACCCTTTTCGACATCCCTGACGATGTCGCCTATTTCAACACCGCGTACAACGCGCCGCTGCTTCGCGCTTCGCGCGACGCGCTCGTGTGCGCGGCAGGCGCGAAATTGCGACCTTGGGAGCGCGCGCCCGCCGATTTCTTCGCCGATGCCGAAACCCTGCGCGGCGTCTCCGCCACGCTCTTCGGCACCGCCGCCGAGAATTTCGCCATCGTGCCCGCCGCAAGCTATGGCATCAGTACCGCCGCGCGCATTCTCGAGCCGCGGTTGCAGGCGGGCGACCATATCCTGCTGGCCGCGCAGGAATTCCCGTCGAATATATTCCCCTGGCAGCGGATCGCCGCCGAGCGCTGCGCGGCCATCCGGACCGCCGGGCGTCCGGCCGATGGCGACTGGACGCGGGCGGTGCTCGCCGCACTCGATCCGACGGTCCGTATCGCTGCACTTTCGGCGTGCCACTGGACCGACGGCGCCACCTTCGACCTCGTCGCGATCGGCGCGGCGTGCCGCGCGAACGGCACGGTCCTCGTTCTGGACGTCACCCAGTCGCTCGGCGCGGCGCCGCTCGACCTCGCTGCCGTGCGGCCCGACTTCATGGTTGCTGCGGGCTATAAATGGCTGCTTTGCCCCTATGGCTTTTCGCTGCTCTATGTCGATCCACGCTGGCACGACGAACGTCCGCTCGAGGAAAGCTGGCTGGCGCGAAGCAATGCGCAGGATTTCGCGCGCCTCGCCGATTATTGCGCCGAGTATCGCGCCGGCGCGCGGCGGTACGACGTCGGCGAGACCTGTGTGACGACCGTGTTGCCGGGCGCGATTGCGGCGCTTCGTCAGATCGAACAATGGGGAATTGCGGGTATCGCGGCGCGATTGGGCGCGATCACCGACCGGATCGCGGCCGCCGTCGCGCCGCTCGGCTACGAAATATTGGCGCCGCACTTCCGCAGCCGGCACATCCTTGGCCTGTCGGTCGCCGGAGACCCGCAGGATCTGATCGGGCTTCTGCGTGCGCGCAACATCCATGTCAGCCAGCGCGGTGACGCGATCCGCATCGCACCGCACCTGCATGTGACCGACGCCGACGTCGACCGGCTGATCGAGGCGCTCGCCGGCGACTAGAGTGCGTTCGGTTTTGATTGAATCAAAACCGGCACTCCAGATTCTTGTTTTGCCGTGTTTTCCGAGTCGTCAGGTGATTCCACCTGACTTGAAAACACTCTAGTCGCGCGCAAGGGCGGGACGCGCGGACAAAGCGCGGGTCGATGCCGGCGCAGTCGAGTATCAGGCCGGATCGGCTGTATGCGATCCGACCATCGCCGCCGCGCGGCGACGAATATCCTCTTCGAAAGCGCATGCCTTGCGGAGCGCCGTGTCGAGGTGAACTCCGGTGATCGCCGATGTCGCCGCGAGGGTGCCGTCGGTCGTCCGGACCATCGCATGTTCGAAGCGCAGCACCTTTTCGCGCACCTCGACGAGGCGCGAGGTGATCGTCACCGTGTCACCCGCAACCAGCTCCCGCAGATATCGCGTCGTCTGCTCGACCGCCGCCATCCCGCGTCCGTTCGCGGCGAGATAGGCCTGCGTCAGTCCCAGTTCGGCAAAGAGGGTCCACGTCGCTTCGTCGAATTTTCCGGTGTACCACATGACGTTCATGTGGCCCATCTGGTCGCAGTGCCATGGATAGACGACGCCGCGGTAGCTCAGCACTTGCGGGGATTCGTCGGTCATTCGGATCTTGTCCTCATTCACAAAAGGTGGCGAAATCCTCGAGCGGGGCGCGACCCGGATCGAGGTTGTTTTCGGACGCGGATCACGCGGTGGAACTGACACCAGCTCTGCCGCGCGCAGCTGTCAAGGCCGCGCGCCTTGTCGGCAAGCATGATGTTATCCACCATCGCGCACATCCGGCCGTTCCTGTCGTCGTGCGCGATGCCGAGCGCTCTCTTCCACGCCGCCGCCGCAATCCGCGCGTCGCGCAGCGCGCTCCCCCGCGCCTTGCCGGCATCGTCGCGCAGCGCCTCGGTGGCGACTCAACCGAGCGCGGCATCTTGTAACGCGCGCCGGCCACGCGGGGGAAGGCTGACCGGCATGTTCCGCTGGTCCGCGCGCCGCGCGCCGCCTATAGGCTGGGCGGTATAATGAGCGCGCAAGACAGCAAAGCCGGCCCCGTCGGCGCATCGACGACCGACCGCGGCGTCCGCCGGATCGGCCTTGCCGAGCCCGGCGATTCCGATCTGACGCGCGCGCTCGCGATCGAGGCGCCGGTGTCGGTCGAGGTTTCCGGCATCGGTTATGCGGTGATGATGGCGACTCCCGCCGATCTCGAGGATTATGCGCTCGGCTTCGCGCTCGCCGAGGGGCTGGTCGAGACGCCCGCGCAGCTCGCGAAGGTCGGCGTCCACCCGATCGAGGGCGGCTGGGCGCTGCGCCTCTGGCTCGCCCCCGATCGCGCGCATCTGGCGCTCGAACGCGCGCGGCGCCGGGTCAGCGAAAGCAGTTGCGGCCTGTGCGGGATCGAGAATATCGAGGAGGTGCTGCGCCCGCTGCCGCACGTTGCCGCCCGCATCGACGTCGACCGGTCCGCGATTGCGCGGGCGCTCGCCGCGCTCGTCGACCGCCAGCCGCTCGGCCGCGCAACCGGCGCGGTTCATGCCGCCGCCTTCTGTACACCGGCGGGCGAGATTCTCTGCGCGCGCGAGGATGTCGGGCGGCACAACGCACTCGACAAGCTGGTCGGCGCCCTCGCGCGCGCGACGATCGATCCGGCGGGCGGCTTCATCCTGCTTTCGGCGCGGTGCAGTTATGAGCTCGTCGAAAAGACGGTGCGCGCGGGCTGTCCGATGCTCGTCACCATCTCCGCCCCGACCAGCCTCGCCGCCGAACGCGCCGCCGCCGCCGGGCTGACGCTCGTCGCGCTCGCCCGCGCGGATTCGGCATTGTTGATCAGCGGCGGCCCGATCGCCTAGGATCCGCCGAGCGCGTTCACGGTGAACGCCAATATCCCCATGTTGAACACGAACGCCGCCATGCAATGGCCGAGCGCGACGCGCCGCATATGCGCGCCCGATATGGTGACGTCGGACGTCTGGAAGGTCATCCCCAGGGTGAAGCTGAAATAGAGGAAGTCCCAGTAACCGGGTTCCTTGACCCCCGGCACCTCCAGCCCGCCGCGATCGCGCCCGCCTGCCTGCAGATAATAGAGATGCGCATAGTGCAGCGTGAACACCAGGTTTGCAAACAGCCACGAAAGCGCGAGGGTGGCGACGATCAGCACGATATCGCCGCGATCGAGCTTTTCCGGGCCCGCGATCAGCGTCCCGACCGCGAACAGGACGACGAGCGACAGCAGCACCGAAATCGCCAGAAGGCCGGCGCGGTTCGCATCATTCTCGACCGCGCGCTGGCGCATCTGCCGCACGTTCGAACGCAGCAGCGGCAGCGCGGAGACGAGAAAGACGAGCGCCGCCGCGTCGAAGCCCATCAGCAACGCCGACCGTGCGCTGTCGCCGAGCGCAGTCATGCCCCCCGCGACCGCCACAAAGACCAGCCCGAACAGCAGGAACCGCAGCGGCGCGACCTGGCGGCCGAACGCGAAGCTGTTGCGCTGCCCCATTTGCGGCTTCAACCCGCCCCGGCGACGATCCGCACCGGGATCGACTTCGCCGCCGGGCAGCCGCTGACGCGGTCATAATGATCGAGCGGGAGCAGCGGGTTGAGCTCGGGATAATAGCCCGCGAGCGATCCGCGCGGCATCGGATAGTCGACCAGCGTCAGCGCCTCGACGCGCCGGTCGATCCCGTCGGCGGCGATCGTTTCCAGCGTCACCTTCGCGCCCGCCGCCAGCCCGCGCGCTTCGCGATCCTCCGCGTTGACGAACAGCACCATCCGGTCGTTGTACACGCCGCGGTAGCGGTCGTTATAGCTGTAGATCGTCGTGTTGAACTGGTCGTGCGAGCGGATCGTCGAGAGCCGCAGCATCGCGGGATCGTCGACCGGCGCGTCGACATGCAGCCCCGGCAGCACGAGGAAATTCGCCTTGCCGTTCGGGGTGAGCCACGCGAGCCGGCGCGGCGCGACGTCGAGGTGAAAGCCGAGCGGCGCCTTGATCCGTTCCGAAAAATCCGAATAGAGCGCCGGATAGACCGCGGCGATCTTGTCGCGGATGCGACCATAATCGTCGATGAAGCCCGCCCAGTCGACGCGGCTGTCGGGCAGCGTCGCCATCGCGATGCGGCAGACGATCTCGACCTCGGGCTTCAGGTCGTCGCTCGCCGGGGCGAGCACCCCGCGCGAGGCGGTGACGTTCGACATCGAATCCTCGATCGTCACGAACTGTTCGCCCGCCGCGGTCTCGATCCGCTCCGACCGCGCGACGACGGGCAGGATCAGCGCGTCCTTGCCGTGCACGAGATGCCCGCGGTTGAGCTTCGTCGCGATCCCGACGGTCAGGTCGAGCGAGCGCATCGCGTCGTAGGCGCGTGTCGTATCGGGGATCGCGCGGACGAAATTGCCGCCGAGGCCGATGAAGACCTTCGCGGTGCCCGCGAGCATCGCCTCGACCGACTCGATCGTATGATGGCCATGCTCGCGTGGAGGCGCGAAGCCGAAGACGCGCTGGACCTGATCGAGATAGGCCTCTGTCGGCTTTTCGTCGATCCCGACGGTGCGGTCTCCCTGTACGTTGGAATGGCCTCGGATCGGCGAAATGCCCGCACCCGGCCGCCCGTAATTGCCTTTGAGCAGCAGGATGTTCGCGACCTGCTGGACCAGCTGCGACCCGTACTGGTGCTGCGTCAGCCCCATGCCGTAACAGATGATCGTCGCCTTCGACCGGATATAGATTTCGGCGCAGCGGCGGATCTGCTCCTCCGATATCCCCGACACCGCGACGATTTCGGCCCAGTCCTGCGCCAGTATATCGGCGCGCAGCGCCTCGAAACCTGTCGTATGCTCGGCGATGAAGGCCCGATCGAGGACCGCCTCCCCCGCCGCCTCGCGCTCGAACATCACGCGCATCATGCCTTTCAGGAAAGCGAGGTCGCCGCCGATCCTGATATGGACGAATTCGCTGGCGATCGGCGCCGATCCGAAGGTCGCCATCTGCACGACGTCCTGCGGCTCGGTATAGCGCATCAGCGCGCGCTCGGGCATCGGGTTCACCGCGACGATCGGGCAGCCGCGCTTGTGCGCGTGGAACAGCTGCGTCATCATCCGCGGCGCGTTGGTGCCGGGGTTCTGCCCCATGACGAAGATCGCCTCGGCATGGTCGAAATCGTCGAGGATCACCGTGCCCTTGCCGACCCCGATCGCGGGGGGGAGCCCGCGGCTCGTCGGTTCGTGGCACATGTTCGAGCAATCGGGGAAATTGTTCGTGCCATATTCGCGCACGAAGATCGAATAGAGGAAGGCCGCCTCGTTCGGCGTGCGGCCCGAGGTGTAGAATTCGGCCTGATGCGGGCTTTCGAGCGCGCGCAGGTGCGATCCGATCAGCGCGAAGGCATCGTCCCAGCTCACCGGCACATAATGGTCGCTCGCCGCGTCGTAGCGCATCGGTTCGGTCAGCCGGCCCTGCATCTCGAGCCAATAGTCCGACCGCTCCATCAGCTCGGTCACGCTGTGCTGCGCAAAGAAATCGCGCGTCACACGGAACTTCGTCGCCTCGTGCGCGAGCGCCTTCGCACCATTTTCGCAGAATTCGAGCTTCTTGGTGCAGGTCGCGTCGGGAAAGGCGCAGCTCGGGCATTTGAAACCGCCGGGCTGGTTCATCGATAGCAGCGCGCGCGATCCTTTGGTGACGACGCTCTGTTCGAGGAGCACCTTCGCGGTCGCCGCCGCAGCGCCCCACCCGCCGGCGGGGGCGTTATAGGTCTGGTAGCGGGCTTTGCCGTCGGCCATCACGTCATCTCCCGAACCTGGATATCGCGCCGGAGTAAAGCACAGCGCCGCGCGCAAGGCCATGCAAACCATGGTGGGATCGAGCAAAATGGATGCGCGGCCGCCCTCGTAAAAGCGGCCAGCCTCCGGGGGCGGAGGCTGGCCGGATGCAGGCGGGCCGGGATCAGCGGGTGCCGGGTGAGACCCCGGCCAGCCTGCGGTTCGGGTCGCCGAAGGCGCTCAATCGCCTTCGACCCCTTGGCTTCTAGCCGCGCGCGGCCGTCCCCCGGATGACCGGCACATGACAATATCGTAATCCGCGCGTCAGCTTGCGGAGGCGTGTGGCCGCCTATGAAGGGCGCATGACACGAACGACCGGCCACAGACGATGGGGACGCGCAGGGCTGCTCATGCTCCTGCTCGCGCTGCTCGGCGCCGGCCTCTGTTACGTCCATCTCGGCTATTGTCGCCACACGACCTTCCACGACCTGCCCGCCGCCGGAGCCGGGCCCCAGCGCCCCGCGCTCGTCATGCTGTCGGGCGACATGGGCGACCGCGTCGGGATGACCCCGAAGGTCGCCGCGCGGCTCCATGCGCGCGGCTATGCGATCGTAACCGTCAACAGCCTGTCCTTCTTCGCGCCCGGCCGCTCCGCCACCGAGACGGGCGCGCTGATCGCGGGCGCGATGCGCCGCGCGATGGCGCTCGGCCGGACCGGTCATGTGGTGCTGATCGGCCAGTCGTTCGGCGCCGACATGCTCCATGCCGGGCTCGCGGAGCTGCCCGCCGCCGCGCGCGCGCCGATCCGCGCCGTCGTGCTTGTCGTTCCAGGGCGCGACATCGTGTTTCGCGCGTCGCCGGTCGAGCTCGCGGGTCTCGAAACCCCCGACGCACTCGCCCTGCCGACCGCCTCGCGCCTGACCTGGGTGCCGGTCACCTGCATTCATGGCGCCAAGGAGGCGAACAGCCTTTGCCCCGAGCTCACCCTGCCCAACGTCCGGCGCGTCGCTTTGCCCGGCGGGCACCGGCTGGATTTCGACGATGCGGCGCTGACCGCGGCGATCCTGCCGGCCGTAACCCAAGCCAAGGACATTCGGTCATGAAGATACCGGCGCTGGCACTGATGCTTGCCGCCTCGACGGGATTCGCGACGGCTGCGATGCCACAGCCCGCCGCGAATCCGATCGGCCTGTGGCAGAACCCCAAGGGGACATTGCTCGTCCGGACGCGCTATTGCGGGCAATTGCTCTGCGGCAACATCGTCTGGGCGAGCCCCAAGGCGATGGCCGACGCACGCGACGCGGGGGTCACCTCGCTGATCGGCACCGAGCTGCTCAGCGACTATCGCAGGAGCGGCGCCGCGCGCTGGACCGGGCAGGTCTATGTCCCCGACCAGGGCCGCCGTTTCTATTCGACGATCGAGCAGAAGAGTGCCAACGATATCCGCATCTCGGGCTGCATCCTCGGCGGCCTGCTCTGCAAGCGGCAGGACTGGACGCGGCAATGAGCCGGTTTCTCGCCCGCATCCGCACGCACAAGCGGTCGCTGTCGATCCTCGCAGCGCTGCTCGTCGCTGCGCTCGGCTTCGCCGCGCTCTTCGGCCTGCTCCATTCGGTGCGCCCGCGTGCAATCCGCCAAGCCTTCGACGCGCTGTCGGCGGCGCAGATCGAGGGGGCACTGGCGCTCTCCGCGACAAGCTATCTTCTCCTCACCCTCTACGACAGTTTCGCGCTGCATGTGCTCGGCAAGACGCTTCCGTGGCGCACGGCGGCGCTCGCCAGCTTCACCAGCTACACGCTCAGCCACAATCTCGGACTCGCGTTGCTCACCGGCGGATCGGCGCGCTACCGCGTCTATCGCGCCGCGGGCCTCGACGGCGGCGCGATCGGCAGCGTGATCGCGCTCGCCAGCCTCGCCTTCTGGAACGGTGTGATCCTGCTCGCCGGCCTCGCCGCGGCGACCAGCACGCAGATCCTGCCCTTCTTCGACTTCGGCCTGTCGCTCCACTGGCTGCATATCGCGGGGATCGCGACCGTGACGCTCTGCCTGATCCCGATGCTGCTCCGCCACTTCGGGCTGCGCGCGGTCGAGATCGGCGGGTGGCGCACGCCGATACCCGGCCCGGCGAAGAGTGCGGCGATGACGCTTGTCGCCGCGCTCGACCTCGCCGCCGCCAGCGCCGCGCTGTTCATCCTGCTGCCCGCCCCCGACCCGGCGGCCTGGCCGCTTTTCTTCCTCGGCTATGCGCTCGCGATCATCGCCGCGCTGATCAGCCATGTGCCGGGCGGGCTCGGCGTGTTCGAGGCGGTGGTGATCGCGATGGTGCCCGGCGATAAAGCAGAGCTGCTCGCCGCGCTGCTCGCCTACCGCGTCATCTATTATCTGCTGCCGCTGCTCCTCGCCGCGCTGCTCCTCGCCTGGCACGAAAGCCGCGCGTGGCACGGACCGGCGAAGCAGCTCGCCGCTGCGGGGCAGTCGCTACTGCGCGAGCTGGCGCCGCCGCTGCTCGCCGCCCTCGTCTTCGCCGGCGGTCTGATCCTCCTCCTCTCGGGATCGACCCCGGCGGAGGCGGCGCGGATGCACGACCTCAAGCATTTCCTTCCGCTGCCGTTCGTCGAGGCCTCGCACCTCGCCGCGAGCCTTGCGGGCACGCTCCTCCTCTTCCTCGCGCCCGGGCTGCTCCGCCGCCTCGACGGCGCGTTCGTCGCGACGCGCGCCTTGCTCGCCGCCGCGATTCTCTTCTCGCTCGCCAAGGGGTTCGATTATGAGGAGGCGCTGATCCTGGCCGGGATCGTCGCCGCGCTGCAGTGGAGCCGCGCCGCCTTCTATCGCAAGACCTCGCTGATCGACGCGCCGCTGTCGACCGGCTGGATCGCCGCCGCGCTGACCGCGATCCTGGCGTCGACCTTTGCGGGCTTCTTTGCCTACAAGCATGTCGCCTATTCGGGCAGTCTCTGGTGGCAGTTCAGCCTGAACGGCGACGCGCCACGCTTCCTGCGCGCGCTCTTCGGCATCGCGGTGCTGCTCGCCGGGCTCGCCATCTGGCGCCTTCTTGCGCCGTCGGCGCGCTCGGTCCGCACCAGCGCGGTCAGCTTCGACCAGCTCGAACCCGCGCTCGCGCTCGCCGACCGCACCGATGCCTTCCTCGCGCTGACCGGCGACAAGCGCTTCCTCCTGGCCGACGAGGGCGACGCCTTTCTGATGTACCGGATAGAGGGCGCCAACTGGATCGTGATGGGCGATCCCGTCGGCAACGAGGATCGCTGGTCCGACCTGCTTTGGAAACTGCGCGAAAAGGCCGACGCCGCGCAGGGACGGCTGCTGCTGTACCAGATCGGCGCGCGCACCTTGCCGCAGGCGATCGACCTCGGCCTCTCGATCGTCAAATATGGCGAGGAGGCGGAGGTCGACCTCGACTCCTTCACGCTCGCCGGACCGCAAGCGAAAACGCTGCGCCACGCCGAACGCCGGGCGGAACAGGCAGGCGCCGAGTTCGCAGTCATCGCCGCCGCCGACGTCCCTCGGCACATCGCCGAACTCAAGGCCGTGTCCGACGACTGGCTGCGCGCGAAAAAGCAGCGCGAAAAGGCGTTCAGCCTCGGCAGCTTCGACCCCGCCTATATCGCGCGCTTCCCCTGCGCCGTCGTGCGGATCGACGGACGCATCGTCGCTTTCGCCAACATCCTCGCGACCGCGAATGGCGCCGAAATGTCGGTCGACCTGATGCGCCACGTCGCGGCGCTGCCCTATGGCGTGATGGATTTCCTGTTCATCCGGCTGATCCAATATGCCCGCGATCGCGGCTTTCGTCGCTTCACCCTCGGCATCGCGCCGCTCGCCGGAGTCGACGGGCGGCGGCTCGCCCCGACTTGGGCGCGCGGTGCGGCCTTCCTCTTCCGTCATGGCGAGATGCTCTATGGCTTCGAGGGGCTCCGCAGCTACAAGGCCAAGTTCGCGACCCGCTGGGAACCGCGCTATATTGCCGGCCCGCGGGGCATGGCCTTCGCGCAGGGCATGGCCGCCGTCCACCGCATCGTCAGCCGCCCTCCCGCGACGAAGAAGGCCGCCGCACCCGTCGCGGCGCCCGTCTGAGCGATGGACGCAATGCCTCTGCGCCCCATGCCCCCCGCCAGCGCCTTGCTGCTGATGCTCGCTGGCGTCGTCGGCCTTGCGGCGCATCTCGCATCGGCGCCCTTTGCATCCACGGGCAACCAGATTCCCGGCCTGACCTACGAGGCCGAACGCACCGCACCGCACGCGCCGCTCGCGCTCGTCGTCACCAGCGTGCAGGACGGCAGCGCCGCGGCGAAGGCCGATATAGCGGCGGGCGACGTTATCGTCGGCATCGACGGCAGGCCGATCGCCTCGGTCTCCGCTGTCGCGCGGGCGATGAAGGGCGATGCGAAACGGGGTGTCGACCTCCATATTCGCCATGGCGGCGAGAGCCGCTATAAGCATCTGCCGCCCACCCGCGTGAAGGAACCGCATGTCCCAGAAAATACTCGTCATCGAGGATGACCGGACCACCGCGGACTTCATCGTCAAGAGCCTGACCGGCGAAGGGTTCGTCGTCGATCACGCCGCCGACGGGCGCGACGGGCTGTTCCACGCGACCGACGGCAGTTACGACGCGATCGTCCTCGACCGGATGCTGCCGGGGATGGACGGGATGGCGGTGCTCGCCGCGCTGCGCGCGGCGAAGGTCGCGACGCCGGTCATCATCCTCTCGAACCTCGGCGCGGTCGATGCCCGGGTCGAGGGGCTGACCTCGGGCGCCAACGACTATCTGGTCAAGCCCTTCGCCTTTTCCGAGCTGCTCGCGCGGCTGAAGCTGCTGATCGCAAAACCGTCGGGCGGGACGCAGGTCGAAACGACCCTCGCCTGCGAGGATCTGGAGATGAACCTGCTCAATCGCCGCGTCACACGCGCCGGCCAGCGGATCGAGCTCCAGCCGCGCGAGTTTCGCCTGCTCGAATATCTGCTGCGCCACAAGGAACAGGTGGTCACGCGCACGATGATGCTGGAGGGTGTGTGGGAATATCATTTCGACCCCGGCACCAACGTCGTCGACGTCCACGTCAGCCGCCTGCGCCGCAAGGTCGACGACGGCTTCGACAAGCCGCTCGTCCACACGATCCGCGGCGCCGGCTATATGCTCGGCAAGGCTGGCTAGTCGCCGGTGCGACGGGGGTTTTTCCAGTCGACGACGATCCGGCTCGCGCTCGCGTTGCTGCTCGCGCAGGTCGCGGCGCTCGCGCTGGGGCTGACCGTCATTCACCGCTTCACCGCGGCGACGATCCTCGCCGACGCGCGCACCGCGGCCGAGGTCGCGCGCGACGATTTCGCCGAGGAATATCGGCAGGAGGGCGAAGCCGGCCTCGTCCGCGCGATCCGCGACCGGCTCGCGGCCGCGACGACCGCAATTTCGTCGTGCTGCTCAAAGGCCCGGGCGGCGTGCCGCTTATCGGCAATCTCGAGCAATGGCCCGCGACGCTCGGCGACAAGGAGCGGTGGCGGCGGATCAGCCTGTTCCGCGAGGGCGGCACGGCGGCGGAGGAGATGGGGCTGGTCACGCGGCGGCTGGACGCCGACCATGTGCTGCTCACCGGGGAGGTGCTCGAGGCGCAGGTGCAGCTCGCCCGGGCGAGTCAGGCGGCCTTTCTCTATGCGCTTGCCGCCGGAATCCTGATCGCGACCGTCGTCGCCGCGCTCGCGGCGTGGATATTGTCGCGGCGCGTCGACGCGTTCGCCCGCGCCGCCTCGGCCATAGCGTCGGGGAGGCTCGACGCGCGGGTCGAGCGCGACGAGACCGGCGACGCCTTCGACCGCCTCGGCACCTCGATCAACGCGATGCTCGACCGGATCGAGGCGCTCGTCGGCGAACTGCGCATGGTCACCGATTCGATGGCGCACGACCTCCGCTCGCCCGTCTCGCGGATGAAAGCGACGCTCGAACAGGCGCTCGGCCGGACGCGCGACCCCAACGCGACCGCCGCGCTCGCAGCCGCGATCGACGAGGCCGACAGCCTGCACCGCCTGCTCGACACCGCGCTCGAGATCAGCCGCGCCGAGGCCGGCATCGGCCGCGACCAGTTCGCCCGCTTCGCGCTGGCGCCGCTGCTCGACGATCTGGCCGAAGTCTATGGCCCGCTCGCCGAGGACGAAGGCTTCGCGATCAGCGTCGACGCGCCCGCCGAGCTCGAAGTGGTCGCGCACCGTGAAATGCTGCTCCGGGCGCTGTCGAACCTCATCGACAATGCGCTGAAATATGCAGGCGGCGGATCGGCGATCCGGCTGTCTGCGGCACGGGTCGGAACCGACGTCGAGCTCAGGGTCGCCGACGATGGCCCCGGCATTGCCGAGGGGCAGATCGGCGAGGCCGCAAAACGCTTCGTCCGCCTCGACCCCGCGCGCGGCGGGTCGGGCGCCGGGCTCGGCCTCTCGCTTGTCGAGACGATCGCGCATATGCACGACGGCCGGATGGCGATCGCGCGCGCCGACCCGCACGGCACCATCGTCACGCTGCGCCTGCCCGTCGCCGCCTGATCGCCTCATATCGGCGCCGAAGCCGAGCGGATCGCGCTGGGCTTCGGCGCCAGGACGCGCCAGCCTTGGCGGGTGAACCAGAACGGGGGCCATATCCATCTGATCCTGCCCGACGCGGTCGAGCGCGCGGCTTGCTTTCGCACGCTGGCCGAAACGGGCGGCCGGGTCGTGCGCAGCTTCGCCAGCGCCGACGCCTGGCTGGAGGCGGGCGCCGATGCCGACTGCGCGATCCTGCTCTTTCACTGGCAGCAGCCGGGTCGCGTCAGCGGCGACACATTGCTCGCGCGGCTCGCCAAACGCGCCGATGTCACGATCTTTGTCGCCGCGAGCCGCCTCGGCATCGCCGACGCCCGCGCGATCCTGCGCGGCGGCGCGCACGATTTGCTCCCCGCGCCGCTCGACCCCCGCCTCGTCCGCCGCACGATCGACGACGCGATCGCAAGCTGGCAGGCGCGGCGCGACGCGCTCGCGCTGCACCGCGACGCCGAAATGCGGCTCGCCGCACTGACGCCGCGCGAGCGCGACATATTGGAAGCGATCGCGGCGGGGATGGGCAACAAGGCGATCGCCCGCCGCCTCGACCTCAGCCCGCGCACGGTCGAGGTTCACCGCGCAAACATCATGCGCCGCGCCGGAGCGGGCAGCGTCGCCGAACTGCTGCGGCTCGCCTTCACCGCCGAACTGGCGCGCGGGAACCCCCTCCATTTCGGAGCATGAATCCCGATCGGCACGGCCGGATCGCCGGACGGGCGCCTATAAGGAGGATGAACGGACGGCCGCCGCTGAGTTGGTCCCCATCGGCACCGCCGTTCTCCCTCGTGGCCGAACCCCACCAGGCCACGGATCCCAAGCGGGCCGGCGGAGAATGTTCCATCTCCGCCGGCCCAATTTCTACCGGCTGACCAACGCGCGCTGCTCGGGCCGTCCCATCGAGAGCAGGATCGGGTCGGACGCCTGTCGCGCCACGAAATCGGCCTTGCCAGCCATGCCCTGCCATTCGATGGCGATCAGCGACTGCGCGATCGCGCCGCCCAGCGTGTCGCCGGGGCCGGGCAGGATGATCACGTCGGGTGCGAATTCCTTGACCGCGACCTGCACCGACCGCGCAAAGTCGTAGGGCGCGAGAATCTGGTGGCCAAAGCTATAATCCCAGATCGCGGCCGGGTCCGATGAGAAGCGCCGCCAGATATGCCCGCGCCCGTCGACCATCGGGATCGCAGGATCGCCGAACAGCGATGCGGGCAATTCGGCCTTCGCCTTTTCCGAGCTGCCGAACATCAACGGCGTGTGGAACGGGCCGTGGCCCGCAAGGCGCAGCGGATCGCGGCCGGGCGTTTGCGGAACGTCGGCAAGCAGCGCGGCAAGACCTTCCTCATTCCCGGCAAGGACGAGCATCCCGGCGAGGTCGATCGACAAGGCGAGATCGTGACCGGGGCGCGCAGCGATATTCGCGACGAGATCGATCAACCGGTCACGGAGGCCGGGAACGGGCCGCCAATCCTCGTCGACCACCTGCAGCAATATCTGCCCGCCCGGACCGTGCGTCTGGCTGTTGAGGCCCATCGCGTTCGAAATGCGGAAACCGTCCTCGACCGACACCGCGCCGCCGAGCGCCAACGCGCTGTACCAGCCCATCGAATTGCCCGCGACCGCGACGATGTCGAACCGGTCGCGGTCGATGCTCAGATAATCGAGCGCCGTCGCACTGTAGATCAGCGGCGCAGCGACATCGCCGCGCATGTGGGTCGCGACGCTGAAACGCTCGGCGCCGTCGAGTTCGGTCAGCGTCGTCTGGCCGCGCTCCCGTCGCTGGGCGTCGAAATTCGCGATCAGGTCGGCGAAGCGCGCCGCGTGCAGCCGCGCGATGCTGCCGAGTTCGCCCTTGCCATAGGTGCCGCGCCCTGGCGCAACGACGAGCGCGCTCCTGCGGGTGTTCATGCCAGCAGCTCCTTCGCGGCCGCGTAGATGCTGTCGCGGCTCGGCAGCGTCAGCGTCGCGGCCTTCCCCAGGGGAATGAAACTGTCGTCGGCGGCGATGCGCGCGAGTTTCTTGCCCGGCGTGCGTTCGACGAAGGTCGCCATCAGCGCTTCGCTCTGCGAGCCGGTGATGCGGCATTCGTCGACGATCAGGATGCGCTTCGCCTCGCCGACCGCGGCGACGAGCCTGTCCTCGTCGACCGGGCCGAGCCAGCGCAGGTCGATCACGCGCGCCTTCACGCCATCGGCGGCGAGCAGCTTTTCGGCCTGGCGCGAGAGATAATAGCCGTTGCCATAGGTGACGATCGCAAGGTCGGTGCCGTCGCCATGGACACCGACGTCGCCGAAAGCGATCGGCGCGCCTTCGCCGGGGGCCTCGTAGACGCTGGTCCACAGACCATCGCCCTCCTCGTGCAGGTCGCGCGTCATGTAGAGCGCGATCGGTTCGACAAAGACGACGACACGCTGCTCCTCGCGCGCCAGCCGCACGCATTCGCGCAGCATATGCACGGCATCGCGGCCGTTCGACGGCACCGCGAGGATCACGCCCGGAATGTCGCGAAAGACCGCAAGGCTGTTGTCGTTGTGGAAATGGCCGCCGAAGCCCTTCTGATAGCCGAGCCCCGCAATGCGGATGACCATCGGGTTGGTGTACTGGCCGTTCGAGAAGAAGCTGAGGGTCGCCGCCTCGCCGCGGATCTGGTCCTCGGCATTGTGGACATAGGCGAGGAACTGGATCTCGGGCATCGGCAGGAAATCATTGTGCGCCATGCCGATCGCGAGCCCGAGGATCGCCTGTTCATCGAGCAGGGTGTTGATGACGCGCGCCGAGCCGAAGCGCTGGTGAAGCTTCGCGGTGACGTTGTAAACACCGCCCTTCGGTCCGACATCCTCGCCCGCGACGACGATCTCCTCGTGCGCGAGCATCAGGTCGGCGAGCGCCCACGACAGCAGCCGCGCCATGTGCATCGGCTTGTCCATCTGGCCCGCATCGCTGCCGAACATCGCCTTGCGGTCCTCGGCCGACGGCGTGTTCGGCCGCGCGACTTCGCGGCGCGGCGGGATCAGACTTTCCATCACATGCGCCGGGGTCGTGATCTTCGGCCGCAGGATCGCCGCCTCGGCCTGCCGCGCCAGGGTCGCGCCGATCTCCTCATAGGTTTCGGCAATCTCGGCGGGGGTCATCCAGTCCTGCTGCACCATCAGGGCCGCGCCGGCGAGCAGCGGATCACGCGCCTCGTCGGCCTCGATCAGCGCCTTCGGCAGATAGGCGCCCTGCACGTCCGATCCCGCATGGCCGTAGAGCCGCACCGTCGCCATGTGCAGGAACACGGGCCTTCGCGTCCGGCGCGCATAATCCGCCGCCGCCTTTGCCCCGGCATAGGCCGAAGCGAGGTCGGTGCCGTCGCACCGGATATAGTGCAGCCCCGCGCGGTGCCGGAACTGCGCCTCGATCCAGCCCGTCGGCGTGCGCGTCGAAATGCCGATGCCATTGTCCTCGCAGAGAAAAATCAGCGGCATCGGGGTGCCCTGGAACGCCGCCCAGCCGGCGGTGTTGAACGCGCCCTGCGCGGTCGAATGGTTCGCCGAGGCGTCGCCGAAGCTGGTCAGCACCACCGCATCGTCGGGAAGGGGCAAGCCCTTGCGTCCGAGCCGCCGCGCAATGCCGATCGAAAAGGCCGCACCGACGGCTTTCGGCAGGTGCGACGCGATCGTCGAGGTCTGTGGCGGGATATTGAGCCGCTTCGATCCGATCACCTTGTGCCGCCCGCCCGAGATCGGGTCCTCGCTCGACGCCGCGAAGCTCAGCAGCATGTCCCATGTCGCGCTCTCCCCCGGAAGCTGGCGCGCGCGGTGAAGCTGGAAGGCGTTGGAGCGATAGTGGAGGAACGCCATGTCGGTGACGCGCAGCGCCGCAGCGACCGCCGCATTGCCCTCGTGGCCTGACGAGCCGATCGTGTAGAAGCCCTCGCCGCGCGCCTGCAGATGGCGCGACAATCGGTCCATCTGGCGGCTGGTGAGCTGCGACAGGAAGATATCGGTCGCCGCCGCCCGCGACAGACCCGCCGCGCCTGGATCTGGCGCATCGGCCCGATCGGGCAAGCGGCCTGCCGCCAGCGCGTCGAGGAATTTTTCATGTACTGCCTGCGCCGCGTCCACCGACATCCTCCTTGAACCGGGCCATCTGGTTGCGCCTGCAACCATCAAGCCACGACCGGCGCGCTAGAACGGGGCAGTTTGGCGCGCAAGCATCTCTTGCCTTGTCGCGGCGCGGCGCGCTACCACCTTGATCGATGACGCATCGGGGCGGGGCTCTCTTCTCAACATGATGTCGCTTTGGATCGCCCAGGCGTCGGCAGCGACGGCCGCATCCGATGAGGGGTGGCTCGTCGACCCCGAACTCGTCGACCCCGCCTATGGCCAGACGATGGCCGGGGGCGAGATTCAGACGGGCTTTCCGCCGCCCCCGCCGCCGCAGTCCCGGCAACCGCAATGGGATCTCGGCTGGCTGCGCGATTTCTTCGAATGGAGCGCCCCGGCGCTGAAACCCTTGATGTGGATCGGCGCCGCGGCGCTGCTGCTCCTCATCCTCTATCATTTCGTCCCCGCCTTTGCCGACTGGATCGATAACTTCCGTTTCGGGCGCAAGCGCGGCGATATCGAGGAAGAGGCGCTGGGTGAAGCCGAAGCGGGCGCCGCGCGCGCGCGGCTCGCCGACGCCGATGCGCTTGCCGCCGCGGGCCGCTTCGCCGAGGCGGTGCATCTGCTGCTCTATCGCAGCGTCGACGACATCAGCGACCGCCGCCCCGGACTCGTCCGCCCCGCGATGACGTCGCGCGAGCTTGCCGGCGCGCACGACCTGCCCACGGTCGCACGCCATGCGTTCAGCCGCATCGCGCGCGCGGTCGAGATCAGCCTGTTCGGCGGCCGCGCGATCGACGAGGGCGCGTGGCAGGAATGCCGCAGCGCCTATGCCGAGCTGACCGTGCCGCAGAATTGGGCGCGGGCATGAGCGGCGCGCGCGCGAATGAATCGGGGTTCAATCCGCTGCTGATGGCGGCGATGGTGATCGTGGGCGTGGTCGCGTTCATCGCGCTCTGGGCGCTGGTCGCGCTCGGCCCGCAATTGTCGAGCGGCAACGACGGCGGCGGTCATTCGCTGTCGAAGGCGGCGCCGGGTTTTGCCGGACTCGTCGACTTGCTCGAACGATCGGGCGCGCATGTCGAACTGCGCCGCCACGTCGGCCCGGGCGCCGCGTCGGGCGACGAACCATTGCTGATCCTCACCCCGACGCACCAGACCAAGCCGAACGCGATCGAGGAACTGCTCAATCAGCGCGGCCGCCGCGCGCTCGTCGTGCTCCCCAAGTGGCAGACGGTGACCATGCCCGGACAGGCGAAAAAGCCCGGCTGGGTCGGCCAGGGCTTTCCCGTCACGCCCGACGGCGCGCTGCTGCCCGAGAGCCAGTTCGGCAAGGTCCGCATCCGCGCGCCGCAGGCGCGCGCGCAGACCGTCCCCGCAAGCGTCGCGGGGCGGCCCTTTGCGGCCTATCTTCCCGACAATGCGCAGACGGTCGACGGCGACGGCATCATTCCGCTGATCGCGGGCGCGAACGGCGGCGCGGTGCTCGCGATGGCGAAGGAGCGCGATTTCTACGTCCTTGCCGATCCCGATCTCATCGACAATTTCGCTTTCGCCTCGCGCGACAGGGCGCGCGCGGCGGCGATGCTGATCGACGCGGTCGGCGAGGACGCCGACACCGACAGCGTCGCCTTCGACCTGACGCTCAACGGCTTCGGCGGCGGGCGCTCGCTGCTGCGTTTTGCCTTCGTTCCGCCCTTCATCGGCATCACGCTCTGCCTGATCGCGGCAGGGCTGCTCGCGCTGTGGCAGGCGTGGGTGCGCTTCGGCCCCGCGCTGAAGCCGGCGCGCGCGATCCCGATCTCGAAAGAGGCGTTGATCGCGAACAGCGCCGACCTGGTGCGGCAGGCGCGGCGCGAACTCGACGGCGCCGACGCCTATGTCGCGAACCAGCGCCTTGCGATCGCGCGCCGCCTGCACGCGCCGGCGGGGCTCGACCCCGAAGCGACCGACGCGTGGATCGACCGGCGGCTGAAACGCGGCAGCGATCTGTTTTCGGCGATTGCACGCCGTCTGCCGTTCGCGCGCAACCGGCATGAATTTTTGGAGGGCGCGCAGGCGCTGCACGACATCAGGAAGGAACTACTCCGTGACGGCTGAAATCGAGAGCGTGAGGGCGCTGGGCGCGGCGATCGAGGGCGAGGTCGCCAAGGTCGTGTTCGGTCAGGGCCCGCTGACCCGCATGGTGACGATCGCCCTGCTGGCGGGCGGCCATGTACTGCTCGAAGGCCCGCCGGGGACCGCTAAGACGCTGCTCGCACAGGCCTTCGCTCGCGCGGTCGGGCTCGACTTCGGGCGCATCCAGTTCACCCCCGACCTGATGCCCGGCGACATATTGGGGTCGAACCTGTTCAACTTCCAGACGTCGAGCTTCACCCTGACCAAGGGGCCGATCTTCACCGAGCTGCTGCTCGCCGACGAAATCAACCGCACCCCGCCGAAGACGCAGGCCGCGCTGCTCGAGGCGATGCAGGAACGCCGCGTCACGATCAACGGCGAGCCGCACGCGATGAGTCCGCGCTTCACCGTCCTCGCGACGCAGAACCCGATCGAACAGCAGGGCGTCTATCCGCTGCCCGAGGCGCAGCTCGACCGTTTCCTCTTCAAGCTCGTCGTCGACTATCCCGACGCCGCCGAGGAACGCCGCATCGTCGCCGATCATGGCGGGCGCTTCAAAAGCCCGGCGGTCGCCGATTTCGGCGTGACGAAAATCACCGACGCCGCGGCAATCGGCGACGCGATCGACGCGATCGCGACGGTGCGCCTCGCCGAAGAGGTCGTCGACTATATCGTCCGCCTGATCCGCGCGACGCGCGCGAGCGCCGACCTCGAATGCGGCGCCAGCCCGCGCGCCGCGACGATGCTTGCGCGCGCGTCGAGCGCCTCCGCGGCGCTCGAGGGCCGCGACTATGTCATTCCCGACGACGTGCAGCGCCTCGCCGCGGGCGTGCTTCGCCACCGCGTCATCCTGTCCGCGGCGGCCGAGATCGAAGGCCGCAATGTCGAACAGGTGATCGCCGATATCGTCGAGCGCGAGGACGTGCCGCGTTGATCCGGATATGCAAACGATCCTCCCCGTGGCGCAGCCATGGGGAGGTGGCAGCGCGAAGCGCTGACGGAGGGGCAAATGGCGCGACGTCGCGGCCCCTCCACCATCCGCTTCGCGGACGGTCCCCCTCCCCGTCGCTGCGCGACAGGGAGGATTCATGATCTATCCCACCCGCCGCGCCATCTATCTGCTGCTGCTCGGCGCCCCGCTGGCGCTGGCGCTCGGGCTCGTGCGGCCCGAACTGTGGGTGATCGCGCCCGCGTGGATCGGCCTCCTTCTCTTCGGCCTGCTCGTCGACGCGATGCTCGGCGCGAACCCGCGCCGCCTCGCCCTCGACGCCACCATGCCGCACCAGGTCGGCGTCGGCGACCCGTTCGATCTGCGCCTCGTCGCGAAGGGGCCCATCGTCCCGCGCCACGCCGAGATCGCGCTTGCGCTCGACGAGCGGCTCGCCCCCGGCGGACGTCTTGCGGGCGAGATGCGCCGCGCGAGCGACGCCGAGGCGCTTGTCCGCACGCTGCCCCTCGCGGCGTCGCGACGCGGACAGGCGCTGGTCGAGGCGCTGTGGGTCCGCTGGGCCGGGCCGCTCGGGCTCGTCTGGAAGCAACGCCGCTTCGCGCTCGATCGGGCGATATCGGTCGTCCCCAGCCTGCGCTCGGTGACCGAAGAGGGCAGCCGCCTGTTCCAGCGCAACAGCTGGTTCGGCCTTCGCCAGCAGCAGCTTCGCGGCGAAGGCAGCGAATATGAAGCGCTCGCCGAATATCAGCCCGGCATGGACCGCCGCGCAATCGACTGGAACGCCTCGGCCCGCCATATGAAACTGCTCGCCAAGGAATATCGGGTCGAGCGCGACAACCGCGTCGTCCTTGCGATCGATGCCGGACGCACGATGGCCGAGCCCGTGGGCGGCATGCCGCGCGTCGACCGCGCCGTCTCGGCGGCGCTGCTGCTCGCCTATGCGGGGCTCAAGCTCGGGGACCGCATCAGCTTCTTCTCCTTCGCCGCCAAGCCGCAGGCGCTGACCCCGGCCTATATGCATGTCCACGACTTCCCGGCGCTGCAGCGCGCCGCGAGCCTGATCGACTATGCGCCGGTCGAGAGCAATTTCACCCTTGCGCTGTCGACGCTGTCGGCCGGGCTCAACCGCCGCTCGCTGATCATCCTGTTCACCGAATTCACCGACGCGACGAGCGCCGACCTGATGATCCGGGCCGCCGGGCGGTTGGTCAGGAAACACCGGCTGCTGTTCGTCGTGATCCGCGACGACGAGCTTGAGGAGGTCGAGCGCGGCCGCCCCGAAAGTGCATCGGACGTCACCCGCGCCAATGTCGCCGCGGCGATGCTCCGCGACCGCCAGCTCGTCATCGCGCGGCTCCAGCGTCTCGGCGCCGACGTGATCGAGGTGCCATCGGACGCGATGGGGGCCGCGGTGGTCGAGGCCTATCTGGGTATCAAGCGAGGCGGCAGCCTGTGAGCGCACCCGAGCTTCCCTCTTTTTCGACCGGCCGCTTCCGCGCCGAGCGCGAAGCCGACTGGATCGCCTTCGACCTGCTGCTCACCAAACTCGAAAAGCGCGGCGCGAAGGCGCTGACCAGCGACGAGCTGCTCCAGCTTCCGATCCTCTATCGCGCGACGCTCTCCTCGCTCTCGATCGCGCGCGCAACCAGCCTCGACAAGGCGTTGCTCGACCATCTCGAGGCGCTGTCGATCCGCGGCTATTTCCTCGTCTATGGCGTCCGCGAAACGCGCTGGAGCCGGATCCGCCGCTTTGTCCTTTACGACTGGCCTGCCGCGGTGCGCGCGGTGTGGAAGGAAACGCTGATCATTTCGCTGGTGATCATCCTCGGCGCGCTGACCAGTTGGTCGCTCGTCGCGCACAATCCCGAATGGTATTATAATTTCGTCGACGAAAGCATGTCGGGCGGCCGCGACCCGCGCGCCACGGTCGAGTTCCTGCGATCGACGCTCGGCCACGGTAAGGACGGGGGCGGAGAGGAAAGCGGGCTCCACGTCTTCGCGACCTTCCTCTTCACCCATAACAGCCGCGTGTCGATCATGTCCTTCGCGCTCGGCTTCGCCTTCGGCGTGCCGACGATGATGCTCGAATTTTATCAGGGCATCGGCCTCGGCGCGATGCTCGCGGTCTTTTCGTCGAAGGGGCTCGGGCTCGATTTCGGCGGCTGGCTGTTCATCCACGGCACGACCGAGCTTTTCGCCGCCGCGCTGTCGGGCGCGGCGGGGCTGCGCATCGGCGCCGCAGTCGTCTTTCCGGGTGCGCGGTCGCGGCTCGAAGCCGCCGCCGACGCCGGCAAGACCGCGGGCAAGGTGATGGTCGGGGTTATCCTGATGCTGCTCGTCGCAGGGCTGCTCGAGGGCTTCGGGCGCCAGCTCATCACCGATACGATGCTGCGCTATGCGATCGGGACGGTGATGCTGCTGTTCTGGCTCGGCTATTATTACATCCCGCGGCGCGGAGACGTCGCATGACCGCGGCGACCAACACGCGGATGCGCAACGCGAGCGCGAAGAAGGTCCGCGAATTCGTGACTCCCGAAGGCGTCGACCTGCAACTCAGGATCGCCAGTTCGGGCTTGCGGCTCGGCGCGCTGATCGTCGACCTGCTCGTCATCACGGTGACGCTCTTCGTGTTCAATCTGCTGGTGGACTGGATCAGCCACGCCACTCCGCGCGACATCGCCTTCATGATCTGGATGCTCGGCGCCTTCGTGCTGCGCACCTTCTGGTTCATCGGCTTCGAACTCGGGTCGCGCGCCGCGACGCCGGGCAAGCGGCTGATGGGCATCCGCGTCGTGGCGCGCAACGGCGGGCGGCTGACCGCCGACGCGGTGGTGGCGCGCAACCTGATCCGCGAGCTCGAGCTGTTCCTGCCGCTGATGATGCTTGGCGTCGGCGCGGCCGAGGATATGGTATCGGGCTGGACCGTCCTCGCCGGCGTGATCTGGTCGCTGACGCTCAGCCTGTTTCTGCTGTTCAATCGTGACAGGATGCGGATGGGCGACCTGATCGCGGGCACCTGGGTCGTGATGGCGCAGCGCGCGAAGCTCGACAGCGACATCGCGACCGCCGACGAGGCCGGGGCGATGCAGTTCAGCGACGCCGAGCTCTCGGTTTACGGCATCTTCGAACTTCAGGAGCTCGAACGCATCCTGCGCGGCCGCGACCCGCGCGCGATGCGCGAGGTCGCGGACACGATCCGCGCCAAGATCGGCCGGCCGGTCGCCGAAGAGGATGACGTGTTCCTGCTTTCCTACTACCGGCAACTCAAGGCCCGGCTCGAACGCGGGCTGCTGTTCGGCAAGAGACGAGAGGATAAATATGCCAGCGAATGAGGCTGTATCGGTCACCGAAGCGCTCCACCGGCGCCGCTCGGTGCGCGCCTTTTCGGACAAACCCGTCGATCCCGCGGTCCTCGAGGCGGTCTTTGCCGCGGCGCAGCGCGCGCCGTCGGGCGGCAACCTCCAGCCCTGGCAGGCGGTGGTGCTGACCGGCGCGCCCTGGCAGCGGGTGAAGGATGCGGTCGCGGCGCGGATCGCGCTGGGGCGCGAGGGCTACCAGCCCGAATATGACATCTATCCGAAAGGCCTGACCGATCCGTGGGAAAGCCGCCGCTTCGGCGTCGGCGAGGCGCTCTACGCCTCGCTCGGCATCCCGCGCGAGGACAAGAAGGGGCGGCTCGCTCAATTCATGGACAATTACCGGGGTTTCGGCGCACCGGTGATGCTTTTCCTCCATTGCTCGCGCATCATGGGGCCACCGCAATGGTCGGACATGGGGATGTGGCTGCAGTCGGTGATGCTGCTGCTCGTCGAACATGGCCTCGCCAGCTGCCCGCAGGAATGCTGGGCAATGTACGGGGCGACGATCCGCGAGACGCTGGACCTCGGCGAGGACCAGATATTGTTCACCGGCCTTGCGATCGGCCATGCCGACGAGGATGCGGCGGTGAACCAATGGCCCGTCCCGCGCGTCGGGCTGGATGAAGTGATCGATTGGCGAGGGTTTTGATAATGACGATCGGGCGGGCATGGACAGGCTTCGGCATCGCGGCGGCGACGCTGTTGGTCGCGGGCTGCGCCGCCGTGCCGAAGGCCGCGGCCCCGCCGCCCGCGCCGGCGCCGTCCCCTGCCCCGGCGCCCGCACCGCCGCCCGCTGCCGCAAAGTCATGGGAGGATCGCGCCCTCACCGCGGGCGCATGGCGCTATGACGCGGGCAGCCGGACCGCGAGCTTCGTCCAGAGCGGCAACCCCGGCCCGCTGCTCTCGCTTGCCTGCAGCGGCGGCAGCATCCGCCTGACCTCGGGGCTCGACGGCGATGTTGCGCTGCGCACCAGCGCCGGAACCGACCAGATCCGCTTCGACGGCGGCAGCGCGAGCGTCCCGAGCCGCGACACCCGGCTCGACCGCATCGCCTTCAGCCGCGGCCGCTTCGCGCTCGAAGGGACGACCGGCGCGCTGACGCTCCCCGTCCAGTCCGAAATCGGCCGCGCGATCGAGGATTGCCGGGGGTAGAGGACGGCGCCTGCTTTGGGGGTGGTATTCGTGACGGCTTCGTTCGCCATCGCGGCCCGGATTTTTCAAAGTTCAGGAAAGTTCAGCCCATTGCATGGTCCGTTGCGACCGGGCGGATTTCCGAACGCATCCCGCCCGCCGGGTTGCGGCCGACTTTATGCGTCAGATGAAGGCTGACACAGCCGGATATTGTAGGAAAGGCCTTTCTTTGCGTCGGTTTTCGGGTAGGAAGCGGTCGCCCCAAGCTCGTCATGCTGGCTGCGGCGATGGCCTCGCTGTTTCAGCATCCATGGCCGGGCTTTGCATCCGGCGCCGCGTCCAAGGAAACGGCAGGCCATGGACCCTGAAACAAGTTCAGGGTGACGATGCAGGATAGGTCCACTTCCGGTCGACAATGATCATTCCCGCTGACCACGCCGCAAAGCCGCAAAGGGCGCAAATTCCGATGCGTTTACGCGGTGCTTGAGGCCTAAGCCCCCAGACGCACCGTCCCGCCCCTGATCCAGCCCCAGCGGCACGGGCCCTGATATTCGCGCGCGTTCTGCACCGGCTTGCCGACGCCGCACATATCCTCGTCGGTGCCCGGCGCGGCGAAGACGATACCGAACCAGGCGTCGTCGTCGGTCGCCTCGCACACCGAGACCTTCGCACCGCCCGCGACCTTTGCCTTGACCGCGCGCGTCTCGCCCGGCGCCCAATAGACGTCGGTGCCGCCGTCCTTGACCCGGCTGATGCTCGAACAGGCGGGCAGGCTTGGCCCTTCGGTGCCGATCATCACCGCGCGCGTCGCCAGCGGTTCGCCCGCCACCGCCGGGGCATTGTCGGCGGGGGGCGCGGGCTGGCTGCAGGCGGCGAGCGAGAGGGCGAGAAGCATCGGGAGACTGTGTTTCATGCGCCCGAAACTAGCCGCCGTGCCGCGGCTGTGCAACGGCCGTTCGGAATCGCCCGAGAGGCGCATTTTCGCTTGGGTTTTGCCGCCCCCGACCCTATATAATCGATATGACAGAACCCAGCGAGAACAGCGCGCCCGAAAGCGCCTCGAAACAGCCGAACACCAACGCCTATGGCGCCGATTCGATCAAGGTCCTGAAGGGCCTCGACGCGGTGCGCAAACGTCCGGGCATGTATATCGGCGACACCGACGACGGGTCGGGCCTGCACCATATGGTGTTCGAGGTCAGCGACAATGCGATCGACGAGGCGCTCGCGGGGCATTGCGACCTCGTGCTGATCACCTTGAACAGCGACGGATCGGTCAGTGTCGAGGACAATGGCCGCGGCATTCCCACGGGCATCCACGCCGAGGAAGGCATTTCGGCGGCCGAGGTCATCATGACCCAGCTCCACGCGGGCGGGAAGTTCGAGAATACCAGCGACGACAATGCCTACAAGGTGTCGGGCGGCCTGCACGGCGTCGGCGTCTCGGTCGTCAACGCGCTCAGCGAATGGCTCGAACTCACGATCTGGCGCGACGGCGAAGAGCATTGGATGCGTTTCGAACATGGCGACGCGGTCGCCCCGCTCAAGGTCACCGGCCCCGCGCCCGCTGGCAAGAAGGGCACGCGCGTCACCTTCATGGCCTCGACCGAGACCTTCAAGAATGTCACCGAGTTCGACTTCGAGAAGCTCGAGCATCGCTACCGCGAGCTCGCCTTCCTGAATTCGGGCGTGCGGATCAAGATCGTCGACGCGCGGCACGCCGAGCATGTCGCCCACGACCTTTTCTATGAGGGCGGCATCGCCGCGTTCGTCAAATATCTCGACCGCAACAAGACCCCGCTGCTTCCCGATCCGATCGCGATCAGCAGCGAGCGCGACGGCATCGGCATCGATGTCGCGCTCGAGTGGAACGACAGCTATTATGAAAATGTCCTCTGCTTCACGAACAACATCCCGCAGCGCGACGGCGGCACGCACCTCGCGGCGTTCCGCGCCGCGCTGACGCGTACGCTCAACGGCTATGGCGAAAAGTCGGGGATGCTGAAGAAGGAGAAGGTCTCGCTGACCGGCGAGGATATGCGCGAAGGGCTGACCGCGATCGTCTCGGTCAAGCTGCCCGACCCCAAATTCTCGTCGCAGACCAAGGACAAGCTGGTCAGCAGCGAAGTCCGCCAGCCGCTCGAAAGCCTGATGGCCGACCGGATGACCGAATGGCTCGAGGAAAATCCCGCCCACGCCAAGGCGGTGATCCAGAAGGTGATCGACGCCGCCGCGGCGCGCGAGGCGGCGAAAAAGGCGCGCGAGCTGACGCGGCGCAAGGGTGCGATGGACATTGCCTCGCTTCCCGGCAAACTCGCCGATTGCCAGGAACGCGACCCCAGCAAGTGCGAACTCTTCCTGGTCGAGGGCGATTCGGCAGGCGGATCGGCGAAGCAGGGCCGCGACCGCCATGTCCAGGCGATCCTGCCCTTGAAGGGCAAGATCCTGAACGTCGAGCGCGCGCGTTTCGACCGCATCATCTCCTCGAAGGAAGTAGGCACGCTGATTCAGGCGCTCGGCACCGGCATCCGCGACGAGTTCAACATCGAGAAATTGCGCTATCACAAGATCGTGATCATGACCGACGCCGACGTCGACGGCGCGCATATCCGCACGCTTTTGCTTACCTTCTTCTATCGCCAGATGCCCGAGATCATCGAGAACGGCCATCTCTACATCGCGCAGCCGCCGCTCTACAAAGTCGCGAAGGGGCGGAGCGAAGTCTATCTCAAGGACGACACCGCGCTCGAAAATTATCTCGTCGATGCCGGCATCGACGCGCTGCTGCTCGAAACGCCGGGCGGCGCGCGGTCGGGCAACGACCTGCGCGACCTGATCGAGCATGGCCGACGCCTGCGCGCGCTGATGCGCTATGTGCCGCGCAGCCTGAACCACGGGCTGGTCGAAGCGCTCGCCTTTGCCGGTGCGCTCGACCCGAACCTCGACACCGCGGGGCGCCACAGCGCCGCCGCCAATTCCGCCGCCTGGCTGAACGCCGCCGAGCGCGCGCTGACCGGCGGCGCCGAAGCGGTGTGGACGGTCGAAGCGGTCGAGGGCGGCGGCTACACGCTCGAACGCCGCTGGCGCGGGGTCAGCGACCTTCATGCGGTCGATGCCGCGTTCCTGCAAAGCCAGGAAGCGCGCCGCCTGCACAAGCTGGCGAGCGAGCAGGCCGAAACCTATGCGCGCCCCGGCCGCCTCGTGAAGGCGAGCGGCGCTGCGGCGGTCGAGGTCGAAGCCGCCGACGGCGACGAGGAGGACGTGCCCGCGGCCTCGACCGCGAAGTCGAATCCCGTGACGCGCCCGTCCGAACTGCTCGACGCGATCTTCGCGCACAGCCGCAAGGGCCTTGCGGTCAGCCGCTACAAGGGGCTGGGCGAGATGAACGCCGAACAGCTGTGGGAAACGACGCTCGACCCGGCAAACCGCTCGCTGCTGCGCGTGCGCACCGAGCAGGCCGACGTCGCCGACGGCATCTTCGAGCAGCTGATGGGCGACGAGGTCGAACCGCGGCGCGACTTCATTCAAACCAATGCCCTGTCGGTGGCCAATCTGGACGTTTGATACCGGCCTGACGTAAATTAGGTTCAATCCAACGCGCGGCGGCTTGTCACGAAGAGCCGCCGCTGCTTTTGGCCCTCCACCGAAAAGGGGAGGATGTCATGCGGGTCTTTTCAGCCCTGTTGATGCCGATGCTGTTGACGGTTTCGGCCGCCGCGCAGGACTTCGAAGAAAGCGACGTAGCGGCTATCGCGGCTCCCGACTTTACTGAAATCGATGGCGGAATGGCGAGCTATTATGGCGACGAACTTGCCGGCAACCGCACAGCGAGCGGCGAACGCTTCGATCCGGACCAGATGACCGGCGCGCATCGATCGCTGCCCTTCGGGAGCATGGTGCGCGTCACCAATGTCGCGAACGGCGACAGCGTCGTTGTCCGCATCAACGATCGCGGTCCTTTTTCGCGCGGCCGGGTGATCGACATCAGCCACGCTGCCGCGCGCGAGATCGGTATGCACCGCAGCGGTACCGCGCGGGTCAGGCTGGCGCTGCTGAACAACGACTGAGGTTCAGCCGACGCTCGAATCGAACACCGACCAGCCCGCCGCATAGGCGAAATGTTCGAGCGCGATCGCGCCGACGAGCGACGTCCCCGCTTCGTTGAGCCCGGGCGACCACACCGCGATCGAACCCTGCCCCGGCGCGATGCAGAGGATGCCGCCACCGACGCCGCTCTTCCCCGGCAGGCCGACGCGGAAGGCGAATTCGCCCGAATTGTCATAGTGGCCGCAGAGCATCATGATCGCGTTGATCCGCCGTGCGCGGTGCGGCTCGATGATCTGCTCGCCGGTCAACGGATCGCGGCCCTCCATCGCGAGGAAAAGCCCCGCCGTCGCAAGCTGGCGGCAGGTCATCGCAATCGCGCACTGGCGGAAATAGACGCCGACCGCGGTTTCGACCGGATGGCGCAGATTGTCGAACGCCTGCATGAAATAGCCGAGGCTGCGGTTGCGCGCGCCGGTTTCGGATTCGGACGTCGCGACCTCCCGATCGATCGCGACGCTGTCGTCACCGGCGCGGGCACGCAGGAAGGCGAGGATTTCCTCGACCGTCGCGTCACCGTCGCGGCCGTCGATCAGCCGGTCGGTCGTCGCGATCGCGCCGGCGTTGATCAGCGGATTGCGCGGGATGCCGGCTTCGCTTTCGAGCTGGACGATCGAGTTGAACGCGCTTCCCGACGGTTCGCGCCCGACGCTGTCCCACAAGCTGCTGCCGACGCGGCGGAGCGCCAGCGCGAGGGTGAAGACCTTCGACACCGACTGGATCGAGAAGGGAATATCGGCATCGCCCGCGGCGTGAACCGTGCCGTCGGGAAGCGCGAGCGCGAAGCCGAAGCGGTCCGGATCGACCTTGGCCAGCGCGGGGATATAATCGGCGATCTTGCCCTGTCCGCGGTGCGGCAGGGCGACGTCATAGGCTTCGGCGACGCAGCGGGCGAGATCGGTCATGCGCTTTTCCTAGCAACTTCATTCGCGATTGCATGTATTTTCATTTTTGTGAAAATATTATACGTATATGAAAACAAACTCACCGACTCGGGAGACGAGACATGGCCGACCATCCGCGTTCCAAGGGGCTTTCCAGCGCCATCTGCTACAAGGACAGCAAGGCGGCGTTCCGCTGGCTGGAGGATGCCTTCGGGTTCGAGCCGATCTTTGTGCTGCTCGATGAGGCCGGCAACCTTGCGCACAGCGAGATGGAATATGGCGGCTCGACGATCATGATCGGCAACGAATGGTCCGACGATCATCGCAGCCCGGCGAACCTCGGCGGCAAGAACACGCAGACGGTGCATGTCCAGCTGGGCCGGGACGAGGATATCGACGCGCATTGCGCGAAAGCGCGCGCGGCGGGCGCGACGATCATCGCCGAGCCCGAGACGCAATTCTACGGCGACCGCACCTATCGCGCGAAAGACCCCGAAGGGCATATCTGGACCTTCGGCGTGACCGTCGAGGAGAAGACGGCCGAGGAATGGGACGCCGAGGGCGGCTTCACGACCAAGACGCGGCTCGACGATTGAGCGCCGCGATCGACCGCACGCTTGCCGCGCTCGCCGACCCGGTGCGGCGCCGCGCGGTCGAGCTGCTGGGGCAGCGGCCGCGCAGCGCGGGCGAGCTGGCGGCCGCGCTCGACCTTGCGCCGCCCGCGATGAGCCGGCATCTGCGCGCGCTGAAGGACGGCGGGCTCGTCGAGGACGGCCATCCCCATTTCGACGCGCGCGTGCGCATCTATTCGCTGAAGCAAGGCGCGACCGGCGAGCTCAAGCGCTGGCTCGCCGAGACCGAGGCGATGTGGGCGCACCAGCTTGGCGCGTTCAAGCGCCACGTCGAGGGCGGCGAGTGAGCGCCGCGGTGATCGTCGCGCTGCGCGTCGCGGCAACCCCGCCCGCAGCCTTCGCGGCGTTCACCGACGGGATCGGTCGCTGGTGGCGGAGCCATCCGCTGTTCCCCATCACCCCGAAGGGCGACGGGGTGCTACGCTTCGACCCGGCGGGCCCCGACGGCCGACTGGTGACGCGCTTCGAGGATGGCGAAGAGTGGGAGATCGGCCCGGTACGCCACTGGCTCCCCGGCGAGCGGCTCGCCTTCGGCTGGCGCGTGCCGAGCTTCGCGCCCGGCCAGGCGACCGAGGTCGAGGTGCGCTTCGAGGCGGTCGGCGCCGAAACGCGCGTGACCGTCGAGCATCGCGGCTGGCATGCGATTCCGCAAAGACATGCCGCGCGGCACGGCTTCGGGCTGCTGCTGTTCCAGCGGCGGCTCGGCGAGCATTGGCGCGGGCTGCTAGGAGCGATGAGTCAAAAGCTCTAGCAGCATGTCTGAAATGGGGTGGGGAGCGGACGCCCCAAGTTCGTCATGCTGGCTGCGGCGATGGCCTCGCTGTTTCAGCATCCATGGACTGAGCGTTCGTCCGGCGCGGCGCTTAAGGAAATGGCGGACCATGGATCCTGAAACAAGTTCAGGATGACGATGCTGGAAATGTCGTGCTTCGGTCGCCAGCCGACGATCAAGAAAGCGTTGCACGCGGACCTCTCTCGCCCCACGTACCACCTATGCCCCTCCCCGCGCCCTTCCACGACTGGTTCGCCGCGCGCGGGTGGCGGCTCAGGCAGCATCAGGCCGCGATGCTGGCGGCTGCGCAGCGCGGCGAGAGCGCGCTGCTCGTTGCCGCGACGGGGGCGGGCAAAACCTTGTCGGGGTTCCTGCCGAGCCTTGTCGACCTGGCCGCGAACCCGACGGACCGGCTGCACACGCTCTATGTGTCCCCGCTGAAGGCGCTCGCCGCCGACGTCGAGCGCAACCTCACCGCGCCGATTGCCGAAATGGGCCTCGACATCAGCGTCGAGAGCCGCAGCGGCGATACCTCGTCCGACAAGAAGGCGCGCCAGCGCAGCCGGCCGCCGAACATCCTGCTGACGACCCCCGAATCGCTGTCGCTACTGCTGTCCTATCCCGACAGCTTCACGATGTTCGCCGATCTGAAGACCGTGGTGATTGACGAAATCCATGCCTTCGCGCCCGGCAAGCGCGGCGATCTGCTCAGTCTGGCGCTCGCCCGGCTTCAGCACATCGCGCCCGGCCTGCGCCGCGTCGGCCTGTCGGCGACGATCGCCGATCCGGTGCAATATGCCGGCTGGCTGGCTCCCGACGCCGATGCCGGGAAGGTCACGCTGGTCGAGGGCGAGGCGGGCGCCGATCCCGACATCGCCATATTGCTGCCCGCGGGCGCGGTGCCGTGGGCGGGGCATTCGGGGCGCTGGGCGGTGCATCAGGTGATGGAGGTCGTCGCGGCGAACCGCACGACGATCATCTTCTGCAACACGCGCGGCCTCGCCGAACTGATCTTTCAGGAATTGTGGAAGGTCAACGACCTGTCGCTGCCGATCGCGATCCACCACGGCAGCCTCGACCGCGAAGCGCGGCAGCGCGCGGAGGCAGCGATGGCCGAAGGGCGGCTGCGCGCGCTCGTCGCGACGTCGAGCCTCGACCTCGGGCTCGACTGGGGCGATGTCGATTGCGTGATCCAGATGGGAGCGCCCAAGGGCAGCTCGCGGCTGCTCCAGCGGATCGGGCGTGCGAACCACCGGCTCGACGAGCCGAGCCGGGCGCTGATCGTTCCCGGCAACCGCTTCGAATATCTGGAGGCGCGCGCCGCGCTCGACGCGGTCGAGGCGGGCGAGCGCGACGCCGACCGCTTCCGCCCCGGCGCGCTCGACGTGCTGGCGCAGCATGTGATGGCGCTCGCCTGCGCGGCGCCGTTCAGGGAGGAGGCGCTGCTGGGCGAGATCCGCAGCGCCGCGCCCTATCAATGGGTCGATGCCGAGACCTTCGGCCGCCTGCTCGGTTTCGTGCGCGACGGCGGCTATGCGCTCAAAAGCTACGACCGGTTCCGGCGTCTGGCGCCCGACGGCCACGGCGGCTGGCGGATCGCGCATCCAAAGCTCGCGGCGCAGCACCGACTCAATGCCGGGATCATCGTCGATGCGCCGACGCTCGATGTGCGCTTCAGGAACGGGCGCCGATTGGGCAGCGTCGAGGAATATTTCGCGAGCACGCTGGTGACCGGCGACACCTTTGCCTTCGCAGGCCTGAGCCTTGAGGTCGAGGCGATCCGCGACACCGACCTGATCGTCCGTGCGACGACGCGGCCCGCGCGCATCCCGAGCTATGTCGGCGCGCGCATGGCGCTGTCGACCCGGCTCGCCGAGCGGGTGCGCGGCTTCCTGGCCGATCCGGCAAGCTGGCGGCGCTTTCCCGAGAATGTGCGCTTCTGGCTGGAGATGCAGCAATTGCGGTCGGTGCTGCCGCGTCCCGGCGAGCTGCTCGTCGAAACCTTCCCGCACGAGGGGCATCATTATCTGGTCTGCTATCCGTTCGAGGGCTGGAACGCGCACCAGTCGCTCGGGATGCTGATCACCAAGCGGATGGAGCGCGCGGGGTTGCAGCCGCTCGGTTTCGTCGCCTCCGACTATGCACTCGCCATCTGGTCGCTGCGCCCGGTCGATCATCCCGAAAATCTGTTCGATGCCGAAATATTGTCCGAAGAATTCGTCGAATGGGTCGAAAATTCGCACCTGCTGAAGCGCGCCTTTCGCGAGGTCGCGGTGATCGGCGGCCTCATCGAACGCCAGCATCCGGGCAAGCGCAAGACGGGCAAGCAGGTCACTTTCTCGACCGACCTGATCTTCGACGTGCTGCGCAAATATGAGCCCGACCATCTGCTGCTCGAGGCCGCCTGGGCCGACGCGCGCGAGCGGCTGACCGACGTCGCGCGGCTCGGCGACCTACTCGACCGCGCGGCCGGGACGATGGTGCACCAGCGGCTCGACCGGATCAGCCCGCTCGCGATCCCGGTGCTGGTGCTGATCGGGCGCGAGAATGTCGCGGCATCGGACCTCGACGACGCGCTGCTTGGCGAACTGGCCGATACGCTGGCCGAGGCGGCGATGCGCGCCGATTAGCGCCCCGATCCGGCCCGGCATCGTAACCGGCGTTTCGCTTGCCGCGAAAGACGAGGAGGCGTAGATTGGCGCAAAATATAGCGAGGATGCCTGCGATGACCCATGTTTCGAAGCGGTCCGTCCCTTGGGCGCTTTTGCTCGCCGCGCCGTTGCTGGCCGGCGCATCGCCCGCCCCGGCCGAGCCGGCCGCCGCACCCGCGGTGCCGCCCGGCGCGACGATCGATCCGCCGGTCGTGGTGACCCCGATCGTCCAGCCCTTCGACCTCGACGCGACGCGGCGGATGGCGGTGCAGGTCATGGTCGGCGGTCAGGGGCCCTTTTCCTTCCTCGTCGACACCGGCGCCGAGCGCACGGTGATCGCGCGCGAACTCGCCGAGCGGCTGAAACTGGTCGAGGGCGAGAAGCTGCGCCTCGCGACGATCGGCGGGTCCGCGACGGTGGCGAGCTACCGCATCGCCGCGCTGCAGATGGCCGACCTTCATCTCGCCGCCGTCGATGCGCCCGCCTTTTCGGGGCGCCACATCGGCGCCGCCGGGCTGATCGGCGTCGACATGCTCGAGGAACGGCGAATCCTGATCGATTTCCGCAAGCAGAGCATGCAGATCCTCGAAACGCGCAAGCAGTCGCGGCCGCTTATCCGCGACGATGATGCGATCGTCGTGATGGCGCGCAACTCGGCCGGGCGGCTGATCCTGTCCGACGCGCGGCTCGACGGAAAGCGGATCGACGTGATCGTCGACACCGGCGCGCAGACGAGCGTCGGCAACCTTGCCCTGCAAAAGCTGGTGATGAGCCGCCGCGCGAACCGGCTGCCGCTGATCGAGTCGACCCTCGACGCGGTGTCGGGCGAGGCGGTGCCGGCGTTGCGCACAGCGATCAAGCGGATCGTGATCACCGGCATGGACGTCAACGACCTGCCGGTGAGCTTCGCCGACAGCCAGGCCTTTCGCGCGCTCGGGCTGGAGGACCGGCCCGCGCTGCTGCTGGGGATGGACAGCCTCGCGCTGTTCGACCGGGTCGAGATCGACTTCCCGAACAAGCGCGTCGTCTTCGATCTGCCCGACGGCGCGAGCCGCGACACGAAACTCCGCCTTGCCGCGAATATGGCGGTGCGCGGAAGCTAACCGCGGACTGGGGAGTTGCCCGCGGGCGCCAGCGGCGGCATAGCGGGGCGATGTCCGTCGCCTTCGATTTTGCTGGCCACAGCTTTCGGATGCTCGCCGATCGCGCGCTGTTCTGGCCGCGGCACGGCGCGCTGATCGTCGCCGACCTGCACCTCGAAAAGGCGAGCTGGTACGCCGCGCATGGCCAGCCGCTGCCCCCTTATGACAGCCACGACACGCTCGACCGGCTGGCAAGGCTGGTCGCCGACACTGGCGCGCGCCAGCTGTGGTGCCTTGGCGACAGTTTCCACGACCGCGACGCCGCCGCGCGCATCGCGCCCGCGGTCGCCGGGCGGCTGCTGAACCAGGCCGCGGCGACGAAGCTCGTGTGGATCGCGGGCAATCACGACGGCCTTTCGGGCGGCGCGTGGGGCGGCGAGGTCGCCGACGAACTGGAGAGAGACGGGATCGTCTTTCGCCACCAGAGCGAGGCGCAGGAAAGCCGACCCGAAATCTCGGGGCATTTCCACCCCAAACTGCGGCTGAGCCTGCGCGGGCGCCCCGTGTCGCGCCCCTGTTTTGCGGGCGATGCGCAGCGATTGATCCTGCCGGCCTTCGGCAGCCTGACCGGCGGCCTTGCGGCCGAAGATTCTGCAATCGCCCGCAATTTCACCGGACCCTATCGGGCGATGCTCGTCGCACGCGGACGCTTGCTGTCGATTCCATGCCGCGGCGTGGGCGACAATGACGTTACGGAAAGCCGGATCGCCGCGCGCCGCTGACCCGTCCGGCGTGTGGCGCACCGCTGCCCCGCCTGTGGCCAAAAAGCATCACCCCCCGAAAAACGACGCAAATGCAGGCCTCCGGCTGGATCGGCGGATCAATTTCGATATGTTCGGCAGGCAACAAAAATAATGAAATGTTGAGAGGAGTGCCCGTTATGACAACTTCTTCCCTTCGTGCCGCGCGCCTTTTGCGCAGCAGCGCGCTTGGCGTATCGATCGCCGTAGCCGCCGTTTCGGTCCCCGCCTTTGCGCAGGATGCCGCCGACACCACCGACGACAGCGCCGACGCGCCGATCGTCGTCACGGCGCAGGGCCGCGCCCAGCTGCTGTCCGACGTGCCGGTCGCGATTTCGGCGGTCAGCGCCGAAACGCTGCAGAACAGCGGCGCGAACGACATCCGCCAGCTGAACCAGGTCGCCCCGTCGCTGCTCGTCTCCTCGACCGGTTCGGAAGCGAACGGCTCGGCGCGTATCCGCGGCATCGGCACGGTCGGCGACAACCCCGGCCTCGAAAGCTCGGTTCCGGTGTTCATCGACGGCGTCTATCGCTCGCGGTCCGGGATCGGCCTCAACGAACTCGGCGAAATCGACCGCATCGAGGTGCAGCGCGGCCCGCAGGGCACGCTCGGCGGCCGCAACTCGTCGGCGGGCCTGATCAGCATCTATTCGAAGAAGCCCGACTTCAACTTCGGCGCCAATGGCGAGATCACCTATGGCAATTATGACTATTGGCGCCTCGCCGGCAGCGTCACCGGCCCGATCGGCGACACGCTCGCCGCGCGCCTCGACGGCGTGTGGGTGAAGCGCGACGGCTTCTACAACGACACCAACAACAATCGCGACGTCAACAACCGCGACCGCTATTTCCTGCGCGGCCAGCTGTTGTTCGAGCCGACCGACGCGCTGTCGGTCCGGCTGATCGCCGACTATACCTATCGCGACGAGGAATGCTGCGCGGCGACCTATGTCAGTTCGTCGGTCAATCCGTACATCGGCAACCTCAACAATCCCGGCGTGCCCGCAAGCGCGACGACGAACAATATCGTGCGCGTGCTCGCCGACCTCGGCCAGCCGCTGGCGGCGTTCAACCAGGGCTATAGCCGCAATATCTCGGTCACCCCGGGACGCAGCTTTGCCGGCAAGACGAAAGACTACGGCTTCTCGGGCCAGATCGACTATGATCTCGGCGGCGCGACGCTGACCTCGATCACCGCCTACCGCGAATATCGCTCCGGCGAGGCCGGCGACGTCGACTATAATGCGGTCGACATCCTCTATCGCGCGCCGAGCGACGACGCCTATCGCCAGTTCCACACCTTCACCCAGGAACTGCGCCTGCAGGGCGAGGCGTTCGACGGCAAGCTCGACTGGCTGGTCGGCGGCTTCTATGCCAACGAAAAGCTGCGCGTGCGCGACAACCTGCGCTTCGGCAGCCAATATGGCCGCTTCGCGAACTGCCGCATCATCTCGGGCGGCGGCCTCGCCGGCCTCTATTCGCCGACCAACCCGCTCTGCGTTGTTCCGGGCGTCGGCCCCGCGACGATCGCAGGCGCCAGCGGCGCATCGGGGCCCGACATTCTCGCCGCCTTCACCGCGCTCGACGGTCTCAACGACCGCGGCAGCATCAACGACGTCTATCGTCAGAATGGCGAGAATTGGGCGCTCTTCACGCACAATATCTTCCACATCACCGACACGCTCGATTTCACGTTCGGGCTGCGGTACACGAACGACAAGAAGAAGTTCTCGGCAACCTTCACCAACGACAACACGGTTTGCACCACGGTGCAGGGACTCGTTCTCGACGATCTGTCGAGCACGAACGCGACCGCGCGCGCGCTCGCCGGCGCCCTCATCGGCCTCAGCTGCCAGGGCAATTCGACCGCCGAACTCAACAATGTGTCGATCAACGACAAGCGGAGCGAGGACGAGTTCACCGGCACGGCGATCCTGTCGTTCAAGCCGGTCGACGACCTGATGGTCTATGCGAGCTACTCGCGCGGCTACAAGGCGGGCGGCTTCAACCTCGACCGTTCGGCGCTGAAGTCCCCGATCCTGCCGTTCGCGGCCACCCCGGGCGGCGCGCAATCGCTGGTCGGCAACCTGCAGTTCGATCCGGAAACGGTGAACAGCTACGAGCTGGGCGCCAAATATTCGAGCGGTCCGTTCAGCGCCGGGCTGACCTTCTTCCGGTCGGACTTCTCGAGCTTCCAGCTCAATACGTTCAACGGCACAGTCTTCCTCGTCCAGAACATCAACGGCTGTTCGAGCAGCCTGAACGGCGGCGACCGCGACCAGAGCAAGTTCACCGGCGCACCGAACTATAATGCGGCGGCGGCGACCACGGGCGCCTGCCCGTCGGACGACGTCGGTTACGGCGTGCGCTCGCAGGGCTTCGAGCTCGAAGCCTCGCTGGTCCCCGCGCGCAGCTTCCGCATGACCGCGGGGCTGACCTATGCCCGTACCAAATATCGCGGCAATCTGGTCGGTAATGATTCGGGCGCTCCGCTCGATCAGGCGCTGCGCCTGCTTCCCGGCAACAACCTGTCGAACGCGCCCGAACTGGTTGCGACGAGCAGCATCGCCTGGACCCCCGATATCGGCAGCAGCGGGCTCACCGGCCTCGTCTATATCGATGGCCGCATGACCAGCGACTATAACACCGGTTCCGACCTGTTCCCGCAGAAGGAACAGAATGGCTATGCGATCTTCAACGCCCGCATCGGCCTGCGCGGCCCCGACGAGAAATGGGGCATCGAATTCTGGGGCCAGAATATCTTCAACAAGCAATATGCCCAGGTGGCGTTCAACTCGCCGTTCCAGGAAGGCGGCACGTCGACCGGCACCGCCTTCGCCGACCCGCAATATCCGGGCGGCCGCCAGCTCTTCTCGCAGTTCCTTGCCGAACCGCGGACCTATGGCGTGACGCTGCGCGGCAAATTCTGATCGCGTAGGCAGGGTTACGGAAACCGCCCGCTCGCTTGCGCGAACGGGCGGTTTCTTTTTGTCTCGCGCGAAGCCGCGAAGATCACGATTCCGGGCCGACAGGCCCCTTATATGATCATCGTCGCGCCCCCCGCGACACGGCGGAAAAGAGCCGCTTTGCGGCCGACACCATCTCTTCGCGTCTTCGTGTGAAACAGTCAGCGCGCCCGCGCAGCCTGATGCGCGATGTCGGTCATCAGCTTGCGGAACAGCACCGCGCCCGCGGTGCCCGAGGATTTGAGCGCGCGCTCGCAATCGAGCAGCCGCGTCATCAGCCGCGCGACGCGGACCGAATCCCAGATGTGGAGCTGCGCGGTCACCGCGTCGCGTTCTTTCCAGAAGACGCCGCTGCTCTTCGCCGCGACGACGGTCGCGGGGTGGGCTCCGGCATCAACCTCTGCCCGCAGCCGCGCGAGCTGCATCGCGCGGATGCCGAGCGCGCGGATGATGCGGATCTCGGCGACGCCGACCGCCGCCGCGGCGCTCAGCATCTCGGGCAGGTCGCGCACCTTGCCGCCGAGCGCGACGTTGATGCATTCGCTGACATCTTCCTCGTGCGTCGCGGCGCCGAGCGCGGCGATGTCGGCGGGTGTCACCTGCCGCTGCCGGTCGGGCGCGGCGTCGAGGTAGAGCGCGATCTTCTCGATCTCGCGGCGCATCAGCGCCTGGTCGCCCGAGACGAGGTCGACGAGCAATTGCGCCTCGGCATTGGCGAGCCGCAGCCCCTGCTCCTGCGCTGCGGCCATCGCGATGCCGACGAGCGCGCGGCGGTCGGGCTGGTAGCAGATCGCCGCCACCGCATGGTCCGACCCTTCGACCAGTTTGACGAGCTTCGACTTGGCGGTGACCGACGCGCCGGTCGCGATCACCGGGTTGATGACGGTGTCGGCCGCGAGCAGCGCCTCGACCGCGGCGAGACTGTCGTCGCCGTTGCCCGGGATTTCGAGCCGGATCACGCGTGCGGGCGAAAAGAGCGACATCGACGCCGCCTCGGCGGCGAGCAGCGACGGATCCTGCGACAGCTGCGCGCCGGTAAGGTCCAGCCGTTCGGCGTCCTTGCCGGCCAGCCCGATCAGATGCTGCGCGACCGCGCCCATCGTCGCCTCGTCGGGCCCGGTGAGGAGCGCGAAGCGAACCGCGGGATCGAGGCGGGTCTGGCGTTCGAAGTCGGCGGGCTTGACGCTCTTCACGAGCCTAGCCGCCAGGCGCCGCCGGCGGGTCGGCGGACTCGCCGCCGCCGCGGTTCGCGAACACCGCGAGCCGTGCGACGATCTGGTCGGCGACGCCCGAGGCGAGCCGTTCGAGCGCGGTCGATTCGGCGGCGATCGTTGCATATTCGCTGCCGACGACGTCGATCCCGGCGTCCTGCGCCGCGGTCGCGTCGAGCAACACCTCGCCCGACGCGGCGTTGACGAGCTGGTAGCGCGCGCGCAGCGTCCGCCGCTCGCGCGTCACGGCATCGTCGGCGCGGACGCCGAAGCCGGTAATCGAATCCTCGAGCCGCACGTCGAGCCGCAGCCGTTTGCCCCCGCCATGCCCGGCCTGCGTCGCCTGCAACCGGTCGCGGAGCGCGTTACGGACCAGCCAGCCCGAATGCCCCTCGATCGGGGCGACGTCGACGTCGGCGAGCACCTGCGCCACCGCGCCCTTGCTGCCGTTCGCATAGAGCGGGCGCAGGCCGCAGCCGCCGAGCGCCAGCGAGGCGGCAACAAGCGAGGAGACGAGAAGACTACGCATCTTAAGCACCAGTAACCCTTATTCCGTTCGTGTCGAGCGAAGTCGAGACACCCGGAAGGCAAGCCCGAACGATGGGCATCTCGACTTCGCTCGATGCGAACGGAGATGGAGATGCCAGCCCTTAGGGAACGATATTCACCAAACGGTCGGGGACCACAATCACCTTCTTCGGCGCGGCCCCGCCAAGCAGTTCGACGATGCGCGGGCGCGCGAGCGCCGCGGCTTCGGCGGCGCCTTTGTCGATCCCCTTCGCAAGCGTCATCGTGTCGCGCAGCTTGCCCGCGACCTGGATCGCGATCGTCACCTCGTCGTCGACGAGCAGCGCGGGATCGGCGACCGGCCATGCGGCGTCGGCGATCATCGCGGTCGTGCGCTGGCCTTCCGGCAGCGCCGCCCACGCCTCTTCGGCAAGGTGCGGCATCATCGGCGCGACGAGCAGGATCAGCGTCCGGCACGCCTCGGCACGGGTCGCCGACGGCGGCGCCTTCTCGATCTCGTTCGCGAGCGCGTGGATCTTTGCGACCGCCTTGTTGAAACCCAGCGCCTCGATATCGGCCGCAACCCCCGCGATCGCCTGATGCAGCTTGCGCGCAAGTGCCCTGTCCTCGCCGCCGTCACCGGCATTTTCGGTCTCGCCAAAGATCCGCCACAGGCGCTGGACGAAGCGCCACGCGCCCTCGATCCCGGCCTCGCTCCACGGCAGGTCGCGCTCGGGCGGGCTGTCGGAGAGCATGAACCAGCGCGCAGCGTCGGCGCCGTACTGGTCGAGGATGGCGTCGGGATCGACGACATTCTTCTTCGACTTCGACATCTTGATCACGCGGCCGACATCGACCGGAGCGCCATCGGCCGCCAGCGTCGCGCCGTCGGCGGTGCGGACGATCTCGTCGGGGGTGAAGAAGACCGGCGCATGGCCCTCGCCCTGGTCGCGGCTATAGGTTTCGTGCGTCACCATCCCCTGCGTGAACAGGCTGGCGAAGGGCTCCTTGATGTCGATCATCCCCAGCTTGTTCAGCGCGCGGGTCCAGAAGCGCGCGTAGAGCAGATGCAGAATCGCATGTTCGATGCCGCCGATATACTGGTCGACCGGCAGCCAGCGGCGGAGGACGTCGGGATCGAACGGCTTGTCCGCGGGCGCCGAGGCGAAGCGCAGGAAATACCAGCTCGAATCGACGAAAGTGTCGAGCGTGTCGGTCTCGCGCACCGCGTCGCCGCCGCAGCTCGGACAGGCGACATGCTTCCACGTCGGATGGCGGTCCAGGGGGTTGCCGGGGACCGAGAAATCGGCGTCCTCGGGCAGCACGACGGGAAGCTGGCTCTTCGGCACCGGCACCAGCCCGCACGCGTCGCAATGGATGAACGGGATCGGCGTGCCCCAATAGCGCTGGCGCGAGACGCCCCAGTCGCGCAGGCGCCACACGGTCGTGCCCTTGCCCCAGCCCTCATGCTCGGCGCGCGCGATGATCGCGGCCTTGGCTTCCTCGATCGTCATGCCGTCGAGGAAATGGCTGTTCACCAGCTTGCCGGGACCGACATAGGCCTCGTCGCCGTGGAAAACCTGTCCGGTCTCGTCGCCCTCCGCGATCACGCGGTGGACGGGCAGGCCATATTTGCGCGAGAAATCAAGGTCGCGCTGGTCGTGCGCCGGGCAGCCGAAGATCGCGCCGGTGCCATAATCCATCAGCACATAGTTCACGACCCAAACCGGCAAATGCCAGTTCGGATCGAGCGGGTGCTCGACCGACAAGCCGGTGTCGAAGCCCATCTTCTCGGCGGTGTCGAGCTGTTCGGCGGCGGTGCCCTGACGCCGGCACTCCTCGATGAACGCCGCCAGTTCGGGCGAATCCTTCGCGAGGCGCTCGGCGAGCGGATGGTCGGGCGAGATCGCTGCGAAGCTCGCGCCATAGAGCGTGTCGGGGCGCGTCGTGAAGACGTCGAAGCCCGGCGCGCCGCCCGCCATGCGGAAGCTGAATTCGAGCCCCTGCGACTTGCCGATCCAGTTTTCCTGCATCAGCCGCACCTTGTCGGGCCACTGGTCGAGACCCTTCAGCCCTTCGAGCAATTCGTCGGCGAAGTCGGTGATCTTGAGGAACCACTGCGACAATTTCTTCTTCTCAACCAGCGCGCCCGAGCGCCAGCCCCGGCCGTCGATCACCTGCTCGTTCGCGAGCACGGTCATGTCGACGGGATCCCAGTTGACGTAGCTTTCCTTGCGCGTGACCAGCCCCGCTGCATGCATGTCGAGGAACAGCGCCTGTTCCTGCCCGTAATAGTCGGGTTCGCAGGTCGCGAGCTCGCGGCTCCAGTCGATCGCGAGCCCCAGGCGCTTCAGCTGCGCGCGCATCGATGCGATATTGTCGCGCGTCCAGCCGCCCGGCGCGACGCCCTTTTCCATCGCGGCATTTTCCGCCGGCATGCCGAACGCATCCCATCCCATCGGGTGAAGGACGTCGTGGCCGGTCATCCGCTTGAAGCGCGCGAGCACGTCGCCCATCGCATAATTGCGGACATGCCCCATATGGATGCGCCCCGAGGGATAGGGGAACATCTCGAGGATATAGGCCTTCGGCTTGGCGGCCCCATCGGCATTCTTGGAGTCGGTGGTGACGAAGCTGTTCGCGGCGTCCCAGGCGGCCTGCCAGCGGGCATCGGCGGCGAGAGCGCCAAAGCGCGTTTCGCGGGTCATTGGTCAGTTACCCCGTTGATACGATCAAACATGGACGTCATCCCGGCGGAAGCCGGGATCTCGCCGGTGCGTCAGAACGCGAGGGTGAGATCCCGGCCTTCGCCGGGATGACGAAAACTGCGTTAGCCTTCGATGGCCGAGCGGCGGAGGTCGCGGGCGCGGGTGAGGATGATTTCCTCAAGCTTCTGCACCGTCGCCGCCTGCACCGGCGCGTCGACCCAGGCGCCGCCCTGCGACACCTGGCGCGACGCCGCGACACGCAGCGCATCGGCGCGCAGGTCGCGGTCGAGGATCGACACCGTCACCTTCATGCGCTCGCCCGGATTCGACGGATTCGCGTACCAGTCGGTGATGATCACCCCGCCCGACGAATCGGCCTGGAGCAGCGGCATGAACGAGAGCGCGTCCAGCGACGCGCGCCACAGATAGGAGTTCACGCCGATCGTCGTCACCTGCGACGCGGCGAGGTCGGCCTTCGGCTTTTCCTTGCCGGCGCAGGCCGACAGGCCGAGCGCGGCGAGCCCGAGCAGCGCCAGCGCAGCCGGACGACGGCCGAACGTGGCAGGGACGGGAAGCTGGAACATGCCGGAACACCTTATATTTGGGCGTCGCCTGCCCGACCGGGGCACGGACGCGTGCGGAATTTGCAAGCGTCTCTATCGCCCTTGTTCCCGGGCCGCAAGCGCGGCAATCGCCTCTTTTCCGCCGTTCATCGCGCGGTCATCAAAGCGTCGCACTGTGGTGTCAACGCAACAGCTTCGGCGAAAAGCCGGAACGGCGGGATCATTCGTTCGCGAATCACTGGAATTTTCGGGGCCGCAGGCCTATCTGGGGATTCGATTGGGGTTGGAGTCGCAGTCTAATGGCGCGGAAATCGCGACATCTCTGGAAGTCCGGGCTGGTCGCCGCTGCGGCGATTTCGCTCGCGCTTCCGCCTGCGCTCGCGGCGATGACCCGCGCCGACCGCATCCGCGACACCCAGCTGTCGGAAACGCTGCTCGGCCAGTTCACCCCGGCATCGGGCGATCCGCGCCTGATCGCGCGCTACGCCAAAATGTCGGCCGAAGCGCGCAGCAGCTTCAGCTTCACCCCTGCCTTGACCGACGAGGGCCGCCGGAACCGGGCGATCACCGTCGTGATCCGCAGCCGCGACGACACGTCGAGCGCCGCGCGCACCGCCGCGCTGACCGCCGGTCGCGCCAAGGCGCCGATCACGGTCGCGCCCGTCGCCTATGACCTTGGCGCGTCGGTCGGCTTCCAGAAATTCGTCACCCCGGCGCTGCCGCGCGGCATCGACCTCAAGAATCTGCCGGTCGCGCGCGAACCCGAACAGCTCGCCGAAAAGAAATCGCGCTTCGCAACACGCGTCCTCAGCCGGCCGAGCGATCCCGCCGGCGCGACCGACCGCGTCACCGCGCCCGGCGACGACCAGAATGTCGATGTCGTCAGCAGCTATCGCCTGACGAAGAATATCGATGTGACGGCCGGCGTCCGCTATCGCACCGACGACCGCGCGCAGCCGCTGACCGACGCGCGCCGCGACAGCCAGGCGGTCTATGTCGGCACAGCCTTCCGCTTCTGACCTGTCCGGCGTTTCGCCGCTTTGTGATCCCACGCATCGATTGCTGCCCAGCCGGGTTTGATGCCGCTTGCGCGCTGGAGCGCGCGCGCCCGCGCGGATGTCAGCCCGCCGAGCGCGATGGCTTTCCCGCCCGCGAGCCGCGCCAGTCGCAGCCATTGGGCGCGGCCCAGCGCGGGGGCGCCGGGGTGCGAGCGCGTCGGGTGGAGCGGAGAAATGAAGGCCCCGTGCGCGGCCGCGCGCCGCGCCGCGCGCGCCTCGCCCGCGTCGTGAACCGGCATGGTGACGACCAGACCGAGGCGATGCGCCTGCCGCGCGCGCGCGGCCATCGGCTGGCGGAGATGGACGCCATCGGCGCCCCACCGGCGCGCCAGCGCGGGCGATCCCGCGAGCAGGACCATCAGCTTGCGGGTCCGTGCAATGCGCAGGAGCCGCCGGACCAGCCGCCAGCGCAATCGCGCCGGCAGCGCGTCGTGGCGCACGACGATACCGCTGCCCGGCGGCACGATCGCTGCCAGCGCGCGCATCCCGGCCGCAAGCCGCTCGTCGCTGAACAGCCATATCGCAGGCAGGTTTCGGGAGCAGGAGGGGTGGCGTCCGACCATCGCCCTTCCTATAGGCGCGTCGCGGGCGCGCGCAACGCGCCGATCGAGGATCGAATATGAGCGACGCTGCTGAAAGGCTGGCCGAAGTAAGGGCGAATATCGCGGGTGCGGCGAAGCGCGCGCAGCGCGAGCCCGCCGGGATCGAACTGATCGCGGTGTCGAAGACGCACGAGGCCGCGGCGATCCGCCCGCTGATCGCCGCGGGCCAGCATCATTTCGGCGAGAATCGCGTGCAGGAAGCGGCGGCCAAATGGCCCGCGCTGCGCGCCGAGACGCCCGGGATCGTGCTGCACCTGATCGGCCAGCTCCAGTCGAACAAGGCCGAGGAAGCGGTGGCGCTGTTCGACGCGATCCATTCGGTCGACCGCTCGTCGCTGGTGCAGGCGCTTGCCAAGGCCTGCGCCAGGGCGGGCAAGCAGCCGCAGCTCTTCGTGCAGGTCAATATCGGCGACGAGGAGCAGAAGGGCGGCTGCGCCGTTGCCGCCCTGCCCGCCTTGCTCGCGGAGGCGCGCAACGCGGGGCTCAAGATCGACGGCCTGATGGCGATCCCGCCCGCAACGCAAGAACCCGCGCCCTATTTCGCATTGCTCGACGAGCTTGCCGAACGCCACGGCCTGGCGCTGCGCTCGATGGGGATGAGCGGCGATTATGAAACCGCGGTGATGCTGGGCGCGACGCATGTCCGCGTCGGCACGGCGCTGTTCGGCGCGCGTTGAGGTTGGCGCGAATCGGCCGGAACCCGGCATATCTTTCATCGTCGTCCCGGACTCGATCCGGGATCCGTTAATTCAGCGCTGCGTGAATGGACTCCGGGCCAAGCCCGGTGTGACGAACGAAGAGAACGACGGCTTCCCACCCAAAAACCGTCCTTCAAGCGCATATCGACAACGCTCCCAGGCTGTATTATGTGAACAGTACAGTTCGGAGTGCCGATGCCGCGTACTTTAGAAAATCCCCGACGCCAGCCCCTCCGCCAATGCGGCGCCAAGATTGCGCGCTTTGGCGAGGCGGTTCGCGGGGATCGTCTTGGGGGCCAGGATGGCTTCGGGCGTCTGCGCATCGGTGTTCACGATCACCGGATCGGCGACGCGTCTGAGCCGCCAGCCGGTCGCGATGCGGTCGAGCTGGCGCTGGGCACCCTCACCGTCGGAGCCGGCGCAGATGATCGTCGCATAGGGGCGCCCTTCGAGTCTGCCGAGGCAGGGATAATAGCAACGGTCGAACATCTCCTTCATCGCGCCCGACAGTGCCGCAAGATTTTCTGGCCCGACAAACAGGTAACCGCCCGCCGCGAGCAGATCGTCGGGCGCAACCTCGTCCGCCGCGAGCAGCCGCGCGCTCCCCGCCCCATCGGCGGCCGCGCGCGCAAGCGCTTCGCTGCCGCCGGTGCGGCTGTGCCAGGCGATCAGCAGGTGCGGCGCGTCGGTCATGCCGCGATGCTTGCCAAGCCCCGCGGCGCGGCGCAAGCTGCCCCGAAACAGGGGAGGATAACATGCGCCGACTGACCGCCGCGCTGCTTGCCAGCTCGATACCGTTCGCCGTGATCGCACAGGATGCCGCGAGCGACGCCACGCGCACCGCGCAGGCCGAAATCGCCAGGCGCCTGCCGCTCGACGACCCGCGCGACGAAGCCAATGCGCGGCGCGGCAAGCTTGCCGAGATTCCGGGCGGGGTGATTCTCGACAAGCAAGGCAAGACGGTGTGGGACCGGCGACCCTATGAATTTCTGCAATCGAAGGACGCGCCCGACACGGTGAACCCGTCGCTGTGGCGGCAGGCGCGGCTCGACGCGGTGCACGGATTGTTCGAGGTGGTGCCGGGCAAGATCTGGCAGATCCGCGGCTACGACCTGTCGGTGATGACGATCATCCGCGGCAAGAGCGGCTGGATCGTCGTCGACCCCTTGCTGTCAGAAGAAACGGCCGCCGCGGGGTGGAAGCTGTTCGCCGAGACGGTCGAGGCGAAGGACAAGGCGCTGCCGATCAGGGCGGTGATCTTCAGCCACAGCCACAGCGACCATTTCGGCGGGGTCGGCGGGATCGTCACACCCGAACAGGTCAAGGCGGGCAAGGTCCGCATCATCGCGCCGCACGGCTTCTCGGAAGAAGCGACATCCGAGAACGTCCTTGCCGGCACCGCGATGGGGCGGCGCGCGCTCTATATGTTCGGGTCGATCGTGCCGCCCGGCGTGCGGGGTCAGGTCGACACCGGGCTGGGGCCGAAACTGTCGTCGGGGACGATCGGCTATATGGAGCCGACCGAGACGGTGTCGGAGAAAGGCGGCACGCTGACGATCGACGGGCTGGTTTTCGAGTTCCTCGACGCGGGGGGCACCGAGGCGCCGTCGGAGTTCGTTTTCTATATCCCCGCATACAAGGCGCTGCACACGACCGAGGTCGTGACGCACACGCTGCACAATGTGCTGACCCTGCGCGGCGCACAGGTGCGCGACGCGCTGCACTGGTCGAAGGTGATCGACGCGATGCTGCTCAAATGGGGCGGCAAGGCCGAGGTCGCGATGGCGTCGCATCACTGGCCGACGTGGGGCGCGGGCGAGGTCAGCGAGTTGCTGGCGAACCAGCGCGACGCCTATCGCTATGTGCACGACCGGACCTTGTTCCTCGCCAACAAGGGCGCGACCTTGCACGAGCTTGCCGATCAGACCGCCGAGGCGCCGGTGCAGGGCAGCGATTTCGGCACGCGCGGCTATTATGGCACGCTCAACCACGACATGAAGGCGACGTACCAGCGCTATTTCGGCTGGTGGGACGGCAATCCGGCGAATTTCAACCCGTTGCCGCCCGAACAGTCGGCGCCGAAATATGTCGCGCTCGCCGGCGGCGCCGACAAATTGCTCGCCGCGGGGAGGGACGCGATCAGGGCGGGCGACTACCGCTGGGCGGCGGAACTGCTGAACAAGCTGGTGTTCGCCGAACCAGGCAACAAGGACGCGCGCGCGGCGCTCGCCTCGGCCTATGACCAGATGGGCTATCAGGCCGAGTCCGGCGCGTGGCGGAACTATTATCTCGCCGCCGCCGCGAGCCTGCGCGGCAATGCGGTCGAAAGCATTTCGGGCAACGGCCAGAGTCGCAGCTTCGTCAGCGCGATCCCGACCGGCGTCTTCTTCGACGCGCTCGCGACGCGGTTCGACGCAGCGAAGGGCGCGGCCCTCAAAGGCACCTTCCAGTTCATCCTGCCCGACAGCAAGGAGGCCGTCGCGGTGGTCGTCGGCGGCGGGGTCGAGTTTCCGCGCTATGGCGTCACCGACGCGGCGCCGACCGCGACGATCACCATCGATCGCAAGACGCTCGACGACGTGATGCTGGGGCAGGCGCAGTTCCCGGCACTGATGCAGTCGGGCGCGATCAGGATCGACGGCGACCGCATGGCGTTCCTTTCCTGGTTCGCGCTGCACCCGCCGCAGGACCCGCGCTTCAATATAGTTGTGCCCTGACACGCCAACCGACTAACGGAGGATCATGACCGACACCGCTGCCGCGCCCACCGACCCCTTCGCGCCCGACGCGCTCAACGCGAGCGAGGGGCTGGGTCCGGTCGATCCCGCCTATGGCCATGTCCTGCGCATCACGACGGCGCTCAACATGCTGCCGCTGGCGATCGGCGCGACGCTGTTCGACCTGCTCGTGATGCCGCGAATCGGTGGACCGACGGGGCTCGTCAGCGTCGCCGCGTGGCTGTTCGCGGCGATCGCCATCGTCACCTTTCCCGCGCGCCGCGTTTCGCGCTGGGGCTACCGGATCGGCGAAGGGCAACTCCGCGTTGCGCGCGGCTGGCTGTTCCGCACCGACACGATCGTCCCCTTCGTGCGCGTCCAGCATATCGACGTCGGGCAGGGACCGGTCGAGCGCTGGTTCGGCCTCTCGCACCTCGTCGTCCACACCTCGGGCACGCACAACAGCACCGTCACCCTGCCCGGCCTGCAGGCCGACCTCGCCGCCGCGATGCGCGAGACGATCCGCCGCCACATCCAGACCGACTTTGCATGAGCGACGCCGCCGCCCTTCCCGCGGCCGCCGACGAGCCGCGTTGGCAGCGGCTGCACCCGGCGACGCTGGCCCTCGCGCTTGTCCGGATCGGCCCGCGCTCGCTGCAGTTTCTGCCCGCGGTCGCGGCGCTTGGCTTCACCGGCAACTGGGTCTGGATTGTCCCCGCGATTCTCGCCTATCTGCTGATCGCGCTCGCCGCCGCCTGCCTGCAATGGATGCGGTTTCGCTTCCTCGTCGGCGACGACGAGGTGGTGATCGAGAGCGGCGTGCTGTCGCGCCAGCATCGCACCATCCCCTTCGACCGCATCCAGGACGTCAGCATCGAACAGGGGCTGGTGTCGCGCGCGCTCGGCATCGCCAAGGTCGGGTTCGAAACGGGCGCGGGCGGCAAGGAAAATGATGCGCATCTCGACGCCATCGGGCTCGACGCGGCGCAGGCGCTGCGCACGACGATCCGCGCGCATCGCAGCACGCCCGTCGCGGCGCCCGCGGCGGATGCCCCCGAATCAGCCCCCGCGCCCGCCGAGGACCGGCTGCTCTTCGCCATGGGGCCCCGCCGGCTGCTCGTCGCCGGGCTGTTCAACTTCTCGCTCGCCGCGCTCGCGGTCGTCGGCGGCGGTATGCAATTCTTCGACAATCTGCTGCCGTTCGACTTCAACATTTTCAACCCGATGGACTGGATCGACATCGCCGGGCGCTACGGACTCGACAGCTGGCTGCTGGCGCACCGCTGGATCGCCGGGATCGGCGCCGCGATCTCGCTGCTGTTCATCGGTTTCGCGAGCGGCGTCGCGACGATGATGTTCGCCAACTGGGATTTCCGCCTGACGCGCGAGCCGCGCGCGCTCCGCCGCACGCGCGGGCTGACGACGCGCACCGACGTCGCGGTGCCGGTGAAGCGCGTGCAGGCGGCGATTGTCGTGACCGGTTGGCTCCGCAAGCGCTTCGGCTGGCACGAGCTGCGCCTGCAGAGCCTCGCGAGCGACGGCGAGAAGGAGCGCGACCATCAGGTCGTTCCCTTCGGCCGGATCGAGGAGATCGACCCGGTGCTGGGCGAGGTCGCGATCCGCCGACCCGATGATGCGCAGGCGTGGCATCACAGCCACCGCATCGTCGCATTGGGTCCGATCATCGGCGCGACCGCCGCGACGATCGGCGGCGGCATCGCGCTCTATCTCGGCAATGCCGTCGGCTGGCTCGGGATCGTCGCTGCGCCGCTGATCGCGCTGATCGCCCTCTGGGCGGCGCGCTATCATCTGTGGGCCGATATCGGCGACCAGGTCGCAATCCGCCGCGGCTGGTGGAAGCCGAAGATGACCTTGCTGCCGCACGCGTCGGTGCAGAGCGTCGACCTCAAGACCGACTTCATCCTCCGCCCCCTCGGCCTCGCGACGCTCGTCTTCGGGGTGCCGGGCGGAAGCAGCCTCGCCAGCCACGAGATTCCGGCGATCCCGCTCGGCGTCGCGCAGGATCTGCGCGCGCGCATCCTGACGGCAGGGCTGCGGCGATGACCGAACCCGCGCTTGGCATCACCCACTCGATCAGCGGCCAGCCCTGGCACTGGCGGCGGACGAGCGCCGAAATGGGCGGCGAAAGCCTAGCCCCCGACGATCTCGTCACGCAATTGCTGATGGCGCGCGGGGTGCCGCGCGACGATATCGAGCGCCAGCGCACGCCGACCCTGCGCGGCTTCATGCCCGACCCGTCGCTGTTCCGCGACATGGACGCCGCCGCCGCGCGGCTGGCCGATGCGGTCGAGGCCCGCGAGGCGGTGACGATCTTCGGCGATTATGACGTCGACGGCGCGACCTCGGCGGCGCTGCTCGTCCGCCTGCTCCGCGCGCTCGACGTGCCGGTGGGCGCCTATATCCCCGACCGGCTGATGGAGGGATATGGCCCGTCGGGCGCCGCGCTGGTCAGGATCGGCGAGGCAGGATCGAAGCTGGTCGTCACCGTCGATTGCGGCGCGCAGGCGTTCGACGCGATTGCCGAGGCGCGCGCGGCAGGCGTCGAGGTGATCGTCGTCGACCATCACCAGTGCGCGACCACGCTTCCGCAAGCCTTTGCGGTGGTGAACCCGAACCGGCTCGACGAGGAACCCGACGCAGCGGTCCACGGCAATCTCGCCGCGGTCGGGGTTGCCTTTCTGCTCGGCGCGGCGTTGCTGCGCACCCTGCGCGCGCGCGGCCATTTCGCCATCCGCGCCGAACCACAGCTGATCGAGCTGCTCGACCTTGTCGCGCTCGGCACCGTCGCCGACGTTGCGCGGCTGACGGGTTTCAACCGCGCGCTGGTGACGCAGGGGCTGAAGGTGATGGCGAAGCGCGCCAACATCGGCATGGCGGCGCTGATGGACGCCGCGCGGCTGACCAGGCCGCCGACCGCGAGCGACATGGGCTTTGCGCTGGGGCCGCGGATCAACGCAGGCGGGCGCGTCGGCAAGTCGGACCTCGGCGTCCGGCTGCTGACGACGAGCGATCCGCAAGAGGCGGCCGAAATCGCGCAGGAGCTCAATCGCCTCAACGAGGAGCGCCGCGCGATCGAGGCGGCAGTGCTCGACCAGGCGATCGAGGCGAGCGCCGCCTGCGCCAACGCCCCCGTCGCGATCGTCGCGGGCGATGGCTGGCACCCCGGGGTGATCGGCATCGTCGCGGGGCGGCTCAAGGAAAAGCTGCACCGCCCCGCGATCGTCATTGCGGTCGATGCCGACGGCGTCGGCAAGGGTTCGGGGCGCTCGATCTCGGGCGTCGACCTCGGCGCCGCGATCCTCGCCGCGAAGGAGACGGGGCTGCTCGTCGCGGGCGGCGGCCATGCGATGGCGGCGGGGCTGACCGTCGAGAAGGACAAGGTCGATGCGCTCGGCGCCTTCCTGAACGAGCGATTGGCGGCGGACGTCGAGCGCGCGAGCGGCGACAAGTCGCTGCTGATCGACGCGGTGCTCGCGCCGCGCGGGATCAATCCCTTGTGGTGCGACGCGATCGATAGCGCCGGGCCCTATGGCGCCGGCTGGCCCGCGCCGCGCGTCGCGACGGGACCGGTGCGAATCGTCGAATCGGGGATCGTCGGCACCGACCATCTCCGCCTGATCGTCGCGGGCGATGATGGCGCGCGGTTCAAGGCGATCGCCTTTCGCGCCGCCGAGACCGATCTGGGGCAGACGCTGCTGAACGCGCGCGGGCGCAAATTGTGGCTGGCGGGGCGCGCCAAGCGCGACGATTGGGGCAGCCGCCCCGCCGCCGAACTGCACCTCGAGGATGCCGCGTGGGCCGACTGACGGCTGGCTCCCGCCAGCCGGGGGTGGACGGCCGACGCGAAGACCGGCGACGGCGCAATAAATTCGCGCGCGCGCTTGACCGCGCGGGAACGCCCGTCTAAGGCGCCGCTTCACCGATTTGACGGCCCCTTCGTCTAGCGGTCTAGGACGTCGCCCTTTCACGGCGAAAACACGGGTTCGAGTCCCGTAGGGGTCACCAGTCAAGCGGTTTATCGCGTTGATTTTACTCGATAAGTTGAAATTGCCCTAGAACTGATACCACAAGCGTTCCCACATTCTCCGTGGGGCGTGATGGCATATCCCGGAACGCAACAGGACAGAATCGCTCCCGCTCCGAGAATTTTTTCGAACGGTGGTGCGCTTGGGTGCGCGATGTCATCTGTCTGCTGGGCTTGAGATCGCCCCGTCCCGCAATATCGGTGTTCCCGCGTTCCCGAGCACACCGACGCCATAACTCGCTGGCGGTAGTCATTTGCGCGCTTCGGCCGGGCAGAGTCCGTCGGGTCAAGATGAGCGTGCAGCCCGGCGGGCCAAGGCGGCTGTTCCATCGAGAAAGAGAAGCAGTATCGCCGCTAACAGGGCGGTGTCTGAAAATGCCTTCGCATCGACGGCAATCGAGGCATCAATGACGGCCCTCGACGGGCCGTCGAACCGGAAGCGTAGAAATTTGATCCAGCGCAAATTCATTGCCGGAGACCTTGCTACCTACTACGACGGAGGGGCGAGGCCAACTCACGGAGGATGAACGATGTTCTGTCCGGAATGCGGCGAAGTGATCGGATTGGGACCGCTCGACCTGCGGCGGACCCGCCATACTTGCAATGACGGCATTGCTAAAATCATCGGGCGATGGCTGCGTACCTGCCTTCGCCGCGCTAAACCCCGGAAGGATTGAGCATGGCGCTGCATCATTGCGGACCCGGCGAAGTGGCGCGCCTTGGCGTGATCGATGATTTGGCGACGGTGACGGCGGCGCTCGCCCGCACACCGTCCTTCGAGGCGATCCAACTGGTGGTGCGCGCCGGACAGTCGATCGCGCGACACCATGTCGCCGGGTCGATGACGCTATATTGCATCGCCGGGCATATGCGGCTGGGCGGCGATGCGCCCGCCGAGTTGCGGGCCGGCGACTGGCTGTTCCTCTACCCCGGAACGCCGCACTCGGTCGAGACGGTCGCCGACACGTCGCTGCTGCTGACGATCCTGTTCGACGAAGGCGGCGGAGTCGCCGACTGACAGGGATTTCTTGAAACGACAGGGGGTTCTCATGGGCGCATATCGCAAACTCTGGTGGACGTTGATCGCGGTCCTGACGGTGACCTTCGCGATTCTCGGCATTTCGGGGGTCGAGGTTTATCGCAATGCGCCGCCGATCCCGGCCAAGGTCGTCAGCGCCTCGGGCGAGGTGCTGATGACCCGCGAGGACATCATGGCGGGGCAGGCCGCATGGCAGAGCACGGGCGGGATGCAGCTCGGGTCGATCTGGGGGCACGGCGCCTATCAGGCCCCCGACTGGTCGGCTGACTGGCTGCACCGCGAACTGACCGCTTGGCTGAGCCTTGCCGCCGAAGAGACATATGGCAAGCCGTTCGACGACCTCGCCATCGAGCAGAAGGCGGCGCTCACCTATCGGTTGAAGCAGGAATATCGGCACAACAGCCTCGACCCTGCAACCGAGGCAGTGATGGTGTCGGATCGGCGCGCGCGTGCGATCGCTCAGACCGCCGATCATTATGACCGCTTGTATGGCAGCGACCCGGCGCTGCGCGCGACGCGCGACAATTACGCGATGAAGGACGCGACGCTGCCGAGCGCGGAGAAGCGGCAGAAGCTGACCGATTTCTTCTTCTGGACCGCGTGGGCCGCGTCGACCGAGCGGCCGGGGACGGTTGCCACTTATACCAACAACTGGCCGCCCGAACCGCTGATCGGCAACCAGCCGACGCCCGAGAATATCCTGTGGTCGCTCGCCTGCGTCGTCATCCTGATCGCGGGCGTCGGGTCGCTGATCTGGGGCTGGGCGTTCCTGCGCCGCCACGACGACACGCCGCTCGTCGCCGCCGACAAGGATCCGCTAACGCTCGCGGCGCTGACCCCGTCGCAGCGAGCGCTCGGCAAATATCTGTTCGTGGTGCTCGCGCTGTTCGTCTTTCAGGTGTTCATCGGCGGCTTCACCGCGCATTACACGATCGAGGGGCAAAGCTTTTACGGCATCGATGTTTCGCAGTGGTTTCCTTATGCGCTGACCCGCACCTGGCATGTGCAGAGCGCGGTGCTGTGGATCGCCACCGCTTTCCTCGCTGCCGGGCTGTTTCTTGCGCCGGTGATCCACGGCGGCGATCCCAAGCATCAGAAGCTGGGGGTCGATCTGTTGTTCTGGGCGCTCGTCCTTGTCGTGGTCGGATCGTTCGGCGGCAACTACCTGTCGATCGCGCAGGAAATGCCGGACGGGCTCGGATTCTGGCTCGGGCATCAGGGCTATGAATTTCTCGACCTCGGTCGCGTCTGGCAGTTCGCGCTGTTCGCCGGGCTGCTCGTCTGGCTGGTGCTGATGCTGCGCTGCATGATGCCGGCGCTGCGGCGCGAGAAGGGGGGAGACCGGAGCCTGCTCCTGCTGCTCACCGTCTCGACCGTCGCGATCGGGCTCTTCTACGGCTCGGGCCTCTTCTATGGCGAGCGCACCCATATCACGATCATGGAATATTGGCGCTGGTGGGTTGTCCACCTGTGGGTCGAAGGCATTTTCGAGGTGTTCGCGACGACAGCGATTGCTTTTGTCTTTGTGTCGATGGGGCTGGTGTCGAAGCGGATCGCGACCGCGGCCTGCCTTGCCTCGGCCTCGCTGTTCATGGTCGGCGGGGTTCCGGGCACCTTCCACCACCTTTATTTCTCGGGGACGACGACCCCGGTGATGGCGGTCGGCGCCGCGTTCAGCGCGCTGGAAGTCGTGCCGCTGGTCGTGCTGGGATATGAGGCGTGGGAGCATTGGAGCCTGCGCGACCGCGCGCCATGGATGCGCCCGCTGCGCTGGCCGCTTATGTGCTTCGTCGCGGTCGCTTTCTGGAACATGCTAGGCGCCGGGGTCTTTGGCTTTATGATCAACACCCCGGTTGCGCTCTTCTATCTCCAGGGGCTGAACACCACCGCGGTCCATGCCCATGCGGCGCTGTTCGGGGTCTATGGTTTCCTCGCGCTCGGCTTCACGCTGCTGGTGCTGCGCTATATCCGGCCCGAGATCGGGTTCAGCGAGCGGCTGATGCGCCTCAGCTTCTGGGGGCTCAACGCGGGGCTGGTGCTGATGATCTTCACCAGCCTGCTGCCAGTCGGCCTGTTCCAGTTCGAGGCGAGCGTGACCACCGGCATGTGGTATGCGCGCAGCGACGAGTTCCTTCAGCAAGACTTCCTAGAAACTTTACGCTGGGTCCGCACCTTCGGCGACGTGGTGTTCATCGTCGGCGCGGTCGCGGTCGCATGGCAGGTTGTGATCCTCGGCCTGTGGCGCAAGGGTGCGCGAGGGTGACGATGGGCCGACACACGGCCGGGGGCACCAGCGGTTCGGGGACCGTGGGGGAATCGCCGCTCTGGCTGCGCGGCGGCTATCGACTGCTCTTCGCTTGCGGCGCATTATGGGCGGCGCTCGTCGTGGTCCTGTGGGTCGGCGCGTTCGCCGATCGTTGGACGATGCCGACTGCGATGGCGCCGCTCGCTTGGCACCAGCATGAGATGCTGTTCGGCTATCTGGGCGCGATCATCGGCGGCTTCGTCAGCGCCGCCATGCCCAACTGGACGGGGCGCCCGACGGTGACCGGGTGGCGCGTCGCCGCGGTGGTCGGCCTATGGCTGGCGGCGCGGCTGGCGATCCTGTTTTCGGCGACGGTGCCGCCGCTGCTCGGCGCGGCGCTCGACAGCCTTTATCTGCTCATCCTCCTCGCCTATGCGGCGCGCGAGATTTTCGCGTCGGGCAATCATAACAAGCCGATCTTGCTTATCCTCTTTCTGTTCGCCGCCGCTTCCGCAGTCGACCATGCCGCGATGATGGGCGCGCTTGCCGACCCGATGCTCGGGATGCGCCTGGGCTTCGCGCTGATCCTGCTGCTGATCGCGCTCATCGGCGGTCGCATCACCCCCGCTTTTACGCGTAATTGGCTGGTACGGCAGGGTGCCGCAGAAGGCCTACCGACCATGCCGAACCATTTCGACATGGTCGTGATCGGATCGACCGCGCTCGCGCTCGCGGCGTGGGTCGTCGGTCCCGAAAGCCCGATCGCGGCGGGGTTGTTGATCGCGGCGGGTGCCCTTCAGGTGGTCCGCCTCGCGCGCTGGGCGGGATTGAAGGCGCTCGGCGATCCGATCGTCTTTGTCCTCCATCTTTCCTATGCTTGGTTGCCGGTCGGGCTCATCCTGCTGGGGGGCGCGATGCTGTCTCCGTTCCTGCCCGTGTCGAGCGCCGTTCACGCGCTCGGCGCCGGGGCGATGGGGGCGATGACGCTGGCGGTGATGACGCGCGCGACGCGGGGGCACACCGGGCGCCCCCTGAAGGCTGACCGCGCGACCATCTTCATCTATATTCTGGCTCATTCGGGCGCGCTGCTGCGCGTGATCGCGCCGTTGCTGCCGTTCGATTATTTGGCGGTCATCGCGCTCGCCGGCGCGCTTTGGGCGGCGGCTTTCCTGCTGTTCCTGATCGCCTATGTCCCGATGGCGGTGCGGCGGGCTCCCGCAGTTTGAGCGGAGCGCATATGGGGCCATCATCCGTTCCCACCATTGTCGCAGTCGATTATGGCGGATCGGACACCGATTGTGAATCCTGCGCTGTCCGTAACCAGGCCATCTGTTCGAGCCTCAATTTGCTCTAGGAAGAGGACGACGCAACGGACGCGAACATATCCCCGACATATTGAGGCTGACGATCGAAACGACGAGTCGCCGGCTCACTTGGATGCGCGCCAAAGGTCTGCTCGACTTGCCGTCGCGCCGTGAGGTCGCGATCAATGGCCGCCCGGCGATGGAAGCTATCGCGGGCCGAGCATCAGTTTATGGCAGAAAACCTTGGATATGGGCCTGTTGCGGGCTGCCGGACCGGACACTGGGACAAATTGCCTCAGTGTCCCTGCTGGACGTTGCTCGTTGATCTAGGCATTGTTCAAGACCGCTGGTGCGGTGATGGACGATCATGAGCGCGAGCGAGGGAGCGACGCAGAACAGGGATTCGCGACGATGGACGATCTGGTTTTAAAAGCAGGTGGCTGGCTAGGACTCGCCTTGGTGGCGCTGGTCTTTGCGGCGCTGGCCGTCGACACGCCCTTTGCGGTTCATATGATTATCATCGCGATCACCTGTATGATCGCGCTGTGGTTCCGCGTCTCACGCGCCGATTATGCGGGGATGGCGCGCGGATTGCTGAAGATGCCTGCCGACCAGAGAACCTACGACGACGACCCGGTGCGCTGGGGCGTAATCGCGACCATATTCTGGGGCGTCGCGGGACTGGCGGTCGGCCTCTATATCGCGTTGCAACTCGCCTTTCCGGCGCTCAATCTCGAGATTGAATATACCAGCTTCGGACGGCTGCGCCCGCTCCACACGTCGGCGGTTGTCTTTGCCTTTGGCGGCAATGCGCTGATCGCGACGAGCTTCTATGTCGTGCAGCGCACTTGCCGCGCGCGGCTCGCCTTTCCCGGCGCCGCCCGCTTCGTCTTCTGGGGTTATCAGCTCTTCCTGGTTCTCGCCGCCACCGGATATCTGATGGGGGTCACTGGCGCGCGCGAATATGCCGAGCCCGAATGGTATGTCGATCTGTGGCTGACGATCGTCTGGATCGTCTATTTCGTCGTCTTCGTCGGCACGATCGTCAAGCGCCGCGAGCCGCATATCTATGTCGCCAACTGGTTCTATCTGAGTTTCATCGTCACCATCGCGATGCTCCACATCGTCAACAATCTGGCGGTGCCGGCGACGATCTTCGGGTCGAAGAGCTATTCGGCCTTCGCCGGGGTGCAGGATGCGCTGACGCAATGGTGGTACGGGCATAATGCGGTCGCTTTCTTCCTGACCGTGCCCTTCCTCGCGATGATGTATTATTTCGTGCCCAAGCAGGCGGAACGGCCGATCTACAGCTATCGCCTGTCGATCCTCCACTTCTGGTCGCTGATCTTCCTCTACATCTGGGCCGGACCACACCATCTCCATTATACTGCGCTGCCCGACTGGGCACAGACGCTGGGCATGGTATTTTCGGTCGTGCTGTGGATGCCGAGCTGGGGCGGCATGATCAACGGCCTGATGACGCTGAACGGCGCGTGGGACAAGATCCGCACCGACCCGATCATCCGCATGATGGTCGTCGCGCTCGCCTTCTATGGCATGGCGACCTTCGAGGGGCCGATGCTGTCGGTGAAGGCGTTCAACAGCCTCAGCCACTATACCGAATGGACGATCGCGCACGTCCACGCCGGGGCGCTCGGCTGGAACGGGATGATCACCTTCGCCGCGGTCTATTATCTGGTGCCGCGCCTGTGGGGACGCCCACGCCTCTATTCGCTGCGCATGGTCAACTGGCACTTCTGGCTCGCGACGCTGGGGATCGTCTTCTACGCCGCCTCGATGTGGGTCGCGGGCATCATGCAGGGGCTGATGTGGCGCGAATATGGCGCCGACGGCTACCTCGTCTACAGCTTTGCCGAAACCGTCGCGGCGATGCACCCGATGTATCTGATTCGCGCCGCGGGCGGGGCGATGTATCTCGCTGGCTTCCTGCTGCTCGTGTTCAACGTCTGGGCGACGCTCGCGGGCCGGGTCCGCGAGGAAAAGCCCATGACCGAAACGCCCCACAACGCCGCCGCGGATCGCCCGCTGGCGCCCGTTCCTGCCGAATAAGGAGCCAAGGCAAATGGCTACCCAACCCGCCGAAAAGCGCTTCAGCCACAAGAAGCTCGAACGCAATGTCAGCCTGCTCGGCTTCTTTTCGCTGATCGCCGTCGCGATCGGCGGCATCGTCGAGATTGCGCCGCTGTTCTGGATCGACAACACGATCGAGAAGGTCGACGGGATGCGGCCCTATACGCCGCTCGAGCTGGCGGGGCGCAACATTTACATGCGCGAAGGCTGCTACACCTGCCACAGCCAGATGATCCGCCCGTTCCGCGACGAGGTCGAACGCTATGGTCATTACAGCCTGGCGGCCGAGAGCATGTACGACCATCCGTTCCAGTGGGGATCGAAGCGGACTGGGCCGGACCTTGCCCGCGTCGGCGGTCGCTATTCGGATGAATGGCACAAGGCGCATCTGATCGATCCGCGCAGCGTCGTGCCCGAATCAATCATGCCCGGCTACGCCTTCCTCGCCGATCGCGATCTCGAGGCGGGCGACATGACGCGCGACCTGACCGCGCTCTCGCGCGTCGGCGTTCCCTATACCAAACAGGATATCGGCAAGGCGAACGACGACATCCGCGCGCAGGCCGATCCCGATGCGGGCGCGGGCGATCTCGTCACGCGCTATCCCAAGGCGCAGGTGCGCGATTTCGACGGCGACCCCGCCCGCGTGACCGAAATGGACGCGTTGATCGCCTATCTCCAGATGCTCGGCACGCTTGTCGATGTCGAGAAGGCGGCGCCGCAGGAGCAGGCGCATGTGCCCGCCGTCGCATCGGGGGCGTCGCGATGACTTATGACGAGGTGCGGCATTTCGCCGACAGCTGGGGGCTGATCGTCATGGTGGCGATGTTCCTCCTCTTCATCGCCTGGCCCTTTCGCAAGGGCGCGCGCCATCATCACGACGAAGCGGCGAACATGATCTTCAAGGACGACGACAATGGCCGATCATAAGCGCATCGACGAAGTGACCGGTACGAGCACGTCCGGCCACGAATGGGACGGCATCGAGGAACTCGACACGCCGATGCCGCGCTGGTGGCTGTGGTCGCTCTATGCGACGATCGTCTGGGGCATCGCCTATGTCATCCTCTACCCCGCCTGGCCGATGGTCCATGGCGCGACCGAGGGGGTGCTCGGCTGGACCAGCCGCGGCCAGCTCGAAGCAGAGATGCGGGCCGACGCGGCGCGCCGCGCACCGGTGATGAATGCGATCGCCGCAACGCCGATTGCCGATTTGCCCGCGAAGCCCGAGCTGATGCAGGCGGCGGTGCAGGGCGGGGCGGCCGCCTTTCGCGTCCATTGCGTCCAGTGCCACGGCGCGGGCGGCGCGGGGGTGAAGACGCTCTATCCGAGCCTGACCGACGACGACTGGCTGTGGGGCGGCGACCTCTCCACGATCGAATATACGATCGCCCACGGCATCCGGAACCCCGACCATGATGCGACGCGTACCAGCCTGATGCCCGCCTTCGGGCGCGACGGCATCCTCGACGCGGGGCAGATCGCCGACGTCGTCAGCCATGTCCGCGTCATCAGCCGCCAGGAAAGACCGAGCGCGTCGTCGGCGCGCGGGGCCACGCTGTTCGAGGCGAACTGCGCCGTCTGCCACGGAGCGAACGGTGAGGGCGGGCGCACGGTTGGCGCGCCGAAGCTGACCGATGCCATCTGGCTCTATGGCGGCGACCGCGCGAGCATCGCGGTGACGGTGACCCAGCCGCGCAACGGCGTGATGCCGCGCTGGAACGGCCGGCTCGATCCCGCGACGATCAAGATGCTCGCTGCTTATGTCTATTCGCTCGGCGGCGGCGAGAAGGCACCGGCGCCGGCCGCGGAAGGGCCGGGAACCGAAGGACGGGGAGCCGATGGTCAGCCCTGACGACCTGACCGGCGAGCACGGGTCGCTCTATGCAGCGCGAAAGGGCGTCTACCCCAAGAAGGTGGACGGCCCGTTCCGCCGCTTCAAATGGGCGATCATGGCGGTCACGCTGGCGATCTATTACGCTACGCCGTGGATCCGCTGGGATCGCGGGCCGCACGCGCCCGACCAGGCGGTGCTCGTCGACCTCGCGAACCGGCGCTTCTACATGTTCCAGATCGAAATCTGGCCGCATGAATTTTATTATGTCGCGGGCCTGCTCATCATGGCGGGGATCGGGTTGTTCCTCGTCACCAGCGCGGTCGGGCGCGCCTGGTGCGGCTACGCCTGTCCGCAGACGGTGTGGACCGACCTGTTCCAGCATGTCGACCGGCTGATCGACGGCGACCGCAACGCGCAGATCCGCCTCGCGAACGGGCCGTGGACGGCGGAGAAGATCGCGAAGCGGACGCTCAAATTTGCGATCTACCTGACCGTCGCCTTCTGGACCGGCGGCGCGTGGATCATGTATTTCGCCGACGCGCCGACGCTGACGCGCGATTTCTGGGCGGGGCAGGCGGCGCCGGTCGCCTATGTCACCGTGGCGGTGCTGACCGCGACGACCTTTGTCCTCGGCGGCTTCCTGCGCGAACAGGTGTGCATCTATATGTGCCCTTGGCCGCGCATCCAGACCGCGATGATGGACGAGAAATCTTTGCTCGTGACCTACAAGGACTGGCGCGGCGAGCCGCGCGGCAGCGTCAAGAAGGCCGAGAAGAACCCCGGTGCTTTTGGCGACTGCGTCGATTGCAACCAGTGCGTCGCGGTCTGTCCGACCGGCATCGACATTCGCGAGGGGCCGCAGATCGGCTGCATCACCTGCGCGCTGTGCATCGACGCCTGCGACAGCGTGATGGCGCAGGTCGGGCGGCCGCGCGGGCTGATCGACTATTGCACCCTCGACGACGCCGCGACCGAAATGGCGGGCGGGGTCGCGCCGCCGATCCGCAAGACGCTCTTCCGCCCGCGCACCCTGTTCTATTTCGGCCTGTGGGGTGCGATCGGGCTGGCGATGCTCTTCACCCTCGGCCAGCGCACCCGGCTCGACCTGGCCGTCCAGCACGAGCGCAGCCCGCTTTACGTCCAGTTGTCCGACGGCGCGATCCGCAACAATTACACGCTGAAGCTGCGCAATATGGAGCTTCGCCCGCGTCGGGTCGAAATCAGCGTCAGCGGCCTGCCCGAGGCGCGATTGTGGATCGACGGCGGATCGCGCGAAACGGCGCGGCAGAGCCTGCACATGCCGCTGGCGCCTGACAGCGTGACGAGCGCGCGGCTGTTCGTCGTCGCCCCCGGCGCGGGACCGGCGCGGCAGGATTTCACCATCGCGGTGCGCGCGCTCGACGACGATCCGCGCGGCGACCGCGAGACCATCCAGTTCGACCGGCCGGGGACCGAACCATGACCGACAAGCGCGAGCGCAAAGCCTTCACCGGACGCCATGCGGCGATGATCCTCGTCGCCTTCTTCGGCACCGTCATCGGCGTCAACATGGTGATGGCGAGCTTCGCGCTGTCGACCTTCGGCGGCACCGTCGTCGACAACAGCTATGTCGCGAGCCAGCATTACAACGAATGGCTCGCGCGCGCCGACGCGCAGGACCGGCTCGGCTGGGACAAGAGCGTCACGGTCAACGAGGAGCGCCATGTCCGGCTGATCGTTCGCAAGGACGGTGCCCCCGTGGAGGGGCTGCGCATCGTCGCGACGCTTCGCCACCCGCTCGGCCGCGCGCCCGCGCGCGCGATGCGCTTCGTCGCCGCGGCGGACGGCGCGCTGCGCTCGCTCGAAGCCTTGCCCGCCGGGCGCTGGCAGCTCGACCTGTCGGTGCATTGCGGCGCCGACGAGGCGCGCTACCGGATCGACCTCAAATGACCCAGGCCGCTTCCCTGCTCGTCGAGCGCGATTTCGCGGTGCCCGACATCCGCTGCGCTGGCTGCATCGCCAAGCTGGAGCAGGGGCTGGTGCGCGACCGGCGGATCGCGGCGGCGCGTGTCAATTTCACCGAAAAGCGCGTGCATATTTCCTGCACCCCCGACGCCGAAACGCCCGAACTGATCGGCGCCTTTTCGCTGCTCGGGTTCGAGGCGCATCCGATCGGCGACGGTCCGGCCGAAGTCGATGGCGGCGCGTCCGACAGTCGCGCGTTGCTGCGCGCGGTCGCGGTCGCGGGTTTCGCGATGATGAACATCATGCTGTTGTCGGTGTCGGTCTGGTCGGGCGCGAGCGGCGCGACGCGCGACCTCTTCCACTGGTTGTCGGCGGCGATCGCGCTGCCGACCGTGGCCTATGCCGGGCGCAGCTTCTTTCGCTCGGCGTGGCGCGCGGTGCGCCACGGCCGCACCAACATGGACGTGCCGATCAGCATCGGGGTGCTGATCGCGACCGCGCTCAGCCTCTATGAAACCGCGACGCACGGCCCGCACGCCTATTTCGATGGCGTGGTGATGCTGCTTTTCTTCCTGCTTTGCGGCCGCTGGCTCGACAGCGTGATGCGCGACCGCGCGCGCGGCGGGGTGACCGCGCTGCTCCGCAACATGGGCACCGGCGCGATGGTGGCGGGCGCCGACGAGACGAGCCGCTGGGTCGATGCCACCGCGCTTCAGCCCGGCATGGTCATGCTCGTCGCGGCGGGCGAGCGCTTGTCAGCGGACGGCGTCGTCGCGGGCGGCGCCAGCCGGATCGACCTGTCGCTGCTGACCGGCGAAAGCGCGCCGCAGGAGGTCTCGCTCGGCGACCCGGTTCACGCGGGAACGCTGAACGTGGAGGCGCCGATCCGCGTCCGGGTGACCGCCGCGGGCGCCGACACCGCGATCGCCGATATTGCGCGCCTGATGGGCGAGGCGGCGCAGGGCAAGTCGCGCTATGTCCGCATCGCCGACCGTGCCGCGCGCTATTATGCGCCTGCCGTCCACACGCTCGCCCTGCTCGCTTTCGCGGGGTGGATGATCGTCGGCGCGGGCTGGCATCACAGCCTGCTGATCGCGGTCGCGGTGCTGATCATCACCTGCCCCTGCGCGCTCGGCCTCGCGGTGCCGGCGGCGCAGATCGTCGCAGCGGGCGCGCTGATGCGCGTCGGGGTGCTGGTGAAGGACGGGTCGGCGCTCGAACGGCTGGCCGAGGTCGACCGCGCGATGATCGACAAGACGGGAACGCTGACGCTGGGCCGCCCGGTCGCGACCAATCTGGACGGGGCGGACGCGACCGTCCGCGCCCTGCTGCTCGCGCTGGCACGCGCCAGCCGCCATCCGCTCAGCGAAGCGCTGACCCGCGACCTAACCGCGGCAGGCGTGACCCCGCTCGCGGTCGAGGCGATCCGCGAAACGCCCGGCTTCGGGGTCGAGGCACAGTGGGAAGGGCGCATGGTGACGCTGGGCCGCCCCGCGCAGCCCACCGCCCACAGCACGCTCGCGACCCAACTCGCGATCAATGGCGCGCCGGCGATGACCGTCCGCTTCGCCGACGCGCTGCGCCCCGATGCCGCCGACACGATCGCCGCGCTGGAGCAGGCGGGCGTTGCGCCAGGCATCCTGTCGGGCGACCGCGCCGCCGCCGTCGCGCCGGTCGCGCGCGTGCTCGGGCTGACCGCCCAGACCGGCATGAGCCCTCAGGACAAGCTCGCCGCCATCGCGCGGCAGGCGGCGGCGGGGCACAAGGTGCTGATGATCGGCGACGGCCTCAACGACGGTCCCGCGCTCGCGGCGGGCCATGCCTCGATCGCGCCGGGTTCGGCGAGCGACGCGGGCAAGAATGCCGCCGACTGCATCTTCCTCGGTGACCGGTTGATGCCGGTCGCGCAGGCAATCCGCGTCGCGCGGCGGACACAGGCGATCGTGCGGCAGAATTTCGCGCTCGCGATCGGCTATAATATCGTCGCGGTGCCGCTTGCTTTCATGGGGCATGTGACGCCGCTGGTCGCGGCTATCGCCATGTCGGGATCGTCGCTGATCGTCGTCGGCAACGCGCTGCGGTTGAAGGGGGCAGCGCGATGAATGGCCTGCTCGTCCTGATCCCGGTCGCGCTTGGGCTCGGCCTCATCGGGCTCGCCGCCTTTTTCTGGTCGCTGCGGGGCGGGCAGTTCGACGATCTCGACGGTGCGGCGCTGCGCATCTTCGTCGAGGATGAGGAAGAGGACGCGCGATGACCGCGCGCCATGTCGTCCTGATGCTGGGCGCGGCAGCGCTGATGCAGCCGCCCGTCGCGGTCGAGGCGCGCGTGCTGACACTCCGGGCATGCGGCGGCGCGGCGCATCGGATGCTGCTGCCGGGCGACCCTGCCGACCCTGCGGAGCGGCGCGACTGCGCCAAGGCGTGTCACGCGGTCACCGAGCGTCGCGGCAAATCGGTAGAGTCGAAGCGTTGTTGCTGAAAATCCGCCGCCGTTGATCCCGGTCAATGTCGCAGCGCCCGGTCGCGCTCTATGTCCATATCCCTTTTTGCGAGAGCATCGTAACCCGTGTTTTCAGGCCACGGCGGTCCAAGACATGAGATTTTCCGACGTGGTTGACGGGATGATTGACCAGCCCCCCACCGCGTGGTCCGCGCGGATTGTCAGTGCACTAACGCCGCCATCGCCAGGCTTGTCCCGTGCACGGCTCCGATCAAGGTTGCCGATACCTCACCCTTATCGTGCACCGCACCGGCTGCTTGACCTTGGTGGCCCGCTGTAAGCAAGCGTCGATGGCATCTCGGTTCGCCTGTCGCATGTCGGCGGCGTCAACGATAGCCTGCCAGCCTTCGGGGTTCCCGGCCTGCATCAGCCGGGTTCCGGCGTCCCATAGGGTCGGCTCACGAACGGTGCGCGCGGCGATGCGTTCCGGCAGGTGCCAGCTTGTCGGTAGGATGCGCGCGACAAAGCCGGGAAGCGCGGACCACAGGAGGCACCCGGCAAGCAAGCCGCCGCCGACGTACCACCAGCGGAGTCGCTTTTGCTCGTAGATGGTGTTGGCCGTGCCGATAATCGTCCGCAGATCGCGGATGGCCTCGCCACGCTCCCGCTTCGCAGCCACAATCAAGACCTCGTCGTCGCGTCGCGCGCGCGCCGCCGCCGCCGTCATCCGCGCCTCGAAGTCCTCCGGAGTCATCTGCATGGCGGGCTGGCGCTCGATGGAGACAAGCCGGTTGGCCATCTCTCCCAGCGTCTTGCTGTAATCTGGAATGTCGATCTCGGATTTCTCGGTGGCGAGATGTTCGACCGCACGGCGCATCATGGCCATTTCGCCTTCAAGGCGGGTAAAGGCTCGCGTCGCCGGATCAGGGTCCGGCTCGTCATAGGGCAGTCGGGGTAGCTGTCTGTCGTTGTTCATGTCTTCCTCCTATCGGCTCATGCCAAGGTTGCGTCCGTGATCGAACGGCACCGAGTCCGCGAGATCGCGCGCCACGCTGCGGCCCATGGCCGCATCGATGCCCAATTCCCGAGTGCGTCCGCGCAGCAGCGATTCGACCTGCGCGTCGCGTTCGAGGCTCTTCGCCATGCCCGCCATTTCCTGCCCGACGCGCTTCGCGCCCCGGAAATCCCCGTCGCGACGCAAGTCGTCGTGCGCCTGCCGGAGCTGCTGCCAGCCCTCGACAAAGCGGTCGGCGCGTTGGAACGGATCGGCGCGCAGTTCTGCTTCCTTGTTCATCGCACGCACCGCGGCCTGACCTCGACCCTGTGCGGCCTCGTGGATCAGCTCTGGCTGGCGCTGGAAGGCGTTTCCTAGGTCAGTGGAGGACTGAGGCCGCATCGCGTCCAGTGCCTCTCCTGCGCGGTTCAGGGCGTCATGCTGGTGGGGCAGCATCGGCAAGCCCCGATCGCGCATCCGGGCGATGTCATCGACCGCGCGGGCATAGCGTTCGACGGCGCGGCGTTGGCCGGTGGCATAGGCTGGCTCGGCCTTCGCCTGCTCGCCCGTCCGTTCGGGCGGACGGAACCCCGCGAACATGCCTGGCTCGCGCTGCTGACCGGGTCGCGAGAGACGCAAGCCCTCGAAGATCCCGCGCGCCTTTTCCTTCCCGGTACGGACGATCTCTGCGACCCGTTCGCGAATGCCGATCCCGCGCCGCTCGGCGAAGTCGCGCGCCGGATCGGCCTTGGCATAGTCGCTCGCCATATCCTTGGTGCGTTCACGCGATAGGGTGCGGACAAGGCGGGCATCATCCTTGAAGTCGTCGCGGGCATAATGAAGCGCCATACCCTCGCGGTGACGAGACAGGCTGACATAGGCGCCGTGGCTGTCCATGCCGGGGGTGGCGAGGACATGGCTGCGGTCCACGGTCATCCCCTGCGCCTTGTGGATCGTCGCCGCATAACCATGATCGACATGGGCATAATCTTTGGTGTCGAACGCGACGCTGCGCCCGTCATCGGTGCGGACGGTCATGCTCTGCTGGCTAACCCGCTCGACCGTCCCCAGCGTGCCGTTCTTCACCTCCAGGCTGCGCTCGTTGCGCAAGAACATGACACGGTCACCGGATGCAAAGGTGCGGTCGCCACGCTCAGCCTTCACCAATACGTCATCGCCGAGCTCGCCGCCCGTACGCATCCGGTCGCGCGCCGCCTCGTTGAGCTCGCGCACCTCGGCATTGGTGTGGGTGAGGATGATGCGCGATTGATCGGGCGCGGCGATGCGCTCGCGATCCCACCGTTCAACAAGCGCGCCGCGCACCGCTTCGCGCGTGTCGGCCGCATGCACCATGCCGCGCTCGACATAGGCATGGATCGCCTCGCCGGTTCGACCGGTCGCAAGATGCCGGGTCGCATCCTGCTGCCAGCCTTCGTTCTGACGACGGACCTCGGTAATCTCGACGCCGCCATGCCGTTCGTAAACCCCGCGGAATGCCGCGCCCGCCTCGATCGCCTGCAATTGCTGCGGGTCGCCAACCAGCACGACCTTGGCGCCGGCATCGGCGGCATGGGACAGCACCCGCTCCATCTGGCGCGTGCCGACCATGCCGGCCTCGTCGATGACGAGAACATCGCGCGGGCCGAGCATTTCGCGCCCCTGCGACCAGCCATGTTCCATGCTGGCGATCGTCCGCGACGCGATGCCCGAACCATTCTCCAACCCCTCCGCCGCGATGCCCGACAGCGCCGCCCCACGCACTTCGAAGCCGCTGTTCTCCCATGCTTCGCGCGCCACGCCCAGCATCGCGCTCTTGCCGGTCCCGGCGTAGCCGACGACGACGCTCAAGTCCCTGCCATCGCTCGCATGGTCGAACGCCGCGCGCTGTTCGCCCGACAGGTCCAGCCCACGCGCCGCCGCCGCGCGAAGCGCGCCCTCCCGGTCGCTCTCGCTGACACGATGCCGCTCGCGCTCGGCCATCAACTCGCTGGCGCGCTGCAACCGCTGCTCGGTCTCGATCATCTCGCGCGACGTGAACCGATCTTCACCGCGCCCGTCCTTGCCGAGTTCGATCAAGTCGGGCGAACCGCGAACCGCGCTCATCGCCCGATCATATTGGTCCTTTCCGTCTGTGTGGCGATGCACGAACATCGCCATGTCGCGCCGCGTGAACGTCGCCTGATGGTGCGTGATCGCGTCCAAGGCGATGCGCGGTTCCGCGATGATGCGTTCGCCGTTCCGCTGCGCGGTGGCGCGATGATCCTCGATACGCTCGGACTCAAGACCGCGCTCACCCATGCGCGTCGCTGCGGGGCCGATCTTGTCTTGTGGCTCAAGGTCGATGCCCTGTGCCTTCAAACTGCGATGATCGATGCGCGCTTCGATATCGAGTTCGGCAAGGCGCGTATTCACATGGTCGGCCCATCGCTCGCGCCATTGCTCGACCAGTTCGGTGCGGTTCCAGTCGCGGACCTTGGCGCCGAAACCGTCTTCGCCGACCTCGCGCATGGTGAGCATGACATGGGCGTGCGGCTTCGCCATGCCGTCCGCACCGATGTCCCAATGCACATTCAAATCCGCGATCATCCCGCGATCGACGAACTCGGCTTGCACAAAATCACGGGCCAACTCGATGCCATCGGCCTTGCTCATCTCGCGCGGGATGGCGAACTCCACTTCGCGGGCGAGTTGCGCGTCCTTGCGGACCTCCACCGCCTCGACTTCGTTCCAAAGTGTCACGCGATCCAACAGGCGTTCGGGCGCGCCATCGGGCAGCATGATCTCGCTATGCTCGACCCCCGACTTGGCGCGGAAATCATGGTCGCGATCCAGCCGCTCGTCGTGCAGCCGCTCGCCCGCGCGATAGGCGGCAGCGGCGACGGCGCTGCGCCCGGCGGTGCGCCCGATGACTTTCGCGGAGAAGTGAAAGATTGCCATGACGGCAATCCATCTACGCCACTAAGCGGACGTCGGCACGACGTATAAGCGCGCCCTCCTCGAATAAATTCCGAGCAGGGACTAGGCGGTGTCAGACTGTCCCGGCGACTCTACTGCGCTAGAGGCGCGCTTCTTCTAACATGGCTGCATCGTCACTCAATGGAGACTTTACGATGCGCAAACCCCGTGATTTTGATTCGGAACTCAAGGCGCTTGCCGACAAGGCCAAGGCGATCAAGGAACGACGCACACGCCAGCTTGGCGAACTCGTCATTGCGACCGGCGCTGACGCGTTCGACGCTGAACTATTGGCCGGGGCGTTGCTCGATGCTGTCGCCACCAAGGACGCCGCGAAACGGGAGGGCTGGCGCAAGGCGGGCGCTGCGTTCTTTCGCGGCAAGCAACGTAAGCCTGCGCCGCGATCTGAACGCCAGCCGGAGAGCGCTCTGCCGCTCGAAGGCGTCGCGGCATCGCATTGAAGCAAGTAAGGCAAGAACCGACACGCGGGAATGGGTAATGAAACGGCGCGAGCGAACGCGGCACCTGATCGAACTCGGCGGCCTCGTCGTCAAGGCGGGGCTGGTCGATCTGACCGACGATGATCGCGCTGCCCTCTACGGCGCGTTCCTCGCGGTCGCGGGCAAACTGCAAGGCGACGAACGCGCCAACGCGCTGGCGTTATGGCAACGCAAGGGCAAGCGTGCGTTCGAGGCGGAACAGGAGGCGAGGAATAACTGACCCCGCCTATCGGCTCGGTTGCGGCGTTCGGTCCTTGTTGCGCTTGTCGGCGACATAGCTCTGGCCATTCTCGACGCGGGCTATGTCGAACAGCCCCGTCGCCTCGAACAGCGTCGTAAAATTCCTCACACCATAATTGCGAGGATCGATCGGAGCTTGCCGCCGTGCGGCAAGTCCAGCCGCTGACATCGCGGCCCAACCGTCCTCGCGGGCTGTGGCCTCGACGGCGCCGCGCAATATGGTGACAAGCTTGGTGTCTTGCGACAGCGGCTTGCCCGCTGGCTTCGCGGCGGGTGCGGGTTTTGCCTTATCTTCCGCTTTGGTCTTGGCTTTGGGCTTTGTCGCGGGTTCCATCGGTGCGGCGGCTGCAAGCGGTTCGTCTAATGTGTCGAGATAGAGGAAGGCGGTGCAGGCGTTCACGAACGGCGCGGGCGTCTTGCGTTCGCCGAAACCATAGACCTCATGTCCGTTGGCCTTGAGCTGCATCACCAACGGCGTGAAATCCGCATCGCTCGACGCGAGGCAGAAGGCGTCCAGTTCCTGCGTGTAGAGCAATTCCATGGCGTCGATCACCAGCGCAATGTCGGTGGCGTTCTTGCCGGTCGAATAGCTGAACTGCTGAATGGGCCGGATCGCAAAATCGTGCAGCTTGTCTTTCCAGTTTTTGAGGCCCGCGCTCGCCCAATCGCCATAGGCGCGCCGAATGTTGGCGGTGCCATATTTGGAAAGCTCCGCCAGCATGTCGGCAATCTTGCTATGCGGCACATTGTCCGCGTCGATCAGCAATGCGATCCTGCGATCAGAGCCGTTCCGCGCGCGATCATCTATTTCCATTATTCCGTTTGCCCCCGTCGCCATAATATTGCGGTCATCATTGCGCGGAAGCGAGATAAACGCCATCCGCAATAGCTAGGCGGCGGCTGGCTTCTGCAACGGCGCGGGCTTTGGTGTCGTGCAATCCGTCGGCTCCCATTCCTGCCGCATCCACGCCTCGTTCGATCTGCGGAAAAGGACGTGTGATCCGTGACAGTAATTGATGCCGACGCCCTCCCTCAAATCGATGGCGCATAGGCCTGCATCTCCTGCCAGCAGCCGCACGGCATCAAATGGTCTGAACCAGCCCTGCAACGCGCGTGATCGCTTTCCCGTCACGGAATCCGTTGCCATGATTATCTCGCGAAAGTGGGGGTCAGCGGCCTGACGTATCCGATCGATTGTTGGGCCGGGCTTTATATCGAAATACTGATATTCGGCGGGAGCGTTGGGATCGCATATCTCGCCTGCGAGGTGCGGCGGCTTGCTCGGCGGAGGCGGAAACTCGTCCAACAAATCGACTGTCAAAGCGTCGATCTCTTCCGGCTGTTCCGGTTGCTCATCCGGCGGCTGCGGAATCGAGCAACCGGGAATCGAGAGCGGCACCAACAGTGCAATGTGGGCCAGCGCCGACAACAGCAGGGGACCGGCCACTTTCATTCTGCCGTGCCGGTCGTCCGTCATGGCTATGGCATCAACTGCGCCGCCCTCGCGGGCGCGGATGGCCGGTTACGTCCCGCACACCGTCCAGCAGGGCGCGGAGCAGCGCATGAACCTGCGGGGCTGTCAGTCCATCGTCATCGGGTTCCGGCTCACCAAAGAGCCGCACTTGGTTCCATCGCCAATAGGGTGTGAGGACAACCGCCAGCCGCGCCATGTCGGGGCAGTCGTGCCCCAATCCGGTCGCATTCGCGTAGGCGAGCGATTTGGCGACACGCAGGCCGATATGACGGGCGCACCAGTCATCAGCAAAACCCACGTCCAGCAAATGAGAGGACAAAGCGAGCTGGGCGGTGATCCCGGCCCGATACAGATAGCCGCGCCAATCCGCCCGTTCATGCTCGGCGGGAAAGAATCCCTCGGCGACATGATAGCGGCGGCGGCTCAAGGCTCGCCGCTCTTTAGTTCGGACGATCGCGGCCGGATCGTCGCCATAGTCCGCGTGAAGCGACGCCAGCCCCTCGCCCCAGGGCGACACGATCGCCGGAACCATAACCGGCGCTGCCGCCAGCCCCCGCAGCAGAGCGCGGCGCGACGCTCCGCCCCCCGAATCACTCAAGAAGGTACCGCGTGAAGTCATGGGTCTGCCTTTCCTCTTCACTGTGCCGAGGCGCCTCAGGACGCTCAGGGGCAATAAGCGGCACCGCTTATATCACTAAAGGCAGGGAATATTCAATAAGCGGTGCCGCTTACTCAGCTTCTGATTGAACGGGCAGGATGCGCGGTTACGACCCGACTATGGGAAGGCCGCCGCTCAACGTGAAATCGACCAACGTCCGTTTGCCGGAAGGTCTGGGCGAACGGATTGACAAGCTCGTCGGGCGTCAACGCCGCGCAGCGTTTATCCGGGACGTGCTGGAGCGCGAAGTCGAGCGGCTGGAGAGCGAACAACGCAAGATAGAAGGCGGGCCGTTTGCACCCTGACGGAAAACCCCCGAAACGGGGTTCTCGTGCCTCGGGCCAATCCAGCGGTGTTTTTCGTGCGTTGGAAGCGCTGGGACAGCGCGGCGAGATAGTGCAGGCCAGCCATCCACGAGATTGATTTGTTTTCCGGCCTATTCAATTTAGCCGGACGCCTTAAGCTGCTCGGATGGACAGGGCCTCATGCGTAATTTCCATTCTACGCGATGATCCACACCGTTGGTACCTTCTGGATGTGGTCGCCGCGCTAGATTTGCCGGACTGTTGGATCGGCGCAGGCTTTGTAAGGAACGCGGTGTGGGAACACCTCCACCAGCGATCAGCTATGCCGATCTGTGGCGATGTTGACGTAATTTGGCATGATCCGCGTCGCGCCGATCCGATCTATGATCGGGAGTTTGAGGCGCTGTTGCAGGCTTGGGAGCCGTCCATAACTTGGTCGGTCAAAAACCAAGCCCGGATGCACGTCCGCAATGGTGACGCTCCATATGCCTCCGCGACTGATGCCATGCGGTATTGGCCCGAAACGGCAACAGCGATTGCCGCTCGCCGCATTGGAGCAGGTGGTTGTCAGATCGCAGCCCCGTTGGGCCTGAATGACCTGTTCGGCCTCGTTTTGCGTCCGACGCCACGCTTCCGCGAAGATAAGCGCGCCATCTATGAGGATCGCATACGCTCGAAATCTTGGTGCGATACTTGGCCGCTTCTCACTAGGATCGAGGCCTGATGCCGCCGCTGGCGACAAACAGGTGATAGGAGATATGCGGCCTATGCGACGGCCTGCAATCCTCTACGCTGGATTATGGACAGCAAACGCAAGGCGGGACCACCCGGCCGCTTTACGCCGCGCTCCCAGTCGGACACCAGATTGCGCGATACGTTGAGATAGGCGGCGAACACCGGCTGCGAGACATGCTCGCGCTCGCGGATCGCGCGGATTTCATCACCCGCTAGCACCGGGGCCGGAGCAAGGCACGCCTCATCGAACGTGCGAAGCGTCGCGCGCGACACCACGCCTGCGTCGTGCGCGTCGCTCATCATCTCATGGATCGCGCCCGCGATCTCGCTGCGATAGCCCTTATCCTTCGTTGTCGTCGTCATCTTCGATCTCCACCAGCGTTCCAGATGCCACCAGTCGGTCCAGTTCCTCGCCGCTCCATTCCAGTGCCTCCGTTGCCGCGTCCCGCAACAGCGCGAGGTCGATTTTCGATATGTTCGCCTGTGCGCTCTTGGCGAACCCGAAAGCGAATATCGCGCGGTCGCCATGCCGGAACAGGATCAACGTGCGATAGCCGCCTGATTTGCCCTGACCGGCGCGCGCCACGCGCTGCTTGATGACGCCGCCGCCAAGGTCGGCGTCAATCAGCCCGCTTGTCGCACGCTGCACGGCGTCACGAAGGGCCGAATCATCTATTCGCTCCTTCCGCGCAAAGCGCTCGAACCAGCCATTCTTGAAAATGCGCGTTATGCCCGGTTCTCCTGCTTGACCACATATATAACACTTAGCGTTATATTTCAATATCGGGCATCGGCATTCAATCGCGCCGAAGTGCCGAAACCTGCTGCAAGCGGCACGGTAATGCCTCACCTCTTGTGCGGCGGGGCAAGGCGATACAGCATGCACCGTGGCGAGCGGACCGGTCGATGGAATATTCGCGATGATGCAAGAATCGATCGCTTCAACAATTGCTCCGAGTCGCAAACAAGCGCCTGTCATACCTAGCGGGATGCGGACGGCAGACCCCAAAGCGCGCGGGCTGGGACGCATTGGGAAAAAATGTTCGCAACGCTGTCGCACGACAGGAGACGACAGGGGACGCCAGCGGACGACAGAGCCCTACGACACCATTTTCGGCACTCTTGCGCCGTGCCGAAGAAGCGCCAACTCTCAACCCAAGGGGCACCATCGACAACCATAGCATGGAGAAGAAGCGCCCCGTGTCCCACCCTGAAAAAATCATCCGCCTCAAGACGGTGCTGCTGCGCACCGGACTTTCCCGTTCCACCCTCTACCGCAAGATCGCGGACGGGACGTTCCCCCGGCAACTGCCGATCAGCATCAACGGCGCTGGCTGGCATGAGTCCGCCGTCGATCGCTGGATTGCCGATCCGGGCGGCTATCGCGCCAGCGATAGCGAAAGGGCTACGCGGTGAAGACCACGCCTTCTCCCGATCCGATCTGCGTCCGCGTCAATGACGCTGCACGCATGATCGGCGTCGGGCGGACCAAGCTCTACGAGCTGATCGCGGCCGGAGAAGTCGAGACGGTGAAGCTCGGCAAGTCCACCCGTATCACCACCTCCAGCCTGCATGACCTCATCAGGCGGCAGCGCGGAGCGGGATAGGCTCAGACGCCGTGGCGGCGGCGTCCTTCCCCTTGCGGTCCAGATACTCGGCCCAACGCGCCATCAGGTTCCGGCGCTTCTCGAAAAAGTCCGTGCGGCGATAAGCGGCCTCGACCTTGTTGGGCAGCTTGTGCGCCAACGCCTTGTCGGCAACCTCCTTGGGAAAGCGGGTTCGTTCCGATGACCAGTCGGTGAAGGCGGAACGGAAGCCGTGCACGGTCACGCCCTTGATGCCGTCATCGCGGAGCAGCTTGGTCATGGTCATGTCGCTGATCGGCTTGTCGCCGTCATTGCTGAACACAAGGCCGGTGTTGCTGGTGCGCTCGTTCCACCGCTTGCGGAGCAAGGCGACGGCGGGCGCGGACAGCGGCACGACATGGGTTTCCCCTGCCTTCATGCGCTCGCCCGGAATGGTCCAGATAGCTTTCTCAAGGTCGAACTCGGTCCAGACGGCAAAGCGCGTCTCGTTCGACCGCACGGCATTGTAAATCGTGAAGCGCAAGGCATCGCGCCCGGTCGTGGGCGAAGCCGCTGCCAGCTTCTGCATGAGGGTTGGCACGTCCGCATAAGGCATGGCTTCCAGATGCCCGCCCTTGTCCACCTGACGGGGAAGCCCCTTGCGGACGGAGCGCAACGATACCTCGCCCGGAAGCCATCCCTTGATATGGGCGAAGTCCAGCACCGCGCCGATGCGCTGCAATATGCGCCGCGCCGTATCGGGAATCTCAAGCCAGATGGGCGAAAGCACGTCGACCACGGCGGCGCTGTCCACCTCGTTCACCGGCTTGGTGCCGACCATCGGAAAGACATGGTTCTCAAGGCTGGAAATCCAGTTGGCATGACGGCGGTTCTTCCAGCCCTCTTTCAACGCCTCGTAGCAGTCGCGCGCCACCGTCTCGAAGCTCGGCACGACCTTGCGCGACTTGCGTCGTTCCGCAACCGGATCGACGCCTTCGCGCACCCGACGGCGTAGCGCCGATGCGGCATCGCGCGCTTCCGCAAGCGATACGTCCAGTGCCGATCCCAAGCCATAGTCCCGCCGCCTGCCGTCCTTCTGCATCCGTAGCACCCATGTCCGCGCGCCGCTTGGCTTCACCAACAGGCAAAGCCCCCGGCCATCGACATGCCGACCGGGTTTCGCGTTCTTCACCTTCAATGCCGTGAGGGCCATCGGTTCTATTCCTTGCCTGAAATGATCCCACAATCGTTCCCACATTTCGGTGGGAATTCAGGCAAATCAGGGCGACCGACCGCGAACACATTACAACATAAATCGCTGATTTTACAGTGCAGTTAGGGACACCCTGAGCTTGCTTGACACAAAAGTTCTACACTCGTAGGGGTCACCACGGTACAGACGGGCAGGGTGCAGGCGGGCGGTCGGCCCCTTCCCTCCGATACATCCGACCGACACGGCCCCTTCGTCTAGCGGTCAGGACGCGGCCCTCTCACGGCTGAAACACGGGTTCGATTCCCGTAGGGGTCACCAGCCAGCAAAATTTCAGACTCCCCCGCCCGCGGCGGACCCGTCGTAGCGTCTGGAATCCAGAGGAAGCGGCCCAAAGGCGTCCCGAAACAGGAAAAGAGTGGCATTCCCCTGAAAAATATCGAAACTCGCGCGCCGGGGCATCATTCCCGCCACTCCGGCGGAGTGACATCCATCGGGCGCGACCGGGGCGGAGCTTATCTATGCCGATTCTCACCTTGAACAGGATCGACGACTATCTCTTTTTCGATGAAGACGAATGCCGCGCGGCGGGTCGGAAACTGGCGGCGGACTATCAGAACGCCGACCCCTTTCCGCACATCGTCCTCGACGAGCTGATCGACCCGGCAATCCTGCGCAGCGTCGCAGAGCGCTACCCCTCGCTCGAAGGCCAGACCTTCTTCGACCGCGACCAGGAACGGTTCAAATATCAGTTCAAGCCCGAGGCAGTGCCGAGCGGGCTGACCCGCAACCTGCTCGCCGAGCTGAACGGCCGCGCGTTTCTGGCCTTTCTGGAAGAAATGACGGGTATAGCGGGACTGATTTCGGACCCCTATTACAGCGGCGCGGGGCTGCACATCACGCGTGCCGGCGGTCACCTCAGCGTCCACGCCGATTTCAACGTTCACGGCGACATGAAGGTCGAGCGGCGGCTGAACCTTCTCGTCTATCTGAACGAAAACTGGGAGCCGGGATATCGCGGTGAGCTTGAGCTTTGGGACCGGCAGATGAAGGGCTGCGTCAGGTCGATCGCGCCGCTTCTCGGCAAGGCGGTCGTGTTCAACACCTCGCTCGACAGCTTCCACGGCCAGCCCGACCCGCTCGCCTGCCCGCCCGACCGCGATCGCCGCTCGATCGCCACCTATTATTATACCGCCTTCGCTGAAGGCCTCGAGAATATCCCGGAGCGATCGACAACCTTCCAGACCCGGCCCGGCACCACCGACCGCACCGACTGGCGCACGCGCACGAGCCATTTCATCAAGGACTGGGTGCCGCCGCGGCTGCAGCGTTACGCGAACCGGCTCAATCCGTTTTGATGTGGGTGTGGCCGAGGAGCCAATTCGCCTTCGTCTAAGAGCTTGCGACGGGAATGCCGTCTTGGCGCTTTTTTTGCCGCCGCATGATGAATGCTCGCCCCGGCTTTTCGATATAGCGGTGTGTGAGCGCGGAAACGATCAGTGTCGACACAAAGACGAGGCCGATCCACGCCACCCTCTGAACGTCCGGCGGCACACCATCAATATGCTTTAGCAGTCGGGCCCATCCCTCGTGAAGGATTTGGCCGAGGCAAACGTGATTGAGGTAAATCGAGTAGGAAATTTCTCCTAGATACGTGACGGGCCGTGCGGATAGCGCGGCTGCAATCACTCCTTTATCAGTCCAAGTAGTTCCGACCAAAAGAGCAAATGGCAGGATGATCAGGACGTCGTTTGCAGGCATGGCGAGCAAAACCAGAATGGCGCCGACAGCGACGCCTTGGTAAATACTCGCCGCGCGCGCCGAAAGCACCGCGAAAATATCGCGCTTGTAATAGAGCGCCATCCCAATCGCAAAGCCGGCCATGCAACGAAGAGGTGCCAGTCCCGCCGTAATATCAAGATCGCCGCTGACGCTTCCTACATACAGGTAGAATAGAGCCGAACCGACGATTATCGTTATGAGTCCCCAGCTGCGCGCTGCGAAGACCGTCAGTAGAGGGAACAGGACGTAGGCGACCATCTCCGCACTGATCGACCAGGACGGAACATTCCACGAAATTTCGTGCGGAACGTTCCAGGCATTCAGGAGAAGTATCTCCATGAGGAATGCCAACATGCCATCCACGCTCCAGCGCAGTGAATCGATCGGCCGGTCGGTTGCCCAATTGAAGGCAAGGAGCATCAACATGAAAAACATGAGATAGAAAAGGCAAAATATATGAAGAGGATAAATTCGAGCAATTCTCGTCCGCATAAATGAAAAATATTCGGAGAAATTAAAGATACGACTGCCGCCTAGTGATGTATAGCTTATAATAAAACCACTAAGCACAAAAAATAGATCTACAAATAGGTAGCTTCTTGAAAATATTTCTGTCGCAGTTTCAATCCACAGCTTCGGGCCTTGACCAAATTGCAAATGATACGCCACTACGAAAGAAGCTGCCAAACCACGCAATCCGGTGTGCGATCTGATATAGGCTCGCTCCAGACCCGCACGCATACACTGCCCCCCTAAGAGTCGGTTTCGAAACTCACGCTGACCGAGCCAATCGGCGGATCATGAGCATGGCGGCGGCGGCGTAGAGGAAGGCTGCGGCGGATTTGAGGGTGGCTTCCACGTCCTTGGCCAGACGCCGGTT